>Ga0182745_1000036_pt1 | contig 205958 bp, 170 predicted proteins | sample eDN3rd30CKraftBY_FD_128523 | JGI IMG/M metagenome (GOLD analysis project Ga0182745, IMG submission 128523) | Enriched backyard soil microbial communities from Emeryville, California, USA - eDNA 3rd pass 30_C Kraft BY (version 2) (version 2) | ecosystem: Environmental > Terrestrial > Soil >...
CAATGCAGTTAGGATTTCCGTAAACAGGCGGGGCTAATCCGTAGACATGGGCTGGACGGGTGGTTCGTGCAGCAGGCCTTCCACGGCGGCGAACAGATCTTCACGCTGGAAACCCGTCTCCAAAACAGCATCAAAGCTGTCGGCCCTGCGCAGAATGTCCCAACCCTGCGTGGTGAAGGCGACCCCCAGCAGAGGCGGCAAAACGCCTGCGAAGCGAGTACGCAGACGTTGGGCCGCAGCCGAAGACCCTTCCCCACAAACATCCGCATCCAGAATAATCAGGTTATAGGTGAGTTCTGTCGCTCCCTGCAATACGTCCTGAAAGCTCTCAGCGGCAATGGCTTCGATGCCGATACGATGCAGCAGATAACACAGTGTGTCAGCGCGCATACGGCTGGATGCAAACACGATAGCGCGCGTGGGGCTTCCTTCACTCGTCGCGACAATCATTTTCTGACGCCGCAATGGCCTACGCGCCACGGGGCTTTGGTACAGAAGGACAGATGCGATGCTTTCCAGCGCATTTGGCACGGAAACTGGCTTGCGTACGACCAGGATGGGGTCCATACGACCAAAAACACTACGGTCCACAGGATCATAGATGGAATCGAGCAGCACCAGTAGCAGTGCTGAGTTCCGAGCCGTCAATCGAATCTGCCGGTTGACTTCTGCGCCGCTACCTTCCAAGCCTCGCGTATCGAAAATGACAACGTCAGTCGCTTCATCTTGCGACTCACGCGCGAGGGTCTCTGTGGTCTCCCTCAGGCCCGGCGCCACCTGAAAATGGACATCCGCACCCAGAAGGACGCTTTTCCAAGCCTGTTCGGAATGCTCGCCTAAATTGGCGAGCAACAAACGTTTGCCGCTCAGGATGCTGCCCCAGTCGGCAAGAGGAATACTATCGTCTTCCGACTCGGTGGCGGCTGAAGGGGGAACGGTCAGTTGCAGGGAAAAGTAAAACTCGGAGCCGTGGCCCACCTTGCTGTTGACGGATATCTCGCCCCCCATCAGGTCAGCCAGTTGCTTACTAATAGCCAACCCGAGACCTGTGCCGCCGTAGAGCCGCGCGGTTCCGGGATCGGCCTGGCTAAAAGGCCGAAAGAGCCGCTGCAGCGTCTCGGGAGAGATGCCAATACCTTGGTCCATCACCAGAATGCGCAGTTCCCCGCAGGGGTGAACTAAGGGTTCCCAAGTGATGCGCACGCAGACTTCTCCGCGAGGCGAGAACTTGATGGCATTGCCCACCAGATTGATCAGAACCTGCTTGATTTTGCCGCTATCGCCAAGCAATTTGGGAGGAAGCGTATTGATTCCCTGGGCGACAAGATCGATGCGCTTACGCGCCGCTGGTTCTGCAAGGCTAACGAAGACCTCATGCACCAGTGAAGCAGGGCTAAACTCTAGCTGCTCAATTTCCACCCGCTGCGCCTCGAGACGGGAGAAATCAAGAATCGAGTTCACGATGGCCAACAGAGATTCCGCCGAGGAGCGAATGGCCTCAGAAAATTCCCGTTGTTTCCTATCGAGCGAAGTGCCCAGAAGAAGCGTGGTCATGCCGATGACGCCATTCAACGGCGTGCGTATTTCATGGCTCATGGTCGCCAGGAATTCACTGCGGGTACGCGTGGCTTCTCGTGCGGCGATCAAGGCATCCAGCAACTGGGCATTGGTATTTTCCAGAGCGATGGCAGAAGCCCGTTCGCGCTCTTCCTGCTGCTTGCGGTCCCGGATGTCAACCAGGACGCCTTCGTACATACCTGGCCCGGAACCGGGATTGGCCAGATAGGTAAGTAAATACGATACGTTCACTACTGACCCGTCTTCGGCGCGGAGCAAAGCTTCGCCCGCATGGGTCGATCCCTGCGTCATCCCCGTGGTCAGGTCGAGAGGCGTCGAGCCCGCATCGGCGTCATCACCTTCTCCGCGCAGCCGGTACAAATAGCTGCTGTGTTTGGTGCCAAGGCTCCGAGTGGCAGGAAACCCGGTAATGTGGTCCCATGCTGGGGAGAGAAACACCCAACAGCCCGCTTGGTCGAGCTGGAAGGAAATCTCTTTCACCTCCGCCAGCTGGCTGATGGTGGTAATAGCCTGGTACGCGACGTTGGAGTTATCCACAACCAACAGGCTTGCCAGAATGCCGCAGAATCCGCGGATGGCGATGTCGTCCAGGTCTGACCAGAGAAAGCTGCCGTTGAGGTGTTCCAAACGGAGAAAACCGAGGGTGCGTCCCTCGAATTCAATGGGACAGGCAATCAGAGAACGTGCTGTTCCTCTGCCCCCCTCTGATAGAGAATCGACGACGTCGTCCAATAGGACATCCAAACTCTTCAACTCTTCAGAACGCGACCCCTGAGAGGAATCGTCACCGTCTGGGACTCCGGTAACGGCCGAGCGGAAAACCGGTTTTGATGGTGAATCGTCGTTTCTATCCCGTCTCCACTCTGCCGAGAGTACAGGTTTGGGGATGGCTTGACTGGGGCTGGAAAGCAAGCGATACAGACTGATGCGATCCGCTGCCGAGGCGTCACCAATGATGCCTAGCGCTGTCGCAATGCGCGTCTGAAGCAGGCCGCTTCCGCCCAGTGTTTCTACGGCGCCAGCGATTCCACGAATGAGACGGCATGACAGAGCAAGGCTGTACTCCGTTCCGACGGGCGAGCCGGACTCTCCCGCCCGCATCTGTGCTTCGCTCCCCTTCTCGATTTTGCCGTTCTCATTCCGTTTCATCGAGTCCGCAACTTTGCTGTTTTCAAATGATCTTGAGGGTGGTTGGCTGCCCGCGTATAGCTGATAGAGCCTCAATCGCCCAACAAGAGTTTCGAGATGTAGCCCCGCCGCCGCGAGCCGAAGTTTCGGATTGGCCTTGCAACCGAAAAATAAAGAGAAAACCTGCGCCAGAAACACCGGGAAAATGTGTTGCCTCTTGATCGCTGCTGACTGGAGCTGGAACGACCTCCGATGCGGGCCTCATGCCTCGCAGCACTTCTGGACAGCTTCTACTCTACGGGAAAACTGCCAGTACGAAGAAACGGCCTGTACTAGGACCGCAAATGCAATCGTGTGCAGTCTATCCCTCCAACTAATTCAAACAGCGTTGGTTTTGCGCAAAGAGGATCTATTTAGCGTGGTTAGTTGTGAAAGCCTATCCAAATCTGCACGAACCTTGATGGAACTTCTAGTACATTTCGGTCCGGGTGTCAGAGCCCTTGGGATTCGGTCTGGCCTCCATTTTCAGCAAATGTGTTGAGGCGCCGTTACTTGGTCCGTCCTGACGGGCTGAGATTGAGAAATTCGTTGGGCAAAGAGGAGAAAGAGCAGGAAATCGTACCGGAAAGTAGCGTAGCCAGCTAGAATGGCAGGCGGCAGAGGTGGAAGGTTGTCCCGTCACCGGCACTGCTGGTTGTAAAATGAGGTTCACGATGATTCGCACCCCCTTGTCTGCCATTCTTGTGATGATCGCGGTCGCATTCGCCACGACATCTTGTAACCGGGCTGTGCCCGACGATGTTGTCGCGGTAGTGAATGAGAAGTCCATCACATCCGCAGAACTCCAGAAGGTATATCAGAGCAGCTTCCCGAATCTGCCTCCTGACCAAAAACAGGATGACGAGATGCTGCGGAAAAAACTGGAACTGCTGCGGGACATGATTGACAGCGAAATCATGATGCAGCGGGCGGAAAAAGGCGGCTTGATTGCCACCGACGCCGATGTCGAAGCGAAGCTGAATGAGTTCCGCGCGCCTTATACCCAGGAAGAGTTCCAGAAGCAACTGGAAGCGCGTAAGTTCTCTCTGGAAGATCTGAAGACCCAGATTCGCCGCGAACAGAGCGTGCGCCGTCTGTTCAATAAGGAAATCACTTCCCGGGTGAACATCAGCGACCAGGAAGTGAAAGAGTTCTATGAACAGAACAAAGCCAGCTTCAATTTGGCTGAGCCGCAGTACCACATTGCGCAGATTCTGGTGACGCCCCGTCCGGACGACGATGTGCGCAACCTGAAAAACGACAATGCCACGGATGTGGAGTCTGCCCGCCGCAAGGTGCAAATGTTGGATGCACGCCTGAAGCAGGGCGAAGACTTCACCCTGTTGGCGCAGAACTATTCTGAGGACCCCAGCACCAACCAGAACGGTGGCGACATCGGATTTATTCCGGAATCGGCGCTAGCCCAGGCCAGTCCGGATCTGCGCCGCGCGGTGCTTGCGCTGCAGCCTGGACAGAATTCCAGCATCATTGCGACGCCAGAGGGGTTCCGCATCTTCCGGCTGATTTCCCGCGAACCGGCCGGACAGCGGGAACTGAATGATCCGCGCGTGCAGCAGACGATCCGCAACACCCTGATCAACCGCAAAGATCAGCTTCTGCAGGCCGCCTACTATGAGATGTCGCGCAACGAAGCGAAGGTGATCAACTACTTTGCCGAGAAGATCATCGGGCAATCCGCGCCTCGCGAATAACCTATCCTTGTTGCTCTTGTAGCGAAAAGGCCCGGCTTGATGTCGGGCCTTTTCTATTGGGTGTTCTGTCGTAATCCGTTCCGCCAGCGAACTCTACCAACCGCTACCGTTTTGGGCTGCCGTCTGCAGACATTCCGCTGATCCGCCCCCAAACCGGCTTTTCCGGCTACGCCATTCGCCGGGTGGCAAGCCCTCCCAGGAATGAAAAGCTCTCACAAAGGAATTCGTATCTTCGAAGCCGAGCAAATAGGCTGTTTCTGTCAGGTCCAGGGGAGAATTTGCCAGGTAATTACGGGCCAGTTCATGGCGCGCTTCCTGCACTAGCATCTGAAAGCTGATGCCGCTTTCCGTCAGGCGACGCTGCAGCGTTCGCGGGCTCATGTGGAGCTCTCGCCCCACGTCCTGTAGCGATGGCCGTTTGCCTGCCATACGCTTCTTCAAAATCTGTCTCACCTTTTCGGGCAGAGCCTCCGCTTCCACCCTGCGCGCGAGCTCGTTCTCTAGGCTGGGCACAATGGCTGCCAATAGCTCCTGATTATGTGTGGAAAACGGACGCGACATGTCCGATGCCCGGAAGACGAGGCAGTTTTCTTTCGCTCGAAAATGGATCGGGGCGCGGTAGAAACGCTCCATTTCTTCTGCGCTTCGTGGCGATCGTCGTAGCTCCACCCTAGCTGGATCAATTTGATCAGCTGTCGCGCGACGGGCAATCGTCAGCAGCCAGGCGAAGCAGACATCCAGAAGCTCGTCCGGCTCAGGGGTATCTGCCTCGCTCCAGATGAAATGCACCAGACATTCGTCGGCACGACGAGTGACGTCGATAATTTCCGGGCACGTGAGTCGTTTGTAACGGGCAAGGCGCGCGAGGGAGTCAGCAAGGTCCCTCGCGCACAGGCCAGCAATAGCCACTGGGTCGTAGCGCTCAATACGTTCTTCGCGGCCCAGGCGCAACCCAATTATGGGGTCCCCAGTGATTTCGCCGATGGCTCTCCACAGGGCAAAGAGTTCTGTCGTGGAGAGCTGGATGCGAGGCTGCTCAAATAAATTCGGCGGCAGCCCCGCTGTATGCAGAACTGCCTCCGTCGAATGGCCGAGGTCCTGCAGCCGTTGCCCCAATAGGGCGCTTACCTGGAATTTCTGGATCATTGCTATTTCCCAGAGGTTGGTCCATCCACAGGTCGTCGACGCGATGCGTTTACTGCCTGATAGACGCCATGTCGATCACAAAACGGTATTTGACGTCGCTTCGTAGCAGACGGTCGTAGGCTTCGTTGATCTGTTGAATAGGAATCACTTCCACATCCGAGGTGATGTTATGGGCGCCACAGAAATCTAACATTTCCTGGGTTTCGGCAATGCCTCCGATGGCGGAACCCGATATCCGCTTGCGGCCAAAGATGAGGCTGAATGCGGAGACAGGAAGCGGTTTCTCGGGTGCCCCCACCAGAGTCAGCGTCCCGTCTTTCTTCAGCAGGCCGACGTACTCGCTGATGTTGTGGTCCGCGGATACCGCATCCAGGATGAAATCGAAGGATCCAATAAGGCCATTGGTCCAGCCGGTCTCGCGTGTAACGACGACCCTAGAGGCGCCAAGCCGCAAGCCGTCTTCGATTTTGCTCGGTGAAGTGGTGAAGAGAATCACCTCAGCGCCGAAGGCTTTAGCGAATTTGACCGCCATGTGTCCCAAACCGCCGAGGCCGACCACCCCGACGCGTTGGCCAGGGCCAGCATTCCAGTGGCGCATCGGCGAGTAGGTGGTGATGCCCGCGCAGAGAAGCGGCGCCGCAGCGGCAAGATCCAGATTATCCGGGACGCGAAGCGCAAAGTGATCACGGACGACGATGCTTTCGGCATAACCGCCATAGGTATAGCCACCCGTATGCTTGTCTGGAGAGTTATAAGTGAATGCGGCGCCGCGGTGACAATATTGTTCCTCCTTGGCTTGGCACTCGGGACAGACTCCGCAGGAATCGACCATACAACCAACAGCCGCCAGATCGCCAACCTTCAGATTGGTGACCGCTGAACCGACCTTCGAAACGCGCCCGACAATCTCGTGCCCTGGCACGCAGGGGTACATCGTGGGCATGGCGTCCTTCCACTCATTGCGAACCTGATGGAGATCTGAGTGGCAAACTCCGCAGTAGAGGATTTCAATTTGAACGTCATTGTCTGTTACCTCGCGACGTTCGATGGTATGCGCGGCCAGAGCCGCCGTCGGGCTCGCTGCCGCATAGGCTCGTGATTGGTACATGCCTCACTGTAGCGGGAGACGCAAAAAACGCATAGGCAGAACGCGCCAAGCGATATGCAAAACACGACAAAGCGGGAAATGGTGAAGGCAGGGGCTATTCGAACGGGAGAAGTGGGGGAGAACGAGTGGACCGGAATTGTAGGGGCTGGAAAAACGAAAGGGGCTCCGTTGCAGGAGCCCCTCTATTCGAATTTTAGATAAGCCGTGGAGCGTTGCGGACTAGGCGCTCAGCTTCTTGCGGAACAGGCCCAGGGCCAGCAGGCCGAGGCCCATCAGACCGACGGTGGCAGGCTCGGGAATCTCGCTCTGGTTCGGCGGGGTGGGAACGGCCTGGAAGACCAGATCCTGGTTGCCCACGCGGTTCAGGGCGAAGAGGTTGTCGGCGCCGGCGGCTCCGTTACGGTTTACTTGGCCCAGGAAGTAGCTCGCGAGCTTTTCCACGCTGGATGTGCTGTCGAAGCGGGCAACGCCACTTGTCAGAGAGAACGAGTTGCTGGTTTCGTATACCACTTCCCAGATAGCAACCTGGATGGCTGCAACAACGCTGGATGTGCTGTAGCTCTGCATGGCGCCACCATTGCCGGTCGCGAAGGTGGTGGTCAGGGCGTTATCCAGGAAGCTCAGGCCACCGATGGAAAGCACCTGCGAAACCCAGTTAGCGCGCGTTGTACCGATCGGATTCGGCGAGCCTGTCGTACGGCCATCCTTCAAAGCCTCAATGTCGTAGGTTTTGGTGGAAGTGGGCAGAGTCTCTTTCAACTCGATACAGAACGCGTAGATGGAACCGGTAGCGTCGTTACCAAGTGGGTCAAAGCCATTGAGCCCCGAAAGGTTCGTCGGGACCAAGTCAAACATACCAGCGTTCGAAGTGTAGGTCGTAGCCTGGTAGCCAGTGCCAAGGGTTGATTTCACCTGCACGGAACCGTGCGGGAACAAGGGGGTTGCCTGGCCGATCTTCACCGTACCCAGCGTTCCTGCCAAAGCCCCGACGGACATCAACAGCGTGCTCAGGGCCAGACCGAGCACTGTCGAAAAATTGATCTTCATTTAAGCTCCACTCCTCTGGAAGTCAACTCAACTAGCGCCCTCGACATCTGGACTCTACGATCCTTTGCACGACTCGCGGGACGGCGGGCAGATTGAATTGCTTACGGGTCTAGAATAGTACCTTTCGCGATAGTAAACAAGATACTAGTCTCTCTTCGCGTGCCAATGTGGTTTCAGTACTACTAGTGTTGTTGCTGTAAAAACTTGTAACTGATTGATATTACGAGAAGCTCGCCAATTCTTCCGGTCCTACACGAGCCCATCGGATACGGTTTCTGCTAGCCTCGCTACTGTTGATCTCTGCTTATCGGCGTCTTAAACGGTTTTCTGGATTAAAATATAGATTTTTTTCTCTCATCATGCTTGATCTCGCAGACGGATTCAGGAGAGGCTAGGTCGTATTTCTTATTGATTCGTGTATTTATAATTAAGATATTGACGATAACGAAGCGAACGATCATAGTGAGATTGGATAGTTTTATGTCGCAGCCGCTACCAGAGATTCTGACTCGCAACCAGTTCTACGAACGCACTATGCCCACCGTCGCAGCCATGGTCCCCGGCTACCAGTTGGAAACGGGTTTTGTTTTTCTAGGTCTGGTCTCCGTTTACGATCGTCTAACCAGCCATTTCGATCGCCGACTGTCTTCGTATCGGCTGACATTGGCGAGTTTCAATTTGTTGATGATCCTCAACAGTCCGACTTACAGAGAGACGGGTTGCCCCATGTCGCAGTTGGGTGAACTGTTGCTGGTAAGTAAGGCAAACGTCACCGGTCTGACGGACACCCTGGAACGAAAGGGGCTGGTGAAACGGGTAAATGCGGACTATGACCGTAGAGTCAAACTGATCCGGATTACGGAAGAAGGGCGTGCTCTGCTGGCCGAGGTGGCTCCCTGGCACTTTCAGGAGGTCAATCGGGTAGCGGCACACATTCCATTGGAGCAACGGGCACAGTTGGTTGTGGCGCTGAGAAACCTGAATGACCAAATCGGCTCAGCCCTGGAGGCAGATGATGACGGCCCGAAGAAATGACCTGCGATATCTCTTTGGCAGGTATCCCTACTGGCGCATTTGGCTTGTCGCCCAGTGGCTTCTATTGTTTGCGTTGTTATTTTTCGTAATCAAGACCGCTGTCGGTCAGACGCAGAGCTCCGCAACGGGGGATGCAACTCGGGTGATCACGTTGCGAGAGGCGATAGATACAGCGCTATCCGAGAACGGTTCGGCCCGGTTGGGGATTGCCAAACAACTGGCGGAGCAGGCAAGAGCCAGAGATCGACAGGCGCGGGCGGCCCTATTGCCCAATGTCGACGGATCGGTATCGCAGTCTAGCCAAACCAGAAACTTGCAGGCCATGGGGATCGATTTAGCCGTCCCGCTACCCGGTTTCACGGCGCCGCGATTTGTGGGACCGTTTGAGGTCTTTGATGCGCGGATAAGCGCCACACAAAGCCTTCTACAAGTTGGCGCCATCCAGCGTTATCGCGCGGCGAAGGAAGCGACGAAGGCTGCGGATGCGGAAGAGGCATATCTGCGCGAGGCCGTCGTCTCTCAGGTGGCGAAGGCCTATTTCGCCGTACAAGCCGCTGAAGCGCAATACGCATCGGCGCAGGCGACGCTGCAACTTGCCAAAGATCTGGAGACTCTGGCACAGCAACAAAAGGATGCCGGGACCGGTATCGCGTTAGAGGTAACGCGAGCACGCGTGCAGCGCAGCCGGGCAGAACAGACTCTGATTCGTCGCGAAGCAGACCGGAACGCGGCGTGTCTCCATCTTCTGCGGGCCGTGGGGGACCCGATGTCACAAACGGCGCTGCGCACCGAGAACATGCATCCGCCTTTGGATGCTCCTCCCAGCCTCGATGGCAGTCTCGCGCGGGCCTTCGGCGAACGAGACGATCTGAGCGCCCAGAAGCACCGGCAAGCAGCCGCCCAACTTAGCTATAGCGCCAACAAGTGGGATCGTGCTCCCAGTGTAATCGCATTTGGTGACTATGGAGCGAGCGGCAACCGGCCAGGAAATGCTCTAGCCACACGCGCCGTGGGCGTGTCCGCACAAATTCCTCTATTTGATGGTGGGCGCAGAGATGCGCGTCGGGCGGAAGCATCGGCAAAGCAGCGCGAAGAAGAGCTTCGTACTCGCGATTTGCGACAACAGGTAGAACTGGAAATTCGCCTAGCCCTGGATGCACTCGGTTCCACCAGAAGCCAAGCCGATGTCGCGACTCTGGCGGCAGAGCAAGCGGAACTGGAGTTGGAACAGGCGCGGCGTCGGTATGCTGCTGGGGTATCCAGCAGCCTTGAGATCACGCGAGCCCTGACGACCGTGGAGGAAGCCCGGGCCGCCAAAATTGAAGCGCTCTATCGCTACCACCTGGCACGGGCGGATTTTGCTCTCGCATCAGGCGATGCGAGTAGCATCGCTCCATAGCCAGCCCAGATAGCTTTACCACGAACAAGATCAGGATCCAATCCGAACGAACGGCAGACGGAGCGAACGACGAGCTATGGAGATATCCAAGAACAGCAGAATTCTACTGATTGCGGTTCCCCTTCTGGCGATAGCCGTTTGGTGGGCATTCTTTCGCAGTAAGCCAGAACCCACAGTAGCCACGATCTCCGGGAACATCGAACTGACCGAGGTTGCAATCGGCTTTAAGACACCTGGCAAACTAGCGCGTCTTCTGGTGGAAGAAGGAGACATGGTTGAGGCCGGCCAGTTAATTGCGGAACTGGATACGGCGCAACTACAGCACCAGCGGGAGATGGCGTCTGCTGCGTTGGAAGCCGCGCAGTCCCGCATTGCTCAACTGCAGAAAGCGATTGCCTATCAACAGCAGAATCTTTCAGGCGCCACCGCGCAGCGACAGGCGGAATTGCGCGGCGTGGAAGCCCAGCTAGATGAACTGCGGGAAGGCTCCCGCGTGCAGGAAAAGGAGCGCGCCCGTGCGTCACTTCGACAAGCCACGTCACAGCGTGAAAAGGCGGAGTCTGACTGGCAACGAGCGGAGAAGCTTTTTCGGGCGGAAGACATCTCCGCCGCAGATCATGATCGAGCACGGGCTGCCTACCTTGGGGCAAAAGCCCAGGAAGAGCAGGGGCAGGAACAGCTACGTTTGGTGGAGGAGGGCCCACGGTCGCAAACCATCACTGCCGCTTCGGCGCAGGTGGAACGCGCACGCGCCGCTTTGCACACCACGCAGGCTGGAGCGCTAGAAATAGAACGTCTACAGCTTGAGATCAAAACCAGAACAGCAGAGATCGACCAAGCCAAGGCAAACCTAGCCGTGATCGATACGCAACTCAGCGATGCGAAGGCCTACTCTCCAATACGAGGGGTTGTTCTGACCAAGCCTGTCGAATCCGGCGAAATTCTGGCGGCGGGCGTTACTGTCGCCAGCATCGGCGATCTGGCATCTCCGTGGCTGCGTGGCTATGTGAACCAGAAAGATCAGGGTCGGGTGCGGCTCGGCTCAGACGCCGCCGTTCACATCGATGCGTATCCCGGACGTGATTTCCGCGGCAAGCTCACCTATATATCCGCAGAAGCGGAGTTCACTCCGAGGCAAATTCAGACTGCCGAAGAGCGGAGCAAGTTGGTGTACCGCGTAAAGGTGTTACTGGAGAACCCGGATGGCATTCTGAAGCTGAATATGCCCGCGGATGCGGAAATTCCCCTTCTAAGCAACTAGCATCTATATGCCGGGACGAGGAAATACCGATGCCTGATGAAATCATGCTGGAAGCTCGCCAGTTAACCCGGCGCTTTGGTGACCTCTGCGCGGTCAATCAGCTGACGCTACAGGTAGCGCGTGGCGAAATCTACGGGTTGGTCGGACCAGATGGTGCTGGAAAGACGACGACGGTGCGCCTGTTCTGCGGCCTGATGGATCCCGATGAGGGCGAGGCGCTGGTGGCGGGCCTTAATCCCACGCAGCAAGTGCACGCCGTGCGTGACCGCATCGGCTATATGCCGCAACGCTTTGGTCTCTATGTGGATTTGAGTGTCGAGGAGAACCTCTACTTCTTTGCCGATCTTTATGGCATGACCGGTTCCGCCCGCGACACGCTAATGACGGAACTCTTGCGCATGACGCGGATGGAGCCCTTTCGGAAACGGCTGGCGGGCAATCTTTCTGGCGGTATGAAGCAGAAGCTGGCGTTAATGTCGACCCTGCTGCATAAGCCCGATGTACTGTTTCTGGATGAGCCCACGAATGGCGTCGATCCCGTATCCCGCCGCGATTTCTGGGAGATTCTCTATCGGCTCGTGCGCGATGGACTGACTGTGCTGTTGACGACCGCCTACCTGGACGAGGCCGAACGCTGCCATCGCATTGGTCTGATGAACGAAGGCAGGTTGATCCGCGAAGGGACGCTGGCAGACTTGCGTACTAGCATCGATGCGCCTTGCTACCGCATCCACAGTTCGACATTACGAGATACGCTGCACTGGTTACGCGCGCAGACCGAGGTGATGGCCGCGGAGTTTTCGGGCTCTGCCATTCACGCCTTTCTGCCCGTCGACCGGCAGCAACGGGAAGGGCTACTTGCCCGACTGCAGGGAGTAGGTGTGGATGACGTCCGTCAGATTCAGCCGTCTTTGGAGGACGTCTTTGTGGCAACCGTCGGACGGTCTTCCGGAAACGTCGCATATGTGGATGCGGGGAGCGAGACATGAACACGCGCAACGCATCCGGCGAACCCCAAGGCAGTGCGGATATCGCTGTGCACATCCAGAATCTATCGAAGCGATTCGGAGACTTCGTGGCTGTTGATCGCGTGAATCTTCAGGTACGCCGCGGAGAGATCTTTGGCTTTCTGGGACCTAATGGGGCGGGCAAATCCACCACCATACGAATCCTTTGTGGCTTGTTGGCGCCGAGCGAAGGGCAAGCCTCCGTGGTGGGCTACGACGTGGAACGCGAACCTGAACGCGTGAAGCAGAACATCGGGTACATGTCCCAGAAGTTCTCCTTGTATGACGATCTCACCGTCGAAGAGAACATCGACTTTTTTGGCGGCGTATATGGCGTGCCCAAAGAAGAAAGACAATCCCGCAAGCGTCTGGCGCTGGAGCTTTCCGGGCTGCGCGAACGGGAGCGTACCCTCACCCGATTGCTTCCCGGCGGATTCAAGCAGCGGCTTGCTCTTGGTTGCGCGATACTCCACAATCCGCCAGTGCTGTTCCTGGACGAGCCGACGTCGGGTGTCGACCCGCTGGCGCGAAGAGACTTCTGGGACTTGATCTATCAGCTATCCGAAAAAGGACACACCATCTTTGTATCCACGCACTACATGGACGAAGCGGAGTACTGCCATCGCATCGCCTTGATGTACCGCGGAGCGGTGATCGCGTTGAATTCTCCGGCGCAGTTAAAGCGGGAACTAGGCGGCATGACGCTGTTGCGCTTGGAAACGGAAGATCTGATGGGGACACTCGATGCGCTGAAGGCTGCGAAAGCCATCGAGGATGTATCGGTGTTCGGAAGCGGCCTGCACTTGCGTGTTCGGGACGTCGAGAGCGCCAAGGCGGAGGCGCAACGCGTGTTGACTGAACGCGGAATTCGGGTGCTACGCCTGGAACCGATCGACGCAACCATGGAAGACGTCTTCGTTGGATTGATTGAAGCGGAGGAACGCAAATGAGTCTGTCTTTCCGCCGCACCAAAGCAATTGCGCGCAAAGAGTTCCTTCACATTCTTCGTGACCCTTTGAGCCTCATCATGGCTTTGGCGATTCCCTTTGCCATGCTGATGCTCTTTGGCTATGCGCTCTCGCTGGATGTGGACCGCGTGCGCACGGTGGTTGTGGATGCCAGCCGCACTCCGGAAAGCCGGGAACTGATCTCGCTCTTTTTGGGGTCGCGATATTTTGAGGTGACCAATATCGCGAATGCGCCAGCCGAAGCGGAACAGGCCGTGCTCGATGGGAAGGCAATGATTGCTCTCTCTATCCCCCATGATTTCGCGCGCTCCATCCATCTTGGTCAAGAGGTAGACATTCAGGTGCTTCTGGATGGCAGTGACTCGAATACCGCGAATATTGCATCCGGCTATATCGAAGGTCTGGTGGGGAATTACAATACGCAACTCCGCGCCCAATACAGTAACTTGCGTGGCGCGGTTGTTATTCCTCCGCCTATCGACGCCACATCGCGTGTCTGGTACAACAGCGATCTGAAGTCGAAAAATTTCATCGTGCCGGGTCTGATCGCTGTCATCCTGCAGGTGATTGCGGCGCTGCTGACATCGCTGACCATCGCGCGCGAATGGGAATTAGGCAACATGGAGCTGTTGCTTTCCACGCCGATGCGCCCTGCGGAACTGGTGCTGGGGAAGATGTCGGCGTTCTTTGCCATTGGTGTCGCAGACGCGGCCTTTGCGGTGTTCGTCGGACGCTTCATCTTCGATGTGCCCTTGCGCGGAAGTCTGTTCGATCTTGCGATCGCCATTGTTCTATTTTTGTTTGGAGCGCTCTGTTGGGGGCTGTTGGTGTCGGCCATCGCGCGTAATCAGCTACTTGCTTATCAAATGGGATTGCTGACTTCGTTTCTGCCGTCATTCCTGCTTTCCGGTTTTATCTATGCCATTGAGAACATGCCGATTCCCATTCAGGTGGCTTCGCACATTGTGCCTTCGCGTTACTTCATTGCCATTCTGAAAGGCGTGTTTCTTAAAGACATCGGCTACAGCTTGCTGTGGCCGCAACTGCTATTCCTGTTGATCTACGCAAGCGTTGTCTTTCTGATCGCTACGCGGCGCCTGAACCAGAAGTTGGTGTAACCATGCAATGGCCCAATTGGGAACGAGTCTGGGAAATCGTCCGAAAAGAAGTCCGGGTGGTGCTGCGCGATCCACGGTTGCGCGTGGTTCTGATTGTGCCGCCCATCATACAGACCATCGTCTTCGGCTTCGCTGTGAATATGGATGTGGAGCACGCGCGTGTGGCTTGGCATGACGCGGACCGAAGCGTGCAGAGCCGGGAGTTACTTTCCCTCTTTGAAGGCAGTGGCAGTTTTGTGGTGACGCAGCACCTGCAGCGTGATGCAGATGTGACCGACGTGATGGAGCGCGGACAGGCAGACGTGGTAGTGAGCGTACTTCCCGGCTTTGGGAAGGCTGTTCTGAAGGGAGAGCCTGCGCCGCTGCAGATTGTGCTGGATGGAGCTAACTCCAACACGGCGTCTATTGTCGGGGAATATACCAGGCGAGCCGTTAGTGGCTATGCCGGGGAAATTCAACGCCAGCAACAAGGGCAGCGCATGCTAGCGCGGACCGAAGGACGTGGCGGTCCCGTCGCATTGGCGATTCCGCAGGTGCACAGTAGAACGCGTGTCTGGTTTAACGAAAACCTGATCAGCCGTAACTACTTTGTGCCCGGTGTCGTGGTGAATATCATTGCACTGGTGACGCTGATGCTGACTACTCTTGCGATTGTGCGAGAGAAAGAAATCGGCACCATGGAACAGTTGATCGTCACACCGATTCAACCGTTGGAGTTGATGCTGGGCAAGACGATTCCTTTCGCGTTTGTTGGCCTGTTTCACACTGCGGCGCTCACGTTTTTGGCGCGTATGCTGTTCGGAGTTCCCTTTCGCGGCAGTTTATTCTTTCTCTTCGGCGGCGCCGCTCTGTTCCTGATGACAACATTGGGTGGCGGCCTTTTCATATCCACGTTGGTGCGAACACAACAGCAGGCCATGATGTCGACATTCTTCGTCTTCTTCCCTGCTTTGCTGCTTAGTGGCTTTGCCTTCCCCATTCGTAGCATGCCGCAGATTGTGCAGTGGTTCACCTATCTAAATCCGGTGCGCTACTTCATGGAGATTGTCCGTGGCATTTTTCTGAAAGGGTTGGGTCCGACCGAACTGTGGCCGCAGGCGCTGGCTCTTGCCGGCTTCGGGACGCTGATGATTCTGATAAGCGCCAATCGTTTCCACAAACGACTGGATTGAGGGATGGCAACCTAGTCGCGAGCGAGCGGAAAACCTTGGGATTGCCATACAACAGGGGATGCCTTCGCAAGTGAAACCACGCGAGTTGTGACCGTCGGGTTCTTTTTGAGGAAGGCTTTCACGCGTGGCAGTTCCATTACGCTAAAGGCAGTGGATAGGGCATCACACTGCATGCCCGTGGGAGCCACCACAGATACCACGCGGCGCGATGTCAGTCCGATGCCGGTTGCCGGATCCACAATGTGGGAATAGCGTACGCCGTCCAGTTCGACGAATTGATTCAGGTCTCCGGATGTGGAAACGGAACTCTGCCGTAGAAGCACCGTCGCTGTTTCATTCTGGCCATCCTCCAAGGCAACCCGCCAGCTTGTTTCGCCGGGAGGTGGATGTAGAACACCGACGTCCCCGCCTGCTGCGACGGAAGACCGCAAGATCCCGTATTTGCGTAATATTTCTCGGGCAGCATCAGCAGCGTAGCCTTTGGCGATGCCGCCGAAATCAATCTGCATCCCCGCCTTAGCAAAATGCACAGTCCTTCTGCGGGCGTTTATGGAGATGTCTTGCCATCCTGTCAGCGCGCGGGCTCCCTTGCGTTCCTCCAGGGATGGCAAGCGCTGCGCTTTGCGGGCAGTACGCCACACACGCACCACCGGACCCAAGGTAACGTCAAAGGCTCCGTCGGTCTGTCGAGAAACACTCAAGGCGAAGTGCAGAACGCGATAGAGGTCATCGCTTACGCGGATGGGTTCGATGTGGGCGCGTTGGCAAAGAAGATCTAGTTCGTTGCCAGGCCGATAGTCAGAAAGGATTTGGTCGAGCGCGTGCATGCGCGCGAAGCCTGCGGCGATGGCTCGGTAACCAGCCTCTTCATCGTGGTGGTAGGCGCGGATGGTGAAGAGGGTGCCCATGCAGGGCTCGGTGTGATCAATCTGGCGGAGTTGACCGCCCCGAAGGATGCTAGGCATACCGAAGCCCAGCGCCAACGAGGCGGCCAGTAGATGACGACGGCTAGTCTTCCTCGACACCACTATTCCAGTAGTCGTACATTTCCTTTACCGTTGGCACCTTCAACGGGCGAACCAAGCGGAAGCCGAGCCACTGTGCGTCGGTGTGATACCAGATGCTCTTCGGCAACTGTGGATCCTGGATCTTCCACTCTTCGTTGCTCTGCACACGAGCGCCGCAACGTAGCTTGTCCGCCGTATCTGCCCAGCTTCCACCACGCACGGCGTGTGGATAGGATTCCGTCGCTTTGTTCCACGGGTTGATGGCAAGCTCTCCATTCGCCCCATAAAATTCGGTGGAGTATGCATCCAGGGTCCACTCCATCACGTTGCCGTGCATGTCATGCAGACCCCAGGGATTGGGCTTCTTTTTGCCAACCAGTTGATATTTGTCTTCGGCGTTGTCACCGAACCAGGCATACTCACCAAGTTGGGACGCATCGTCCCCAAAGGAGTAGGCCGTCGTCGTGCCAGCGCGGCAAGCGTATTCCCATTCGGCTTCCGTGGGCAGGCGATAGAAGTGCCCCGTCTTCATGCTCAGCCATTGGGCGAACTTGTTGCCAGCGTGCTGAGTCATGCTGATGGCGGGGTAGCCGACCAGGCCCATGCCAAAGCTCATTTCGACATACGGCGCGGTGGGGCGGCTGATGGCGTCAACCAAACGGTTGGGGTTCTGCTTTTCGTTGGCTTCGGTGGCAAACATGAATAGGCGGTAGGCATCCCACGTGATTTCGTATTTGCCCATCCAGAAGGGTTCTACTTTCACACGATGCGTGGGGCCTTCATCGTCGCCCCGGCCAGACTCAGTGGCGGGAGTACCCATGGTGAACTCGCCACCAGGAATGGGAAGAAATTCGACACCGACGGTGGTGGCGGGGATGCCATCCCGGTAGGGTTTCATCTCGGCTGCCGTCTTTTCGGGGCTCTTCGACGTAATCAACCGGTGGGCTTCCGTCACCAGCGCCATATCATCCTTCAAGGGAGCTACTTTCGCCGTTGCGGCAGGCTTTGCCGTTTGTGGCGGTTTGGCGGCAGAGGCACGGCCACTCAGTTGATAGCCTTCGGGCCATTTGGCGCCTTCCTGAATCCACTGGCGGATAACTTCAACCTTGTCTTTCGCAAGGGGGCCGGAAGGGGGCATGGCCTTCGGCGCGCCTTTGGCCAATGACATGGTGAGGTAGAGAGCACTCTTGGAAGGATCACCGGGGGTTACCAGTTGGCCCAGAGAAGACTTGCCGGACATACCGGCAGCTGCGTTGACACTGACGCCACCCATGCCCCGGGGACCGTGACATCCCAGGCAGGAGGTTTTCAGAATCGGTGCAACTTCCTTCTCAAAGTCCACGGCGCCGAACGCGGCGGTAGAACAGAATATGAAGAGCAGAAGAAATGCTGGCGTGGAGCGAGACATATCCTTATGATCCCAGATGCACGGCGGATGAGGAAACGGGGACTATCGCGTACACTTAGCACCCTGGCGCTAGAGATTAGCGAGGGAATCCATTAACCGTGGAAGTGATCGCGTTCACTGTGGTCTGGCAGCTCTTAGCCACGACACGCCGTAGGCTGGCAGTTCGATCTGTAGTACGCCATCGCGTACCGTGTACTGCTTGTGCGTGAACAGATTTTCCCAGTGCTCCGCATTCGTCTGTAGTTTTTCCTGAGTGCATTCGAAGACCTGTGGCTCCTCCGTAATGTTGTGGAGACAGAGCACCATATAGGTCTCATCCGTACGGGTGCGTAAAAACGAAAATATCGTGTGGGTCGCGAAAATAACTCGCTGTGATGCCGCTGGATGGAACGCTGGATACTGAATGCGCACCCGGATCATCTGCGTAAAGCGCTGGGAAATGCGGGATGCGGCCGAATCCGGATCAGCGAGTTGTTCAAACAGAGCCGGTGTGTTGATGGTGTTCCGGTTGATGCTCCGCGGATCACGAATGTCCACGTGGGTATCCGCAGTCACGTGAGCCCCGATGATGCTTGGCAAATACACCGCTGCTACGCCCTTTAGCGAAAGCGCTATGGCGCGGGAAACCAGAAAACGGTTGATCTTGGTCTCTGCCGGTTCGCCGGAATTATGGGAGTTCAGCGCGTTATACCAGGGGATATTCAGTTCATAGGGGGTGCTAGTGCCGTCGGTGTTGGTCCGCATGGAAACCAGACCGCCATGTTGGTAGGTACGGTCCACCAACTGTTGCACTTCCTCCCGCGTCAGAATATTTCGCACGGGCAGCAGGCCCACGCCATCATGCGAGTCAAGAAAGTTGAAAAAGGTCGTATCCGGCGAGGGCGTATGCAGACTTGCCGCCCAGCGGGATAGGTAAGTGCAATCTCCCGAGTGGATGGTCCACAGCACCAGCGGCGGCAACGCAAAGTTATAGACCATATGTGCTTCGTTATGGCCGCTGCCGAAGTAGCTGATATTGTCTTCGTGCGGCACGTTGGTTTCTGTGATCAGACCAACGCGCGGGGCCGCCACATCCATCACCGCGCGAAATAGTTGGATGAGCGCGTGGGTCTGCACCAGGTGCGCGCAGGTGGTGCCCAGTTCTCGCCAAAGGTAGGTAGCGGCATCCAGGCGAATAACGTCCGCGCCTTTCCGCACATAGAAGAGCAGCACTTCCAGCACGCGGAACAGAACCTGTTCATTGCGATAGTTCAGGTCAATCTGGTCGGGGCTGAAGGTTGTCCACACATGCTTTACACCACGCAGGGTATTAAATGCGGTAAGCAGACTGGAGGTGCGGGGACGCAGGATTAAACGCAGGTGATCGGCGCTGATTTCTTCGGTGGTGGAAAAGCTGATAAAGAAATTTTCGTAGGCCGGGTTAGCGTCAAGGAACTCCTGGAACCAGGAACTCTGCGAGGAAATATGGTTCACCACGCCATCGAACATCAGGCGGATGGAAGAGCCCAACTGGCGAATGTCTTCCCATGTGCCCAGCTTGGGATCCACCTCATGGTAGTTCACCACGCTGAAGCCACGGTCAGAGGAGTACGGATAAAACGGCAGAATATGAACGGTATTGAAGGCGCCGCTGAAGACTTCCTCGAAGATCTCCCGCAGCGCGGTCAGCGGTGGCTTTCCTGGACTATGGATCAGGTCGCCGTAGGTAATGGCGACAACATCCCGCTCTGTGAAGCGTTGTCCGGACTGAACCGCAGCATCCTCTTCCGCCAGGGCGGGCGGCTTGTGGGCGCAGTGCACCTGCATCATACGGATAATTTCCGCGGTGCAACTATCCGCTCGTTCTTCGCCATAGAGCAGTGCCAGAATGGAGTGAATCCGTTGGCGAGCATCTTCCGGAATCAGGATGGGTGCGCGGCTGTAATCCGGGCGGTCCAGATAGTGCTGACGGGAAAATGCTTTCTCTGGCTGGCTCATTCTTGCGATTCCTTAGGGTAGGAGTTCACGGAAAGGACTGATGTTTCGATGTCTTCCTGCGCGTCGGGGTTCCGGTGGGTTAGCCAGCTTTCCAGCCTTTCCGTTGCTCGTTCGCAAACAGAGGCGTGTCTCGCTTTGCGGTCTTTCTTGAAAAGACGCCGCTGCTCTTCGTCCAGTTGGGGAAGCAGGTCAAAGGTGATGTTTGCTGGCTGATAGCGGGTTGGGTCGGCATTCACCATGTAGTGGCACAACGATCCAAGCGCCGTCTCCCTGGGGAAGGCCTCCGGTACGCCTCCATCCGCTAAGGTGGCGGCATGCTGTCCGGCCATCAGGCCCGTTGCAATCGCTTCAATGTACCCTTCCACGCCACAAATCTGGCCCGCGAACAGAAGCTCGGGGCGGTCTTTCCATTGCAGTGTTGCTGTCAACAGGGAAGGTGCATTGATGTATGTGTTGCGATGGATCTGCCCGTAACGTACGAACTCGGCGTTCTCCATACCGGGGATCAGGCGAAAGATGCGCTGCTGCTCCCCGAATCGCATGTAGTTCTGGAAGCCGACCAGGTTATAACTATCCGCACGGGCATTTTCCTGCCGCAACTGGACGGCGGCGTAAGGCCAGCGGCCAGTGCGCGGGTCGGTTAACCCCACGGGTTTCATCGGACCAAAGCGAAGGGTGTCTCGTCCGCGTCGGGCGATTTCCTCGATGGGCAGGCACGATTCGAAATAAGGAACGTCGTCCGGAATGTGCGGGCTATATTGCTGTGCTTCCAGCAGTGCGTCGATAAACTGCCCATACTCCTCTTTATTGAAGGGACAGTTGATGTAGTCCGCCGTGTCATCCAGGCCTTTGTCGTAGCGATTGGCGCGAAACGCGACCTCCATATTGATGGAGTCTGCCCAAACGATGGGGCTGATGGAATCGTAGAAGTAGAGATGGTTGCTACCGCTAAGGCCTGCGATCGACTGTGCCAACGCATCGCTAGTTAGCGGCCCGCTTGCCACTACGGTAATGCCTTCCCGAGGGATCTCGGTGACTTCTTCGCGCACAATCTGAATGTTCGGGTGTGACTCCAGGGCCGTGCGGATTGCGGAACTGAAGCGTTCCCGGTCAACCGTAAGGGCATTACCACCGGGGACTCGCGCTTCTTCGGCGGCCTGCATCAACAGGCTTCCCAATCGCCGCATCTCCTGCTTTAGCTGCCAGGGCGCGGAGCCGGGAGAATCGCTCTTGAGCGAGTTACTGCAGACCAGTTCGGCGAAATCAGCCGTCTGATGCGCGGGTGTCCGGCGTTGCGGGCGCATCTCAAACAAACGCACCTCGCAGCCTAAACGCGCGGCCTGCCAAGCGGCTTCACAACCGGCGAGGCCGGCCCCAATGATGTTAACTTGTTTCCCCTGCAACACTTCCCCGATCATTTGGCCCCAATGGTATGGCTGCCCAGACATTGCTTGACCCTAATCACATTGTAAGGGGAGTGGAATAGAGAGCGTGTTCTGCCGCCGCAGTTAGCGGGAAGTATGCAGAAACACTAAGGGCGGATTCCCACCGTGAAAAGGAGGTTGGGGATCCGCCCTTGGTGGCGATTGGGACTAGCGGCTAAAGGTAAAGCCGAGACCCGTGGTGTACAGAATGTCGTTCGCCTTGCGTCCCGGGACGGGGTCGCTGAGATAACGATCGCTGAGCGCGACGGTCCACGTCAGCCATCTGGTGAGGTTGGTTGAGGCGCCCGCATCAAAATTCATGCGGTAGTCACCACCCTGGGACAGGTTGTTGAACATACGGAAGCTCTGGGTGATCGCCGTGCGCGAGGTGATTTTCATCTGGAAGTCGTTGCCCCAGTACGCTTCTGCGGAGTTCCTTACAAAAGCGGGTTCAGGAACGGGGTCAAATTTTTCACGATTCCACGCGCCACCACCAAGCAGGTCCAGTTGCCCACGGTCGCTTTTCCAAACGTGGTAACCAGCACCACCACCGAGTACAACGCGAAGATCCAAAGACTGGAACTTGTCGTATTCGTAGTCGTTGAAGGTGTTCAGGAAAACACGGGTTGCCACGTTCCGGCTATAAGCCCATCCGCCACGAACCGCTTGTGCCGTTTGTTCGTTGACATCATCAATTCTCGCTGATGCGCGAATGCTGTTGAAATACGCCGTAGTTTTGCTGGTGTTGCTCACACGGGCCAGCGCAATCGGCGTTGTGAAAGTTAATGTTTCCGCGTTACCCTTTGCTCCTGCCATATTCAGGCTACCCGTGACGGTCCACAGATCCAGCAATCCCGGGCGGAGGAAGCGTTCGTACTTGTTCTGCTCTTCCTGGTTGCGGATCGCGACAACCTCGGTTTGGGGCACGGTACGCGTCGTGGCGGGAGCGGCCACTTGGATATTTCCGTCCGAACCCTGGATGGTGGCCTTCAAGGTTTCGCCATCCACCAACTCCACGTTCAGCGGCTGGTCCGCCTTTACGTTCTCAATCTCCGCCCAGGGGAGCGTGATGGTGCCGAAGTGTACACTCTTGATGGTTAAGGTATCGCCGTCTTTCTTGATGATCTCGCCAGTGACGCGGTCTCCGTTTTTCATCAGCACTTCGTCGGCGGCGAAAACATGCGTCGCGCCAAGCAGTACCACCAGACCGGCACTCGCCAGTGTCCGAAATCTGGTCCTCACAAACGCTCGAAATGCCTCAATAGTTCTCATGTATGTTCTCTCGTTCATTGATTGTGTACGTCAAACGCTGATGGCCCGATAAGGACCGAGAGCAGCGCATAGCGAAAGGGCTTCCGGCCAGCAACTTAGCCCATATAAACGCCGCTTCCCTGCCCTGCAGCCAAAGCTCTGCGGGCGCCATCGTACTATTTTGACCCGAATTTTGGGAAATGAGTCACATAACAACGTCGTTTCCCAGTTTCACAGGCACTGGTGGCCCCCCGAAACGGAGTGCTGGCCACCGTGCAGACTCCAGTATGTTGCGCGCGAAAATCGACAGTGCGTGGGAATGATGTAAAAAAATGTGACTGGGATGTGACTCTCAAAACGTAACAAGTGTCTGGGTGTGTGAGAAGATCGAAATCGCCCGGTACCGAGGATTGCCGGTCGCGAGGATAGGTGGTGAACGAACATATAAGCAAGGAAGATCCGGACAAGGATCTCTTGGAACTCGCTCTGAATTCCCGTGAGGGGGATCTGCGTGCTTTCGAGGAACTGGTCAAGCGGCACCAAGGTCGCATTCTGGCTGATTGTCGGCACCTTACCCGCGACAGCAATGATTCCGAGGACTTGGCGCAGGAAGTGTTCGTCAAGGCGTATTTTGCTCTGCAGCGTTTCGAAGGCAGATCGAGCTTTCGCCACTGGCTGCAACGCATCAAGGTGCACCATTGCTTGAATCACATCAAGCGAAACAAGGGCAAAAAGTCTGTCGCCCTGGAAGAAGAGATTCCAGAGGATCACGAACAGCTTAGGCGTGCTCCTGAGGTCACGCGCAAACTGGACCAGGAGGCAGATCGTCACCGTATCGAAGTGGCGATGGGCGCTATGTCGCCCGCTCTGCGGGTGGCGCTGGTGATGCGGGATATGGACGAAATGAGCTACGAGGAGGTCGCCATCGCCTTGGGGATCGGTTTGTCCGCGGCAAAGATGAGAATCAAGCGGGCGCGCGAGCAGTTTCGAGTCCTTTACCTGGATGAAACTCTCCAAGCCGCTCCAGCGGGAGAGGACGCGTAGCAGCAGATGCCGGAAGACTTTGACAAACCCGCGGATACCCGGGGTGGTGACAATCAGGAAGAAGATCCGGAGCTGCATTCTGCCCGGGATCTGCTGGTGGACCAGGAATATGAGGTTTCCGACGAGTTCCTGGAACGCGTCCGCGCGAAGATCGAACGTCGTACGACCGTGGCGCAGTTTTCTTCGTTCTCCTGGCGTGTTACCGGAATGGTATTTGTAGAGCTATTCCGTTTCATAGGTTTTGTGCCGCAGGCGATACGTGGAGGTGATCGGTGGAAATCCAGGAAAAGCTAGTCGGGGCCTTTCTGAATCTCTTTGATTCTGTGGTGAGTGCCGTACCTAAGATCTTGGTGGGCATTCTACTGGTTGCCGGCGCGTTCCTGGTGGCTTCGCTGGTGGAGCGCACGTTGCGCTTCGTGCTGACGAAGGTGCGTTTCGATCAACTGGTTGGCAGAGCAGGTATCGATCAGGCCTTTCAGCGTTTGGGCATCCGGCAGGAACTGACCTTGGTCATTCCGCGCCTGGTTTACTTTCTGGTGCTGATGTTGTTGGCGCAGACCGCGGTGGATGCGCTTGGGCTGACGGCTATCAGTCACGCAATTGAGTCTTTCTTTGCGTATTTGCCCAATATCGTCGCGGCCATGCTGTTGTTGCTGCTGGGTAGCACGGTTGGGCAGTTTGCCGGTCAAACGGTTGCCCACTCGGCTGAGAGCTCGGGGCTGGATTTTGGTCCAGCGTTGGGACGGCTTGTATCGTCGGCCATTCTCTTTGTCTGCGCCATGATGGCCATTGCGCAGTTGAAGATCGATACCGAGATTGTGCGTATCGTCACCAGTATCGTACTGGGCGGGGTGGCGCTGGCCTTTGGGCTGGCATTCGGGATGGGGACGCGGGACGTCATTCGCAATATATCTGCGGGTTTCTACACGCGGAAGCTGCTGCAAGTGGGAGCCCCCGTGGAAATCAAGGGCGAGAAGGGTTTGTTGATCGCGGTAACCGCCACGCACACCGTTCTGGATAAAGAGGGCCAGGAAACCATGATCCCCAATAGCCAGTTCCTGGACGAGATTTCCAGACAATAGACACTGGGTTGTTTTTGAGGGACCGGCGCCAAAACAGCTACGGTTCCATAACAATCAACGAGTTTACGGCCTGTAACTATCATTTGGCGCCAGTTTGCTAAACGCGCCGGGCAGGTCGGCAAAATCTGCATCCGTTGGACCCGTCTTTCACTGCACGGGGCTTGATGGAGACAGACGAGGCGGGCAGAGAAGAAGAACAAACATGCTGGGTGTGAGTTCTACTTCTTCTGCTCGCCGTTTCGTTTTGTGCCTACATCTCTCTTGTCCTGGGGCCCCACCGGTTCTGCAGGCCCGCCGCCCTGTGTGGCACACCTCGTCGGCTCTCGATTCGTTACCATGTGGCAATGGCTGTTCGCCCCGGCTCGCGCAACTCTCCCCGGAACACCCAAAGCAGCGCCAGTGATGGCTTTCAGCCCGGTCGTTATACGCCTGCTTACCAGCCTCGCCGCGTGCAGGAAGAGGAACTGCTGGACGCCATTCCCGCTTCCGAGGCGGTGCCGAACATGGTGGATCTGGCGCGTATCAACCGTTGGCTTGGCGGCTACAGTGTCTTGCGTTCCGCAATCCGCAGAGTGGCTGGAACATCCCAGGGGCTGCGTGTGCTGGATGTGGCCGCTGCCTCTACCGCAACTGCCGATTGGCTGAGGGAGTCCGTACCGGGCGTCCACGTCACAAGCAGTGACATCCGCCATGATCTGCTTGCGCTCGGCAACGGAGACCGCGCCGCTGCTGACGCCACTCGGTTGCCCTTTCGCTCGGGCAGCTTCGACGTGGTAATCTGCACTCTTTTCCTGCACCATCTTTCGGAAGACGCTCTATTGTCGGCCTTGCGCGAAATGCACCGGGTGTCCCGCTACGGCGTGGTCGCCGTGGATTTACAGCGCCATTTTCTCGCCTATCATTTTCTGCGTATGTCGCATCCGTTCCTTCGTTGGCATCCCGTCACCCTGGAAGATGGACGCCGCTCGGTACAGGCCGCGTTCACCGCGCAGGAGCTTCGGGATCTTGTCCAACAAGCTGGATTTGCCGACAGTAAAGTGCACGCACACCTGCCTTGGTTTCGGCTATCGGTCGTGATTCCAAAGCGCGGCGAGAGCGCCGCAGCCTAGCCCGAGTGTCCCTTCTGCATCGGTGGTATCCTCAGGCTTGTGAAGAAATCGTTCCTCATCCTTCTTGCCCTGTTCATTGCCGGGGTAGCCGCCATACGGATTGCCTACCCTGCGCAAAGCCAGGCTGTTTGGCATTCCCTGAGTGGGCAAAGCCCTCATTGTTCCTTGGCCCTCGCCTGGGAAACCCCTGGCGATGCCGATGCACAGGTGAAGGCCAAAGATGACTACATTGAGCGTCTGAAATTGGGCGCGCGGGATGAGAGCTTTGAACGTTGGGATCTTGGTTCCGGCACTCCGCTGCCGCCGCGTCAGTTCTGGATTCCCGTGGGGAATCGCTGGATTCTGCCCTTCAATCTGGCGGAACAATCCCGTGACATCTATAAGACGGCCGGCGCCTGGGGCATCAAACCCGGCGCCGTCGTTCTGGATTGTGGCGCACACGTCGGTGTCTTCTCGCATCAGGCGTTGGCCCGTGGCGCTGGGAAGGTGATTGCCATTGAGCCGTCACCGCGCAACGTGGAAAGTTTACGCCGCAACTTCGCCGAAGAAATTGCCGCCGGGCGTTTGGTGGTCTATCCCAAGGGCGTTTGGAACAAAGACGATCTTCTGGTTTTGAAGCAGATGGATGAAAACTCCGCTGCGGATACGGTCGTCATGCAGCAACCCGGTGCACACGAAGGCGATACGGTTCCATTGACCACCATCGATAAGTTGGTGGCCGAACTCGGGCTTGATCACGTCGATTACATCAAAATGGATATCGAAGGCGCGGAAGTGCCCGCACTGGAAGGCGCAAAAGAAACCCTGAAGCGCTGGAAACCACGGCTCGCTCTGGCCGCCTATCACAAGGCGGACGATCCGGAAACCATTCCGGCCGCAGTCCGTAAAGCGTACGATGGGTATCGTAGCCAGTGTGGCAGTTGCATTGCCGACGAAGCTGGCCTGCGACCGGAGGTTCTGCTGTTCTCCGCGGAATAGCTCCTAGCCCCTCTTCCATGCAATCCTGCATCACCATTCACGGCGGCGGATTGGCTGGCAGCGCGGCGGCAATTGCCGCCTGTCAAATGGGCGCCCACGAAGTGCGTGTGTACGAGCGGTCTCAGTTTCCTCGCCATAAAGTCTGCGGGGAATTCCTGACCGCTGCTGCTGAAAAAGTACTGCGGGAATTACACGTTTGGACTGCTTTTCGTGCTTTGCAGCCCGCTTCCATCACGAAGCTTGGGCTGCATTTCCCCGGTAAGTCGTCGTACTTTCCTTTGCCGGAGGCCTGCTGGGGCATCAGTCGGCATGCCCTCGATGAATGCCTGATGGTGCAAGCCGTTGCCGCAGGCGCCGAGTGGTTGAACCAGCCTGCGCCCACCTCCACGAACACCGATGAAGCCCCAATCGTGCTCGCCCACGGGCGGCAGCAAACCGGAGAGAAGGGCAAACGTATCTTCGGCTTCAAGGCCCACCACGAGGGTCCGCCTAGCGATGCCGTGGAGCTGTACTTCTTCGACGGCTGTTATGTGGGCGTTGCACCTATCGAGAACGGGAGGTTGAATGTCTGCGGCCTCGGTCCGGAGGCTGTAATGCGACAACACGCCTTCGATTACGACTCACTGTGTGTGCGATCCCCAGCGCTGCAAGCACGGCTTGCCGGCATGCGTAGATCGATGGACTGGTTGAGTGTCGGTCCGCTCGTCTACCATCATCGTTTCCGCGATCACACGGATGCTCACGTTTACCCCGCTGGTGATGCGCTTGGTTTTGTCGACCCCTTCACCGGGACGGGCATGTTCAACGCTCTGTTAAGCGGATCGTTGGCAGGTCAGTGCGCCGTTGCTGCTGAACCTGTCGCCCAATATCTGCAACAGGCAGCCTCTCATCTTTACCGGCCCTTCTTTATCTCTGGGTTTTTCCGTGCTGCCATGCGTAGCGGAATTGGCGCTCACGTTGCTGGTTATCTGCCGGGCAGCCTGCTGTTCCGTGCAACGCGCGCGCAGCTCGGGTAAGCCGCTTTCACAACTCCAAGGTCGTCACTGACAGGCGTCGCGGTACTTAGACTGCTGGCGCGATAAGATGCAGAGACACGATACGCCGACCCCATACGCCGGGGGCGGCTTCGATTCGCCGAAGCTGGTCCGGGCAACGTCGAATCCAAAGGAATCGATCCGCATATGTCACTGCTCGTACGGCTCCTTACTGCTGCCTTCATCCTGCTTACGTTTTGCGCAAGCGTTTCCATAACGGCCTCCGCCGCCGAACCCAACCGCGTTCTCGTCTACACCCGCAACTACACACCCGACGGCAAGGGATATGTCCATGACAACTTGGCCGCAAGTGTCGAGGCGATTCGCAAGCTAGGGCAGGAAAATGGTTTCGAGGTTGATCACTCCGACGACCCCGCCGTGTTTACCGCGGAGAACCTGGCGAAGTACGACGTCATCGTGTTTTCGAGCTCCAATAATGAAGCCTTCGCCACCGACGCGCAACGCAGCGCCTTCCAGACTTTCCTGCGCAGCGGCAAAGGCTTTGTGGGGATTCACTCAGCGACGGGTTCTGAGCGTAAGTGGCCGTGGTTTTGGGAAATGATCGGCGGCAGCTTCAAATACCACCCGCCCATGCAGGCATTCGAGGTGGAGGTGGTGGGACCGGCTCACCCGGCCACCACAAGTTTGCCATTCCGCTTTTTGGTGGAAGATGAGTGCTACTTCCATGAAAACATGAACACGCACATCACGCCTCTGCTGGTGGCCGATGTTTCCTATCTGCGCGGCGTGCGCAACCCGGATGGCCCGCAATCGCCCTTTGGCAGACGCATTCCATTGGCGTGGTTTCATCGCTTCGAAGGCGCTAGGGTCTTCCATACGGCGCTGGGCCACAAGAAAGAACACTACAAAGACCCCCGCATGCTGCAGCAGATTCTCGGCGGTATTCAATGGGCCATGGGCAAGGCGGAAGCTGTACCGCGCTGAGATAGGCTGTCTACGCTCGCAGTTATTTATTGCAGGTGCGAATCCGGGCCAACCGGAGTTGTGGGCTCCTGCCGCATCTGGTAGCGGAAACCCTCCCAGGATGGGGATGCAATGCCGTTCAGGTCCCACTTCACTTGGCCGCCAAAGAGCGTAAGTTCCGCGACCAGGCGCTGCGTGCCGTCATAGCGGGCGAGTGCCGAATCCAGAAATCCAAAGCGACCTTTCTCTAAACGCAGCACTGTGATGTCCGCGATGGCCCCATCGGAAAGGTGACCAATCTCGGTATGGCGGACGGTCTGCGCGGACTTCCACGTGACGGCGTCAATTACCTTGGGCAGGGGCATGCCCAGGTTCAGCATCTTTGACATCACGTTCGAAAGATCTTTCATTCCGGCATTCATGCTGCCTACGTGCAGATCGGTAGAGATCGTATCCGGCCAGAAGCCCTGCTGTACGGCTTTGGTCGCCACAAACCAATAGAAGCTACCGCCGCCGTGTCCCACGTCGAAGATGATGCCGCGATCACGTCCACGTTGAAGCGCCGGGTTTAGACGGCCATCCGACAACAACTCCCGCCGATAGGGGGAATACAGATGCGTATAGATATCGCCCCTACGTAGTTTGGTTTCCATCAACTCTTCCAGCGTCCGCTCACCCACCAGATAGCCGAAGTCCACCATCACTGGCAGTTTGGTCAGTTCGCCAGCTTCCACGGCGCGATCCACCGCGAACCAACCGGGTCCGGCATAGTGCGCGGTTTTGAAACCAACCACCACATCGGCGTTTTCCCGGGCGACATCCGCGGCTCGCTGCGGTTGCATGTCCTCTGGATTGTGTTCCCCGGTGAGACCCATCCCGTTCGCCACAATGTTCACGAAAGCCAACACCCGGGTTTGTGAACGGTCAATCACGCGCTGCCGGAAATCTGCGAAGTTGTTCCAGCCGGAAGTCCCCGCGTCCACAACAGTGGTCACGCCAACCCGGAATGAAAAGCCATCCGGGTAAACGCTCTTGTCCCCGGCGTAGGCGCGCATTCCGGTTCCCGAGTAAACGTGGGCATGCAGGTCGATGAGCCCCGGCGTGACGTAGAGTCCCTCCACATTCACCACACGAAGCGCCCGGCCAACCGGTAGATTGACACCGACCTGCGCGATCTTTCCTTGGCGAATGGCGATGTCCATCACGCCGTCGCGACTGTTCTTGGGGTCAATGACGTGTCCCCCTTTCAGCAGCAGGTCCCACTGTGGGGCCGTGTCACCGACGCCTTGTCCCCTGCTGAGCGAAACTGCACACAGCAGCATCAACAAGACCATCAGTCCGGCGGAACGCGGAGAAAACGGATGGGATCTCATGGTGTTCCTGCTATATTCAATCAACGGAAACGGGAGGTCAACTGTGTTCGGTAGACGGCGTTGGTTGCAGTTGCTGGGGACGGTGCCCGGATTGAGCGCCTATGGCGCTTCGCAGACAAGTCGGGGAGGCGTGGTGCGCGACTACTTCAAAGACCTGGGTGTTCGTCCATTCATCAATGCCGCTGGCACCTTCACTGCGTTGACGGCTTCGATCATGGCTCCGGAAGCGCAGCAGGCCTGGAACTACGCGGCAGGCCATTTTGTTCCCCTCGGCAAACTGCACGATGCGGTTGGCGAACGCATTGCCCAGTTAATCGGCGCGGAAGCAGCCATGGTGACCTCCGGTGCGGCGGGTGCCCTCGCTGTCGGCATGGCGGGTGTGCTGACCGGCGACGATCCGGATAAGATCAAGCGGCTTCCCGACCTCACCGGCATGAAGACCGAGGTCATCATCCAGAAGAGCCACCGCTTCGGCTACGATCATTCTCTGCGCGCCTGTGGCATCCACTTTGTGGAGGTGGAAACCGCCGAGCAGGTCCATGGCGCGGTCGGTGAAAAAACAGCTCTGATGTTTTTCTTCAACGATGCAAGCTATTTGGGCAAGATCGGCGATGAAGAATGGGTACGGCTCGCCAGGCAACATAACATTCCCACTTTCAATGACTGTGCGGCTGATGTACCGCCGGTCGGCAACCTGAGCAAGCACCTGAAGATGGGTTTCGATCTTGTGGCGTTCTCTGGCGGCAAGGGTCTGCGGGGACCGCAGAGCGCTGGCTTGCTGCTTGGCCGCAAAGATCTGGTCGCCGCGGCTAGACTGAATACCTCGCCTAATAGCGATACACTGACGCGCGGGATGAAGGTGAACAAAGAGGAAATGCTCGCGATGATGGCGGCAGTGGAAGCCTATCTGAAGCGCGACCATGACGCCGATTGGCGGGAATGGGAGCGTCGCTGCAACGTCATCGCGAACGCCATCAGCGGCATCAAGGGAGTAAGCGCTTCGATCAACGTGCCTCCCGTGGCCAACCATGTCCCACACCTGAACGTCGAATGGGATGCAGCCGTCATCAGGAAGACGCCCCTGGAGATTCGCCAGCTTCTATCCGAAGGCACGCCCGCGATTGAAGTGTCGCCAAAAACCACCGCCGAGACCCTGATCATTGGCGTTTGGATGATGGAGACCGGCCAGGAAACCATCGTGGCGCAGCAACTGGAACAAGCCCTTCGTCGGGCATCCGCCTAACCCTGAAATCGAGCGAGCATCGCCACAGCAGAGTGTTTAGGCGCTGACGCGACGCTCGCCCGGTTCCCTATCCCAGCCGCACCGCACGCACATCAATCTTCGACCGATCTCCCTCGCCCAACCCCAGGGCGCCGGAGATAGTCACATGTTCCGGCTGCATGCGCACAAAGCCGCTGTCTTTATCCATGGGAGCTTCCGCGAGTGGCTTCATTCCCATCTTCACGCGTTGGGCGTCGAGCTCTTCCCAGCCCAGCGTATCCATGGCCACCGGGTCCGTCGAGAAAAACATCGCCTTGTGCTCCCATACATACTTCAGTTTGGCAGCGCTCATGCCCGGCCCACCGTGCGCCAAGCCTTTCACCGCGTCGCCAATATGCAGAATGCACTTCTGCCGGATAACCGGAATGGACACCGAAGTCGGAATGAAAGTGCCGCAGGCATTCAGCATGGGCGACGAATGACTGCGGTTCACATTATTCACCAACCCATGCGACATATTCTTCAGCGCAAAGGTGATGCCGGCGGATTGATGGTGCTTCAACAGGCAAAGGTTGATGACCTTGTTGACGTCCTTGGTGACGTAGTTCGCGACGTAGGAACGGCGGGCTCTTTCGTTCGATAGATCAAAACCCGGAAGCGTCAATTGCATGTCCATGTAGTGGTCGGCATCATAACCCTCCATACGTTGCTGCACGTCGTCCACGTAGTCCGCGGCCCAGGCGATACGCACGCCCTCAGGCAGCCACTTGTCGAAGCCCGCATCGAAAAATTCCCGCTTGTAGCGGTCATACGCCACGATGTTTTTGCGGGGGACACCGCAGGCTTCCAGCCCCGCGATGATTTCGTGAACCACCTCTGGCGAAGAAATGACATACGGCCGACTGACCGGGTTCAACTTGATGCCCACCACATCGCCAGGCTCAAAGAACATGCGCCAGGCATCCACCCAGTTCGGTGCGCCAGTCAGTTCCTGCATGCCCCGCCGCATCATCTGCTGCACAGGCTCCTTCTGGTATTCGCCGCTGATGATGGAACCGGAATGTTCCACCCGCGCCACGCGTCCTGGGAACAGACCGGGTATAGACCACTTCGACTGCTCGACCTTGCCGTAGGTGGATGAAGCCTGCACGAGGGCAGGCCCGGTAAGCCCGAGCGCCAACATACGGGCAAGCCAGTCGCGCCGTGTTTCTGCACGCCTTCCCTCACCCTGAAAGTTCTTTGATTCTCCAGAAAGCAGATGCATCCCGAACCTCCCAGCGTCGCGCTCGCGGTCGCAAGTCGCAACATACGCAGAAGGTAGCACAGGAAAAGCCCGGAAACCTCCGGGTACGGCGGAAGTTTCCGGGCTTATTGTGTAAAAAACGAAGGGTTAGACCAAGGCTCTACGCGCTACGCCACATTTCGTCCCAGGTGACTTCCCGCTTCTTTGCGACAGCCATGCCACCCAGAATCGCGGTCAGTGTGCTTTCGGCAGAGGTCTTCGTCATATTGATGGGCTTGTTGTTGACGATGCCTTCAAAGAAGGCCTGCACGGCGTCGATGGTAATTTCGCGCACCGATTCCTGACGTTCCATCAGGCTGCGGTCGCGCAGGTCGTCCGCATTGGGATAGCTGGAATTTGGCTGTGGTCCGTGCAGCTTGTAATAGACACGCGTTGTTTCCAGCACGCCCTTCGATCCGTAGAATTGCTCGCGCACATCGCGATACATCGCCGTGTGTTTGATACTGATCAGCCAGCCTTCCAAGCCACCCGGATAGAAGTACTGCACGTTGTGATGATCGGTGGTCCAGTCGCCGTAAGGCACGGGATACCGATTGCCGCCTGTGCCGGTCGCGTGCGTGGGATGTTGGTCGTTGGCGAACCAGTTCAGGGTGTCGACACCATGGCAATCCTGCTCCACGATGGGTCCGCCGGAATATTCCATCCATCGGCCCCAGTTCCGAATCTTCTCGTCTTCGGTGTAGCGGTTCGTGAAGCTGGTGGGCGGCTCGCCACCTAGAATCCAATAGCTCATCATCAGCTTCATATCGCCAATGGTTCCCTTCTTCAGGTGATCCATGGCCTTCAGATATTCCCGGCTGAAGCGTTGCTGATAACCGAACTGGATGGATTTCTTCGGGTCTGCCTTCAACCCCACTTCCAGCATCTGTTTGATGCTGCCCACATCCGCCCCCGCGGGCTTTTCGCAGTAAATGTGTTTGTTGGCCTTCACCGCATCAATGAAGTGCGGCGGATGCAGAAACACAGGCGAAGCAATCAGCACCACATCTACGTTCTTATCGTTCAATAGCTCACGGTGGTCGCGGTAAGCAGGCACCTTGTCCGCACCCGGCACCTCAGATTTTCCTTGGTCGATGCGGTCCGGGTACTTATCGCAGATCGCCGCCAGCCGTCCGTGTTTGTCCTTCGCCATGAAGGTTCCGACATAGCGACCGCGACCACCCGTGCCGATGATGCCGAACCCCACCTTGCTGTTCGCTTGCGCGGTAAACGCTGTCTGCGGTTTTACGATCAAGGGCGTAGCGGCCACAGCTCCGGTAATCGCCTGGCGTCTGCTGATCTTGCTCATCGTTTGCTCCTTGTTATTGTTTCTCCGCGATTGTTCCCACAAAAAGAAAACGGGGCCTATACAGCCCCGGTCTCCACCCACTTGCCTTGTTTCGCCGCTTCCAGCACCGCATCGCAAACTCTCTGCGTTTGTAGTGCGTTCCGGAAGTCCGGTTGTGTCGGCTTGCCAGATTCGATGCCCTCTACGAAATCCGCCAGCGCATTCAGGAACGTATGCTCATACCCAATGCACGTGCCCGGCACCCAGTAGTGATCCATATACGGGTGCTCGCCATTGGTGGTGTGGATCTTACGCCACCCGGTCAGGTGGCTTTCCACCTTCTTGCCGGATTGCTGCTGTTGATACTCAAAGAACTGTAAATACTCCGGCTCTTCCAGATCGAAGTAAACGCTGCCCGCTTCCCCATTCATCTCGAAGGTGTTGAAGTTCTTGCGACCGCGCGCATAGCGAGTGCTCTCGAAAGTGCCCATGGAGCCATTCGCGAACTCCGCCAGAAACATACAGGCATCGTCGATGCCCACTGGCTGCACCTTGCCCGTATCGGCATGCACGCGTTCCGGGACGAAAGTCTTCGTCATGGCAGCGACGCGTTTGATGGGGCCATTCAGCCACATGGCCGTGTCGATGGAATGCGCCAGCAAGTCGCCGGTAACACCGGAACCTGCGGCATTCACATCCAGACGCCACAACGCGGCTCCACCCTGTGGCACATCGGGTGAAATCGTCCAATCCTGCAAGTATGTTGCGCGGTAATGAAAGGCCTTGCCGATGCGGCCTTCATCCACCAGTTGCTTGGCCAACGCGATGGAAGGCACGCGGCGATAGTTGAACCAAACCATGTTTGGCACGCCAGCCTTCTCGACGATCTCCGTCATTTCTTCGGCTTGCTGTACGGTCATGGCGAGGGGTTTTTCGCACAGCACCATCTTTCCGTTGCGAGCCGCGGCTACAGCAATGTCATAGTGGGTATCGTTCGGCGTGCCGATGTCGATCAGGTCGATATCGGGCGCATTCACCAGCGCGCGCCAATCGGTTTCCACACGCTCATAGCCCCAGTTCTTCGCGAAGGCTTCGGCCTTCTCGCGGTTGCGGCCGCACACCGCTTTCAGCACCGGACGATGCTCGACGGAAAAGAAGTCATTCAGCCGCTTGTAAGCATTGGAATGGGTGCGCCCCATGAATCCATAGCCCACCATTCCTACTCGGAGCTCTTTACTCATAACAATTCCCGTAGAGGCGATTCCTCAGAATGAAAATGTGCCGGGCACATTGGCCCGGCCTTGGGTTGGATAGAAGTAGACAGCCTATGTGTCGGTGTCTAGCCGTATTTTTCCGCGAGTTTGTCGATGGCTGTTTTGCACGTTGCCGTCGCTTCCCAGGCATCCGGCCAGAAGCAGAGATCAATGGTCCACCAGTCGTGGCGCTGCTGGCTGGCTTTCACCAGTTCGGGCACAATGGCGTCGAAATCCAGATAGCCCAACCCAAAGGGCGGATGTGCGGAGGTCTCATCTTCGCCATTCGCGTCCTTGTGGCAGGTTCCATCGGAATCGATCAGATGCACATGCAGAATGCGGCCATGTAGCTTGCGAATGAACTCGATCTGGTTTTGAAATACCTCTTTGGTTCCCGGCTGCCGCGCGCCCACAACGCCCACCATCTCGCCATGGCAAGTGTCGTACATCAGACCAAAGTTTTCCTTGTTCACAGCGTCGTGGATGCGGATGATCTCACTCGGCTTATTGAACGCGAAGCCCGGCTCAAACTCCCATACCAAGGTCAGCCCGTGGTCAGCGGCGATGTCGCTGCAACGCCGCCATGTGTTCACCACTCGCTGGAAAGCGATAGCGGGGTTCACCTCTTCAAAGATGGTGGGTGGCTGCACCGCGTCTACACGAATATTCTGAATGCCCAAGTCTTCCGCGAACTGGGCATTCTTCTTGAACTCTTCAATGTACTTGGTGGGGTCATCCGTATTGATGAGCTGTTCGCCCCACAAATTCGCCGCAATGCCGGAAAAGCCCAGACCCTGCTCGGCCATCTTGGCCTTCAGTTCGTCGCGCTGACTCTTTTCCGTAAGCGCGCCAGGCCACTCGCTGTCTGGCCCGTTAGGGTTGCCGGGGTTGGGATGCGGGGGAAAGGCACCGAGTTCGACGCCCTGGAATCCCAGCTCTTTCAGCTTGCTGCAAACGGTGTCAAAGGGCACCGGATTCGCCCCGTAAGGGCCAATCGTATAGGCCCAGGTTCCAATTGAGATTTGCTTGGCCATTGCGATGCTCCTTTCTAGCTGCCGATGAAGTTTGCTGCCTCAGGGTTGCCGGGGCCGAAGTGCTTCAGCATCACCAGATTTTCCGTTTCGCTACGGTTGGTGATCACCACGCCATCCTTGGCGCGCTGTGCGGTCACGAACAGCTCGTCTTTGGTCATCTGGCCAAAGCGAATCAGTGACGGTGTTTCCACTTCGCAGGCGCCGATGTTGCCCCAACCTTGCACCACAATCAAGCCGTAGGCGGCGGCATCCCGAATGGTGACGCTGCGGCCGGGCAGCACTGTCAGTTCTTTGGCGGAATAATGCTTGGTGGAATAGACCACCCACTTCTCGCTATAGCCGCCATCCGCCATCTCCGCTTCGTCACGAACCGCAGTCGGATGGAAGAGGTTGTGGCTCATGAACTCGGGGTCCACGTTGGCTTCCCAATCGAGCATGTTGATGATGTAGTCCAGGTCGTAACGGTTCTCATCCGGCACGTCCTTCACCAACAGATCCCACGGCACGGCCCGGCCTTCCACCATGGATTGGAACATGCCGAATACATCGCAGTTCACCTGCGGTTCATAAGTCACCAACGAACCCGGCGCATGCAGAATGCCCGCGTTAATCTGCCATCCTGTGCCCGGCTTCAAGCGGTAAGCTTTCGAGAAATCAAGAATGCCGTTATCGCCTTCGTTCCAGCGCTCCAAACAGCGACGGACATCATCTTTGCTGGTGCCCGGTTCCAGGCCCATAAAGGTATAGGGGAAGTTGTTTCCTTTGAAGTTATATTGCGGAGGGAAATAGTATGCCTCCGGCTTGCCCTTGCGGCCTACGCGTGCTGCGTCTTCGTCCATCTGGTGCATGTGGTGCGGAATGGGCCCCAGGTTGTCGAAGAACTTGCAAAGCAGGTTCCAGCCCCCGTAGGTGCTCATCACGTCCGCGCCCAGGAACTGATCGCCCATGGTTTCGATGGCTTCCTTCAGCAGCACGCGTTTGCCGCGCACATCAATGTAGCTGAGGCCTTCGTCGGCTGGCGTACCCGGGCCATTGTCGGCGTTGGTGGTGGAAGAAAACCAACGTTCGTCAATGCCTCCCCTGTGGGCGCCCAGCGCATACAAGTCGCGGGGGTCCAACTTCAGACGCCCACCCGGCATCAGGAAGGAACGCGGTACCCAGCAAGGGGCCAATCGAACGATTCCCTCGCCTTCTGCGAGACCAGATTTGATGAGTTCGGTATTCGTCGACATAGATCTATATCCTTACGGGAGCAAAACTCGATGCGGCGTTACTTGGCGCCTAGGGTCTGAATGCGAACGTTGCGGAATCGGGCTTCCATGCCGGGGCCGGTATGCAACTGGAAGGCGATGATGCCCGATAGCTTCACATCGTCTGTGAGTTCCGAGGTCAGCAATCCATTGATGCGGATCTGAATGCGCGGACCCTCGCAGCGAATTTCCACCTCGTTCCAATCGTTCGCGCGAACGACCTTTTCCGCCTTGTCCTTCCAGCCGTTCACCATCACGCCGCGTGTGCCCTTTTCTTCGTACACGCCGCCCCACCAGTTGCCTTCCGCCATATCGGCCTGGTAGCCGCGCACCACAAATTCGGGCAGCGCTTCGCTACGGAACTGGATGCCGCTGTTGTGATTGCGCAGCTTCACCTCGGCACGCAGGATGAAATCGGAAAATTCCTTGTCCTTGTAGATCAGAAAGGTATTTTTTTCGATTTTGACGTTGTCAGTGGACCCGACGATCTCGCCGTTTTCCACCTTCCACAGCCGAGGATCACCCTCCCAGCCATTAAGGGTCTTGCCGTCAAATAGAGGCTTAAAGCCAGGCTCGTCAGCGGCAGCCAAGGGGAGAGCCAGGGTGGCAACAAGGCTAAAGAGAAAAGCAGAAATGATGAGCGAACGGAAACGCATGAGTGATACCTATAACGCAGACTCTGCGGCGGGGCTCAATGCCCGGCACGCAACCGAAAAATGGACCCTGTGCATCAAGGGCAAAGCGTGTGCGGGCGCCTCGCGTCGTGGATGCCACAGTCGTGCGCGATCATATCATGAGCAATGGGTGGGTTGTGTTCAATTGGAGGCCTTAGTTGGCGAGCTTACGAGTGGAAAGGTCCCGAGTTTTCCTGTTATGATCTGGCTAGATGGTAACGAATATGTCACCATTGGATAAAGCCGTGGAGCTTCATGGATACATCGACGCGACGGGCAAGCAACACTTTGGCGAATGGTTCGAGCAACTCGACGCGGTAGCTGCGGCCAAAGTGGCCGTCGCGCTTAGCCGCATGGAGCAGGGGAACTTTAGCAATGCCAAGGGCGTTGGCGGTGGAGTCTACGAATACCGCATCGATTTTGGTCCAGGTTATCGCATTTACTTCGGCAGAGACGGCGACCAGATCGTCATCCTGCTAGGTGGTGGCAGCAAGAAACGCCAGAGCCTCGATATCCGAAAGGCACAGTCGTGCTGGGACGACTATCGACGGCGGAAGAAGGAGGCTGAGTAGTGCCATTGACTCACGATTTCAAAGAGACCATCCGTGCGCGGGCACAGCGTGACGCCGAATTCCGGCAAGCTCTGCTGCGCGAAGGTGTCGAGTGCATCGTCCGTGGCGACTTGGCCACGGGCAAGCTTGTATTGCGGGACTACGTCAATGCAACGGTGGGATTCCAGGATCTGGAAAAAAAGACGCAAATCCCCGCCAAGAGTCTAATGCGCATGCTCGGCCCCAAGGGGAGCCCCTCGGCTGCCAACCTTGCCAGCATACTCGCGGTACTTCAAGAGAGTGAGGGAGTGCAGTTTGTATTGTCGTTGAGACAATAAGGCGTGTATCAGCGCGAGGTGTCGCTTCCTGGGATGTGTGGACCATCACTGTCCCATACTAGTGACGGACACGAATGATTGACTTTGGGACTTCCAAATCCGCTTCCCGTGAACTAAGGAGCTCACTGGGTCGGTATCCAATGAATCCACTTCGCGGTCGGTCCTCCTACCGGTGCTAACCCTCACACTGTTTTTTAATAGCTGACCTCGGGATATGAATCGAATCTTTGATCAATGAAGGTTTCCTGTCCCCGTCTCTCGGCCACATCGCCGCTCAGAATGTTACTGGTTGCGAATGTGGTATTCATTGCCGTTTGAAGATAAACGTACTAATTACAGGATTTGTCTGGGAGAGTGTTTTGTGTTAAATATTAAGTCGTCGTGTGCTGAAGTTTTAGTGGTGGCATTAACAGGCCGCTGAAAAGCTATATTGGTTACCGTTTGCCGCGGCATAAACTAGTGATTTTATTGAAGGTGCTTTCAGTAGAATATAGCTTTCCTGCAACTCGCTATGGGTCAAATTAGATTCATCGCCTTCCACATTCCGCGATGCAAAATTAATCGGTCATGAAGGTTGAGTGTTGAGTTGCGATTTCGGAAGCGAAATGTGTAATAAGTTGTACCGCCAGGACGGTTGTGTACGTTTCCGATTGCGCTACACTCAAAAAGGGCTCTGATTATTGACTCAAGAGGAAGGTCTTTGAATTGATTGGCCTCGCTGGCCTTTTCTGCAAGCTCATGATACTCAAAGTCGCGCTTGCGAAGTGAGCCTATTAAATCAAATGCTAGGTCAATATGAACCGGCGCGACGTAGCCGTGCAGCTCATCACGAATCTCTGGGAGGAAGTAATCTATGGAATATCGTCGCACGCCGCTGAGAACATTGTCTCGAGAAAGCGTGAAATCCGTAGAAGATTTCTGAACATGAGATAGTAGTTGAAGAAAGTCACGCGGTGTATGGCGGGTGAGATCGAGAAGGAAGGCGCGGGTATCTTGGCGGTCCACTTGATGAGGAAAGAAATGAAGAAATATATCAAAAACTTCCGGAAATACTAGCCGAGCCCTAAGATTAGCTAGCGTCAATAACATGGAGCTAGATGGCTGGCGTGGATCATGGTACCAGTCAAGATGGATTGCAGAATCCTGACGTATTTTATTCTTATTGGCACTAGGAAGGCGTTCAAAGAGATCTGTTCTGCACAGTAGTATAATCTTGGCCGGTGTCCCATTGCGATGGAAGAACATATTTAGTCTTGCTGATTCAGTAATAAGAGCGGATAGTGACTGGTATTGAATCTCATTGCGTGTGAGGACTTCATCCAGGCCGTCAATAACTAATAAATGTTTACTCGGGCTGTGGAGCGTAGCGCTGATCAGGCGAAGTCGTTCAGCGAAGTTTGGAATATCACCAGTCGAGCTACTGGTGCGTTCGATGCCAGCCTCTATAAATTTAGGGAGAGAGATCTTGAAAGTTTTTTTGGAGGATACCTGTACAATCTTCTTCAGGCTTGGCGTCGGCAACAATCCTAGATTTCCCAGTACATCGAGGGCCGATGTGAAATGATCCCGATCCTCCGTCGATAACCCTTGGTCTTTAGAGAATGAATCAAAAAGTGCGAGTAGGATCAGCCAAGACCAAGCTGTAGGCAGTCTCGATTCCAGTTCGGACGCTCCGTTCACAACGTTGGGCAAATCGCTGTACGGAAAGTCCGACAGTATCGAGGTCGTAACGAACAGGTTGCTGTCATTCTCGGCTGACAGTCTAAGATGCTCGGCCAGGGCAGATTTCCCCGACCCCTTGTAGCCTAAGAAGAGGAAACGTCGGCCGGCCTTGGCTTCTTGAATAAACTCTCCGGGATCGAAGAACCCGTCCGTCAATAGACTTGGTTCGTATGTGCTTTCTTCCTCCGCGCCAGCGTAACCGAAACGGATATTTTCAAAGCGAGGCCTTGCCATGTTCTTGCCCTCCGGATATTACACACACGCTAGTCCAAACGATCCACGCATCGTGAATATTATTGCAGGATGAGCGCGTCAGTGGGTCGCCGATTTTAGATTAGCTCTTAGAAGCCCCATTGGGATGAACGGCTGACGTCGTATCGCGTCGATGCTTTGACACCTGCAGTGCCGTCTGACTCAATAGCTTGTGGTAAGGCACATCCGAGAGACGCCGACGACACCCCGTCCCCAGTCTCTCTTAGCCATTGCGTACGTATCCAAGTTGTAACTGCAAAGTATAAGGACATATTTAGAGTGGACTGCAAGGGGTCTAGTCCCGTTCAGGTTGTCAGAGAAGAGAAACCGATGCAATTCCTGGGCCCACAAGTGCGCGAAAATGAAGGTTTCGCCAATGACGCCCTCTACGCTCAATCTGGACGCCCTGCTCACCGAACAGCGGAATCCCGCCTCTACGGAAATTGACCGTCTGCCGACGATGGAATTGCTTCGCGTGATTAACCGCGAAGACGCCCGCATTGCCGGAGCCGTCGAAGCTGCCCTGCCCTCCATTGCCCAGGCTCTCGATCTGATTGCTGAGCGCCTAGCCGCCGGCGGTCGTCTGTTCTACACCGGAGCAGGAACCAGCGGCAGGCTGGGTGTCCTGGATGCCAGCGAGTGTCCGCCCACCTATAACGTGCCACCCACGCTCATCACGGGCTTCATTGCGGGTGGCGATGGAGCGCTGCGCAAGTCGGTGGAAGGCTCCGAAGATTCGCCCGAACAAGGCGCGGGGGACCTCGTCGCCCACGGCTGTACCGGCAACGACGTGCTCGTGGGAATCGCAGCTAGTGGGCGCACGCCTTATGTCATCGGCGCTCTGGACCAGGCCAAAGCCCTCGGCGCGGCAACGGTCGCACTCAGTTGCACCAGGGATGCGGCCATTTCGAAACATGCGGATATCGCCATTGAGGTGCTGTGTGGGCCAGAGGTCATCACCGGGTCCACGCGCATGAAGGCCGGCACCGCCACCAAGCTTGTGCTGAACATGCTCAGCACCGGCGCGATGGTCCGTCTGGGGCATGTTTACGGCAACCTCATGGTGAACGTCCAGCAGACCAACGAAAAGTTGCGCAGCCGTGCAATTCGTATCGTTTCGCAGGCCTTGGACGTATCTGCAGAGAAGGCTGGCGATTTGCTGAGCACCGCAAACGGCGAAGTGAAAACCGCCATCGCGATGAGCTTGCTCGGCTTAAGCGCGGACGAGGCGCGACAACGGTTGCAAACGGCAGATGGCAATCTGCGCAAAGCGGCCAGCACCAAGGCTGACGACGCCAAGGCGGATACAGCAGCTTCCTAGCCGCTCGCAGCCAACCCAAAACGAAATTAGACCTCGATACCCAAACAGGCACATTCAACCAGAGGCGGAATAGCAAACATGGACAAACTGGTAGTGAAGGGCGGACGACCGCTACAGGGCGAAATCGCAGTGAGCGGCGCCAAGAATTCGGCGCTTCCGGCATTGGCCGCCTGCCTGCTGACCGATCAGCCCGTCACCCTGGGGCGCATTCCGGAAGTGCGCGACATTTTGACCATGCGCCGCCTGCTGGAGCACACCGGAGCTACCGTGGAGCCCGTCGATGGCAAGCTGCGTGTCACCGCCAAAGGGCCCATCAACCCGGAGGCTCCCTACGATCTGGTGAAAACCATGCGTGCTTCCAGCCTGATTCTGGGGCCGCTCGTCGGGCGCCAGGGTAGTGCGCGGGTCTCCATGCCCGGTGGCTGCGCCATCGGCGCCCGCCCCATCGACCTGCATTTGAAAGGCCTGGAGCGGCTGGGCGCGGAAATCCGCCAGGAACACGGCTATATTGAGGCCGTTGCCCCCCGTGGGCTCACCGGTGGCCGCATCTACTTCGACAAAATCACCGTCACAGGCACCGAAGATCTGATGATGGCTGCTGTGCTGGCAAAGGGCGACACCGTGCTTGAAAACGCTGCGCGGGAACCCGAGGTGGTCGACCTTGCGGACCTGCTGCGCAAGATGGGCGCCCAGATCGAAGGCGACGGTACCTCCGTCATTCGAGTCCGTGGCGTTGAGGGCTTGCACGGAGCCGAACACGACATCATTCCCGACCGCATCGAGGCGGGTACCTACGCCATCGCCGCTGCCATCACAGGCGGTGATCTCGTCATCCGCGATTGCTGCCCTGCTCACCTGGGCGCGCTCACCCAGAAGTTGTGGCAGGCCGGTGTCCATGTGGAAGAAATTGATTCCACCACCATGCGTACTTCCGCCACTGACACGCTGCGCGCGCAGGACATGAGCACTGAGGAACACCCCGGGTTCCCCACCGACCTACAAGCCCAGTACATGGCCCTGATGACCCGCGCGGAAGGCATCAGCATCATCCGCGAAACCATCTTTGAGAACCGTTTCATGCACGTGCTGGAACTGGTGCGTATGGGCGCGAACATCCGTATTGATGGGCGGCAGGCCATTGTTGCCGGAACCAAAAGCCTTAGCGGCGCTCCTGTGATTGCGAGCGACCTGCGCGCCAGCGCCTCACTGTTACTAGCTGCGACTGCCGCCACGGGCGAAACGGTGATTGATCGCGTTTACCATCTGGACCGTGGTTATGAACGCATTGAAGAGAAACTCGCAGGCGTCGGAGCCAGCATCCAGCGTGTCAGCGAATAGCACCGGCGTTCCGCGGAAACGGCGCTAAGCTCAGTCAAGAAGGGAACAGAACCATGAAGAACCACGCCCCGGGATTTCTCGCGATTGTGAACGACGCCAAAACGCGTGTCCGCGAAATCGATATCGACGCCTACAAAGCCATGCGCGAACAGGGGGAAGATCACATCCTGGTCGATACCCGTGAAGAAAGCGAATACGCCAACGGTCACGTCAAAGGGGCAGTGCATCTCAGCAAGGGCGTCATTGAACGCGACGTGGAAACTGCCATCCCGGATAAGTCGAAGACGCTGGTGCTGTACTGCGGCGGCGGCTTCCGGTCTGCGTTGGCTGCCGACAACCTTCAAAAAATGGGCTATACCGCGGCAATTTCTCTGGATGGCGGCTGGCGCGCACTGAAAGAGTCAGGGCTCGAACTGGAATAAGCGCGGCGGAACGCGGGTTGGTTAATCGTGAGGCAAGCGTAGCCACCCCTCTATTAGGAGGACCATGTGCGCTTCTGTGTCGACGTTGGTCCGCGCTAAACGGGGGGATTCGTTTCCGGCAGCCCAACGCTCCAGCCCAGAACGTGCCCGATCAATCGCCAGCCGATGTATGCCAGAAAAGCGAACTCCACGAAGCGTAGCGTCTTCTGCGCTAGACCTGTCAGCACATCCACCCGCAAAAACACCACGCAAACCAGGTAGAGAAATACCGGCCAGGTGTCCAGCGTTCCGTTGAAGCCCCGGTAGTAAATCATCACTACGAACATGTAGCCCAAGGCCAGATTGCTGGTCACGTGGTCCGAAAGGCGCTGCCACATCATGGCCACCGTAAGCCCGAGCATGATCCAAGTGGCGATATCGACGTAAGGCAAAACAGAATCTGTCATTCGACGGGGTTCCCTTCGACACCATAGCACGGTGGCCGAGCGGGAGCCTCGGCGACTGATTTTCATTCGTGCTAGTTGCCGTACTCGTCTCCCTGGCCACTCTCCACAGCTCGCTCTGGGGCATGCCTCCACGTAGTGGTCTCCATCGCAGCAGGTCAAAATCGGAGCATCGTTTCTCTGGATCGTAACCGATGTAACTATTGCTCCAGATAACGAAACGAAGCCAACCGTCCAAAGCACTATCGGCAGAGACCGCCACTGAGGTTGCGAATCGTAATCACCAGTGGTGCATGTTCTTCGACAATCCTCTCAATCCGCTCCCTTTTTAATGCCCATTTAATGGGTTCTCGTGCCCGCTGTGCCGTGAAACGCATGGCGGAAGGGAGTCCTGCATTCACTCGCCAGAATCCTCCACTATCCACATGTAAGCCCCGTTCGGATCACCGAGCGGGGCTTCCTCTCTCCGTATCCCCTCTTCTTCACGGCCAGCCCTTCAGCGAGTTTCCATCCCGGTTCACGCAATTGCTCAAAACGTTGTGATCTACTCTCGATTTCCTCCAAGGAAATTGTCCTGTCGTCCGTATCTAATGTAGAACCAATCATTTAGGAAACGAGGGGCTATGAAGAAAATTGTTCTGACGATTGCTTTGTCTGTCCTTGCTCTGGGTGCGGCAGGCTGTAGAGGCGTGGGGCCAGATGCTGGCTATGAAGCCGTGTTGGTCCAGAAGCCTTGGATCTTCGGCCACGGCGGAGTCGCTGATGAACCGGTCTCCACTGGTCTCTCGTTTGTTGCTTTTACCACGTCACCCGTCTACGTGAACATGCAGCCATTGCAATACCAGGTACACTTCGACGACTTGATGTCGGCGGATGGCGTCCCTCTGGATTTCGATGCGGTCATCCGCCTCCAGATCACGGACTCCGTGAAGCTGATCAAGCACTTCGGGCCGCGCTGGTACGAAAACAACGTTGAAAAGGAGTTCGCGAATCGGGTTCGTCAGGCGGTGCGCCGCCACGGCATGAACGAGACCGCCATCAACACCTCAGCCATCGAGGCCATTGATCTGGAGGTCTCTGAGGCCATGACCGCCTACGTCGAAAGTGCGCAGATTCCGGTAAAACTGATTCAGATCACCGTGGGCAAGGCGAATCCGCCGGATTCCATCAAGAGCCAGCGTATCGAGACCGCCGCCCAGCAGCAGCGCCAGTTGACCGAGCAGCAGCGGAAACTCGCCGAAGACCAGCGAAAAGACGCGGAAGCCAGCCGGGCGAAGGCCGACAACGCTTATCGTGAGTCCGTGGGCTTGAATTCGGAACAGTTCCTAAGGCTGGAACAGATCAAGATGATGGAGGAAGTCTGCGGCAAAGGCGGCTGCACGTTCCTTGTTGGCGCATCCAGCGTCACACCCGTGATGAACGTGAAGTAAACGTCTGTGGCAAAACAAAAGGGGTAGGCCGGGATGCCCAGCCTACCCCTTTTTCCGTGTCGCTTAGGCGCGTTTCTTCCGCATCATGCAGAGGCCGACCAGCGCCAGGAAAGAGAGAATTCCAGTAGCGGGCTCGGGAATCTCGGCTTCCGGAATGGAGAAGCCGGATACACGTATAACTTGGTTACCTCCACCGAACGTGGAGAAGAAGAAATCACCTGTCACCGGATCAATCACGGCGCCTTCCGCTCCCGTAAGTCCCGAGATAAAGGTGCGTCGGGAGTCCACAATGGGAAGTCCATTTGCATCCAACTCATAAGCGGAGACGCTTCCAGCTCCATACTCCGACACCAGAATGGATGCAGTGTCGAACAATGCAGACCCCGCAGGCACAAACACAATACCCTCTGGGTTGCCCGGAATCGTTACTGAGTGTTCGCACGCGGAAAGGTTATAGGTGCCGGAACCGTTCGCAGTTAATGAAGAGATGCAGTACAGCCCGGTGGTGTAGGAAGCAATGGCCAGCTTTCCTGCCTGGGGGAAGCCAGACGGAATGTACTGTAGTGCGCCGACCGAACTCGTCACGCCCAGAGATGTGATGTCAGTAACCACGGCTGCCGACGTTTCTCCCGGCAGAATTTGGCCGATGCTGTTGAGGGGATACGCCGCATAGAAAAGTACGCCACCCGGTCCATAGCTAAGCCCGCCATCAATATTAGGTGCGCTGGCGTGCTCTGTGGCGTTTCCAGAGAAGCCCGTCACATGGCCGTCGAGATCACGAGTAAGACCAATCTGATAGATCGTCCCGCCGGGGGCGTTCGCTCCACCTCCAATCAGAAGACTATTGGGGTTTCCTTGGTGAAAAGTGAGGCCACCGAGCGGTCCGGCTACTCCCTCGGGGTTGCCGAGAATTGTCAGGCTATAGTTGCTGGCAAACTCTGGCGCAATGGTTGCGGCCATCCCGCAGGATACGGCGAACAGAACAAAAACAAATCGAATCACTGATTGGTACATGGCTGAAGTCCTGGAACAATGCGAGGATTGGCAGTTGCCTCAGAGCCCGGTAAGGATAAGTATTAGTACTACTGGAACTCATTCTGTCCAGTTAAATAAAATAAGACGTACCTGTCAAGCTATGGGTTGACTTTTTGCCATTGTTAAGAACTCAATATTTTTAATCACTTAGCGATTACTTCGCTTCCAGCCGACTCGCTGCTTCCGATGAGCCCAGATGCGGGTGCGTCTCCCCTATTTGAGAATCAGAACACAACAAGAGAATCAGAATAACGAATCGTACCGGTCGCTTGCCGCGTAGCCCGCATCCCTCTCGATTCAAGGAAGAGCGTGTTGACAGGCACATGATCGCGCGGATGCGCCGAGCGATCATGTGCCCGAATGGAGGCGGCCTTCTTCCTAGACCCCTGGTGTCTTGTCCAAAGCTTCGGGACAAGTGCGAGTTATCAGAATTCGTCGTAGGCAGGGATAAAGGTCACAGAACCGGAGGGATGGAATTGTAGGACCAACGGGGCGCAACGCACCAGATTGCTGGGAGCCCCCACCACTGGTTTCAGGACGATCATTCCCTTCTGGTCCTTGAGTTCTGGGTATTCATCCGGCAGGAGCTTGGCGATCTGGTTTTTTGCGTTCAAGTTGATAGTGGTGGTGAAAATGGTGTTGCCAGCTTCATTCCGCGCAATCAGGCGGAAGCTTGAGTTGATTCCCTCATACCCGTTGGCAAAGGCGAAGGCCGTTTTGTAGCCGCCAGTGTTGTCGAACGGAAAATACTGTCCGCTGGTCGAATATGCATCCACATTCGGGACGGTGACATCCATGGGGGTATTTCCCGGTACGCGCCAGCCAAAGAGCACCGTCACTTGGATCTTCCCAGAGCCCTCCACGACCTCCGCCCAATAGCGGGTTTCCTCTGGCGAAGCGTCTTCGATAGAGGCCACACGTGTCGAGCCACCCGCGTTCAACGACCCTGACAGTTCAGCGACATCGCCCATCGTCTTGGTCTTGAACAGGGCCGGTGTGCCGTCAGGCTTGTAGAATTTGACCCGGTAGAACGACGATGTCGTCGAAACGTTGCTGATGATGAGCGTGCTTTGCCAGGTCGCGCCATGGGTGATGTGAGGGATTACCCTGTTTTCCCATGCAGGTAACGCGCCTCGTATCGAGCCACGGTCCGCTTTTTGCGCGAAAACTCCTGGCGCGCAGACTAATACGGACACAAGCATCAAAATCAGAGAACGATACATGAGTATGCCTTTCTGCACCCGAAAGTTGCCGGGGAAGCTTTGGATTGTTGGGAAAATCAACATTATCAATAGATTGCGGTAGTTTTAATGGACGTGGCGGCCCAAGGCGCACTGTTGGTGCCCCTAGTAAGTCGCCTATCGGATGGCGTGGGCGTGGCGACGTCTATACCTAGGAAGCGATAATCGCAGAGCAATAAGCTTAGCTGATGCGGAAGGAATGAAAGAATAATGTGGTGATTCGGGCGGGGCTCGAACCCGCGACCCTCTGATTAAAAGTCAGATGCTCTACCAACTGAGCTACCGAATCGCTGAGGAGGGGGGAAGCAATCTCTTCCATTCTCTAGAATAACATAGGGTTCCCGCCGACACTCTGCGAACCCCGACGAATCCGTCACATTTGCCCCGTCATGCACACGCTTTCCCGGGTTCCCACCGGGCCAGCTACGGCGTTATCCTGGGGTTTGAGTACCTATTCTCTGAATCGCGTCGCGATCGTGGGAGCCGGCATCATCGGTGCTTCCATTGCGTGGCGTTTAGCGTCTGAGGGTTTCGAAGTTACGGTCTATGATGCGGGCAGTTACTCCGGAGAGGCGAGTTCCGCAGCTGCGGGCATGCTGGCTCCAGGTGGCGAAGTCCGCCAACTGGCCGCATGGACCCAGGACCTGCTCGATGCCCATCAACACTATCGGGAATGGGCGGCCAAACTCCAGGCCGCATCCGGTCACTACCTCGATTTGTTGCCCACCACTGCCATCGATCTGGCTTTCGATGATGCAGAGTGGGAAGCGCTGCAGGCCCGTCGCCGGATGTTGGCTCCGGTTGGGGTGCATGCCGAGGAGCTTTCCGCCCAGCAACTCCGGGAGGCCGTTCCCGGCATCACCCAGGAATCCTGCCGCGCCCTTCGTTTCCCTGAAGATGCCTTGGTCAGCCCGCATGAAATCACCCACGCGCTGCGTATTCTTCTCGATCGCCTGAACGTGCGCATCTTCGAGCAGACCACTATCGCCTCCTGCAAGTGGAACAACGGCCACTTTACTCTGCGTACCCAGGATCAGAAGGATTTACCGGAAGCCGATCTCGTTGTTCTCGCTGCCGGAGCCTGGTCCTCGACCATCGATCTGCAACTGCCACCGCAGCCCCAGGTGGAATCGCCCCGCGAAGCCTATCCCGTGCGCGGCCATATGATCTATTGCCACCGGGACCCGGGGACCCTTGGCCCCATCGTCCGGCATGATCACCTCTACGTGCTGCAGCGCACCAATGGGTCAGTGCTGGCGGGGTCCAGTGAAGAACGCATTGGCTTCGATCGCGAGCCGAAACAGGAAATTTTCGACAACCTGTTGGCCCGTACTCGTCGCATTCTGCCGGAACTATTCCCCCAGACGCCTGATGCTTCCTGGATCGGTTTCCGTCCCGGCATTGAGGATGGTGGACCCGAAGTGCGGCAATATGGCGAACTGCCGCTATGGCTCGCCTACGGCCATTACCGCAACGGCATCATGCTGGCTCCCCACACGGCAGAGCGTATTGCCGCGAGCGTGGAAGCCTTCGCGGGCAAGCCTGCTTAGCTCGGGTCCGTATAGACCGTCGGCCCCGGTCTTCCGGAGGTCCGGCTTGCTTCGCCTTGGAGCCAAAAGTGCTGCCTTGAATTCCCATGGGCTTGGCGCTATGGTACAGGAACTGGGCTCGGTATCCGCAGAAAGAGTGCATGCCGTCACCTGGGGAGAGGACGAGCGATCATGCCACGCGGCTTTGCGTGTTTCCTGGGCTTTGCGTTGCTCGGCGTCGTTGCGCCGCCGACCTGCTCCCTGGCGCAGTCCCTGCCTGTGGGCGCTCCCACTGCGGTGGAGCCCCAACACCAGTATCCCGGTCAGTATCCTGGCCAATACCCGGGGGGCTACCCTCCCGGAGGTTATCCCCCAGGAGGCTATCCGCCTGGTGGTTATCCTCCCGGTGGCTACCCACCCGGTGGTTACCCCCCAGGCGGCTATCCACCGGGGCAATACCCTCCGGGTTCCACACGTGGACCCAGCACGGGCGGCACCGTGGGAAGCCCAGGCGTTTCGGTGCAGGACGTACGCCTGCCTCGCCGAGGTAAGAAAACGGACGATGAAGACGAAACGCCTAACACGCTCGCCTTCAAGGGAACATTGCGACAGGTGTCGGATAAATCGCTTGTCCTCGACACCGCCACCTTCGGCCTATTGCGTTTCCGTCTCATTCCGAAGACCACCTTCGTCAATGATGCGGGCGCCCCTCTTGTGGAGCCTCCGGCTAAAGCCACGGAACAATTGAAGCCCGGCGATCAATTGCAGATCGAAGCGGCGCGTGACGACCTCGAGACCTCACTCCGGGTTCTCCTGCTCCGTAAGGGGAATAAGGAAGAGCGCGAGGTTTCCGCGCGCGCCATCGACCCGGAAAAGGTGCGTACCGCAGACACCCTTGGTCTAAATGAAAGCCCAGCCGAAGCTGCGGAAACCGCATCTGCCAAGCCTTCCGGGGCCAAGGCGACCGAAACGGAAACAGCGGAGGCCGAAAGCCCCGAGCGTTCTTCAGCCGACGCCACGGCGTCCCGGTCGTCCAATGCCAGCAGCACTGTCAGCCGCGATGACGGTGACGGTCGTCCTGTCATTCGTCGCGGAAAGCCAGCAGCCGGGAAGGCGCAAGCCCCAGAGCCTGCCGTTTCCCGTGCCGAAGCGGAAAAGCGTGTACAACAGAAGCCGCAGCCAGATCTGGCAGCCTCCGGGAAAACACCCACGGCTGAACCCCTAGGCGGTTCCTCCAGCACATCTTCGCGGGAAGAAGATCCCATGTTGCAGGCGGCGCGGGAAGCTGCTGCAAAGCTCACGGAAGATTTGCCCGCGTTTCTAGTGCGGCAGTTCACCACACGTTACCGCAGCACCACCAATCCACCCCAGTGGAAGGCGACTGATGTTCTTACGGCGGATATCGCTGTAGAGAATGGCACGGAGGAATATCGGGACCTTCGCGTGAATGGCAAGAAAGCCGAGCAGCTTCCGGAAAAGAGCGGCTCCTGGTCAACCGGTGAATTCGTCACCACTCTGGCGAATCTCTTTGACCCTAACACTGCGGCGCGTTTCCGCCGTCGCAGCGACGACACGCTGTCGGGCCGCGCCACGGTGATTTTCGATTTTGATGTCGAACAGCCCCGATCATCGTGGCTGATTCATCTCGATACCGATGGCGACAAAATGAGCCTTACCCCCGCTTATAAGGGGCGTATCTGGGTCGATCGCGCCACCAATCAGGTGCTCCGCGTGGAAAAGCATGCCGTGGCCCTACCCGCTGATTTCGGCATCGACAAAGTGGAAGCGGTTCTGGAGTATGACTTTGTTCGTCTCAGCAACCGGCAGTTTCTGTTGCCTGTGCACAGCGAAAATCTCACCTGCCAGCGGGGCTCGGTGATTTGCGCGCGCAACGTCATCGATTTCCGCAACTATCAGAAGTTTGATGCGGGTTCATCTGTCCAGTTCGATACTGCCAACAAATAGGCTCCGCCAGCGGAATTTGTAGCCTACGAAACAGAAAAGCCACATCCCCCGCTCCAGGGCAATCGCTGCCGTCTGAAAGGGGAATGTGGCTTTATTCTTGCCTGCACTAGTGGCGATGAACCTTCGTCGTAAGGCCGACTCTCCGCCGAAATCCTACAAAGAAGCCAGCTTCTTCGTCGCGAAGGGCTTGCCAAAAGCAGCGGGAGGATTGTGTCCGGTCACCGCCGCTGCCTTGGTGTAATACTCCTTTGCCGTAGCCACGTCACCCTTCTTTTCGTAAGCCATGCCCAGCAGGCACTGAATGAATGCGTCGTTCTGGTTGGCCTTTTTTAGTTCGGCAATTGCCTCGTCGGTCTTCCCGGCATAGAGCGCCACATAGCCGGTCAGATAGGGGAAATATTGCTCCTGGTCTTTCGCCATCTCGGCATTGCTGTCCAGGGTCTTCCTCGCCGCTGCCACATACTTCGACGCCTCGGCGTGTTTCCCGCGCCGCGCCGCCAACCGAGCCAGGGCATGGTCCAAACGGAACTGCCAAAGAGCTTTGCGCGCCTCGCTGATGTTTGGTTCCTTTACGCCGACTTCGGAACCCAAGCGGTACAGCTTCTCTGCCGTGTCCAGGTCTCCCGCTTCAATGCAAACGCGCGCGGCCTCATTCGTACGCTCACCCTGCTGGTAATAGTCGCCCCGCTGCACGTCCCAGTCATAGGCCAGCTTTTCGTATTTCCAGGTGTTGGCGCAGTCATTGTCGAAAGCGAAGGACATTGCCATGGCGCGCCACCCGCCGTATTTGGCCTCTGGGCTCGGAGCCAGATCAATCGCCTTCTGAAAGTGGACGCGGGCCTCTTTGGTGCGACCCAAAAGATCCAGCACGCTGCCAGCGGCGCTATGGAGGGCTGCCGAATCGGGAGCCGCTTTCAATTCCCGTTCATAAACGGCAAGGGCGCCATTCAGCTTCCCCTCCCGCATCAATTGCCGGGCTTCCTGCATGTAAGCCGGCTGGTTTCCGCCTCCCCGCTGAGCAAGCGCTCCCATGGCGCTCAAAACTATCGTCAGCAGGATTCCCAGAACACGAGACCTGTGAAGTCGCATAGGCGCAATTATAGCCGCGAAGCCACGTCGATCTGGTGTTTTCGTCGCTACCGAGCGATTTCGGGGAACATTCCCAGCCCAGGAAGAAGCGGGGAACCAACGATCAGCAGTGAACAGGCGCATAAAAAAGCTCGCTGATGACGCGCTTCTCGCAGGACGCCGCCGCGCTACGGCTTCCGTAACAGCAGCCGCAGCGTACCTACGTTGCCAGCCGCGTCCGTAGCCCGCACCACCACAGACCGTTCTCGTTCCTGGCCGTCTCCATCCGGAATCACCAAGGCGTATTCTTCCTGCGTGCTGTCGCTGATGCCATCCACCGGAGCCGCCACCACGAAGGGTTGGGCATTTATGGAAAGCTCCAGACGCCGGATCAGCGAAACCGCATCCGCCGCCTTCACCCTTACGCGCCACCCATCAGGCAGACGTTCCTGGCCCACAACCGTCAGTTCCGGGGCCCCATGGTCGATCACTGCGGGCGCGCTGACGAGCACGTCCTGCCGGGCGTTGCCTTCTGGGTTATCAGTGTCGTCAGATGCCGTTACCTGGAAGTAATACCGGCCATCGGCAAAGCGGCTCCCATCCACGGCGTAGGTCATTTCGTGGATATCTTTGGCAAGCACCTTCCATTCGCGTTCGTCTTCTGCCCGATACGCCAGTTGGAAGGTCATCGTATCTCCATCGGGGTCTTCGGCCTGCCAGGTGCATTGCACTACCGGCTCCACCATGCGGCCAGTGCTGGCGATGGTGCTGCCTGCAGGGGCCGCGCTATCGGCTTCGCCACTCGCGCTTACGGTAACAGTGTACGCCGCCGTCGCCGCAGTGGCCGCCGCCAATGTTGCGGCTGCCCCGGTAGCGCTGGAGGCCTTCAACTGGCTGCCGATGCTCAGGGATTCCAGTTTCGGAGAGCCATTCTGTGGCAGATACGCCACCGTTACGCGTTCCATGGAGGTCTGCGTATCGCGAAACCGAAGCTTCCATTGCAGATAGCGCGCATTGGGGCTCGCAATACGGCCGCTCGCCGGGCTGGCTGCTTCCGGCTGTACCGTCTGCCACTCGCTCCAGGTATCGTCAGGCCGGAACGCGCTTCCAGAGCGTGTCAGCAATTCCAATCCAGGCTGCCCGTCGCCACCTTCCCGTCTGGCGCGCCAATGCAGTTGCCCCCACCGGGATACTTTTTGCGCATCATGCACCGGAGATTCATACTCCGCACCCTCGGTTCCGTTCGTCTCAAAACGGAAAAGCTTGCCCTCATTGCCGGTTGCAGCCAGAAATGTGGGCTTCGCAGCCTTGTCCACTACTAGCAGCTTCGTTGTCTGTCCCTGCTCCGTCTGCGCCAGCACGTTTGCCCTGCCCTGCAGGTCCATGGCGTAGATGCGGCCTTCCCGGTCCGTGGCCGCCAAAAGACGCTCGCCATCCAGCACTAGATCGTAGACGTTTTCTTCCTTCGACGACCATAGCTTCTCCACCAGATTGTCCGGAGTCACCCGGTACACTGCAGACCGTTCCACGCCCGGCATCTCATAGATCGCGCTTGCCGAAGCATCCAGCGTCCCTGCGTTGGTTGCCGTCGCGTCTGGCGTGGGTTGCGGCAACTGCGCCGGTTGCTGTGCGTTTGTTCCCGGCAACTGGCCAGGGGTCGCCGCGGTGACGGTTACCGTGGCGCTGATTGTGGGCGTGCCGGCAGGAGCTGTCGTGCTGGAAGCTGCTGGGATCTGCTGCTTCCGCGCGACCGACCCGCCCATCGCCGCCACATATACCGTTCCGTCGGCAGCGGGCACAATTGCCCGAATTTCCGGCAGGTCAGAATCGTGGAGGACGAATGCCTTGTCTTTGGCCGTCACCCGATACAACAGGCCATTGGGCTCAGAACCCGCCAGCAGGTTTCCCTTACCATCCACCGCCAGGCTGGTGATGTGGGCTTGGCCGCTGGAATAATAGACCTCGCCGGTCCCCGTGGCGCCGCCAGTGCTGACTTCGTGAATCAACCCCTCCGGACCGGTTCCTATATACAGCTTTCCAGACGGATGCGCCGTCATTGACCAGATGTATTGTGCCTTGGGGTCGTAATACTCTGTGGCGTTCTTGCCCTGAATCCGGTAGATTTTCCCGTTCGGCGACGTTCCCGCATATAGCGCGCCATCCTTGCCTAAGGTGAGTGCGAAGACCACAGGCTCTTGGGCCGTCCACAGCAATTCCGTCTGGCCTGAGGGCCGCACCGCATACACCGCGCCCCGATACCCTGTCCCCAGGTATACCGTCCCGTCAGCCGCCCGCACCGCGCTCCAAATCACAGGCTGGTCGGGTGAGGCGATCTCGGTCCGGCGCAGCCCCGGACGCAAAATGCCATCCCAGGTAACAGCCACACCGCGCATGGTCCCCTTTAGAAAGTCGGCCGGCCCCGCCATTTCCCAGGTGGTCGTCTGGGCTGCCCAACCGGAAACGCAAGCCGTCCAAGTCAGCAGGGCAGCAACGGCGCAGCGGTGCACCAGGCGCTTGCCGAAGCTTTGCCGACTGATATTCGCGCCGTCGCAGCCTTCGCCGTTACCGCCTTCCCGGCGGCAATTCGTTCCGTGCGGATCTGTGGCAATGGGGTGCTTCATGCGCAAATCGGCCTCTACCTCGTCAGTCTTTTTTTACTTCAATCTGAATTGTCTTGCTGCCGGTTACCGCGTAACTGCCCAAGTCGGCAGATAGCTCCGTCAGCGCCGCATTCTGTACAGCCGCGCGTCCACCCTTCACGTCCGTGGAACGGTCCAGAATCAACGCGGCCGATGGCGGCGGAGCCGGAAGGTCCGCGCCCTGGATGGAATATGTAGGTTCCTGCCGCCACACGCGGAGATATAGTTTGTTGTTCGACCGCAGACTTCCGATCAGGTCCAATAGCTGCTCCGGACTCTTCGGCGTCAACGATGTAAAGCGAGGGTAATCCAGCATATTCAACGAGCTAGCGTCTGCGGCGCTGAAATAAAGCGGCCCCGCCGGGGCCCCTCGTGGCACCCGATAGACAAAACGCTGCCGTTGCTCCACCCCATCCGGGTCCATCAGAATCGCATGGATTTCCACTTCCTCGCCGGGGCTGGCTTCCTTCGTGGACGTCCACATCTGTTCCAAACGCAATTCGCGGCGCTCCTCGGCCAAGGCAAGGTTCATCTCCACGCTTTCGAGCTTCAAGCTGGAAAAGCCCGATTGCAGGGCATAGCCAGCGGGCACAGAGACGCCCAGCGCACCCACTAAGCCCACCAGGGCGCTGCCCGAATAGAGATTGCGTATCCGCAGCGGCGGCAGACCGCCCTCAAAACGCAGCGTCGCATCCACATCCAAACTGGCTGCACCCACAGATCGCTCTGTCGAATCCACTGCCGAAAATAACGCCATCTGCAACAGTAGCGGAGCCAGATAGGGGTCTTTTACCATCTCCATTCGGTAGTCGCGTTCTAGTACCTGCTGACCACCAGAAGCCCGCGTCACCTTTACACGCATCGGGGCCATGTCCGCCTGCTCGCCCAGAACACCGGCAATGGACGCGTTGCGGTCCTGGTGAATCACTCCCAACGGCGCTCCGGATTTCGTGATCTTGAACGATGTCGAAAGGTTCGGCAGAACGGTAATGACTTCGCTCTGCGCAAAAGGCAGCGCCGTGCTGCCGATGGCCAGAAAACGATGGCCGAATGCGTGTATCTGGTTGCCGTCCACGTGGGTTACGGTGCCATCTGCGGCTATCTGCATGTCCCCGCGCATCATCTGCACGCTAATCATGGAGCCCGGCTCTACCTTTGCCAACGCAGCTGAACCACTACCCGGTGCAGCCGCCTGCGCATCCTGCCCGCCAGAAAACCCCTGCGCCAAGCTCAGCCCCAGGCGTTCCGCCATCGGAGCGAAGTGCTTCAACGTGCCCGGACTGAATCCGGAAAGCTGCAAAGGCGTCCGAATCGGTTCCAGCACCACGTTCCCTGCTTCATAACGCGCGACTTCCGGGAATACATGATCCACCTGCTGGTCGCCAGGCAGTACTCGCCTCTCCGCTGGCAGCACGCGTCGATTTTGGCTAGGGTCAGTGGCTTGTCGCGTACTGGGCGCCGGCGCCGTGGCTGGAACCGCCAGCATTTCCTCAATCGGTCGAATCCCGCAAATTGCCTGTTTTGCCATCGGGAAGCCCAGGGCTACCGCGCCGATCAGCTTGCCGTCGACATATACCGGGCTGCCGCTCATGCCTTGAATCACACCAGATTCCGCGAGCGGTCCCCCGCTTAACTTAGCCAGAATGATCGACTGGCCTGGGGCGGAGTTAGCAAGCACCCCCAGAACCTCTACCTGGAATTCCTCTAGCTTGTTTCCGGCAAATATAGTCTTGCCCGTGCCCACCATGCCCGGGCGCACCTCCGCCAAGGGCAGCATGGCCGTCTGGGCTAGGCAAAAAGTACTAGACAACCATAGACCTATCCAGAATTTGCAGGCATTGAACACAGCTGCAAATAGTTTATCCTGAAGCTAGAGGGTCTCCCGCCAGTTCAAGTAAAGCACCGTGGTCGCCACGCGCGAAACGCCCGCCTCCTTTCACGCCATGAGTACGACGACCGACAACGTAGTCCCCACGTCAAATATCAACAGCGCCGCTGCGCCATCCTGGAACTGGGTCTCCATTTTCTGGTTCGGCGCCCTGCTGATTTTCCTTTACCTTCCCGTCCTCATACGGCTCGTTGCCCAGTGGGATTCCGACGAGGACATGAGTCACGGTTTCTTCGTTCCCCTGATTGCGGGCTATATCGCCTGGCAGAAGCGGGATGAGTTAGCGGTGACGCCGCGCAACCCCAGTTGGTTCGGCCTGCTGGTCGTGCTCTATGCTGGCGTTCAATTGTTGGTTGCTACCCTGGGCGTAGAACTGTTCCTGTCCCGTACGGCTTTTGTGATTGCCGTTTGGGGCGCGGTGCTGATGCTGGGCGGATGGGGCTACCTGCGGGTTCTGGTTTTCCCGCTTTCCATCCTGTTCCTGATGGTGCCTATTCCAGCCATCATCTATAACCAGATCACGTTTCCTCTCCAGCTATTCGCTACCACGGTTGCGGAAAACGTTCTCGCTTTGCTCGGCTATCCGGTGCTGCGGGAAGGCAATGTGCTGGAACTGGCCAGCCAGAAGCTTCAGGTGGTTGAAGCCTGCAGTGGCATTCGCTCGCTGCTCGCGCTCACCTTTCTCGCCCTGGTCTATGGTTACTTCTTCACGAAGCGAACCTGGATTCGCATCGCGCTGTTCCTTTCCACAGTGCCCATTGCTATCAGTGCAAACGCCGGGCGAGTGACCTTCACCGGCATTCTCAGTGAGATCAACCCGGAATATGCAACCGGTTTCTATCACACAGCATCTGGATGGGTGTTATTCGCCGCCGGTTTTGTATTGCTGATTCTGGCGCATCAGTTCTTCGAATGGATTGACAGGAGAATTCATGGACCTCGCGGCACAGTTTCGCAAGCTGCTTAAGAGCAGACAGGCTATCATCCTCACCGTCGTTCTGGTTGTGCAAATCGGCCTGATGCAGGGCTACACACGCGAGGAAAACGTGCCCGTCGTCCCCTCTCTCCAGGAAATTCCCAAAGAGTTTCCGGGTTGGAAGCTGGCGCAGGAAGGCGTCATTGAAAAAGACGTCATGGACGTCCTGCGGGCCGACGAGGCCATCAGCCGTCACTACAGCGATGGCCATACCTATGCGAGTCTCTTCATGGCCTATTTCAAGACGCAGCGCGCCGGTCAGGCTCCCCACTCCCCCAAGAATTGTCTTCCCGGCGGTGGCTGGACCCCTTCGGAATCCGGCGAAATCGCGATCAACCTTCCCGATCAGAACCGCACCATCCACGTGAACAAATATCTGGTTTCCAAGGGTGGCCAATCCAGCTTGGTTCTCTACTGGTATCAATCTCTGGATCGTGTCGTGGCCAGTGAATACCTTGCCAAGGTTTACCTGGTCACCGATGCCATTCGTTACAACCGCACCGATACGGCTCTGGTGCGTATTGTTCTTCCCGTTGGCCCGGAAGGCGCTGACGATGCCTTGGCCCGTGGTACCGATTTCGTTCAGAAGAGCTTCGGCTCGCTGCAGGGTTACTTCCCGCCCGCGAGCTAAGCCTCCGGTCCTTCGGTTGCGCGGTTAGACTGTAGATTGATGGAACTTCAGGCCGCCATCGACGCGTTCGTCGCGCAACTTCGTCGGCAGAACGCCAGCCCACAGACCATTCGCGCCTACCAAAATGACTTGGTTCAGTTGTTGGAGTTTCTCTCCCCCCCGGGGGAGGCTCCACCTTCGCCCGAACGGATCGATCTGCTCATTCTGCGCGAATGGGTAGCCAGCCTCTATCACGCGAAACTCTCGAACGTATCCATGCGCCGCAAAATTGCGGCGGTGCGCGCCCTGTGGAAGTTCCTGCTGCGCGAAGGCATCGTCTCCAAAGACGTTCCCAAACTTCTTACCCTGCCCAAGATCGCGAAGACACTTCCTGCCGTGCCTTCCGCCGAAAACGTCAACACGCTCTTGGACCGCATCGCCGAAGGCATCTTGGCCCGCCCCACATTGCGGCGGGATATCGCCATTTTTGAGCTGCTTTACGGCTGTGGCGTTCGTGTGTCTGAGCTGGTGGGGCTGCGCCTGGGCGATATCCAATGGAAAGATCGCCTGATTCTTGTCCGTGGTAAGGGGCGTAAAGAACGCCTGGTCCCTTGTACGCAGAAGGTGCTGGACGCACTGAAGGCGTGGGTTGCTGAACGTAGCGCTGGCGTTACGGTGGACCAGATTTTCGTAAGTGAAAAGGGAGAGCCGCTTTCAGATCGAAGCGTTCGGCGGGTAGTGGAGCTCTATGCAAAGTCTCTTTCCGCCTTGGAGGGTATGCATCCGCATACCCTGCGCCATTCTTTCGCCACCCATCTATTGCGGGAAGGGGCAGACCTTCGCTCCATCCAGGAACTTCTGGGGCACGCACAGCTTTCCACGACGCAGAAGTACACCCAGGTCAATCTGACGGATTTGATGGCTATCTACGACAAGGCCCACCCTCGCGCCTAAGCGTTTTCGAGAGTGGGCCTTGTTTATCGGTTCATGCTTTGAGTTGACTCGCGTCCGTTCGACAACATCCGTTTAGCTGTCGTCGCCGACCTTTAGTACGGCCAGGAAGGCTTCCTGCGGAATTTCCACGTTACCCACGCGTTTCATCCGCTTCTTTCCCTCTTTCTGCTTTTCTAGCAGCTTACGCTTACGGGAAATGTCACCGCCATAGCACTTGGCCAGCACGTTCTTGCGGATCGCCGAGATCGTTTCCCGGCTGACGATCTTACTACCGATAGCGGCTTGCAGAGGCACCTCGAACATCTGCCGGGGAATCAACTTCTTCAGCCGCTCCACCAGCGCTTTGCCGCGTTCGTAGGCGAAATCCCGGTGCACGATAATCGAGAGGGCATCCACCGGTTCGTTGGCCACCAGAATGTCCAGCTTTACCATGGGCGACACCCGGTGCCCCGCAAAATGGTAATCCAACGATGCATACCCGCGCGAACAGGATTTCAGTCGGTCATAGAAATCCAACACGATTTCGTTTAGCGGCATCTCATAGACCAACATCACGCGGCCACCGCCGATGTAGTCAAACTTCTTCTGCACGCCGCGTTTGTCCTGCAGCAGGTTCAGAATTTCGCCCACATACTCTTCGCGGGTGATCACCGTCGCTTCGATTACCGGTTCTTCGATCGTCTCGATGCCGGAAGGGTTTGGGAACTTAGCCGGGTTCTCGACTGCCAGAACCTCGCCACTCTTCAACGTCACCTGGTAGCGCACGCCCGGAGCCGTGGTAATCAGGTCGATGTCGAATTCGCGCTCCAGCCGTTCCTGCACAATTTCCATGTGCAGCAAGCCTAGAAAGCCGCAACGAAAACCAAAACCCAGAGCCACCGAGTTTTCCGGCTCGAAATTCAGGGATGCGTCGTTCAGTCGTAGCTTTTCCAGCGCGTCGCGCAACTGGCCGTGGGCATGGCTTTCCACCGGGTACAGCCCAGCGAAGACCATCGCCTTGGATTCCTGGAATCCGGGTAGCGCTTCCGTACTGCCGCCGACCTCCAGAGTAATGGTGTCGCCAGTCTGCGCATCCACCACGTTCTTGATGTTGGCAAAGAGGAAGCCGACTTCGCCCGCGCTCAACTCGTTACAGGGAACCGGCTTCGGGCTCTGGTAACCCAGGCCATCCACCTCAAAGGTCTTGCCATTCGCCATCAACCGGATGCGTTCATGCAGACGGATGCGGCCTTCCACCACGCGGATCAATACGATCACGCCACGATAGGGGTCAAACCAGGAATCGAAAATCAGCGCGCGCAGCGGAAGATTGGGGTCCCCCTTGGGAGGAGGCACCTTTTCGACAATTGCCTCCAGAATGCCGTCGATACCGATGCCCGTCTTGGCGCTCGCCAATACCGCGTCGTTCCGGTCCAGGCCGATCATCTGCTCGATCTGGTCCAAAATGCGTTCCGGTTCCGCTGATGGCAAATCGATCTTGTTCAGCACCGGAATCAGCTCTAGGTTGTTTTCTAGAGCCAGATAGGTGTTTGCCAGGGTCTGGGCTTCCACGCCCTGGGACGCATCTACCACTAACAACGCGCCTTCGCAGGCTTGCAGGCTACGCGAAACTTCGTAGCTGAAGTCTACGTGGCCTGGCGTATCGATCAAATTCAACTGATACTCGTTCCCGTCCTTAGAACGATAGTTCAGGCGGACGGAATGCGCCTTGATGGTGATGCCTCTCTCTCGCTCCAGATCCATGGAATCAAGCACTTGCTCCTTCATCTCCCGATTCGACAGGGCGCCTGTCGTCTCCAAAAGACGGTCTGCGAGCGTACTCTTCCCATGGTCAATATGGGCGATGATCGAGAAGTTGCGGATGAAGCGTGGATCCATGCGGTAAGATGTCGGACGTAGCTATTTCTTATAAGTATCCCATAGCGACCTAGCGGCTCATGACTCGTTTCCGTAGCGAACCAAGCCCTTCTCGCCTAGCGGGGACGATGGCTGCGGTTCCATCCCACTAGTTGGCCAAGCACTTTGGGCAGTGTGCGGCCATTGACCAGCGTGCAGCCTCCGGGCAGTATGCAACGACAATGGTGGGCCATCCGCTTCCAAAACCGCGGCTCATTCGTATCGCTTGAGCCGTCGTCGGCTACTTATTCCGTTCTATGGGAGTTGTTCCGCATGCCTCAAAACATTTTTGAAGGCCAGCTGTCCGCTCAGGGGCTCCGTTTCGCCATCGTGATCAGCCGCTTCAACAGCTTGGTCACCGAACGGTTGCTCGGCGGAGCCCTTGACGCCATTGCTCGCACCGGCGGTGATACCGATGCCGTTGACCTTGTTCGTGTGCCCGGCAGTTGGGAACAACCCGTCGTCGTCAAAACCCTGGCGGAAAAGAAGGTCTACGACGCCATCATTTGTCTGGGCGCTGTCATTCGCGGTGATACTCCCCACTTCGACTATGTGGCATCGGAAGCCGCCAAGGGTATTGCCTCGGCTGCCCTCGCCGCCAATGTGCCGGTTGCCTTTGGTGTGCTCACCACCGATAGTCTTGAACAGGCCCTTGATCGAGCCGGCGCCAAGAGTGGCAACAAGGGCTTCGACGCCGCCATGACTGCCATTGAGATGGCCGATTTGCTCCGCAAGCTCCGAGCTGCGAATTAACCACACACCACATGCCAGCAAGATACAAGTCCAGGCAGCGCGCCCTTCAGATCCTCTTCCAGTGCGATATCCGTGAACACGGCGCCAAGCAGGGAATCGATTCCTATTACACTTCCCTGTTTCTCGAAGAGGGAGAAGATAGCATCGAACCCGATGCTTTGGCCGAAGATCTCGTTTCCGGCACTCTGGAGCAGAAAGACGATCTTGATGCGATCATTCGCAAACATTCCGTCAACTGGCGTCTAGAGCGGATGCCTCTCGTTGATCGCAATATTTTACGAATGTCGATATACGAGATGCTTCACCTGCTAACCCCTCCTCCCGTCGTGATTGATCAGGGCATCGAACTGGCGCGCCGCTTCTCCGGGGAGTCCTCTGTGGCCTTCATCAACGGGGTTTTGGACGCCGTCCGTCGGGAACAATTTGGTGATCGAGGCGACGACAAGCCGAGCGACGTCTCCATTCCGCCGCCGGAATAGACGGGCTTGCGCCCCAAGACACCTTGTCGTGTCTCGGACTCGTCTGCAGCGCTCCAAGCGTACCGTCAGCGTCCCATGGGCATTCCTGTTCTTCATCCGCCCGCCCAAAGGCCCAGAGCTTCGCGTAGTATGGCTTAGTCGTTCCAAATCATAAGGCAGCGCGGCGGGGGCAGATAGCATTCTCTTCCGGTTTAGCCCTACCCCTTGCGCCTGCCTGAGTCTCTCCGTCTTAATCACCACGCAGAACGACAAGGGGCTTCTGGTCCAAGATCCGCAAACTCGCCAGCCACCCTGCTACATTGGCGATCAATACGGTGGCGACGATACAAACCGCAATGGGTTGCCATGGAAATGGCGCCTGCGCGTCAAAGAAGCGTTGCAACACAAGCGCGGAGAATCCACTCGCGATCAGGGCCCCCATCAACCCGGCAACCAAGCCGAGCAGCGTAAACTCCACCGAGAAGATCCCGCGCAGCCGGGACCGGGTAGCGCCTAGTGTTTTTAAGATCGCGACTTCTCGAATACGTCGGAAGCGGGTGCCTGCAATACTCGCTGAAAGAATGACCACTCCCGCGAGAATCGCAAAGAACGAAATAAATTCGACAAAAATAGTAACCTGGTCCAGCACTTCCTGTACGATCGCCAGCACGTCAGCAATATTGATCACTGTGATGCTGGGAAATGCGCCATACACTGCCCGCTGCAGTGCCGGAACATCCGCGGGGGTCATCCGTACCGCGCCAAAGTAGATCGTCGGTAGTCCACTTAGTCTGCCAGGCGGGAATAGATAGTCGAACCCGGCATCCATCCGCGATTCCTCGGTCTTGTGTATCGCCACCACCATTGCTTCCAACGGCTGGCCTGCGGCTACCCATCGTATACGGGTTCCTACTTGAATGTGCAGTGCCTTGGCGGCGTCCTCTGCAATGGATACCACTGGAGCTTCGGCAGTGCCTGCGGCTTTGCTCCACCAAGACCCATCGACAAGTGTAGTTCCAGCGGGCAGCTCTGCTGCTTCCCGTCCATTCCTCTCCCGCTGAAATCTGCGGTCAAACCCCTCCAACTGAAAATCGTCGAGCTTCTTTCCTCCGATCTGGTCCAACCGCATCGAGACCGAACTGCGTACCGAAGGTTCTCCAGCCAAGCCTTTCTGGGATTTCACAATACGCAACAACTCATCCTGCTGGTTTGGCTGAACGTTGATAAAAAAGACGTTAGGCATGTTCGGTGGGGCGCTCGCGACCATGCTCGCCAGCATCGAGCCCTGCACCAGATACACCGTTAACGTAAAGGTCACCCCAACACCCAACGCCACCAACGCGGCCCGGGCATGGTTTCCTGGCCGATATAGGTTCCCGAAACCCTGCCTTACCGTCATCGAAAGGCGGAAGGTCTTCCCTTCCGCGATCCGTTTCAGCCCTTGCAGCAGCAACCAACCGATTCCGTTCAGAACCAACAGCGCCACCACAATGGCTCCGACGAAGTAGGCGCCCAGCCGCACCGAATTGCTCAGCCAGGACGCGATGGCCCCAATGCCCAACAGAATCAAAAAACCGGTCGCCAGGGGTACGCGGGACTCTCGCAGGCGTTCTTTCCAGGTCTTCCGCCCCTCTTCCATCTCTCGCCGAAGAATCACGTTCGGTCTAATTCTACGAATGTCGAGAAGGGACGGCAGCGTGAACAACAGCGTGCTCAGCACTCCCGTGGCGATCCCCTGCATGGCGGACCAGGGTTCCCAGCCAATCTGCGCCGCTACCGGAAAATTGCGTTCCAGCAGTAGCGGAAACACCCGCTGTACCCCCGTGCCGACCAGCACGCCCAACAGGGCGCCCGTTCCACCCAAAATGAGAGTCTGTAGCCCATAAATCCGGAGAATTTGGTTTGACCGTGCGCCAACAGCCTTCATGATGGCGATCGAATCCAACTTCTGTTGCAAATGAGCCTGCATGGCCATGCCGACGCCCAACGATCCCACAATCAATGCGATCAGGCTCACCAGACTCAAGAAGGTAGTGGCGGATTGTAGCCCACGCTGAATCGCCGGGTGCACTTGGCGAAAGTCGGAGATCATCGCCCCGGGGAACGCTTCTTTCAGCCTTTCCCGCACCTGCTCCACGTTCACGACGGGTTTTCCGGGTTCGGCCGCGGGAAATCGGAACAGAAACCTTTGTGCGGCTCGGCTGCCCTCGGTAATCAGCCCCGTGCGTTCCAGGGCCTCTCGGCTCATCAACACGCGAGGGCCCGCATTCAGGCTCCCCGTCATACGGTCCGGTTCATTTTCCACCGTGCCTGCTACGCGGAAGCTTGCCGACCCGAGACGTATGCTGTCACCCAACTCCAGTTCGAAGCGGATCATCAGGTCCTCGGCCACCAATACCGCGTCGGGCTGCAGAATATCTTGCAGCTTTCCCGCGGGCTTGGCGCGGAACTCTCCGTAAAACGGGTAGAGGGTAGGGTCCACTGCCTTCACCGACACCAGCAGGGGCACGGTCTCCGGTCCGGCAGAAAGCATTGACACCGATTCCGTGACCTGGGTGTAGATAATTCCTTCTTTTTCAAGGGACTGCAGTGCATTTTCCTGCTCTGGTGTGGGAAGCCGAAACACCCGGACGCTCAGGTCCGCAGCCATCAAATTACGAGCTTCCTTCAGCAGCACGGTTTCGAACAGATTGCTAAATCCGCGTACGCCGACCAGTGCTGCCACCCCAATGGCGACGGCAGCCACTACAAAGGCAAAACGTCCCAGCGAGGCGCGGCTCTCACGCCACGCAATCCGCCAGGCCAGAGCCCAAGGTAGGGTCCCGGCTTCCTCGGTGTAGGCCTCAGGCGACTTATTTACGACAAATCTAGATTTATCGCTCACCCCACCACCTCAGTCGCAAGCTCCGCCGGGGTCTGCAAGGTGTCCGCCACTATCAGCCCGTCTCGCATCAAAATAGACCGGTCTGCATACGCCGCCAACGCCGCGTCATGGGTCACCATCACCAGCGTGGCGCCCTCTTTCCGGTTTATTCGTACCAACAACTCCAGGATGTGGCGGCCGTTGCTGGAATCCAGGTTCCCCGTGGGTTCATCGGCCAAAAGCAGGGACGGTCGCGTGATGAAGGCCCGCGCCAGAGCAACCCTCTGCTGCTCTCCGCCAGAAAGCTGCACAGGGTAGTGGTGCCCTCGGTGCTCCAGACCAACCTGCATCAGAAGTTCTTGCGCACGCTGCCGCCCGTCCCCCTTTGCGCCGGAAAGCTCAAAGGGCAATAGGATGTTCTCTTCCGCCGTTAATGTCGGAATCAGGTTAAAGGACTGAAACACAAAGCCGATTTTTCGGCTCCTCAGCAGTGCCAGGGCATCTTCGCCCATCTTGGTAATCTCTGCCCCGTCCACTCGAATGGACCCGGAACTCACTGCATCCAAACCGGCGAGCAACCCGAGCAATGTGCTCTTGCCGCTACCTGAGGACCCCATGAGCGCCACAAATTGGCCTCGCTCCACGGAAAAATCGATGCCGCGCAGAATATCCACGCGGCGCGCGCCGTTTACGATGGATTTAGTCACGCCTTCTACGGCAATAACGGGAGAATCCGCCATGTCTGTCTACCCCTCTTTACGGCAATGGCCCAGTTTGCGGCAACGGGCACACTTCGTGCTTCTGCTGATTGGTGCTGTCTGTTTGACGATAGCGCTGGCGGGCTGCGCGACGGAAGCGCAAGCTCCCGGGCAGGGTGCAGATGCGAGCGTGACACCCGCCCAACCCGAGGAGCAGGAGGCGAAAGTAGAGCCAGGCGCCACGCTCACTATTGAAGACGATGGTAGACCCGTTCTTGTTGCCTTCGGAGACAGTTTAACTGCGGGTTTCGGTCTAGCTTCCAACTACAGCTATCCGGCCTATCTGCAGAAATTATTGAATACAAACGGTTTCAGCTTCCGGGTGGTAAACGCGGGCATCAGTGGCGATACCACCGCCAACGGGCTCACGCGTTTGGCTAACGTGCTTGATATGAAACCGGCAATCGTCATTCTGGAGTTAGGTGGCAACGATGGTCTCCGCGGTCTCACGGTCCAGCAGACGCGGCAAAATTTGGCGGTCATCACCGAAGGTCTGGTGCAAGCGAAAACGCGGGTGGTGATTGCCGGTATCACCCTCCCGCGCAACTACGGGCAAGACTACATCCGGGATTTCGAAACCATCTATGGCGACTTGGCCGCGCGGTATAAGCTGCCTTATGTGCCGTTCTTGCTGGAAGGGGTCGCAGTCACCCCGCCTTCTGAAGAGCTGATGCAGGAAGATGGCATTCATCCCACGCCGGTCGGCAACCAGATTGTAGCCAAGAATGTGTTTGCTGTTCTTGAACCCGTGCTCCGGGAACTGGATGGTCGACCGGATCCGGCAAAGCCAGCTCCGCCCACATCGGCGCAGCCTATATCTGGTGATCCGCTGCGGCCTGATCCCAGCAGAACTGAAAGGCGCTAAGCGCTGCCATGGCTGCGGTTTCCGCGCGCAGAATGCGCTGTCCCAGCGATGCGGGGCTGAATCCGGCTTGCAGCACCTGCGCGCGTTCCCGTGGGTCCCAGCCGCCCTCCGGGCCTAGCAGCAAGGTTGCCCGATAGCCTTGGCTTCGTTTCGTAATTTCAGGCATCACGTTCAGGATCGGAACGGTGCCCGCTTCATCCAGAAACACCCCAAGGTCCTTGGGGCTGCTCAGAATGGGCTCCAATCCAGGCGCCTCTTCAATTTCCGGTGCGCTTACGCGATGGCTTTGTTTTGCCGCTTCCAGCGCAATCCGTTTCCAACGCTCCAGCCGCTTCGGCACGGCTTTCTCCAGGCCTCGCTCGCTACGAATCGCCGGAAACACCAGAAGCCGACCCACGCCGAGTTCCGTCGCCTTTTCTACCAGTAGCTCCAGCCGGTCAAACTTGATCAGGGCAACCCCCAAGCTCAGCACCAGGGTCTCTTCCGGCTGTGCCAACTCTTCCAGAATCGTAAAGGTGACCGTCTGTCGGCGCAGTTCCTCAATTTCCGCCAGATACACCCGTTCGCCATCGGAAAGTTCGTAGCGCTGCCCGACTTCCGCCCGCAGCACCTGCCGCAAATGCTGCGCCTCATCGCCGGAGGCAATGGCCTTGTCATGGTGTACTTCGTCTACAAAGAATCGTCTGCGAGCCATACAATGAAGAATTCGCCTTGTGGCGCCCTGTGCCCATCCGCTTTCTGCCAATCAGGGTGTTTCCCAGATTTGGGGTATTTCCCAGATTACAGAGTGTTCCCGATGGCAGGGCGATGAACTTTTCCTATGATCGCTCATCTACGTGGCCTTCTCCTCGACGTGAAACCGAATGAGGTGGTGGTGGAATGCAACGGCGTCGGGTATGCCGTCACCGTTCCCATCTCCACATACACCGTGCTGCCCGGCATCGGAAAAGAAGCGCGGATGCATATCTACACGGCTGTCCGCGAAGACGCCATCCAGCTCTTTGGCTTCGCCACGCCGGAAGAAAAGGCTCTTTTCGAAAAGCTCATCAGCGTCAGTGGCATAGGGCCCAAACTCGCAGTTACGATTCTCAGCGGTATTGGCTCCGATGATCTTGTTGTCTCCATCCGCGGGGAAGACACGGCGCGCCTCGTTCGTATTCCCGGTGTCGGCAAGAAAACCGCCGAGCGTATCGTGCTGGAACTGAAAGACAAACTGAAAGACTGGGGTCTTTCGACAACTGTCGCAATTTCTGCCAAGGCCGGCCCGCTTATTCCCGTGGAAGAAGATGTTCTTTCCGCTCTGCTCAACCTGGGCTGCGCCAGACCAGCCGCTGAGGCTGCGTTGGTGAAGGCCAGGGACGCCGTGGGGAGCGAAGACTTTGAGCGTCTTTTCCGAAAATCCCTCGAACTGGTGCGCTAAGGGTGGGGGAATGAACAGCAAAAGTCCAGCAGAACGTGTAAGGTGGTACGCATGAGTGATCACCGGTTGGTTTCGTCCACCGCCGACGATGACGATCTGCAATTGGAAGCGAGCTTGCGTCCTCGCCGTCTCGCGGATTTCACCGGGCAGACGAAGGTCAAAGAGATTCTGAGCATTGCCATTGAGGCTACCCGGCAGCGTGGGGAGGCCATGGACCACGTGTTGCTCTATGGGCCTCCCGGCCTGGGGAAGACCACGCTCGCCACGGTGATTGCGAACGAACTGGGCGTCAATTTCGACCAGACGGCTGGCCCTATCCTACAGAAAAAACTAGATCTTACGGGCGTGCTGAGCAACGTGCGTCCCAATCAGGTCTTCTTCGTGGACGAAATCCACCGCCTGCTGCCGGATATCGAGGAAATGCTCTACAGCGCCCTGGAAGACTTCCATGTCGACATTCTGATTGGCACGGGAGTCGCGGCTCGCACCCACACCCTGCCTATCCCACGATTCACCTGTATCGGAGCGACCACACGCCAGGGTCTGCTCAGTGGCCCGCTGCGCACCCGTTTTGGCATCGTGTTGCGGCTCAACCCCTACGACGTCGCCGAGCTAACTGGCATTGTAGAGCGCTCGGCCGGACTGTTGAACGTCACTCTGGAGCGCGAGGGCGCTGCCGAGGTGGCCCGTCGCAGCCGTGGGACCCCACGTATTGCGAATCGCCTGCTGCGGCGTGTCCGCGACTATGCCCAGGTTCGTGCGGATGGACACATTACTCAGTCCATTGCCAGTAAAGCCTTGGATTTATTGGAAGTCGATCGGTATGGCCTCGACGAAGTGGACCAAAAGATCATGATGACCATCCTCGAAAAATACAATGGGGGACCAGTGGGACTGAACACCATCGCTGCCTCTATCGACGAGGATGCCGCCACCATTGAGGAAGTCTACGAGCCCTATCTGATGCAGTTGGGCTTCATTGATCGGACCCCGCGCGGACGTGTGGGGACACTGCGCGGGTTTGAGTATTTCCACATCAAACCCAGAGGTGGATGGGGCGCCACGCCGGGTCAGGACACGCTCTTCTCGTAACAGGGGCACCCGTTTCGGATCTATTTCTAATTCTGTAGTAAATTCCACCGGAATAAAAGAAAGGCCCGGAAGAGCGCCGTACGGCGCTCTTCCGGGCCTTTCTTTTCGCCGTTCTATTGAGCGGTGGCTCCCACTTTACGGGTGGCTGTAAACCTGTTTGCCGCCGACGTAGGTCTGCAATACCTGCGTCTCGGCCATATCGGCCTCGGGGCATTCCAACAAATCGCGATCAAGCACAATCAAATCAGCCCATTTGCCCTTTTCGATTGATCCACGGTCGTTTTCGGAGAAGGTCAGGTAAGCGTTGTTGATGGTATAGAGTCGGATCGCTTCCTGGCGGGTAATCCGCTGTTCGGCATGGAAGGGCTTATCCATCCAACGCGGCGTGCGGGCGACCGTCGTCCACATCCCAAGGAAGGGGTTGTATTGGTTGATGGAGCGCAGGCTGCCAATTTTCTGCATGTGGTCGCTGCCGCCACCTACCATCACGCCTTTGTCGAAGAGCACGCGGAACGGCTGGAACCAGGCGGTGCGTTCTTCGCCGAAGTGCTTCATCAGCGTGGCGCCATCCAACTGCAACCAGTTCGGCTGCATGTTGGCGACCACGCCATACTTCGCCATCTTGTCGATGGCAGATTCCGACATGAAGTTGGAATGGCTCAGGGAGGGGCGCGACGCTTTGATATCGATGCCCTCTTCGGCCAACGCCACTGCCGTATCCACATAGGTTTCAATGGCGCCGTCACCCACGGCGTGGGCAGTCAGCTGCAGGTCGTTCTTCAAAGCCGTGCGCATGATGCGTTTCAGCTTGTCGGGCTGGATGTAGAGCATGCCCTGGTAGTTCGGGTCCGTGATGGAGTAGATCTTGCTGGTGCCCCAAGGCTTTGACATATAGGCGCTGCCGGTCAGCATGCCGCCATCCAAAAACACTTTGATGCCGCGCAGCCACAACATGGAGTCTTTGTTGTGCAGCGGGTCTTTGCTAGCTTCCACCAGCGCTTTTTCGATGTCCTCAATGGGGTCCAGTCCGCTGATCGCGTAATACGCGAACACGCGCACACTCAAATCGTCGGTTTGCTTCATGCGGCGCAGCAGTTCGAATTCCTCGGGAGCCGTGCTGCCTTCGCCGATGCCGGTGATGCCCACGGAGTTGTAATCCTTGAACAGCATCCGCAGCCGGGCTAACTTGTCGTCGTCCGTGGCCACGCGGGTGCTGGAAACAGCTTTGATGCTGCCTTCGCACTGCCGCAGAACACCGGTCGGATCTCCGTTTGCATCCTTTTCCACACGGCAAGGGCTGCCTTGCGGTGCCACGAAGTTGCGGTCGATGTCGCTCAACTTCAACGCGAGGGAGTTCACCGCTGCATCGGGGCCGGTACGGAATACCACGGGATTCTTCGGCGCAACCTTATCCAGTTCTGCCTTCGTGGGGTAGCGTTGATCCTTCAGGCGAGTGATGAAGACCTGGGAGACGCGAATCCATTTGTCGGGGCCCAGCTTTTCGGCCCGCGAGGCGATGTACTTCAGCACATCCTCGATGGTCATCATCTCCGGAACTTCGTGGTCAAACTCATACATCGCGCTGCCCAACGCATGGACGTGCGAGTCAATCAGGCCCGGCAACATCATCTTGCCCTGCAGGTCAACGCGCTTGGTCCCCTCGCCAGCTAATGCTTCGACGTCGGCATTCGAACCAACGGCGACAATACGGTCTCCCTTAACGGCCACCGCCTCGGCGATGTGGAAGTCCTTATCAACCGTAACCACCTTGCCATTGGTGAAGATTGTGTCCGCGCCAGACGGGCGATTGCCCGCGCACGAGAAAAGCAATAGCCCTAATCCAGCGGCTGCCAATGCAGTGAAGATGCGCAATTGGAATTCTCCCTGAAGCGAAGAGTAACAAAGGGGTCAGGGAAACGGAACACTTTTAGGCAATTTACTTGCCAATGACAAGAAAGTGTTTATGCGTTTTGGGCGCAAACGGACGGGCCGTAGCGGGATAGATTGGGCAACCTGAAGGAATAAGTGTCCGATGCGTTCCACTGGGTAGAATACGGGTCGTCCCACTGCTGAGGAACGCCATAAGGGCGGATTCAGAGCACCTACCGCGACTAAACCCGCCCATCAAGGTTCGGTAAGGCTAGGGAGTTGGGCCTTGGGGTTTCACGTTTGCTGCGGACGATGTCTCTGTGGGAGCGGTGGGTTTGTCAACGATGGTCAGCTTGATCGGCTGCTCAATATACATGGCGTCTTGGCCGCCTGTCAGGATGAGTATTCCATAGCGACCAAGCGGGACGTCTTTGCCTACGGTGAAACGCAACGTAGTGGCGGTCTGTTCGGTGATGGTTTGGGCGATGTCATCTTTTCCGTTTGTCAGATAGATGCCAGCCACGTTGTCTTTGGTCAACCGTTCGCCGGTAACCGTCACGGACTCTCCGCGAACGGCTTCGCTTTTGTCGAGCGATTTCACCAAAGGCGGATTTTGCTGCGCCGATAGAAGAACACTGAGCACTGCAATGGCAGATAGCCAAGAGACGAGCCGAGACATAGGCTGAACTCCTTCCCAACAACTTCCAACAACAAGGTCTTCGATCGTACGGTCTGCAGTTGAGCTAATGCTATGCCCAGTTTCCGGGGAATACAAGCGAAATATGCGCGCGCTCAATCTGATGGCGAAGTCCGGCAACCTCCAGGTGGGTCTTCAGGTGAAGAGCTGCCAGGGAGAGTATGCGAAGCTGAATCGCATGGGCTATGCGCTGTGGATTGACGGTGACTTGGCATGGGCGGAAGGCGCACATGAATACCGAGCATGGGGGACGGCGGTGGTATCTGCCCGGACAGGATTTCGGCTTAGAGATTTTCGAAGACGTGTAGGAAAGAGGGAACGTCGTGGGGAGCCGTTCGTGGGTTTGTTCCCATCTCTCGAAGAACTGAACTACTATCTGCGAACACGCCAACGACGTGGCGGCGGTCGGACCAAATTGCAGAGGTATCCGGCTTTTCTGGGCTAAGCGTGGCTCGCGCTAGTCTGACATTGCCATGCTGACTGCGGGCTCAAAACGGCGCTGCGTCGGCCGAGCGGTCGCGCGAATGGTCGTCTGAATCGCTTCCACTTCCTGATCACGCAAATACTGCCAGATTCTCGTTAACAATCGATGCCCTTCCGGGCGTAAACTTTCGAAGTGCTGATCGACGATGTCGTCGACAGACTCTCTTGCGGATTCATACCAAACTTGCAGGTTCATACCTACTACTAGGATAGCGGATATGACTGTACCTTCTAGTACTGTTTTCTAGATTTTGCATTCTTTTATCCGATTTGAAACCATCTTTTCTACGGAACTATGAAACCAGTCCCTCTCTTCTTGAAATCCAGCGAGCCTTGCGACTAGAAATCGAAACGATCTCACAATCCATCACGGGAGCCACAGAATTTTTCTGATCTTCCCAACATCCTGATTTTCGAGAAGATCGAAGAAATCGGACAACCTCCACGTGTGGGATGAAGGGGATGTAGCCCTGCTACTTCTCTATTCTTAGTCGTGACAAATCAACGGAGTTTGGTGCGCCGCTTGGCGCGCCGCGCCCGCGTCTCCGAAGCGGTGGCGGCGGATTCCATTGATCAACTCGTGCATCAGTTGATCGAACGACTAGGTCTTCGCGCCAGCGATGCAGCCCCGAAACCGACGGATCGCCGGTCGAGAGAGGATGGGCGTGAGGATTCTTGAAGAACAGGATGTACACGATCTGCTCTTTCGTTCTCTCCCGGATCTGCCGTTAACGCAGAAGCTGGGACTGCTGCTATGGGACCAGTTGGAAGTGAATGGGGAGCTCTGCCTCAGTGGAGTCGGCACATTTCGCCTGGAGCAAGGTAAGGTCTGCTTCTACCCTTGGCAGCGGAAACGAGTCTTTCTGGCTTATACCCATGAAGACCAACTACGGGTGAAGATGATCTACCGCTTTTTACAGAACAATGGGTTCGACCCATGGATGGATATAGCGCGGTTACTACCCGGGCAGAACTGGCCAAGAGCAATTGAGCGCGCTATCGAATCCGCGGATTTCGTCGTGCCCTGCTTCAGCGAAGTCGCCACGCGAAAGCGTAGTCACTTTCATCGTGAACTGCGTTATGCGTTGGAATGGGGGCAGCGTTTCCCGCTGGATTCTACCTTCTTGGCTCCCGTTCGTCTGGAGCCCTGCCGCATTCCACGGCGCATTCAGCAGCAGACGCAGTATGTGGATTTATTCCCGGACTGGCGAGCCGGGCTACAAAAGCTTCGCACCACATTGATTTCCGCGGGATGATCGTCGCGCCGCAAACTGCAGTCCGGTTGGGCTGCCTCGTGGAAAAAACAATGGGTGGAAGACAGGAAGAGGGGGCGCTTGGAAAGGAGATTCCGCAACAGGACTCCCCGCTTGCTGTAGTTGTCCGTCAACCCCGGATAACGCATGGAAGGTGGCCCTCGTAAGTTGAGCCGCTTTCCATGCGATCTGTCGTGAATTGCGATTTGGCGGGAATGCAGAGGAGAACCGGGGGGCTATTCCTGGTAGGCGACGGCCGTGCGTGCGCGGCGTTCCCGCAGCCAGGGCAGGCCCTTGCGCCAGAAAAGCTCGATCAATTGCAGCACAATGGCGCTGCCTAACAGGAAGGGCCAAATGGAGGTCTGCGCGTCGAAGCGCACGTTGCCCGGGTCAAACACCGTAGCAGGCGAAGGGTTGAATTGCCCATTTGTGTAGGTCGCCACCTCCTGCAGCAGGCGCTCGTCGTTGCCGTAGTCGTTGATTTCCGCTTCGTCCAGGTAATAGCCCACCTCGGGGAAATCGACGCTCTCTTGCAGGGGGCGTATGCGGAACAGTCCGCGACGGTCGGCGGTAGGCGCGGTAACGCGGAACAAGCCCGGCGCGGCCATCTCCGCGGCCACCGGCAGACGGTAGTTGTCGCGGCCAAACAGGAAAAGCTCCGGCGCGGCCTTCAAACCCTTAGCCGGATCTGTGCGATATTCCACTAGCAGCCGCTTGGTGGCATCTTCAAAACGGATGGACGTTTCCTGCGACTGGGACCGTGGCAACAAATCACGTAGGGTATTCGCCCACAGCTTGTCGTAACCTTCCCACTTCAGCCAATCCGCTGCCCAACGACCTTTGGCGTCCGATGTGAACACCGCTGCACGACCCAGGCCATATTGCCAGCGGGCCAGCAGCGGCGCATCTTCACGATCCAGAGTCAGCAACAGGTCGGCGCTTGGCTTTGCGTCGAATTTGATGAAACCATGCAGAGCCGGGGCCTTCTCGAAGTCGATGCCCTCGGTGACCTCACTCTTGCGCGTCAGCTTCACGTGAATGTCGCCCTCAATGGCCGTGGAGCCCGTGTGCTCCATCACGTCTTTCAGCAAAATCTGCTGCAACATGGCTGGGTCATCCACAAAGTGCGCCTTGCCTTTTGCGGTCTCCGCGACGTTTTGCAGGTAGTTGCGATTGACGTCCCGCCCCAGGCCGACGGTTGAAATTGTAATCTTGTTCGCCGCCGCTTCCTTGGCCAGACTGATGGAATCGCCTTCTTCAGAGATTCCGTCGGTCAGCAATACAATGTGTTTGAAAGAGGCCTTCAATGGGAAGATGCGCCGGTAACCCTCTTCCAGGGCGGGCGCAATCTGCGTGCCGCCATCGGCCATAATGCCGGAAACCAGGCGCTTAATCAGTGTCTTGGATTCCGCCTTACGAATCGGCACTGCCCACTGGTGCGAGTTGTCGAAAATCAACACACCCACCATGTCCTGGGGGCGAAGGTTATCGATGACGCCAATGGTGGCCAGCCGTGCCAACTGCATTTTGCGGCCTTCCATCGACGAACTCTTGTCGATGATCAGCACCACGATGGTGCCTTCTTCTGATTCCGGCGGAGCCAATTTGGCAGGCAGCGCGCGCGTCAACGCATCTTCCGGTGTGCCTTCCGGCTTTTCTACGTAGACGTTCTTTTCGCCTGCCACCACCAGCAAGCCCCCACCGGCCAGCACATACTGCTCCAGACGAGCCTTCTGCGCATCCGTGTAGGCTTCCAGGTCCTGGTTGTTCAGCACCAACAACTGCGCGTCAGAAAAACTATCGGGCAAGGTCTTGGTGATGCGCATTTGGTAGCGCGCCGCATTCATCACCGCCAGCAGGTTTTGGTCTTCTTCCTGGCTTGCGCTGGAAACCACAACGGCAGAGGGCCTGCGGAATGAAATCGCACCGGCTTTCTGCACCTCGCCTAGGCCAGCTGCGGAAACCTGCGCACGCAACTCAAAAACACCTTCGGATTCCACGCTCAAGGTAAGCAGCAGCGGATTCAAGCCCGCAGCAAGGTCGACTTCGCTTAGTCCGATGCGTTTGCCATCCACCGTGATTTCTACACGGCCCCGGGTCTGTTGTGGTGATTCCACCACCAGTTGCAGCGGGAAGCGTTCCCCACTCCAGACACGTTCGGGGAATTCCATGGCGCGCACAACCAACTGTGCCACCGGGCGACCGGGAAGGGCGTAGGTATGGACGGGAATGCCCAGGTTCTTGGCCTGCCAAGCTGCTCGCAGCAAGCTGCCAGAGTTTTCCAACCCGTCAGAAATCAGTGCGATGCGTGGAACCGACCGAGCGGGTAGAGATGCCAACGCATAACGCAACGCCCCTTCGATATCCGTGCCCCGCTGGGCAGGGTCCAAAGATTCCGGCGTGGGTAGCGTGGGGCCGCGTTGAGGCATCGGGTGATTCGCAAATGGAACCACAGTCAGGGAAGAAGAACCGCCCTCGCGGGCCAACTGGCTGACCACCTGCTGGGCCTTCGCAAAGCCTTCGTCACCGACGCTTTCGCTCACGTCGGCGAGGGCCACCACGTGAACGGCGGAACCGGGCAGATCCCAAACAGGGCTGGAAAGCGCGATCACAATCAGGCTGTAGATCAGCATGCGCAGGGCTAAATGAGCTACCCGCCCGCCCTGTCTCCACTCCCAATACGCCCACCCGGCTAAGGGAAGCAATAACAATAGTGCCCAAGGATACTCAAATGCCATGGCGCTTCTTGGCCTCCCTTCCGAAGAGTTGGTGCACAGTCTGCGTGATGCCCGCAAAGGGCGAGGCCGGCTTTGCATCGGCATCGCCTTGGCCGCGCCGGTCAAATAACAGGGCGTCCGCGATCAGGCAGATTAGTCCCAAAGCCGCCAACCAAGGCCACCAGTGCATGGGTGGTTCCGCGCCAGAGGCTGCCGCAATCTGCGTCAGCATTTGTTCCTGCGTGGGTTCCCAGAAGGATTTCGGCGCCTGGGGTAGAGTCAGGGAGATCACTCGCTCGCGATGGCCCTGTCGCAGATGGTAAACGCCACCCTGGCCCGCGAAAAATTGCCAGCCGTCAGCGGTTCTGGATACGGGCACCGTGGCTCCGGAATCATCCAGCACTACCGGCGCATCGCCTTTGTCGTCATCCATGCCACTGATCAGCACCGAACCCGCCGAACCGACCGATAGCTCTTCCGGTGCAGAAGTGCTGGATACCAGCCAGCGGAAGGTGTTCGCAAACAGCAAAGGTGTGGAGACTTCGAAGCGCATCTCTGATGCGAGCGGGTTGAAGCCCCAAGCCACCTGTGGGGGCAGGCCCGGTCGCGCCAGGGCGAGGGCGTTGCCATTTACTTCCGCAATCACCTGATCGTTGCTGGCAGGCGTCAGAAAGGAAGCATTCCCTAAAGCCAACTCCCCAGCCTGCAAGCCTTCGCTGATGGGGGACGCCGGATTCCAACTCACGCGTGCGTCGCTCACATTGGCGGATCGCCCCGGGAAGGCAGTACCGTCAGGGGGCTGAATCCAAAGGGTGGGGACATTCGTGGTCGTCGGGGTGGTCACGCCATCCAGCACCAGCAATTCCGTGTCCGCCCCCACCGAGCAAGGGCTTTCCGCGCGATAGGTGGGTATCCAGCCCGGGCTAGCCTGAAACAAAGTCGTGAAGCGTTTGGGATCTTTGGTGCAAACCTGCACGTGCACGCCGCCGGTGCGGGGCACTTCCACGCGGGCATTGTTATCGCGCCGCACCATATCGGCCACGTCCAACTTCACGTCCACCCATCCCGCCGCACCCGTGCGGAACTCCAGGGGGGTGGTTACCACGGCATCGGAAGGAACCTGTAGTGTGGTGGCGGCAACAGGCGCGCTGCCAAAGGAAAGCTGAACAGGCACTGTCGCTGCTGGGCCGCGGTTTCCTACGGAAACGTAAGCGGTCCATCCACCGGTGTCTCGCTCCCGAGGCTGCAGTGTCACCTTGTCGATGTAGACATTGCGCCACTGGGCGTCGATCGGAATTACGCGCAGGTTCGTCAGTTCGCGGGTAACGCCAGGAATTTGCTCTTCCGCAATCCAACGGCTGCCCACAAATACGATGTCGCCGGCGTTATCTCGCTCCGCAAGCATCTGACGCGCAAAGCTCAGCGCTTCACCCAGCTGCAGCGCAGTGTTTCCGGGCGTTGCTCCCGTGATGGCCGCTTCCAGCACCGCGAGGTCTTCCTCAAAAGTTCCGGAAGGAACGGGATTCGCGTCACTCAGCACCAATAGCACGCGGTCGCCGGGGGGCAAGGAGTGCAAATAACGGATGGCGCTCTGCTTGGCGCGGTCCATCAGCGGTGCGCCGTTTTCCCGTGCCTGCATCCAGGATGAGGTGTCCAGAACCAGAACGTGGTCCAGGGAGCGAAAGCTGTTCGCGTTCCAGCGAAGGTCCGCCAAGGCAGCCAGCAAAGCCAGTAAGCCTAACAAAACAAGCAACAAAGACCAGGGTTGCTGAATGCGCCGCTGCGGCAATGGATGGCGTTCTGACCGGGTTTCAGTCCAAAAGCGTAGGCTGGAAACTTTGACGCGTCGACGCTTGCGGTCCAGAAAGTAGAGCGCCACCACGACGGCGGCCACCGCTCCGGCAGCGCCAAGCAACTGAAATAACGTAAGGTTCAGGAACTCCATCAGGAAGCCGCTCCCTGCATGTGGCCCAGCGCGCCAAACAGAACGTCCTCAAGGGGCGTTGTTGTATCGACGAATACATACCGACCCTCGTTGCGGAGCGCCATCCTCTCAAAGTTCTTATAGAAAGCGTCGAACTCCGCGGTGTACTTGGCCCGCGCCTCGTCGTCGAAGTGCATCTGGCGGGTCTCTCCGGTTTCAGCATCTTCGATTTCCAGCAGGCCTTGCCAGGGCGGATTGCGGTCTTCGGCAGCGGAAAGATGAATCAGGTTTAGTTCGTGGCCAAGCAGCGCCAGCCGTTGCCATTCCGCCAGCACGTCGCCTTCATCGAAGAAATCAGAAATCACAATCAGCAGGCCGCGTTGCAGATAGCGGTTGGCGAAGTGCCGAACCACCTGGCTAGCATTAGAAGGGCCACTTGCCTTCATGGCGGTAAGAAAATCGACTACCGGGGCGAAGCGGTGACGTCCCCCGCCCGCCACAAACTCTTCGTGAAGGGTGGAGGCAAAGGGAACAATCTGAATGGTTTCCAGGCGGACGACACCCACATAGGCCAGCGCGGACGCTAGCTGTTTGGCGTATTCCAGCTTGCTGGGTGACCCCACGCCCATGGATCCGCTGACATCCACCATCATGCGGATGGGAATGTGCGGCTCCATATGGAACACCTTCAGCAGCAGCTTTTCCAGACGCATGTAGGCGCGCCAATTGACGCTGCGCAGGTCATCTCCCTGGGAAAACTGCCGGTGGTCCAGAAATTCCTGGCCAGCTCCCTGAAATCGAGCCACTTGGTGGCCGCCAATGGGTCCCGCAAACGATTTACGCCAGCGCAGAGTCAAACGCTCGAGCCGTTCGAGAAACTTCTTGTCGATGATGGGGCTGACCGCCATAAATCAAACTGCGGGGCCGGGCTGCGCCACTGGTTGTCACGCTACCCGAGCCCCGGCCCTCTCCAGAAAATGTTCACCGTTGCCATTGGTTCCGACGGCGCCGTTGACGCCAACGGCAGAACCCGCAGCGGCCCAGTCGTTTAGTACAGCCGTTCAAGGCAGACGTTTGAGACAGATATCCATCTCATCCGGCACGGCTACGTGTCAAAAATGGATTGGCCGATTCGCGGTACGTTAGCTGCGGCTACCCGGAACAGGCAGGTCCTTCAAGATAGCGGTCAGCACCGTGTCCGGGGTTTGTCCTTCGGAGTGGGCGTCAAAATTCAGAATCATACGGTGCCGCAGCACGGCTGGCGCGACGGCGCGGATGTCGTCCGCTGCCAGGTTCACGCGGCCCTGCATCATGGCGCGCACACGGCCGCATTCCACCAGAGCCTGGGCGCCGCGGGGCGAACTGCCGTAGCGGACAAATTTCTTGGACGCGCTGTGTGCGCCGGGTTGGTCGGGCTGCGTAGACAACACCAAGTCCACGGCGTACTCACGCACATGCGGCGCCACCAGTACGTCGGCGCAAGCCGCGCGGGCTTCCAGAATGCCTGGGCCATCCATCAGCGATTCCAAATGGATGCGTTCTGACTGTAACGTACGGTCAACGATCAACGAGAGTTCGTCGCGGGTGGGGTAGCCCACCACAATCTTCATCAGAAAGCGGTCGAGCTGGGCTTCCGGCAGCGGATACGTGCCTTCCATCTCGATGGGGTTTTGCGTGGCCATCACCATGAAGGGGGCATCCAACTGGTGGGTAATGCTGCCGTTGGTCACCGTGCGTTCCTGCATGGCTTCCAGCAGGGCGGATTGCGTCTTCGGTGTGGCGCGGTTGATTTCGTCCGCCAGCACCAGGTTCGAAAAAATCGGACCCTTTTGGAAGAAGAGCGCTTTCGATCCGCCCTCATCCGTCTGCATCATCATGCTGCCCAGAATGTCGGCGGGCATCAGGTCGGGGGTGAACTGGATGCGCGAATACTGCAAATGCAGTACCCGGGATAGCGTGCGCAACAGCGTGGTTTTACCCAAGCCCGGCACACCTTCCAGCAAGGCATGCCCACCAGCCACCAGACAGGTGAGAATGCCGTTCACCACTTCGTCCTGGCCGACGATCACTTTCGCGATCTCTTGCCTCACCCGATCTAGCCGGGCGCCTGCCTGTTCCAACACGCTGAGGGAATTCACGCTCTTCATTCTATCCATTGCTGAGTGGGCCATTGGGGGTGGCCGTTGGAAATACAAAATCGCTCACTGGCAGGCCCTGCTCCAGGCAGTAGTTCGTCCACAGACGTCCATAGCTGTCCGTGATGTAGGTCTCGGGGGAATATCCCAGTTCCGCCGCGACCCGGTCTATCCAGTGTGGGTCACCTTCGAGTTCGAGGAAGGGGCCAATCGGGGTCTCATCCAACGTTAGCAGACCTGGCTCAGCGGCGCGGCTGTAGATGGTGCGGTATTTCTCATAGCAGAATCCAGGGACAAACCCCAGCCTTTCCAACAACGTCCGCGCGGCCTGCAGGGAGCCCACGGTGGTCTCGATTTCTTCCCGCACCTTGTGATAGTCCGATGCCAGCGCGGCGCCTTTATACGTAATGACGAACTCCTCGCCAAATTCCCGGAGCCGCAGCACTTCACCCCCTGCGCGCAGGCTGCCATCGGGCCGGTCCATCAACCGGTTACTTTCGAAGGTGCGCGGATGGGTCTCCTGGAACCCCAGGTCCTGAATACGCTGCAAGGCATCGGCCAGCGATGTGGGACGCAGTTTGATCTCTACTTCCAACGGACCATGTCCTTGGTGATCTGGGTTGGTCGGTTTTTTGGGGGAATCTTCAGGCGAATGCAGACTCATAGGGAAGCTCCATCAGCTAGGCGGCAGGTTTGGCGCTGCTGTCTTTTGCGCCAGTGTGGGACGGCGCAGTTTTTGCTGCCATCAAGACCGGCAGTTCCGAAATCTCGTTTCGCTAGCGCATCCCTATAGTAGAATCTTAACAATGCGCCCGTAGCTCAGCTGGATAGAGCGACTGACTTCGGATCAGTAGGCCGTGGGTTCGAATCCTACCGGGCGTACCACCTTATTCCTTAATTCCTTGTCCGCACCAGAGACACGGGTCACCCGTATCTACAGACTCGCCCCGCAGGCGCCGAGCTTCTCAGCCTTGCCGTAATAGGCCTTTCTGCAATCCGCCCGCCCACAGAGATGAGTTGAAACAGATTTGCAGCCTTGGCATGTTAGCCTAGTTACCACTGCATTATGAGAGACGCCCTTTCGGACCAAACTCCGGCTTCTCGTTCCGTCATTGATCGCGTTTTCGCGCTATTCACCATCGTTAAACCTGGCGAAGGCCTGGGCGCGCTGCTGCTCGCCATCAACGTTTTCGTGCTGCTTGCCAGCTACTACGTGCTGAAGACGGTGCGCGAGCCCCTGATTCTTGCCGAAGGCAGCGCAGAGCTGAAATCCTACGCGGCTGCCGTCCAGGCCGGTTTACTGTTTTTCGTGATTCCCATCTACGGATGGATTGCCTCCCGCATGGACCGCATCCGGTTCATTTCCGCTTCCACCCTATTCTTCGTCGCGAACCTGGCCGTATTTTTCACCCTGGTGCAATCGGGAGCCAATGTCGGGTTCACCTTCTTCGTGTGGCTCGGCATCTTCAATATGTTCGTGGTCGCCCAGTTCTGGGCCTTTGCCAACGATCTCTACACAGAGGAATCCGGCAAGCGCCTTTTCCCCATCATCGGCGTCGGTAGCACGCTGGGCGCCTGGATTGGCAGCGAAGCCGCCTCCCGCCTATTCCGGCTGCTGGATGTTTCTGGCATGATGCTGCTGGCCGGCGGCGGTTTGCTGATCGCCCTGGGGCTCACCATCGCGGTCAACCGCCTGTTTGTGCGCAGCGCGTCAGCAGAGGAAAAGAACGACGCCAAGGAACCACTCGGCAAGGAAGGCGGCTTCGAGCTAATCCTGAAAAGTCGCTATCTCACTCTAATCGCGGGTCTTATTCTGCTGATGAACCTGGTGAATACCACCGGGGAGTATATTCTGAGCAGTTTTGTAGTGGATCAGGCCAAGGCGCTCTATGCCACGGCGCCGAATGCCGGTAGAGAGATCAGCGCCTACATCGGCGAATTCTACGGCAGTTTCTTCAGTCGGGTGAACCTGCTGACCCTGGTGCTGCAACTCTTCCTGGTGCCCTATCTATTTCGTTGGATTGGCGTGCGGGGCGCTTTGTTCATTCTGCCCACCATTGCTTTGGGTGGTTATTCGTTGCTGATTGCCTACCCGTTGCTGGCCGTCATCCGTGTGGCGAAGATCTTTGAAAATGCCACGGATTATTCCATCCAGAACACCACGCGCCAGGCCCTTTTCCTGATGACCTCCCGCGAAGCGAAGTATAAGGCCAAGGCAGCCATCGACACCTTTGTGGTGCGCACGGGTGATATGGCGCAGGCTGGTGTGGTGAAGCTGGGGACCGCCGTTGGCCTCGGCGTCAAAGGTTTTGCAGCCGTGAACTTCGGGCTTGTCCTGGTATGGCTGGGTGTTGCCTGGTTCTTGTTCCGGGAGCACAAAAAACTAGAGAAGGAACAGGCTCTGGCTGACCAGGCAGCAAAGTCCGCTGTGGGTTAATGGTTCGTGATAACGATTCCTCAAAAAAATGGCGCCCCGGCAGGAAGATCCGCCGGGGCGCCATTTTTGACTGAAATTTACGATGCCGTTACGCCTTTTGTGTGGCGCCCGGGCGGGAACCCGGTTTCACTACTGGGACGCCCTTGTCGCAAAGCGGACACACTTCCGGCGGGAAGCTTTCCACCGCAAGCTGCCATAAACAGCCCCGCGGGACCCCTACATCGGCCTTCCCGTTGCTACGATCAACAATGGAGCCTGCAGCCAGTACCTCAGCGCCGCTAGCCTGTGCCGTTTCAATGACTTCCCGGGTGCTGCCACCCGTCGTGATGACGTCTTCCACGACAAACACTTTCTGTTTTGGCTGTAACGTGAAGCCCCGACGTAAAGTCATCACTCTTTCGGCGTCTCTCTCTGTAAAGAGGAATGGCACGCCAAGTGCACGAGCGACTTCATGACCAATGACGACTCCACCGAGCGCAGGGGACATGACGAGGTCGGGCTTGACGCCAGCAATTTCCACCAACAGGTTGGCGAGTGCGCGGCCGAGTCGCTCCGCACGGGCAGGATCCTGCAACACGAGCGCGCATTGCATGTAATTGGAACTGTGCAGGCCGCTGGTGAGCAGAAAATGTCCGCTCAGGTAAGCGCCAGCCTGCTCAAATAGAGTTTGGACTTCTTGCGTAGTTAGTGACACCAGTGGCTAGCATAACACTGGGGCCTTGCCAGAGACTTCGCGGAAGGGGCTGTCTGGGAGCAGGGTGTCCACAGTCAGTCTAGTTACGGCTCTGGGCTACGCAGGCAGAGCCTGCCGCTGCATCACCAGGATACGGCTGCATCCCGGCCACTGAGCATCGGGCTGGGGGCCAGCGATGGTGTTGAACCATGCGGATCCGAAGACTGGGAAGTCTGCTTGATCGCATGGAAGGGCATACGGAAAGACATTCAGTGACAGGAATCGCAATTCGAAGGAACACCTGACACGCCGATTCGTATAGATGGAAGAGTTTTTCCTTCCAGTGGGGTATGAAAGGCGCCTACTGGCAAGGGGCTTTGTTCTCTACAATGGCGGCGGCCTGTGACCGAATGCGCCAGCGGAACAAAACGAAGCAATTGTGTGACGAGGAACGGCATTCATGACGACAACGCGACAACTTTGTGCGCTGCTATGCGTGGCACTGACAATAACCCCGCTAAGCGCCTTCTCCCAAAGCTACGCATACATGCAAAACAAGGAACGCAACTGGTTCCTGCGTAACTATGTGCCGGTGAAAGCGCCTACTGTACGATTCGAAAACACTGGTAGGCTGGAGAGCTTGTTGAGGGCCGGCAACCTCTATTTGTCGCTGAAAGATGCGATAGCCCTAGCTCTCGAGAACAATCTGGATATTGAATTGCAGCGCTACGGTCCACAGCAAGCCGCAGCGAATTTGTTACGTGCGGAGGCTGGTGGTCTATTAAGAGGTGTTAGTACTTCGGTTACGGAGGGGCCGTCTTCCGCAGTCTCGCAAGCCACTGGTGGCTTGAGTGGCACCGGCGCGCGATCTGGGGGAGGTGGTAGTGCCAACACTGCGGGTGGTACCGTGATTACACAAACCGGTGCGACGATTATAAATCTTGATCCCACCATCACCGCATCATATTCGGCAGGACATTCTACCAGCCCCCAGTCCAACACCATCGGTAGTGGCGGCATTACCGGTGTTACGGCTGATCAAACCCAAGGTTCCGTAGCAATACAGCAGGGATTCCTGACAGGAACTACAGTTTCACTTGGGTATACGCAGTCTTATTTGAAGAGTAATAGTCTTGGGTTAGGATTGAATCCTACAAATGATGGTAGTGTTACCTTTCGACTGACGCAGCGCGTTCTTCAGGGATTCGGGCTCGCAGTCAATAATCGAAACATACGGATTGCGAAGAATAATCTCAAGGTTGCGGATCTCACGTTTAAGCAACAAGTGATTACGACAACATCAAGCATCATCGGCCTGTACTGGGACCTAGTTTCGATTAATGCAGACTATCTAGTGAAGAAGCAATCCGTTGATCTTGCGCGGAAGCTATTCGAAGACAACCAGAAGCAGGTCGAAATCGGCACCCTGGCTCCTATTGAAGTAGTGCGAGCGGAAGCCGAGCTAGCTCGCACAGAACAAGAGCTCACCGTAAGCGAAACTCAATTGCTACAACAAGAGACTATCATCAAAAATGCTCTGAGTAGGAACGGTATTACCTCTGAATCCGTTAAGAATGCACGTATCGTACCTACCGATACGATTGATCTCCCCGCCTCGGTAGAAAGATTTAACCTTGATGAGCTTTATGAGACAGCGATCACGAGTCGACCAGAAATCCAGCAAGCCGATATTAATATTCAGAATAGTCGGATTGGTATCGCTGGAAACAAGAGTCAGCTTTTACCCTCGCTGGATGTTAACGTGGTATTTAGGAACAATGGTTTGGCTGGTACACTAAATCCAAACCTTCCTCCCGACATTGACCCGAATCGCCTTCCCGATCCATATTTCCTCGGCGGTCGAAGCGACGTTTTGGGGCAATTGTTTCGCAGGAACTTTCCCGACTACTCGGTTGGGTTTCAACTCAATGTGCCACTTCGCAATCGCGCAGCCAGAGCGGACATGATTATTGAAGAAATCACCCTCCGACAGCAGGAAATTCGTCAGAGGCAGCAATTCAATCAGATTCGCGTCACCGTTCAGAATGCGATTACGGCAGTTCAGCAAGCGGAGGCGGGTGTAAGAAGCGCGCAAAAAGCTCGCTACTTGCAGGAGCAGACTCTGGACGCCGAGCAGAAGAAGTTTGCCTTGGGGGCAACCACGATTTTCTTCGTGATTCAGTCCCAGAGAGACTTAGCGCAGGCGCGGTCTGCGGAAGTTAGCGCCTTGGGCACATACGCGAAAGCCAAGAATAGTTTAGTTGAGACATTGGGGACAACGCTTGAGTCCAACGATATCAGCATCGACGAGGCCAAGAGTGGCCAGGTCGCCCGTGAGTCTCTGATTCCGCTGGAGCGCCTGCAACAGCAGCGCAACTAGCCAGTCGTTTTAGCTCATTGATTCGTCACACCTGGGGCCAATCCGATAGCAGTCGGGTTGGCCCGCTTTTTTTCTAGCAGGCTGCTGGAAAACTATGTTCTTGCGAAAATGAAGCACGTAGAATCAATATCTTGCACCGTGAAACGTCGAATTTTGGAGCTTTTCAGCAGCCTGCTAGAGGCGAAATCAAGCGAACGTTAGGAAAATCCACACCTGCTCCTTTCCATTGACTCTCGGAGGTAGGTGTGGTAGATTCCTGACATCCAAGAATGCTCTCCTTGCCTCGGGGGCTCGTTCTGCAACTTGCCATAGCTGCTTCCATGCGTTATTAAATTGGGCCCATATGATGAGGTTGTATGCTAAAGCTGATTTTTCCGTTATTTCTCATCTTATTTCCACTCTACTGTCAAACTCCCTCCGTTAGCCCTGGAGGTGTTGTTATGGCGGGATCGGGAAGTTCAAGTCTACAGTTTGACAATTGGTGGGAGGTGTATGGCAGTAACCTCTCGGTCTGCACCCAGGGGAACGGATCTCCAAGTTGCTCACAAGTTGAGGTTAGGTACCACGACTATTATCTGTATGAGTACTGTTGGGGCGGAGGGCCCTTAGATTGCACATGGTTTGAATTTACCGAATCGACACAGAGAGACTATAATTCAGCGAATTCTCGAACGCCGTGGTGGTACGAGTCATCGGCTCAGTTGAATTTCTTCCCTGAGCTTGCTTATGCACCGTATCCTACGCTTTGCTATAGCACCCAGTGCCAAGGACCGCTTGCTTTTAGTAATTCTCTGAGGGTATGCAGTTCTCTGGGAAGTTGCAGTTCCTACTTTAATTTCACGGCCTCACCTCGATGAGATCTTTCGATTAGTTCATTTTCGATTCTGGGCGACTTCTCCGGGCTTGCAAGTAGTTGCACTGATTCGCTTGGTAAAGTGCTAGTCTCTCCTTTTTGTGGATCGGTTCCATACGGACTGTTTCTATATAGTTAATGGATTGAAAGTTCAGAGATGATTTTTTCTAGAGATCAAAGACAAATTGTTAGGGTCCGTTTTTTCATTCTGCTATTGGGCTTCTTTTGCTCACTCGCATTTCAGGTTTCGTCTTTAAAGGCGCAACAAGCCACGCTTTCCATATCGGGAAGAGTTACCGACCTTACCTCAGGGGTTCCTCTTCCCAGTGCTACGGTGGTTGCCGTTGCGACTCAAGGTGCCCAGCGCTTTTCAAGGGGCGCTACTACCGATGGGTCGGGGCTCTTTGAGATTCAAGGCCTAGTTCCTGGACGATATCGATTAGTAGCAAAGAAGTCGGGGTATAGTCAGCCCACAGCAAGCTCTAGCAATATATTCGGCGATATGCTGAGCCTAGATAGCTCAGTAGGTAATATCTCGCTAAAGCTCGTTCGCCCTGGAGCCATTTCTGGCACAATCAAAGATCCCAACGGAAATCCACAGCCGTTTGCTACCATCCAACTATTTCGAGAGCAGTTAAGCGGTACGCGAATTGTACGCCACAAGTTTACTCAGGTGGCATCTAACGATCTAGGGGAGTTTCGGGCTTACGGCTTGCCTCCAGGTGCTTATGTGGTAAGTGCCTACTTTCGAGATGACGCCAGCGTACTTGGGTTGCGATATCGCCAAAACCAAGATGGTCAGTCCTATGCGGAAGACTACGCGCCTGTTTATTACCCAGGGACCGTAGATCCTCAGGGTTCTACACCAATAGAGCTTCGTGATGGTGCTGATATCTCTAATATCGACATTCAAGTTTCTCTGGTGCGTACTGCCGAAGTCACAGGTTCCATCGAATGCCGCGGAGGGATGGCCGGGCCAGTTACAGTCACACTTCAGCCTGAGATGGCATCTAGTGGCCCGGTGCAGATTTTTACAGTCGATTGCGAAAAGACAGACTATGTCTTCCGATCAGTTCCTCAAGGAACCTACATAATCACAGCGCAGGCGCGATCAAATAGCGAGAATCTGATGGCGCTCGAAATTGTTACTGTTCCGACAGGTATTCCCACTTCTGTTCCTATCCTACGGCTCTCGGCTCTAACAAATCTCAAAGGATCGGTTATGTCTAGTAGTGAGTCTCAACTCCCCGAGCGGATCGTCCTGCGAGTTGAGTCTGAAGATGGAAAAAGTGGAGGTGACTTCCCGATCTCACCCGCTGGCGAGTTTAGGGTTCCACCGCTATCTCTTGGATACCACCGATTGGCGATCAAGCAAGGTGCTGAAAATCTATATGTGAAATCGGTCGTAGTTGGTCAGAGTCGGATGGACCCCAATAGATGGATTCTGCGGAACATGAGTGAAGGTGTGAAAGTTGAACTCTCACAAGATGGAGGGGGGCTCAATATTAACCTCAAAAGGCCCGAGGGCATAGAGTATCTAAATGGTAGCGTTGTTGTAGTCGGCCAAGTAGAGGGAAACTCCTCCATATATGTAAGGCAAGCAGCGTCAGACGGAACCATCAAAATTCACAATTTAGCTCCGGGAGAGTATCGCGTTGCCTACGTGGATACTCTACGATCTGAAGCGGATATGTCCGGGAGCATCGTTGGGCGAGTGTGGCAAGACGGAAAGAAATGTAGGGTTGAAAATGCCTCCAGCATTGATGTGCTGCTGGAGGTATCTCAGTAGGATTTTCTGTTGCTTTGTAGCCCTATGTTTATTCTGTGTTTGATTTGAGAAGAGTAAGGAGAATGGGATGTTGAAAAATATTTGCCTTCTGTTTATCATGGCGACTCTGGTAGTCACGCCAGTGTTCTCGCAAACCCCAAGCATTAACCCTGGTGGTGTTGTGTTGCATAGTGATGGATCCACGAATTTAGCATTTGGTCAATGGTGGGAAATTTATGGGACTAATCTGTCCACCTGTACACAAGGAGCAGGAGCGGCGGCTTGCTCTACTGTGACGACAGACTGGTCAAACAAATACTTTTACTATACCTGCTACCCTGGGCTGAGTTGTGGTTGGTACGAATCGTGGGGTGCCACCATACTCAACTATACAGCTCAATCAAGTACTCAACCATGGTGGTATGAGTCTGGGGCGCAAATCAACGTTAAGCCCGGCTTTGACTCTAATCCATGGGGATGCCCGTCGGAAGCTTATGAGTGTTCCTATTTTGGATCTACAAATGATAGGCTGCGCGTCTGCAACTCTCTCGGGAATTGTAGTGGGTGGTACTTAACAGGAGTGCTCTAACGTTTTGCTTTCGACGCCACAGTTTGGCGTCGAAACTAAGTCAGAAGGCTGGGTGCAGATTCAACACCAATGGAAGAGCTTGCGTACCGCACTCAGCCTTTTGACTATCCTCATGGGAATCTACACATTGAATTAGGAAGCGTCGCTCACCAGATCCATGCGCACTTCGTCCAGCCGTAGGAACTCCTGAACGTGCGGATGATCAAAGGCGTAAAGCTCTTTCAGCGTCCCATTGAACACCACGCCGCCATCGTGCAGGAACACCACGCGATCCGCCACCTTGTTCATCAGATCGAGGTCGTGGGTTACCACCACCGAGGTTAGCTTCAACTGCGTCTTAAGCCGCAGCATCAGGTTGCCTAGGTGGTCGGACATGATGGGATCCACCATCGTCGTGGGTTCGTCGTAAAGAATGCAGTGGGGTTGGGCCGCCAGGGCACGTGCAATGGCGACTGCGCGTTTATATCCCGTTGAAATGTCGGCCGGGTACATATCCAGAGCATCTTCCAGGTCCACCAACCGCAACAAACCACGGACTACGTCCAGCTTGTTGCTTTGGTCATAGTCGTCCCGCAGCTCCAGCGAGAACAGAATATTTTCCCCGATGGTGAGCGAATCGAAGAGCGCGCCAGATTGGAAAACCATCGTCACCTTGCGGCGGACGTCGCGCCATTCGGACTCCGTGAAATGCGTCACATCCTGGAATCCAACCACAATTTGGCCCTGGTCCGGCTTCATGAAGCCCATGATGTGCTGCAACGAAACCGACTTGCCGACGCCGGAGCGCCCGATGATCGCCACCGTCTCTCCGTTATCAACATGAAAACTGACGTCGACCAAAATGGGTCGATCGAACGTCTTGTATACGTGCCGAAATTCCAGGTAGTGCTTGAAGGGTTCCGCCATCGTCGTAATCTGCGGCGTCCTGACGCGCCTTCCCCAAGTCCAACGTTCCTACCATTGTGCACCCGGCAACCGGGGATTTGCAGCGATGGTGAGCTGGCGCCCGGTGGCTTAACGCCCCCGCAGGGCCGCCAAATATTCCTGCATCGTGTTCAGATTGCGCAGCAATCTGGATTCGGTGACTTCCAGGGTTTCCACGCTGGCAGTGTCCAGAAACTGTTGCAACGAAGGAGCTTTTCCGGGGACAGCGTCAGGCGCATCCTGCAGAAGGCGCTCCCTGGCATGTGCATGAAGAAAACTACGCAGGGGGCGGCCAAGACGTTGATGATAGACAGCGCAGAGCGGATGCAGGCAGCCTTCGGCATCACGGGCGACAACGACATCCGGCAAGACGGCAGCTGTTTCGGCGGCTTGCAGCAGCTGTCGCAGCAAAACGGCGTCGACAAACGGGGTATCGCAGGAAAGAATGATGCGGAGTGTGGGGCCGGGCATCTCCAACGCGCTCAGCAACCCACCCAGGGGGCCGGAATGCGGAGTAGCGTCCGACAAGCGGGGGACCTCCACGCCATCCACGGCGCGGTCACCCAACAAATAGGTGCTGGTGCAGACCGAAGCCAGCACGCCGCACAGGTGCCGGGCGAGGCTGGTTGGCGGCTCTTCGCCGGAGCTTCCGCCGGGGTACCATGCCAAATCGGCCTTCGTACGTCGAATCCGACGACTCCTGCCCCCGACCATGAGAAAGCCCAAAGCCATTCCAATCGCATGGTAGCATTGGGGTTGCAGGGATTTCTCTTGGGCCTTTCTGGATTCGCTGTTAGATTGGAAACGAACAACTTGTTGAGAACCTGTTTTGTTCTCGGCGGGTTGGCGTTCGCATTTAGTTTGCCGGTCTGGTCAGCCTCCGCGTCGAAGCCCGCTGCCAACGTGACCCGTCGGGTTACCACGGTGAGCGTGGACCCCGAAACCGGAAGGCTGGTGCGCATTCGGCAAGGCGCCAGCGTGCGATCCGCAACGAGTAATGCGGCGACTTCAAAAAGCATCGCCAAGGCCAAGGAAACGGCCAAGCAGACGCCGAATGTGGATAAGGCCCAGATTCACGAACTGATTGAAACGACAGCCAAGCGCCATGGGGTCGATCCAGCTCTGGTGCATTCTGTCGTGCGTGTGGAAAGCAACTATCAGCAGAAGGCCATTTCGCCGAAAGGCGCTCAAGGCCTGATGCAGTTGATTCCCGCAACCGCGAGTCGATTTGGGGTGCAGAACGCCTTTGAACCGGGGCAGAACCTGGAAGGCGGTGTGCAGTACCTAAAGTATCTGACGAGTCGGTTCGGCGGTGATTTACGTTTGGCGCTGGCGGCGTATAACGCGGGCGAAGGTGCGGTGGATCGTCATGGAGATATTCCGCCCTACCAGGAAACGCAGCAGTATGTCACCAAGGTGACCCGCGAACTGCAGTCTCGCGGCAAGCCGGTTCCAATCCCTTCGGTAACCTTGTCGCCGGAGACAACGTCCGTGGATAACGTTGGTTCGGAACAACTCGCGGCGAATACGCCAACTCGGCCGGTGTCTCCGTTGCGGATGTACACCGATGATGAGGGGCGTCTACACATCGAGACCGTTTCGGACGAATAGATGCGGTAAGGGTTAGGTTAGGCCGCCTGGCTTGGCGATGAGCTCTGCGGCGATGGCAGGACGAATGGCGACATGGCATCACAGCGCAGCTCGGCGAGGGGCCGGCCAGCGTGCGTCTGCCCGGGGCGGATCTAGCCGATCCTCTGCCCAGGCATGTCTATGGGCGCTGCTCGCCGTTGCTTGTCTGGGAATCATTGCGGCTCCGTTGCGTGCCGGCGCTCTGCATGAGATTCGCTACTGGAGCCTGGGTGAAGTTACCCGGGTGGTCGTGCAGGTGGATGGTGAGTTTTCCTTGAAGTGGAACCGCCTGGAAGGTCCTCCCCGCGCCTTCTTCGATCTCCCTGGTGTCGATCTTTCCCGTATTCAGGATGGGCAGCCTCGCGCGAAAGTGCGCATCATTTCGGTGAACGACCCCCTTCTGAAGCAAATCCGCTATGCGGAGAATGCGCCCAACACTTCTCGCGTTGTGCTGGATCTAAACGAAAGCTGTGAAATCTCCACGTCGCAACTCGCCAATCCCTCTCGGCTGGTAATCGAGTTACGCACCAGAAAGGCTGCGTTGCCAGGTATCCAATCTAGCCGCACGGGAGCAGCTACGCAGTCCGATCCGGGCAGAGTTTCTGACTCGGATTCCGATTTGCAGTCCGTCTCCATCCCAACTGCCGCCTCGACGGCTGCTAGCGCGCCGGATGCCAGCCTGCCGACCAATACTGCGTCCGCCATGCCAGGCGCGTCGGCCCCTCCCACGCGCACCAACGATGTCGGTGCTGCTTCGGCCTCAGCGAGCAGCAGGGCGTCGGGCGCCCCGATTACGGCTACCACGGCTTCCACTCCGGTTGTCATCACAACACCAGCGCCACGCCAAGTGGAAACCATCGTGATTGACGGCGCCGAGAACATTCCGGATTCCGGAGTGAGCGCGAAACCGGCGGTCAGCACCGTCAGCGGCAGGCAGAGTTTGGTCCGCGCTCTCGGTTTGAAAATCGGCCGTGTTGTGCTCGACCCCGGTCATGGCGGTCAGGACCATGGCACTACCGGGACCAAGGGGCTACGCGAAAAGGATCTGGTGCTGGACGTGGCTCTGCGGTTGGCCAAACTCGTCCGTGAAGAGATGGGTAGCGAAGTGGTGCTGACACGGGAAGACGATACCTTCATCCCGTTGGAAGAGCGCACCGCGATTGCCAATCGGCACCGCGCCGACCTGTTCTTGTCCATACACGCAAACTCATCTCCCTACAAGCTCGCCTACGGGCCAGAGACCTTCTTCCTGAACTTCACCACGTCGCGGGAATCCATGGATGTGGCCATGCGAGAGAACGCCACGGCGCAGCGTTCCGTTGGGGAATTGCAGGATATTGTACGCAAGATCACGTTGAAGGATAAGCGAGACGAAAGTGAAGATTTCGCCTCCAAAATCCAGTCCGCACTCTTTGCCACACAACGGCGCGCGGGCATCAAGGCTAGAAACCGCGGCGTGAAGTCGGCTCCCTTCGTGGTGTTAGTTGGGGCGGAAATGCCATCGGTGCTCGTGGAAATCGGATTCCTCAGCAATCCCGCGGAAGAGGCCAAGCTGAAAACATCGGAGTATCGGGACCAGATCGCGCAGTCTCTGTTGCGAGGGTTGCAACGCTACGTCGATTCGCTTAGCCACTTTGAGGGTAAAGAGCGCGCCGCCAAATAGTGGAAGCGCGTCGGTCGAAATAGACTGGCAAAGAGCGCCGCAGGGAGTAGCGCCCTTGCTACTAGGCTTGTTCCACGTTTCGCAGACTGGCAACGTACAGATCTACCGGGAGCGCCGACACGCGATTGCGCCCCTGCCGTTTCGATTCGTACAGCGCTTCATCCGCCGCCCGCAGCAGCACTTCCAAGGAATGATCCGTGCCGGGAATGGACGCAGTACAGCCCAGGCTGATGGTGACCCGCATCGGATGCCGCGCGTGCGGAACCGGGCTCATCTCCAGAGCTCCGCGTAATCTTTCGGCAGCCCCAATAGTTTCCTCAAACCCGCACTGGGGCAGTACTGCAATGAACTCTTCCCCGCCAAACCGGCCAATCGCATCGCGTGGACGTAGCACGGTCTGCATACGGCGGACAGTTTCCAGCAAAACATGGTCGCCGAAAAGGTGACCATAGGTGTCGTTGATCTGCTTGAAATGGTCAAGGTCAGCCAGAACTACGCCGACAGACTGCCCAGATACCTTGGCGGCTCGCAACTCGGCATCCAGTTTGTTAAAAATGGTGCGCCGGTTCCAAAGATGGGTCATCGGATCGCGCATGGCCTCATCACGCAAGGCCTCCTGCGCCTTTACCAGTTCTTCCTGCAGGTGCAAAATGCGTTTGCCTGCACGAATTCTTGCCGCAAGCTCATCCAAAATGTAAGGTTTGCCAAGATAGTCGTCGGCGCCAGCGTCCATCCCCTCGATAATGCTCTCCTTGTCCTTACGTGCGGTGAGCAGAATGATGTATGTGTAAAGCTTGGAACTCTGGTCTCGAATCAGGCGGGACAGCTGAGGGCCGGAATAGCCCGGCATCATCCAATCCAGAATAGCGAGGATCGGGCCATCCTCTTCTTGCAGGATGCGCCATGCGGATTCCCCATCACGGGCGCTCAATACCTGGTAACCCCACTTGGATAGTGTTACCTCGAGCAACCGCAACTGAACTAGATCGTCTTCGGCGACTAGAACTTTCATGGAGCACTCAATTCGACAGGCATTTCTGGAGCCGCTGCGCCCTCCCGGATCTTATTCCATCATATCCGTTCCGGCGTAATCCTTGTGAAATGCGCGATTTGCGATTTTTCTGATTCTGGAAATTGCGCCCACCTGCATTTGGGCCTGCCCCATCGTAAACGCAGACAGGAATAGTTTCAAAGACCCTTGGGTACCGCCGCGGGCGAATGGCGCGGTATGTACTTCAATCTAAAGTGTCATCAATCCCTATTTCGCTACGTTTTTGCTCCCCTGCGTACTGTAACTCCTATTTTCGGTCTAAGGTGATCAATGCCTAATCAGACAACAATCGCTACCCGTCTTAACCTCGTTACCTATGCATCAGAGCCGCACATTTCGAGTCACATCTAAACTTTGCCCGTTGAATCGGTTAAGTAACATATGTGAATCGACTTACCGGGAGAGTTATCTGTTGGAATAGGGACTACCCGATACCACAGCGAGGACATTTTCGAGCTACTCTATTTCCAAGGCGTCACTTTCGTTATCTCTCTGACAGTGTTACGCTTTTAGGAATACAGGAGCACTTTATCCACTACCGTCAAGGACCTCCTCAATGATCTACAGTCGATCTTCCGAATACGCGATCCGCGCGTTTGTCCACCTCGCGCAAGCTTCCGACGGCCGGTATGTGATGGTAAAGAACATCGCCGAACAGGAAGACATCCCATCTCACTTTCTGGCGAAAATTTTGCAGCAATTGGCTCGTAAGGGTCTGCTTCGTTCCAGCAAGGGGCCGACAGGGGGATTCAGTCTCAGGCAACCCGCCGAAGATATCACGCTATTTTCCATTGTGGAAGCTCTGGACGGCATGAGCGACTACGAAAAGTGCATCAGTGGCTTGGCCGAGTGCAGCGACAACGCGGCCTGTGGCATGCATGATTCGTGGAAGGACCTCCGATTGCGTATATTGGATTATTTGGAGGGCACATCCATTGCGGATCTTGCTCAGGCGCTCGAAGAGAAGCGCAGGCTGTTGGAAAAGCCACGCAAGGCGCGCAAGGCAGTAGCCCGAAAGAATTAGCAACGGCCCACAGATCGCTTTGATCCCAAGGGGCCAGGAGGATCCTGTATGAGCAGTTCGGTACTTGTCCCCATGGTGGTCGAGCAGACTTCCCGTGGCGAGCGGGCGTTTGACATCTACTCGCGCCTCCTCAAAGAGAACATCATCTTTCTGGGGACTCCCATCGACGATCAGGTTGCTAACCTGATCATTGCCCAGCTGTTGTTCCTGGCGGCTGAGGACCCTCAGCGCGACATTTCTCTCTACATCAATTCGCCGGGTGGCAGCATCACCGCCGGATTGGCGATTCTGGACACCATGCGTTTTGTGGAACCGGATATCGTCACCATCTGCGTGGGGCAAGCCGCATCGATGGGCGCCGTGCTTCTGGCCGCTGGCACCAAAGGTAAGCGCTACAGCCTTCCCCACTCCCGTATCCTCATCCACCAACCTTCCATGAGTGGTTTGGCCGGGCAGGCAGCGGATATTGACATCTACGCCAAAGAAATTTTGCGCATGCGCGTGATTTTGAATGGTATCCTGGCGGAAGCGACCGGGCAGGCCGAAGAGCGGATTGCTCGGGACGTGGATCGGGATTACATCATGGAAGCCGAACAGGCGCTGGAATATGGCATGATTGATCGTGTCATCACCAGCCGCGAAGCTTCCGCGCTCCCTCGCTAGGTGAGCATTTACCAGCCCAGCCGTTCCGGCGTGGGTTGTGCAACAACTTCGATGCCAAGAAGGGGTCACTCTCCCAAAGGGAGTGGTCCCTTCTTGTTTTAGGCGTCTTTCACGCCGTGCCGCCCGATGTCAGATGCCGGAACGTTTGGTACGCGGCTTCCCATCCTGCGTGGCTCCGTGGCTGGAATGCACGGACCTCGAAGGAATTGCGCACCACCTCTCGCGCCTCGTGCTGGTTCCGTAGTTCGCCGCTGCCAATAGCCTGAATCAGTACGTTTCCTATGGCCGTCGCCTCACCTGGGCCCGCCACCACAATGCGTCCCGTCGCGTCGGCGACAAACTGATTCAGCACGGCATTGCGGGAGCCGCCACCCACAATATGGATGACCTCCATGTGCCGCCCCAGAGTGTCTTCCATATCCAGCAACACCTTGCGGTAACACACCGCCAGGCTCTCCAGAATCACACGGGTGATCTGTGCGGGATCTTCGGGCACTGGCTGACCGGTCTTACGGCAATACTCTTGAATCTTCTCCGGCATGTGGCCAGGAGCCAGAAAGGCGTCCGGATCGACTACGGCAAAGAACGGGCTTGCATGTTCGCAAGACGCCACCAGGTGTTCATAGCTGTAGTCGTTGCCTGCAGCAGCCCAGAATCGGCGGCACTCCTGCAGAAGCCATAGGCCCATGATGTTCTTCAGAAAGCGGATGCTACCGTTTACGCCCACCTCGTTGGTGAAGGTATGGGCGAGGGCTCGGTCGTTCATCACCGGAGCCTCAAGCTCCGTGCCCATCAGAGACCAAGTCCCCGACGATACATAACACCAGTTCCGACCGGACGAAGCAGGAACGGCAGCCACGGCGCAAGCCGTGTCATGCCCTGCCGTTGCATATACGGGGATCGCACAAGAGGCCGCGCGTGCTGATTCTCCAATCACCGGCAGCAGGGTTCCGATTGGCGTGCCGGGGTCCACCAGTGGCGCCAGAATACCCGGATCGATGCCGAATCGAGCCACCATGTCCCGATCCCAGTCCTGCGTGCGTGGGTCGTAACATTGCGAGGTGCTGGCGATACTGCGTTCGGAAACGGCTCTGCCGCAGAGCCAGTAGTTCAGCAGGTCGGGCATGTGCAGCAAAGTGCGTGCCGCAGCCAACGCGGAAGCATTTTGTTTCCGCATCGCGTGCAGCTGGAAGATGGAGTTGAACTGAAGAAACTGAATGCCGGTGCGATGGTACATTTCTTCGCGCGGCATCACCTGAAAGGCGGAATCGAAGATGCCATCCGTGCGTGCATCGCGATAGCAGCGCGGATTCTCCACCAGGGTGCCGTCGTCGCCCAACAATCCGAAGTCCACACCCCAGGTATCGACGCCGATGCCATGAATCGAGCCACCATCCCGGCACGCGATCCCAATACCTTGCTGGATTTCGTGGAACAACCGGAACGTATCCCAGTAGAGTCCCTGCGGCAGGCGCACGGGTTGATTCAGAAATCGGTGGAACTCCCGCAGAGCCAGTTTTCCACTATCGAGCGTTCCCTGAATGGCGCGCCCGCTCTCAGCGCCGAGATCAAAGGCCAGGTAGCGTTGCATCGCACCCATTATATGGAAGCCCCACCTTGCCCGCAGCCATATCGGCGGCGCTTTTGAGCGGACCTTTAGGGCGTGTTAGAGCCCTAGATTGTTCACCCAGAAATCAAAGCTAATCTTTGAGGCTTTGCCCCGGGAGTCTGGGATGGCGATGATCGGGATTCCCAGTCTACGGGCACAGTTTCCGATGAGTGCGGCCAATCGGTATTGCACATCATCCGCCAGAAAAGTCGTCCAGAGCCTGCCGGTGTGCGTCACTTTGATGAAGATGGCCGTTGGGCGCACGCGAGAAGATCCAATACTGCCTACCACCAGCACTTCATTGTGGGCGTTGAAGTTGGTGTCCCTCAACACCTCTGCAGGGCTCAGCACCTCCGGTGGATAAAAGCCGTCAATCAGATTGGTGATGAAATCGTCCACGGCCAATAGCCTGTTCATCATCACGGCTTCGGCAGCCAGTTTGTCGCCACGCGCCATATGCTGCGTTCCACTCGCAGCCAAATCCCGGCCTGCTGCGACACAGATATTTGCTGCTGGCGCCTCCAATACAAAGCCGAAACTGCAATCTCCATAAGTTTTCACTCGCTGGCTGTTGATCACGCTACAACTCAGAACCTCGGTCCACAAACGTTCCGGCTCGGTCAAAAACAATTTCGCCGAAAGCAGTTGCCATGAATTCGCAGCAATGTCTTGCGCGCCGATATAACCGTGCAGTTGGCGGGCCAGATAGGCAGCACGTAACGGCGAGGCGTGCACATTCACCGTCAGTCCCGTTTGCGGGCGCATCGCATGAATCAAGTACAAGAAGTTGTCTTGGCGATGCGCGCGTGGGCTCGTAAGCGTGTTTGACCATGTGACGCGACTAGGGTGTCTCTGTCTTTCCAGAAACATCCGCAAGACTTCTCGTCCTGACACCAGGTCCGTAAGTTGGCTTCGAAGCAGAATTGCGGACGCCGTTCTCAGGTGGTTGATCGCTTCGTCCCGCTCTCCACGACTTGGTTGTGCTCCCATTTCCGGACCCGCCCAATAGCGGGCAATATAGGTGACCAATATCCAGGCACGGGCGGTGGATTTCCAGTTCCACTGGAAGAAATACGCGAGTTGATCAGCTTCGTGCATCCACTGGTCCAGATCTTGGATATTGCGTGCTCCAGCTTCCTGCAATTTCTTGCGAAGCTTCGCTCCACCAATGGCGCTGATGCCGGTGATGATGCCAAGTGCTTCATCAATACTTTCTGTGAATTCGGGCATAGGGAAAACCTCAGTTGTTCGCGAGAGAGGGAGATCAGGTGGACTGCGAATGACGGATATGCGTGTACACCACCTGAGAGTGTCTGGGTGTACGTCATGCAGCCCTCGCGACGCGGGGCTCGTTATTTCGGCGGGCAGTTCTGCTCTGGCCGACGACGCCAAGCGCATCCGTCGCTCGGTCCGTTATCGGTTATTTGGAAGTCATTCCAGCTTATGGCAGTTAGCAAAGACAGGATGTAAACAAATGTACGTTGCCTATGCGCAAACTTGTCGGCAAGTACCAGCGGGAACCGAAGAAGATTGTGTAGCGGCGGGGTAGTTCGAGGTGTAGGATTCTACCGTCTTGAGGGCCCAAATGCGGCTAGAAAGACCTGCACCGCAGCGCGGATGTGGAGCTTTTTGTCGGAAGTCGTGGGCGCTTCCTGCACCAGGAGGTAGGCATGGGAAAGAAACTCGCCCAGGCAGAGGCTGAAGAACAATTCTGCTGCCTTTGCCGGGTTGGGGACAGCGAGCGCGCCCGCCTGCGACTGTTCGTGAAAATACTCCGCCAACTGCTGTTTCTCGCGGCCCGGGCACGCATGCCAGTAATGGTTGGCCAGTTCCGGAAACTGTGGCGCAGAGGCAATCAATGTGCGATTCAAGCGCTGTGTTTCCGGCAGTAGCATGAAATCCAGCAGATCCCTGCCGTAACGTTCCAGGGTATTTTCTACGGGGTTCTCCGCTGCCAGCACTCTTGAAAATTTCTGCAGCAGAATTTCCGTCTTGCGGGAAATGACGGCCTCGAACAGTTCTTTTTTCGTGGGGAATCGAGAATAGAGCGTTTCCTTGGATGCGCCCGCAAGTTTTGCGATCGCAGCTACGCTTGCCCGGTCAAAGCCTTCCTGCAAAAAGAGGTCGGCGGCGGCGTTCAGGATTTGCTCAATACGCGCATCCGCCTCCGTGGCGGCCGGGCGCCCCGGCCCGCGCTTCTTCAGAGTCGCTTCTGTGTTTGCTCTCTTTGCCATGAAACGGACAATACCGAACGGAGGTCCTGTTGGGTGTGGTGGCATCTTCTCCACACGCGTGGCGCTCGGCGGGTAACCTTCATTTCACCACGACTGCGTGCGGTCGCCTGTCATCGGCCCGCGTTCCTCTTGCCAACCTCTTCCAACAGTCGTACCATGCCCTTAAGTAAATCGAACCAAGCGGTACGATTTACTTATCCCCGTAACGAAATAACTCAACGAATTGAGGGAGAACATCCAATGGTTAAGCTCGAAGATGCCAGGCGCATTATTGCGGCAGCAGAAAAGAAAGCTGCGGAGATCGGCCAGCCGATGAACATTGCTGTTGCTGATGAAGGCGGCAATCTCGTTTCCCATGTGCGCATGGATGGCGCTTGGCTGGGAAGCATTGATATCTCCATTAAGAAGGCCTACACGTCCCGCGCCTTTGACATTGCCACCAAAGATCTTGCGGAGCACTCGCAGTCCGGCAATCAGTTCTTTGGCATTCACGCTTCCAACAACGGCAAAATCATGATTTTTGCTGGTGGCATTCCCCTGAAGAAGGGCGGCAAGGCTGTGGGCGCGATCGGCGTCAGTGGCGGCTCCGGCGAGCAGGACCACGCGGTAGCCGAGGCAGGCGCAGCAGCGTTCTAGCTCGGGCGGCGCCTTCTGCAATCTGTCCATCGTGTCTGACTCATCAGGCCGAACACCACCACCCGCACCTAGCATAAGGAGGGAGTGTCTATGGCGACCAACCGTGGCGTCGTGTATTTGGGACCTAACCATGTCGAGGTCCAATCTATCGACTATCCGAAGTTTGAGAATCCAGCCGGGAAGCCCATTCACCACGCGGTCATTCTCAAAGTAGTAACCACGAATATTTGTGGTTCCGATCAGCACATGGTGCGGGGTCGTACTACCGCGCCAGCGGGCCTTGTTCTGGGGCACGAGATCACCGGCGAGGTGATCGAAAAGGGCAAGGACGTCGAGTATCTGGAGATCGGCGACTTGGTCTCCGTTCCCTTCAATGTAGCCTGTGGGCGCTGCCGCACCTGCCGGGAACAACAAACGGGCGTCTGCCTGAATGTGAACCCCAGCCGTGCAGGCGGCGCTTACGGCTACGTCGATATGGGCGGCTGGATCGGTGGTCAGGCGGACTACGTCCTGGTTCCCTACGCCGACTTCAACCTCATCAAGTTCCCCAACAAGGAACAGGCCTTGGAAAAGATCAAAGATCTCACCATGCTGTCTGACATCCTGCCCACGGGCTTCCACGGAGCGGTCAGCGCGGGTGTGGGGGTAGGTTCCACGGTGTATGTGGCCGGAGCCGGTCCCGTCGGTCTGGCGGCTGCAGCATCTGCTCAGATTCTGGGTGCGGCCGTGGTGTTAATTGGTGACATGAATGCGGAACGCCTGCAGCATGCAAAAAACGTGGGCTTCGAGCCCGTCGACCTAACCAAGAGCGACCGGCTCGAAGATCTCATCGAAGCCAAACTAGGTGTGCCAGAGGTCGATGCCTCCATTGACGCCGTGGGTTTCGAAGCGCGCGGTCATGGGCAGCATCATACAGAGGAGGCCCCGGCAACGGTGCTGAATTCGCTGATGACCATCACGCGTGCGGCAGGTGGCATCGGGATTCCGGGGCTCTATGTCACGGAAGATCCAGGGGCGGCGGATAAAGCAGCCCAGATAGGTGCGCTCAGCATGCGCTTCGGGTTGGGTTGGGCGAAGTCCCACCGTTTCTATACCGGACAAACCCCGGTGCTACGCTACAACCGCGCGCTGATGCAGGCGATCCTCTATGACCGTCTTCCGATTGCCAAAATCGTGAATGCAACGGTGATCTCGCTGGAAGAGGCTCCGCAAGGTTATAAGTCCTTCGACTCCGGCGTCGCCAAGAAGTTCGTCATTGATCCGCACGCGGCCGTCAAGAAAGCTGCATAAGTTGGTGGCGGGGCCAGTGTCATCTGGCCTCGTTTGCCCTACGCCCCCATCACTTTCCCTTCCACCACTCGTTTGACCACCGTTGCCACGGCATCCACCGCCTGCGGGCGTGGAAAGGTAGCTCGTGTCACCAACTGCACCGTGCGCGAGGCTCCACCTGCCAGCGGTTTCAGTTCCAAGTTCCGTTGGCATACGCTGCCTGTCGCCAACGCAGGAACCAGTGTGGTGCCGTAACCAGCGCCAACCAGATTCAGCAGTGTATCCAAGCTCGTCGCTTGCAACTGTCCCAGATGCGCATTGTGCTTGTTCTCCTCCAAACGGCCACAAGCTTCCAGGGACTGCCTGGCCAAACAGTGCCCCTCTGCCAGCACCAGAATGTCCGGCTGCAAGTCTTCTTCCCGCACCACCTCTACACGGGACAGCGCATGCCCCGTGGGCAACGCAGCCAGAAAGGGTTCGCGGAACAACGGAATGGTACGCAGTTCTTTGTCCTCGTCTTCCGACGCAACCAGCACCGCATCCAACCGGTGGTCGCGTAGCATCTGTAGCAGGGCATCCGTCAGGTCTTCCCAAAGCTCAATATGCAAAGACGGATATGCCTGTTTCATGGGACCCAGCCAGAGGGGGACCAGATACGGAGCCAGCGTCGGAATGATGCCGACGCGCAGCTTGCCGGAAAGCGGATCGTGCGAGGCAGCCGCCATGTCCTGAATCACCAGTGCTTCCTCTAGCGCTTTACGGGCATGGGGGAGCAACTGGGAGCCAACGGGTGTCAGCGCGACCCGCTTGTTGGTGCGTTCGAACAAGACAACCCCCAGGGTCTCTTCCAGCTTGCGAAGCTGCCCGCTCAAGGTGGGCTGGCTTACATGGCATTCGGCTGCGGCTTTACCGAAATGCAGATTTGCAGCAACAGCGACGAAATAGCGTAGATCCTGGAGGTTCATAGGAGAGTAGACGTGAGCATTTTAATTATCGATTCAAACAATCGATCCTCTGGGAATAAACGATTTTACGAAATATGACTGTAACGATAGGCTGGGTTCAGGTGCGGAATGGCGCCTTGGCTGTTTACGCCAAGCGTGGACTTCGTATCTGAGTAGCCCTAAGACAAACCTACGAAAAGAGGTGAAGCGATGAGTAAACGGATGACGACCACGGCAGGCGCTCCGATAGCGGACAACCAAAACAGTGTTACCGCCGGACCACGTGGTCCGGCGCTGATGCAGGACTACCAGTTGCTCGAAAAGCTGGCCCATCAAAACCGGGAACGCATCCCGGAACGTGTGGTGCATGCCAAGGGCTGGGGTGCGTTCGGCACGCTCACCATCACCAATGACATCACCCGCTACTCCCGCGCCAAAGTTTTCGAGTCCGTTGGCAAAACCACTGATTTACTGATCCGCTTCTCTACCGTTGCTGGTGAACTCGGGGCGGCTGACGCCGAACGGGATGTGCGCGGTTTCGCACTCAAGTTCTACACCGACGAGGGCAACTGGGATCTGGTGGGCAACAACACCCCCGTATTCTTCGTCCGGGACCCGCTGAAGTTTCCGGATTTCATTCATACCCAGAAGCGCCACCCCAAGACCAACATGCGCAGCCCCACCGCCATGTGGGACTTCTGGTCCCTAAGCCCGGAAAGTCTCCATCAGGTGACCATTTTGATGTCGGACCGTGGTTTGCCGGTCAGCCCCCGTTTCATGAACGGCTACGGTAGCCATACGTATAGCCTCTGGAATGCGGCTGGCGAACGCTTCTGGGTAAAGTTTCATTTCAAGACCCAACAGGGCCACCGGCATCTCACCAACGACGAGGCAGCCAGTGTCATCGGGCAGACCCGCGAAAGCTACCAGGAAGATCTCTACGGCTCCATTGAAAAGAAGCAGTTCCCGCGCTGGACTATGTTCATCCAGGTGATGCCCGAAGCGGATGCGGACAAACCGTCCTTCAATCCCTTTGACCTCACCAAGGTATGGCCACATGGGGACTACCCTCTGATTGAAGTGGGTACCGTGGAACTGAACCGGAATCCTGATAACTACTTTGCTGAGATCGAACAGGCAGCCTTCAGCCCCTCAAACGTGGTGCCGGGCATCGGCCATAGCCCGGATAAGATGCTGCAGGCGCGCATTTTCTCGTATGCCGATGCGCACCGTTACCGTCTGGGAACCCACTACGAGCATTTGCCCGTGAACGCGCCGAAGTGTCCGGTGCATCACTATCACAAAGATGGGCCCATGCGGTTCTTCCGGAACGACACCGGCAACCCGGACGCCTACTATGAACCCAACAGCTTTGACGGTCCCAAGGAAGACCCGTCCGTCGCCGAGCCGCCGTTAGCCCTGCAGGGTGACGCCGCGCGTTATGACCATCGCGAGGGCAACGACGATTTCAGCCAACCGCGCGCTCTCTTCCATCTCTTCGATGAAGGGCAGCGTCAACGTCTATTCGCCAATATTGCCGCCGCCATGGGAGGCGTGCCGCAATCGATCATTGATCGGCAGTGTGCCCTCTTTGATCGCATCGATCCTGCCTATGGAGCCGGCGCGCGCGAGGCTCTGGCAAAGGCAGCCCAGCAGTCGCCTACAATCAGCGTTGACCCGGAAGTGGAAGCCAGACGCTAATGACAAAAGGGGCCGACAAGGCGCTACTGATAGCGCCTTGTCGGCCCCTTTTACAAACAATCGTGGTGCTGCCCGACCCTTTACTGGGCGGGCGCCCGTCTCGCTAGAAGTCCGGTGACTTCACTGTGCTGTCCAGTGTCAGCAGGCGTTTCGCCAGCGCTGGGAACAGATCCAACCGCAAAGAGTTTGGCCCATCCGAAAGCGCACGTTCAGGCGCTTCATGCACTTCCAGGAACAATCCCTCAATGCCCGTCGCCACGGCGGCGCGGCTCAGGGTCTCGATGAACTCAGGCTGCCCCACCGAACGGTCCCCGCCACCACCCGGCAGTTGCACACTATGCGTCACGTCAAAGATCACCGGGTAGCCAGCGCTACGCATGATCTGTAACCCACGCATATCCACAACCAGATTGTTGTAGCCAAAGGAAGACCCGCGCTCGGTCAACAGAATCTTGTCGTTTCCCGTGGAGGCGACCTTCTCGGCGGCCAATAGGAAGTCGCCAGGCGAAACGAATTGCCCTTTCTTGATGTTCACGATCTTTCCTGTGCGACCTGCTTCCACCAGCAGGTCGGTCTGCCGGCACAGAAAGGCGGGAATCTGGATGATATCCACGGAATCCGCTATCAGCGCCGCTTGTTCGGGCTCGTGGATGTCGGTCAGCACCGGGAAGCCCTCTGCGCGGAGCTTCCCGAGAATCTTCATGCCCTCTTCCAGGCCAGGCCCACGGTAGGAATGAATGCTGCTACGGTTCGCCTTGTCAAAGGATGCTTTGAAGACGAATCTACCTAGAATCTTGCGCAACTCGTGCGCGAGAAAGAAAACGTGCTCTTCACTCTCAATGACGCAAGGGCCACACAAAAACCCAAGCGCATTGCCTTGGGTAAACGTGACAGAATAGGCCGGATTTGGGCCAGCCTCAATCACGATGGACCCCGACTTGCCCTTGATGGACATGGTGTTGCTCCTTTCACTCTCAGGATAGCGGAGCAACACGAAGGCGGCGATAGTCGTACGCGGCGCCCACAAAACTCGCGAACAGGGGGTGCGGTTCCATTGGCTTGGACTTGAATTCCGGGTGGAACTGGCAGCCCAGGAACCAGCGATGGTTCGGGAGTTCGCAGATTTCCACGTAGGTGCGGTCCCCCGGCGTCTCTCCGGTAATCCGCAGTCCGTGGGTGGTCAGCGCCTCTTCAAACTTCCGGTTAAATTCGAACCGATGCCGATGGCGTTCGCTGATTTCTGCTGCGCCATAGGCTTCGCGCGCCAAGCTGCCTTCGGCCAACGCACAGGGGTAAGCGCCCAAACGCATGGTGCCGCCCAACTCATCCACGCCGCGCAGTTCCCGCAGTTTGTAGATCACGCGGTTCGGCGTGGCAGGGTCAAATTCCGTGGAATCCGCGTCGGGAATGCCAGCGACGTTCCGTGCGTATTCAATCACCATGGTCTGCATGCCCAGGCAGATACCAAAGTAGGGGATGTCGTTCTCGCGAGCGCAGCGGATGGCTTCCAGCATCCCCTCGATGCCACGTTTGCCAAATCCACCAGGAACTAGAATCGCGTCCACATGCGAAAGCGCCTTCTGTGCAACCTCGCGGCTGGTCAGGTTTTCGGCTTCCACCCAGTGAATGTTCACCTTCAGGTTGTGGGCCAACCCGCCGTGCAACAGGGCTTCCTTCAGGCTCTTGTAGGAATCCTCGTACTCCACATACTTGCCCACCAGACCGATATCCACCTGGTCGACCGGGTTCTTCATGCGCTCTACCATCTGCCGCCACGTTTCCATGTCAGCTTCCGGCACATCCAGGTTCAGCAGGCGCAGCACGGTGCGGTCCACGTTCTGGGTCGCATAACTCAGGGGCACCTCATAGACAGATTCCACGTCTCCTGCGGTAATGACCCCTTCCGGGTCCACGTCGCAGAACAGCGCGATCTTCTGCCGCACATCCTCGGGCAATTCACGTTCTGACCGGCAAAGCAGAATGTCCGGTTGAATACCGATGGCGCGCAATTCCTTTACGCTGTGTTGCGTGGGCTTGGTCTTCAATTCATGCGCCGCCGCTATCCAGGGCACCAGGGTGACGTGCACGAACACCGTGTTTTCGCGACCCAGTTCGTGCCGCATCTGGCGGATGGCTTCCAGGAAAGGCAGGGATTCGATATCGCCCACCGTGCCGCCGATTTCCGCAATCACCACATCGTGGTCTGCACCCAACCGCAGAGCCGCCGCCTTGATCTCGTCTGTCACGTGCGGAATCACCTGCACGGTTTTCCCCAGGTAATCGCCGCGGCGTTCTTTCTGGATGATGGACTCGTAGATGCGTCCGCTCGTCAGGTTGTTCAGTTGGGTAAGGTGGGCATGGGTAAATCGTTCGTAGTGCCCAAGATCGAGGTCGGTTTCCGCGCCGTCGTCCGTCACGAATACTTCCCCGTGCTGGAACGGGCTCATGGTGCCCGGATCCACGTTCAGGTACGGGTCAAATTTCTGCAGCGTTACCTTAAGGCCGCGTCGTTCCAAGAGGCATGCGATGGAAGCCGCGCCAATGCCCTTGCCAAGCGAGGAAACCACGCCGCCTGTCACGAAAATAAATTTGGCCATTTCTCCCGAGTCCCTAGACTTGTCCTGTCGTTCTGGTTGGTTCCGTGTTCCCGTACATTCTGGCCTCGATTTCCGCACGGATTCGTTCGAGGTCCTCGGGCGTATCCACGCCGATGGAATCATATCCCGTTTCGGCGACGGCAATGCGATGCCCATTTTCCAGAGCCCGCAATTGTTCCAGGCTTTCGGCCTGTTCCAGGGGCCCCCGCGGCATGCCGGAATACTGCAGCAGGAAGTCCCTGCGATAAACATAAAGGCCCACGTGCTTCATCCGCTCCGCGGCGATTCCGCGCGGATACGGGATCGCAAAACGGGAAAAGTAGATGGCTTCGTTTCGTAAATTGCGCACTACTTTCACCACGTTCGGGTTGTCCACCTCGTCTTCACTGGAGATCTTCCGGCAAAGGGTAGACATCATGCATGCTGGGGCTTGCTCCAGGGCCTCAATGGCCGTCGTAATCGCCTGATGGTCGATTAGCGGTTCATCGCCCTGAATGTTGACGACGAGCGGAGCCGTTCTTGAAACGGCAACCTCCACCACGCGGTCTGTACCGGTAGGGTGTTCCGGGCTGGTAAACTCACACGGCGCGCCAAAGCGCGCAGCGGCCTCGGCGATCCGAGGATCGTCGGTGGCAATCACCAATTGCCCCAGGCGCGCACACTGGGAAGCGCGCTCAAAGACATGCTGAATCATCGGTTTGCCGACAATTTCGGCGAGAGCTTTACCAGGGAAACGGGAGGAGGCGTACCGGGCGGGAATTACTCCGAGAACATCGTCAGGCACGTACGATCATACCATGACAAGGTGCATGTTATACTCACAGCAAACGCCGCCCCATTGCGGGCCCGATGCCCGAGTCGCAATGTATTTGTCTGCGCGCTATCTCCGGCTTTCTGGCGTGCTGCTGCTCGCCGCGATCTTCTGCGGCCTCTCGCTTTCCGCCCAACCTGTTAGCACTACCTTGAGCCCCGAACGGCTGCCTCCTGCCGCGCCTGACGCGGATCGGCAAAGCAATATTCGCGTGGATACTCAGGTCGTTTTGATCCCGGTCACCGTCACCGATCCCATGAATCGTTTTGTCACCGGCTTGGAAAGTGAACATTTCCGGTTGGTGGAAGCGGACAAAGAACAAAACATCACCCATTTTGCCAGCGAGGATGCTCCTCTTTCGGTAGGGTTGGTGTTTGACGCCAGCGGCAGTATGAACAACAAGTTGCAAAAGTCTCGTGAAGCGGCGGCGCAGTTTTTCAAGACGGCGAACCCCGAAGACGAGTTTTTCCTGGTGCAATTTAACGACCGTCCCATGCTGACCCAAGCCTTCACGCATGAGCCTGGCGACATCCAAAGCCGTTTGATGTTCACCCAGGCCAAGGGCCGCACAGCTTTGTTGGATGCCGTCTATCTGGCCCTGAACGAGATGAAGAAGGCCAAGAATCCGCGCAAGGCGCTGATGGTCATCTCCGACGGCGCTGACAACTCCAGCCGCTACACCACCAGCGAGATTCGCAACCTGGTGCGCGAAGCGGACGTCCAGATTTATACCGTGGGCATTTTTGATTCCTACGGTGGTACCCCGGAAGAAATGCGTGGCCCTGGTCTTTTGAACGAGATCAGCCAACAGACCGGGGGGCGCAGTTTCACGATTCGTTCGGTGAATGATCTGCCGGACGTGACCGCGAAAATTGGCATCGAACTGCGCAACCAGTATGTGCTCGGTTACACGCCGACCAACGATATCCGCGACGGCAAATATCGCAAAGTCAAAGTGGAGCTGGTGCAGCCGCGTGGCCTGCCGAAGTTGAAAGCGTACTGGCGTCCGGGATACTATGCCCCGACGCAGTAGTCGCCCGCTCGAAGAGAGAAGGACTTCTCCATTCTCATGAAATTTCGCCACTCACTCTCGCTTTGTCTGATGAGCGCCCTGTGTCTTACGGGCTTATCCCTTTCGGCCCAGCCCACACAGCCAGCCCAAGCTCCTCCACCGACAAATGCAGGAAGCGCTGCCGCGCAGGAAGCGGATCCGGTGTTCAGCAGTGACACCCGCTTGGTGTTATTGCACGCCAGTGTGTTAGATCGCCGCGGCAATCTGGTGACCGATCTTGATCGAGCTGCCTTTACGGTTCTGGAAGGTGGCGTTGAGCAGCAACTCGCGTTGTTCAAGCGGGAAGATATCCCCGTGTCGTTGGGGTTGGTAGTCGATAACAGTGGCAGCATGCGCGACAAACGCAAGAAAGTGGAAGCCGCCGTGGTTTCCCTTGTGAAGACCTCCACGCGCAACGACGAAGTATTTGTGGTCAATTTCAACGACGACCTCTACCTGGACGTCACCATGACCAGCGACGTACGCAAGATGGAAGAGGGCATTGGCCAACTTGACTCCCGTGGGGGCACAGCCATGCGAGATGCTATCAGCGCATCCATCGACTATCTTCGGGAAAAAGGAACTCGGGACAAGCGTGTTCTATTGGTCATCACTGACGGCAACGACAACGCCAGCGCCATTACGCTCGAAAAGCTGGTGCAGCGCGCCCAGCAAGCCGATGTTGTGGTCTATACGGTGGGTCTACTGAACGAAGAAGAACGGCGCGAGGCCAAGCGGGCCGAGCGCGCCCTGGATGCGATTTCCAAGGCGACAGGGGGACAATCCTACTTTCCCAACGCTGCGGAAGAGGTCGATTCCGTTGCCCAGCAGGTCGCCCACGACATCCGCAACCAATACGTGTTGGGCTACTCGCCTACGAACGAGGCACTTGATGGCAGCTTCCGTCGTGTTGAAGTGAAGGTGAAGGGCCGTGGCTTGGCAGTACGCACCCGCACTGGCTACTACGCCAGCCCAAAGGGCGAAGACCTGCCTGCGGCGCCCGCCAGCACCCCGGGCCTTACGCCGCCAGCCACCGGAGCCTCATCCTTCAAAAACAAGTAGTCGGCCAGAACAGATAAGCTAAGAATATGATCCGTTTTCTCTGGATCGCCTCCCGCGGCTATCGTTTCCGTCCCTGGGCCAGCCCTTATTTGCGCTGGCGCATCGAGACCTATTCCGGCATCAAGGCAGAAACGCTTAGCTTCGGTGACTTCTGGCGCTTTGTCTGGACGCGCCGCGCCTCCCTGTGGCGCTATCTGCGCTGGACCTCTCGAATGCAAAGCGCGGCATAGCTCGGCAATGCCGAATCGTGTCAAGCCTTCGGCGTCTTTCGCCCTTCCCTATTGATTCTTCAACCACGTCTCATAGGCGTGCTTCCGTGGCCCGGTATAACGAATGATGTCGAAGAACTCTGCCTGACCCAGCGCCCTCGGATCGCCCTCTTCCCGCAAGGTTCGGTTCATTTGTTCCTGCAACTCGCGCTTCGTCAGCGCATATTGCGGCGAATTGGCCAGGTTGTGCAGGCATTCCGGGTCATCCGTGATGCGGAATAACTCTTCAGCAGGTCGTTTCCCAAACGACAGCTTGTAGTGATCGTCAAATTGGCTCAGCAACAAGTCTTTGGTCGGGCTGGCATCCACATTGCGATAGCCGGTCTCCGGATCTCCCGCTGGCCAACGTTCGGGATGGTAGTTCCGCACATACAAAAATTCCTTCGTGCGAATGGCCCGCACAGGATATCCCCAATCGTTTGGACGTCCCAGATCGTGTCGTTCCTTCGCCATCAACATCACATCCCGGCTTGTATCCACCACGCCCGACTTGCCGGATTTCAGCACATCCAGAAAGCTCTTTCCCGTCATCGTCGGCGCGGCGGGCACACCCGCGGCTTCGCAGAATGTGGGCGCGAAGTCACGCACGTTGATGAAATCTTCTACCTTGCTGCCGGCTTGAATCTGCGACCCCCACCGAACCAGCAGCGGGATGTGGAACGCATCTTCATAAATCTGACCCTTCACCCGAGGAAAGGGCATTCCGTGGTCAGAGGTCACTACAATCAGCGTGTTATCCAACTCGCCGATCTCCTCCAGCTTCTTCAGCGCCAAGCCCAGGTGCCTATCCACCCATTCCACTTCCAGGGCATAATCCAGTAGGTCGCTGCGGACCGTGCGGTGGTCCGGCCAATATTTCGGTACGGTCACATTGGCCAGATTCTTTCCCGCCCGCTCGCCAGATCCCTGCTCATAGGCGCGATGCGGTTCCTGCAGCCCCATCCAGAAACAGAACGGAGTTCCATTGGGCCGCTTGGTCAGGAAATCTTCGAAGTTCCCTGCATAGTCCCGGTTCGAAACTCCGGAATACGGAGGCTTCAGCGTGCGCGACTGAAATTCTGTTCCGGCAGGGTTCCGCTTCCAGCCCATCGATTGGTAGTCACCCGGCCCCCACCCTTTCCCTGTCAGGCCCACGAAATAGCCTGCCTTTTCCAGAACATCCGGGTAAACCGCGAAGTCGTTCGGGAAAATGGAAAAGTGGTTGATGGCTTCCTTCAGCTGCCAGGTGTTCCGTCCGGTCAAAATACTGGCGCGGCAGGGGGAGCATTTGGGATTTGACGTGAAGCAATTCGTGAAGACGACGCCTTCCCGCGCGACGCGGTCCACGGCAGGCGTATTGATCCATTTCGCTCCAAAGCAGCTCGCGTGGTCGCGTCCCCAGTCATCCGCAATGAAGAACAGGATGTTGGGCCGCTTCGCCGTCTGTGCCGCTGTTGTGCTTGTCGCAACTAAGCCGGTCAGCCCCAGGGCTCCCAAACGGAGGAAGTCGCGACGGTTTGGCGTACGTGAATGGGATTTCATGAATCTGCTTCCTTGCCTTTTTTGCTCAATTAAAATAGCATATCGATGGACTTTGGGGTGATTGTCGTCCGGTGGAAGTGCTGACATCCGATCCATCGGAAATTTCGTTTCTGATTTTGCAAAGCATATCGCTTTCCGGCCTTCTGGCGTGTAAACTCACCGGTTGGACTTTTCATTCAATACTCCGGTGTGCGATAACGAAGCTTCCGTCTCATGTCTATCGATAGTTCCTTGTCTACTGCCCCAAGGGTCCTGGTTGCCGGCGAAATTAACGCCGATCTTATCTGTCAGGGTTATCAAGAGTTCCCTGCGTTAGGGAAAGAAGTCCTGGTCGACGACTTTGCCATGACCTTGGGCAGCGCTTCGGCCATCTGCGCGGCCGGCCTCGCCCGTCTGGGAAACACCACGGCGTTCGTCAGCAAAGTGGGCGCCGACCTTTGGGCTGACTACTGTGTGGATTTTCTGGAGCGTTTGGGCGTTGACGTTTCCCGCGTACAGAAGTGCCCGGAGCTGAAAACCGGCATTACCATTTCGATCTCCAACAAAGATCGTGCTTTGGTCACCTACCTGGGAGCCATCACCGCACTCAGCGAAGGTGATATTCCGGACGCGATGCTGCAGGAATTCCAGCATCTCCACGTGTCATCCTTCTTTTTGCAGGAAGGGCTTCGTCCCGGCCTGCCCAAGCTTTTTGCCCGCGCGACTGCGTTGGGGCTTACCACGTCGCTCGATACTGGCTACGATCCTGCTGAACAGTGGGGGCCAGACCTGCGGGATGTGTTGGCGCTTACCGATATCTTCCTGCCCAATGAAGTGGAACTGGCAGCCGTCGGTGGTTACAGTGATCCCCTGAAGTCCCTGGAAGCGTTGCAGAACGGGCGCACGCTGACGGCGGCGAAACTCGGCGCCAGCGGCACGGCGGCTCTCATTGATGGCAAGCTGGTTTCGATCCCGCCGATCTCCGTGAAGCCGGTCGACACCACCGGCGCCGGCGATAGCTTCAATGCGGGCTTCCTGCATGCCTGGCTCCGCAAGATGCCCATTGAGACCTGTCTCCGTGTGGGAGCCTTCACGGGCGGCAAATCCACGGAAGCCATGGGCGGTACGGGCGGACAGCCGGACGCAGCCTCTGTCGATGCTTGGCTCTCTGCGGGCGTTGCTGGCTAAAGACCCTGAACTTCAGAAAATCGCCACTTCCGGCGGGTTATCCCTTCCGGTAGAGCGCACTCCGTTTCTCAAATACGACTTTGCCGCCTAAGTTCGCGGCCGCGCCAAAGAAAAATCCCCCGGATTCTCCGCCATTCGCGGAAGCATCCGGAGGATTCGTGTTTCTGCCCGAGTAGATCTGCTGGATTGGCGCGACCTGCCCGAAAAGCGTGTTCGTTAGAGTTTTGCGATCTTCTGCGCGCGGGAATCCCAGCGCATGTAGCGGCGCTGGCGGAAGCTCTGGGTGCCCATTTCGCAGGCAACCACGGCTTTCAATCCCAAATCGACGTCGCAGTTCAGGTCGCCACCCTTGCGGATCACCGTCATCAGGTTGCGGTGGTGCAACACCACATCCTCGCGGCCTTCCTTCTTGTAGTTGATCGGCTTCATTTCCTTTTCCATGTACTTTTCAGGAATGATGTCGAAGCCTTCGCGGGTGAAGAACAGCGTGGCTTTGCTGCCGCGGATCATGTGCTTGATCGGCTCGCCGTTTGCCATGGAAGATACCAGGTTCACGGTGGGGCCGTTCGGGTAGTCCAACATGATGTTGAAGGTGTCTGGAATCTCGGCCTTGCTGGTTTTGAAGTGGTATTTGCCACCCACGCCTACCGCATATTCCGGGTAGCCCAGGTTCATTGCCTTGATCAGGCGCGTAACCCGGTGGATGTAAAGGTCGCTCGAAATGCCGTTGGAGTAATCCCAGTAACGACGCCACCGGAAGAACCGGTCCGCATCATAGGGACGCTTCGGCGCGCTTCCCAGCCAGCTCTGCCAATCGATGTTTACGCCAGGCTTCGCGTCCGCGTCAATTTCGTAGGCCCAGAAATCGCCTTCGTCCGAATAGTTGCGCGAATAGTCGATCTGCGCCATCACGATGTCGCCCAAAGTGCCATCAGCAACATACTTGCTGGCGGTGATGTACGACATATCCGATGTGCCCTGTACGCCCACCTGCAGCTTCAGCGGCGATGCCTTCACGGCCGCCACCAGCTTCTTACCCTCTTCGGTGGTGCGCGTCATCGGCTTTTCCAGGTAAATGTGCTTACCGGCCTTTAGCGCGTCCATCGCTACGTCAAAGTGCCGATGCTCCGGGGTAGCAATCAGCACATAGTCCACATTCTGGTCAGCCAGCAGATCCTGATGCCGCTGGTAGATCTTGCCGCCAGTAATTTCATTTGCAATCGTGCGGCGCTTGTCATACAAGTCGCAAACGGCCGTGAACTCGAAGTTGTCTTGCTCACGAACGCGCACTAGGCTCCGCATGTGCCCCTGCGCCATACCGCCGCAACCAATCACTCCTACACGGATGCGATCATTGGCGCCTATCACTGCCGCATAGCTGCGTGCAGTCCAGGCGGTTGCTACCGCAGCCGTGGACAAAAACACTCTTCGCGAAACACTCATAGCTATAGTGTAGCCGTCCCGTCGAGCCAAAAAGTTACATGGAATCCTGACTTTAGCCACACCGAATGTTCCGTGCAGCGGGGTCATAAGTCCCGAAGTTGACTCCTGACGGGCCTCCCTGGACTTGCTGTCGCCCAATACCCTTCGTGCCGCTGCGTTGCGCTGGTCCTGGCGCGCGTTGTCTCTTCACCGAAGAAACGAATGTGACCGATTTTATCCAGAAATCTGGAATGCGCTTGCCTTCCCGCAACCACCTGTGCCGCATTCGCAATATGTCCAATACCTGTCTAAGGCTGGAGTAAATATTCGCGTAAATTCACATATCTTCTAGGTCTTACCTAAGGCTCTCATTCCACAGCTAGTTGTCTGGCGAAGCGCTGTGGATATCTTGTGCATCCAATCATTATGGGTACTAGATGTGGGTTAAACGCCGTTGACAGGCCCTATAGGTTGGGGTATCGTCTCAATTGTCTCCTGTGGCAGGGTTTCCCTGCGGAACCGCCTTGCAGGACACGGCAACCGCTTCCCGCTGACTAGATTCGGACTCCCCCGTTGATTCTGAGCCCCTGTTGCGTGAAGTCAAGCCCACAACAGAATTAGTAGCAATTGTTTAAAAAAATCAAAGGACAGCACGAGGCAAAATATAATGGGTCAGCTCAGCGTGGATCTCAGCGCTAGAATTGCTAGCGTGAAGAAAAGCCTTCCCGTCGACGAACGTAAGGGCATCCACTTTCCGCGGTACTTCACCGCAAAGCTTCCGGAGGGTCGCACCCCTTACGATGAAGTTACCTGGGAAAAGCGTGTTTCTTCCATCACCAACTCCAAGGGCGAGGTGATTTTCGAGCAACACGACGTCGAGATCCCCACCGATTGGTCGCAGACCGCCACCAATATCGTTGTCTCCAAGTACTTCCACGGCAAGATGGGCTCCCCTGATCGCGAGTCCAGCGTTCGTGCGCTTGTCCACCGCGTCGTCGATACCATCGCTGATTGGGGCATTGCCGACCGCTACTTTGCCACCCCGGAAGATGGGGAAAACTTCCGCAATGAACTGGCCCACCTGATGCTGACCCAGAAGGCCTGCTTCAATTCCCCCGTATGGTTCAACGTCGGCGTGCGCGATATCCGCGGCTATGGCTGGACCTATGATCGCGAAAGCGATTCCGTAAAGACCCTGGCCGAAGTCGGCAAAAAGCCGCAGTGCTCGGCCTGCTTCATCATCTCTGTCAACGATTCGCTCGAATCCATTCTGGACCTCGCCAAAACCGAGGGCATGCTCTTCAAGTGGGGGTCCGGCACCGGCACCAATCTGTCCGCCCTGCGTGAAGAAGACGCCATCCTTTCCGGCGGTGGCCGCGCCTCTGGCCCGCTGAGCTTCATGCGTGGTTTTGACGCCTTCGCCGGCGTCATCAAGAGCGGTGGCAAAACCCGCCGCGCCGCCAAAATGGTGATCCTCAATACCGATCACCCGGATATCGAAAAGTTCATCTGGTGTAAAGCCAAGGAAGAGAAGAAGGCCCACACCCTCATCGGCGCTGGTTATGATTCCTCGCTCGATGGCGAAGCCTATTCCTCCATCTTCTTCCAGAACGCGAATAACTCCGTTCGCGCCTCTGACGAGTTCATGAGCTCCGCGCTGGAAGGCGAAGATTTCTGGACCAAGTCCGTGAACACTGGCCAACCCCTCAACCGGCACAGTGGCCGCGAACTTCTGCGCCAGATCGCGGACGCCACCTGGCAGTGCGGCGACCCCGGCATGCAGTTCGATACCACCATCAACAAGTGGCACACCTGCAAGAACACCGCGCGCATCAACGCGTCCAACCCTTGCAGCGAATACATGTTCCTGGATGATTCTGCCTGCAACCTGGCCAGCTTCAACCTGCGCAAGTTCACCCGGGCCGATGGCACCTTCGACGTCGAGGCCTATCGCCATGCCGTCGACACGCTCATCACCGCCATGGAGATCCTGGTTGATAACGCCGCCTATCCCACGCAGCGCATCGGGCAGAACTCCCACGACTACCGTCCCCTCGGCCTCGGCTACGCCAACCTCGGCGCCATGCTGATGGCCATGGGCGTTCCCTACGATTCGGACGAAGGCCGCGCCATTGCCGGAGCCATTACCTCTGTGATGTGCGGACAGGCGTATCTGACCAGCTCCCGGATCGCCGAAGCGGTCGGGCCCTTCCCCGGCTACGCCATCAACGAAGAACCCTTCCTTGACGTCATCAGCATGCACCGCGATGCCATGCCCACCATCAACCGCAAGATGGCGGGTGAAGAGCTCTACAACGGCGCGCAGGAATGCTGGGACCTCGCCCTGGAACACGGCAAGAAGTTCGGCTACCGCAACGCCCAAACCACCGTGTTGGCGCCCACCGGCACCATCGGCTTCATGATGGATTGCGACACCACCGGCATCGAGCCCGATCTCGCCCTGGTGAAGTACAAGAAGCTCGTCGGTGGCGGACTCATCAAGATCGTCAACAACACCGTGCCGCAGGCGCTGCTGCGCCGTGGCTATACGCCCGAGCAGGTGGACGCTATCGTCAACCACATCGACGCCACGGGCACGATTGAAGGCGCGCCGCACGTAAAAGACGAGCACCTGGCCATCTTTGATTGCAGTTTCAAGCCGCAGAATGGCAAGCGCTTCATCCATCACATGGGCCACGTGAAGATGATGGCGGCTGCCCAGCCCTTCATCTCTGGCGCCATTTCCAAAACCATCAATATGCCGGAGCATTCGACGGTGGAAGAAATCGCCGATGCTTACCTGCAAAGCTGGAAGATGGGCCTGAAGGCGGTTGCCATTTACCGTGACAACTCCAAGATGGCGCAGCCGCTGAGCTCGGGAACCGCAAAGGGTGAGAGCAAGGGCGAAGTGGTGGTGAAGGAAGTGGTGAAGACGGTCGAGAAGATTGTCTACGCCCCGATTCGTCGTCACCTGCCAGACGAACGCGCCGCGATCACGCACAAGTTCTCGATTGCCGGACACGAAGGCTACTTCACCGTAGGCATGTACGAAGACGGCCAGCCCGGCGAGATCTTCATCTCCATGGCGAAGGAAGGCAGCACGATCAGCGGCCTGATGGATAGCTTCGCCACAGCGATCAGCTACGGCCTGCAATACGGTGTTCCGCTGAAGTTCTTCGTGGATAAGTTCAGCCACGTCCGCTTTGAACCGAGCGGCTGGACGGGGAACAAAGAGATCCCCTACGCGAAGTCCATCATGGACTACATCTTCCGCTGGATGGGCAACCGCTTCCTGGGCGCGGAATACGCTCTAGGCGACGCCCCCGCCACTGTAGGCAAGCTCGAGAAGACGGAGCCCGACCCACAACCGGAACTCCCCTTCGAGGTAGCAACGCAACTGGACGCCCCCAGCTGCAGCGACTGCGGCAGCATCATGACGCGGAACGGTAGTTGCTATAAGTGTGAGAATTGCGGGACTACTAGTGGGTGTGGTTAGAAAAAGGCTGTAGATGAGGGAAGGCTTCCAAGTAAGGGAGCTTCCCTCGCATGATCGAGGTAACAACGTCGGCGAACAGATGGATTTAATCTGTATCTTGGAATTTGCTAAGATTTTCCGATTATTTTTCGTCCTAGTGCCCCGATTCGCAAGATCCTTTACCGTACTGACTCATCCTCCGCCTTAGCCCGGTTTGAGACTGGGCTTCTGCATAGTAAAGATACTTCAGAGACAGGACACTAGATAAAATTCTTCATGCGTAAACTTCCCGTAGAACTGAAATGTGGCCTTTGTGGATGTGGCGCGATCCTTGTGAAGAGCCATTTTATTCCGAAAGGCATTTACAGATTAATCAGAAATCCGAATGGTGTTTGTCCAGATCCAGCACACGTATCGGCTAGGAAAATACTATCCACAAGTTTTCAGTATCAAAAGTCATATCTTTGTCAAGAATGTGAAAGAAGGTTCAGCAACTTTGGTGAGAAGTGGACGATTCCGCAGCTTTTGCACAATCATAAATTTTTGTTGCGCCAGAACGTTAAGTCCTGCCCGTCTATACCGGCTTTTGAACATTTTTTTGATTGCAGTGCGTCCAAGGATGTTGACTGCAATAAGCTAGGATATTTTGCGACGAGCATATTTTGGCGAGCAGCAGCCACCACCTGGCCTGGCATTGGTGGTGAGCCAACAACTCGCATAGCGTTGGGGTCGTACGAAGAAGATCTGAGAGCATACTTGCTCGGACAGGCTGAATATCCACGTAACAGCGCAATTACGCTGATTATCGGAAATGATGATGATCTCGAGTGTCTGCAGTGCGCGGCTCTCCCGAGCGGGGGGAGGCATAGGGACGGGTTCTTTAAATATAAGTTGCAGCTTCCGGGAGTTCTATTCGTTTTATATCTAGGGAAGAAAATACCCAAAGACATCCGATCCCAATGCCTTCTACGGGAAAACCGCATAGTAATCGCAGAACTTGGGACCTACAACACTGAAGTGTTGCGGGTCTCCACTAGAAATGCTCAATTGAGCGGGAAGTTGAAATGGGAACTTCTGGGTATGTCCGCTTGACGAACAACAAATACTGTTGCCCGGTAGTGGCTAGCAGGCTGCTGAAAAGCTCTAAAATTGGACGTTTTCCACATTGTAAGCTGTTGATTCTGCATGCCGCATTTTCGCAAGAATATAGCTTTTCAGCAGCCTGCTAGGTCCTCCTATCCGTTGCCCACTAACGCCAGCTCTTGCCCATCCCATAAAAGCGAACCGCACGCCCAAAGCAAAAGGCCCAGCGGGCCGACAGAATCATGTTGCCATGGGTGGAGCGACTAACAGGAGCGGAACCCGTGGACCCCGTATCCTCAAGACAGCGAGCCCTGAAAGGGCGACACAAGCGGAAGACCGACAAGGTATCGGCGAAGGCAACGCGCCGCGTGCAATCTGTCGCCCCTTCAGGGCTCAGAACAAGGTGGAGGGTTTGGTAACCACGGGTTCCATTCCCTCTGGTCATTGCACCCATGGCAACATGATTCTGCCGCGCCTTCAGCGCTGAAACCATACCTAGCCACCTGCCTGGAATGCGACAGCGTTCTACCAACTCCACCGATATTCAACAGTGTCCCCGGATTTTCGGGATTTTCGGCCACAGGCACCTCAACCAACAACAACTCCTGACACGCGATAGTGGCTCGTTCCACCTGTCCGTTTGCTCGCCTACGCCGCCTCTTGCCCATCCCATCAAAGCGAACAGCGCGCCCCAAGCAAAAAGGCCCAGCGGGCCGACAGAATCATGTTGCCATGGGTGTAGCGACTAACAGGAGCGGAACCCATGGACCCCGATCCCCAAGACAGCGATCCCTGAAAGGGCGACACAAGCGGGAGACCGACAAGGTATCGATAGTGGAACCCGCCGCCAGCACTCTGTCGCCCTCTCAGGGCTCAGAACAAGCTGGAGGGTTTGGTAACCACGGGTTCCATTCCCGCTGGTCATTACACCCATGGCAACATGACTCTGCCGCGCCTTCAGCGCTGAAGCCAAAAATCGCCTGTACATTGCGTGAGAGTTTCGTCCCAGTCCCAGAACTCTATGGGTGGGAGGCCTCTATCCAATGCCCGGTTCCTATCAACGCGTGCTTTTGCACATAGTCTTCTCCACCCATCAGAGAACCCCCAGCTTGACCCCGGAGCGCAGGAGCCGCATCTTCCCTTACATGGGCGGACTTCTACGGGAACTCGGCTGTGAGTTCGTGATGGTGAATGGATTTACCGACCACGCCCATGTGATTTGTTCCCTTCCGGTTTCCCACTCCCTGATGGATTTGGTCGGAAGGCTCAAAGCTAACTCCTCGAAGTGGATACGCCGCGCCGTGCCCGATATGGAGGACTTCCATTGGCAAACGGGCTACGCCGCCTTTAGCTTCTCCCGCAAACACCTGGACGCCGTATGCCGGTACGTCCAACACCAGGAATCCCACCACCAGAAACGAACCTTCGAAGAAGAATACCGGGAACTTCTCGACCTGGCCGGAGTGCCCTACGAAGAGCAGCATCTGTTTGCGTAGCCCCCTCTCCCCTGCCCGATTTCTGCGAAGATACAGGCACCATGCCTGTCGGCTTCCTACGCCATTTCGCATGCACCTTCATCGCAACCATTCTTGCGTGGGCGGTCCAACTTGCAACGTTTTACTCCGTCGCATCGCCAAGCGCGAACGATCGAATGTTTTGGGCGATTTGGACCGGGTTCTTTTCTTTGGTCGGGTGGGTGGTCGTGGGTCTGCCGATTGCCTTTATCCAGCCAAAGCTTCGTTTGCGCTGGACGCTGATGGCGGTCGCCACTAGCATTGCGCTGGTAGCAGCCCTCGTCGTCGGTCGGCTATTCGGACTCAGTTCCGCTTTTGCCTTCGCTTGGATTCCCGTGCTTGCCTGCCTAACGGCAGCCTTTGCGTTTCTCTTCTACGCCCTTGCCTTGCGCTGGGCTTGGCGCTTTGATGCAAAACGTTTGGGCGCGCAAGGCTAACCACACCCCGGTGTCCAACCGGATGGCCCCAAATCCCCGATCTGCTATCCTGCCAATTGATGCCTCAAGTGCTTGATGGAAATGCGGTTCGTGACCAAATTAAGGCCGAGTTGCGGTCCCGGATTGATCTGCTGCGAGACCGTTTTCGCACGCCCGGCCTGGCTGTTGTCCTGGTAGGCGATGACCCGGCCTCCTCGATTTACGTACGCAACAAGATCAAGACCTGCGAAGAGCTGGGGATCTATAGCGAGGCGATTCGGCCCAGCGCCGCCATCACCACAGAGGAACTGCTGGCGATTGTGGAAAGCCTGAACCAGCGTTCGGATATCGATGGCATTCTCGTCCAAATGCCTTTGCCCCGGCAGGTCGATTCCAAGCGCGTGTTGGACGCCATTCTGCCGCAGAAGGACGTCGATGGCTTCCATCCGCTCAACGTCGGACTGCTTAGCATCGGAGCCCCCGGACCTCGCTCCTGCACCCCCGCCGGCGTCATCCAGATCCTGAAGCGCCACAACATATCCATGCAGGGCGCCGAAGCCGTTGTCGTGGGCCGTAGCGACATCGTCGGCAAGCCCATGGCCATGATGTTGATCCACGAAAGCGCCACCGTCACCGTGTGCCATTCCCGCACGCGTGACCTTGCCGAGGTCTGTTCCCGTGCCGACATTCTGATCGCCGCCATCGGGCGGCCTGCCTTCTTGCATGACGCCCACATCAAGCACGGAGCCGTCGTTATCGACGTAGGTATCAACCGCATCACCGACCGCGCCGAAGCAGAGCGTATCTGGCAGGGAAACGCGGCCAAGCTGGCCCAGTTCGAAGCCAAAGGAAGCCTGCTGGTGGGCGACGTAAATCCGAACAGCATGGAAACCCGTGCCTCGGCCTACACCCCCGTCCCGGGTGGAGTCGGCCCGCTGACGATCGCCATGCTGATGGTGAACGCCGTCGGCCTTGCCGAACAGCACGCCTGCCACTTCGGTATCAAGCTGGACGACTAGCTGACTGGGCAGGCGGTGAAGGGGGACACTCTGTTACGTGTTGGCCTAACCGGCGGTCTGGCTTCCGGCAAAAGCTTCGTGGGCGATACCCTCGTGGAACTCGGCTGCCATTTGCTGAAAGCCGATGAAGTCGGTCACCATCTTCTATTGCCGGGCGGGCGCGCGGTGGATGCCGTGGTGCGGGAGTTCGGTCCCGAGGTTCAGGATGCGCAAGGCGGCATCCTACGCCCGGCCTTGGCGGCTCTTGTTTTTGGCAAGCCAGATCGCCTACAAGTGCTGAACCAAATCGTCCATCCGCTCGTATTTGAAGAAGAGGAACGGTTTCTGGACGATCTGGTCGCGCGTGATCCCAAGGCCATCGCTGTTGTGGAAGCTGCCATTCTGATCGAATCCGGCAACTATCGAAACTTTGACAAAATTGTGGTTGCCTGGTGCCCGCGCGAAATGCAAATTGAGCGGGCTGTCCACCGAGGCCTTTCTCGGGAAGCTGCGGAAGCGCGCATCGCGCATCAATTGCCGCTGGAAGAAAAGCTCTCTTACGCCGATGCTGTCGTCGACACCAGCGGCTCCAAGGAAGAGACCTATGAGCGGGTGATTGATCTTCACCGGCAATTGCTAGCCTGGGTTGCAGCGCCGCCGGATGGGTGCAACACGCGCTAAGGCCAATGCGCAACGACTGCGCAGATCGCAAAGGGGATTGGAGAGAACGAATGCGGAAGCTGATTTGGTTGGTCGCGGCATTCTTCCTGGGGATGGGCGTCTACTACGCTACACTGACGCCTGGCGGTTTGTTGCAGCGTGCCGGATCCGGTTCGAACAGCTTCTTCTCCGGCCCTGTTTGGAGCGGACCTGATGTGGCGCGCAGTGCCGATCTCAGCGCGGATGAACTCAATAACATCGGCATCTACGAACGTTCCAATCCCGCCACGGTCAACATCACCAGCGTCGAATACACGCAGAACTTCTGGCTGGAAGTGGTGCCCCGCGAAGGCGCAGGCTCTGGTTTTCTCATCCATCAGGACGGTTTGATTCTTACCAACAGCCACGTTCTTTCCGCTGATGGTAACCGTGTGGAAGTCACCCTGATGGACCAGAAGCGTTACCCGGCGCGGCTGCTGGCGCGTGATCCCGAAAACGACTTGGCCCTTATCAAGATCGAAGCAGAGCAAAAACTTCCCTTCCTCCGACTGGGCGACAGCGATGCCGTGAAGGTGGGGCAAAAGGTGTTGGCGATCGGCAATCCGTTCAGCTTGGGCGGCACGCTGACTACGGGAGTCGTGTCTGCTTTAGGACGTACTTTGCCGTCCGGGCGAGAGAACGTCCTGGAGGACATCATTCAGACCGATGCGGCTATCAACCCGGGCAACAGCGGCGGGCCGCTGCTCGATTCCCATGGCAACGTCATCGGCATCAACACGGCCATTCTTGGTGAGGGCGGCAACATCGGCATCGGTTTTGCCATGCCCATCAACCGCGCCAAGTCCATGCTGGAAGTGTATGAAGAGCAGGGCGAATTCACTCGCCCGTGGCTGGGCTTCCGCTCTCGCTTTATCAACGGCGAACTGGCCAAGTCACTGGAGCTTCCCGAAGAAGGTGGCTACCTGGTGGTCGAAACCATTCGCGGCGGATCCACTGAGGCTGCTGGCCTGCGCGGAGCCGACGAACTCATTCGTCTCGGCAACTACCGCATTCCCTGGGGCGGTGATTTCATTACGGCTGTCGATGGCCGCAAGATCAACAGCTCCGACGTGCTGAAACGAGTGATGGCCAAGAAGCGCGTGGGGGACAAGGTAACCTTCGACATCCTTCGCGATAAACGTCCGATGAAGTTGGAAGTGACGCTGAAGGGTGCGCCGCGCGCTGGTCGCATTTAGGGTCGTATCTAAAGTATTCGCGGGCATTCTGCCGATAGATGGTTGATGTCCGCGAAACCTCGCATTCTGCTATCGTCTCCCGACGTATCAAGCCGGGAGCGCGAAGCCTTGCTTGCCGCTTTCGATAGCAATTGGATCTCCACCGTCGGTCCTGCCATCGATCATTTCGAACAGCAGATGGCCGAACATCTCGGTCGACCTTGTGTGGCGCTCTCTAGCGGCACCGCAGCCATTCATCTCGCGCTACGCTTGGCCGGTGTCACACGTGGCGACATCGTTCTTTGTCAAAGCTTTACCTTTGTCGCCACAGCCAACCCCATTCTCTACGAAGGGGCCATCCCTTATTTCGTCGATAGCGAAGCGCGCACCTGGAATATGGATGCCGATCTGTTGGACGAGGCGATCCAGCGTCTGCATCGCGAAGGTCGGCGGCCCAAAGCAGTCATCGTTGTTCACCTCTACGGCGTGCCAGCGGAAATCGAACGTATCGCCGCAGTCTGCGCCCGCTACCAGATCCCAGTTATCGAAGACGCCGCGGAGGCCCTTGGTGCGAAGGTCGGCACGCAACCTGTTGGAACCCATGGCTTCGCCAGCGCCTACTCCTTTAACGGAAATAAGATCATCACCACTGCAGGGGGAGGCATGTTGGCTCTGCGCGATCCCGCAGACGCGGCTCGCGTGAAGAAGTGGAGCACCCAATCGCGCGAAGCTGTCGTCCACTACGAACACACGGAACTTGGCTTCAACTACCGCATGAGCAATCTGCTTGCCGCCTTAGGCAGTGCTCAGTTGGAACAACTGGAAGAAAAGGTGGCGCGACGTCGGGCTATCTCGGCTCGGTATCGCCGCGCTCTGGATGCCATTCCGGGTGTCTACGTCCAGAAGGAAACTCCCGGCACAAGAACGACACACTGGTTGACTTGCCTGCTGCTACGTTCGTCTGTATCGCACAACGTTCTGAGGTCTCAGGAGCCAGACGGCCCTGGGGCGCGGCGTGACTTATTACTACGGGCGTTGACGCAGCATGGCATCGAAACTCGGCCCCTTTGGAAACCCATGCATCTACAGCCACTGTTTCGCGATGCGCCACATATCGGTGGAGCGGTATCCGAGGGGCTATTCCGGGATGGGCTTTGTCTGCCTAGCTCCAGTGCGCTGCGGGACGAAGAGCAGGAAGAAGTCATCGGCAGGCTGCGGGATGCGCTGCAGACGAAACCTCTACCGGGGCCACTGCTGCGAAAGAAATCACTACGACGACACGGTGCGTCGATGGCGGCCGACTCGCGTTTCTAAGGAGCGCAGCGCGTCGGCTATCGGCACTTTTCAAGCAAAAGACATGAGCAGAAACCTAAAGCCCGCGTCCGAAACCGCCGAAACAGAAAGCGAAGCGCTTATGTGAGCATCACTGCAATCCGAGCGTCTGAGCCGGCGCGCTACATCTTCCAGATGAGCGGCGGCCTGATTCGCACCGCAGTCTCATTCGCAATGTCGTCTCATTCGCAATGCGTCTTGCTCGTGATGCCATATCCGAAATGCGCAGTTGGTGAGAACGACAGAGAGGTAGGCCGGAACATGGCTGGAATCGGGAGCTATCAACGACTGATCGCCCACGCCTTACTTTGCGTGGCAGTTTCGATCACCAGTGTATGGATCGCCTACCTGCTCCGTTTTGACTTTCAGATTCCGTCAGAGCGTCTGCAGGGAGCCTTCCTGGCCACTGCCGTATGCTGTGCCGTCCAGGTGCCTTTGCTGTGGCTGCTGGGGTGGTCGCGTATGGGTTGGCATGGCATCTCCCTGCCAGATCTCCACCACATGATCCGCTCCATCGCATTGGCTGGCGTTGCGAGCTCTGCCGTCATCCTCTTGATTCCCGAGAGCACTGTCCCTCGTTCCGTCCTCATTCTGCAGGGCGCAGTCCTCTTCGCATTCTCCGTACTTGCGCGCGTTGTTGTTCGAATCTGGCGAGAGCGTCGCCTGCGCTCGGCACAGCCTTTGGTACGGAAGCGCGTCCTAATTTATGGCGCCGGCTTTTCCGGTCAGGCCGTATGTCGTGCCCTCGCCGCAGACCCGGCTCTTGGCTACGTTGTTGTTGGTTTCGTTGACGACCGGGAAGAGTTACTGGGCGAAATCGTGATGGGCTTGCCCGTGTTGTGCGGCGGTCCTGGGCTCTGTAGGGCTGTGGTAGAGCACGAGATCGCCGAACTACTCATCGCTATTCCTTCGGCATCGCCAGATACGCTGCGGCGCATTCGCACCCACTGTGATCAGGCTGGGCGCAGTTGCAAAACCATTCCCGGTATTGGAGAGCTGCTTGGACGCCCGGAACGCCTGACCGAGTTCCGTCAGCTTGATATGGCGGAACTATTGGGCAGGCAGCAGATTCAACTTGATCAGCATGCGATTGCGGCGAAGCTCTCTGGCCGCGTGGTTCTTGTTACCGGCGCCGCAGGTTCCATTGGTTCGGAGTTGTGTCGCCAGGTTGCTCGCTTTCGACCCGAACAGATCCTGGCGCTTGATATTGCCGAAACACCACTGTTTGATCTGGAACAACAGTTTCGCGAGTTGCACCCGCAACTCCCTTTTCGTCCGGTGATTGGCGATGTAAGAGACCAGCACAACTTGTACCGCTTGATGAAGGTGGAGGGCGTACAGATCGTGTTTCATGCGGCGGCGTACAAGCATGTGCCTTTAATGGAAGCGCATCCTGCTAGGGCAATCGAGAACAATGTGCTGGGCGTCTACGCTCTTGCCACTGCTGCCGAACATGCGGGTGTCAACGATGTCGTGATGATCTCCACCGATAAGGCCGTGCGTCCTTCAAGCGTGATGGGGGCAACGAAACGTCTTGCCGAGATGATTGTGAAATCGCGTTCCGGCTGCGCGACGAATTTCGTCTCTGTCCGGTTTGGCAATGTGCTCGGAAGCAATGGCAGTGTGATTCCCGTCTTTAGCCGTCAGATTCTGAAGGGAGGTCCCGTCACCGTGACGCATCCAGAGATGCGCCGCTACTTTATGACGATCCCGGAGGCTTCCCAACTGGTTCTGCAAGCCACAGCCATGGGAGCCCGGAACGAGATATTTGTCCTTGACATGGGAAGCCCGGTATTGATTGACGAACTCGCGAAGAGTCTCATTCATTTGCACGGGCTACGCCCGGGAGAGGATATTCGCATTGAATACACGGGATTGCGCCCCGGTGAGAAACTCTTCGAGGAACTCTACCTGAGCGACGAAAATCTCGTGCGAACCGTACACGAAAAAATTCTCGTACTACGCGGTTCTGCTTTGAGCCGTGACCTAGTGGATCATTATGTCGAGCAATGTCGCGAGGGGCTTCAGGGATCAGGAGAAGACTTGTTGGCGTTGCTGCAGCGTCTGATTCGGGATTACAGACCCACTGCCGTCTCAGACCGCATGCCAATTCTCGCGGCTTCTGCCTGCAAGCCACACAAGGTCACTCCCCTGCACGATGGCATCTCACGATCCGCGCCAACATCATCTCGCCGCGGAACCCTCAGTGCTGAAGGCGGTTCGGTTGATGCCTTCGAAACAGCCTGACGGCCCGGCCCTGAAAATGACCACGCGGAACACCTCTCCAGAGAACGATCGGGTGGCGGCAACTGGAACTGTTCCGCGAGAAGGGAGCAGCGCTGTAGGTGCAGATCCCCCGCACGCGGACAAGCCGTCCGCCGTTGGCATCGCTGGTGATGGCTACTTCTCTAGGCGCCCGGTTGCTCCTCGCGGAACCCATTCGGGTCTGGTTGTCGCACTAATCGTACTACCTGCGCTGGTCTCTACCGGGTTCTATCCACAACTCCTGCCGTGGGGCATCGTCACATTACTCGCTTCCTGTTATGCCGCGATGCTTTTGTTTTGGATGTCGTTTTCATCACAAACGTCTTCTATAGACAGTTGTGTAGACGTCCTACCAAGTGACCCGCTTGGGTGGGGGCTTCTTCTTCTGTCTGCTTTGGGCGTCTGCCAGTTGACTCTCGGTCTGTCTTCATCCTGGGTCCTTACCGTCGAGGTAACCCTTTTCTGGGCGAGTTCGTGGTTGGTGATGGTGTGGCTGAACCATGGTGTTCTGCCATGGATGCGTCGTCGATGGTTTGGGGCAGTTGCCACTCTACTACTTGCCGCCGTCGCGCTGACGGGCTTGTGTTGTGGACTGTGGAGTGTCTATCACCCAGTAGCTTCCGGGAGTCCGCAGATCTGGTGGCCCTTTCTGTATCGCAATCACTTCGCCGCCTTCCTGCTGCTCTGCCTTCCCGTCGTGCTGTCCCAGTTGACCGCGCGGAAGCCAGCGCGTTACCTCTATCTACTTGCATCCCTAGTGACGATCACGGCGGTTATCTCGACAGGCTCGCGATCAGGGGTGACATTCCTATCTCTCGAACTGCTTCTGTTTGCCTGGTTGTCACGAGCGCAGCTCCGCAAGATCTTACGTCAAGCGATTGTGTCTCTCGTGTTGGTCGCACTTGCGCTATCGGTAGCCATTGGCGGCGTAGACCTGATGCAGTATCGTGTGCAACATAGTGGCGCGCTCTGGAAAGGCAGACAGGAATATTGGCAGGCAAGCCTCCACATGATAGAAGCCCGCCCGCTGCTGGGCTGGGGTTTCGGCGTTTGGCCGGACGTCTATCGTGAATTTCTCCTTCGAGACAACGGTCTTATTGTCAACCGGGCCCATAGCGACTGGTTGGAATGGACAGCGGAAGGTGGCCTGTGTGTCTTCGTTATTCTCCTTCTTCTATATCTGCGTTCGTGGCAACTGGCCGCTCGCCGCCCGTGGGCGCTGGGGATCCCTATTTTGTTCACCTCTGGAATGGTGGACTACACGCTACGACAGCCCCTTATATGGGTAACAATGCTTGCCTTATGGCAGCTGGCCTCGCGATCATCGGACTGTCTTGCTCCGCGATACGAATCGCGGCAGTAGATTTCGCGGAGCAGTGCCTATTCTTTCCTACGGGGCTAAGGTCCCATGAAGCTGTTTTGTATGCAAGCAAGTGCAGAGACAACTACGTGACAATAGGGCAAGCACAAAGGTCGACCATGCATCTCGCCGTTAATGCGCTTCGTTCCCTGCGTCCCTCGAAGAATAGCCGTCCGTGCGCGGGGTGTTGTCCACCCGGGAGAGTTTCGCAGTTCCGTCTGCCGCAAATTCTAGGCGCAGCTTTCTTTTTACTGTTTCTGATGCTGTTTGCTCTTGGGTGTGGGGCTTCTGCTGACCACGCGTCGAAAGATCTGCACGCTGTGTTCGCCGAGGAATGGGAACATCGTCTGCGGGAGAATCCGCTGCACGCCACGGCTGTGGGAGACGACCGCTATAACGATCGTCTGCCGGATTTTAGGCCTGCCACTGCCGAGCAGTCGTATCACTACTACAAGGGCATGCAGGAGCGATTGCAGAGCATCGCCATCAATCAGTTGAGCGAAGAAGGTCGAATCAGCCTGGAGGTCTTTCTGGTTGAGCTGCAGCATAATCTTGACAGCTATGAAACCGGATCCTATCTGATGCCCTTTAACGCGGACTCCGGTTTCCACATCTACTTCGCACGTCTGGGCGAAGACGTTCCGCTTCGTAACGAAAAGGACTATCGAAACTACATTGCACGTCTCCGCGCTTGGCCCGCTGTCGTCGATGGCCTCATCGAGCTTATGCAAGAGGGTGCTCGGCGTGGCATCACGCCTCCAGCCGTCACAATGCAGGGCTACGAAGCGACCATGGCGGCCCACATCGTGAGCGATCCGAAGGCAAGCGCCCTTTACGCTCCCTTTGCAAAGATCCCCGTATCCATTGCGGCAGACGTGCGGGCAACGCTTCGGCGTGAGGGCGAAGTCGCAATCGCCGAGAACATTGTACCCGGCTACCGCAAGTTGCATGGATTCTTTCTGAAAGACTATCTGCCGTCCTGCCGAAGCACCTTGGCCGCGAGCAATCTGCCGAACGGGGCGGACTTCTACCAACGGGAGATTCGTTACTACACCACGCTTGATTTGTCGCCAGATCAGATTCACGAAATCGGCATTGCGGAAGTGGCGCGTATCAAAGCAGAGATGACGGAGGTGATGCGAAGTGCCGGTTTCTCGGGGACATTGCCGGAGTTCATCCACTTCCTGCGCAACGACCCACGTTTCTACGCGAAGACTCCGGACGAGCTATTGCAGCGAGCAGCGTGGATCGCCAAGCGCATGGACGGCGCACTTCCCGCATTGTTCGGAAAGCTGCCGCGGCAACCCTATACGGTAGAGCCCGTACCTGATGCGATTGCCCCCAAGTACACGGCAGGCCGCTATGTAGAAGCGCCACAAGGTGGAACAAAAGTTGGCATCTACTGGGTGAATACCTACGCGCTGCCAACCCGACCATTCTATGCGCTGGAGGCGCTCACGCTGCATGAAGCCGTCCCGGGGCATCACCTGCAAATCGCCTTGGCGTCGGAAATGGAGGGTCTTCCCCCGTTCCGCCGTAGCGCCTATTTTTCCGCTTTCGGGGAAGGCTGGGGGCTCTATGCTGAACGGCTCGGAAAAGAAGCCGGGTTCTACCTAGACCCCTACTCCGATTTCGGTCGCCTGAGCTACGAAATGTGGCGTGCCTGCCGTTTGGTGGTGGACACCGGCGTACATGCCAAAGGTTGGACGAGGCAGCAGATGATCGACTACCTGATGGCAAATACGGCGTTGTCCCAGCACGAATGCACCACAGAGACGGACCGCTATATCTCCTGGCCTGCCCAAGCGCTCTCCTACAAACTGGGTGAGATCAAGATCCGGGAACTTCGCGCTCGTGCCGAACAGGATCTCGGCGAGCGCTTCGATCTACGTACATTCCACGATCGAATTCTCGCCAACGGAGCCATTCCGCTTCCAACGCTGGCTCGTGTCATCGACGACTACATCGGTGGCGTTCTGTCAAAGTCCACACCAGCCCACGCGCCGCGGAACGACCGCTAAACGCTGACAACTCCGGATGTCGAACTGGTGGTGCGGGCAGATCGGGCAGCTCCGGTGTTTCTTGAGCTGTTTTTTGCGAGAATGTCGAACCAGGGTCCGGATGATCGACTAACCAGTAACGGAACAGCCACTCCTCGCGCGATGTTATGTCGTGGCCTGATGCTGTTCTCAGAATCTGTTTTCGGAGGCGCCCACTATGCCCAAAGCGGCAAGTAGTTTCATTCCCAAAGGGTTTTCCACCGTTACGCCGCATCTAATTTGCAGTGACGCTGCGGCAGCCATTGATTTCTACAAACGAGCCTTCAGCGCCATCGAACTCATGCGCCTGACAGCTCCGAACGGCAAGATCGCACATGCGCGTATCCAGATCGGAAACGCCCCGCTGATGGTGGGCGACCAGCATGAAGCTTGCGGGGACGGAAGCGGTGAAAAGCCAGTGATGCCGCCGCTGACCTTGAACATCTTCATCGAAGATGTAGACGCCCTATTCGAGCAGGCTGTCGCCGCTGGTGCGGAGACTGTCATGACCCCAACAGATATGTTCTGGGGTGATCGTTATTCCGTAGTTAAAGATCCCGCTGGCCACGTCTGGGCAATCGCCACGCAGAAGCTGGAATTGACGCCGGATGAACTCCATAAGGCTCTCGAAGCCTTCATGGCCCAAACTCCACCTCAACCCTGAACTGTCCATTGTGGTTTGGCATCTCTTACGTTGCTCCGATGGCCCAACGAGGAGTATTCGCTGCTAGTGCCCTCGCCAGGAGCGACGATAGGGTCGCTCCTGGCATCCACCACATCGGCTGATATACTGAGTCGGCCATGCGCTTGTCTTTGCTAGTTCTTTCGCTCGCTTTGCTTCACGCTGTAGCCACTCTACCTGCTCAGGTTGCTGGTCTCACTACGCTCTCCAACCCATCCATTGCGTTCACTCGTCCGTCGAAGCCGTACGTGATCTTGAAGCGTGGGGATGTGGAAGCCGTCATCGTCGATAACTCTGCGGTCAATGATGAAGTGTTGTCAGATCATCGTGCGGGGTACAGCGGTCTGGCCCTGTTGCGACATCGTGCTCGAAAGGAAAATCTGTTTGTATCCCGATACTCCGGCCTGAACTTCGAACACATCATCAGCGGCGTCGCCTCCACAGAAAACAAGATTCAGTTTGAGCCTCGCAATCACCCAATGGAGCTGCGCGTCATCCATGAGCACGCTGTGGAGCTCTGTCAAACGCCTACTTTCCATCACGCCCTGGAGAGTTGCCAGCGATACGAACTATTGGAGGATGGAGTCATCCAACTTACCGTGGAAGTCAGTCCGCGAAATGCGACTTTCCCCCACGGCTATATCAACCTCTTTTGGGCGAGCTATATCAACCAGCCGGAGTCGTTGGATATTCACTTTCAGGGGCTTCCTGCGAACGATGCAGCCACACAAGCTCCTTCCTGGATTCGGGGTGTTACGCCTTCACACGGGGAGCTTTCCACGCACCCCGCCGTTGACGACAAGCGTGACTTTCCCCACGACAAGCCTTTCCCGCTTACTCTGGTCTTCAGTCTCTCGAACTACCGCTACACGCAGCCCTGGTACTACGCTGTCAGCCACGGCATGGCGTTCGTGCAGATGTTTCGTCCCAAAGACCGCGTACGTTTCTCTCAGTCCCCATCGGGTGGGGGTGTGGGTAACCCTGCGTGGGACTTTCAGTTCTTCGCCGAAAACGCACAGGTCAATCAGGTCTACCAATTTGTGATGCGTGCCGCCTACTTGCCCTACCGTTCGCCGGAGCAGATCGAGGAAGCTATGCGGACGCACAGGATGGAGCTTACGCAGTGACGCCTGGATGCTATCTGGCCGCATGGAGTTGCCGTCCGAGGCGAATCGCCCACTGTCAGATCGAGTGCGGAATTATGGATGGTTCTCCGCATCGGCTATGCTGAAGAGTTGCGCTTAGCGCAGGCGGAATGAATATTCTTTTTATCGGCGACATCTTTGGCCGACCCGGTCGGCGCATGGTGTTGGCGCATCTCAAGCAACTGAAGTCACAGTATTCGATTGATCTTTCCATCGCCAACGTGGAAAACTCCGCAGCAGGCTTCGGGGTTACTCCGCGTATTTGTGAGGACATGCTGGACGCTGGCGTGGACGTGCTTACCACCGGCAACCACGTGTGGGATAAGTCCGAAGTATATGGTTACCTGGATCAGCAGGACCGCCTGCTGCGTCCTGCCAACTACAAGGCGACCCTACCCGGCAAAGGGCTAACCATCGTCAGTACCGCCAGTGGTATCCGCTGCGCCGTTATGAACTTGCAGGGCCGCACGTTCATGGCCAGCGTGGACGATCCTTTCCAGATGGCGGATTCCCTGATCGCGCAGATCCCGGAAGACGTGAAAGTGCGTTTCCTCGATTTCCATGCCGAAGTCAGCAGCGAAAAGGTCGCCATGGGCTGGTATCTGGATGGACGGGTTAGCGCGGTCATCGGGACGCACACCCACATTCCAACCGCCGACGAGCGTGTGCTTCCGCAGGGGACTGCGCTTCAATCTGATGCGGGTATGACTGGTGCCTACCACTCCATCATCGGAGCCACGCCGGAATCCGCCATGAAGCGTTTTCTCACGGCGATTCCTAACCGGCTGGAAGTAGCGGAAGGCGACCCGCAGCTTCGGGGTTCCATTATTGACGTGGATGAAGAAACCGGTCGCGCGCGGAAGATTCGACGCCTAAAGGTGGAAGGTTTGGATCATCCGTGGGTAGTAGTGGAATAACCGTCTGCCCGCAGGATATCTATCTGCGGGACAGCCTCTACTCAATTTAGCGTTTAGCGGGTCTGCCGGTCTCTTACCGTGGCAGTTGCGGAGCGTAATAGCCTTTGCGGGCCCTTACTTCCATGTTCTTCCGCTTCGGAACTCGTAGGTCGATTTGCTGGTAGGTGCCATCGGTCTTCAACGGTTCCGGCCGATAGGACAAGTTGTACTGATGGCGCAGTTCGTTCGCGATGTTCTTGAAGGATTGTTCCAGGTCCTCCACCTTGAAGGGGAAGAAGCTCAGGCCGCCCGTTTCTTCGGCGAAGTAGCGCAATACCTTGTCACCCGTCGTGGACCGCCGACTGATGTTGGTGGAAATCGTATAGATCACAACATCAGTTTTCTGCGCCAGTTCCAACGCCTGGTCGCGGGTCCGGCTGCTCTGCGTGTCCTCGCCGTCAGATAGAATCACAATCGCGTGACGGAACTTGTAGAGCGGTTGATCTTTCCCGAGACGGTCCCGGCTCGTGTAGAAAATTGCGTCATACAGAGCCGTTCCTCCGCCGGGGCGCATATCGCGCAAAGCCTTGGATAGCTCCTCCAGATTGCCGGTCAGCTCGGTCTGGATTTCCGGCATCGAATCAAAACCGACAATGATTGCCTGATCCTGCCCCGGGCGTAGCGCTTCATTCAGAAAGCCAATAGCTGCTTCCTGCTCAAACCGAAAGCGTTCGCGAATGCTGTTGCTGGTGTCCACCAGAATAGCGATGCGCAAAGGTAGATCCGATTCTGCGTTGAACTCCAGAATCTTCTGGGGCTTCTTGTTCTCAAAAACCTGGAAGTCTTCTCGGGCCAGATCCGTCACAAAGCGTCCGCGCTTGTCGGAAACGCTAAAGAGCACGTTTACCCGCGTCACATCGACGGTGATCGGCGTGTCGATCTGCTGGTCGGCATTGGCCTCCGACGTCGAAGTCTGCTGTGCGGGAAGTAAGGTGGCTAAGAGTACACCGCAGGTGGCGCACGAAGCCAGCAAAAGCGCTCTTATGCCGAGTTTCATATCTTGCCCCTATTCTAGCGAATGCCATGCCCCGCTTGGCGTACTGGGCACGCCGTACTCGTTGGTTCAAGCCTGTTCGTCGAATGTCTAGCGTTCCGTCTATGTCCGTCGGCAGAGATACGCTGTGAATCCACATGACCTAGGCTTCCTATATTACTGGGCAACAGGTTCCCCCTCGCATCGGGTTGACGGTTATGGTACGTTTGCCGATAAGCCGTTGTGTCCGTCAAGGGCGCAATGGCCTCAAAAAGACTCACGGAGCAAGCCATGTCCCATCCCAGCCGTAGGCATTTTCTCAGAAACACCGCACTTGCTGCTGGCGCGGTCACCCTTGCCGGTCCTACCGCCTTGCATGCTGCTGCCCAGCAGACTAAACGGAGCGCCACGGACTGGGTGACTCTTGGCAACTCTGACGTGAAGGTTACCCGCCTTGCGTTCGGCACCGGCACCTTTGGTGGCAGGGTGCAGCGCGAACTCGGGCAAAAGGAATTCACCCGCCTTGTGCGTCACGCCTATGATCGGGGCATCCGCTTCTTTGAGTCTGCCGATTCCTACAATGAAATGCACGAAATGCTGGCTGAGGCGCTCAAAGGAATTCCACGCGATACCTACCGGCTCATGACGAAAATGCGGCTGAACGAGCAGGATTCTGTGCCTGCGACCCTGGACCGCTTCCGTCGTGAACTGAATACGGAATATCTTGATATCGTTCTGCTCCATTGCGTGCGCACCCCGGATTGGTCCAAGACCTACGAAGCCAGACGGGACGGCATTTCTGAACTGAAGGTGAAGAAGGTGCTGGCTGCTCACGGAGCCTCTGGGCATGGACTGCTATCCGTCCGGCAGTTCCCCGGCAACAAATGGCTGGATGTCGCGCTTTGCCGCATTAATCACAACGGCACCCGTATGGATACCCTGCCGGCGGAAGGCCCAGGTCGTGGCGACGTCCCGGAAGTCACCGGCCACCTCGCGAAAATTCACGCGCAGGGAACGGGTGTGCTCGGCATGAAGCTCATCGGTGAAGGCGCATTCAAGTCTCCAGAAGATCGCCAGAAGGCTGTCAATTATGCGTTCGGTCTGGGCTCCGTGGACGCGGTGACCATGGGTTTCAAGTCTACGGCTGAAATTGATGAGGCCATTGAGCGGGTGACGCGCGCCCTCAACTCCTAACGTACTTCTTTTCTGGAAGAACGCGTCTATTGACGTGCGATTGTGTTTAGTTTCGAAAAAGGCGGGATGGCGCTTCAACGCCATCCCGCCTTTTCTTTATGAGCTGACTTCTGCGGATGTCCGTTCCTTCCGTCCGATCGTATTTCCGCCTGCAATTCCCTGTCCCAGCATCGCCATCACGGCCTGAAACCGGTATTTCCTACATAGCGAATGCCTTTCCTACACGGTAATTCGTCATTCGAATCAAATACCAAATTGGGAATGTTGTTTGTGTTTTCAACAACTTAAAAAATTAATCCCAGTTTGGCACGCTGTTTGCTTATCTATTGGCGGAGGTGATGCGAATGTCTATCCTGTCTTTCAAACCAATGATGCTTCTGGGAACCGTCCTCGCGGCTGGTGTCTTCACACAAGGCTGCGCAACGAAGAACTATGTGAAACAACAAGTCAGCCCTGTGGACCAGCGAGTGAGCGAGGTCGCCCGTCAATCAGATGAACAGGGTAAGGCACTCGAAGGTCTCGATTCCAAAGTCGATACCAGCGTAAGTCGGCTTGACGAGAACGTCCGCACGGCACAACGCATTGCGGAAGACGCCACGCGTATGGCGCAGACGGCTGGCGATAGCGCCAATTCCGCGATGACTGCCAGCCGAGAGAATACGGCGAAAATTACCACGCTGGAAGATAAGTTGGGCAACGTGCACAACTTCACGTTGAATTCCCGCGAATCCGTCGTGTTTGCCTTTGACAGCCACTCTTTGAACGATGAGGCTAAGGCCACCTTGAACGAAATGATGAACAAGGTGAAAGCGAACCCGGTATATGTGGTGGAAGTGCAGGGCTATACCGACAAAACCGGCACCAGCGCCTACAACTTGGCCCTTAGCGAAAAGCGTGCCGATGCGGTAGTCCGCTATCTCACCAGCACCTACAGTGTGCCGTTGCGCAGCGTGCACAAGCTGGGCGTGGGCTCTGAAGACCCCATCGGTGACAACGCTACCCGCGATGGCCGTAAACAGAACCGCCGCGTGGAAGTCCGCGTATTTACTCCGGAACTGGATGGAGCTCCGGCTCTGAGTTCCAGCCCGAACCAGGACAACAAGGCGCGTACAACCGCCGCTAGCTACTAAGCTGCTAACCTGTCACGCCAGATAGGCCCAACGCGCAGCGAAGACGCGTGGAGTTCAAACAATCTGGCTGGCCATTCGCCGCCTTGTTGGGAATCCTGGAAAGCGCTCAGTCCGCAAAGGGCTGGGCGCTTTTTCTTGTTTGTAGCCGCGACTTTGCTTTTAATCGTTTGGGGATGCGCCGCGCCAAAACCGGTCTGCGGGGTTAGGGGCGGGGAATCAAGACCGGCTTCTTCGCGTCTTTATCTTTTCCTGCTGCCTTAGCGGCGCCGCCCTCTTTACGGGCTTGCTCATCCAGCCTGCGAATCCGCTTCTGCACCTCTGCGCGTGCTTTGTCGCCGTCGTCAGCGTGCTCCAGAAACTGCCGGTAGGCTTGCAGAGCGCCATCCAGATCACTGGTTTTCTCGCGCGATTCTCCCAGCAGCAAATACGCCTCGGTCACACTTTCGTCCCATTTCACAACTTCCTGCAGCCGCAAGGCAGCTGCGCGATGGCTACCCTTCCGGATGTAAAATTTCGCAACCTTCAGCTCCTCCTGTGCCTGTACGGGGTTGAAGGAATATTCTTCGGGGGTCGCGTAGCTCTCATCTTCTTCGGGTGGCAACTCGTGTTGCTGCTCCTGCTGTTGCTCCTGGGCCAGCGCGCCAGCGAAGCTGGAAACCGGTGCGGTAAAGAGCAAAACAGACGTCAGCAGCAAGAATCGCGCCGTAGGAGCCAGCGTTGCCGACCACGAGGAGTGGCGCGCGACAGGCGATGCCTCTCTCGTGGTGAAGCTGGCATTCGCCTGGCAGAACGCAATTTCGACCGCCTTGGAGGCTTCAAGGTTCTGCCGCGTCTCAAAAGGCCGTGTCACAATTTGATTGTACCGACCGGTCGATGCGTTGTGTTTCATGGTTCTTTCTGAACAAGTTAGCAGTTTGCCCCTCTTGCCAGGCGTCTATCTTTGGAAGAACGCGGCAGGGCGGGTCCTTTATGTCGGCAAGGCAAAAAACCTGCGCAATCGCGTAAGAAACTACCTTACCGACGAAAAACGCGCTGAGGCCAAAACGGGGACTCTGGTCTCCGAGGCCTCCACGGTCGAGTACATTCTTGTCGACAACGAAAAGGAAGCGCTGGCGCTTGAAAACAACCTCATCAAGCAGTTCAAGCCGCGCTTCAACGTCCTTCTGAAAGACGACAAGACCTATCCTTACATCAAACTGACGCGCGAACCCTACCCGCGGGTTTACGTCACGCGCAGATTACGCAAAGATGGGGCGCATTATTACGGTCCTTACATCCCCGCCAGCTTGGCTCACCGGTTGGTGCATTTCATCCACCGCCACTTCAAAGTGCCTTCGTGCACCGTAGATCTTTCGCGCAAACATACGCATCCTTGCTTGCAGTACCACATAGGGCGTTGTCACGGGCCATGTGTCGAGGGGCTCACCACCAAGGAAGACTACGGGAAGGCCGTCAAAGACGTACGCAATTTCCTGGACGGCAAGACCCGAGAGCTGGTGCGCGAATTGCGGGGGCGTATGGAAGCGGCTTCCGAAGATCTGCGCTTTGAAGAGGCGGCGAATCTTCGCGATCTGATTGGAACCATTGAGGAAGCCGAGCAGAAACAGAAGATGGCTGCTGCTGAAGGCGAGAACATCGATATCTTTGCCAGCTATGCGGAACCTCCTCTTGTGGCGCTTAACCTCTTCCACCTGCGCAACGGACGAATCGTCGATCGCCACGAGTATTTCTGGGAAGATCAAGCCGAGTTCGACCTGCAGGAGTTCTATTCCGCTCTGTTGAAGCAGTTCTATCTCGACCAGAAATTCATTCCGAACACCATCCACGTGCCCACGGATTTCGAAGATCGGGAGGCCCTGGAAGATCTTCTGAGTGAACGCCGCGGCGGCAAAGTGGAAATCCACACCCCGCAGCGGGGTCAGAAGAAGGCTATGGTGGCCCTGGCCGCCACCAACGCCAAACACAGCTTTGATGCACGGTTCCGCGTCATGAAGCCCAGCACGGCGGCCATCAAAGACTCTTTGCGGGACACGCTGAACCTGGAAGACGCTCCTACGCGCATCGAGTGCTTCGACATCTCCCACATCCAGGGCACCGACAAGGTTGCCAGCATGGTCGTGTGGGAAGAAGGCCGCATGAAGAAGGCCGACTACCGGAAGTTCATCATTCAGACCGTCATCGGCAACGACGATTTTGCCAGCATGTTCGAGGTAGTCACCCGGCGCTACCGTAGACTGCTAGAGGAAGAGAAGCCCTTTCCGGGTCTCGTTTTGATTGACGGAGGCCTCGGCCAGCTACACGCCGCCGCTCGCGCCCTTGAAGAGTTGGGCATCATCAATCAGCCTCTGGCTTCCGTGGCCAAACGCGAGGAAATCATCTACGTCTATGGTCAGGAAAACGAGCCAGTGAAGCTGGATCGTTTTCACCCGGTGCTTCACCTAATTCAGGTCATTCGCGATGAAGCTCACCGTTTCGCGGTCACCTTTCATCGGGCGCGTCGCCAAAAATCCCGCATGGTCACGGAACTTACCGAGCTGCCAGGTATCGGCGCCAAAACCGCGCAGAAACTTCTGAAGCACTTTGGCAGTGTGGAGCGCGTACGGGAGGCAACGCCAGAACAGCGCCGTGCCATCGCCGGGGCTGTTGCCGCCAAGCGCCTGCAGGACTATTTCGGAGAGGATGCTGTTGGAATGGATGATGCGGGCGAGGCGGCCGACGCCCTCATCGTGTTGCAGGGTGATTCGGATCTGCCTGAGATCGTGGAGTCTCCTGGCTCTGCGGTCGTAACGGATCCCGCTGTGACCTCAGATCAAGACTCTAAAGATCAGACCTAGTCGTCCGCACAGACCACCCATCACAGTTGCGTATTCAGTCCGGGCCTTCCGTGTTCGCCGCAATGTGTTCCGGTTTGTCCTCGCTCGCGGGTTCAAACACCTGCTCCCAGAACTGTTCGACTTGGTCGAACACCGTTTCCATGCCGTTTTCGTGAATGCGATAGAGCCTCTGTTGTGATTTCGACCGCACCTGCACCAGGTTCGCGCGCAGCAACGCGCTCAAGTGTTGGCTTACCGCGGGACGGCTCATGGAAAAGTGAGAGGCCAGCTCCCCAGCCGAATGCTCGCGGTTCGCAAGCATCCGCAGAATTTGACGACGCGTCGGGTCTGATAGCGCGCGAAGTGCTTGGTTTAGAATGCCTTCCATTTTGTAAGAGTATACTTATCGATTAAGTATCTGACAACAGTTTTCCATTGTCGATCAAAACATAATGAGATGAATTTGCTTTTATTTGACGGTCTGTGATGCTTTCCGACCCGGTCACAATTGCTGGGGATGATCGCTGTTGCGGGTCCTAGGTGTGGCGCGTGTGGTCACTATGGCGCGTTTCGTGACTACAGTATCCTGCAAGTAGTCCCAGTCATTCGGAAAGGGATGTGGAGAGATCAACCATGAAGAAAATTATCCAGACCGCCAGCGCTCCTGCTGCCATTGGCCCCTATTCCCAGGCCGTGGTATCTTCCCAGGGCTTGGTGTTCCTGAGCGGGCAGATTCCGTTGAATGCGGAGGGGGCGCTGGTTGACGGCGGTATCGTCGAGCAAACCACGCAGGTGATGAAAAACCTCGAAGCCGTTCTGCAGGCGGCGGGGTCTTCGTTGGCCGGTGTCCTGAAAACTACCGTCTATCTGCGGGATATGAACGATTTTCCTGAGATGAACAAGGTCTATGGCGAGTTCTTTGGTGATAGCCTTCCTGCCCGCGCCACCGTGCAGGTGTCCCGTCTACCCAAAGACGTGGCAGTGGAAATCGACGTGATTGCTGAGGTTGAGACGCCGACGGTCGCTTAACGCAAGTGGCTGCGGCCCCACTTCCCTCGGGGCTGAGCGCTCATCGACAAGCAACAGCCCCATGCTCCGCCTGTCAGGCGCGGTGGCTTCTACCGCGGAAGAAGGTGACGAGCGCTCCACCAATGCCGGAAAGCCCGGTCAGCGATACGAAAGCGACCACAATGGTTAGCAGCAATACGGTGAAGAGTTTCGTGCTATCAGAAAAGATTTCCCGCAACTGCGTGGCCTGTTCCGCGGAAAACGCGCCCGGGTCTCCGGCCTTCATGGCCTCGGCCATCAGGCTTTCCAGGTTGTTGCCCGAAAAGCTCAGCACCGAAAACGTGATCGCATAGATCCCCAACAGCAGCAGAAACAGGAACAGACCGGCGATCCATCCCAGCCGGAAGCTGTGTTTGAAATCCAGATGAGATTCCGTGCGTCGTTGGTAAGTGGATGCGGCGAAATATCCACCTGCTACCACCAGAAGCAGCTTGAGGACAACTGGGAAGGGCAGTAGAAACAACGGAAACTGCAGGGCTGCCGCGAGAATGCCCAGACGTACCGCCATGCGATTCCGCAGGTCAATCGGTTCTGGAGGTCCCTCCCAGATGACTGTTGGCATCTCTGCTGCGGGTGGTGGGGGCGCTGCCGTAGCCAAGACGCTTTGCTCACCGGGGGACGTTGCGCCTGGGTTCGTTTCGTAATCCGGTTCTGTTTTTAGCAGATCCTCGTAAACGGGCCGCCCACACCGGTGGCAGAAGAGGGCATCCGCCACAAGCGTGGCGCCACAGGTGCAGTGCGTGGGAGGGGTTCTTTCCATGCAAACTTTCTGTTGGTTTGGGTGTCCGTCGCCCAGGGCCAAAGTCCCGAACTCCGCCGCATTCCCTTGCGTCACTTCATTCTGCCGACGGCTTCCCCGGGGCAAGCCTTGCCAGGGCGCCGCGGTCCAGGGAGCAGCGACCGCAGCAGATCTACAGGTACCGCACCAGCCAACGATCTTATTGTCGCGTCAAATGAGATCAGATGGGGTGCTCAGTGCTTTCATCCTGACTAATTTGGCTGGGATTTCCGTCGGAAGGCGACAGATCCGTAGCGTCGGCCTGTTCCTTTTCTGCTTCTTCGCTGACGCTGTGATCGTTGCCTGTGTTATGCCCATCTTTGACCGATGCGCCGATTCGAGATAAAATGGGATTCTGTCGCCCTGCGGACTTTCTTCTGACGCGGGAGCTATTTCTACTCAGAGTGATCTGCGGCCAATGGGCCAACTCCAGCGAGGGATAAATGCCGAAACGGACGTTTCAACCGAATAATCGTAAGCGCGCCAAGACTCACGGGTTCCGCGCAAGAATGGCAACCAAAAATGGTCGGGCTGTGCTGTCCCGCCGTCGTGCCCGTGGCCGTTGGAAGCTGACCGTCAGCGACGAACGCGCTGTGCAGCGTTCCCACTAAGCGCGAAGGCCGATAAGTTTCAATCAGTTCGTTGCGGTTTCGATTGCGCACACTCTCTCTTTTGGAAGCTTCAGGTCCATTCGACGAGCCCACACCCGAAGTGGAGCCCACACCCGAGGTGGAGTTTTTGCCCTCCGGGCAAGATCAACCCATCAGTGGGCGCGAAGGACAAAGCGACGAGACCCTTCTTGATGAAGAGTCCCTCAATGAGGAGAGTTTTTCGGGAAAAATGTTTGGCTTCGGCCAAGACCAGCGCATTCGCAAACGTAAAGAATTTAGATTGGTCTACGATACGGGCAGAAAGCTTTCCAAGCGTAGCTTTGTAGCTTTCTGCCTGCATCGCCAGGATGAGGCGCCAACCCGGGCAGGGTTCACTACGCCGCGAGCTCTAGGTAAAGCGTGCAAGCGCAATCGGCTTCGCCGTCGCGTTCGTGAAGCAGTCCGGCTCTCGCTGGGGCAGTTGCCCACGGGCTGGAGTTTGGTCTTCAACCCTCGCCGAGTGGTCGCCGATATTCCCTTCACCGAGATTCTTGCCGAAGTGGAGCAGGTACTGAAACGATGCGCCGCCTCATCGTCTTGATGTTAGTTGGGTATAAGCGCTTTGTTTCTCCCCTCCTGCCATCCGCGTGCCGTTTTCACCCCACCTGTTCCGAATACATGCGTGAAGCCGTGGAAGTCCACGGCGCTTTGGCTGGAGCTTGGCTTGGTTTGAAGCGTCTGGCTCGCTGCCAACCCTTTTGTAAGGGCGGTTTCGACCCAGTGCCTCCGCACAAAGACGGTTCCAGTCAGCCAGTATCCTCCGCCACCAGATAGGTAATTGAGATTCCTGATGCCAGATATATCCTCCGGGCAAACTCCCAGCAATACCCCCAAGAAGCCGCAGGGCGAGTTTTCCATGGAAAGGAACATGCTGTTGGCGCTTGTGCTAATGGGCGCGGTGCTCATTGGCAGCCAATATCTGTTCCGCCTCTTCGGCCCGCCGCCGGAAGAGACTCCCGTTGCTGCTACGGCGACGCCCGGGCAGGAATCAGCCGAGGCGAAACCGGCGGATGCTGCCTCTAGCCAAGGCTCTACATCCCAGGGGAATTCCGGTCAGGGCGCTGATGCCAAGTTGACCGCTGGCAATTCGGAAACCAATGCTCCGGTTGTCGACGTGAAAAAGGCAGAGGCTGAGCAGACCTTCACCGTCGAAACGGAGCTAGCTAAGGTTGTCTTCAGCAACCGTGGCGCTGTGGTGCAAAGCTGGACGGTGAAAGCCCACAAAGATACCGAAGGCCGTGCCTTGGAACTGGTGAACCAAGCTGCCTTTGCCAAGCTCGCCAAACCCTTTGCTATCCAGATTCGTGGCGTCAAGCCGCCGGTGAATCCCAATCAAAGCCTTTTTGTCGCGGAAAAGAGCGCGGACGGTCGCTCCATCGATTTCGTTTATTCCGAAAACGGTTGGACTTTCCGTAAACACTTCCAGATTGCCGCCGACAGCTATCGCGCTCAGGTGCGTAGTGAGGTGTTGCAGGGAACGACCGCTGTTCCGCACGTGCTGGAATGGCGCGGTGGCTTCGGCGATTCCACGGTCGACAAGCGGCAAGACCACCAAAGCGCTGCCTTATTTGATCAGGCGCGCGGCAAGCTCGAAACGCGCACCGCTGGCGATGCCGAAGATGGCCCAGTCTCCATTCCCGGCGCCTATGCCTTTGCTGGTGTGCAGGATAAGTACTTCGCCGCGATGTTCCTTCCGGCCAGCCCCACCACGATGGATCTAACGATCTTCGCGGATTCTGTTCGCTACAACGGGGATAAAGAAGATGCTCCGTCTGTGGGTATTTCCATCGGCGGATCTGGCGAGAACGACTTCGAACTCTTTGTTGGCCCCAAGAATATCGACATCCTGAAAGCCGTCCATCCGAAGCTTACCGATCTGGTGGATTTCGGCTGGTTCTTCTTCATCGCGGAGCCGTTATTCCTCGCACTGAACTGGCTCAACGACAACTATCTGCACAACTTTGGCTGGGCCATCGTGGTGCTTACGGTTGCCATCAACTTCGTTCTTCTGCCCCTGAAGATCACCAGCATGAAGAGCATGAAGAAGATGCAGGCGCTGCAGCCGCAGATTGCGGCCATCAACGAACGCTACAAGGGCGTCAGCCTGCGCGATCCGCGTAAGCAGAAGCAGAATCAGGAAGTGATGGAGCTGTACACCAAGAACGGGGTCAACCCCGCTGCTGGTTGTGTACCTGTCCTGTTGCAGATTCCGTTCTTCTTTGCCTTCTATCAGGTGCTCTCAATCGCCATCGAACTGCGTGGCGCAAACTGGTTGTGGGTCGATGACCTATCCCGGCCGGAAACGCTGGCCATTCGTATTCTGCCCCTCACGATGGTGGTCTCTCAGATTGTGATGCAACGGCTGACTCCTAGCCCGTCCACGGACCCGGCGCAGAAGATGATGATGAACACCATGCCCATCGTATTCGGCTTCATCTTCTGGTGGGCGTCCAGCGGACTGGTATTATATTGGCTTACGAGTAACCTGGTCGGCATCGTACAGCAACTGTTTATCAATCGGTTTACGGATGCTAGCAAGTTGGTCACCGTACCCGCGGATGCAAAACAAGCCAAGCGGATCCGCAAGTAAGCCGTGGTTGTCGACGAGGGAGACAGGATTCTCTGCCCATGCAAGAAGCATCTGAACAGAACCAGCCAGTAACCATCTATACGGTGGAGGAGCACGGGGAGCGCATCCGCGAGTTCCTGAACAAGATCATCGAGAACGGAAAGTTCGCGTTGGCCTTTACTGTAGGGTTGCCCAAGCACCATGACCCGGATTTCGACAGGCCCGATTTGGCCGTCGATTTCAGTGGGGAGGACATTGATGTCTTGTTGTCCAACCGTGCTGAGTTGCTGCTTGCCCTGGAGATGCTGACCCTCGAACTGCTGCGGGTTCCCAGTGACCAGCATTCCAAGATCGCCTTCGATTGCAATGGTTATCGCTTGCTGCGCATGCGGGAATTGCGCTTAACGGCAGAGACCGCCGCCGAACGGGTTGTTACTACAAACAAGCCCTTTGCGTTTAATCCCATGAACAGCCGGGAGCGACGCGTGCTGCATTTGGCGCTGCGGAACAATACCGATGTTCGCTCAGAAAGCGCTTCCAGTGTGCATGGCCGCTATGTGGTTATCTATCCGGCACAAATGAAGACGCCGGCAGAGGCGCCTCCGCCTCCGGGTCCCTTTGCGCCGAAGGGCGGACCTCGTGAAGGCGCCCCTCCCTTACGTGGACGAGGTGACGACCGTCGCCCGCGCCGTGATGGGGATCGTGGCGGAGACAGACCCTACCGGGATCGTGGCCCTCGCGGCCCCCGTTCCTAAGATTTCCTCATCAGGAATTTGTAGCGATCCCGCATTCCGGGGCGGAATTGTGTTCGCAACGTATACCGTCTGGCATGGCGAGGCGCCCTCTGCTCGCCGTTTGCCGACCAGACCAAGACCGGTAGCAGCGTAGAGGGCTCCTGGCCTATCGAGTTTTCGCTGTGGAGACCCGATAGGGCGTGAGCCTCTGTATCGAATGAGCCTTCGGGCCAGGCGTGGAGATTAGGAAGAGGAACCGACTTGCAGTTGCGGGATACCATTGTCGCTTTGGCCACTCCCGCAGGACGGAGCGGTATCGGCATTGTTCGTGTTTCCGGGGACAATGCGGCAGCTATCGCAGCTGCTGTGCTGGGTTATCCGTCGCAGCCTTGGCAAAGCTGGCAGGCCCAGCTGGGCCTGCTCAAAGACGCTGACGGCGAGACCGTTGACCAAGTCATTGTCACCTACTACGAAGCGCCCCGTTCCTATACCGGCGAGAATGTCGTGGAAATCGCTTGCCACGGCTCACCTGTCATTCTGGCCTTCTGCGTGGATGCCCTGGTGCGCGCGGGAGCCCGTCCGGCAGAACCTGGCGAATTTACTCTACGCGCCTTCACCAGCGGACGCATCGACCTACCCCGTGCGGAAGCCATTCGCGATCTGATCGAATCCACCACCATCTACCAGGCAAAAATCGCGTCCCAGCAGGCGAATGGATCGTTGGCTCGCCATCTGCAGCCCGTCAAACAGCAAATATTGCAGCTGATCGCCATGCTGGAAGCCGGTATTGATTTCGCCGAAGACGCCACCAGCGAAATCGATATCCCCGGAGCTTCGCAGATCTTGCCGGTGCTGGAGGCGGCGCACACCCAGGTCTCTGGTCTCGCCAGTTCCTATGAGTTAGGCCGCTACGTACACGAGGGGTTGCATCTGGCTATTGTCGGCAGACCCAATGTGGGGAAAAGTAGCCTCTTCAATGCCCTGCTCAAGCAGGAGCGGGCGATTGTTACGGCAATTCCTGGCACCACGAGAGATCTTGTCAGTGAACGGGCTTCCATCGGAGGCATTCCCGTTCGATTGATGGATACGGCAGGTATCCGCACCTCGGAGGATCTTGTAGAAAAGCTAGGCATCGAGCGCAGCTATGCAGCCATCGCCGATGCAGACCTCACGCTATTGGTGCTTGATTTGTCCTCGGAACTCACTCCTGAAGATCATCACCTGCTGCAGCGAGTAGCGAACAGTGGCGCTTTTCTGGTGGTGGGGAACAAAAGTGATCGGCCGGTGCAGGCGGCCGTCAACCTTCCCTTCCTGGCCGTTTCCGCCCGCAGCGGGCAAGGGCTGGAAGCGCTACGAGCTGCCATTGTGGCCCAAGTGTCGCCGACTGATGGCATACAAGCCTCGCAAGGCCTGATCACCAACGCCCGCCACGCCGGGCTTCTGCAGCAATCCGCTAACTCTCTGAAACGGGCTATGGATGCCGAATCACAGAGACTTCCGCACGAGATGTTGCTGATCGACCTTTACGCTGCCCTCCGTTACATTGACGAACTTACCGGAGCGACCACGGCAGACGATATTCTGAACCGCATCTTCAGCAGCTTTTGTATCGGCAAGTAAGCCCCTTCCGCGCTGAGTCCATTTTCCCCCTCGCGTCCTTTCGACAGCGGCAGTGCCTGTCGGCTAAGGGGCTCCTAGCTCCCGGATCGCCAGCAACCGCGTGGTTACCGGTGCTCCCGCCACCTCGTCCACTTCCATCAGAAATTCACAGTAGGGCAGGTCTCGCGGATTCTCTTTCCCTAGCCGCGCCGCAATCTGTTTCAGGAATGCTGGTTCGGAAACCGCATCTCCCATCAATTCCATCAAGGATGCCGACGGGCCGCCAATGAGCAACACCCGCCCTTTCCCACTCAAATTGGGCATGTAAGCCATGCGAGCGTAGCTGATACGCTTTCCGGCAAGCCGACGGTTTCTGTATTCGCTGGCTTCGCCTGGGTGCGGGCTGGTATTCGCAATAAACGCCTGATGCTGGTCATCCTGAATGATGCGGAAGTTGAGTTTATGTTCAAAAAGCTGCACCCAGGGGTTGGCAAAGGGACCACTCAATAAAATCGCGCTGCCGTCCACCAAGTCACGTACGCCAATCTCCTGGGGGTGTCTGACCGAGATTTTGCCGAAGAGGCCGCCGCGTACCAGCCGTGCCAGCGACTGAATGCTTCCTGTCGCCACCAATTGTCGGTCCTTCACTTGCGCCCACACCGGGTTTCCCGTTCCGATGGCTGCCAGCAAAGCCGGGTCATTCTTGAATGCGCCTGATTCATACGCCTCGACGGTAGGGGCATCTCCCGTCAAATCTTTGAAAATCTGCACAACACCATCGCCGCAAACCACGCTGACTCCCTGGCCGGGTACGTTTTGCAGCAGGCTCAGCATGGTGGGTTCCGGAGCGGGTTCCGGCCAGAATCGCACGGCGAGCAGGCAGACCAATGCAATGGCCAACACTCCGGCCACCGCCCAGCCGGTCCACGTCGTGCGGCGCGTGTCCACTGGGACTAGATCCGTGGGTTCTGCTGATTGTGGCCCTTGTGGTTCGCAGGCTTCAACCAAAGACCGTGGTCGAAAGGTGGGGACATACGTGCCCCGAGGGATTTCCACGATCCACGCCGCTTCCCGTCCTTCCTCACGGTAGTACTCTTCCAGCTTCTGTCGAAGTTGGCGCGCTGTCACCCGGACGATGGTGTCGTCCTGCGCGGAATAGTCGGCATGTCGGCCGAAGACCTCGATGCCGATGTTTTTCTCTTTGATGTCCTCCGCGCGACCTTCCAGGGTTTTTTGGCCAACATACCAAAGGAATTCACGAAGACGAGGCCGTCCTCCCAACGTACTGCTTTGCAGTAACTGGTCCAGGGCAGCGGCAGCCTCCGGAGGGAAGCCGTCGTTAACGGTAGCAGATACTTCTTGGATCCGTGCCATGGCTAGAGCTCAGCGCTGATTCTAACAGCATTGTTATCAATCCGTTTCTCGGTATTTCACGGTGAATTCCCCTTGCGGCTAACGCCCGTCGCTGAAATGATCGACAACCTGAGCCATTGGCTTGGGGTTGTTTTATGAACGCATTCACTCGTCGAAGCCTGTTGGCTTCCAGTCTTTCGATTCCCACGCTGCTATCCGCGCAGTCGTCGGGCGCTGCGGCGCCCAGCTCTCAAGCACCGAATGTGATGGTGATCATTCTGGACGATCTTGGGGTAACAGACCTCGGTTACCTGGGCGCGTCGCATATGAAGACGCCGTACATTGATGCATTGGCGAAGAATGGGGCGGTGTTTACGAACTGGTATTCCAACGCCCCGGTGTGCGCTCCTTCGCGCGCCTCTGTGATGTCTGGCCGCTACCCTGCCCGGGCGGGGGTGCCCTCGAACGGCGGAGAGCTGACGGCGGGCATGCCCTGCCTCGGGTCGCTCTTCAAAGGCGCGGGCTATCGCACGGCAGCTATCGGCAAATGGCATTTGGGCCTTAGTGCAAATACGCATCCAAACGCGCATGGCTTTGACTACTTCTATGGCTTCCTGAACGGTTGCATCGACTACTACTCCCATCGCTTCTATTGGGGTGAGCCGCGGCGCGCCAACTTCCATGATTTGTGGCGCAATCGGGAAGAGATCTTCGAAGACGGGCGCTATTTCACCGAGCGCATCACCGAGGAAACAGTAACTTTCCTGGATTCCGTAAAGGGGCAGCGCTTCTGCGCCTATATCGCCCAAAACGCGCCGCACTATCCCATGCACGCGCCCGATAAGTACACGGCGCGTTTCGCGCACCTGCCGTTGGAACAACGCCTCTATGCGGCGATGGTATCCGCGGTTGATGACAGCGTGGGCGCCATCACGGAAGCTCTGCGCCGCAACGGCCAGTTGGATAACACCCTGTTGATCTTTGTTGGCGACAACGGCGCCACCACGGAAAAGCGGGCAGGTCAGGGGCAGCAGTATGCGACAGCTGGGTCGAACGGGAAGTTCCGTGGGTTTAAGTTCTCCGTCTTCGATGGCGGCACGCACGTGCCCTGCGTCGTTCATTGGCCAGCGCGGGTGAAGCCCCGGTCTCTTTCCCAGCTGGCGCAATCCATGGATATTTTGCCGACGGTCCTCGATGCGACGGGTATCCAAGCCCCGGAAGGAATGGATGGGTATTCGCTGATGCCTGCCCTACTGCAGGATGCTCCCTCCCCGCACAAAGAACTCTATTGGTTCAATCAAGGACAGTTAGCCGTGCGGCGCGGCCCGTGGAAGTTGGTCATTGATGGGAAAGACTTTGACCGGCGGTCTGAGGGCAACCAGGCTCTTACCGGCGAGGATGCCCTGTTTCTATCCAATCTTGATGAAGACCCTGGCGAAACGCGCAACCTGCGGCGGGCTCATCCCAACCTGGTGGATGAACTGGTAACGCTCGCCAAGCGCTGGCACTCGCAACAGCCGCAGTAGGCTTTCATTCGGGTGAGCTGCGGCGAAATTTTTCTGTATGAATCTGGCTCAGTCTGTTGTTTCAGGAGGCCCCATGTTGAGGATTCTTTTCTTGCTCTGCTGCGCCTTTGTGGTGACGGTGGGCGCTCAAACATCCACCGGCACCATCACCGGGGTTGTGCACGATCCATCAGGAGCTGTCGTTCCTAGCGCCACTGTTCATCTGGTCGGTACGGATACCGGAGAGGTCGCGCGCACGATGACGACGGCGGCCGACGGAAGTTTTTCCGCGCCGCTTTTGCGGCCTAGCGTCTACACAGCTGAGGTTTCCGCCGCAGGGTTCAAGAAGGTCTCCCGCCCCGGAATCACTCTACGTGTTGATGATTCCTTGAGTCTGCAATTCACACTGGAGCCCGGTTCCATCAACGAGTCCGTGACGGTGAATGCTGAGGCTGAACTGGTGGAGGTCCGGTCCAATACCGTGGGGCAGGTCATTGATGATCGAAGCATCCAGCAGCTTCCCTTGAATGGCCGCAACTATCTAGATCTGGGAGCGTTGAGCGCAGGCGCAGTCCCCAGCACCCGTTCGCGGGATCGATCCTTCTCCGCATACGGGAACCGCGGACTGCAGAATGCATTTCTGCTGGATGGAGCACGGAATCAGAACTACCTGCGCGGATTGGATAACCGTGCCCGTGACGCCATGCGGCCTTCACTGGAAGCCGTCAGTGAATTCAAGGTGCAGACCAGCAACTACTCGGCAGAATATGGAGCGTCCGCCGGCGCTGTGGTGAACGTCGTCACCAAATCCGGAACCAACGAAGTGCATGGCTCCGCTTTCGAATTCCTGCGGAATAACAAAATGGATGCACGCGACTATTTCCTGCCCGCCAACCTGGAACAGCCGCTGTTCATTCAGCATCAATTCGGCGGGTCGCTTGGTGGACCTGTGGTGAAAAACCGCGCTTGGTGGCATGGGGCCTTCCAGCGCACACATATCTCAGAGGGCGATACCAACCGGGCCACCGTGCCGCTTGCCAACGAAACCCGTGGCGTCTTTCAAACAGCCATCTACGATCCCTTTTCGACGCGAGCCAATCCCAATGGGTCTGGGTTTGTGCGTGACCGCTTTGCGAACGACACCATTCCCGTGTCGCGCATAGATGCGGTGGGGCGCTCGTTGGCGGAGCTTTACCCCGGCCCCAACCTGGCGGGCCTGGCTAACAATTGGGTGACCAACCCGGTGCACGCGACGCGTGTGAATAACGGCACCTTTCGCGGTGACCTGCGCCTGACCGATGCGGATTCCGTATTTGGTCGGTACTCCTTTGACGAGGGCACCTTCACTCGTTTGCCTGCGCTTCCTTCCGGAGCACAAACGCCCGTGAATCGCAGCATTCCCTCGCGTTCCTGGGGCCTCGGCTATACGCGCATCGTTAGCCCCACCATGGTCAACGAGCTTCGTGTCGCCTATAACTACACTGGGGTCATTCAAGACGCCACGTTGGCGAAAAACGAGATCATCGCGGGGTCGCTTGCCCCTGGTGTGGAATCATCCATTCCGGCGGTGAACGTTACGGGCTACGCGGGTTTGGGTGCGCAGCCTGCCAATTTTGGCAATGTGCCGTTGAATAAGAAGTCGCGCGTCACCAATATCAGTAATAACTTCACCTGGGTACGCAGCGGCCACACACTGCGCACCGGCTTCGATTTCCAGCACATCGACGTGCCCACATTTGCGGCGCTGCAAGGGCGGGGCAGTTTCGGGTTCACGGGCGTTTTCTCGCAGAATCTCCTCAGCCGTCCGGGTAGCGGCAGCGGCGTCGCGGACCTATTGCTCGGCCTGCCCCACAATATCAACGTGGGAACGCCAGCCGACGCAAATGAACGCGCGCAGAATTACTACTTTTATGTACAGGATGACTGGACCATCAGCCCAACCTTCACCGTCAACCTGGGCATCCGCTATGAGGTCACCAGCCCCTTCTACGATGCGAACAACAAGCTGGCCAACTTGGTGATGGACCCGGGACCAGACTACGGAAAGTACGTTCTTGCCGGTGACCCCAACTATCCAAGGTCTTTGCAGAAACTCGACCGGAACAACTGGGCGCCTCGGGTGGGCTTTGCCTGGCGAGCGCCAAGATCGCTGGTGGTGCGTGGCGGCGCAGGTGTATTTTTCGCGCAGGATGAAGGCTTCGGCATCAGCCAGCGCATGACCAATAACCCGCCGTTTGTGGGATTTGGCGGCTACAACATTGTCAGCGATCAGCTAAACCCGTCTTCCACCATTTCGCTCAGCGGTACATTGCCGGCGCGTCCAGCGCCCATCGACCCTAACACGTATACTCTGCCGCCGAACAATACGTTGCAGGTGCGTTCCTGGCCGCTGCGGAATACCATTCCCTACGTGATGCAGTGGAATCTCTCCGTGCAGAAAGAACTCGGGCGGGATTATGTATGGGAAGTGAACTACGTGGGCAACAGTGGCGTAAAGCTCTACGGCGCGTATGAAGGCAACCAGCCGCAGCCGGGCCCAGGTGGCATCAATACCAGACGTCCGCTCAGCAGCATCACCAGCGGCAGCATTCTGATGATGGCGCCGTGGGTTACCTCCAACTACAACGGGCTTTCCACGCGTATTGAAAAACGTTTTTCTTCGGGCTTCAACTTCCTGGGTGCCTACACCTTCGGGCGGGCGTTGGATATGCAGAGCAACGTAGATCTCAGTGATGGGGGTGGATTTGTCTCTGGTTCCGGTCAGGTGATGGATAACTACAATCGGCGATTGAACTACGGTCTCTCCGATCACCATATTGGTCATCGTCTGGTGGTTAGTGGATTGTGGGAACTACCCTTCGGCAAAGGCAAGCCTTGGGTTACGTCTGGCGTGCCAGCTTTTGTGCTGGGCGGCTGGGCGCTCGGCGGCATCACCACGATTTCTTCTGGCCCGCCCATTACCTTGACTCTGAATTTTGACAATGCCAACACCGGCCAATCCAACCGTCCTGATCGACTGGCGAATGGAACGCTTAGCAACCCGACGGTGGAACGGTGGTTTGACACGTCCGCTTTCGCATTTCCCGCGCAGTACACGCACGGGACCGCGGGTCGCAATATCCTTACCGCGCCGGGCAATGTATCTACGGACGCGTCCTTACAGCGCAATTTCAACCTTCCCTTCCGCGATGGCGCGCGCGCGGAGTTCCGCGCCGAAGGCTTCAACGTGTTCAATACGCCGCAATTGGGAACGCCGGGAACCGCTCTGGGCGCTCCCGCATTCGGGATCATCGGGGGCACCTCTCGCAACAACCGGCAGATGCAGCTTGGTCTGCGTATCGTGTTCTAGGGAGATGCGCTGCTAGAACAACGGAACGCCTAACTGTCTAGCGCAATCATCCGGCGTCGAGACATTCTTCTGCGTTCATTGCGTCCCTTTCGGGTTACCATGCCTGCTAGTGAGCGCGATTCTGGAACTGCTGGGAATATCTCGACGCTATGACTCTGTCGCGGGCACTGTCACGGCGGTAGACAATCTCACCCTTGCGATCCCCAAGGGATCCTTCTTTGGCCTGCTGGGCCCCAGCGGCTGCGGCAAGACCACGACTCTAAGGATGATTGCGGGTTTTGAGCATCCCGACCAAGGCGACATTCGACTGAATGGCTCTTCCATCATCGGGTTGAAGCCTTACCAGCGGCGCGTCAATACCGTGTTCCAGAGCTACGGGCTCTTCCCGCATCTTTCGGTGCGGGCGAATGTGGAATTTGGCCTTCGTCATGTGTCAGCGACGGAACGAAGCCAACGCAGTAAGGAGGCTTTGGCTTTGGTGCGGATGACCGGGAAGGAAGATCGCTACCCCTCGCAACTTTCCGGCGGCGAAAAACAACGTACCGCGCTGGCGCGGTCGCTGGTTCTGCAGCCGGAAGTGCTGTTGCTGGATGAACCGCTTTCCGCGCTGGATGCTCGTCTACGAGATCAGGTTCGTCGCGAGCTCACTCAACTACAACAACAGTTGGGCATCACCTTTTTGCTGGTCACCCATGATCAGGAAGAGGCGCTATCGCTGTGCGGGCAGATTGCGATCCTAAGCCACGGAAAGATGATGCAGTGCGGTACGCCGCAAGACCTTTACTTACACCCATCCTCCCGCTTTGTGGCGGACTTTCTGGGTAAGGTGAACTGGCTTCGTTTCGTAAATCAGGAGATTGGTCTGCGACCCGAGGCCATACGGCTCTCCCTGGAAACTCCTCCAGACTCGTCTCGTTGCGTTCAGGCGCGTGTGCAACAGACCGTGTTTCTCGGAAACTTGGTGCAGGTGGAGTTGTGGACAGATCGCGGGGACCTCGTGCTGGCGGAGACGTCCCGTTTCGAAGGAACGTATACTCCGGGACAAGCGGTGTGCCTCTCATGGCTGCCCGCCGATGAAATCCATGTGGATGCGCAGCCAGTTTCCTTGGCCGCGGAGCTCGCGCAGCCATGAATCTAAGACGCATCTTTCTGGCCCCCGCCTGGGTGATGACCGCCATCTTCCTGGTGCTGCCGCTGTTCGTTGTGCTGGCGTATAGCTTCCTGACGCGCGGAGCCTATGGCGGCCTACAGCTCCCTTGGACCACTGAGAGCTATCAGCGTCTGGTCGATCCGCTCTATCTCAGCATTCTGGGCCGTTCCTTTCTGCTAGCGGCTGTCGTTACCCTCGTCTCCCTGTTGGTGGCCTATCCGTTGGCTTTGTTCATTTCGCGTTCCGGCAGGCGCAAGATGCTATGGCTGAATCTGGTGATGCTTCCCTTCTTCACCAGTCTGCTAGTGCGTACCTATGCGTGGGTCTTTCTGTTACGCGATACCGGTCTGTTCAACACGGTGCTGCTCTCTGTGGGGCTCATTCAGGAACCCCTACCTCTTCTCTATAACGACGGTGCCGTTGTTCTGGGTTTGGTTTACAGCTACCTGCCCTTCATGGTGTTGCCCATATTTGCGAACCTGGAACGCATTGATCCTAACCTGCTTGAAGCAGCCGCTGACCTGGGGGAAAGCCCGTTGTGGGCATTGTGGCGCGTGTTGGCGCCGCTATCCCGTCCTGGCATCGTGGCGGGCAGCGTGTTGGTATTCATTCCATCATTGGGTTCCTATTTGACCCCTGACCTTTTGGGTGGCGGTAAAAGTGTGTGGGTGGGCAATGTCATCCAGAACCAGTTCACCAATGCGCGGGACTGGCCTTTCGGAGCGGCTCTCGGTGTATGCCTGATGTTGCTGGTGCTCGGCCTGATGCGTCTTTGGCAGTCGAAGGGTGGAGGCGAACTCGGATGAGCGCGCCCATCAGCAAGACATTGCGCACAAGCGCTGGCCTGATCTTTGCTTTTCTTTATCTGCCCTTGGCGGCGCTGATTGCCTTCAGTGTGAATCAATCGTCCAGCACAGTGTGGGCTGGCTTCAGCATGCGCTGGTATCAGGAACTGTGGAGCGATCCGCAAATTCTATCGGCAACGGCGAACAGCCTGCTGATTGCCGCCACAAGCACCGTACTGGCAACCATCATCGGGACGCTTGCCGCCTATGGCCTGTGGAAGCGGCAATCTCGCCTGCTGGTGAGTACGGTGTATCTTTCGTTGGTGACGCCCGAAATTGTGATGGGCGTGGCGCTGCTGGCTTTTTATCAGGCCGTGTTTCGCTACCTGGACGTACAACTGGGCATGCACACCGTTATTCTTGCCCACATCTCGTTCTGCTTTGCCTACGTCGTGCTGGTGGTGCTCGCTCGTCTGCGCAATATGGATGCATCCCTGGAGGAAGCCGCGCTTGATCTGGGCGCCACCGAGTGGCAGGCCTTCTACAGGGTGACGCTACCTTGCATCGCGCCTGCTGTTGCGGCGGGAGCGCTGCTTGCCTTCAGCACCTCATTGGACGACTATGTCATCACCAGCTTGGTGGCTGGCGTGGATTCCGAAACGCTCCCCATGGTGATTTACGCAAAGGCGCGCCGCGCCATCAGCCCTTCCATCAACGCGTTGTGCGCCATCATCGTCGTCGCGGTCGGGTCTTTGGTGTTGTTGTCCCAGAGGTTGCAGCGGTCATGACGGGAACACGGCGCACCTTTTTTCTGGGGTTGGCCGGGCTGGCTGGCTGCACACGGGATTCCCGACCGCGTTTGAACGTCTATAACTGGAGTGACTACATCGCGCCAGAAACCATCACGCGCTTTCAGCAGCAGACCGGCTCGCGCATTCACTACGCCAACTATGAAAGCAACGAGGAGTTACTATCCAAGGTCTTCAGCGGGAACTCGGGTTGGGACGTCATCTTCCCTTCGCACTACTTTCTTCAGCCGCTACAGCAGAACGGGCTGCTATTGCCATTGCAAGCTGGTCGTCTGCCGTTACTGCCAAACCTGACTGCGGAAATGCGGTCCCCCTCTTGGGACCCTAGCTTGGATTGGTGCGTTCCTTACATGCTAGGCGCTGCGGGAATCGTCCATCAGCGTTCTGTGAAGGTCACCGATCCATCCTGGGATCTTCTGTGGAACGAGGCGCTACGGGGCAAAGTGACTATGTTGGACGACCCTGGAGACACCATTGGTGCGGCGTTGCTGAAACTCGGGTTTCCACTCAATACCGGGGATGCCTCCGCACTGCAGCAGGCTAAGCAGGCGTTGATTGCGCAGAAGCAGATGCTACGAGCTTATCTGAATTCAGAAACACGCCAGGGGCTTGTCGGTGGAGACATCCAGGCATCGCACCTATGGGCCACGGTTGCCCTACTCGCCATGGATGAGTCTGAGGAGTTGTCGTTCTACTACCCCCGGGAAGGATACGCGCGCTATGCCGATTGTGCGGTTGTGCTGAAAGAAAGCCGCCACCCGGAACTTGCCCACGAATTTCTCAATTTCCTACTGCAGCCGGAAGTGGCTGCCGCCAACGCAGAGGCTGCTCTCGCGACGACCACCAATCAAGAAGCTCGCAGGGTATTGCCAGTGGAACTCCGGGATAGTTTGGCTCTGTTTCCGGATGCTGTGACGTTATCTCGTGGACAATGGTTCGAGCCACTTCCTCCCGATGTTCAACGGTTACGGGATCGCATTTGGACGGAAGTGAAAGCGCACTGACTTAGGCCGTAGCCTTCCTGCAAGACAGCCTTGCTCGCTTGTAGGGGTTTGACGCTACTGGCGGATCTGCGAAGATCACAATGGAGGCCATTGGGCTTCTCCGAACATCCATGGCTCCCATGACCGACAACCCCTTCGCCATCCTGACCACGGTGGTGGCTCCCGCTATTCTTACTAACGCCTGTTCGGTGCTGGCCCTTGGCACCAGCAATCGCATTGCCCGAGTTGTCGACCGTGCGCGGGTCGTTTCCGGTCACATCATGAGTTTGAAGGCTGGGGATCCGGAGTGCATCTATTGGGAACGGCAGATTCGCGCCCTGCGCGTGAGGTCGCGGTATCTATTCTGGGCGTTGCGTCTGATTTACGCGTCGCTTGGCGCCTTCGCAAGTGCCGCGCTGATTGCTGTTGTGGGCTCCGCGCTATCGGCCACTGGGTCAGAGACTATCTTTCGTCTCGCTGCCATCACGGGTCTGCTTGTGGGGACTGCCGGGGTTGTGGGGCTTGCCGTTGGTTGCGTGCTGATGGTGGGTGAGGTGCGCTTGGCGCTGATTCAGACCCGCGCGGAATCTGAGTACGCGATGGCTCACGGAGAAGGGAACTGTGGCGAAAAGTATGACGAGGAGGCGGACGCAGAAGTGATGCCCCGCCAGCCCTACTAGGCCGATCCCTCTTGAACTGTCAGTCTTCGGATTCCGGAACCAGATAGGTTTGGAAGATCGGGTCGAGCGTGATCTGCAGGCGTTCCCGGCGCACCCGTTCGGCACGCACGATGGCGATCAGATTCTGCGCGCTTTCTTTCACGTCGTCGTTGATGATGACGTATTTGTAGTGCTGCGCATACTTCACTTCTTGTGACGCTTCCTGCAGGCGGCGTTGAATCACTTCCTCGGCGTCCTCTGACCGTCTACGCAGGCGCTGTTCCAACTCCTTGCGCGATGGGGCCACCACAAAGACGCTGACGGCGTCGGGCCGTTTCTTCATCACCTGCATTGCGCCCTGGACGTCGATATCCAGCAGCAGATCCGCGCCTTTGTGATCGGCCTTCTTCGCATAGCTATCGTGGGTGCCGTAGTAGTTGCCGAAGACTTCGGCATGCTCCAGAAACTCACCGGCCGCAATGCGCCGCTCAAATTCGTCACGGGAAATGTAGTGGTAGTGCTGCCCTTCCTGCTCCGCGCCACGGGGCTGGCGCGTGGTGTAGCTGACGGAAAAGGCCAATCGTGGCACTTCTTGAATCAGCGCATTTACCAGGGTTGATTTGCCGGACCCACTAGGGGCGGAAATGATGATAACCATCTCAATCTCAATACTCTGCCATCGGGCTTGCCGCCTAGCGTTGGGCAGCGCTTGCCGCCAGTGCATGCCCGGCCTCAGCCAGAATGCCAGCGTCAACTGGAGAGGCTGGCTCTTCCAGTGTCCCGCGAGTGCCTAGGCTGCGGCTACTCCAAATTCAGCGATTGCTCTCGCATCTTTTCGATCTCGGCCTTCATGGTCAGCCCGGAAGTAGTGATGCGCAGGCCGAACTCGCCGGTGTTGGAGGTCTTTGCCAGCAACGTGTTCGCCTCTCGGTTCATTTCCTGCAACAGGAAGTCCAGCTTCTTGCCGACTTCCCCGCCCTTTGACAGCAGTTCCCGAAGCTCGTCCACATGCACCAGCAGCCTGGTGATTTCTTCCGAAACGTCCGTTTTGTCGACCAGAACGGCAGCTTCCTGGGCCACTCTCTGCGGGTCCAGGCTTGTCGAGGCCAGCAGGTCTCCCAGCCGTTGCCGCAGCCGGTTTTGGAAGTATTGCATGGCTTGCTGACGCAGAGATCCTGCTTCCTGGGCGCACTGGGCGATAATTTCCACCCGGCTCAACATATCTGCAAGAATGGCGGTGCCTTCCCGCTCGCGAAACGCGCGGTGCTCGGCAAGGGCCAAATCAAGGGCGTTCAGGAACAGGGCCGGTATATCTTCGGAGGAACTCAGGTCCTCTTCCACCAGCATGCCCGGCATACGCAGCGCAGACTCAATATCGGGCGCCGCTTCCGAGCCCACCATGGTTGTCGCTGATTTCCAAGCGCCAAGCCAGGCGCGGAAGAGGGGCTCGTTCAATTGCAGGTTGTTGCCGCCGCCGTTGCGGCCCATCTGTACGCTCACCTGCACATAGCCGCGGTTGATCCAGGTGCGTACCCGCTTGCGCACTTCGTTTTCCAGCACATCCACCGGAGCCGGCAGATGTAGCTGCAAGTCAAACGCCTTGTGATTGACGGTCTTTACGGTCACGACGCATTCTCGTCCAGCAATGGGAGCGCTCTGCCGGGCAAAACCAGTCATGCTGCGAGTTGGTTGGGTTGGCTGACTCATGATTTTGGGTTTGGGTCTAGTTCCTGAAACTGCATATCGTATAACTTTCGGTACAGGCCGCCACGTGCTAATAGCTCTTCATGCGTGCCTTCCTCTCGAATTTGGCCTGCTTCCAGTACCAAAATGCGGTCGGCGCGCCGAACTGTGGCCAGGCGGTGCGCGATGACGATCACGGTGCGGTTCTGCATCAGGTTCGTCAAGGCCTGTTGCACCAGCATCTCGCTCTGTGTGTCGAGATGACTGGTGGCTTCATCCAGAATCAGAATCGGAGGATTTTTCAAAAGTGCGCGCGCAATGGAAAGCCGCTGGCGCTGTCCGCCGCTAAGTTTGGTGCCGCGCTCCCCGACCATGGTTTCATAGCCAAGGGGAAGCGTGCGGATAAAGTCATCGGCGAACGCGTTTCGGGCCGCTGATTCCACCTCTTCCGGCGATGCATTCGGCCTTCCGTAGCGAATATTGTGCAATACCGTTTCGTCAAACAGCACGGTATCCTGAGCCACCATCGCGATGTGCTGGCGCAACGATTTCAGCGACAGTTGCCGCAAGTCGACGCCATCCACCAGAACGCTTCCGGCAGTGGGATCGTGGAAACGGGGCAGCAGGTTCACCAACGTCGATTTGCCTGCGCCGCTAGGCCCCACAATGGCGACTACCTCGCCTGCTTTTACTTCGAAGTCTAATCCGCGAAGCACTTCCTGTCCGGGCGCGGAACCGTAGGCGAAGTGTACATTCTCAAAGCGGATACCCTGCCCGAAATTCTTCAGCGGTACAGCGTTTGGGGCATCCTGAATTTCTTCGGGGCTCTCCAAATACTCGAACACTTTCTGGGACGCGCCAAGGGCTTGCTGAAAGATGTTGTGGATGCCGGTAAGCCGCTTCACGGGTTCATAGAGCATGAGCAAGGCAATGACGAAGCTGGTGAATTCACCGGCGCTCATCGATTGATCCACGATGCGGGATCGCGCATAGCCCAGCAGCACGACGATGGTGATCGCGCCGAAGATCTCGATGATCGGCGAGGCCAGCGCCTGTTGGGCCACATAGCGTAGGTTGCTCTTTTTCAACGCACGCGCCGCAGCTCGAAAACGCTCGCTTTCGATGTCTTCCATGGTGAAGCTCTTCACCACCTGATAACCGCTTAGGGTTTCCTGTAGCACCAAGTTTACGCCAGCCGCATCATCCTGAGCGCGTCGCGTGGAGCGGCGAATGCGTCTGCCGATACGGGCCGTGGGAATCAGTACAAAGGGAAGCACCGTAAGGCTGACTACCGCCAGTCGCCAGTCATGCTGCAGAATCACAAACAGCAGCGCCGCGGCAGTGAAGCCCTGGCGCAGCAGATCCGCCAGAATGTGGGAGGTTGCCACCTGAATCTTTTCCAGATCCAGCATGATGGCCGACATCATGGAACTGGTGTTGTGCTGTTCAAAGAACCGTGCGCTCTGCCGCAGCACCTTGTCGAAGACCTTCTGTCGTAGGTCTGTGATAGCGGAAAACCCCACAAAGTTCACCATGTAGTTGCCTGCATAGTCGCAGAGCCCTTTGGTGATAAAGATCATCAGAATGGCGAAGGCCACCATGTACCAGGAGCCGGTCAGAAAGCTCGGCACAATATCGTCCAAGTAGAGTGGCCGCTGAAAGCCAGGTATCGTTAGCAGCACGATAGGGTCAGTCGATACATCCGGCTGCAGCACCCGGTCAAAGATCACCTTGATCAGCAGCGCCAACATGCCCTGGGCCAACCCAACATAGGCCATCAGCAGCACGGCTCCCGCCAGATGCAGCGAGTAGGGGCGGGAAAAACTCAGCAGCCGTCCCAGGTCTCTCATTGCGGGAACTCCCGCGGCGGAATCGTTGGGTACTGCAGGCAGGCTGATTGCAGCGCCGCGAATACTTTATCGACGGGAATGGATGCCACGGGCGTGGTGACAATCTGCTGCAGGTGGGGGCAGCGCCACGGAGCCCAGGTCACGGGATCGCTGCCGCCGAATAGCACTACCCCGCGCCGTCCGAAGCCAGCCGCCAAATGGGCCGGACCGGAGTCATTGCCGACAAACAGGCTAGCTCCGGAAATCAACCCCATTGCGTCTTTCAAGGGCGCGCCAGCCACCGTTGCGTACTGTGCGAAAGGTGCCAGTTCCGCCGTGTTGGCTCCGATGAAGACCGGCTCCATGTCCAGATACTTCGTAATGCGTTCGGCCAGCGTAAGGAAGTTGGCTGCTGGCCAGATTTTTTCAGGCGCTGTGGCCTGCGGATGCAGAACGCAGTATGGCCGTGGCTTGGCTGGTGGCGTTGCATATAGACTTGCGGCGGGAATTTCTGTCTGAGGCACGCCCAGGTGGAACATCGCGGAAGCGACATGCTCCGCAGTATGTACGGGGCGCTCTGTACCCAGAACGGCTTGTGCACGGGGGAGCGGCAGGTTGTAGAGGCCCTGGAATCGATAGTGGGCAAAACCCGCGCGCCAGCGGGAAAAAGAAAGCGCCGTAATCCAGGCGCTACGCGTGCCGCCGTGCAGGTTGATTGTCAAAGCCGGATGCCAAGCTAGCAATGCGCTACGGCTCGCGGGGAACAGCACGGCCACATCCGGATTATCTGTGTAGACATCGCGAAAACGGTCTTCCACCACCACGCCAATCTGCACGTCTGGGCGATAGGCCTTCAGCAGCCGTATCGATGGCGTGGTCAGCACGCAATCGCCCATCGACCGCAAACGCACCAGCGCTACGCGACTGCCCGTAGCGAGGCTGGAAAGGATGTCCACGTCCGGCTAGACTCCCGAGAGTTCGGCGCGGGTTTTGCGTACGATGTCCACGAACTGCCGTGCTGTCTCCTCAATGGCTGCGTAATCGCCTTTCTTCAGTAGGGCCGCGCTCACGAGTTCGCCGCCCACGGCGATGGCGCTACAGCCCGCACGCAGAAAGTCTGCGGCGGTTTCCAAACTGACGCCGCCAGTGGGGATCATGTCGATCTGCGGGAATGGTCCCTTCAACGCCTTGATGTATTTCGCGCCGCCCATCGAGCCAGCCGGGAACACTTTCACCATGTCCGCGCCGTTTTCCCATGCGGTAATCACTTCCGTGGGGGTGAGTGCGCCGGGCATGATGGGGGTGGCGTAGCGGTGTGCCATCTCTATGCAGGAAAGCCGGTAGCTGGGAGTCACAAAGAAGCGTGCGCCTGCCAACTGCGCAATGCGCAGCGTTTCGGGATCGAGCACCGTGCCTGCCCCCAGGACAATCTTGTCGCCCAGTTGGTCGGCAACCTTCTCGATCGCCTTGATGGCCCCGGGCACCGTCATGGTGATCTCCGCGCAGGCGATGCCGCCGCGATAGAGCGCCTCCACGGCCAGAATGGCGGATTCCGCAGACGGGGTGCGCACTACGGGAACGACGCCGATTTCTAATAACTGTTGACGGATTGCTTCCTTGGACATGCCGTTTATCAGTGTATCAGTCCCGCTTGTTCGCGCTTTACTGGGAGTAGGTCTGTGAATAGGCGATTTGCGCATAGGGCGCCGTTACTGCTGCAACGAACGTTCCTGCCAACGCCCGCAAGATCTGGGCAACGGCTGAGAGGGGGATTCCGTGCTGGTCAGCGTGAAGGTGAAACCCGGCGCCAAGGTGGACAAGGTGGAAGTTGCCGCAGACGGCGGCTTGCGGGTATCAGTGAAGGCTCCGCCGGTGGACGGCAAGGCGAACGATGCTGTCATAGCGCTGCTGGCAGGGCACTTCGGTCTGCGACGTAGCGCCGTCACCCTGAAACGGGGAGCATCCGGGCGCGACAAGGTTTTTGAGGTCGAAGGGGCGCTGGAAATTGACGGAGTGGCGGTGAACGAGAAGCCCGTAAATCCGCGTGCCGCGCGGAAGAAGTAGCAAGATATGATGTGGTAAGCCCGTAACGTTGATGGTTGGCTCCAGATTCCCTTGGGGATGCCGGGGCCGTTGGCCTTCACGCCCAGCCCTGCCGGAATGGCGGGTTTGTGTGCCTGAGGTTGCTGCTTCGTTTGGGTCGCCAGTATGACGGGAGGAATAGCCATGGAGAGACGAACCTTTCTGACCAGCGCAGCAGCGGCTGCCGCCGCGGGCAGCATGAGTGCCGCCGCACAATCCGGGGGCGGCATGCTGCCTGTGGAGAAAGGCCTTGTGATCGGTATGCTCGGCCGCCAGGGAAGCTACAAATACCGCTTCCAGGTAGCGCGCGAGGCCGGTTTTCAGTGCGTGGAGCCAAACACGGTGGAAGACCCCAAAGAAGTGGAGGAAATCGGTAAGGCCGCTCAGGATACCGGGCTCCGCATCCATGGCGTCATGAATTCCGCTCACTGGCGTTATCCGCTGTCCAGCGCCGACCCGGAAGAGGTGAAACTCTCCATGGCTGGCATGCGCACCAGCCTGCAGAACGCCAAAGCCTGGGGCGCCGACAATGTCCTTCTGGTGCCCGCCGTGGTGAACCCCGGGGTTACCTACGAACAAGCCATGGAGCGTTCCAAACGGCAGATCAGTGAACTGCTGAACCTGGCTACCCAGCTGAAAGTGGTCATCGCTGTCGAAAATGTCTGGAACAAATTCCTTCTCAGTCCGATCGAATACGTGCAGTACGTCGATAGCTTTAAGTCTCCGTATCTGAAGGCCTATTTTGACGTGGGCAACGTTCAGCTGTACGGTTATCCCGAACACTGGGTGCGTAGCCTAGGAAATCGAATCGCACGTATTCACTTCAAAGATTTCCGCTTCCGGAATCGTGAAGCGCAGTTCCCGAATCTGTTGGATGGCGAATTGAACTGGCCAGCCATTTACGATTCCATCAAGGCGATTGGCTACAAAGGACCCATCAGCCTGGAGATTGCGGGCGGCGATCTGGCGTACCTGACAGACGTGGGCAAACGCTTTGACGCCATTCTGAAGGGCGCGACCACTCTTCGGTAACTGAGGCCGCCATCCGCTGCAAAGAGGATGGCGGCTCTAATTTCCTGCGAAGGCCTGGTTCACTACGAAGGTAAGTAAGGCATTTATGAAGAAGTTCCTCGTTGGATTGGTGCTAGGAATGGTGATTTCCGTATTTGCCGGAATCGTCATCGTGTTTGCCATGGCCCGATTGGGAGATCGAGAACCCTCGGTGCCATCCAGCGGAGTGCTTCGCGTCAATTTGACGGGCTCCATTGATGAAATGGCTGAGCCCTCCCTGCCCCTGCCAGGCCAGGCTCCCTCCGGGCTCACCACCATCGAGATCTGGAGCGCTTTCCGAAAAGCCGCCGTCGATGACCGCATCAAAGCCGTTTATGTAGACCTGCGTATACCGTCCCTCGGTTGGGCTACTGCTCAGGAAATCCGCCAAAGCATCGAGCAGTTCAAAACGGAATCGAAGAAGCCGGTCTTTGCCTACCTGCGCACGCCGCGCATGGTGGATTATTACATTGCGTCCGCTGCCGACAAGGTCTATTGCAGTCCGGAAGACCTGCTGCTTGTACAGGGCATGCGCCTGGAGGCCATGTACCTGAAGGGCACGCTTGATAAGATCGGCGTCACCATGGAAGTGGAACATGCTGGCAAGTATAAAGATGCTGGCGACATGTTCACGGAAAAGGGTATGACGCCCGAAACAAAGGAAGTTCTGAATTCCGTGCTGGACCGGCTCTACGGCGACTTTCTGGAAACCACCGGTAAAGCGCGATCAAAAAGCTCTGCGGAAATGGCGGCCATCGTGGATCGCGGCCCCTTTACCGCCGCCGCGGCTGTCGACGAAGGTCTGCTGGATGGCGTTCGGCACGACAAGGCGCTGGAGGATGAGATCAAAAGCGCCGGGAAGCTGGGCGAATACAAAGAGATCGACGTGAAAAAATATCGTACCGTTAGCCCCTCTTCCGTGGGCCTCGGCGGTGATACCTCCGTTGCCTTCGTCGTGGCGCAAGGGAACATCGTGCGTGGCAAATCCGGTGGCTTTACCGAGGCATCGATGATCGCCTCAGAAAGTATCGCCGAGACACTGCGCAGCGTTGCCAAAGACGATGACATCAAGGGTGTGGTGGTGCGTATCGACTCTCCGGGAGGCGACGCTATTGCCTCTGATGAGATTCTCGAAGTCATGCGAGAGGTCAGCGCGAAGAAGCCTGTTGTGATTTCCATGGCTGACTATGCTGCTTCTGGTGGCTACTACATGTCGATGACGGGTGACCCCATCGTGGCCTATCCTTCCACCCTCACCGGTTCCATCGGCGTGGTCTTCACCAAGCCGGTCTTGAAGGGGCTCTACGATAACATTGGCATCACCAAGGACGCTCTGAATCGAGGCAAGAATAGCGCCTTCCTTTCCGACTACGTGGCATTGGATCCCCCCGCGCGCGCCCATCTGAAATCGCTCATCGATTCGATGTATTCTTCCTTCCTGGATGAGGTCTCCACGGGCCGCAAGAAGCCGCGCGAAGAGATTGCGCCGCTTGCCGAAGGGCGTGTCTGGCTGGGTAGTCAGGCGCTGGATAATGGCTTGGTGGATGAGTTGGGAGGCATTGATGTTGCCCTCGCCACACTGAAAAAGAAGGCCAATCTCAAAGATTCGGACAAACTGAAGATCTTCGTGTACCCCGCCAAAAAGAGCTTCCTGGAGTTACTGGCGACCATGGAAAGTGGGGCCGCTGGGCAAATGAGCGCGGCACAAATGCTGCAGGATACGCCGTTCCGCGATCTGGTGCGGAACCCGTACGTGCAAGCCCTGCGGGAGCCGGGCGCACAAGCTTTGATGCCCTACTCCATCCATGTGCAGTAGATTGCATACGCAAACGAAAAGAAGCCGCCACATCCCGTGGCGGCTTCTTTTCGTGTTAACTGGAAGATGTTCGTCCTAACGCACGTGTTCCGGCTGCATGGCATGTTTCCGCCCAGTCAGCCCGAGTTTTTCCTGAATGTCGGAATAGACCGTTTCGATGTCGCGACCGGCGTCGACGGTCACCAGCATGCCTTTGCGGTCGTACAACTCCAGCAGCGGTTTTGTCTTTCCGTAGTATTCCGCTAGACGCGTTTTCAAAACTTCGGGGTCGTCATCGGCGCGCTTGGTGAAGCCACTGCCTTCTCCCACTCTGGCCCTGGACATGACCCGCTCATACACGACGTCGTCTGGAATATCCAAGTAGATCACCTTGTCCAGATTCCAGGTTTCAAAAAGGTATTCCGCTTGAGGCCGGGTTCGTGGGAAACCGTCCAGCACAAACCCATAATTCCAATCGTGCTCTTCCAGCCGATTGCGAACGACCTGTTCCACAACTTCATCGGGCACCAGCAGGCCGGTGTCTGTGATCTTGCGAATGCGGGCGGCCAATTTGGTGTGGTTTCGCACGTTCCAGCGGAAGATGTCTCCGATGGAAATATGCACGAAATCAAAGTCGCGAGCGAGCAGGCTGCTTTGGGTGCCTTTCCCAGAGCCTTGGGGTCCGATGATGATGAACTTATCCATGAACAGCAGATGGCCCCATCAGCGGCGAAAGATGCCTTTTGGGCAGCCACAGGGCACTCAGAATAGGGAGCGCTGGGGTTGTAGCGCTGCTGCCAGTATAGCGTTCCGATGCCTCTTCGCGCCTGGCAATTTGACCGGATGGAGTCGGCAACCCCAAGGTGGGCAACGTATCCGTGCCGGCACGCCAGTGTAGTCTTGGATTGCCTTCTTGGATAGCCGCAAAACACCGGGTTGTGATAGCGTTCGTGGAATGAATTGGCTGTCTTCTCTGCGTTTCTAGTCCGGGAAGAAGGCGCCAGATAAGGATGAACGCACATGGATCGACGCAGCTTTCTTGGCACTTCCCTCGCCAGCGTGGCGGCTCCCGCGCTTGCCCTCGCGCAAACGGGCAAGACCTACCGAACGGCGCTGGTCGGTGCGGGTTGGTGGGGAATGAACATCCTCGGCGAGGCTATGGCCGCAAAACAAAGCGAGGTCGTTGCCCTTTGTGATGTCGACGAGGCCCAGTTGGCGCAAGGCTGCGCCACGGTGGAAAAGCTGACGAATCAGAATCCTCGCCGCTACAAAGATTTTCGGGAAATGTTGGCTAAAGAGAAGCCCGAAATCGTCATTGTGGCCACACCGGATCATTGGCATCCCCTGATTGCCATAGCCGCGGTGAAGGCGGACGCCCATGTCTACGTCGAAAAGCCCGTCGGACACACTATCCGGGAAGGCCGGGCGATGGTGAAGGCGGCGCGTTCCACAAACCGTGTGATGCAGGTGGGTACGCATCGCCGCGTATCCCCGCACAACATGGAGGGGTTGAAGTTTCTTCGCTCTGGCATGGCAGGTAAGATTCACGCTGTGCGCTGCTTTGTCCACTATGGAGGCACGGGTACGGCGGGTTCTCCGGATAGCGAAACCCCTGCTGGTTTGGATTGGGATATGTGGTGTGGCCCGGCGCCTCTACGTTCCTTCAACAAGGGGTTGCACACCCGTGGCTGGCGTAATCATTTGGACTACGCGAATGGCACCATCGCCGACTGGGGTATCCATTGGTTTGATCAGGTGCTTTGGTGGAGTGAGGAAAAGACGCCCAAGAGCGCCTATTCCACTGGTGCGAAGTATCTGGATACCAGCATCATGACGGCTCCTGATCAGCAGGTGGCCGTTTATCAGTTCACCGATTTCACTCTGCATTGGGAGCATCGGCGCTTTGCTGCCAATAACGCGGAGAAGCATCCACTAGGCGCCTACTTCTACGGCACGGAGGGCACCTTTCACATGGGTTGGAGGGATGGCTGGACCTTCTATCCCGTGGAAACCAGCAAGCAGCCCATTCACATGGAGCCCACGCTCAATCTGCCCGATCAGCAGAACATCAAAGAGCTTTGGGCAGACTTTCTGAAGGCTATCGAAACCAACAGTCGCTCGGTCTCTGATATCGAGACCGGCCATCAGTCATCCGTGATCTCTCTGCTGGGTATGTTGTCCTACAAGCTGGGGCGCAGTGTGCAGTGGGATGGCGCTAAAGAAGAAGTGCCCGGTGATGCGGAAGCAAACCGATTGTTGACCCGCGAGTATCGGGGGAATTGGCAGTATCCGACCTAACGGGTCAGAGCTCCGCAAAGACGACGACCCCGGCTTCCCATCAAGAGGGCCGGGGTCGTCGTTGTTTCGCGAGTACTTCTGTACGTGGCAGCGTTTAGCGTTGGTTCGCCTTCAGAATCCGTTTCCGCAAACGGATCGCCTTCGGCGTCACTTCCACCAGTTCATCCTCGCGAATGAACTCGATGGCCTGTTCCAGGTTCAAGATCTTCGGGGGAATCAGGCGGATAGCTTCATCGGCAGAAGAGGCGCGCATGTTGGTCAGCTTCTTTTCTTTGACGATGTTCACCGTCAGGTCCGAATCACGCGCGTTTTCGCCCACGATCATGCCTTCATACACTTCGGTTGTGGGGTGTAGGAAGAGTTCGCCACGCTCTTGCAGGTTAAACATGGCATAGGCTGTCGCCTTGCCCGCGCGGTCTGAAATCAACGAACCAGTGGGGCGTGTCGGAATATCGCCCTGCCATTCAATCCAACCATCGAACAGGGAGTTCATGATGGCCATACCTTTGGTATCGGTCAGCACTTCACTACGCAGACCGATCAAGCTGCGTGAAGGCACGCTGAACTCGAGACGCACACGGCCCGTGCCGTTGTTGATCATCTTGTTCATCTTGCCCTTGCGCGTGCCCATCTTTTCGATGATGACGCCGACGAAGGCCTCAGGAAGATCGATCAGCAAGAGTTCCTGGGGCTCCTTGCGGATGCCGTCTTCCATCTTGGTAAGAATTTCCGGCTTGGCCACCTGGAGTTCGAAGCCCTCGCGGCGCATCGACTCGATCAGAATTGCCAATTGTAGTTCGCCACGGCCAGAAACCTTGAAGGCGTCCGGGCTGCCGCCATCTTCCACGCGAATGGAAACGTTGGTCAACAGTTCCTTGTCCAGACGGTCGCGGATTTTCCGCGAGGTTACGTGGTCACCCTCGTTGCCCGCGAACGGAGAGTTGTTCACGCTGAAGGTCATTGCAATCGTCGGCTCGTCGATCTGAATACGCGGCAGAGCGGCGGGGTTCTCTGCGCTCGCGATCGTTTCGCCAATTTGAATGCCTTCGACGCCAGCCACAGAAAGCACGTCGCCGACCACACCAATGGTCTCGTCGATACGGCTAAGGCCTTCGAACGAGTACATCTTGGTGATCTTCGTCTTCTGGATGCTGCCGTCAAGCTTGCAGATGCTCACTTCGCTGCCATGGCGCAGGGTTCCCGAGTACACGCGGCCAATACCGAGGCGGCCCAGGTAGTCGCTGTAGTCCAGGTTCGCCACCAAAATCTGCAGGGGTCCTTCCGGATCACCTTTGGGCGGCGGAATGGTCTTTACGATTTGTTCGAACAGGGGCTGCAAATCCTGTCCCTTACCCTCCGGCTCCATTTGGGCAATCCCATCGCGGCCGATGGCGTAAATGATCGGGAACTCCAGCTGTGATTCGTCAGCGCCCAAGTCGATAAAGAGGTCATAGACCTCATTGATGACTTCCTGGATGCGTGCGTCCTGGCGGTCGATCTTGTTGATCACCACAATCTGGGGCAGATTCGCTTCCAGAGTTTTTTGCAGCACGTAGCGAGTCTGGGGAAGGGGGCCTTCGCTAGCGTCCACCAACAGAATCACGCCGTCGACGATCTTCAACGCACGTTCCACTTCGCCGCCGAAGTCGCTGTGGCCGGGCGTATCCACGATGTTGATCTTGTAGTCGTGGTAGCGGACGCCGGTGGTTTTGGAAAGAATGGTGATGCCTCGTTCGCGTTCGAGGTCATTGGAGTCCATCATTCGATCCGTCGTGTGCTCATTCGCGCGGAAAAGGCCGCTTTGCTTGAGCATGGCGTCGACGAGGGTGGTCTTCCCATGGTCGACGTGGGCAATGATGGCCAGATTCCGCGTCAGGAGCGGACTACGAGTGCCGGAGCCGTTAGACATAGATATCCCTATAGCGTGAAAGATTTGGTTAGAATCCTGGTGGATTGGCTGTCCTGCTGGACGCCGCAATAACAGGCAGGTCCCGAACCAGCCCGCGCGCAGCTGGCGCGGGAAGCGGACGAAGGCACAGCCACAGCTAGGCTAGGCGGCCGAGTATCCCCTTCTTTCAGTGTAACTCGGGATTCGATGGTGCGCTGAGGGGGCCTTTTCAGGAGCGTTACCGGTGTATTTGCGGCGTTCAGCTTGAGAGGCTGGGGATGTGCGGGAAAACCATATTCGCCGCCTGTACGCAACGACATCCGCCGCTTCAGTTTTTCGGAATCAGGAAACGAAAGAGCGATCCAGGAGTCTTAGTTGGGAGCGGAATCAGCAGGGAAGCGACCTCTAAAAAAGTGCCAGGGAGGTTGTTGCTTCAGGGGTCTTTAGAGGTTAGTCTCGCTTTGGTGGGAGTTGCCTCCCTGGCTTAATTCCAATGTAAGCTATGATTCCTGGAAGTGCAAGAAGAAATCTACTGTTTTTCGGATTTTTTTACTTCCACCCCTGCGAAGCTCTCCAGCACCTTGATGCTCGCACAGATATCTTCTTCCCCGTAACCACTTGCAATTGCAGCTTTTAAGAGCTGTTGGGTAAGGCCGGTAAGGGGCAGCGGAACCCCCTGCTCGTCACCGGATTGCAACATCAATCCCACGTCCTTGTGCATCCATTTTATGGAAAAATTGGTTTCAAAGTTCCGTGCGAACACATAAGGAGCCTTGAACGACACCAATCCGCTGCGTGCGGCGCTGTTGTTCAGAATATCCAACATCAGCTCAGGATCAACGCCAGCCTTACGGCACAAAACCATTCCTTCGTTGAATGCCTGCAATAGGTTAGAGAGAATTAGGTTCTGCGTCAGCTTCGCGTGCAGCCCTGCTCCCTGTTTGCCGCAGTAGTAAAACTGGGTTCCCATCGCTTCGATGTAGGGTTTCACCTTCTGATAGACGGATTCTTCCCCACCCACCATAAATGTGAGCGTGCCGCCCTCGGCCCCAGGCTTTGATCCCGTAACCGGCGCTCCCAGAAAGTCGATCTGCTTTTCCGCAAGTTTTTCGGCGATAGCAATACTGGCCGATGGCGCCACCGTCGAGGTATCCACAATGATGCTTCCCGGGCCAGCCCCTTCAATCAGACCATTGGCGCCCAGAATCACTTCTTCCGACATGGCGGTGTCGCCCACGCACAGAAAGATAACCTTGGCCTTCTCCGCCACTTCCCGGGGTGTTGCGCAGCCCGTCGCTCCCGCTTCAGCGGCCAACCGCTCTACTTTTTCCGTGGTCTTGGACCACACGGCCACCTGGTGCCCCTTCTGCAGCAGGTTTCGCGCCATGGGATACCCCATGATGCCCAGTCCCAAAAATCCTAGTTCTGCCATTGTGGATTCACCTCCGCAGCCTATTTGGCCATGCCACTTTCCCATGGTACCCGCTTGTGGTTCGTCGGCTACGGCGGATTCCGAGAGATTCTTCTTGTAGGATGAGCGCACATGGAAAGGGAGTCCGTGAGGGATATGCGTGGTGTCGGCGCGGCACTTGTTGTAGGTTGAAAGAGTCCTAGTGATAAGGCCCTCATTGTGCCGTGGACACAGGCGCACGTCGCCATGCTTTTCCAGGGGGGAATCCCCTTCGCGCGGAAGCAGTCACGTGGCCTAGGAAGAGAATCCGCATGCTACATCCTGACCGTTACTTTGACGCCAACCCGGTGCGCCGCGATATCGCGCGCCGCCTTTACCAGAGTGTTGCCCACCTTCCGCTTGTGTGTCCGCACGGGCACGTGGACCCACGCCTGCTGGCAGACAACCAGCGCTTTCCGAACCCCGCTGCACTGATTGTCATCCCGGACCACTACATCTTCCGTATGCTCTATTCCCAGGGCGTTGCTCTGGAAGACTTGGGCATTCCCCGCCAGGATGGCGGGCCGGTGGAGCAGGATCCGAGAAAAATTTGGCAGCGCTTCGCCGACCACTATTATCTGTTCCGTGGCACACCAACGGGCTGCTGGTTGAAGCATGAGTTTGCCGAGGTTTTCGGCGTCACCGAAACGCTCAGTGGCAAGAACGCCATGGCCATCTATGACCAGATTGAGGGCTGTTTGGCAAAGCCCGAATTTCTGCCTCGTGCACTCTTTGAGAAATTCCGTATTGAGGTGCTGTGCACCACTGACGGCGCAACGGATACGCTGGAATACCACCAGCAGATCAAAGATTCCGGCTGGCCGGGATCGGTATTGCCGACTTTCCGTCCGGACGCTTGCGTGAACATTCTGGCCCCTGGCTGGAAAGCGGAACTGCAACGCCTGGGCGATCTGACCGGCGCGGAAATTGGCGGCTACAAAACCTATGTCAGCGCGCTTGAGCAGCGTCGCGCCTTCTTCCGGCAGATGGGCGCCAAAGCCACTGACCACGCTGCCTTGTCTATGTACACCGCGGAGCTGTGTCATGCGGAAGCAGAAAGCATCTTTGCCCGCGCCCTTGCAGGTGAAGCGACCGAAGACGACGCCACTCGCTTTACGGGCCACATGCTGATGGAGTTTGCGCGCATGAGCGTGGAAGACGGCATGGTGATGCAGGTGCACCCCGGTTCCTTCCGCAATCACAACCAGAAAATCTTTGATTGTTTCGGCGCCGACAAGGGCTGCGACATTCCGCTCTCCACGGAATACACCCAGAATCTGCGACCTCTGCTGAACCGCTACGGGAATGACCCGGCCTTCCGCATGGTCATCTTCACTCTGGATGAAACCGACTACTCTCGGGAACTTGCTCCCTTGGCCGGGCACTACCCTGCACTGCGCCTCGGTCCGGCATGGTGGTTCTTTGACAGCATCGAGGGCATGACTCGCTATCGGTATGCCACCACGGAAACCGCGGGCCTCTACAATACCGCCGGGTTCAATGACGATACCCGCGCCTTCCCTTCCATCCCTGCACGGCATGATCTTTCCCGCCGAGTGGATTCTAATTTCCTGGCCGACTTGGTGTCACGTCACATCATCGAGGAAGACGAAGCCGCCGAGTTGATTCAGGACTTGGCCTACAACTTGGTGCGTGATACCTATCGCCTGACGGATATCCGTCTGCCAGAGCCTGCTGCCGTCTAGTCGCTTCTTGCGGCTACGCGTTTTTTTCGGAAGCCAAAAGTAAAGGGGGCTCGACCATTGATGGTCGAGCCCCCTTTACTTCTTTTCTCTCGTTGCCGCCGTAGCGTCTGCCGGCTAAAGCGTTAGCTTCGCGAGCTGCACGCTGGACCGGTGGCCTTCCACCACGACGATGCCGGAATCGGTCACCACGTGGTGCTTGCGGTCTTCTTCCAGATCGAAGCCGATGCGGGCTCCATCCGGGACGCGCACGTTCTTGTCGAGAATGGCACGGCGCACCTGGGCGCCTCGGCCAATCTCGCAGTTGTCGAAGATCACGGAATGTTCCACCACTGCGCCGGAATGTACGCGCACGCCACGGCCCAGCACAGAGTGCCGCACCTGTCCGCCGCTCAGAATACAGCTACCGGAGACGATGGATTCAATGGCCTGGCCACGCCGTCCTTCTTCGTCAAACACGAATTTCGCTGGCGGATCCGAGTAGCCAGCGGTCACCAGCGGCCATTCGCGGTTGTACAGGTTCAGCGCCGGTGTCACCGAGCGCAAATCCATCGTGGCTTCGTAGTAGGCGTCGATGGTGCCGACGTCCCGCCAGTAGGGAATGGAGTCCGGAGCTTCACCCGGAATATCGTTTTCAGCGAAATTGTAGGCAACCAGTGTCTGCTGGTCTGCCACCATCTTGGGCAGAATATCGCGGCCAAAGTCATGGGAACTGTCGGGATTGGCAGCGTCTTCTTGCAGCGCCTTCACCAACTGTTCTGTGGAGAACACATAGTTACCCATGGACGCATAGACTTGCGCCGGATCGCTCGGCATCGTGGGAGCATCTGGATTCTTCTCGTGGAAGCCGACGATTCGATCATTCTCATCGGTTTCAATCACGCCAAACTCATGTGCAAAACGTTTCTCCACGGGAAGTGCGGCAATCGTGACCGCCGCTTTCTTTTCCACGTGATAAGAAATCATCTGCTTGATGTTCATCCGATAGATGTGGTCGGCGCCAAAGATGACGATCAAATCAGGATTGGATTGCTCAATCAGATTCAGGTTTTGATAGATGGCATCGGCCGTGCCCTGGTACCAGGTCTCGCCGGGGGTGCGCATCTGGGCGGGCACGGGAATGATGTAGTGGTGGTTCAGCAAACCGCTGAACTGCCAGCCATCGCGTAAGTGCTGCAGCAGAGACTGGCTCTTGAACTGAATCAGCACGTAGATCGAATAGATCTGCGAGTTGATCAGATTGCTCAGAACGAAATCGATGATGCGGTATTTGCCGCCGAAGGAGACCGCCGGTTTCGCCCGCTCCTTTGTCAGCGGATACAGGCGGGTTCCCTTACCCCCCGCCAAGACAAAAGCAAGGACTCGCTTTTCCATGGTCACCCCTCCGATCGCGTCCTGGCACTCTGGGAGTGCAAGCAAATCGACCCTTCATTGTGTCAATCCTTCCCTGCAGATACAACACCAACGGGGGTCGTTTCTTAAAATGTTTGCTAGCTTTTTGGAACGTGGGGTACTGGCGGAGAAAGAACGTGGTGGCTGCTTCAAAAAAGGCGCCCAATGTCCGTCTGATATGTAATGGCGTTCACCATTCGGTGCTATCGGCCAGTACGTCCGGAATTATTGGAAGGCGTGCCGCTGGCGCCGCCCGTGTAGCCTTGGCCTCGCTGGGAATTGTTCTGCGAGTTTGATTTCTGCTTGGTGGCGTCGAACACGAACTCCCACTTGTGGATGGATTCCTGTTCGTCGAAAACCAGAATGCCGCGCATTTCGCGCTTTGACGCAACACCCGCGATGCCTGCGCCAAAGCTGGACCGCCCCGACTGGCCAGTGCCACTGCGGCGTTGTTGAATCGCGGCCAGTCCGCCGGGGACGGGGCTGGTAAGGATTCGATTGATGGCGTCCGTTCCATTGGTGGGCTGGTTGTTAGCTCCAGTTGGAGTATTGCCCGGAAGGTTCGGGTTGCTCGATGGGCCGGGGCCGCCAGATCCATTTCCCGGTCCCTGTTGCTGGCCTGGCTTGCCTGTCTGGGCCACTACCTCTGCCGGATTTTCAATGATCGGAATGCCGCCAGGACCCAAGCGCGGCTGTTTGCTGTTGGCCTGTTCCCCACTAGATGGATTGTTCGGGTCCTGCTCGTCGGTATTCTGCTGCGATGCGTCGCCAGCGGCAGCGTTTGGTTGGGTTCCTCGCTGGCGGGCAGCGGCCTGTTCCTGCGTCATGGCGCGTTCCACCACATTGCCGGAAGCATCAAGAATGGGCACAAGTCCCTCATCTAGGCGATTGGCGTTCTGATTGAGATCGTTGGGGTCATTGCTAGCGCGTGTACCGGCCCCGGCCCCCGGGAACGCGGCGTTAGCGGCCATCTGGTCACCACTGCGCTGTCTGGCCAACGCTGAATTCTCCGCAACCCCTTCGTCATTGCCCAGCAGTTCATCCAGCTTCGCGTCTCCGGTGTTAGCGCCACCCATGCCAGGGGTTGTCCCCTTGGCCGTCGCTTTCTTGATGAGCGAACCTTCCAACTGGCCCGAAGCCGTAATGCGGATGATGCGCCATTCGTCTTTGCCGGTCATGGGGTCTTTGTAGCGACGGCGAAGGAAGCGTAGGTCCTGCTGGCGCTCCAAATCTTCGAGGCGCTCGGGGTATTTGTTGTTCTTGCGCACGTAGAGTTCAATGCCCCGCCGGTATTCTTTTCCGCGCTGAATCAGCATGCTCTCGCGATCTCGTTGCGCCTCAAAAGCGACCCGGGGCAACTGCATGTAAAGATAGATCGCGCCTGCCGCCGCCATTGCCAACACCAGTAACAGGGCAAAGCCACGCTGTCCCCGCGCCGGGTTTGTCCCCTGCGGAGAAGGGCCGTGTTTTGTCGCGTTGCTGATCACTGCAATTTCCCGTTCGTTCTGTGTTCCTGGGCGGCTTCGTTAACGGCTGCCCTCGAGCTGACTAAACTTCAGATTCCCCCAACGAAAGCTACGTGCCGCTTTCAGCTTGAAGCGTTAGAGTCTGTCGATTGCTGTGCTGGGTATCTTCCACCACGGCGCTCTTGGGACCGATCTCCACTACTTTGTAGCGCTGCCGAATCAATTCCCCTACCGCGGCAATGCGTATGTCTTCACCTTCCATGAAGAAGGCGCGTTTGTCTGCGGATTGCTTGGGGTCCACATAGCCGTAATAACGCAAGGGAATCGGTGGCGGCGGTGGTTTCACCGGTTCCGGCGGTGGACCCGTGGGGCGTTGTTCATCAATAGGACGTCCGTCGGGGCCCAAGGGTTTAGGAATTATCTTGGGAGCAGGCGGCCGGGGAGGCGGCGGAGCTTCCCCAAATTGGAAGAGGTTCCGGTTTGCGCCGCGTACCTGCACATCGTGCAACTTGGCCAGAATTTCCGTGTGCAGCGCCGGATCTACCTTAGATGCGTCCAGGCGCGCGTCATCCCGATCTGGTCGAAAGACGGGTCGGAACTCACCAGTTTTCCCCTGTCCGCTGGCGCTGCCGCGTCCCCTTACCGCTCCACCACGTGGCGTCTGCGATGGCGTCGATGGCAAGGCTGCCGCATTGCCCCCCGTGGCAGGCTTCGCCGGAGAAGTCGGCCGCGACGCCGATCCGCGATTGTTGGCAGGCGCGGGCGTCGAGGGCATCAGGTTGATATAGGCGGAAATCGCGGCCACGATCACCAGACCGCCCAGAATCGCAACTTTCTTCGGTTCGGCTCCCAGGTTCATGGTTGGTTCTCCCGAGCCTCTTCTGACTGGTTGCCGCCAGCATCAACATTCGCCTGCGCCACTTCGGTCGGGCTGTCCTCCGGTGTGGCGTTGTTCTGCCTTACGAAGGCATAGAGCTGTGCCTGAATGTGCAGATTCACGCCATCCTGTTGCGGAGCCACTTGCAAGCTGTCCAGAATCAGCAATCGCTCCGCCCGGTCAATGCCATTGCAAAACTCCACCAGGTCACCGTAACTGCCGTCATAGTTTGCGGAAATCGTCAGCAGTACATAATCGGTGGTGCCTTCGATGGCTTCCACGCCAAAGGTCTTGCCGCGCGCACGAATGCCAATCTTGCGCTCCATGGTGTCGAGCGTTTGCAGAATCTCGGAAGAAGCGCGTCGTTGTTCCAGAAAGTAAGTTTCCACGAACTTGCCGCCAGCGGCCTCCCCGGATTGCATCTTGGAAGCAAGCTGCGCCACGCCGCCAAGAGTAAGACGCTTTTGTCGGAGTTCCGACTCCATGCGGGAACGTGTGGCTTCCAGGCCCTCGGGGGACCCACCGAATGGTTCCAGCAGCAGAATCGCACCCAGCAGATTCAGCCCGAGCAATGTGCCCAGAACGACACGCGCCGCTCGCTTCGGATTCTCCTCAATCCACGCATACAACGGAAGCTTGGGCCTCGCCGACGAGGGGCGGACGGTGGCTTTATGTGGTTTGTTGGCCATGCTAGTTCCCCTCTCTACAGTTTCTGCGTGTAGCTCACGCTGATGCGATACCGGAATGTCGGGTCTCCCTCGGTGGGAGCCGTTGAGGTGTGTACTTCGGTCGGGCCAAAAAGCGGGCTCGCCTCCATACGGCGCAACATCTGCACCACCGGTTCCCCGGTCTCTGCCGCCACGTCCATATCCAACGACACGTGGTTATCGGGCGCCACCTGGGGCCGGATGCGCATCACCCTTACGTTGAAGGGCAACACCGTGTTGAGATCGTCGAAGAGCCGGGTCCAACTGACTCCCTTACGGTGTAGCAGCGAGTTGATGAAGACCGTCTGCTCCAGCGCCTCGGCATAACGCGGGTCGGTCAGGACCTTTTGGTGCGCGGACTGTTCGCGTTGCACCTTATCCAGATCCTTCTGCAGGAGGGCGATGTGCTCCCGAGTCTCGCGGGCTTCCCAGCGATTCGCGATATTCAGGTAGACCAGCAACATCAAGCTAAGCAGCAGCAGCACGCTCAGCACCGCCGTGGCGACCAGAATCGGGCGCTTGCGGGCGAATGGTTCACTCGCGAGGTTGATATTCAGCTTCATGCGACGGCCTCCCGAATGCCGTGCAAGTAACCAAGCACGCCCGCATTCAACGCCGTGGGTTTTCCCAGCGGGGATTGCAACGGAGCCACGGGCACTTTGAATTCCTTGTGTAGTGCCTCGGTCAATGCCTCTGTATCGGCGTCAAAGCCACACAGCATCAGACTGCTCGGCGCTTCTCCCATGGTGTCCTCCACCATGGCGAAGGTCGGGTGCAGCAGACCCAGCACCTCGTCCCAACTCACCTCGATCATTTCCACGGTACGCACCATACGCAAGGTCGATCCTTGGCATACGGCTACGGTGACAACGTGGCCGCTCTGTTTCGCCAGTACGCTGATGCCTTCACTGGGCATCAAGGGCAGCAAGGCCAAGGTGCTGGAGGTCACCAGCCCGGGATGGCAGCGATCTTGTCGCAACAGTGTTTCGTATTCCGCTAGTACGGGAATGGGACACACGGCGGTGACGACAGCAAAACTGCCGTTGGCCAGCCGTTGCGCCTGAAAGCTCAACTGGGCGGAATCCAGGTCGTAGGGCACAATCTTACGGAGCCGAAAACGAACCAGCGGTTCCTGCTCATCGGTTGACGCCGGAAATTCATCAAAATCCAGCACGGAAACACGCGCGCTGTAATCAGGCAGCACCAACGCGCATTGCGGCGGGCGTCCATTGGGTAGAGCCAGTGGCAAAGTGCGAAAAGCTTCCTGAATTTGGCCAAGGTTCCGGAAGTTGGCATCGACGGGCGATGGCTCCAAGGCGTTTTCCGGAAGCAACGCGCTTCTCATTTCGAAGGGTTCCGCGGTGGTGGCGCGCACGATGCCGGCAGCCGAAAACTCAACCACCCAGTGGGGTGGTGGGTCCTGCAGCCAACGGTCCAGAAACCGTGGCAGCTTGGGCATCCGTATGGGTTCGGTCAGCATGACTAGTTGTTCTCGATGAAGGTCACCTTGTTCACTTCGCGCAAGGTGGTTGTCCCTTTGCGCACCAGCAACAAGGCGGAATCCCGCAGCGAGCTCATTCCTTCCAGGCGTGCCTGACGGCGAATTTCCGGGGTAGGCCGGCGTTCCAGAATCATCTGGCGAATCTGTTCGCTCAAATCGAGCAATTCCATGATGGCGGTGCGGCCGTGGTAGCCCGTGCCGCCGCATTCAAAACAACCGGCGCCTTCCTTGAACTCGACATCGCGCCAGTCGTCCGGGTTCAATCCGCTTTCCAGAATCTCTTCCTCAGACCAAGGGGCCGTCCGTTTGCAGTGTTCGCAGATCACACGCACCAGACGCTGCGCCAAGATACAGTTGAGCGCCGACACGAAGTTGTAGACCTCGACGCCCATGTTCAGAAAGCGGCCCAGCACGTCAAACACGTTATTCGCGTGTACCGTGGTGAACACCAAGTGGCCCGTGAGCGCGGCGTTGATGGCGATCTGCGCCGTATCCTGATCGCGGATTTCGCCCACCATCACCTTGTCCGGATCGTGCCGCAAAATGGAGCGCAGTCCGCGGGCAAAGCTCAGGCCTTTCTTGTCGTTTACCGGAATCTGCGTGATGCCCTTCAACTGGTATTCGACGGGGTCCTCAATGGTGATGATCTTGTCTTCGTCGTTCTGAATCTCGCTGAGCGCCGCATAGAGCGTTGTGGTTTTGCCGGAACCGGTTGGCCCGGTCACCAGCACCATCCCATAGGGCTCTTTGATGTAGCGGCGGAACCGCCCTACCTCCTGTTCGTCAAAGCCCACCACTTCCAGCGAAAGCTTAGAGAACTTCTCGCTCATGCTTTCTTTATCCAGTACACGAAGCACGGCATCCTCGCCGTGGATGGTGGGCATGATGGAGACGCGGAAGTCGATGAGGCGGCCTTTATAGCGCACACGAAAGCGTCCGTCCTGGGGCACGCGACGCTCCGCGATATCCAGTTCGCTCATCACCTTGATACGGGAAAGAATAGCCGTGTGCCATTCCTTGGCAATTGGCGGCATGGCGGATTGCAGCACGCCATCAATACGGTATTTGATGACCACTTCGCCATCGCGCGTCTCGATGTGAATATCGCTGGCTCGTCGTTCGAGAGCGCTGAAGATGGTGGTGTCCACCAGCTTGATGACCGGGGCAATTTCCGCGTCCGCCGCTGTCAGACGCTCAATGGAAAGTGTCTCTTCGGGGTTCTCTTCCTCGCCCACCAGGTCAAGCGCAAACCCGGCTGTCGCTTCCTCCAACACTCGCTGGGACTGTTCTGTCTTCTTCAGCAGGTCAGAGATTTCGGAAAGGGTGGCTACCTTTACCCGCAGCTTACGGCGAAGCAGAATGCTCAGCTCGTCGATAACGCTGAGGTTGCGCGGGTCCGTGATGGCGATTTCCAGAACGCCATTCGCTTCGCGCAAAGGCACAAAGCTGTAGCGGAACATCAGGTCCACGGGAATGGATCGGAACAGGTCGTGGTCGATGGGCGCGGTCTTGAAGTCGACGAACTCGCAGTGGTAGCGGCGCGCGATTGCAATCGCGGCTTCGCGTTCCTGCTCCAGATTGCGCATGCGGATCTCAGCCGTTGCCATGTTTATCCTTCCACCTTGCCCCTGTATCGACCTTCATTGGTTTTCCATGCGGAAGACGTGCTAGCCCAGACTATCGGCCAGCGAGAAGATCGGCAGATAGAGCGCGATCAACACAAAGGCCACGAATATACCCATCACGATCATGATGGCGGGTTCAATCAGCGAGAGAGACGCGGTCAAACTGGTGTTGACATCGCCTTCGAAGAATTCGGCCACACTGCCTAACATTGCTGGCAGGGAGCCCGTGGATTCACCGACCTCGATCATGTCGATGGAAAGAGTAGGAAAGATGCCTGTCGCGGATAGCGATTGCGACAACGAGCGGCCCTCTTTCACCGCGCGACCAGCTTTGGCAATGGCGGATCGTAGAAGCCGGGATTCCAGACTTTCCGCTGCCGTCTCCAACGCCGGAACCAGTGGAATGCCACCCACTAGCAGTGTTCCCAGAATGCGGGAGAACTGCGAAACCTGGAACTTGATCCAAATATTTCCAACGATTGGCGTGGCGAGCTTCCAGCGGTCCAGTTTTTCCTGTGCCGCGTCGGTCCGTGCCCAATAGCGGAACAGACCGATGCCAACGCCCAGCAGGATGAAAAAGCCAAGTACGTAGTTGCGGCTGGTGGTTCCGAAGGCAATGAGCCAACGTGTAATCAACGGCAACTGGGTGTTCATGCTTTGGTAGAGTTCTGAGAAGTTGGGCACCACATACGTGACCAGAAAAATCATCAGCAAGAAAACCAGGATGATTAAGAAACAGGGGTAGATCAGACTGACCAGCAGCTTCTTCCGCACAGCCAAAGTCAGTTGCTGGTATTGGATGTAGCGATCCAGAACCTCTTCCAGGCTGCCGGACTTTTCACCCGCCATCAGGGAGGTGACGTAGATCGGAGGAAAGAGCTTTTGCGCGCGGAAGGCTTCGGAAAGCAACGAGCCGCTCTTCACGTCATCCCGAATGCGCTGCAGATACGAGGCCAGCTTTGGTTCAGAAAACCGTTCTGCCAGCAGATCCAGCGCTTTCAAAATTGGCAACCCGGCGCGAATCAAAGTCACGAATTGCTGATTGAAGATCAGAAACCGCTCAAGATGCAGCTTCTTCTTGCGGCGAAATAAACCAGCGGAAACCTGCTCCACGGCGGATTTCGGCTTTACGGCATACACCAGATAGCCCTGCTGGGTGTAGGCCTGACGCAGTTGTACCTCGCTTTCGGCTTCCTCCACCTTTTGGTGGATTTTGCCCTGGGTATCGGCATACTTTAGCAGGTACTCAGCCATGAATTTCGATGAACGGTCCGGGTTCCAAATCTATTGCTCAGCGTCCACCAGACGCGATCCCGCAGGTGGCTGAAACTCAAATGTGGCGTTGCCGATGGCGACGTTCCGCTTCTCGTTCGAAAAGCGGAAGCGGTTGATTGCCTGGTCATAACCGGTCACTTCCACCTCGAGAATCTCGAAGGACGGGGAAACCAGAAAACTCACCATCGTGTAAGGCGACTTCTTGCTCTTGGGCTCTGCGGCTACCCAGGTGTTCGTGCCTTGGGGCTTCGAAGTAAAACGGTCAAAATCGCGCCGAAAGTCTAGCTTCCCCAGCAGAAAGGCGAGCGGCGCGCGCAGGTCGTCGGTTTCCCGGAATGGCGTCCGTTCCACCACATTCGTCGATGGGCTGTAGAGATAGACGAACTTTCCGTCAGAAATGAAGACCTTTCCCTTGGGATCGGCATAATCCCATCGCATCTTGCCAGGCTTTTGCAGATACAAGGTTCCCTTCTCACTGCGCTGACGTGGGCCAAAGCGGAACGCCTGATCGAAATCCACCTGCAAGGTCTTTACGGCGTTGTACCGTTTCTCGATGCCATCCAGCACCGGAAACAGGCGCGTCTGGGCGAGCGCGGCTCCTGGCACGGAAAGGCCGAGCAGCATCAGAAAGAAAACAAACGAAATGGGCCGCCAACGCAGCATAAATGATAGACGCATCCTTCCCTTGGAACGTGGAACTCAGAATCGTACTTCCCTGATTGCGGGCACACATCTGCTCGGCGCAGGAATCTGTTGGCCACTATTGGAACGTGTTCCAGGGTCGGCTGATTCCCTGATTTCGACGCCAAACCGCGCGACTTGTATTCGAGAAGCCCCACATTCCAGTTCTCTTCCAGGTTATACGGCGTTGCACCCCTCAGATAGTGGAGTACTGGGCCTGGTAAAGGCTCCATGTCCATGAGCCCGTCGGCTCGGGCGTCCAGACCGGTCGAGGAAGAGACAAAGCTCTTAATTTTTCTAGCACTTAACTTGGTTCAAGAAGATAATGAGCTAGGCGGCGCGCTTTGTTCCGGCTGTCGGCCACAGATGCTTGTGACTCTCACCTGGTGGGACGCCTTCGAAACAACTGGCAACGGTATCGAGTCTCTATCTGCGTAGGTCACGAGGTTGCCCGCCCTGGCGTTGTGAGTGGGTGAGGGCCGAGGATCGAAATTGTTTTGAGGAACTGAGGACCCGGTATATCCGGTAGGAGGAAATTTTGATGTTTCGTTCCGTAGCAGTAAGTTGTTTGTTATTCCTGGCGGCCTTGACTGCCTTTGCCCAGACCGATGAACAAAAGCGCCTGGACGCAGCCACGGTGATGCTGAAGGAATCCATGGACGCCGGTGATCAGGCGATTCCGCAAGAACTACTGGATAAAGGCGAATGTATCGTCGTCATTCCCGGTATGAAAAAAGGAGCTTTCATTGTCGGCGCACAATACGGTCGCGGCTTCATTTCCTGTCGTAAGACGAATGGTGTCGGTTGGACCGCACCGGGCGCTGTACGCCTGGAAGGCGGCAGCGTTGGCTTCCAGATCGGCGGGCAGGAGACGGATATCGTGCTGTTGGTGATGAATAAGACCGGCGCACAGAAGATGTTGACCAGTAAGTTCACGCTGGGTGGTGATGTGTCCGTCGCGGCTGGTCCGGTGGGACGCACCTCAACTGCCGAAACCGATGCGCTGATGCGAGCGGAGATTCTATCCTGGTCGCGTTCGCGTGGCGCCTTTGCTGGCATTTCCCTGAAGGGCTCTACGATGCGGGAAGACGAAGAGACCATCACCAAGATGTACGGCAAGGCCTATAAGAACAAAGACATCGTCGCCAGCGGACTGGCTGTGCCTGGCGATGCCAAGGCCCTGATGGCCGCGCTGAACAAGTTCTCGCCCCGTCGCTCTAAGTAAAGGTGACAACGAGAACCCCGGAATCATGCATGGCGCGACCCCGCCCCGGCTATTCCGGTAACTAGCTGGATCTACAGAACAGCGCGAGCAAAGCCAAGCAACGTCCTACAGCAAAGCACCGTCGCGCTGCAGGGCCTCAGGTAGCGTGGAAGATTCCCACTCCGTTGAGAGTGCGGAATCTTCCACAACAAACTCTTCCCACCCCAGCGGCGGCGCCGCAGCCACTGCGTTTCCTTGCTCCCATAGCGAAACCTGAAAACGCAATACCTCTCCCAGACGCAGTCCCAACGCCGATAGCGGAATCCGCAGATCCACCACGTCGTCCACTACGGCCTGTGGTTGCTCTTCCTTGCGGGCAGAGGGTGGTACGGCCAAACGTGTGGTCAGTTGGGTCTCTCCGTTCCGATGTTCGATTTGGAACCAACTCACGGCCTGTGTGGAATCCATGGCATGCAACACCCCCTGCAGGGCAAACTCATTCAGCATCTCGCGAGCCGGCATGGGCAGAGCCGTTCGCAGATAGACATAGGCGCCATCCGAGCCATAGTAAAGCTCGCTGATTTGTCTCCAGGTATCGCTGAGCGACCCCACGTCCGGGCGTTCCCGGAAGTACCCAGAACCGCTCCAGGATGTGTAGGAACTCCGTTTGCCGTCCAACTGAGGTCGAATGGAGCGGCTCGGGCCAATGGACGTGATGCGCGTGCCGTCTGAGAAGCTCAGGGTTTTCAATTCGGTAGGGCGTTCCAGATCGAGACTGCGGTAAACGGTCTCGAAATGTGCACGCAGTAGCTCCTCGGTGTGGCGTTGGGTCCAGGGGTCCTGCTCTCGTCCCAAGCAATCTACCCAGTCTTTGCTCTCCAGGGCAAGCAGGGCATCCCGCGCGGCATTCAGTTGACTGGGCTCCAGAATTTTCCAGGCTCTCACCTTCTGAAACTGGCTACGGGCATCCCGCAGGAGCTTCCAGAACAGAGGTTGTGATTCGGGGGCCCAACGGGCAAAACCACGGGGGCGTCCTGTCCAACTTACCAGTTCGGGAAGTGGCTGTGGCTTGGCTTCCTGAAAGATCGTCTCAATACGGCTCGGCTCAAAACCAGTTTCGTGTTGCGCCTGATGTAACAATTTCCGCCACAGGCTAAGCATCTCGCGGACGCTGGACGAGGGGTCGATCTTGGGGTGGATTTGTACAATCAGCGCTCCATCCGCATCTGCGGCCTCGCGTCGTATCGTTTCCAGGCGGCCCTGAAAGTCCAGGTACGCCCGCTCTGCATTCATCAGCGGGTAAACAAAGCGGAAGAGGCCAAAAAGTTCGGTCTGGGAAAAAAGGATGCGTTGCGTACCGTGGCTCCAGCAGGCAACACTTTCCGCTGCCGTCGGAGTCCGGCCCAGGCACTTGCGCAAAACGTGCGAACCGGAAACGCTCCATTCCAAACCTACACTTTGCATGGCTTCCAGCGTGCCTGAGGAAAGCGCGCCCTCGGCCAAATGTAGCACCGGAGGTCTTTCTCCAAAGATGCGGCAGTGGACGCGGGGGCCGCGGACGATCTGCGTCCGCGCATCATCTGGATAGCAGAACCCCGGCACCTCGTCGGTAAGCATGGGCAACAGCGCCTGGTGGAGCGCTCCGCCCAGATACTCCACGCGGTGTGTGCGGCATGCACCGCGCAATGTCTCCAGATAATCGCGTAGGGCCTGTATCTGAAGACTGGCAAGGGCCAGAGCCTGCTCGTGGGTCTGGGCTTCCCCGGCAGTGGCTGCCAGAAAGATATCCCCCGACTGTGTTTGCAGCGTCGGGCTGAGCCAGGCCAGTTGCGTCAGCACTTGTAGGTCTTGCAGATCCTGCATGCTTAGGCTCTTTTGCAGCCGATGGCGATTGCCGCGCATGGATTCCCAGCGGGCAAAAAGCGCAGCGTAGCGGGGATACGGAGCAGCGAGTTGGGCTGTGCCCGCTTCAAAGGCAAAGGAGACGAGGCTTTCGATCTCCGCAGGCGATAGGCGCTCCGCCGTTTTCTGGTGCAGGTCGAGCATCGCGTCGCAACGACCTTCCAATAGAATGCGGTTCAGAAACTGCAACAGGTCCGGAGAGATCGCGATGCAAAAAGGAGCCGCGCCATCCTGCAGGGCGATGTCTAGCAGGGGGGCATGGGCGCGTAGAGTCTGGATGCGAGCCCAGGGAAGGGTGTAATTGGCCAGCCGTGGATGCCAGCCTGGAAGCTGGTGCAACTGCCAGACGAAACAGAGGCGCATGGAACTACTCGCTTTCTGCCAAATGAACCTGATGTCGGCAACGGAGCTGGAAGTCGGCCAAGCTCCGGTTCTACCGGCATTGTAAACTCAGTCGGCCCTGCTAACTGCGTCGTAAGGCCGCGTATCCGGCTCTGCCTGGAACGCCGTCCACATCGGGCTGGAGCCTGCGTCGAATTGGGTCATGGGGCGAATGCCAAGGATCAACTCTATGGTACGCAGGACGGAGTTGGTCGTGTAGAAATTGGAGTCCACGGCGTTTCGTTTCGCATACGGAGAAATCACAAGCACCGGACTGCGGTGGCTATCGACGGCATCGGTCGAGGGAGCGGCGTTCGTTTCCACCACGAAGATGGCGGTATCTTTCCAGAAGGGGCTGTGGGAGACAGCTTCCACCAACATGCCGAGCGCCTGATCGCTGGCATCGGTGGCGCCTTCACCATTGGGCTGAGCAGCGCCTAGCCGAACCAGCAACAGTTGGGGCAGAGCGCCCTTTTGTTCGAATTCGCGGAGTTCGGCAATGAACGCCTTGGCGCGGTCCAGGTCAGAGGATGTCCCGGAAAGGCCTGGATATCGCAGGTTGGTGTTCTTTTCCAGAATAGGATCGTGCACCTTGGCCACTTGGCTGCCATCGGCGAGCGCACGGGGCTGGTTTTCCACCCAGAAGCCGTAATTGCGCAGGGTGACCCCGGCGAAAGAAGCGCCGTTCCACAGATAACCTCCTGCGGGAAGTCCGGCGACTTCGCCCACTTCCGGGCCGACAGCTGAGGCGATGGGCTCACCACCCGGCCACAAACGCTGTACGTAGTCCGAGGCCATGGAGGCGGTCACCCATTGCAAACCGTCTGTGACACCATCGCCCGGGGAATAAAAGTTGTCGAAGGATCCAAACTCTTGAGCCAGCTTCTTCTGATTCGGACGTCGCTGCGCGGCAGCGGAAGCCCCAAACACGGCGTCGTAACTGAGGCCGCCCTTCACCACGTAGATCACGTGTTTGATGGGGGAGGGCAGACCCGGAGCGCTGGGGATCGGGTTGCCATCGGGGACGCCTGCGTCAATCAATTGTTCCTCACGGAAACGTATTAACGAGCGGGTGGTGTTGGTGTGCGCCACCAGGTCTTCGTCGCTGGGCGCGGGCAGAATGGTGGCTGTACCGGCAATGCGACCCTTTTCGGAGGCCGCCCCTGCTGATGGGTAGGAGCGGTTGCCGCGCTGGTTGATCGTGAAGAGTGAGCCGCCGGGGAGAATGGCTGTGGAAACCGGATACCATCCCATGGGGATAAAACCGAGTCCGCGAGCGCGTGTGCCTCGCACGTCTGCTACCGCGACGGCATTCAGATCGGAGCAAACCACATAGAGCCGGTGTGATTCCGCATGATAGGCCAGGGCGCTAGGGGTAATGCCGATGGGATGGTTGGGGCTGAGGCCGAGTGGAATGGATTCATGCAGCGTAAGCGCTCCACTCTCTTCCACCCCCAGGCTGTAGGCGCTGTTGGTGTTCGCGGCGGTCACGAAGAGCCGTGCGACATAGGGCAGGGGCGTGACGCCGGGTTGGTCTGCGTCATCCTGTTCCATGCGACCCGGGACAAAGATCATGTCGGTCGTGTGCGCGCCGACAGCGGTGCGATCCACGAGGGCTCCATCCTGTGCGCGGTGCCGATAGACCGAACCATCTGCCCAGGAACTGACATAGACGAAATTGCCCATGGGGTGAGGGACGATGCGGTAAGGGCGTCGGCCTGTGCCGAAGCGGCTGGCGATCGCGCCAGAGTTCAGGTTTACGACATCCACGCCGTTGCGGTGCAGACGCGCGACGTAAAGCAGGGTCTCGTCGGGGGAAAGCGCCACGTCTCCGACGAAATCACGGGCTGTGGGCTGTGTACTACCGGAAAGATCCAGACGGCGGGCGGGCTGGAGACGCCCATTCTGATAGCTGAACTCTGACACCGCTGGCTGGCTGCCTCCACCAACATAGATGCGGTTGCTAGCTTTGTTGATGGCGATGCCCATGGACGCGGCGGGCAGGGTTGTTCGGGCAAGTTCCTGATGCGACGCTGCGTCAAGAATAACCAGGGTCGGCGTGCCCAGCCCTTGGGCAGTGACCGCGAGAAACTTTCCATCGGCCGAAAGGCGAGCGGCGAGGGGTAGTGCTGGCAGCTCCACTTGTTTGCCCGCGGGTTTCAAGCGCCATCCATTCGGAAGCAGGTAGAGCCCGTTGGGGTATTCCCCCGGCCGAATGGGCTTGGGCTGCTGCGAGAATGCCCCACTGGTCAGCAAAGCCACTGCGGCAATCTGGGCAAGGGTGATGGCGCCAAGCGCTCTCGAAAACCGGGGAAAGAATGGCTGCATGCGTCTATTCTCGGAAGCGTTGTGCGATGGGGAAGCGGCGTCCAATCCCGAAGGCCTTGGTGGTCACCTTCAGTCCGGGAGCAGCCTGTTGGCGTTTGTACTCGCTGAAATCCACCTTACGAATGATGCTGCGCACTAGATCTTCGGGTACGCCCTGCGCCTCGGCAATCTCGGCCGGGCTGCGCATTTCTTCCACATAGCCACGCAGAATCGGGTCGAGCACTTCATAGGGGGGCAGGGAGTCGGTGTCTTTCTGGTCGGGGCGCAACTCGGCAGAAGGCGGCTTGCTGAGGGTGTTTTCGGGAACAGCTCCGGGACGGCGAGTGTTGGCAAACCGGGTCAGTTCGTAAACCATTACCTTGGGAATATCACTGATGACGGCAAGGCCGCCCACCATGTCGCCGTAGAGGGTGCAGTAACCTACTGAAACCTCGCTCTTGTTGCCGGTGGTCAACACGAGGGCGTTCCACTTGTTTGAGAGCGCCATTAGAGTCAGACCACGCAGGCGGCTCTGTACGTTCTCTTCCGTAACGTCACGGGGCACATCGCCGAAGATCGGGTCGAGGCCGCGAAGGACCACATCATAGGCATCGGTAATGGGCGCGACTTCAAAGCGAATCCCGAGCCCGTTGGCTAATTCGCGAGCATCGGTGAGGCTGTGGTCGGAAGAATAGGGGCCGGGCATCCCAACACCCACTACGTTTTCCGAGCCAAGCGCCTCCACGGCGATGGCGGCGACAAGGGCGGAATCGATGCCGCCGCTGAGGCCGATCAGCACTTTGCTGAACCCGCACTTACGCACGTAATCGCGGGTCCCAAGCACGAGGGCGTCGAAGATAGCTTCGGTTTCGTTGATGTGGCTCTCGTTGCGGGCGCCTTCACCGGCAGCGATATCGACATAGACCAGGTCTTCGGCGAAGCTTTTGGCGCTGGCGATGACGTTGCCTGCGGCATCCGCCGCGAAGCTGCTGCCGTCGAAGATCAACTGATCGTTACCGCCCACCTGATTTACCCAAATCAGAGGCAAACGACGGCGACGAGCCACACCGCAGAAGGAGCTACGGCGTTCCTGACGTTTCCCCATTTCATAGGGCGATGCGTTGATGCTGATGAGAAGGTTGGCTCCCTGGCGGCAGAGCTCGGCGATGGGATTCCGGCTGTAAAGCGAACGCTGAATTCCCTCGAAGTCGTTCCACGCATCTTCACAAATAGTTAGCCCGACGCGCTGGCCCCCCACCTCAATGACGCGTTGTTGCGCGGCGGGCGCAAAGTGCCGCCACTCGTCGAAAACGTCATAGGTGGGCAGCAGAATCTTGTCCTGACGAAAGACGACTTGGCCGCCTTGCATGAGGGCGGCGCTGTTGGTGAGGCGTTTCCCCTTGGCTTCTTTGGATTCGCCGACATAACCGCAGATGATGCCTGCCTTCAGACTGGCGGTATGCTCTGCTAGCCGCATGAGTTGCTCATGGCAGCGTCGTATGAAGCTGGCTTTTTCCACCAGATCACGAGGGGGATATCCCGTGATGGCAAGTTCCGGGAAGACGACCAGATTCGCTCCATCGCCATCTGCACGGTTCGCGGCTTCAATCATGCGGCTGACGTTCTGTTCCAGGTCGCCGACCGTGGCATTCATCTGCCCGAGGGCAATTTTCATGGGTGTCCTCTGGTTGGGGTGTCCGTCAAGTAACTTATGACAATCTTCCATTGTAGTGCCCCGCCCCAGGTTCTCAAGCAGAAGACCGCGCGATAGCGTTGGATGGGGATAGGCAGCTCCGCCCGTGTGACGATGCCTGCGTGTCTTCGCTAGACTGTGGGACATCCCTAAGGACAGGCCAGATAGGAAGAGATATTTCTGCAGGAGACTAAACCACGATGAGCGCCAGTCGAAACCGGTCGGAAGTCCACGCGCACCAGGCATTTCAACAGCAGGCACAGGTTCTGCAAGGTAAAGATCTGTCTGGCCGCTTTACTCATATTTACGAGACCAATCTGTGGGGGAGCGATACATCCCGGTCGGGGCAGGGCTCCGTGATGGAACAGGTCTCTGGAATCATCAGGCAGTTGCCCGTTCTGTTGAAGAATGTCGGGGCGACATCTCTACTGGATGCGCCTTGCGGTGACTTTGCCTGGATGCCCTCGGTGGACCTGAGGGGTGTACGGTATATCGGGGCGGATATCGTGCCGGACCTAGTCGCGCGGAATCAGGCGCAGGTGGCGCGTCTTGGTTCAGAACGGAACGATTCGGCACAGGAGACTGTCCGGGAACGGTCAATTTACGAAACGAAGCCAGACTCCGCTGCCAACTATGAGTTCCGACTGCTCGATCTAACCAAGGATCCCCTACCCACCGTGGACGTGGTGTTGTGTCGAGACTGCCTGGTTCACCTTTCGGCGGTCCACATTTGGGACGTCATCGAGAACCTGAAACGGAGCGGTTCCACGTGGCTGCTGACGACTACCTTCCCGGAACATGATGGCTTTAACGACATTGAGGATGGGGACTGGCGGCTTCTAAATCTGGAGTTGGCGCCCTTTGGGTTCCCGACTCCAGAAGCGCTGTTGAATGAGGGCTGTACCGAAGGGGATGGGCACTACAGCGACAAGTCGTTGGGTTTGTGGCGGATCAGCGAATTGCCGACCCGCCCTTGATGCGGTGTTGCCAGGATGACGGTAGCGCCGCCGGGCTCGTAAGAGCTCTGCTTAGTGCAGGTTGCGGGCTTTTAGATACTCCACTAGGCCCTTGGGATCGTCCGTGATGATTGCGTCGACACCGGCGTCGATGAGGGGCTGCCAGTCTTCGGGCTGGTTGGGCGTCCAGGCCACAATACGCAAGCCTGCGGCGTGAGCTTCTTTCACCTTTTCCGGCGTTACCAGTCGATAGTTGGGCGAAACGGTGGGGGCTCCGCCCGCGCGTTTGGAGGTTTCAACGAAACTTTCCTGCTCGGACCCGATGAGGGCGGAAAGATGGATTTCCGGCGCGATCTTCTTCATGGCATGCAGGACGGGGAAGACGAAGCTCTGCACTTTGACTCGTTTGGTAAGTTTATGCTTACGAATAACGTCGACTACCAGTCGTGAGAACTCCTCTGGGGACGGCGATAAGGCCGGATTACGCGGGTCCATTTTGATTTCAACGTTGTAGCGGATTTTTTTGTACTTGGCGAGTTGGGTGAAGAACTCGTCGAAGGTCGGCACGCGCGTGCCCGGGACTGCCTTCTGGGTGGGGAAGCCGGGGTTGGCGCGGGCTCCACAATCGAACTGCTTTACCTCCGCCACCGTCAGTTCGCGGATGACGCGGGTGAGGCCTTCCGGTCCGTCACAGAAGGTAGGGTTTAACTTGGCATCGTGAGAAATGACCGGAACGTTATCCTTGGTGACCCAAAGGTCGATTTCGAGTACGTCCGCACCGGCCTCAATGGCATGCATCATGGCGGGCATGGTGTTTTCGGGTAACACCCAACGGGCTCCGCGGTGCCCCTCCACATCGATTCGGCGGGGCTTCGTCTGGGCACAGGCGAGCGTGACCAAGGCGAGGGAAAGCAGGGAGATAACCAGCCAACGTTGCATATAGAGAGCGTATCTCGAAAATGGTGACGAGGGGATGACGGGATGGTCTGTCGAGGCATCGCCGGAGCTTAGTCCGAGGACGGAGGCGTGATTAGCAGTCCTGAAAAACACAAACTGCCAGCGAAACTCTTCCTCTTTATCTCCCCCAAGAACAGGAGGCAAGAGAGGCGGCTCGCTGGCAGTTTGCGCTTAGGATTCGGCGGCTATTCCCACTCAATGGTGCCCGGAGGCTTGTGGGTGAGGTCGTACAGCACGGTGGTGATGCCGGGGATTGCCAGAATCTCGCGGCAGAGCGGTTCCAGAATCTCGAAGGGCATACCAACGGATTGGGCGGTCATGCCGTCCACGGACTGGATGGGGCGCAGCACGATGGAATTGGGCTCCGCTTCCGTTCCATAGGGAATCAGGATGACCGGGAACTGCCAAACCTGCTGCTCGAAGCCGCTTTCGTCGCAGACACGGCGGACGATGGCGTCTGCCTCGCGCAGCAAATCTAGCCGAGCCTCCGTGATGGTGGCGGCGTACACCTTGCGGGCATCCACAGGGGCCTTGCCGGCGACAGGTTCCAGAACCACACGGTTGAAGCCGTCATTTTCGTTGGTGAGCGCTGTGGCGCGTTCGTAGGTGGCCTCCCACCCACTGGCTGGCCATGCAGTTGGGGTATCGATCAGCAGAACCGGTTTGTAGCTGCGGGAATCGCCTTGTACGCCAACAGAGTGCACAGGCAATAGCCAGCCGTCGGGGCCGTGTTGGGCGGACTCTTCTTCGGAGGCGCAGAGGCAGCGGATCGCGAGGCCGGGGCCGGGGAAGGGGTGCCGGTGCAGGAAGGCCGCAGGGATGCCCAGCTGGGCGCCGACTTCACGGACTTCGTCCTTATAAAGATTGTGGAGGGGCTCCACGATACGGTTTTCCGCAATCAGCTTCTGGATACCCGCAACCCGATTATGGTGCGTTTTGATCAGGTCAGCCTTGGCCGTGCCGCCGGATTCGATGGTGTCCGGGTAGATGGTGCCCTGCCCCAGAATCCAATTGCCGTCGAGGAAGTGCTCGGTTTCCAGAACCCGATTCTGGACTTCCAGGAATTCCTGGCCAATGTGGTGACGCTTGGTTTCGGGCTCTACAACCCCAGCAAGGCGACCCAGGAAGTGTTGACCGGCTTCTTCGATGTGGACAGAAGCGCCGCCGCCGATTTCCTGAAAGAGGTTTCTTACGAAGGGAGTTTCATCCTTGCGCATCATGCCGGTATCGACATAAATGCCGCGGACACGGTCTGGACCCAGGGCGCGGAGGCACAGCGTATAGGCGACCGTGGAATCGACGCCGCCGCTAATGAAGAAGAACACGTTGCGGTCGTCGCCCACAACACGGCGAATGTCGTCTTCGATCTGGTCCACCACCTGGGCGGGGTCCCAATCTTTTTCGCAATTGGCGATATCGAAGAGGAAGGTGCGCAGCAGATCCATACCGCGGTGCGTGTGGACGACCTCCGGGTGGAACTGGACTCCGTAGATGCGCTTGTCGTCATTGGCAATGGCGGCGAACTTACAGGTATCAGTAGAGCCCACCCCTGCAAAACCTTCGGGCAGACCGACAACCGTGTCGCGGTGGCTCATCCAGACCTGTGTGGGTTCTCCGCCGAAGTTGCCCAAAATCTGGCTGGAGGGATCGGGGTTGAGTAACGCCCTGCCGTACTCCCCACGGTCGATCTTTTCGACCTTGCCGCCCAGCGTATAAGCCATCAGTTGGAGTCCGTAACAAATTCCCAGTACGGGCACGCCGAGTCCAAAGATGGCAGGATCGACCGTGGGACTATCCGCGTCGTAGACGCTGCTGGGACCGCCGGAAATGATGAGGGCGCGCGCGTTGGCGAGTTCGGAAGCGGGCGTCTCAGAGGTTTTGACTTCTGAGTAGATGCCCAATTCGCGAACTTTGCGGGCAATCAGGTGGCAATACTGTCCACCGGTATCGAGGACAATCGCTTGCGCCTGAGCCGGCGCCACAGAGGCGGGGGCGGGAGTAAGTACTGGATTCATGGATACGGAAAGGACCCGCCCAGAGCGGAGCGGGTCCTAAATTTGTTTATACCATGCGCCCTGAAAGGAGCAGGGCTCGAAGGGAGCAGGGAAACGTGGGTTATTCCTGTTCCGGCGTTGCAGCGGCCGCGGCACGCTGGGCGATGGTCTTGCTGGCAGTCTCTCGCAGAGATTGCGCACGGCCCATTGCCTCAATGGCAGCGAGGACGATGGGGTCTTCGCGAACCATCAAAGTGTCGCTCTTCTCATCGCCTAAGGCGTAGGTGAGCATGGCGCGCTTCAGGTCGATCTTGGTTGCGGCGCGGTTGGTGCTGAATTCTTCGTCGGTCGCCTCAATTTTGTCGTCTTTGAGGAACTGACGGAATTCATCCACCATGGCGTCGGTGACCGCGAAGTCTTCGCCGATGGTGAGGGGGTGGCCCGCAAAATACTTCGCAGCAAACATCGGGTGCGCCATCATGGAATCGCGGACGCGGAACTGGAAGGGCGTGGTCTTCGCGGCTTCCACCTTCTCGTCAGGAGTGATGCCGCCGCCACCGTAGACGGTGCGACCGCTATCGGTCATGCGTACGTCTTCCAGGTCTTTGGCATCGCCGTTCTTGCGGCTGTAATAGTCGTAGAAGCTGATCTTGGAGTAATCCCGCTGAATCAGGCGACCGCTGGGCGTGTAGTACTTGGCGGTGGTGAGGGCGAGACCGGTATCTTCCGAGAGCGGATATACGGTCTGTACCAAGCCCTTACCGAAGGTCTGTTCGCCCAAAATCCAGGCGCGGTCATGATCCTGCAGGGCGCCAGCGACGATCTCGGCTGCCGAAGCGGAGGCTCCGTTGACCAGGACGACGATGGGGTAATCGGCCCCACGGCTACCCTGACGGGCTTCGTACTTACGCTGTGGTGAAGAACGGCCACGGTGGGACACGATGACCTGACCCTTTTTCAGGAAGTGGTCAGAGACGGCCACACCTTCGTTCAGGATACCGCCGGGGTTTTCCCGGAGATCAAGAACCAAGCCCTTGATGTTGCTTTCATCCAGGCGGCGCAGGTTCTGGCGCATTTCTTCGCTGGTGTTTTCGTTGAATTGTTTGATGTGCAGATAGGCGATGCCCGGGCGCAGGTAGAAGGCATCGGCGACGCTCTTCCGGGGAATTTCGTCACGCACAATGTTAAACGTGAGCTGCTTTTGTCCCTCGACGTCGCGCCGCAGCATGGTGACGCGCACGGTCGTGCCACGAGGGCCCTTCAGGCGGTCGGCCACCTTGCCCTGGTCCCATCCTTCCGTAGAGGCGCCATCGATCTGATCGATGATGTCATTGGGACGGATGCCCGCGTTATACGCTGGCGACCCGGAGAAGGGATTGACGACCACCACGCGACCGCGGTGCATACGCACCATCATGCCGACGCCGTAGTATTGCCCGCGCTGTTCTTCCCGCAGAATTTGGAACTGCTTTGGATCGAAGAAGTTAGAGTGGGGGTCGAGCGTGTGGAGCATGCCGGGGATGGCTCCGTTATAGATGGCGCGGCCAGGATCCACAGGTTCGGCTGCATTTTCTTCGACCACCGAGAAAACTTTGGTGAAAGTGCGTACGCTGCGGTCAATATCCTGCTCGGACCGTTGTGCAGCAGCGGCCGTCGACCCGCTCATGCTGGGGCCAACAACGCCACCAAGCACGGCGAAGAAGATAATGACGCCGGGTACGAGTAAGGACGCTCGGGACTTGCGATTCATGCGGGAAGTCTACCTCGGAGGGGCGTTTCTGCTTATACCTATCCTACGACAGGCCTAGGGTTTTCGTTACGGAGGATTCATCGGGCAGCCAGCGGCCCGGTTCTAGACCTCCGTAGGACTGGTTCTTAGATGCGCGAGAGGCTGTGGATGCTTCGGGATGGATAACCTTCCGTATCAGGCAGGCGGCTTGTCGGGTGGGACGGAGTCAGGAAGGAAGACATGGTGATCTCCGATTGCCGGTATAACCGTGTCTCTCCACCGAGCGAGACCGATCCAATCCCGTTCCGATGAGCCAGATGTCCACAGGGTTTCCACCTGTGCTCCGCAGGCCATGGCGTCGGCGATAGCGCCTTCGATGGGGAGTTGGCCGCGTTCCTGCAGCCAGTCTATCCACCGAAGTACCCAGTGCAGGGAGCTCTGCGGGCTTAAGGTATCCGTGCCCACGAGTATCTGCGATAGCTCGGTAATGAAGGGCGTCGTGTCCATTGCGGCGGCTCCGCGTTGTTCCTCCTGGGCCCAAGCGGGGAGCCACGCTTCCAATAGGCTGCATCCCCGGGTAGCAGGAAATGCCAGGGAGTCGGGAACGCGTAAGTCCTTTTCGCGGAATGCCTCCCAAGCCTCTGACGGAAAGCCTACGGCGCCAAATCGGTTAAGAAGCCGCGCCGGTGCGGTTGAAATCGCGTCGTAGCCAGTGCTCTCGTTGCTGGGGTGAGACCAGATGACGAAACCGCGCAGAGACGAGATGTGAACATGTTTGCCTCCTCCGCAATCGGGAGCGAAGCAATGCTCGCAGACGGTGACAGATACGGGGTTCCGCTGCCAGTCCACGTCTCCGATGGCATTGCACAGCTCTATGTCCCCACATTTTGCCTTTGTGAAACGATGCGGGCTGGGCATCGACGCGGTATCTGCGTCCCAGGCCTCGAAGTATGGAGAGCTGCAAACGAGCATTTTGCCTCAGTATAGCGGCCCATCCATAGCACTCGGGTCAAGCAACTCGAGGGTTAGCGCAGGGGCTGATGGAGGCCGGGTGGTGTGGTGGGAGAGGAGGAGTAAAACGAAAAAATGGCGGAAGTCCGGTGTAGAGGCTACGGAGCTTCCGCCAACTGGCAATTGATCTTAGTTATTTAGACTATTTCTCGACGATTTCGTCGCGTTCAATTTTGCCGTCGCGTACGAAGACGATGCGATGGGCGTGCATGGCGATTTCCAATTCGTGGGTAACCAGCACGATGGTATTGCCTTGTTCGTGCAGACGCTCGAAGAGACCCATAATTTCCACACCGGTTGCCGAATCGAGGTTGCCCGTAGGTTCGTCGGCGAGCAGGATCGATGGATCGTTGATGAGTGCACGGGCAACGGCCACACGTTGGCGCTGTCCACCAGAAAGCTCATTAGGCTTGTGGTGGATACGTTGGGAAAGGTCAACCGCCATCAGCGCCTTGGTGGCGCGGTCGTGTCGACTGGCGGCGTCGACGCCGGCGTAAATCAGCGGCAGTTCCACGTTGTGGAGAGCCGTGGCGCGAGAAAGCAGATTGAAGGTCTGGAAGACGAAGCCGATTTCCTTGTTACGGATGCGCGCCAACTCGTCGTCGGACATCGAGCTGACCAGATTGCCGTTGATGAAATACTCGCCCTTGGTGGGGGTATCCAAGCAGCCGATCATGTTCATCAGCGTGGACTTACCGGAGCCCGAAGGTCCCATGATGGCAACGTATTCGCCACGGCGGATCTCCAGATCAATGCCGGAAACGGCGTGGATTTCCTGATCGCCCATGACGTAGGTCTTCCACAAATCATAGGTGCGAATGACGATACCCGCGCGTTTGAGCGCCTCACCACGGGCTGCGGCGGATTCGATCGTTGACGGCATTGAGCTCCCCTTCTAGTTTGTTGGCGCGATTTCTCGAGCTCTCGTTACTTCGCGGCTGCATCTCCGGGTTTCTTGTTGTCGACCTGGATCTTCGCGCCGTTCTTGATGGTGCGGAGCGATCGATAGGGCCCTGTAATGACTTCCGCTCCTTCGTTGAGTCCGGAGATTATCTCGATTTCCGTGGAGCCGGTGGCGCCGGTCTGCACTTCGACGAACTTGGCGATGCCATTTTCGTTGATGAAGACGCCGGTGAGCTCTTTCTTCAATTCCGCAGCCAGCTTCGGATCGGCAGGCGGCGTGTCTTTCTCGTCATCGCCTTCCTTCTTTTCCAAATCCGCTTTAGTGCGGGTGGTGAGTGCCTGCAGCGGCAAGGCTACGACATTCGGCTTGCGGGAAGTCTCGATCTTCACGGTGCACGAAAGGCCGGGGCGGATCGACGCCGGAGGGGCATCGAGAGCGACAACGACCTTGAAGTCCTTGGCTTCATCGCTCGAAATCTGCGATTGCGAAGAGGCCAAACCGCTGGTGCGCAGGATGGCGGTGTTGCCGATTTCGATGACGCGGCCCTTGAATACCGTATCGGGAAAGGCCTCGATGGTGATGTCGGCGGTCTGATCGAGCTTCACGTTGATGATGTCGGTTTCGTCAACCTTCACTTCCGCCGTGATAACGGACATGTCGGCAATGGTCATGATGAGGCTGGCGGCGGAGTTCTGGATGCCGGGCACCACAATTTCGCCAACTTTGACGGGCAGGTTGGTGACCATGCCGGCAAGTGGGGAAATGGCGTGGGTACGTTCCACCATGTCTTCCACGCGGGTGAGTTCGGCGCGCGCCATGGCGATGCGGCGTTGAGAGCCTGCAACGCCTGCAGCCGCCTGTTTCTGTTGAGCGATGGCGCGTGAGTAGGAGGCCTCGGCTTCGCGGACAGAGGCGGCGGCGACGTCAAAGGCAGCCTTTTTGGAATCGAATTCCTGGCGGGCTACCAGTTTGGCGTCGAATAACTGTTGGGCGCGTTCAAAGTCGAGCTTGGCCTGTTCCAACTGCGCTTTGGAGCGGCTGATGGCGGCTTTCGCGCTTTCGATGAAGTCTTGAGCGGCGACGGAGGCAGCTTCCTGCGCGGCGGCATCCGCTTCCGCGCTACGAATGCTGGCCTGCTGCGAAGTGAGTTGTGCGCGGGGTTGCACCGATTCCAGTTTGGCCAGAATCTGTCCCTTATTGACGCGATCGCCCTCTTTGACTAGCAAGTCGGTAATGCGGCCTTGGGCGTTGGCGCCGATGTTGATGTAGTTCAGAGGGCGGATTTCGCCGGTGGCCGTCACAATGGAGACGACATCCTGACGAACGACCCGGGCGGTCTGCACTTTCTCGCCCTGGCCCTCTTTATATTTGATTCCGCCATAAATAGCGCCAGCTACCAAGACCGCCAAGCCAACGCCGATGATTATCTTCCACTTCCCGCTCAATGTGGTGTGCTCCTGTGGACAGTTACGGCTAGAGTTACGAAGTCTTTGTGGAATTGGTTCCCAAGAAACGCAATTTGGTTAAGGCAGTGGCAAACTCTGTCTAAACCGAGCCGTGGACAAACTTAACTAAGAAGATCTGGTTGTAGACCGGCCGGAATGCCATCCGGCCATCTAAGTAACGCGCAACGGTACTTGGATATTACATGTGAGGTGGCTAAAGGTTACGGGCGCTGGGCAAGAATGCCGTCAAGCCATTGCGCCGTAGAAATCAAGTGCCAACAGCGCTAAACAGGCATCTTGTGGGTAAAGTGTGCGGATGGTGCAACATACAGTTACTCTCCATATACGATCACTCTCCATTCAGCCAACGAACTTGATCGGGGCTGCGTTGCAGGCACGATACGGTTCCGGTAACGCCACTGGTCAGCATCGCGCAGGCATTATCCGTAGCCTGCCGGAGCGCCGCTTCGCGGGTGGCGCCCTGTGCAACCCGACAGATGCTTTTCCCCTCGAACGTCATGCAAACCTCGACACGATGCTCCTGCAAACCCATGCTTCCCCAGATCAGAAATCCAAGTACAACAAGTAGCAGCAGAATACCGAGCAGCACAGGCTTGCTCACGAAACGGAATCCTCAAAGAAGGAAGCAATGCGACGAAATTTGTCCTGACGATGCAGCACAAGTTGTTCCGGGGTCCAGCCTTGAAACTGATCGAGGGTGCGAAGGAGATGAGCGCGCAGGGATTGCGCGGAGACATCCCAATCCGTGTGGGCGCCTTCACCCGGTTCTTCAATTACCTGATCGATGAGGCCAAGCTGCAACAATTCGGGCGCAGTGACACGCAAGGCTTCGGCAGCCTGCTGCGCCTTCTTGGCGTCACGGTAGATGATAGCGGCGCAGCTTTCGGGCGAAATGACGCTGTAAGTGGCGTTTTCGCACATGGAATTGTCGTTGCCGACACCGATAGCCAAAGCGCCACCGCTGCCGCCTTCACCAATCACGACCGTAAGAACGGGTGAGCCCAGGCGGGACATTTCCCGCAGGCAAACCGCAATTGCTTCGGCCTGGCCCCGTTCTTCGGCGTCGATGCCGGGGTAAGCCCCAGGCGTATCAATGAGGGTGACGATGGGAAGGTTGAACTTGGCCGCGAGCCGCATGATGCGGAGGGCTTTGCGATATCCCTCTGGCTTGGGCATGCCGAAATTGCGATGGAGCTTCTGCTTCGTATCCCTGCCCTTCTGTTGGCCAATGATGGCGACGGGTTTGCCATCAAGATCAGCCAGTCCAGCCACCAAGGCGGCATCATCGCCGAAAGCGCGATCCCCATGGAGTTCATCGAATCCACTGAAAACCCGCGAAATATAATCCAGGGTATGGGGTCGCTTGGGATGACGGGCGAGTAACACACGTTGCCAAGTTGGACTGTGTGTCTGCGGGGATGCCGAAGCGGTTGGGCTTGGGCTTCCTGTGGCCTCGGAAGGCGGTGTTTCCGGGGTTGGCTCCGGATTCGTGCGTTGGGGCGCTGTGCTCATCGCTACCAGGAATTTTCCATTGTCCCACAGTATTGCGGGATTTCCAGCCTAACGCGTCGCAGATGGTTCGGCAGGCCGTTCGCGGGACCCGGGATTTAGCTTGCCGACACGAACTTCCAAAGTAGTTCCCCACATATTGCGGGGCCACCAGCCGGTGTCCTGCCGTCTGGGTTCACGGAAATAGTGGAAGTCCCAAACTGCGCGTGGATGCAGACGAAAACGGAGCCCAGCCTGATAGCGAGAGCTTCGCCAACCGTTCTTGTCCCAGAAGTACTCATAGTTGGCGTAAGGCGCCACCGTCCGTCGGGTTTCCCAACCAATGCGATGACGGACGCGGTAGTAGTCGGACTTGCCGTCGGGTACGTCGAACCACTCGGCAAAGTGCCTGCCAGACCAAATGCCATGCCAATTTGCGATTTGGTGCTCGACGCCACCAAAGCCTCGATTGAGTGCCTCCCAATCGAGGCTGGCTCCGCCAGGAGGCTTGAAATCATCTTCGAGCTTTGTGTAGTAATAGCCGCCTACCAACACCAATTTGGGAGCGATCCGATAACCAGCCCAGGCTCCGACGCGGCCCTGATAGAGGCCCTGGATCGTGGGTCGGGTGCGGTAACGAGTGTGGAGGGTCAGTTCGAGCTTCGGGGTTACCTTCCAAGGCACGTTTACCAGGTGCTGGGTCTCCGGTTGCGCTCGCAGTTGAGGCAGAAAGAACAGGAAGGCAAAGACGAAGACCATCATGCCGGAGAGCATTGCAAACGAATGGAGATACAGGGGCAAAGGCATGACGGAAGCAGATGAGGTGCGGAAGCGGGTGTGCGGCTCAGCGGCTAAACGTCCAGGCGCCGATCAACGCGGGGATGCCGCGGATTTCTGGCGCGCAGGAAGAGGCTAAAGAGCGGCTAACGATCCAATCCAGTCCATTCGTTCGCTGTTACAAAACAACTACAAGTAAAACACATTGACCACGGGAAAGGGGGCAGCATGAGAAAGCGGGTGGGGATGGAGCGTCGGGGTCGCGACGCGAGCTGCAGGTGGCGAGGCAGCATGTCGAGCTTCTGGACCCTACTGCATTTCGCCCTGTTGTTCGTGGTGTTGCTAGCGGTTCCTGCGAAACAGGCAGATGCGCAGACCGTGGAGGCGCAGGATCTTCAGGAGGTGGTAGCGCTTATGCTGCGGCTAAACGTGCCCCAGCAACAGGTGGCCGCGCGTATACGCCGCATGAAGACGCGGCAGCCGGTTCCTGCAGAACTACGAGACGAGATTGCTGCATGGGGCGCTTCCCCGCTGGTGCAGCAGGAAATGCACCGGTTGATCGAGAGATCCCGAGGGAAAGGTGGGGCCGCGGGTGAGGAGTCCGCGAAAGCTCTGCCAGCAACGAATGGCTATGTGCGTCGCTCCGGCGAGCCGATTCTGGATGGTGAGCGAGCGGTGATGCTGGAAACGGTGCGGTTGTATGCCGAGGACTATTCTGACTCGATTCCCAACTTTTTGTGCGTTCGAAACACTGATTTCTACATGAGCAAGACGGGGGTCGACAACTGGAAACGGCGCGTGCAACTGCGGGAGCGGTTGGTTCACCTGGAAGATGGCGACCATCAGGAGGTGACTGCCGTTGACGGAAAAGAGGTGCAGGAAGGGCAACGCGTGTTTGCAAGTGCTGGTGGAATTACCGTGAGTGGTGAATTCGGGAACATTCTTCGGAGAATCTTTGAGGAGAAAACCCAGACGCACTTTTACTGGTTAGGGGAGGAGCCCGGGGCCGGGGATCGCCGGGTCGTGATTGGATTCTCCGTGGAAAAGGAAAGATCGTCGATGCAACTGACCGTGGCCGAGGAAGAGATTACCAGTGGCTACGATGGGCAACTGGTGGCCTCCGGCGAAACCGGGCGGATTTATCGGGTGCAACTGGCTATGCACGAGTCGCCGGAGGGCTATCCGATTCGCGGGGCGGCCTGGGACATACGCTATGCTCCGGTGACTGTGGATGACAAAGAAATGCTGCTGCCGAGGACCGCAACGACGGAGGCGTACCAGGCCGGAGGGGTGTTTTTACGAAACGAAGCCACTTATACGAAGTACCAGAAGTATGCGGCGGAGTCGAATATCGAGTTTGGCGGCGCCGAAGTCAGCGAAGCGTCTGGCGGTCCTAATCCACGTAGGTAGGGGAGATTCGGACCAAGCCTGTGACGGATTGTCGTTCGCCGGTGGCTTTCCGGAACTGGCCGGTTCCTGGTTCTGCTGGGCGTGGGGGAGCGGGTAGCTTAAAGCTACGATGATCTTGCGTCAATCGAAAATCGAAATGGCGATGTTTTCCATGATGACTTCCTGGGTCACGCTGGCCGTGCTGCTGGGTGTGATCGTGTTGCTGGGGCGCTAGGACCAGTGCTGTCCGTAGCTTGCGGATTCCTCGTGCGACACTGGGAACGACTATCTGCCTGGAACCTGACTGTGCCCTACGACTATCTGAAACGTATCTTAAATGCCCGTGTTTATGATGTGGCGATCGAGACCCCACTGGATGAGGCTCCGAACCTGAGCGCGAAGCTGGGGAATCATATCTTTCTGAAACGGGAAGACTTACAGCCGGTGTTTAGCTTCAAGCTGCGCGGGGCCTACAACAAGATGGCATCCCTTTCGAGGGAAAAGCTGCAGGCGGGAGTGATTGCGGCGTCAGCGGGAAACCATGCCCAGGGCGTGGCTCTTTCTGCCAAAAAGCTCGACTGCCGCGCGGTGATTGTGATGCCGGAAACCACCCCCCGGATCAAAGTGCAGGCAGTGGAGCGCCGGGGTGGTGAGGTCGTGCTGCACGGTGAAAGCTACGATGAAGCCTACCGGCACGCCCTAACTCTGGCAGAAAAGGAAGGGTTGACCTTCATTCATCCCTATGACGATCCGGACGTCATAGCTGGCCAGGGTACGATCGGCATCGAGATTCTGCGGCAGCATCGGGGAGATATTGATGCGGTATTTGTCGCCATCGGCGGTGGCGGCCTGATTGCTGGCGTGGCGGCCTGCATCAAGGAATTGCGTCCGGAGATCAAGATCATCGGCGTAGAACCGAATGATTCGAATGCCATGCAGGTTTCGCTCGCCCGTGGAGAGCGGGTGCGGTTGGAAACCGTTGGGCTGTTCGCGGACGGCGTGGCGGTGAAGCAGGTGGGCGTGGAGCCCTTCCGTCTCTGCCAGGAACTGGTGGACGAGGTGGTGACGGCGAGCACCGACGAGATCTGTGCTGCCATCAAGGATGTGTTTGAAGAGACGCGCTCCATTCTGGAGCCTTCGGGCGCACTGCCGCTGGCAGGGATGAAGCGCTACCTGGAACGCGAGGGCTGGCGGGACAAGAACGTGGTGGTGATTACCTGCGGCGCGAACATGAACTTTGACCGGCTGCGCTTCGTGGCGGAGCGGGCTGAACTGGGCGAGAACCGGGAAGCCCTGTTTGCAGCGTCAATTCCAGAGACTCCAGGGAGTTTTCGGCGCTTTTGCCACGTGGTGGGCTCCCGTCAGGTGACGGAGTTCAACTACCGGTATGCTGACACGGAGCTGGCCCGGGTGTTTGTGGGTGTGGAAGTGCGGAATCGGCAGGAATACGAAAGCCTGCTGCAGACGCTATGCCAGGAATTTGTAGAGGTCGTGGACTTGAGCGACAACGAAATGGCCAAACTCCATGTGCGTCACATGGTAGGTGGCCGTGTTGCTGGGTTGGAAAACGAACGGCTTTTGCGGTTTGAGTTTCCGGAGCGGCCCGGCGCGTTGATGCGGTTTCTGGAAAGGATGGCGAGCAACTGGAATATCAGCCTGTTCCACTACCGAAACCATGGAGCTGATGTGGGACGCGTGCTGGCGGGCATTCAGGTGCCGCCCGAGGACAACGCGGCGTTTGAGGAGTATCTGCGGACCCTGGATTATACGTTTTGGGATGAATCGGAAAACCCAGCCTTCCGGCTATTTCTTCACTAGCCGCAGGGCTGGGTTTCTTGGAGAAGCGGAGAGCTAATCGGCTTTGGCCCCGACGAGTTCCGGGTAGGTCTGGAAATAGGCAATGGTCTGCGCAAGCCCTTCGCGCAGCGGCACGCGCGGTTCCCAACCGAGAAGCGTTTTGGCCTTGGTGATATCGGGCTGGCGGCGCTTGGGGTCGTCCTCCGGTAGGGGATGGTAGACCAGAGGCGAAGTGGAGCCAGTGAGTTCCAGAATGTACTCCGCGAAGGCCGTCATG
>Ga0182745_1000037_pt1 | contig 205523 bp, 182 predicted proteins | sample eDN3rd30CKraftBY_FD_128523 | JGI IMG/M metagenome (GOLD analysis project Ga0182745, IMG submission 128523) | Enriched backyard soil microbial communities from Emeryville, California, USA - eDNA 3rd pass 30_C Kraft BY (version 2) (version 2) | ecosystem: Environmental > Terrestrial > Soil >...
CCACCCGCTTCGGACCCACCGGCAAAGCCATCGCCACCCTCGCCTCAATCACCTAACACGCCCACAGCAAGCCCCCAACCAGGAGAAACCCGGCCAGCCACTATCAAACCGCGCCTCTTCAGCGTCGGGGGGCTGCTCTCAGGAGCCGTAATCATTGAGCAACTGTTCGCTCTACCCGGGCTCGGCGGGATGATGGTCAACGCGATCTTTGCCCGCGACTACATCGTCGTCCAAGGTGGCGTACTCGTCATCGCCGTCGGATTCGTGATCGTCAATACGGCCGTCGACCTGCTGTACATGGCGCTCGACCCGAGGACCCGCGGTGAGTGAGGCGACAGCGACAACCAACGGGCAGTCCGAGGGTCCGGAACTGGCAACGGTGCCCAGCCGTCGCCGCATATCTCTTGGATGGGGCGGGAGGATCGCCGCGGGATGGTTGATCACGCTGACAGTGGCGGCCGTCGCGGCACCGGTGCTCCCGCTCTCCGACCCGACCCGCGGTGACTTCTCACGGGTCGCCGAGCCACCGAGCTGGGCGAGCTGGCTGGGCACTGATGAACTCGGGCGTGACGTCCTCGCACGGGTCGTGTGGGGCGGCCGCGTCACACTTCTGGTCGCCGTCTGTTCGATCCTGATTGGTGTCGTGGTCGGCGGCGCTCTCGGCGTGGTCGCCGGGTACTCGCGCCGCTGGGTCGACGGTCTGGTCGTGTGGATGGTCGACGTGATGCTGGCATTCCCGTCGCTCGTGCTCGCGATTGCGATCGCGACATTCCTCGGACCCGGCCAGATCAGAAACGTGATCCTCGCGGTGGCCGTGTTCACCATCCCTGCCTTCACGCGCATCGGGCGGGCCGCGTCCCTGTCGGTCTCGCGACGCGATCACGTCCTCGCCGCACGCTCGATCGGTGCGTCGACGGTGTCGGTCGTCGGGCGCGAGGTGCTGCCTCTCGCAGCGATCTCGCTCGTGACGTACTCGTTGCTCGGCCTATCGGGCGCCGTCGGGGCGGAGTCGGCGCTGAGCTTCCTCGGTCTTTCGGTGTCGGCGCCGACGCCGACCTGGGGCAGCATGGTCGCCTCGGGACGGGCGCACCTCGCGAACGCCCCGCACATCCCCGTCGTACCGTCGGCGGTGATCGTCCTCACGGTGCTGGCGTTCAATGTGGTCGGTGACAGGTTGCGACGGAGCTTCGATGTTCGGGAGTCGCAGCTATGAGTGGCAAGCCGCCTCGAGTGCACGCCGATGCCAGCGACGAATCGTTGCTGGACGTTCGCAATCTGACGACCTGGTTCAACTCGGCGGCCGGACCAGTACGCGCTGTCACCGAGGTCAGCCTTGATGTTCGACCCGGCGAGTTCTTCGCATTGGTCGGCGAATCGGGGAGCGGTAAGAGCGCTCTGGCACGCTCACTGTTGCGTCTTCATCCGCCGCGGATGCTCGCTCGTCACACCGGCGAAGTGCGCTTCGAGGGACGCGATCTTGAATCGCTCGACGAGTCGGCGATGCAGGAGGTGCGCGGGCGTCGCATCGGTCTCGTACTCCAAGATCCGACGAGCGCACTCAATCCGGTGCTCACGATCGAAACACAGATCGGGCTCGTGCTTCGGCGGCACACGACGCTCGGCCGTCGGGAGCGACGGGCTCGCATCGTTGAGGCGCTCGACGGGGTGGGGATACCTGACGCGGCGCGACGCATGGGCGACTACCCGGGCCAGCTTTCAGGTGGGATGCGGCAGCGCGTCGTCATCGCAGCCGCTCTGATCTGTGACCCCGTCCTGCTGATCGCCGACGAGCCGACGACCGCGCTCGACGTGACGATCCAGGCGTCGATCCTGCAACTGATCGACGATCTACGTCGACAACTTCGCCTCGGCGTGCTGTTCATCACCCACGACCTCGGTGTCGTGGCCGAGCACGCTGACCGGGTCGCAGTGATGTACGCCGGCCGGATCGTCGAGCGCGGCACCGTCGAAGGCGTATTCGCCAACCCGGTGATGCCGTACACGCGAGCACTGCTCGACTCAGTCCCCCAACGAGCCCTCGCCGCCGGCCACCGCCACCTTGCGTCGATTCCTGGGCGGCCGCCCGGGCTGACCGGCCCCGAAGCGACGGCCTGCGCGTTCCTGCCGCGATGCCCGGACGCGATCGGCGTGTGCGCTCACCGACGACCGGTTCTCACAGAGGTCATCGACGGGCGCGAGGCCGCCTGCCACCTGGCATTCGCAGAACGAGAGCCGAACGCGTCATGACTGCCTCACCCGATGGCACCGACGGCGGCGTGGACAGCGTGCTCGACGCGCGTGGACTCGTCGTCCGTTTCAAAACTCGCCGCGGCACAGTCGAAGCAGTTGGCGGTATCGATCTCACGATTGCGCCCACCGAGGTGCTCGGCCTGGTGGGCGAGTCGGGGTGCGGCAAGTCGACCACGGGTCGCGCGATCGCACAGCTCGTGCGTCCCACGGAGGGGTCCGTGCGGCTGGACGGCGTCGAGCTGGCCGGGCTTCGGGGCACCGAACTCCGACGCGCTCGGGCGAGAATGCCAATCGTCTTTCAGGATCCGCGTGGTTCCATGAACCCGCGTCGCCGCGTCGTCGATGTCGTCGCCGAGCCGCTCCGCGTGCGCGGCGTGCCGGTGGCCGAGCGTCGTGCCGCCGCAGAAGTGATGCTCGAAGAGGTTGGCATCGACCTGGGCGCGGTACGACGCTACCCGCACGAGTTCTCCGGCGGTCAGGCGCAGCGCGTCGCGATCGCGCGGGCGCTGGTATCCAGTCCTCGGGTTGTCATCTGTGACGAGCCGGTATCGGCGCTCGACGTTTCGATCCAGGCGCAAATCGTGAACCTTCTGGTACGCCTTCGCGAGCAGCGAGGTCTTGCGATGCTGTTCATCTCGCACGACCTGTCAGTGGTGCAACTGCTGAGTGACCGTGTCGCGGTGATGTACCTCGGGAAGATTTGCGAGATCGGTCCCGCACGCGCGGTGTTCGAGCGTTCGGCCCATCACTACACGCACACGCTCGTGAGTTCGGTGCCGGTGGCTGACCCGCGGCTGCGTCGGCCGCAGACCCGAATGGTGCGGGGGGAAATGCCGTCCCCGCTCAATCCGCCATCGGGATGTCGTTTCCGGACCCGCTGCCCGGCCGCGACCTCGATCTGTGCGAATGAGAACCCGCAGTTCTCCGTCGTCGGCGACGATCACGTCGTCGCCTGCCATCACCCGCGTGGGAGCGGAGCGTGACGATGGAGCGTCGCTGCTCCCCTCACCGACGGGGGGCGGTGTCGTTTCGGCGAACCGCGCCGTCAGCCGAGCGTCGATGCGATGGTCGCGTCCTCGAGTACGCGGACCTGGTCGACACCGATCAGCTCGCCGCCGCGAACCCACGAGAACGACCCGACATCGGAGAAGACCACCGGCACAGACGCGTCGATTTCGGCCGAGATCAGATCACGGAGCATGTGCCGTCCCTCGGGCGGAAGGTCCACGAGGGCACCACTGAGCACCAGCTGCTCGGGGGCGGCCAACGCGATCAGCCACCGGGCCGCGAACGACAGCGCGCGACATGCGTCGACGACGACCTGGCGGGCTCGCGTGTCACCGCTGTCGGCGGCGCTGATCAGCGAGGCCACCCGGGTGGCTCGTACGCCGGTCTCGGCCCGATAGCGGCGCAGCATCGCCGACATTCCGGCCATCTCGAACACGGTGGTGCGATCGTTGGGGCTGACCGGCAGTTCCCCGAGCGCGACCGGGTCCATCGTGACGAGTTGTCCGTCGACATAAGTCACGCCCGACACGTCATTGCTGGAATCGATGACAACGAATCGACGTACCTTCGTACCCGCGCCCTCGCACAACTCCCTGTACCCGGCAGCCAAGCTCGCGTTGTGCACGGTCACCGGCACGCCGAGTGCGCTGGTGATCAGTCCTTCGAGTTCGACGCAGCGCCATCCGAGCAGTTCGCTGTCGACGGTGCCGCCGTCAACCCGGCCAGTGACAACCGCGACGCCGGTGACCAGCCGGAGGCCGTGTTCGCTCGCCAGCGAGTGAGCGGTCGCGACCGCCCGGGTGACCGCCCGGCGGGTGTGTTTCGTCGCCTCGGTCCTGACGAGGGCCATTTGATGGCCAGTGCCGTCGGTGACGCTGACCCGGTGGTACGTCGGCCCGAACTGCAACACGGCGATACCCCAGTCGCGGCCAGGGTAGCGCACGATGTTCGCTGGGCGCCCGAGCGATCCGGTCGCCGCCGGTGCGTCGAGTTCCGCGAGTCCGCACCGCACCAGGTCGTCGACCAAGGCGCGAACGGTGGGCGCCGTGAGACCGGTGGCCGCTGCCAGGGGCGAGCGGTTGGTCGTGCCGGCGCGTCTGAGTTCGTTGAGGACCGCTCGGCGGTTCGAACGCCGCACCGCGCTCGCGTCAAGAGGCTCGCTCACGTCAAGTGCGCTCTGCAGCGCTTCAACCCGCCGTCCCAGCGGCTGCCGATTCCGGCAATCCACCCCCAGACCAGCACAACGAGGCTCTGAAGAGCCAGGAAGGTCCGATGAGCACCCCACGCAACATCGTCGTCATCTTGCTCGACAGTCTAAACCGGCACCTACTCGGCACGTATGGATCGACCGAGTTCGACACACCGAACCTAGATCGCGTCGCTGCGCGAGCCGTCCGCTTCGATCGCCACTACACGGGTTCGCTGCCGTGCATGCCAGCACGGCACGACCTGTTGTGCGGCGCTCTCGACTTCCTGTGGCGTCCGTGGGGATCGATCGAACTTTGGGAGGATCCGATCACGGTCCACTTGCGGTCGGCTGGTGTGACGACGATGCTCGTGTCCGATCACCCCCACCTGTTCGAGACCGGCGGCGAGAACTATCACACCGACTTCTCTGCGTGGGAGTACGTGCGTGGCCACGAGGGCGACCCGTGGCGTACCGCGCCCGACTCGTCGTGGATGGGCGCGCCCGCGGTGCCTGCCCGCGAGGGTTGGGTGCATCGCAACTACGACGTCAGCCGCACCTGGTTCCGTGACGTCGAGGATTTCCCGGGAGCGCGGACGATGTCGGCCGCCGCGCAGTGGCTGTCGACCCAGGCACCGGCCGCCGACCGCTTCTTCTTGTTCGTCGACGAGTTCGACCCGCACGAACCGTTCGATGTGCCGGAGCCGTGGATGTCTCGCTACGACGAGTTGTGGGAGGGACCCAAGGTGATTTGGCCGCCTTACGCCGTGGATGCGGTGGCGAGCGGGGTGCTCGACGAACGCACCGCCCGCCACATTCGCGCCAACTACGGCGCCAAGCTGTCGTTCATCGATCACCAGCTCGGCAGTGTGCTCGATGTGTTCGACCGGGACGGGCTGTGGGATGACACCGCGTTGGTCGTGACGACGGACCACGGCCACTATCTCGGAGAGCGCGACCTGTTCGGGAAGCCGAACGTGCCAGTGTTCGAACCGCTCGGGCACATCCCGCTGTTCGTTGTGTGGCCCGGTGCGGAGCCCCGCTCGATCGACGCGTTGACGACCAGTGTGGATGTGTTCGCGACGCTGTGCGACGCGTTCGACGTGACACCGGCGCACCGTACGCACGGCGAGTCGCTGCTGCCGCTGATCCGCGGGGAGGCAACCTGGGTGCGCGATTGGGTGGTGACCGGCGTGTGGGGACGCCAAGTCCATGTGGTCGGTGAGCGACACAAGTACGTTCGCCACCCTGGCCCTGAGAACCGGCCGCTGTCGGTCTGGTCGAACCGGTGGTCGACGATGCCGACGCCGCGTGCGGCGCGCATGCCGAAGCCAGACCGTCGCGCCGAACTCGCGTACATGCCCGGGTCGGATGTGCCAGTGATCCGGCAGCGGTTCGACGCATCCGACAGCACGCCCATGTGGGCGTCTCATCCTGCTGGCGAGCAGCGAAACATGGTGTTCGACCTTCTCGACGACCCGTTCGAGTCGAACAATCTCGCGAGCACAGCGATCGAGCGCGAGTTGGAGGAGCAGTTGCGGCATGTCCTCGACACGCTCGATGCCCCGGTTGACCAGTACGAAAGGTTGGGCCTGTGAACGTCGACGAGACGATCGCCACTCTGACGCCGGCCGACAAGGCTTTGCTGTGCGCTGGTGCCGATGTGTGGCGCACCCTCGCCTTGCCGTCCGCCGGGATTCCCGCGCTCAAGTTCACCGACGGCCCAACTGGCGCTCGAGGTGCGGCATTCACGACGTTCCGGTCGATCGGGTTCCCGTGCGGCACGGCAGTCGGTGCGACGTTCGATGTTGCCCTCGCCGCCCGGCTCGGGGCGGCGCTCGCCGTCGAGGTGCGGGCGAAAGGTGCGAGTGTGTTGCTCGGTCCGACCGTGAACCTGCACCGCACGCCGCTGGCGGGCCGCAACTTCGAGTGCTTGTCCGAGGATCCGCATCTGACCGCCACCTTGGCGACCGCGTACATCGGTGCCGTGCAAGGTGCTGGTGTCGCCGCGTGCGTCAAGCACTTCGTGTGCAACGACGCCGAGTTCGAGCGGCACTCGATCAGCTCCGACGTCGATGAACGACCCCTGCGCGAGCTGTACTTGCGACCGTTCGAGGATGCGATCGCCGCGGGCGTTTGGGCGGTGATGACCGCATACAACCGGGTCAACGGCGTCTACGCATCGGAGCACGCCGAGCTGATCAACACGGTGTTGAAAGGGGAGTGGGGTTTCGACGGGCTGGTGATGTCGGACTGGTTCGGCACGTCCTCGACAGTGGGTGCGGCGCTCGGAGGGCTCGACCTCGAAATGCCCGGTCCGGGGCGCGTGTTCGGCCCGGCGCTCGCCGCTGCGGTCGACTCTGGCGATGTCGACGAGGCGGTCGTCGACGACAAGGTGCGGCGCCTGCTCCGGCTGATCGAGCGCACCGGCGGCTTCGACCGCGAGCCTGAGACGGCGGAGACGTCGCTTGATCTGGCCGAGCATCGTGCACTCGCGACCCATCTCGCGGCGTCGTCGTTCGTGCTGCTGCGCAACGAAACCGTGGCGGGTCGACCCGCGCTGCCGCTCGACGCGGCACGCCTCGGGTCGCTCGCCGTGATCGGACCGAACGCGGTGGCGGCCGTCACGCAGGGCGGGGGCAGTTCTCGGATCCTCAATCACGAAACGGTGACGCCAGCGGAAGCGATCGCCGCGCTCGTCGGCAGGCAAGTCGATGTTCTTGCGGAGCTTGGCTGTCACGACGGTCGTGACGTTCCGATCCTCGACCGCATGCTGCTCGCCGACGACGCCGAGGTTTCGTACCATCCGCTCGGGAGGCCTGGCGACGCGCCGTTGCATGTGGAACGCCACCCCCGGCTGTCGATGTCGTGGTTCGGTGATCCGCCACCCGGCGTCGGTTCGCACGAGTTCACGGTGGTCGTCCGCGCCGGGCTGGTTAGCGCAGTCGGTGGCCCGGCGCGGATCGGGGTGTCGGCGGTAGGCCCGTGGTCGGTCACACTGGACGGAGCGTTGTTGCTCGACAACGATGGTGTCGAGCGCGGCGGAGCGTTCTACGGGCGGGGCACGCCGGTCGAGGGCGCCGAGTTGATGCTCGCCGCCGGGCGACGCCACGAGCTCGTGGTGCGCTACGACCGCGTGGCGTCGGAACCGCACGCGGGACTCAAGGTGGTCGCCCGACCGCCAACCGATCCGGACGCATTCGAGCGGGCGGTCGCGGCGGCGCGCCGCTGCGACGCGGCAGTGGTCGTGGTCGGCACCAACGACGAGGTCGAGTCTGAGGGCTACGACCGCACGAGCCTGGCGCTTCCCGGCCGGCAGGACGAACTCGTCGCCGCGGTGGCAGCCGTCAACCCGAACACGATCGTTGTCGTGAACGCCGGTGCCCCGGTAACGATGCCTTGGGTCGATGATGTCGCGGCCGCGCTGATGGCCTGGTTCCCAGGGATCCAGGGCTCGGCCGCGATTGCCGACGTGTTGTTCGGCCATCGCGAACCCACCGGGCGGCTGCCGACCACGTTCCCGCGGCGGATCGAGGACACTCCGAGCTTCACAGGTGATCCCGGCGAGGCTGGGCACGTGCGTTATGGCGAGGGGATTCACATCGGGTACCGCTGGTACGACGCTCGCCGGATCGAGCCGCTGTTCCCGTTCGGGCATGGGTTGACGTACGCCGAAGTCGACTACCACGATCTCGTCCTCGACAGCGACTTGCTCGACGCTGACGGTGCTCGTCTGCGCGTCCGCGTCGCCAACACCGGTGAACGAGCCATAACGGAGGTGGTGCAGGCGTACGTCAGCCGCCCTCGTGGAGCGCTCACTCAGCCCCCGAAGGTGCTGGCTGGGTTCGCGAAAATCGAGCTTGGGCCGCGCGAGGAACGCGAGGTCACCGTGGCTCTCGACCATCGGGCGATCCGAAGTTGGACACCCGGCGTCGGCTGGACCATGCCCGATGGCACCTACCGGGTGGAGGTGGGTCGTTCGTCGCGCGATATCCGACTGACCGTCACCTACGACTCCAAGGGGAGGATGACGTGCGCATCATCGGCTTGAACGTCGACACTGCGTGGAGCGCAGGCACGGGCATCTCGATGCCCACCTTTGATGGTGGTGGCGTGTCGTGACTGCGCAGACGGTACCCACCGTGCCGGGATTCCGGCGGCTGGATGGGATCACATGCGCGACAGTCGACGGACAATCACTCGGGGTTTGGGGGTTTGCAGGCGCTGACGGCGAGCAACGTCCGGGGGTCGTACTGCTCCACGGCGGCGGATGGAAGGTGGGGCACCCAACGGCGATCATGCCGCTCGCTGCGTCGATTGCCGCGCACGGCATCGTCGCCCTGGCGGTCGAATATCGCCTGTTGGGAGTTGCCGCGTGGCCGGCGCAGCTGGACGATGCCCGACGAGCAGTCGCGTGGGCACGCGGCGAGGCGGCATCGCTCGGCATCGACGCCTCCCGGCTGGCGGTCGCCGGTGGCTCAGCAGGCGGGCAACTCGCCGCGCTCGTGGCGCTAGCTGCTGGCGACCCCGACCCGACGCGTCACCGCGTCGCGGCAGCGGTTCTCTACAACCCGGTCGTCGATCTCCGGACGATCCGGGGGCGCGGCCCGCTCGTCGGCACCGAGGCTGCGGACGACCCGAATGCGATCGCAGCGGCATCGCCGATCGACCACGTGAACGCGCAGGCACCACCGATCTGCACCCGCGTGGGCGACCGCGACGAGACGACGCCCGCGGAGGGGTGCGCAGCGTTCCACCGTGCACTCGACGCCGCCGGTGTTCCGAACGAACTCGAGGTGGTACAAGGCGCTGGGCACGGTCTGCCCGTGAACGACCCCGAAGGATGCGCCGACGCGACCGCTCGCTTTCTCGAGAGGCATCTCCGGTAGACGTCCCCTCTGGGGCGGTCACGTTTGCCCAGCCACCGGCTGGGTATCCCGCGGGAGCCGGCATGCCCGATCGCAAAGGCGGCAAGGCCTCCGCGAAGACGAAGTGAAACAGATCTCAACCCCAAACAGGAGCAGACGATGACCACCACCATTCAGGACGTGATGACCACCGAGCTGGTGATGTGCCCGAGCAGCACCACGATCGGCGACGCAGCCCGGCTGATGCGTGACCGAAACATCGGCGACGTGCTCGTCACCCGCGACGGCGATCAGCTCGCTGGCATCGTCACCGACCGCGACCTCGTCGTACGCTGCCTGGCCGATGGCGCCGCTGCTGACGCCACGATCGCACAGGCCTGCTCGAGCGACCTGACGACGGTGGGCCTGGACAGCAGCATCGACGACGCCGTGAACGTCATGCGCGAACGGTCGTTGCGTCGCGTACCTGTCGTTGACGGCGGGCGGGCGGTCGGGATCGTCACCCTTGGCGACCTCGCCGTGGAACGCGATCCCGATTCCGCACTCGGTGAGATCAGCGCTGCCCCGGCGAGTTCCTGAGCGGAGCACTCATGTTGGAAGCCGAACAGAACGTTGCCGGTATGCGGCTGACCTGCGGCAACCCGGACTGCGGGTGCGAGTTGGACATCGTCGCCCCGTGCCCGCACGGCGCCGGTTACAGGTGTGCCTGTGGCCATGAGATGGAAGCCGTGCAGTCCAACTGACGCGAGTCCGCATGGTCCAACTCGACGCGCTCGACCGGCTGTGGCGCGCCGCGAACTATCTCGCGGCCGGACAGATCTACCTGCGTGACAACCCGCTGTTGCGCGAGCCGTTGGCACTCGAACACGTCAAACCCCGGCTACTCGGTCATTGGGGGACGACCCCAGGAATCAACCTGGTCTACGCCCATCTCAACCGGCTGATCGTCGAACGCGATCTGTCGATGCTGCTGGTCACCGGGCCCGGGCACGGTGGACCGGCGCTGACGGCGAACACCTGGTTGGAGGGGTCGTTCACCGACGCCTATCCCGACGTGGGGCGCGACGAAGCAGGCGTGCGCGAGCTGTTGCGAAGCTTCTCGTGGCCGCGCGGGATGCCGAGCCACGCCTCACCCGACGTGCCCGGTTCGATCAACGAGGGCGGCGAACTCGGCTACAGCCTGATGCACGCGTTCGGGACCGTGTTCGACAACCCGGACCTGATCGCCGCTTGCATCGTCGGTGACGGCGAGGCCGAGACGGGCCCGCTCGCCGCGAGCTGGTACAGCACCGCGTTCCTCGACCCGGTTCACGACGGAGCGGTGTTGCCGATCCTGCACGTCAACGGCTACAAGATCGCCAACCCCACGCTCCTCGCGCGCACCGCCGATGCGCAACTCGTGGCGATGTTCGACGCGTTCGGCTGGGCGGCCGAGGTCGTGGACGCGGACGACCTCGGCGACGAGCCGGCAGCCGTCCACGCACCCTTGGCGGCGGCCTTCGACCGCGCGATCGACCGCATCCGTTCGATCCAATCCGAGGCCCGGGCCGGCCGGCAGGCGTCCCAGCAGGGGTGGCCGCTGATCGTGCTGCGTTCGCCGAAGGGCTGGACCGGGCCCCGCCAGGTCGACGGCCAGCAGGTCGAGGGCACCTGGCGGTCGCACCAAGTGCCGCTCGAGCAGGTCGACGATCAGGAACACCTCCGCGAACTCGAGACGTGGTTGCGCAGCTACCGTCCCGACGAGCTGTTCGACGAGGCGGGTGCGCCCGCCGACGACGTGGTCGGCTGGCTGCCGGTGGGCGACGCCCGGCTGGGCGCCACCCCGTACGCCAACGGTGGTCGCCTGCGCCGCACCCTCGAACTCCCTGATCCAGCAGGCTTCGCGGTGACCGTCGACGAACCCGGGCAGGGCTCGTCGGAACCGACCAGGGTGCTCGGCCGGTACGTCGACGCCGTCATGGCAGCGAGCGCGGCCCAGCGGAACTTCCGGCTGTTCGGCCCCGACGAGACCGAGTCGAACCGGCTCGACGCGGTCTACGCCACGACGGGCAAGGCTTGGCAGTTGCCGTTGCTCGATACCGACGAGCACCTCGCCCGTGACGGCAGGGTGATGGAGGTGCTCTCCGAACACCTCTGCCAGGGCTGGCTGGAGGGCTACCTGTTGACCGGGCGGCACGGCCTGTTCTCGTGCTACGAGGCGTTCATCCACATCGTCGACTCGATGTTCAACCAGCACGCCAAGTGGCTCGCGGTCAGCCTCGACCTGGCATGGCGACGGCCGGTCTCGTCGCTGAACTACCTGCTCACGTCGCACGTGTGGCGCCAGGACCACAACGGGTTCTCCCACCAGGACCCCGGCTTCATCGACCACGCCGTCAACAAGCAGGCCGAGGTCGTCCGCGTCTACCTCCCACCCGACGCCAACTGCCTGCTGCACGTCGCCGACGACTGTTTGCGGAGCACTGACCGGATCAACGTCATCGTGTCGGGCAAGCAACCCACCCCCGACTGGCTCGACGTCGACGCCGCCCGCGCCCACTGCCAGCGCGGGATTGGGATCTGGGAGTGGGCCAGCGACGATGACGGCAACCCCGACGTGGTGATCGCCGCCGCCGGTGACGTCCCGACCGTCGAAGCGCTCGCCGCCGTGGCACTCATCCGGGAGCACATCCCCGAGCTGCGCGTCCGGTTCGTGAACGTCGTCGACCTGATGCGCCTGCAGGACGAACGGCAGCACCCGCACGGCCTGACCGACGCCGCGTTCGACGCCCTGTTCACCGTGGACGCGCCGATCATCTTCGCCTACCACGGCTACCCCTGGCTGATCCATCGACTCACCTATCGCCGCCACGGCCACGCCAACCTCCACGTCCGCGGGTACATCGAGGAAGGCTCCACCACGACGCCGTTCGACATGGTCGTGCGCAACAACCTCGACCGTTTCCACCTCGTGCTCGACGTCATCGACCGCGTCCCGGGTCTCGGCCGACGAGCCGCCACGGTGCGCCAACACATGCTCGATCGGCGGGCCGAGCACCTTCGCCACGTGATCGCTCATGGGGAGGACATGCCCGACATACGCGACTGGACGTGGCCGGGGTGAGTGTGCTCGTCGTCAACACCGGAGGCGTCACGCTCGAACTCACCGTGGTCGCCGACGACGACCGGGTCGTCGACCACGACTTGATCGACCCGTGGGATGGGCGCGCAACCGACCCGATCGTGGCGATCGCCGAACGGCAGCACGGCATCGCCGCGGTCGGGCACCGGATCGTCCATGGCGGACGCCACACCCAGCCGACGCTGATCACCGACGCGGTCGTCGACGACCTCGAACGGGCTGGCGATCTCGCGCCGGTCCATCAGGAGCGGGCGATGCTGGCGGTCGCCGCGGCCCGGGCCCGGCTGCCGGACGTGCCCCACGTCGCCTGCTTCGACACCACCTTCCACGCCACCATCCCCGACCACGCCGCCACCTATCCGCTGCCTGCCGAATGGCGGGATCATTGGCCACTGCGCCGGACGGGGTTCCACGGCCTGTCGCATGCGCACGTCGCCCGCCGCGCACCGCTGATCGCCGGCCACCCCTGCCGTCGCGTGGTCAGCTGCCACCTCGGATCCGGCGCCTCGGTGTGCGCGATTCGCGACGGCGAATCTGTCGACACCACGATGGGCATGACGCCACTCGAGGGGCTCACCATGGTTACCCGCTCAGGCAGCGTCGACCCTGGCCTGCTGATCTGGCTGCTCCGTGAAGAGCGGCTCTCACTGGACGAGCTCGACGACGGGCTCAACCACCGCAGCGGGCTCGCCGGCCTGACTGGAGGCAGCGGCGACATGCGTGAGGTCCTTCAGCGCCGAGCCGACGGCGACTCCGCGGCAGCTCTGGCGTTCGACGTCTACGTCCACCACCTCACCCACGGCATCGCGGCGATGGCCGCGTCGCTCGGCGGCATCGACGTGCTTGCCTTCACCGGCGGGGTCGGGCAACACGTTCCCGAGGTACGTCGGGCGGCCGTCGACCGGTTGGCCCACCTCGGGCTCAGTGTCGACGCCGACCGCAACGACGTGGCGACGTCCGACGCCGACATCAGCGCTCGATCCGCGACGAACCGCTGCATCGTCGTCACCACCGGAGAGCACCACACGATTGCCGAGCTGACACGCGTGTCGGTGGCGTCGCCGACCGGGCGTTCGTAGAGATATCAGCGGGTTTCTACGCGGTCGTTGACCTCGTCGGTGCCGGTCAACTCGCGCGCACAGTGGGCGCAGCAGTAGAAGCGACCATCGACCTCGGTGCCGTGCCCGATCACCTTGCACTGGCAGTGCTCGCACGTCGGTGCCAACCGGTGGATCGCGCACTCGAAGCTGTCGAAGGTGTGCCGTTCCCCGGCCAGTTCGACCTCGAACGACTTGTCGTAGTGGTTGCCGCAGACATCGCAACGTGCCATCGGGCCTTCTCCTAAATACGTCGGGTTGGATCCCCGGCAGTACCCGGAGGTACACCGTTCAAACGCTGCACCGACCGCCAACAGTTGCGTGCCGGACCTCCCGAAGTGTCATCGCCCCCCACGCGGGGTACGGCAGAGCACTCCCCTGTTCGAAACGAACGGCCGACGAGCCCGACAGGTGGACCGACCAACAGGAGGAAGCAGATGAAAGCGATCGATTCGACGGTACGGCTGGCAACGGGACGTGAGATGCCGGTGATGGGGCTGGGTACGTGGCAGCTGGAACGTGACACATCCGAGGTGGTGGCCGAAGCATTGCGATCCGGGTACCGGATGATCGACACGTCGGGCGACTACGGCACCGAGCCGGGTGTCGGCGAAGGCTTGCGCGGCAGCGGCATCAACCGGGCTGACGTGTTCGTCGTGACCAAGGTGGAGGAGGACGAGGACGCCTACCAGTCCACCAGGGAGGGGCTCGACGCGATGGGCATCGACTATGCCGATCTGATGCTGGTGCACCGGCCACCCGACGACGGTGCCGGCGAGGCGCTCTGGCAGGGTTTGCGACGGGCGCGTGACGAGCATCTCACGCGCGACATCGGTGTCAGCAACTACACCACCGAGCAGATCGACGCGCTGATCAGCGACAGTGGCGAGACGCCGGCAGTGAACCAGATCGAGTGGAGCCCGTTCGGGTGGGACCGGGGAATGCTCGACTACGCCAACGAGCACGGCATTGTCATCCAGGCCTACAGCCCGCTCACCCGCGGCGAGCGCCTCGACCACGAGGTACTGACCGGCATCGCCGAGACGCACGGCAAGACTCCCGCCCAGGTCGTGCTGCGCTGGCAGCTCCAGCTCGGCGTGGTGCCGCTCCCCAAGGCCAACGCGATCGACCACCTCCACGAGAACGCCGACATCTTCGACTTCGAGCTGTCGGACGGCGAGATGGCCCGCATCGGGGGTCTCAACGAGCACTACTCGGCACTCGGCTCGCTCCCGTACGTGTGAGCTGGGCGGGGTTTGGGTCGACCGCCGGGGTGGGTACCCACTGGCCATGATTGTCGTAGGCATCGTCTTGCTCCTCTTGGGCGCGCTCCTCGCCGTCCCGATCCTGTGGACTCTGGGGATCGTGCTCATCGTGGTGGGTGTCGTCTTGTGGATCCTGGGGGCGGCCGGGCACGCGGTCGGCGGACGCAACCACTACTGGTGAACGGCTGCTGATGAGCGGCGCCCCGTTGAGCCGGCCGATCGAGCGACTCGCCGCCATCGCCGGGCTCGACCGGGCTGGCCAGGCGCTGGCACGCGTGACCGCTGGCCGCGACGGCACGCTGGTCGCGGCCGCGCGGGGCTATCCCCTCGGCCACCCCGCCCATCCGGCGTTGACCGATCTACCGATTGGGTTCTGGACCGCGGCGATGCTGCTCGACCTGGTGGGCGGTCGTCGCGCCGCGGCCCCGGCACAGTCGCTCGTCGGCTGGGGTCTCGTCAGTGCCGTGCCCAGCATCGCCACCGGTGTGGCCGATGCGCCCCGCCTGGGGCCGGGCAAGCGCCGGGTCGCGGTGGTGCACGCGGCGTCGAACGCGGTCGCCACCGGCGCCTACGCCGCGTCGTGGATGTTGCGTCGGCGAGGCCGTCACGCGGCTGGCGTGTTGACCGGAGTGGGTGGCGCCGCGGCCGCGTCGATCGGTGGGTACCTGGGAGGCTGGCTGGCGCTGGCCGAAGAGCCAGACGGAGCTGGGCGGGCTGGCTCCGTCGACCCCGACGTGGTCGAGCGACTGGCCGAGCAGGTTGCCGACGCGCTCGGCGGGAGGCAGGTAGCGACCGCCGAGTCGTGTACCGCGGGCCGCGTGGCGACCGCGTTGGCCAGCGTGTCGAGCGCGGTCGACTTCTTCGCCGGGTCGCTCGTCGGCTACCGGGAGGACATCAAGCGCGCGCATCTCGGGGTGGGTGCCGAGTCGGTGTACAGCGAGGAGGCGGCGGGTGAGATGGCCCGAGGGGCCTGCCGATTGTTCGACACCGCCGTCGCGGTCGCCACCAGCGGGGTGGTCGGTGACGACCCCGAGGACGGCGTCGCGCCCGGGACCGTGTTCATCGCCACCGCCGTCGATGGCACGGTCCGCGCCAACCGCTACCGGTACGACGGAACCCCAGCCGAGCGCTGCGAGCGAGCCCGCGACCAGGCGTTGCGCGACCTGGCGACCGCCCTGGCAGCTGGCTGACGCGTCTCTTGCCCTGGATCAACGGTTGCCGTCGTCGACTTCGGGCGGAGTCGTGGCGATACCCCGTCCGGAGGGCGTCCTACTCCGTCGCCCGGCAGTTTGCCCTCCAGACCTGCTCAGCGCGCCAGGCCATCCACCCCGCCGGTCCGCGGCTCCCTACCCGGCTGACACGGGGCCGTCGCCGGCGGCGGGCGCGCCGAGGCGCTTGACGACAAGTACCACGTCGTCGGGCGACTCGTCCGGCAAGAGCTCGTGGAGCAGGTGGTCGGCGATCGCCTGGGCGGTCGCCGAGTGGATCCGCGAGGCGGTCTCGGCGAGGCGGGACATGCCCAGGTCGAGCGGTTCGCCGCGCCGTTCGATCAGCCCGTCGGAGTACAGCACGAGCACCTCGTCGTCGACCGCGCTGACCGTCACGTCGGTGCGCTCGGGATGTTCCGTCTGGGAGGTGACGGCCAGCGGTGGGCCGCCCGACTCGTCGAGCCAGCGAAACCCGGCCGGGCCGACGACCAGCGGCGGAGGGTGGCCGGCACCGGCGTAGGTGAGCTGCCGCTCGGCCCGGTCGTAGATCACGCAGAGCACGGTTGCGCAGAACGCACCATCGGTGTGGGCGGCGAACGTGTCGAGGCTGCTGAGCACCTCGGCCGGCGTGCGGCCTTCGAGCAGTGCCGCTCGCGCTGCCGACCTCAGCTGCGCCATCGCCGTCGCTGCTTCGAGGCCGTGGCCCACACAGTCGCCGACGACCAGCGCGCGGCGCCGTTCGTCGAGGTCGACCACGTCGTACCAGTCACCACCGACCGCCAGGTTGTCGACCGCGGGTGCGTAGCGGGCGGCGATCGTGGGCAGGTCTTGCGAGGGCGGCAGCATGGCTGCCTGCAATGTGTCGCTGATCCGGCGGTACTCGCCGATCTCCACGCTGCGCCGGTAGGCCCCTTCCAGGGCGCTGCTCACCGTGTCGGCCAACGACTCGACGAAGCGTCGGTAGTCGCGGTCGAACGGGCGTTCCGGGTTGAGTCCGGCGACGAGTACCCCCTGGAGACCGCGGAACGTCCCCCCGAGCGGCACGGCCGCGAGTTCGGCGGGCAATCGCGGCGAGCCGTCGCCGCCGACGTGCGTGAGCCCTTTGCTGTCGATGACCGCGGTGAGGTCGACACCGCGCCAGACGAGCATGTCGTCACGGCGGTTCGACGTCACCCGCACGATCTGGTCGCCGGCCCGCAAGAACACGTCGGCGAATCGGACGTCGTCACGGTGGCCGGCCAGCGCGATGGTCGTCGCCAGGCACGCTTGGGTGACCTGCTCGGCGTCGGCCAGGGCCGAGCCCAGCGACGACAGGCACTCGAGCCGCCGGTTGGCGACCACCTGGCTGGTCGTCTCGACGACCAGGTCGAGCACGCCGCCCACCTCGCCACGGTCGAACAATGGGCTGTACGAGAACGTGAAGTAGGTCTCTTCCGGGAACCCGTTGCGTTCGACGACCAAGCGTCGGTCCTGTTCCCAGGTCGGCCGCCCTGTGTCGATCACCGACTCGAACAGCGGCCCGATGTAGTGCCACACCTCGGGCCACACGTCGCGGGCGGGTATCCCCAGTGCCCAGGGATGCTTGTCGCGGCCGAGGATGGGCCGGTACCCGTCGTTGTAGATCGAGATCAGCTCGGGACCCCACACGACCAACATCGGGAAGCGGGTCGACAGGCAGATCGCCACTGCCGAACGGAGCCCTTCGGGCCAATCGTTCGGTGGGCCGAGTGGGGTGGCCTGCCAATCGAACGCCAGTACCGCGCGGCCCATCTCTGAGCCGTGGGCCACGGTCGTGAGCCAATCGGGGTTGACGTCGTCCAGAGCGCCAGATGGTACTCCCCCGCCTGCGGTCATCGAGCGGGGTGGGCCGGGAGACGCTGGTACGTCGCCGGCCGGTTCGGTTGTGGCGGTATCGATGGGCGGACCGGTCTATTCCAGCAAGGAGGCCAGGTTGGTGAGCTCGAAGATCCGGCGGGCTTGCGGCGACGGGTTGCGGACCTTGAGCTCGACGCCGTCGATCAACAGCCTGGTCTCGCAGATCAGCAGCGCCCGCAACAGCGACGAGTCGAGGAACGTGACGTTGGTGATGTCGACGCGGACGGAATCGTCCCCGTTGACTGCCCCGGCGACCACGGCTGGCAGCAGGTCGGCATTGGCCGCATCGATCTCGCCGTGGAGGGCTACGACGAGATGCGGCCCATCGACCGAAAGTGTCACCTCCAACCCGTTCGCCACATGTTGGCGCAGGTCCACCACGACGGCTGACTCATTCATTCGCGACACCTCCAATCGGCAACGTGAGTAAGGAGTGGATGCTTAGGGCCTGGCGGGGGCATCGTCAACGCACTCGGGCACAACCTGACGCAAACGTGACCCACATGACATCGCCTGCACGCGGCGGTCGCCTCACACGGTCGGCCGCACGTCGAGTGCGCCGGCGCTGACATCGATATCGAACCGTCGACCGGCGCAGCTCACCCGCTCGAGGCGCACGTCGGCGACGCCGGCGAGGTCGGTTCGGCACACACGGAGCTCGCCGCTGTCCGGCTCGGGTTGCACGTCGAGCAGTGTCCGCAGCAGCAGCAACACCGATGCCGAGGCCCAGGCCTGCGGCGAGCACGATGCGGGGTAAGCGACCGGCATCGGCGACTCGCTGCGGGCGATGCCGGCGAACAGTTCGGGTGGTCGGCCGTCGAACGCCATCGCCGCGTCGAGCGCGCCGTCGACGATCAGGTCGACCACGTCCCAACGGCCGTACCGGGCCGCGCCCGCCGCGCACAGCGCCGTGTCGTGTGGCCACACCGAGCCGTTGTGGTAGCTGAGCGGGTCGTACGCGTCCATGTTCTCGGCGAGTGTGCGCAGACCCCAACCCGTCCACATCGCGGGCTCGGTGAAGCGGTCAAGTTGCCGTGTCGCCAACTCGGGTTCGGCGATGCCCGTCCACAACGCGTGCCCCGGGTTCGTGGTCAGCGCGTCGACGCGGCGGCCCGATCCGTCGAGCGCGAGGGCGAACCATCCGCGTGGGTCCCAGAAGCGGTCGTTGAAGTCGTCTCTGAGACGCCCGGCTCGTTCTGCCAGCTCCGCCGCGCTGTGCCCCAGCGGTACCACCGCGGCGAGCTCCGCAGCTCCGAGCAGGGCACGTGCTGCTGCTGGCGGGCGACCTGACCCAGGTGGGTTCGGATGACGAGGCTCGGTGCGTGATCGCCGAACTCGCAGAAGTTCCGGTTCCGATCGTCGCCGTGCTCGGCAACCACGACGTGCACCTCGACCGGGTCGACGAGTTCGTGGGCCAGTTGAGCGCTGCCGGCATCACCGTGCTCGAGGGCACGTCGACCACGCTGGACGTGCACGGCACGTCGGTCGGGGTGGCCGGGGTGAAGGGCTTCGGTGGGGGCTTCGCCGGCCGCTCGGCCGGCGACTTCGGCGAGCCGCTGATGCGGGCGTTCGTGCGCCACACGACCGAGATCGCGGCCGCCTTGGAGCGTGGGTTGGCCGGCCTCGACACCGACATCCGCATCGCTCTTCTGCACTACTCGCCGGTGGCCGACACGCTGGTGGGCGAACCTCCTGAGATCTACCCGTTCCTTGGCAGCTACCTGCTCGCCGAAGCGATCGACCGGACCGAACCCGACCTGGTTCTCCACGGCCATGCCCATCGCGGCACCGAGCGCGGTGTGACACCGGGTGGCGTGCGCGTGCGCAACGTCGCCCAGCCGGTGCTCGGTGCACCCTTCCGCGTCTACGAACTCGGTTGCGATGTGGCCCGGGACACGCCTTAGTCGGCGAACACGGCCCGGGTGTGGCCGATGAAGAAGGTGTGGTCGTGGCCCTTGCCGGTGTCGTCCGGGTTGTACTTTGCGTCGGGCGATCCGTCGGGCACCTGCTCTTCGGAGTAGATCGCGCCGACCGGGCACACGTCGGTCTGGTAGCAGGCGGTGCACGACGTGCACTCGTCGACGTTCACGTAGAGCATGCCGTCGCCGAACACGGCGATCGCCTCGGGCTCGGGGGTGTGCACGTTCTCGATGTCGCCACTCCCGGCGATCTCTTCCGATTGCAGCTGATTGGTCTGAGGGTCGAACTCGTAGATGCATTGCACGGGACACACGTCCACACACGCCCGGTCCTTCACGTCCAAGCACGCCTCGGTAATGATTGCCAATCCACTCATCGGAATCCTCCTTCGGGCCCTGACGTACCCGCCACACGAGCAGCCGAAACGGTCCTCGACCTTCGGCTGGCGGGTATCTGGTCCGTTACGGGAGGGGCGTGTGGTGGGGGTCAACCGGTTCGGCCGGCGCTTGCGGCGGTGTGCCGTCACCGAACGGTCGGCCGCCGAGCTCTCCCCGGTGGTGATCGGAGAGCCAGTTGCCGAGGTCGGGCCCCGCCGGAACGATCCCGGTCGGGTTCACGTCGTGGTGCACCTGGTAATAGTGCTGCTTGATCTGGGTGAAGTCGACGGTGTCGCCGAAGCCGGGCGTTTGGAACAGGTCGCGGGCGTAGGCCCACAGGGCAGGGAACTCGGTCAGCTTCTGGCGGTTGCACTTGAAGTGCGTGTGGTAGACCGCGTCGAAGCGCGCGAGCGTGGTGAATAGCCGCACGTCAGCTTCGGTGATCGTCTCACCGACGAGGTACCTGCGCTGGCGCAGCCGTTCTTCCAGCCAGTCGAGCCGGGCGAACAGCGTCGCGAAGGCCTCGTCGTAGGCGGACTGTTCGGTGGCGAACCCGCACCGGTACACGCCGTTGTTGACGTCGGCGTACACGAGCGCCTCGATCTCATCGATCTCGTCGCGGTGCCGTTGCGGGTACAGGTCGGGCGCCCCCGGCCGGTGGTGCGTGGACCACTCGGTCGACAGGTCGAGCGTGATCTGGGGGAAGTCGTTGGTGACGAGCGCGCCGGTGGTCACGTCGACGATCGCAGGGACGGTGACCCCGCGGTCGTAGTCGGGGTCGCGAGCGAAGTAGGCCGCGGCGAGGCGCCGGTACCCGAGCACCGGGTCGCGACCTTCGGGGTCAAGATCGAATGTCCAGCTGCGCTCGTCGTGGACCGGGCCGCAGAGGCCCATCGAGATCGCATCTTCGAGCCCGAGCAGGCGCCGGACGATGATCGATCGGTTCGCCCACGGACATGCCCGGGCCGCGATCAGTCGGTACCGCCCCGCTTCGACCGGAAACCCGTCACGGCCGTCGTCGGTGATCCGTGTCGTGACGTATGTGGTGTCGCGATCGAAGTCGCCGTCGCTGTTGTCAGCACCCATGCACGACACCTACCCACCGCGGGCCGATCACACCCTTCCTGAGGGTTTCCCATACAGAGATTCGGATCGCTTCTCTGTGTCCTCTACGCTGGCGGTCCGGCAGACTGGAGAACGACCGGCGGGAAGTGCCCCGTCGAATCGCGCCTGTCTCGCGCCTCTAGCTCAATGGCAGAGCAGTGGGCTTTTAACCCATTGGTTCAGGGTTCGAATCCCTGGGGGCGCACCCTTTCGGGCGGGTCAGTCGCGGCGGGATTCGAGGCGGCGGGTGATGATGCCGGTGACGACGAGCGCGGCGCCACCGATCGCGATCGCGACCACGATCTGCCACCGTGGCTCCGAGCCGGCGGGCAGGTCGAGCTGGAAGTAGTCCTTGAGCGGGTCGATCACGAGCACCAGCAGGTAGCTCGCCAGCATCGACGCGGCGAGGGCGATCTTCCACCACGCCAGCGGGCGGCTGGCGAGTACCAGCACCACCAGCGCCACTCCCAGCAGCGTGAGCGTTGCCGCCGACCGGGCTTGGTCGTCGGTGACGCCGTCGCGGTTGAGCATCAGCTGGTACAGCACGAACGTGGTGACGCCGGCGATCACGCCGGACGGGATCGAGAACGTCAGCACACGGCGCAGCAGGCCAGGCCGGATCGGGTCGCTGTTGGGGGCCAGCGCCAGCAGGAACCCGGGCACGCCGATCGAGAATACGTCGATCAGCGTGTGCTGGCGGGGGAGGAACGGGAACGGTACCCCGGCGATCGCGACCAGCGCGATCAGCGTGATCGCGTAGGCGGTCTTGGTGAGGAACAGGTTGGCGACCCGGTCGATGTTGTTGATGACGCGACGCCCCTGGGCGAGGGCGACCGGCAGGGTGGCGAACTTATTGTCGAGCAGCACCAGCTGGGCCACGGCTCGGCTGGCCGACGAACCTGCTCCCATCGCGATGCCCATGTCGGCATCCTTGAGAGCGAGCACATCGTTGACCCCGTCACCGGTCATCGCCACCGTGTGACCCTGCGACTGGAGCGCCTTCACCATCGCCCGCTTCTGGTGCGGGGAGACTCGCCCGAACACGGCAGTCGTGTCGAGCGCGTCGGCCAGCTCGTCGTTGTCTTCGGGCAGCTCGCGGGCATCGCACCAGTGTTCGGCGCCCGGCACCCCGGCCCGGCCGGCCACGGCCGATACGGTGCGTGGGTTGTCGCCCGAGATGACCTTGAGCGTGACACCTTGCTGCTGGAAGTAGGCGAGGATCTCGTGGGCGTCCGGGCGCACCGTGTCTTCCAGCACCACCATGCCTACCGGGTCGAGCGCGGCCGGCAGCCGGTCGTCGGCCCACTCGTCGCTCCGGGCGACGATCAACACGCGCTGGCCCGACTCGGCCGCGGTGGTCACCCGCGCGTTGGCCTCTTCGGCCAGCGTCGAGCTGCCGCGGTCGCCGTCGAGCAGGATCTCGGGGGCACCGATGTAGAGCGCACCCTGGCCGTCGACCTGCACGGCAGCCCACTTGCGCGCCGACGAGAACGGCACCACCGCGCCGGAGCTCCACCCCGGGCCGTTCGTCGGGTGGGCGGCGCCGATCGCCTGAAGTGTCGGGTTGGGGTTGGGGTCGCTGGCGACCAGTGCGGCGAGCGCCGAGCCGAGCCAGGCCTCGTCACAGTCGCCGACGGTTTCGGCGTGGCTGTAAGAGATCTCGCCGGTGGTGATCGTGCCGGTCTTGTCGAGGCACAACGTGTCGACCCGGGCGAGCAACTCGACCGAGGCGAGCTCTTTGGCCAGCGCCTTCGAGCGCGCCAACTCGAGCACGCCGACCACGAACGCGATCGAGATCAACAGCGCCAGGCCGGCCGGCACCATCGACACCGCGCCGGCGACCATGTCGGTCACCGCCTCTTCCCAGTGGTCGTGCAGCCCCCACTGGCGCCACAGCAAGAACAGGGCGATCGGCGGGATGATCACCAACTGCCAGCGCAGGATTCGGTCGACGTCGGCGCGTAGGCCGCTCGGGGTGAGCGCGAACCGGCGCGCCTCGGCGGCAAGGCTGGCTGCGTACGAGTCGGCGCCGATACGGGTCGCCCGCATGATGCCCGACCCGGCCACGACGAAGCTGCCCGAGAGCGCCTCGTCGCCGGGCTGCTTGTGCACCGGGTCGGCCTCGCCGGTCAGCAACGACTCGTCGAGTTCGAGCCCCGTCGCCGTGAGTACCTCGCCGTCGACGGCGACCTGATCGCCGACCTGGAGGACGAGCACGTCGTCGGCGACCACGTCGCCGAGGTCGACCTCGCGGTCGGTGCCATCGCGGCGCACGCGGGCGTGCGGGGCGTTGAGCACGGCCAGTTGTTCGAGCGTGTGGCGGGCGCGCAGTTCCTGCACGATGCCGATCACGCTGTTCGACAGGATCACCCCGACGAACAGGCCGTCGGCGGGCCGCCCGGCGACGATCAGCAGCACGAACAGCGTGCCGACGATCAGGTTGACCCAGGTGAACACGTTGGCGCGGACGATCTCGCCGAGCGTGCGCACCGGGGCGGGGGGCACGGCGTTGACGCGGCCCGCCGCCACCCGTTCGGCCACCTCGCTCGCGGTGAGTCCATCCAGCCGTTCGTCAGATTCACGCGCGTTCATGGTGACAGCGAACCTAGACGCTCGCGCAGGCTGCGCGGTGGTGGGTGGTTTCGACAGGCTCAACCACCGGGGCGACGAGGGCTCAGTGGATAGGCGATCGCCGCCAAGGTGGTTGAGCTTGTCGAAACCACCGGGACCAACGACTACCGGTGGCGCGGGCGGGTTCAACCACCGGGTGCGGGTGGGGTGGGTCAGGTGAGGTGGGTGGCTCCGAGGAGCGCGGCCCAGGGGCCGAGGCGGGCGGGTTCGACCGGTACCGGGAGGCGCTGCCGCATCGCATCGGCGATGTGGGCGAACGAGCCCGCACCGCCACCGCCCACGACGACGATGTCGGCGCCGGCCGCGGCGACGATCGGGTCGAGCAAGTCGGCCAACTCGGCGCCGAACCGGGCGCCGCCAGCGCCCGCGTCGGCCTCGACCGCGGCCAGCAACGTGCGCGCCGCGAACGCCCGGTCGGCCACCCGCCCCCCGCTGAGCCTGGTTTGCCACAGGTTGCCGATCGTCACGTCACCGACCTCGGCGACGACCGCGCCGTCGCGGACCAGCGCGGCGCCGAGGCCGGTGCCGAGCGTGACGCCCAGCACGGTGCGCCGCCCGGCACCGGCCCCGGCCAACGCTTCACCGGCCACCGCTGCGGCCGCGTCGTTGCACCAACGCACACTCACCACGCGCCCCAGCTCGGCTGCGATCAAGGGGCCGAGCGGCCGCCCGTGGAGCGCGGCGAACTTGTGGGTCATCAGCGAGACCCCGGCCGCGTGGTCGAACGGGTGGGGTACCGCCGCGGCGACGTGCAGCGGACCGTCACCGGTGTCGCCCGCGGGCACGCGGATGGCAGCCGCCAACGCGGCGACGAGCGCATCAGCAGGGGCGTCGCGCACGAGCGGCGTGATCACCACCTCGCCGGCCGGCGCGCCATCGACCACGCGCCCCGACTTGACCGAACTTCCACCGATGTCGAGGGCGACCGTGATGGCGGGGCGCGTGCCCGGAGACGTCATGGCGTCCGACGCTATGCCGACCGGCGCGCCGGACGCGCCGCTACCGTCGGGACCGCATGCGCCAGATCTTCTCGATCCGGTTCTTCGCCGCGGTCGCCGCGGTGGCAGGACTGTTCCTCCTTCTGGCGCTCACACTCGGTGACGACGATCCGGTGGTACCCGACCTGGCCCCGGTCACCACCCCGATGCCGCGCCGCGTCGACTTCGTCGACTGGATCTACGAGTCGACCACACCCGAATTCGGGGTGACCGACGGGCGGGCCGACGCCGATACCCAGTTCGTGATCGACGGCAGCCGGCGGCTCGACGTGAAGCGCGGCACGCTCGGCGAGCAGCACTGTCCCGAGTTCGGCCAGATCGTGCGCTGCGCGTTCCTGGTCGACCTGCTCGGTGAAGGTGTGGTGTGGTTCGCGATCGTGCCGATGAACGCCAACCGCACGGTCGACCTGCCGGCGATCGACACGCTCGACCAGGGCATCGCCACGCTGGTGAACGGCTGGCAGATGCCGTACGCGCCGATCCTCGACCGGATCTGCGCCGACTTCGACTTCGTGTCGTACCGCGAGCTGCGCAACACGCTCGGCGACGACTTCACCGCGGTGTACTCCATCGACGAGCAACGGCTGGTGGCGGTGGAGTGCGGACGGCGAGTGGCTTACGCCCCGTCGGTTCCCGTCCCGTCGACCACCGTGCCGTCGACGTCCGTGCCCTCGTCGACGGCTGGCTGAGAGCGCTCCTGCCAGGCCCGCTCGGCGCGGCCGAGGAAGTCGAGCAGCACCCGGTTGAACGTGCTGGCGTGCTCGACCATGAAGCCGTGGGCGGCACCCGAGATGACGACCAGCTCGGCCGTAGGAATCAACTCGGCGAGCTCCTCGGCGTCGCCGCGCGGGGTGAGGATGTCTTGGTTGCCCACCATCACCAAGGCCGGCACGTCGATGCCGGCCAGGTGCTCGGCGAGCGCATCGTCGGCGTCGAGGATCGCCGCGACCTGTCCGGCGAACGCGTGCGGTGGGCGCGCCAGGGCGAGCGGGCCCATCCAGCCGATCGCCGGGGTGACCCGGCGGAATGACCGGGGGCCGATCACCCAGCGGGCGGCCTCGGTGGTCATCGCCGCCATTCCCTGCTGCTGGGCGATGTCGGCCCATCGTGTCAGCAGTTCGCGTCGCCACTCGGTGTGCCGGCAGGCCGTACACGCCAGCGTCAGCGAACGTACCCGCTCGGGATGATGGAAGTAGACGAGCTGGGCGATCACGCCGCCCATCGACGCCCCCACCACGTGCGCCGAGTCGACGCCGGCATCGTCCATCACGGCCACCACGTCGGCGGCCATCTGCGTCAACGAATAGTCGCCGAACGGCTTGTCGCTGCGCCCGGCACCACGGTTGTCGGGGGCCACCGTGCGGTAGCGCAGGGCCAGCGCCAGGCGTTGCAGGTCCCACAGGTGCTTGTCGGCGCCGAGGCCCTGGATCATCACGACCGGCGGCCCGCCGGGTCGCCCGGTCACCGAGTAGTGCAGGCGCACCCCGTCGGTTGCGCGGACGAACGTCATTGGCCGGCCCCTGCGGCGGCCGTGCGGGCCCACCCGCCCACCCAGGCGACCCAGTCGAGCGGTGTGCCGCTGAGTGTGGCCCCTGCCTCGGAGAGCAGTTCGTCGATGCGTTCCTGCACGGCACCGGCCAGCTCGAGTTCTTCGAGGGGGCCGCGCCGGCGGCGTGCCGGCCGTACCGGGGCGCCCAGCTCGACCCGGGCGGCGCGCCCGGTCGGCGACGAGATGGCGGCTGCCGGGAGCACGGCGACGCCCGCTGCGACCGCGGCACCGATCAGCCGATGATCGACACGGCCACAGTGGCCGTTTGACGTGGTGTGCTCGGCGCCGAGCACCACCAGCTGGCGGGCGCGCAGCGCCCCGGTGATCTCGTCGGCACAGGCGAGCAGGCCGCCGAGGCGCTGCATCGCCGGGCCGATCGGGGCGATGTCGGGTCGCCCGACGAAGCGCACCGGGCGACCGGTGGCATCGCCGAGTGCGAGCGCGGCGAGCACCGGGGCGAGTGCTAGGCGGCGGGCGTTGACGACGACCAGCGCGCCCGCCCGGCGGGGGACGTGCTCGGTGCCACCGACCGCGGCCTGCCAGCGCAACGCGGCCAGCGACCACATCCGTTGCACCACCGCGTCATCGCGGCCCCAATCGTCGACATCGTCGGCGACGAGCCGGCGCAGCGTGCCGAGTGTGGCCCCGGCGGTGGCGCGGGTGGCCCGCACCGGCAGGTTGACGACGGTGGCGAGCTGGCCAGGAGGCGGGGCCGGCGCCATCACGCGACCTGCCGCTGGGCTGGGATGCGGATCACGGTGGGCCACGCGTACAACTGGTCGATCACCTCGCGGGTGGACGCCGCCGGCGTGAACCGGAGCAGGTCGGTGGCCCGGTGGTTGTCGGCCAGGCGACCCCGGTGGAACAGCTCTTGGACGTGCTCGGGTACCGGCGACCCGCTGAGGTAGGCGAACCGCCGGGCCAGTGCCCACTCCGGCCCCACCAGCGGTACGGGGATGCGCCGCCCGCGGCGGATCGCCTGGGTGACCGTGACCGCCCCTGGGGCGACGATGTTGAGCGGCCCGTCGAGGCGTTGGCGGGTGGCGGCCACGAACGCCCGCGCGGCGTCGTCGAGGTGCACGACCGCGAACGGCGGGTTGGCGAGCGCACTGAACGGCACCGCCGGCATGCGCAACAGGCGGCCGAGCGGGCTCGGCACGTGCGGCCCGAGCACGCTGGCCAAGCGCAGGCTGCCCACCGTGGTGCCGACCCGCCGGCCGATCTCGGCCGCCGTGTGTTCGAGCTGGTCGAGCACACGGCCGTAGCCGCTGGTGGGGTCGGTGGGGACGCTCTCGTCGGGCCGGGTGAGGCGGCCCCGTCGGCGCCCGTATACCTCGATGCCGCTGCGCACGACGATCGCCTCGAGCGCCCGGCACTCGGCCGCCGCACCGAGGATCGAGGTCGCTGCATCGCCGGTGAGCTCGGCCGCCCGCGCGGGGTTGGCGCGCGAGTGCGGTTCCCACACCGCGATGTGCACCACGACGTGCGGGTTGTACCGGGTGACGAGCGACACGACGCGATCGTGGTCGCCGGGGGCGATACGATGGAATCGTGCCCGCCGGAGGCGGTAGCGCGGCGGGTCGGCGTCGATCCCTTCGAGCGACCCCACCCATGGCTCGTCTTCGAGCAAGCTGGCCACTCTGCAACCGAGTTCGCCGCCCATACCACTGACGAGCACTCGCACACCGCCTGCCATGCCTTCCCACGCTACCTCTCCGCCCGCCCGCCGGACTCGACTCGGGCGGGTGGTGCTGCTCTTGGGCGCCGTCGTCATGATCCCGGCCTCGTTGGCGGCAGGGTTCGGCAGTGCCTTGACCGACCCGGCCCGGGCGAGCACCCCCGCCGACCGGATCTGGGACACCACCTCCGGGCTCTTGCGGTTCCCGATCGACCCGGTGCCCATGTGCGAGTTCCTGAACAACTACCGCGAGCCTGCCCGACCGGGGCACGTCGGTGTCGACATCGGCGCCAGCCGTGGTCAGGAGGTCTATGCCGTCGCGGATGGCGTGCTGTACGACCAGTGGCTCGACACGGGCGCCGCCGGCTTCGGGTGGGGGCTCGAATCGGACACCGAGGTGCGGTACCGGTACTTCCACCTCGACTCGTTCGCCCCCGATCTCGAGGTGGGCGACCGCGTCGACAGCGGCCAGTTGATCGGCTACGTGGGCACGACCGGCAACGCCCACCCGGATGGGCCGCACCTACATTTCGAGGTGCGACCCAACGGCGAGTCCCGGACGCGCGCGTACGACACGACGGTCGACCCGGCACCACTGCTGGCGATTCCCTCCGTGTGCAACATCTACGGCACGATCCGCCAGCCGACACCGTCGACGACCACAACGACGACCACGAGCACGACGTTGTCACCGGTGGTAACGACCGGCTCAACCACCTGAGTCACGGTGGTTGAGCCGGTCGGAACCACCTGAACTGACCACTCAGCCGAAGCCGCGTGAGTCTTGCTTGAGGGCGGTGTCGATCGACAGCGCACTCGCCACCACCAGCGAGTTGAGCGGCTCGCTCGGCCGCTGGTGTACCTGGAGCACGTAGTTGTCGGCCGTGGTGAACAGCGTCTTGGCGATGCCCTCGAACGTCTTGGTGACGCGGGCCACCTCGACGCCCGCAGCGTCGACGATCGCGAAGTTCCAGGCCCGCCAGTTCTCGGCGCGGATCTCGCCGACCTGCTGGCCGCCGGCATGCAGGCCGAAGCGGATCTTGCCGATCATGTTCTGCTGCACGATCCGCCCGACCTCGTTGCCGGCCCCGTCGGCCACGATCACGCTCGACTTCATGATCTTGCGCGGTCGCGTCAGCTGAAGCACCACCTGGCCGTTGGCGTCGGTGATCTGGAGCTGATGGGTCATGAACTGGTCGAGGCTGCTGACCAGCCGGGCGGCCTTCTTCAGCGCCGACTGACCAACCTGGTTGACGGCCGCGATCTGGTTGCCGGCCTGGTCGAACACGCTGTACTGGTTGTTCAGCTCGATCAGCTTGGCCTTCTGATTCACCACCAAGATCGGCTCGGTGAGGATCGTGCCGCCGCCCCCGGCAACCGGGCCTGTGAGGCCGACACCCCGATGGCCGGTGCCCGTGAGCTGCTGGTCGATCGTTTCGGTCTTGCCCTCGTTGCCGAGCGTGTTGAACTTGTCGAACCGGTCGAGCGCGCCGGGGACGGGCGTGGCCGGTCCGTCGATCGGGTCGGTACCGGTGATGCCCCGGTCGCTGACGTGGTTCGTCCAGGCCGCGCCGTCGTGGTAGCGCAGCTCGTGACGGCCGGTCGGGTCCGGGTACCAGTTGGGGGAAGTGTCGCTCATACGGCGACGACTGTACGCGGTGGCTCGCCCGCTGCCAGGCAGAACGACGGGTGAATCAGTCGCGCAAGCCGGCGGCCGACATCACAACGTCGCGGGCGAACGGGTCGAGCTGGCGTTTGGTGAGCCGCTCGGTGAGCGTGATCGCCCGCGTGTCGTCGTCGACCAGGCCACTCCAGCGCAGGTACCCACCGAGAATGCCGACCAGTCGGTCGCCGAACTCCTCGCCGTGCACCATCACCTTGTGGCCGTCGCGCAGCAGGTCGTCGATTTCGCCGTAGAACGCCCGCAGCCAGGCGTCGCGATCGTCGGCACGGAACGGGCGGTGGCGGTACGGGAGGTTCAACTCGTCGTAATTGTGCAGGTTGTGAGGCGCCTGGATGATCGAGATCACGACGTCGAACCCACTCTCGCGAAGCCAGATGATCTCCTCCTGGCGGCGCACCCGGCGATGGTTGTCGCCGTACCCGCCGGGCCGCTCGCAGATCGCCAGCTTGTCCTTGAGAATCCAGGTGAAGTGCCGCGGGGTGATGCCCAGCGCCCACTTGCCGCGCAGCTTGGGAGGCATCAGACGACGTTCCCGGGCAGCGCGATCGGATTCATGGCAGGTACGGACTCTACCGTCCGGGAGCCACGTGGCGGAGGCCGATCGGCGGGTTGTGTGTCCCGCCTCAACCAGTCCGTTCAGGGGGCGTGACGGTGAGGCGTTGGGCCGAGCGGGTGACCCGCACGCCACCGGCCAGCTCGCAGCCCCGCGACGTGCCGCGGGCCACGTCGAGCACGCGTTCGACCGCCGCCAGGTCGGGCGGGTAGCCCTCGGTGGCCAGCCAGTGCCGCACCGCACGCCGCGCCAGCGCCGGTTCGGCTGCCGCCAGGGAACGCGCGTCGGTGGGGTCGAGCGCTGCCGCCAGCCGATCGAGCAGTTCGTCGTCGGTGCGCAGTACGTCGGCGGTACGGGTCAGCAACGGCACGACATCACGGCCGGCCACGTCGGCGAGCAGCGGCATCACGTCGTGGCGCACCCGGTTGCGGAGGTGCACGGGGGAGTCGTTCGACGCATCGTGCACCACCGGCACCCCGGTCGCCCTGGCCACCGCCTCGGCCACCGCGTGAGTGTCGCCACGCCGCAGCCCGAGCAGGGGGTGGGTCGGCCCCGGGGCAATCGCTGCCAGCCCGGCCGCGCCGCTCCCGCGCAGCAGCCGTAATACCACGGTTTCGGCCTGGTCGTCGGCAGTGTGGCCGGTGAGTGTGCCTGCCGGTAGCAGCGCCCGCCGGGCGTCGCGCGCCCGGGCTTCGAGATTTGGGCCAGGGGGCAGCGCGGCCCGGTGGACCACGACCGGGCAGCCGAGCGCGGTGCCCACGGCGACCGCCTGGCCGGCCTCGCCGGCCGACTCGGCACGCAGACCGTGATCGACGTGGTGGGCGGTGGCGGCGAGGCCGTGCCGGAGCGCCAACGCCAGCAAAGCGGTCGAGTCGGGGCCGCCGGAAAAGGCAACCGCCACCGGCGTACCGGCGGCGGGAAACGTGCAGCGGGCGAGCAGCCCGTCGAGCAGTGCGTCGAGTTCGGTCAGAGTTCCTGCTCTTTGCCGCGCCGGCCGCTGGGGTAGCGCTGCGACGTGACCATCTTCAGGTACCCGGCGATCAGGCTGAGCGCGGCGCCGCCAGCGGCGAGGAGCATCACCAGGCCGAGCCACCAGTGCCAGATCGGAGCCGCAAACATGGGCGTCAGCCTATCCGGGACGGGGCGTGGCGCCCGCATCTGTCCGGAGGGCGGGAAGCGTTCCGGACAGATGCGGGGCCGTCGCCGGCGGTTGCCGACGAGTCGTCAGGTGGTGCGCCGCCGGGCGGTGAGGAGCAGCCCGGCGCCGAGTGCGAGCAGCAGCGCGGCGACCGCCGCCGTGCTGCCCGCGGTGGAGTCGCCCGTGGCCGGCAGGGTCGCCGGGGTGGGGTCGCCCGGAGGGGGCGCCGGCAGCGTGGTGGTGCCCCCTGGTTCGCCTTCGGGGGTGTCGTCCGGGCCGAGGTACTCGTAGCCGATGGTGCCGGTCGAGCAACCTGTGGCACCGGTCACCGCCACGGTCACCGCGCCCGGTGCGTGTGCCGGAGCGATCGCCTCGATCGTGGTGTCGCCGATGTTGGTGAACTCGAGCGCCGGGGTGCCGCCGAACGACACGCCGGTGGCAGCCGCCAGCCCGGTGCCGGTGAGCGTCACCAGCGTGCCACCCAGCGTGGGGCCGCTGGCCGGGTCGATGCCGGTGATGGCGATGGTGCACACGTCTGCAACCGTGGTGGTGGGCGTCGTCGACGTGGTCGGTCCGGTGGTGGTGGGCGGCACGGCGAGGGTGTTGGCACCCACGGTGGCGTTGGCCAGGTCGAGCCGGGCCAGGTTCACACCGGGCAGCACCTCGATGCGCAGCGCCCGTTCGGTGAAGCGCTGGGCGGCCGACGGCAGCGTGGGCTCTTGCACGTTGACCGTGAGCCGAACCACCTGGGCGACCGCGTCGAACACCGGCGTGAGCTGAGCGAGCAACGGGCTCACCAGCGCCGGCAGGAGCGACACGAGGTCCGTCAATCCGGTGTTGAGGATCAACGCCAGCGGTGCCGCCAGCTCGCCGACCACCTGATCGATCAACCCCTGGAGGTCGGCCGGGATGAGCGGTGCGAGCAGTTGGCCGAGCCCGCCGCCGAGCAGCGCCCCGATCGTGGTGCTGAGATCGATCAGGGCCTGACCGGCGATCTGGATGTCGACGTCGACGCCGATCCCGCCGAGCGCCGCGGCGACGTTGTCGGTGACGCTGCCGAGCAGGGTCAGCGCGTTCGCCAGCACGCCACCGAGCACTTCCGGCGTGAGCACCGACGTGTTCGGGGCGCGGCCGTTGAGCTGCACCAGTTCGTCGATGTCGAGCGTGATCGTGCCCGCCAGCAGGTCGATGCGGATCCCGGGGGCGTCGAGCGTGGTGAGGTTCGAGATCACGTTCGCCACCGAGTCGGTGCCGGTGATGTTGACCGACACGCTGAGCACCTCATCGGGGAGTTGCGCGAGGGCACCGTTCACCAGGCCGAGCGCCTGGGCTTGGAGCGTGGTGACCAACGCGGCCACCTGGGTCATCACCGTCGTCTCCAGCAGCGACACGAGGTTGCCGAGCGTGTCGCTCTGGAGGACCAGCTCGACGTCGTCGATCGAGTACGTGCCGACCGGCGCGTTGGGGGCGACCTGTTCGGCCCGTGCCGACACACCGTCGATGCGCAGGTCGAGCACGGCCACATCGTCGAGTACGCCTTGGGGCACGCCGAGGCTGGTCAGCAAGCCGTCGAGGCCGAGCGTCAGTGCCCCCGGCTCGTCGAACTCGAGGCCGGTGCCGATCATGCCATCGCTGGTGATCGCCCCGGTCGCTGCCAGCGACGCCCCGTTGGCCGAGGCTCGTGCGTACTGTCCGACGACGCCGATCTCGGTCTGCTCGAGTGGGAGTTGCAGCCCGCCGGGCAACTGGAGGGGGATCACGCCGAGCACCGTGAGGTCGAGGTTGCCCTGGTAGGGACCATCGGTCGCGGTGCCGGTGCTTTCGGCTTGTTCGCCGACGAGGTCGGCGATGTCGCCGATCTGGAGCTGCCCGAACAGCAGGTCCCCCTGGAGGAACTGAGCGTGGGCGTAGGAGTAGTCGCCGGGTGCTGCGCCGGCCGTCGTGGAGAAGGACGTCGAAGTGATCGCCACGGCCGCAGCCACGCCGATCGCACCCCAACGCAAAGGATGATGCCGCCAAGTTGTCATGATTCCCGCCAAGGAACTGGGAGCCACCGCCGAGGCCCCGTTGATGTGATTGCCACCGACTGTAGTCGACCGACCCGCTCCTGTCACGGGGCAATCGCGATCGGTGTCTGTGGTTGGGGGGTCCGCGCCGGCTCCGGCGTTCGGCGGTTCGCCGGAACCGGCGCGGGATCGATGAGCCGCCTACTCGTAGAACCAGCCGGCGACGTCGACGATCGCGTGCGAGGTGACTTTGCTGAAGATGCTCAGTCGGCTGTCGCTGGACTGGCCGATGATCGCCAGGTTGGCCACCGCGGTTTCCGTGATCGCGTTGACCGACGACGTCTCGGGCATCGGCGCGCCGTACTCCCACGCCCGCAGCCAGTTCGGCGCTTCCGGTTGCACCATCGTCAGGTTGACGATCACTCCCGAGCCGGGCACCAAGGTGTTGATGTCGACCTTGTCCTGGCCGGGAATTGGCGAACCGGTGATGCGTGTGTCGGCCACCCGCTCGGGGGCCTGTGGCACGAACAGCCCGGTGGTCGACATCTCGGCCGACTCACCGGTGAAGTAGCCGAGATAGTCGACCACCACGTGGCCACCCAGCTTCGACACGAGCTTGAAGCCGGCCGGCGACACCGGCAGGATCAGCGACCCGGCGCGGGTCTGGCCCTCGCCGTCGGAGTTGACCGCCGACACGATCGGACGCTCGGCGAGGCTGGCCGGGAAAGCGGCGAACCAGTTGGCGCCGAGCGACTGGTCGATCGTGATGTTGATCGCGATCGCGCTCGCGTCCGACGGCACACCGTCGGGCAGTGGCAGCGTGCGCACTTCGAACGGCCCGAACGGTGACTGCCCCGCCAGCCGCGTGTCGAGCAGGCGCTCGGGTTGGTCGGCGATGAACCGGCCCGCCGTCGTGCCGCCGCTGCTGCGGACCCAGTACCCGGTGACGTCGACCACAAGATGGGTCGCGGCGTAGTTGTAGAGCTGCGTCGAGCCGTTCTCGGCCAGTCGCACGACCGTGCTGTTGGCCCGGTTCTCGTTGGGTCCGAAGTTGAGGTTGCTGATGACCGGCTGGTCGCCGTCGGGCCACATCGTCAGGTGACCGGGCCCTTCGGTTTCGGTGACCGTCAGGGTCATCGTCGCCGAGATCGCCTCGGCCGGCACGCCGCACGCGCCGCCGGTCACCTGCAGCGAGCGGGTGATGTCGGCGGGCGGCTTGGGTTCGCCGGTTTCACGGGTGTCGAGCAGGCGGCACGGCGTGACGGGCACGAACCGGGAGGCGTCCAACGGAGGCTCGCCCTCGGGCGGGCCGTCGACCACTTCGGTGTAGGTGAACACGCCGGGGGCCGACTGGGCGACCGGCGAGACGACCACCACGTCGACCGGGCCGGGGGCGTGGGCCGGCGTGGTGATCCGCACCGTGGTGTCGCTGACGACCACCAGTCCGGTGCCGGACACCCCGTCGAACGTGACGCCGGTGACGTCGGGGCTGGTGAACCCGCTGCCGGTGATGGTGACGCGCGTGCCGCCGGTTTCGGGGCCGCTCGTGGGGGCCAGCGAGGTGACCGACGGTGCGATCGGCACGTACGTGAACGTCAGCGGGCTGCTCGTGCCGGCCGGCGAGGCGGCGACGACATCGACGGCACCGGGGGCGTGGGGCGGGCTGGTGACCTCCAGTGTCGAGTCGTCGACGACGGTGAGGCCGGTGCCGGCGACGCCGTCGAACGTGACCGAGGTGACCTGCGGGGTGGTGAACCCGCTGCCGGTGATGGTGACGCGTGTGCCGCCGGTCTCGGGCCCCGCCGCCGGGTTCAGCCCGGTCGTCGACGGCGGCTCGGCGAGGTAGGTGTACGCGTCGGGGCTGCTGACGATGTCGCCGCACCAGGTGGTGCCGACCACGGTGATTGCCACGCCACCCGGTACGTGTGCCGGCGGGATGACGAGGATCTCGGTGTCGCTGATGACCACGAAAACCGTGGCCGCGACGTCGCCGAACAGCACCGCGTCGGCGCCGGTGAAGCACGCCCCGGTGATCGTGATGCCTCCGTTCGGGTCGCCGGGCTGGCCGCCTGACTCGGGGCCGGTCGGTGGGGTGACGCCGTCGATCGAGCCGCCCAGGTAGGTGTAGCCGAGCGGGTCGGCGGGGCCGGCGTCGTTGGTGACGATGACGCTGACCGGGCCGGGCAGGTGCGGCGGGGTGACGATCTGGATCTCGAACTCGCCGGGCGATACTTCGACAACCGTGTACTCGCCGGGTTCCAGCACGGCCGGGTTACCGGCCGAGATCGGAGCGAGCGTGATGCCGCCGAACTCGACACCGCCGGTGGGCAGCGTGCTGTCGAGGTGGTTACCGACGATGGTCACCGCTTGGCCGCCCGCGGCCGGGCCCTGATTGGGCGAGATCGCCAGGCCGTCGGCGCGCACGGGCTCGTAGGTGTAGGCATCGTCGCCGGTGATGTCGCCGCAGTCGGTGGTGCCGAGTACCACCACGTCGACGGTGCCTGGCCCGGTTGCGGGCGGCGGGACGACCGTGATCGTCTGGTCGTCGACGACCGTGAACGAGGTCGCCGGCACGCCGCCGAACGTCACTCCCGTGGCGCCGGTGAAGCACTCACCGGTGAGCGTGATCTCGTCGTCGGGGTCGGCCGGGTTGCCGCCGGTCTCGGGCCCCCGGTCGGGGTTCGCGGTGAGATTGTCGGCCACGTACCGATAGGCGAGTGGTGCTCCCGTGCCGCCGTCGTTGGTGACGTAGACCAGTACGTCGCCGGCCGAGTGGGGCGGTGTGAGCAGCTGGATCTCGAACTCGTCGGGCTCGGCCTCGACCACCTCGTACTCACCGGTTTCGAGCAGGCCCGGGTCGCCGCTGGTGATCGGGGCGAGGGCGATGCCGCCGAACAGCACACCACCGGTCGGCGCGCCGACCGTGTCGAGTTGGGTGCCGGTGATGGTGGCGAACTGGCCGCCCGCCACGGGGCCGCGGGTGGGGGTGAGCGCAAGGTCGTCGGGGGCGACCGGCGTGTACGTGTAGCCGTCGGGCTCGTCGAGGTCGCCGCAGTCGGTGCCGAGCACCGTGACGGTGACCGTGCCGGGGGCGTGAGGCGGCACGGTGAGCACGATCTGGGTGTCGGTGTGCACGCTGAACTCGGCCGCCGGCACGACGACCGCGTCGGGTCCGGTACCGAACTGGACACCGGTGGCCCCGGTGAAGCAGGCGCCGATGATCGTGACGGTGCCGCCCCCGGTCTCGGGGCCGGTGGGTGGGTTGATCGTGTCGATGCCGTCGTACGTGTAGGTGACCGCGTTGCTGACACCGAGCGGGCTCGACACGCCGACGCTGACGGGGCCGGGCTGGTGCGCCAGGGTGACGAGGTCGATGCGGTACTCGTCGTCGGGGAGGGGAACGACTTGGAACTCGCCGGGGTCGAAGCCGCCGCCGTCGTCGGGCGTGTACGTGTCGGCGCCGATGGTCACGACGTTGACCTCGTCGAGGTTCTCCCGGGTGGGAGCGTCGGTGCCCGTGATCTGCACGGTCGTGCCGCCCGCCTCGGGGCCGTGGTTCGGGTCGATCGCGATGGCGAGCTGGGCGGTGAGGAACGTGAACGGTGGCGCCGCGAGCGTGCCGCACCAGTCGGTGCCGACCACCTCGACGTCGACGACACCCGCCGCGTGGGCGGGGGTGGTGACCCGGATCTGCGTGTCACTCAGGATCACCAGGTCGGTGCCGGGGTCGCCGTCGAAGGTGACCGAGTCGGTGCCGGTGAAGCAGGCACCGACGATCATCACGATCGTGCCACCGGTGGCCGGGCCGCTGTTCGGCGACAGTGACGTGACACTGCCAGGGTCGTACGTGAACCCGCCCGGCACCGTGGCCGGGCCACCGTCGTTGGTGACGATGACGTCGACGTTGCCAGGGGCGTGCGGCGGGGTGACGAACGTGAGCGAATCCTCGGCCGGGCCGGGCCCGTCGAGGTCGGGCTGGTACGTCGCCGAAACGGTGATGCCATCGATGGTCACACCGGTTGGCGGGTGGACCGTGTCGAGGTTGGTGCCGGTCAGCGTCACCGTGGTGCCACCTGCCGCGGGCCCGTTGGCCGGTGTCAGGGCCAGCTCGGTGGCCGGGCTGACGCTGTTGCCACCGACGACCGCGTTGGCCAGGTCGAGCGTCAGCAGGGCGCCGTCGGGCAGCACGGTGACGCGCAACGCCCGTTCGGCCTTGCCGACCGTCTCGGGGCCGGTCGTCAGCGGGGTGTCGACGTCTTCTTGGACATTGACGGTCAGCTGCACGAGACCGTCGATCAGTCCGTCGAGGTTCGGGAGCAGGTCGTCGGTGACAGGGGTCAGCAGGCCGTCGACGGCCGTGCTCAACCCGGCGATCGTGCCGGCCAGCTGGCCGGGGCCGGTCAGCCCGACCAGCAGCCCCCCGACCACGCCGGTCACGCCACCGAGCAGGGCGCTGATGGTGCCGGCCAGGATGCCGCCGCCGATCGTGACCCCGTCGTTGTTCGGGTTGCCGTCGAGCAGGTTGCCGACCGTGGTGTTGACAGTCAGGACGGGCAGCCCGAGCAACCTGAGGCCCAGGGTCACCCCGATGTTGTTGACCTGGGTCAGCACGGCTTCGAGCGTCGTTGCCAGCTTGGTGTCGAGGGCATCGACGACATCGACGACCGACTGCCGGATCAGCGCGATCGAGGCCGAGTCGAGCAATGGGGTGTTGGCGGGGCGCCCGTTGAACTGGAGCAACGCGTCGAGGTCGATGGTGATCGTGCCGGCGAGCAGGTCGATCGTCGCCGCCCCGGACGTCACCGACGTGCCCAGTGTGGTGTTAACGATCTGAGCCAGGTCGGGCAGCGTGATTGCCGGCGCCGGGTCGAGCGTCACGACGCCGAGCGAGCTGAGCAGGCTGGCGAGACCGCCGAGGTTCGAGTTGAGTTGCCCCTGGAGCCCGTTCAGCTGGGTCTGGAGTGCGCCGACCGCGGCGTCGAGCTCGGTCAGCAGGTTCGACAGTGCGTTGCTGTCGATCGTGAGCGCGACGTCGTCGATCGAGTACTGGCGAACGACGGCTGCGGGCGCGTTCTGTGCCGCCCGGGCCGAGACGCCGTCGATCGTCACGGCGATGTCAACGACCTCGGCCACCAGCCCGCCGGGCAGCCCGAGCCCGTCGACCAGCGAGCCGAGGCTGAGCGTGAGTGGCTGCGGTGGGGCCGCGTTCGGGCCGGTGGTGATCAGCCCGTCGTCGGTGACCGTGCCGACCGCGGCGACCGAGTCGGCGTTCGCTCCGGCGTAGGCGTACTGCTCGACGGTGCCGACCGAGGCCGCCAGCGGCAGCGCGATCGTGGGCACCGTCAACTCGATCGCGTCGAGCAGGGCCAGCGCGAGGTCGTTGTTGTCGGGCCCTACCGGGGCGTTGCCCGAGCTTTGGGCAGTGCTGCCCGCGGCGGCGACGATCGCGTCGAGGTCGAGGTTCTCGACCAGCGTGCCTTCGAGGAACCGGGCCTGCGCGTACGACGTGTCGCCGGTGTCGGCGTGGGCAGTCGGGGCGACACCGAGCACCGAGGCTGCGACGAGCGCAACCGCCAGCGAAGGGACGCCAAAGGTGAGCGAGGACTTCCGCCGAGAATCCATATGCGAGACGTATCGACGCCGCGAGGCGCGGGTCAAATGGGTCAGGTGGTGCTGTCAGGGGTGAGTAAGCGCCGTGTGCGACTTACGCCACTGCGTTCTCGCGGGCGGTTTCGACCGGCTCAACCACCGAGCAACCTGGTCGTCGAGCCGGTCGCTGTCACCCGGCGTCGACGTCGCCGAAGCAGGCCTGGATCTTGCCGAGCAGCCCCGTAGGGAGCGCTTCGTCGCTGCACTTGCGGCGGATCGCGGCCTTCAGCTCGGCTTGGAAGTCGAATGCCGACAGGCAGTCGGTGCACCCTTCGAGGTGGGCGTGGATGTGGGTGCGCACGTCGTCGGACAGCTCGCCGTCGAGGAACGCGTCGAGTTCGGCGATCGTCTCTCTGCAGTTGGCCATCAGGGTTCCTCGATCATCGCTACGACTCGCCGACTGCAGTGCTGGTGAGCCCGCGTGACTCGGCGAACTCGTACAACGCCTTGTGCATCGCCTTTCTTCCCCGGTGCAGCCGTGACATGACCGTGCCGATCGGGATCTCCAACAGCTCGGCGATCTCCTTGTAGGCGAAGCCCTCGACGTCGGCGAGCAGCACCGGCAAGCGGAAGTTCTCGGGCAGCTCCTCGAGCGCCTGCTTGACCTCGTCGTCGGTGAACAGGTCGAGGAACTCGTCCTCGGCCGACAGCGACGCGGCGGCGGTCTCCATCGACCCGAGACGCCGGTACAGGTACAGGTCCTCGACGTCGCCGAGGTCGGTCTCTTGCGGGCGGCGTTGCTTGGCGCGGTACTTGTTGATGTACGCGTTGGTCATGATCCGGAACAGCCACGCGCGCAGGTTCGTGCCGTCCTGGAACGTGTGGAAGCTGCGGTACGCGCGCAGGTAGGTGTCTTGAACGAGGTCTTCGGCATCGGCCTGGTTGCGGGTCATCCGGAGCGCGCCGGAGTAGAGCTGCGGGGCGTACTGCATCGCCTCGTCGGCGAACGTGGCTTGATCGGCCATGGCGCTGCGACGGTAGCCGGTCAGCCCACGCCGCGCAGGTGGCGTTGGGCGAGGAACCACGCGTACGTCGACTCGAGGCCCTCGCGGAGTGCGACTTCTGGCTTCCACCCGAGTTCCGACAGGCGCGTCACGTCGAGCAGTTTGCGTGGCGTACCGTCGGGCTTGCTCGTGTCCCACAGCAGCTCGGCGTCGGGGTTGACCACCTCGCGGATGGTCTCGGCGAGCTCGCGGATCGACAGGTCGACGCCGGTGCCGACGTTGATGTGGCCGCTCTCGGAGTAGCGATCCATCAGGAAGACGCACGCGCTGGCGAGGTCGTCGACGTGGAGGAACTCGCGCATCGCCGACCCGGTACCCCACACCGACACCTCGTTCGGTTCGCCGGTAGCGGCGCCCAGCTTGGCGTCGTGGAACTTGCGCATCAGGGCCGGGACGACGTGGCTCGATTCGAGGTCGAAGTTGTCGCCCGGCCCGTACAGGTTGGTGGGCATCGCCGAAATGAAGTCGCACCCGTACTGCTGACGGTAGGCCTCGCACAGCTTGACGCCGGCGATCTTGGCGATCGCGTACCACTGGTTGGTGGCTTCGAGCGGGCCGGTGAGCAGTTGGTCCTCGGTGATCGGCTGGGTGGCCTGGCGCGGGTAGATGCACGACGAGCCGAGGTACAGCAGCTTGCGCACGCCGGTCTCGTAGGCCGAGTGCACGACCGTGCCGTGGATCATCAGGTTGTCGTAGATGAACTCGGCCGGGCGGGTGTTGTTGGCGTGGATGCCCCCGACGGTGCCGGCGACGAGGAACACGTAGTCGGGCCGGTTGGCGGTGAACCAGTCCGACACCTCCGACTGGTCGCGTAGGTCGACCTGGTCGCGCGTGGCGGTCAGCACGTTCGTGAACCCGTCGGCGGTGAGCCGCCGGACCAGGGCCGACCCCACCAGCCCCCGGTGCCCCGCCACGTACACCCGAGCATCGCGGTCGATCATGCCGCCCACGCTAACGGCCACGGTGCCTACAGGAGTGGCGCCACCCTCTGATGGTTGAGCTTGTCGAAACCATCGCCACCGGCGACCGGTGCCACTACCGCCCGATCCACGGCACGTCGGGCAGGATGGGCACGTGATCCGGCTCGACGACCTGACCCGTCGGGGCGCGAGTTGGGTGTTCGAGGGGCCGATCGCGAGCGGCGTCGCCGGATCGCTCGACCGGGTAGTCGCCGAGGTCGCGGCGGCCGAGCGCGCCGCGGCCGCGGGCGAGTGGGTCGTGGTCGTCGTCGCCTACGAGGCCGCGGCCGCGTTCGACCCGGCGATGCGGACCGCTCCGTCACCACCGGAAGGAACCCCGTACGTGTGGTGGCAGTCGTTCGCCGAACGCACACCAGCACCCGCCCTGGTGCATGGCCCGAGCCCGGTGACCGCGCGCGGACGCCGCCTGAACCGGCTGGCGTTTCCGGACGCGGTCACCGCGGTGCGCGAGCGCATCGCCGCCGGCGACGTGTACCAGGTGAACGTCACCGACCGCTTCGAGGGCACGTTCGACGGTACGCCGTTCGAGATGTACACAGCGCTCGTCGGCGTGCAGAGCTGTGCCTATGGGGCGTACGTCGAGATGGGCGACCGGGTGATCGCCTCGGCATCGCCCGAGCTGTTCTTCCGCTGGGAGGGGCCGACCGTCACGTGCCGGCCGATGAAGGGCACCGCGCCACGCGCGCCCCGCCCCGCCGACGACGCGCGGGTGGCGGCCGAACTGCGCAGCTCGCCCAAGGAGCAGGCCGAGAACGTGATGATCGTCGACCTGTTGCGCAACGACCTCGGGCGCGTCGCACGTGTCGGTTCGGTGCGGGTGCCCGAGCTGTTCACCGTCGAGCGCTACGAGACGGTGTGGCAACTGACGTCGACCGTGTCGGCCGACGTGCCCGACGGCACCGACCTGGTCGACGTGATGACCGCCTTGTTCCCGTGCGGCTCGGTGACCGGCGCGCCGAAGATCGCCGCGATGAGCGTGATCGCTGAACTCGAGTGCGAGCCGCGCGGGGTGTACTGCGGGGCGATCGGTGTGCTCGCCCCGCCGGGCAAGGGTCCGCTCGCCGAGTTCTCGGTGCCGATCCGCACGGCGGTGATCGACCCGGCCACGGGCACGTTCGAGTACGGGGCAGGTGGAGGCATCACGTGGTCGTCCGACCCCGCTGCCGAAGATGACGAGGTGCGGGCCAAGGCACGGATTCTCACCCGCTCGCGCCGCGACCTGTGCGTGATCTCGACCTTGCGCCACGAACCCGCTGGGTTGGTCAACCTGCGCGCCCACCTCGACCGGATGGAGGCGTCGGCCGGCTGGTTCGGGTTCGCCTTCGATCGGCCGGCGATCGTAGGCCAGTTGGCGGCATTGTCTCCGCCAGCCCGTCCCGAACGCGTGCGCCTGGCCCTCGCGGCCGACGGCGCGTTGACCGTCGAACGCCGGCCGCTCGACCCGCAACCGCTACCGGTCACGCTGGCGATCGACACCGAGGTCACCCGTTCCGACGACCCGTACTGCTGCCACAAGACGACGTGGCGGCGGCACTACGACGACGCCCGCGAGCGGCACCCGTCGGCCGCCGACACAGTGCTGGTCAACGAGCACGGCCACGCGATCGAGACCACCATCGCCAACCTCGCCTATCGCGTCGGCGACCGGTGGTACTGCCCCCCGCTCACCGACGGGGGCCTGCCCGGCATCGCCCGCGCCCGTGCACTCGCCGAGGGCCGGTTGGCCGAGCGTTCGATCCGCGCCACCGACCTGCACAGCTGCGACGAGTTGGCCGTGCTCAACGACCTACGCGGCTGGCGCCCGGCCCAACTCCACACGGACTGACCCGACGGCCCGCCCGGCCCTCGGACGGGGTGGTTTCGGCAAGCTCAACCACCTTGGGTGTGCCCCTCGGACGGGGTGGTTTCGGCGGGCTCGACCGCCTTGGGCACCCCGGTCGGCGCCCGGGCCTGGTGGTTGAGCTTGTCGAAACCACCACGCGAAACCCATACTGGCCCGAGACCCGGCGAGGAGGGCGGCCTCGGTCGGCTGGCGACGTGTTCGCCTCGACCTCGTTCGGAGGTGCGGTCGCGTGCGATCGGCAGTCCAGTCCAAATTCGGTATCGGCGCACTGGTGTGTGCCCTGATCGGGGCGGCGGCGATCGTCCCGGCCAGCGTGTCGTCGCCCGTGCTCGCAGCCACCGATTCGTACCGGCCGCTGGTACCCACCCGCATCCTCGACACCCGGGAAGGGCTCGGCGCGCCGAAAGCCAAGGTAGCCGCCGACACCGCGATCGACGTCAAGGTCACCGGGGTCGGCGGCGTGCCCGGCACCGGGGTGGGGGCCGTGGTGTTCAACCTCACCGGCACCGGACCCACCGCGCCGACGTTCATCGCCGCCTATCCGACCGGCAGCGAACGCGAAGGCTCGAACCTCAACCTGCTCGGTGGGCAGACCCACTCGAACCTGGTGATCGCCAGCGTCGGTGACGATGGCAAGGTCAGCTTGTACAACCGGTTCGGCAGCGTCGACCTCGTCGCCGACGTCGCCGGGTGGTTCCCGGCTGGCGACGCCTACCGCCCGCTCGCGCCCAGCCGCATCCTCGACACGCGCGACGCCCGAGGTGCGGTCGGCGCCGACACGGCGATCGACCTCGAGGTCACCGGTGCCGGTGGTGTGCCGTCGAGCGGGGTAGGGGCGGTGGTGCTCAACGTCACCGGCACGAACCCCACCGCGGCGACGTTCGTGGCTGCCTTCCCGGCCGGCACCACCCGCGACGGCTCGAACCTGAACCTCGTCGCCGGGCAGACCGATTCGAGCCTGGTGATCGCCACGGTCGGCCAGGGTGGGCGGGTATCGCTGTACAACCGGTTCGGCGCGGTCGACCTGGTGGTTGACGTGGCCGGCTGGTTCCCGTCCGGCTCCGAGTATTCCCCGTTGGCCCCGTCGCGCGTCCTCGACACGCGCGACGGCGTCGGTGCGCCGCGCGCGCCGGTCGGCGAGGACGGTCACATCGACGTCAAGGTCACCGGCGTGGGTGGCGTCCCGGCCAGCGGCGTAGGAGCGGTGGTCGTCAACGTCACGGCCACGAACCCGACGGCCAACACGTTCGTGTCGGCCTACCCGAGTGGCGCACCCCGTGCCGGCTCGAACATCAACCTGCTCGCCGGGCAGACGACGTCGAACCTGGTCGTCGCGCGGGTCGGCGAGGATGGGCGGATCGCGCTGTACAACCGGTTCGGTACCACCGACCTCGTTGCCGACGTCACAGGATGGTTCCCGGGCACCCCGTACACCGGCCCCGGAACGCTGTGGGGGCTGGGCATCGGCCGGCTGTGGCGGCTCGACCTATCCGACCCCGACGGTGACTGGGTGCAGCGCGGCACCGTTGACGAGGCCGCCACCATCGACCTCCCGCGCAATCGGTGGATCGAGGCAGCCACCAGCCCGTTCGCCCCGCTCGTGTTCACCGTGCGCAACCTCGACACGAACGTCGTCATCGACGCGTTCGAGGTCGAGTCGGCGGCGTGGGGCCTCAACGACCTCGCGGTATCGCCCGACGGGCGGTATCTCGTGATGGTGGCCGAACTCGGAGCGCTCGACACGTGGATCGAAGTCGTCGACCTGCAGACGAAGACGTCAATCGACTTCGGGTGGGAAGGGGTCGCGTCCGAGGTCGAGTTCGCACCCAACGGCGAGTTGCTCGTGCTGCTCGACGACACGTACGAGGAGGCGTACGAGTGGGAGACGATGATCGGGGTCATCACCGCCGCCCAACTCGACGAGGGCGCCGCGCCCGAGATCGGCGTCCTGCGCGAGTTCACCGTTGCCGAGGGCCGTCCGGGTTGCCTGCGGGTCGGGCCTGGGCTTCAGCTCACGTACGGCCTGAACGCTGCGCTCCACGTGTTCGAAGCGCCGTCGACCATTCACCAGCTGACGACGAACGCGAGCGGTGACGCCCAGACGTGCGGTGTGTTCTCACCGGACGGAACCGAGATTGCTTTCGTCCAACGCAGCATCGCCGCTGGGTACCAGCGCCAATACATCATTCCCAATCACCGCGCGTCCCCGATCTACTTCGACTGGGTCGACGGCGACGGCGACCAGTACATCCTTGCCGACGGCAATACCGTGACCTCGATCATCACCTGGCAGCCGTGACCCACCAAGGTGGTTGAGCCCGTCGTCGCCACCGGTGACAGCAGTCAGTCGCCGCCGACCGGCGTCAGCCGATCGGCGGCGGCCGCACGGTACGCGCGCGTGTGGAGGTAGCTGGTGGGCTCGATGCCCTGGCGACCGGAGGTGAGCAGCACCACGACGATCGTGCCGAGGGCCGTCAGCGCACCGCCGCCGATCAGGGTCCAGCGGGCACCGAAGTGGTCGGCGACGAACCCGAGCACGGGCGCACCGATCGGCGTGCCGCCCATGAAGATCATCATGTAGAGCGCCATCACGCGGCCGCGCATCGTGGCGTCGGTGGTGGTCTGCACGAACGAGTTGGCGGCGGTGATCATGGTGAGCCCGGCGAAGCCGCAGACGGGCAGGAACAGGGCGAACGTGAGGTACGACGGCATCAGCCCGACGATGACCTCGGCCACCCCGAACGCGATCGCCGCCACGATCACCAGGCGCTGCCGGGACGCCTTGCGGCGGGCGGCGACCAGCCCTCCAGCCAGCGAGCCGACGGCGAGGATCGAGCCGAGGATGCCGTACTCGCCGGCCCCCTTGCCGTACACCTCGGTGGCCATCAGGGCCGTGGTGAGCTGGAAGTTGAGGCCGAACGTGCCGCCGCAGAACACCACGCCGAGCACGAGCATGATGTCGGGTCGCGACCGCACGTAGCGCACCGCGTCGCCGAGCTGCCCCTTGGCCCGGGGCAGCAGCGGTGGCGGGTGCAGCTCGTCGGCGCGGAGACGGGTCAGCGTGTACAGGACGACCAGGTAGGTGGCCGCGGTGAGAACGATCACCCAGCCGGTGGCGCGCACGCCCGAGCCGAGCAGGGCGATCAGAGCTCCGGCCAACGCCGGGCCGATCATCCGGGCCAGGTTGAACGACGCCGAGTTGAGGCCCACGGCGTTGACGACCATCTCGGGTCCGACCATCTCGTTGACGAACGCCTGGCGGGCGGGCTGGTCGAACGCCGAGGCGGTGCCGAACAGGAAGGCGATCACGTACACGTGGGCCACGGTGGCGATGCCGGTGACGGCCAGCACACCGAGCAGGGCTGCACTGACGCCCATCGCCGACTGCGTCACCATCAATACCCGACGCTTCGGGAAGCGGTCAGCGAGCACGCCGGCGATCGGCGACAGCAGCAGCATCGGGAGGAACTGGAGGCCGGTGGTGATGCCGAGCGCGGCACCGCTGGCGGTGAGCTGAAGTACCAGCCAGTCCTGCGCCACGCGCTGCATCCACGTGCCCGTGCTGGTGATCACCGAGCCGAACGCGAACAACCGATAGTTGCGCACCCGCAGCGAAGCGAACGTCGGGCCGGCCACCAGCCTGGCGGTGGCGGCGCTCATGACTGGGCGAGCCGATCGAGCAGCGGTGCTGCCGCTTCGAGCAGCCGGCGGTCGGCGGCCGACAGTTCGGTGAGGCGCTCGCGCAGCCACGCGTCGCGGAGCCGCCGGGTTTCGGCGACCGTGGCCGCTCCGGCGTCGGTGAGCGCGACGATGACATGACGGCCGTCGTCATCGCTGGCGCTGCGGGAGAGGAGTCCGAGGTCTTCGAGCGAGGTGACGGTGCGGGTGGCCGACGGTGGTTTCACCCGCTCGTGGGTGGCGAGCTCGCCGATCGTCAAGGGCCCTTCCCGGACGATGGTGCCGAGCACCGACAGTTGGCTCACTGTCAGGTCGCCGTCGTGCTCGAGCCGGAGACGCCGGCCGAGCCGCAAGACGCTGCCGCGCAGGGTGGCGATGAGTTGCCCGTCGGCCTCGGTGGGGCTGTCGACGAGCGTCATGATGTTTAGCCTAGGTCATTACCTTTGCGAAACAAATGGTGCCATCGGTCACGGCGTGTGCGCGGTGGTGGGGCCGGAGTAGATCACCGTGTGGCGGTCGGCCCGGAAGCCGACGCTGCGGTAGAGACGCCCGGACGCGGGGTTGTCGGGCTCGTAGCAGATCTTGATCCGCCGGGCTCCGGCCCGGGTGAGCCGGTCGAGGCCAGCGGTGAGCACGTGGCGGGCCAGGCCGCGTTGCTGGTGTGCGTCCTCGGTGCGCATCGGCTCGACCAGGCCGGTGGCGGTCGTCGGGTCGTACCAGAACAGGCCGTAGGCGGCGACGTTCCCGTCGGCGTCGTGGACGACCAGGTCGAGGTCGGGACGGTACAGGGACGTTTGCCGCAAACGTGGCTCGACGTCGGGGTGGTTGCGCCCGGCGTTGATCATGTGGTGCGGGCGATCGCTCGTCTCGGCCCGGCTCGCCAGGCGATACCCGTCGGCCAGCGGGCTGATCGGTGGCCGGTCGCCGGCCGCCAGCCAGTTCTCGACCATCGCCTCCTCGCCCGCGGTCAGGCCGTGGTTCGCCAACACGTGGCCGAATGCGTCGTCGGCGCGGTCGACCTCGAGCGTGACCGAGTCGATCCCCTGTTCGGCTGCGTGCGTCAGGCCGCGGGTCATCACGTGAGCGACCCACTCGGGTGTCGCGTCGGGCATGACGATCGGGTCGAGTTGCGTCTGGTCGCCCGCGCGCGTGGCGATCACGGCTGCCACCGGCTGGTCGTCGCCGCCGAACCAGAACAACTGCGGAACGGCATCGGTGGGTCGCGGCGTCTGCGCCCACCACCACTGGAAGTCGGCCGCCTCGTACAACCCGGCGGTGGGATGTTCGGCGCGCACCCGCTGGAGCAGCTCGGTGACCGTACCCAGGTAGTCGAGCCCCACCCGCAACTCCTCACGAACGTGACTCGGGTCCACCCTCGAACCCTACGGGGCGACCGGTGCCCAGGCGGCGGCAGTTCCCGCGTCGCGACCGTTCGGCGTGCCTCCGCCGAGGTCGCCGCCCGACACCACGAATCGCCGTCAGGCTCTCCGGTGGGGGCGGCGTGCCGGCGACCCGTCATCCGGGCCGGCGACCGTCGTCACGGCGTTGACGAGGTGTCGGCGTCGTCGAGCGCGACCGTGAGACGTTCACCGGCTTCGGCGTCGGGAAGCCGGGCAGCCCACATCCACAGCGTCACGTCGCCGTAGGCGACCTGGCTGTCGGCGCGGGCGACCTCGAGCGGCACGCCGTCGACCGCCGCCGTCAGATCGGCTGCCTCGGCGAGCGTGTACCCGTACACGAGGTCGCCGGCCCAGCGGTACACCGAGGGCGTGGCCGGCTCGGGCGGGTCGATCGTGTCGCAGCCGGCGCGCGTGCCGTCAGCCAACATCCGGCACAGGCCGTGGCCGTCGTCGACGATCGCCACACCGACGTACTCGCCGTCGAGCTCGACCGAGCCGAGCAGCACATCGCCAACGGGCGGCACCGCGCTCTGCGGAAGATCGGTCTGCGGAGGATCGGTCGCCGCTGGCGCCGTGGTCACCGCCGCGGGCTCGTCCTCGGCCGGTGCGTAGTGGGCGGTCCAGGTGTCCCAGTCGACGAACCTGAGCGCGTTGGCGAGCGCCAGCGCCCCGTCGGCGTCCGTGCCGTCGTTGACCTTGAGGTAGGCGTACGTCGTGTCGTCGACCTGCCAGGTGATGTCCTGGGTGGCAGACGAGCTCAGGAACGTCCAGCCCGGCCGGCCGGCCACGTCGACCGGGCGCAACGACCCGGCGAGGGCCATGTTCGGCAGCCAGTTGCGGGTGCCGACGCTGATGTCGTAGTTGTCGGCGCCCACCGACAGCGTCGCCCCGAGCCGGGCGTGGCCTATCGGTTGCGGCGCGGCGACCGCGTCGAAGCCGGCCGGGAGCAGGCCGAACGACAACTCGGGCGGTGCGTCGGCGGTGGCGCCCTCGGTGACCAGGAATGCGTCGGCGGTGGCCGTGCCGAGGAACGTCAGCGGGTCCGCCCCGGTGGCGAGGAAGTACGGGCCAGAGCCCCACGTGACGTGGACGACGGCGGGGCCGGTGTTCTCGCTGTAGTCGTACACGGTTGCCGGCTCGCCGAACACGGTGGCCTCGGTGGGTGGGTGACCGTACATCGGGCTGATCGTGAACGGTCGCGACTGCACCGAGATCATGACCGTGTCGACCAGTACCCCGTCGACGAGGCGGCCGAGGAGCGCCTCGGTCCACCCGGGCTCGTCCGGCGTCCGCGAGGTGTGGGTGGTGACCTCGAGACCGGCGGGCACGTCGTCGAGCACCGGATACAGCGTCGGTTCGGCCGGCGGTGCCACCGGGTCGGGCGGGGGCACCGTCGGGGTGGTCGGCGAGAGGGTCGGCGGGGTCGTCGGCGCGGCGGGTGGGGCGGACGCCGGGACCGTCGTGGTGGGCCGGTTGGCGAGCAGGGCGATCCCGCCGACACCGGCCACGGCGATCGCCGCGGCGGCCACCGCCAGCCACGGGCGCCGGGCAGGGGTCGTGGCCGTGCGAACGAGGAGGCCGGCGCTCGGTGGCGGGCCGAGCTCGGGGGTGTGGGCGACGATCTCGTCGAAGACCGCCCGCACGTGCGGGTCGAGTTGAAGGTTCATCGGAGTGCCTTTCGGAGCGCGACGCGGGCGCGGATCAAGGTGCGGTGGACGGTGCTACGGGAGAGTGCGAGCGTGTCGGCGATCTCGGCCTCGGTGAGGTCGTGCCAGTAGGCGAGGAACACGACCGACCGCTGCTGCACGCTCAGCGCGGCGATCGCCCGCCACAGGTCGACGTCGGGCGTCGCGTCGACGGTGGCCGGCGGGCGCAGCGCAGCGAGATCGCGTGTCCATCGCCGGCGCTGCTGGCGGTACAGGTTCTGGGCCTCGTTGCGGACGGCCCGTACGAGGTACCGGTCGAAGCGTTCGATCGATTCCCACCCGGGTTGCTGGGTCGCCCGCACGAACACGGTCGTGACGATGTCATGCGCGTCGTGCGGGCCGACCAGTGCCGTGGCGAATCTCAGCGCAGCCGGCCCGTGGGTGCGCCACGCCTCGTCGAGGCGCCGGTCGGCCTCGACCTGGGGGTCGTCGGTGTCCACGTCCATGTCACCGAGAGAACACCACAGGTGATCTCTTTGCGCGACTCGCGGCTAAAGAACGATGCCCGGGAAGTGTCGGCTCCCAGAGCAAGCGTGTGCTCTGAAACCCTGCACTTCCACGAAGGGGCAGCGCGTGGAGCCCGGTGCCAGAATCGAACTGGCGACCTATTCATTACGAGTGAATTGCTCTACCGACTGAGCTAACCGGGCGCGGCTGGCAACTCTATCGGCCGACCACCCCGTGACACCCCCTCCGTAACCTGGCGAGTGGCCGGCTTCCCCCTGACCCGTCACGTCCCGAGGGGGTACCGTGTATGACCATGTTGGTGGTGCAGTCGAGCACCGAGGAACTGCCCGAGCTGGAGGCACTCATCGAGCGGCGTCGCGCGCTCGGGCTCGACACCTTCGACGAGTGGTGGGAGGGGGTGTACCGCGTCGTGGGCGGGCCGTCGCCTGAACACGGCTTGGTCGTGGCCCGGCTGTGCGCCCTGCTGCTCGGGCGATGCGACCCGCTCGGGCTGTGGGTCGTCACGCCGATGAACGTCGGCATCGACAAGTGGGACGCCAAGGTGCCTGACATCGCGGTCACCCGGCCCGACACCGCCCGCACGTCGCCGGCGTACATGGCGACCGCCGAGCTGGTGGTCGAGATCATGTCGCCGCGCGAGATCCGCGGCGAGAAGCTCCCGTTCTACGCGGCGTGGAACGTCAAGGAGTACCTCGAGGTCGACCTGCCGAACGGCACGGTGCGGTTGCTCGCCAACCGCGATGGCACGTGGGAGCCGATCGACAGCAGTGAGGTGATCGAGCTCACCGTCGGTGAGGTGCTCGCCCTGGTAACGACCGGCTCAACCACCGGAAGCGGCTCAACCGGCGGCGAGTGAGGGCAGGTCCCACAACAGGGCCTGGAGCAGCAGCGTCTCGTTGGCGTTGATCGCAAACGCCTCCATGTCGGCGTGGATGCGGTGTACCGCCGCGACCGCGTCGTCGGGGCGCCGCACCGCTCCGGCAGCCAACGCGTCGCGGTAGGTCGCGGCGACGACCGACAGGCCGGCCAGCAACTCGTCGGTGCGGTGCCGGCGTAGCTCGCGCTTGTGCCGGTCGGCCAGCGCCTTCTTGCCCGAGCCGCGCTCGCCGTACTGCTTGATCCGCGCTTCCAGCTCGGCGACCTCGGCCGTGTGCCGGGCAGCGAGTGGGGCCGCCGCGCGTTCCACGAGGGCGAGCAACTCGTCGGTGAGGCGCAGCGCGGTGGCCCCGGTGCCATCGACCTGACGGGGCACGTCGGCGAACGCGGCCCGGCGGGCGGCGAGGTCGGGGTCGGTGGCCAGCAGCCGGGCACGGCCGACGTCGCCGCCGGATGCCTCGGCGGCGGCCTGTGCCTCGGGTTCGGGGACGCCTTCGGCGACCAGCCGAGCCGTGATCTCTCCGGCGGGCACGCTGCGGAAGTCGACCCGAGCGCAGCGCGAGGCGATCGTGATCAGGTCGTTGGGGATGAACTCGGCGAGGATCACGAACACCGTCGACGGCGGCGGCTCCTCGATCGTCTTCAACAGGCGCGCGGCACCGTTCGGCAACAGCAGGTGGAAGTCGTGCAGGATCAGCACCTTGCGGTCGCCCTCGACCGGCGACCTCGACGCGATCCGCACGATCTCGCGGGCCTGATCGGCCGAGATTGAGGCGCCCTCGCGACGCACCTCGTGCACGTCGGGGTGTTCGCCACGCAGCGCCAGCCCAGCATCACGGCCACCGACGTCGTCGGACCCGCCGATCAGCACGGCCGCGAACGCCCGGGCGGCGACGTCGGCGGTCGAACCCCGCGGCGCCACGAACAGGTAGGCGTGGGTGGGGTCGCCGGCGGCCCGACGCAGCCGAGCCACCGCGGCGTCTTGCCCCACCACCCCGTCCCACACCGTGCCGGTGGTGGCAGCCGTGACGTCAGACATCGAAGCGCTCCCGGACGGCGTTGCGGATCAGCGTCGACACGTCGTCGATCGGGTGGTCGGCATCGACGACGAGCCACCTGCCCGGGTCGGCCGCGGCCATCTCGCGGAACCCCTCATCGACGCGGGCGTGGAACTCGTCGCCCGCCTGCTCGAACCGGTCGAGATCGCGCTTGCCCATCCGGCGGGCGGTGGTGCCGGCCGACACGGTGAGGAGGAACACGAAGTCGGGCCAGCGGCCGCGTACGGCCCAGTCGTTGATGCCGCGCAGCTCGTCGAGCGGCACCCCCCGGCCGTAGCCCTGATAGGCGAGCGCCGAGTAGACGGTGCGGTCGCTGACCACGTGGCGGCCTGCGGCGAGCGCCGGCTCGACGACGGTGGCGAGGTGCTGGGCCCGGTCGGCGGCGGTGATCAGTGCCTCGGCGCGCGGGTCGAGGTCGGTGACGGTCACGTCGTGGAGAATCTCGCGCAACCGCGCGCCGATCGGCGTGCCGCCGGTCTCGCGGGTGTGTACGGCGCCGATCGCCTGGGCCAGACGCTTGGCCTGCGTGCTCTTCCCCGAGGCCTCGGCCCCCTCGAACGCGATGTACACGGCTGGCACGCCGGGCACCCTACCGACCGGCGGCAACGACGGGCTCAGCCACCTCAGCCTGGATCCACCGATCGCTGCGGTCGTCCGTCGGCGTTGCCCCAGGCGACAGCGGTCGCGTCGGCTTTGGCTTCGGTGCATCGTTCGTGGAACCTGGCCTGCAGGCCAGGCACCCACTACTTCTTCTTGCGGGGGGCGGCCTTTTTCTTCTTGGGGCCGCCGTTGGCGGCGATGTGTTCGCGGCGGATCGCCAGCAGCTCGAACGCCCGCTCGGGCGGCATCGACTCGACCCGATCACCCTTGCCGAGCGAGGCGTTCGTCTCGCCGTCGGTGACGTAGACGCCGAACTTGCCGTCCTTGGCGACGACCGCCCGCTTCGACACCGGATCTTCCCCGAACTCGCGCAGCGGGCCGGCGGCGGCCATGTTGCGCGCCGCGCCGCGCTTGAACACCTTTGGCAGCGAGAAGATCTTGGCCGCCTGGTCGAGTGTGATCGTGAGCAACTGCTCTTCCGACTCGATGTTGCGGAAGTCCTTGCCCTTCACCACGTACGGGCCGTAGCGCCCGTTGTTGGCCACGATCTCCTGCCCGTCGGCCGGGTCGACCCCGAGCGTGCGCGGCAGGCGCAACAATTGCTCGGCGTCGTCGACGGTGACCCGCGAGAGTTCCATGGTCTTGAACAGCGAGGCCATCTTCGGCTTCTCCAGCCCGGGTGGCAGGTTGCCGGGTTCACCCCACTGCACGTACGGCCCGTAGCGCCCGTTCTTGGCGAACACTGGGAGCCCGTCGAGCTCGCCGATCGGTTCGTCCGACTTGGGCAGCGCCAGCAGTTCGAGTGCCTTGGCGACGGTGAGTTCGTCGGGCGTCAGGTCGTCGGGGACGCTGGCGGTGTCGTCGCCGCGCTTGACGTACGGCCCGTACTTGCCGGGCTTGACCACGACCAGTTCGCCGTTGTCGTCGGCGCCGAGCGGGAACGTATTGATCTCGGCCGCGTCGATCTTGTCGAGGTTTTCCTCGACGAGTTTCTTGAGGCCCGGCAGGTCGGTGTCGCTGTCGTCGTCGGAGCCGAAATAGAACTCCTGCAACCAGGCGTCCTTGCGCTTGGTGCCGTTGGCGATCTCGTCGAGGTCTTCTTCGATTCCGGCCGTGTTGGCGTAGTCGACGAGGTCGTCGAAGTGCTGTTCCAGCAGGCCCACCACGGCGAACGCGGTCCAGGTCGGCACGAGCGCCTGGCCCTTCTTCCACACGTACCCGCGGTCCTGCACGGTTTGGATGATCGATGCCCAGGTCGACGGGCGGCCGATGCCGAGCTCTTCCAGGCGCTTCACCAGCGAGGCCTCGGTGTAGCGGGCCGGTGGCGAGGTGGAATGGCCGTTCGGCGTCAACGACTCGACCGGCACCGGGTCGCCGGTGGCGAGCGCCGGCAGCAGCGCTTCCTTCGTGCCATCACCGTCACTGTCGTCGGCCGACGACTCGACGTACACGGCCCGGTAGCCGGGGAACGTGATCGTGGTGCCCGAGGCGGCGAACACGCAGTCGGCGGTTTCGACAGGCTCAACCACCTTGGAGGCGACCTGAGCGGTCGCGCCGAGGCGCAGGCTGACGGTGACGCCGGTGGCGTCGGCCATCTGACTGGCCAGCGTGCGCTGCCAGATCAGCCGGTACAGCGCCAGCTCCTGGCTGTTCAACTCGCTCGCCACGGCCTGCGGGTTGCGCAGCGGGGTGGTGGGGCGGATCGCCTCGTGAGCCTCTTGGGCGGTCTTCGACTTCGACGAGTACTGCTTGGGGGCCGGCGACAGGAAGTTCTGCCCGTACTCGCCGGTGACCGCCGCGCGCACGGCGTTGAGCGCTTCCTCCGACAGCGCCACGTTGTCGGTACGCATGTACGTGATGAAGCCCCGCTCGTACAGCCCCTGGGCGAGTCGCATCACCTGGCTCGACGACAGGCGCAGCTTGCGCCCACCCTCCTGCTGGAGCGTCGACGTCATGAACGGTGGCTTGGGCGACGACCGGTACGGCTTCTCCTCGACCGAACGGACGACGACGTCGGCGCCCGTCAGCCCGTCGGCCAGCGCGACCGCCCGGGCCTCGTCGAGCGCCACGGTCTTCGACGCGTCGCGCAGTTCGCCGGCGTCGGTGAAGTCCTTGCCGGTGGCGACGCGGGCGCCGTCGACCTCGACCAGCGTGGCGGTGAACGCCGGCTGGGTGGCCGAGGCCAACTCGATGTCCCAGTACCCGGCCGACACGAACGCGATCCGCTCGCGCTCGCGCTCGACGATCAGGCGCACCGCCGGGCTTTGCACCCGGCCGGCCGACAGGCCCCGGTTCACCCGCCGCCACAGCACCGGGCTGACCTCGTAGCCATAGAGCCGGTCGAGGATGCGGCGCGTCTCGGCCGCGTCGACCAGGCCGTAGTCGATCTGGCGCGGGTTGGCGACGGCGTGGTCGATCGCGGTCTTGGTGATCTCGTGGAACACCATCCGCTTCACCGGCACCTTCGGCTTCAGGTACTCGACGAGGTGCCATGAGATCGCCTCGCCCTCGCGGTCTTCGTCGGTGGCGAGGTACAGCTCGGACGCTTCCTTCAGTGCCGCCCGCAGGTCTTTCACCACCTGCTTGCCGCGCTCGGTCAGCTCGTACGTGGGCTTGAACCCGTTGTCGACGTCGATGTTCAAACCCTTGCTGGGCAGGTCGGCGACGTGGCCCACCGAGGCGCGCACGTCGAACGTGTCGCCGAGAAACTTGGAGATCGTCTTGGCCTTGGCGGGCGATTCGACGACGACGAGCGGTCTAGCCATTGCGGGGAACTGTTACGGGGTGAGGGGGGTGGTTGTCAAGGCGCCCCGAGGCGGGCGACCTCTTCGTCGACCAGTTTGGGGTCGAGCTTGACGAAGACGGGGGTGGGTGGGCCGACGGGTGTACCTGCGACGACGGGGCGGTGCGCCCACGGTCGCGTCGAGGTGTAGTCGCCGGTGATGACGGGGTATGGGGCGCCGCCGTCGAGGTCGTCGACCTCGTCGATCCGGGGCAGCGGCTGCACGTCGCCGGCCCCGCCGAGGACCTGGTCGACGGCGTTGGCCGAGAACGGCAGGAACGGCGACAGGATCGTGTTCAAGTCGGTGACGCACTGGGCGGCGACGTGCAGGATCGTGCCCAGCCGTTCGCGCTGCTCGGGCGACTTGAGCTTCCACGGCTCGGTGTCGGACAGGTACGCGTTGACCTCACCGACCGCCCACATCGCCTCGCCGACCGCGGCCCGCTGGCGGTGGCGTTCGATCAGTGCGCCGACCTCGCCGAACGCGGCGGCGACCACGTCGAGTACGGCGCGGTCGGCGTCGTTGAGTTTGCCGGCCGCGGGGATCGCCCCGAAGTTCTTGTTGATCAGGTTGGCCGTCCGGTTGACCAGGTTGCCCCACCCGGCGACCAGCTCGTCGTTGGTGCGGCGCACGAACTCGGCCCACGTGAAGTCGGCGTCCTGGCTTTCCGGCCCGGCCGCGGCGACGAAGTACCGGAACGCGTCGGGCTGGTACCGCGACAGCAGGTCGCCGACGTAGATCACGACCTTCTTCGACGACGAGAACTTCTTGCCCTCCATCGTGAGGAATTCGCTGGCGACCACCTCGGTGGGCAGGCCCAGCTCGCCGTACTCGCCGGGGCTGCCGCCCTGGGAGCCACGGCCGGCGTAGGCGAGCAGTTCGGCCGGCCAGATCTGGGCGTGGAACGTGATGTTGTCCTTGCCCTGGAAGTAGTACGACCGAGCCTCGGGTACGTTCCACCACTGGCGCCAGGCATCGGGGTGGCCGGTACGCCGGGCCCACTCGATCGATGCCGACAGGTAGCCGATCACCGCGTCGAACCACACGTACAGCTTCTTGGTCGGGTTGTCGCGCCACCCGTCGAGCGGCACCGGGATGCCCCAGTCGATGTCGCGGGTCATCGCCCGCGGGCGCACCTCGGCGAGGATGTTCTGGCTGAACTTGATGACGTTCGGCCGCCACGTGCCCGACGCCTCGCGCTCGTCGAGCCATTCGCCGAGCGCGTCGGCCAGCGCCGGCAGGTTGAGGAAGAAGTGCTGGGTCTCGACGAACTCGGGCACCTCGCCGTTGATCCGGCTGCGCGGGTCGATCAGGTCGGCCGGGTCGAGCTGGTTGCCGCAGTTGTCGCACTGGTCGCCACGGGCGCCGGTGTACTCGCAGATCGGGCAGGTGCCCTCGATGTAGCGGTCGGGCAGCGTGCGCCCGGTGGACGGCGAGATCGCCCCCTTGGTGGTCTGCTCGACGAAGTACCCGTTGCGGTACACGCCGAGGAACAGCTCTTGCACGACCGCGTAGTGGTTGCGGGTGGTGGTGCGCGTGTACAGGTCGTAGCTCAGCCCGAGCGCGCACAGGTCGTTCGCGATCAGGCGGTGGTTGCGGTCGACCAGCTCCTGCACGGTGAGCCCGGCTTCGTCGGCGGCGATCAGGATCGGCGTGCCGTGCTCGTCGGACCCCGACACCATCAGCACGTCGTGGCCGGCCATCCGCATGTACCTGCTGAACACGTCGGACGGCACACCGAAGCCAGCGACGTGGCCGATGTGCCGCGGGCCGTTGGCATACGGCCAGGCGACAGCAGACAGAACCTTGCTCACGCCTCCGAGGCTACGGGGCCGTTCGAGTTACGGCGGCGAGCGATTCGGGAAGACTGGTGGGGTGGCCGAGGGCGACACGATCTACCGGGCGGCCGAACGGTTGCGCCCGACCTTGGCCGGTGCCGCGCTCGTGCGCTTCGAAGCGCCGCGCCTCGTCGGCACCCGCCCGTGGCCGGGCACGACCATCGACGACGTCGAGGCCCACGGCAAACACCTGTTGATCCACTTCGACGGCGGGCTCTCGTTACGCACGCACCTGCGCATGAACGGGTCGTGGCACCTGTACCGAGCCGGTGAGCGGTGGCGCAAACCGGCGCACCTCGCCCGGGTGGTGATCGAGGTCGACACCGGCTGGGTGGCCGTGTGCTTCTCGGCACCGGTGGTCGAGACCTACCGCCGCGCTGCCGGGGCGCGTGCGATGGCGGGCCTCGGCCCCGACTTGTGCCGTGCCGGCAGTCTCGAGCCCGCGGTGCTGGCCACGGTGCTCGCCCGGGTGGCGCTCGCCGACCCCGCCACCGAGGTGGCCGATGCGTTGCTCGACCAGCAGATCGCGGCCGGCATCGGCAACGTGTTCAAGTCGGAGGTGTGCTTCGCGGTGGGGCTCGAGCCGTTCACGCCGCTCGGTGAACTCGGCGACGATGCCCGCCGCGAACTGTGGGCCACCGCCGCTCGCCAACTCCAGGCCAACCTCGGCCCTGGGCCGCGCCGCACCCATCCGCGCGGCCTCGCCGTGTACGGGCGCGCGGGCCGCCGTTGCTACACGTGCGGCACGCCGATCCGAACGGCGCGCCAGGGCCTGTACCGACGCGTGACCTACTGGTGCCCGCGCTGCCAGCTACGACCCGGCTGACAGAGCCGATGCGTGCTCTCGGTGGTTTCGACAGGCTCAACCACCTTGGTCGGCGCCCGTCCGGTGGTTGAGCGGGTCGTTACCACCCTCGTAGTGGTGCCAGCCGGGTCGAGCGGGGTCAGCCGACGGGTTCGAGTTGGGCTTCGGCGGCCGGTTCGGCGGCGTCGATCTCGGCCTGGATCGCGGCGATCTGGGCCTTGTGGTTCGGCGAGCCCTCGACGTGCAGCCGGGGGAGGATGCGGTCGAGCCACTTGGGGATCCACCAGTTCTTGTCGCCCAGTAGCTCCATGGTGGCCGGCACGAGCAGCATCCGCACGATGGTCGCGTCGAGCAGCACGGCGATTGCCAGGCCGGTACCCATCAGCTTGCTGACCCGGTTGTCTTCGAGGATGAAGCTGCCGAACACCACCACCATGATCGCCGCCGCCGCGCTGATCACCCGGGCCGTGGACGCCAGCCCGTCGGCGACCGAGTTCTTGGCGCTGCCGGTGTGCTCGTACTCCTCGCGGATGCGCGACAAGAGGAACACCTCGTAGTCCATCGACAGGCCGAACACGATCGCGAACAGCATCATCGGTGCCCACGGCTCGATTGGCCCTTCGGCGATGCCGGTGATCGACCCGAGGTGGCCCCACTGGAACAAGGCGACCACGGCGCCGTACGCGGCGGCGATCGACAGCAGGTTCATGATCACCGCCTTGACCGGCACCAGCACCGACCGGAACACGATCATCAACAGCAAGAACGACGCCAGCAGCACCACGCCGAAGAACACCAATTGGCGCCCGGACAGGTACTCGCTGAAGTCGATGTTGCCGGGCACCATGCCGGTGATGAGGGCCTCGACCTGGCCACCGGCGGCGACCTCGGCCGCGGGGACGACCTCGTTGCGCAAGCGTTCGACGAGCTGTTCGGTCTCGATCGACTGGGGCGACGTCTCCGAGTACACCTGGGCGATCGCGGCAGTCGGATTCGTCGGGTCGTTCGGGAACGGCGGCAGCCCGTCGTCGACCACGCCCTGCTCGGCCTTGATCGCGGCGACGACCTCGGTGAACGCGGCCAGGTCGTCGGGCCCGTCGAGCGTGGCCACCACGATCAGCGGGCTGTTGAAGCCGGGCCCGAACCCGTCGGTGAGCAGGTCGTACGCCTGGCGGGTGGTGGAGTGTTCGGGGAAGTTGCCCTCGTCGGTGGCGGCCAGGCGCAAGTCGGTGAGTGGGAACGCGAGGAACAACAGCACCGCCACGCCGGCCAGCAGCGACGGCCACGGGTGGCGCTGGATGAAGTGGCTCCAGCGGTACCAGACGCTCTCTTCGACCGGCTTGCGTTCGGGCATCTTCACCGGGCGCTTGAGGATCGGCACGAACAGGCCGACGATCAGCACCAGCACACCGAGCGGGGCGGCGAACAGCAGGGCGTCGACCTTCAGGCCGACCCCCAGCAGGGAGACCGCGATCAGCCCGGCCGCGATCAGCCCGCGCCAGCGGGTGAGTTCGACGCGCAACTGGGCGAACCCGAGCAGGGCAGGCAGCAGGGTGAGCGTGGCGGCGATGGTGACCGACACCGTGAGCGCTGCGGCGACGCCCAACCCGGCCACGAACGACAGCCCGATCAGCAGCAGGCCGAGCAGCGACACGACGACGGTGAGCCCGGCGAACACCACCGCCCGGGTGGCCGTGTCGCCCGCCGCGGCCGTGGCGGCCTCGGGCGCGAACCCGTCGTGGAGGCCCTCGCGATAGCGGGTGACCGTGAACAGCGCGTAGTCGATGCCCACGCCGAGCCCGATCATGGTGGCGATGATCGGCGCCATCTCGGGCATCGAGGTGACGTTCGACGCCAGGTTCGACAGGGCGATACCGATGCCCACGCCGGCCAGGGCGACCGCCATCGGCAGGCCCATCGCCAGCACCGAACCGAAGGCGAGGATGAGGATGACGATCGCGAAGGCGATACCGATCACCTCCGACTCGGGCACCTCGAACATCGCGAACGCCTGCCCGCCGATCTCGACGTCGAGGCCGGGTACCTGCGCTTCGAGTTCGTGGCCGAGTTCGAGCAGGTCTTCGCCGAGCGCTGCCGTGTCGTTGAACGAGACGATGTCGTCGTTGCCCTCCATCGTGGCGTAGGCGATCGTGCCGTCGGCCGACAGCTGGGCCGCGGCGTTGGCGTCGAACGGGTCGACCACGTGGATGCCGTCGACCGCGCGGGCCGTGGCGACGAGTTGGTCGAGCGCCGCGCGCACCTCGGGTTGGTCGACACCCTGGTCGGCCTTGACGACGATGGTGCCCTGGAGGAACGAGGCTCCCTCGCCGCCGAAGTTGTCCTGCAACACGGTGAAGCCGCGGTCGGACTCGGAGCCCAGCGAGTCGAACTCCTCGCTGAAGTCGGTGCCGACCGCGGCACTGACGATTTGGATGACGATGAACGCCACGACCCAGGCGACGACGACGACCACGCGGTTGCGATAGCACCAGCGAGCGATGCGGATGTACACGGTTCCTCCGGGTTGGACGTTGGGGGTGGGGGCGAGAGGCGGGCGCAAGCCTAAGGCCGGATGCTTGTGACGGTCACGGGGGTTAGCCCCCGTGACCAATCGATCGTGCACGGCCAACCGGTCCGAAACTGTCCGCTTGGGCGCAGTACCGTCGTGGGCTGTGCATCCCGCGACCCAGCCCGACCTGGCGCTGGGCTGGAACGCGTCGCTGCAGTCGGTCTGGGAGGCGCTCGGCGCCCCTGGCGTGCCCGCCCGGGTCGCCCGGGTCGACCGGGGGTGGTCGACGCTGTGGAGGTCGGCTGCCGATGCCCTGAGCGACGACCCGCTCCGAGTACGCAACATCACCGCCGACGTCGCGGTGGGCGACTGGGTGGTCGCGTCCGCCGACGGCGAAACCGTCGACCACGTGCTCGACCGGCAGTCGGCGTTCGTGCGCCGGGCGAGCTTCGAGGGCGACCGGTTCGAGGCCGACACGCTCGCCGCCAACATCGACGTGGTGTTCCTCGTGCACGCCTTCGGCACGCCACCCAATCAGCGTCGGCTCGAACGCGAACTGGTGTTGGCGTTCGACTCGGGGGCGACGCCGGTGGTGGTGCTCACCAAGGCCGACGCCACCGACGACCCCGAACCCACCCGCGCCGAACTGGCCGCGGTGGCGCTCGGCGTGCCGGTGCTGGTCGTGAGCGGACGCGCCCGCACCGGTCTCGACGCGATCCGCGGGTACGCCGCCGGAAACCGCACGCTGGCGTTCCTCGGTGCGTCGGGGGTGGGCAAGTCGACGCTCGTCAACGCCCTGCTCGACGAGGCGGTGATGGACACCGGCGAAGTCCGCGAGGCCGACCAGCGCGGCCGTCACACCACGGTCGCCGCGCAGCTGCTCACGCTGCCCGGCAGTGGCCTGTTGATCGACACGCCCGGGGTTCGGGCGGTGAGCCTGTGGTTGTCGGGCGAGGGCATCGAGCGCGCGTTCGCCGACGTGTTCGACCTGTCCGAGCAGTGCCGGTTCCGCGACTGCAAGCACGACCGCGAACCCGGCTGTGCGGTGCAGGCCGCGATCGAAGCCGGCGAGCTCGACCCGGCCCGGCTCACCAGCCTGGAACGCCTGGTGGCCGAGGAAGCCGCGCTGGAGGCCGAGCAAACGCGCTTTCTCCGGCGTGGCGACCGCCGCCGCTCGGCGCGCAGCTGAAGCTCCACGAGCCGTACCCCTGTGCGTTCAAGCGCCACGCAGGCTGGGCTCTACTGGTGGGTGCGCTCGGGCCAACCGTGGACGCAACCTCACGTGAGCTGAGGCAACGTCGACGAGCAGCCGCCGCGATCGGTGGCTCCAGGTTGAACCCGCGGACGGTAGGCCGCGTATGTTCGCTGTATGACCGCGTTGCCGTCCACGCCGGAGATGTACGACCTGCGGATGTCGGGGGCGGCGCGGCCGTTGTTCGATCGGGTGACGGCGTTCATCGCCGAGGTGATCGAGCCGAACACCGCCGAGTTCTTCGCGCTCGGGGTGGGCCGGGCCGAGCGGTGGGGCTACGGCGAGGGCCAGTTGGAGTTGCTCGACTCGCTCAAGGCGCAGGCCAAGTCGGCTGGGTTGTGGAACTTCTTCCTGCCGAACGCCGAGACGGGTGAGGGTCTGTCGAACCTCGACTACGCGTACATCGCGGTCGAGTTGGGGAAGAACCCGATTGCCTCGGAGGTGCTCAACTGCGCGGCCCCCGACACGGGGAACATGGAGGTGCTCGAGCGGGTCGGCACGCGCGAGCAGAAAGAGCGGTGGCTGACGCCGTTGTTGAACGGCGAGATCCGTTCGGCGTACGCGATGACCGAGCCCGACGTGGCGTCGTCCGACGCCAAGCAGATCGCCTGCCGGGCCGTGCGCGACGGCGACGAGTGGGTCATCAACGGTGAGAAGTACTACATCTCAGGGGCCGGCGACCCGCGCTGCAAGATCATGATCGTGATGGTGGTCACCGACCCAGACGCGGCCCCGTACCGTCGCCAAAGCCAGATTTTGGTGCCGATGGACGCGCCCGGTGTCGAGATCGTCGGGCCGATGCACGTGTTCGGCGAGGACGACGCCCCACACGGTCACATGCACCTGCGGTTCGACAACGTGCGGGTGCCGTACTCGAACGTGCTGTGGGGTGAAGGCCGCGGATTCGAGATCAGCCAGGTGCGGCTCGGCCCGGGCCGCATCCACCACTGCATGCGCTCGGTGGGGGCGGCCGAGCGGGCGCTCGGGTTGATGGCCGAGCGAGGCCTGTCACGGCAGGCGTTCGGCAAGCCGGTCGCCCAACTCGGCAAGAACGTCGAGGTGTTGGCCAAGGCGCGGATCGAGATCGAGGCGATGCGCCGGATGGTGCTCACCGCGGCGAAGGCGATGGACGTGCTTGGCAACGCCGAGGCCCGCGTGTGGGTGTCGGCGGTGAAGGCGATGGTGCCGATCCGCACCTGCCAGATCATCGACGAAGCGATCCAAGTTCACGGAGCGACCGGCGTGTCGCAGTGGACGCCGCTGGCACAGATGTACGCCGGCCAGCGCACGCTGCGCCTCGCCGACGGCCCCGACGAGGTGCACTGGCACGTCGTCGGCCGGGCCGAACTCACCTCGTGGGAGGAATCGGCCCGGCAGTACGACCCGAAGGTCGCCTACTACGCCCAGCACGGCGGGGAAGACGGCCACGGCGAAGGCGGCATCTTCACCGGCCCGTGAGCCTGGACCCACCGATCTGGCGGCTCGTTCCCCACCGCCATCCCGGTGAATCCAGGCTCGTAACGCTTTGCGTTCAAGCGCCACGCAGGCTGGGCTCCACGAACGGTCCACCAAGGCCGCCGGCGGCCCAACCGCCGTGACCAGGTCGAACATCGTCGTCGTCGGCATGCGGTCGGCGGACTGAGGCGTTGCCCCGCGGGCGCGGTTCAGAAGAACGGGCGGTGCCAGAGTCCGTCGTCGCCGCGATCCCACCACGTCTCGGCCACCACCGCGGCGGTGGGGATGGGGCCGTACACGTGCGGGAACAGCTCGGCCGCATTCTCGGCGGCCGGTTCCACTCGCACCTCGGCGTCGAGTAACTCGGGTTCGAGGTGCAGCAGCACCAGCTCGAGTAGGTCGGCGTAGGCGAAGTTGGCCACCCGTACCACCTGGTGCGGGTACGAGCAGTGGATGAAGCCCACTGCGTCGAGCGTGTGGCCACGGGTGCTCACGCGGTACTCGCCGGTGGCCTTGGCGGCGTCCCAGTCGTCGGGGAGGGCGATGTGCAGGATCTCGTCGGGCTCGTTCATGGGGGGACTCGCGGGTCGGCGGGCTGCTACCAATGTAGGTCGTCGGCTCAAGGAGGCTCGCGGGCCATCGTGACGTCGGCGCGCAACTCGACGTCGCCGATCAGGCGACCGATCAGCAGGACGTCGGTGCGGCTGGTGTAGGTGACGGTGACCGTAACTCGATCGGCGTCGGCACCGGTCGACACGTCGATCGGGTCGAGCGACACTGCCGTGCGCGCCGCGGCGGTGGCCGCGGCGCCCGGGTCGGCAGCCACGGCCGCGGCCCGGGCGCCCTCGCGGGCGGCCAACTCGACGGTGATCTGGTCGGTCACCACCACCAGCACTTGGACGATGCCGAGCGTGACCAGCACGACCGCGGGCAACGCCAGTGCCAACTCGACCGCGGCCTGGCCGACGTCGCGGTGTCGACGGCTCACGCGGGCCCTGTCAGACCTTGTCGATCACCGACTGGATGACCCGGTCGAACAGGCTGCCGATGGTGGCCGCGCCGCCCCCGGCGGTGGCCCAGCCGATGACCAGCACGCCGACCAGTGCGGCGGCGAGCAGGATCAAGGCGTACTCGGTGGTGGCCTGGCCGCGGTCGCGGGCGGGCGTGGGAAGCGGTCGTGCGGGCATGGGTTGTCTCCTGGGTTCGAGTGGTTCGGTGGACCGCTACGGCGTGAGGCCGCGCAGCGTCGAGAGGGCCCCCAGCAGGGCGGGGACGATGGCCAGCAGCACGAACGCGGGGAGCGTGCAGGTGACGAGCGGGAACGCCAGGCGTACCGGCAGCGTGCGCGCGTGCTGCTCGGCCTGGCGCCGACGTTCGGTGCGGGCGTCGGCAGCGAGCCGGTCGAGCACCGGTTCGAGCGCCAGGCCGTAGCGGTCGGCGGTGGCGAGCGCGTCGGCAAACGTGGCCGCGGCCGGCCCGAGCCGTTCCGGCAGCGCGCCGAGCGCGTCGGCGAGGCGTGCGCCGCGTTCGAGCCGCCGCATCACCTCAGCGACCGCCGGCTGCAACTCGGGCGCGGCGTGGCGCCCGGCGACGCCGAGCGCAGCGGCAGGGGTGAGGCCGGCGCGGACACCGACGATCACCAGTTCGACCAGGTCGGGCAGGGCGCTGACCGCGCGGCGCTGGGTGGCGCGGGTGTTCCCACCGAGCTTCACCGGCGGCCTCCGATGATGCGATTCATCCAGCGCCATCCGGCGCTGTTCAGGGCCGCTCCGACGGCGACGGCGGTGGCCCCGGCGGGGCTGGCGACGGCCGCCCGCGCCGGCGCCGAACTGGCGAGCAGCAATCCGAGCATTGCTGCCGGTAGCCACGTCATGACCACCGCCGACATCCGCGCCTGGGCGCTGTGTGTGCGCCGGTCGGCGAGGTCGGCGGCTCGCGCCCGCAGTGTCGCCGCGGCGCGGTCGAGCGGCTCGCCGGGCGGCCCGCCGTGTTCGGCGCAGGCCCGCACCACCGTCAGCGCCAACTGCACGTCGGCGTCGTCGGCGCCGGCCTGATCGATCGCGTCGGCCAGCCGGGTGCCGCGGTCGAGCGCGAGACGGACCGACGCCAGTGATGCGAAGGCGTGCTCGGGCGGGCGGGTGTCGCGGACGGCGGCGGTGAGCGTCGACCCGGACCGCACGGCGCGGGCCAGGTCGGTGCACCAGCGGGCGGTGTCGTCGGGTCGCGGTGGTTGAGTTCGTCGCCATCGCCCGGTCCGGCGGCCTGCGGTGGTTTCGACAGGCTCAACCACCTTGGGCTCGGCGCAGAGTGAGAGATCGCGGCGGGGTGGGGCGGGGCGGAGGGCCAGGCCGGCGACGACGACGGTGAGGGCGGTGAGTGCGGCGGCGCTCATCGGCCGGCCGCGAACGCGCGCAGGCGGGTGGGCTCGGCGACGACCTGCCCGCCGTCGGCGAGTTGTACGACCGCGGGTTCGTCGCCCGACTCGACCACCTCGGCGACCTCGACCACCTGCCGCTCGCCGGAGGGCCGCCGGGCGACGTGCACCACGATGTCGAGCGAGCGGGTGACCTGGCGGCGGATCGCTGCCAGTGGCCAACTCGGGGCGGCCTGCATCACCAGCGTCTCGGTACGGCGCAGGGCATCGACGGCGGAGTTGGCATGGCACGTCGACAGCGACCCGTCGTGGCCGGTGTTGAGCGCTTGCACCACGGCGAGCACCTCGGCGCCGCGGAACTCGCCGACCACCAGCCGGTCGGGCCGCAGGCGGAGCGCGGTGCGGACGAGATCGGCCAACTCGACCGGCTGAACGGTGTCGGCGATGGGGCGCAACGCTTCGAGTCGTACCGCGTGGCGCCCGGGCAAGCTCAGCTCGGTGGTGTCTTCGAGGACCACCAACCGATCTCCTGCCGGTGCGCAAGCGGCGAGGGCGGCGAGCAACGTGGTCTTGCCGGCCGACGTGGCACCGCTGACGACGATGTTGGCGCGCCCAGCTACGAGTTGCCGCAGCAGGCGGGCCACCGGCGCGGCGGCGAACGCGTCGAGCGGCAGGTAGTGCGGCCGATGCTGGCGGATCGACATCGTCGACCCGTCGACCGCCACCGGGGCAACCACGGCACACACACGTGCACCATCGGGCAATCGGGCGTCGACGATCGGTCGGGTACGGTCGAGCCGCTTGCCGAGCGGGGCGAGCACCCGCTCGAGCACGACGTCGACGGCGCCCGGTGGCAGGTCGGCGACGTGGGTGAGCACACCGCAGCGGTCGACCCACACGTGCCGCCCGGCGTTCACCATCACCTCGTCAACGTCGGGGTCGCGCAGGTACTCGTCGAGCACGTCGAGACCGGCCAGGCGGGCGACGACGCGCTCGATCGCCCGGTCGCGGTCGGTGCTGGCGAGCAGCGGGGCGAGCCGGTCGACCTGGGCCGCGGCGACCGCGCGGACGTCACCCGGCTCGCCCGCCGCGGCCTGGCAAGCGGCGTCGACGAGCGCCTCCAACGGATCGCCGGTCATGCCGCGGCGCCCAACGGTACGTGCGAGCCGAGTGGGGCCAGCGGCCGGCGCAACCCGGACGGCAAGCGACTCATGAGTAGGCCTGCATCGGCAGCGCGCGCCACGGCCGGGTCGAGCAGGAGCACGGCGACGACCGGAACTGCGAGTGCGGCCTCGATGTCGTCGGCGCCGAGCCGCCGGCCCGGTTCTTCGACGAGGACCACACCGGTGGGTGCCACCGCCGCTGCCGAGGCCGTCGCCGCGCGGAGATTCAGGTAGCAGTTGCGCACGACCAGCAGTCGCTGCGCGGCGAGTGCCGCCAGCGGCGCGGGCGGTGGCCGGGTACCGGCGTCGACCACCACGTGGCGCGGTTGCTCGGCAAGGAAGCGGGCAAGGTCGTGCCACCGCGGGGCGTCGGCGGGAGCGGCGTGCGACCCGCGCGGCAGCAGCCGGGCGGTGTCGCCGACCGCGACTTCCAGGCCGCCGAGGCGTGCCGCAGGCGCGTCGGTGGCCAGCCAGTCGGCGACTCCCGGTGTTACAGGGTGGGCGACGCCCAGCGCGAGCGGCTGGTCGCCGTCGAGGTCGACCAGCAGGGTGGGTGGGGGGTGGTTGAGCGCGAGCGCGGCGGCAACAACTGTGGTGCCACTACCGCCTTTGGCTGCCCAGCACAAGGTGAGCATCGGAGCCTCCGTCGACGACGAGATGGGTCGCGAGGGGGAAGCCGGCCATCGGGGAAGCTACTCCCCGGTAGCACGCTCAGTGGTGGAATTAGAGGGCAATTGTCAGCGTTCTATGAAAAATTTCTGCAAAATGTGCTGGAAGCGTTGGACCTGCCACCGTGCGTGCCGATACGACACGTGGTGAGTTCTTTCCGTGAACTCCCACAAACACGAAGGATGCGCGTCATGGCTATTTCGATTCCCGCGGTTGCCCCCGTGTCGGCCGGTGTGAACCGCCCCCGTCCGGTCACCCTGAGCGCGTTCGCGGCGCTGTTCGCAGCAGCGTTCGTCGCGGTCTTGGCGGCGATGGCCGCCGGCGTGCCGGAACTGCTCGCAAGCGTCTCGTGGGGCTCGGTTTCCTGGGGTTCGGTGTCGTGGGGCAGCGTCTCGTGGGGCGCGCTGACGAACCTGGCCAGTGTGTCGTGGGGTTCGGTGTCGTGGGGCGCCAGCGTGTCGTGGGGCAGCGTCTCGTGGGGCGCCAGTGTGTCGTGGGGCGCGTTGGCGAACCTGGCCAGTGTGTCGTGGGGCTCGGTGTCCTGGGGCAGCGTCTCCTGGGGCTCGGTGTCCTGGGGCAGCGTCTCCTGGGGCTGACTCCTCGCACGCATCATTGAGATCGGTCGGGCGGTTGATCGTGGCCGCCCGGCCTGCCGATCCGATCGTCAGGCCTGGTGTCCTGATCGTCGGTAGCACGTGCCTCGGCAAGTAGCGTGAGGTCACACGCTCCCCGCGGCACTCCCACCGCGGGCGCGCCGGACCCCGTCGTGACCGACCACGCCAACCCGTCCCCCCGGCCCCTTCGAGCCGTGACTCGTGTGTCTCCCGAGACGCGCGTCGTCTGGCTCTCGGTCGCGATCGGGGCCGTGTCGGCAGCCGGTGTCGTCGCTGCCGAGCGACGGTTCGGGGGTGAGTGGTGGTCGGGGCGCACCGTCTGGTGGGCGCTCCCGCTGACGCTCGTGTTGTTCGGCGTGCTCGAGTACGCCGTGTTCAACGTGCACCTGCGCGGCGAGCCGGTGTCGGTGTCGCTGTCGGAGGTGCCGACCGCGCTGGCCGTCGTGTTCTTGACCCCCGGGCTGGGCGTCATCGCTCGCCTGCCGCTGAGCCTGGTCGTGCTGGTGCTGCTGCGGCGCAACCCCTACTTCAAGGTCGTCTTCAACGTCGCCCTGTTCGCCTTCGAGGTGGTGCTCGCCAGCATCGTCTATCACGTCGTCGTCGACTGGTGGGGTTCCACCCCGCAGGCCCGGGTTGGAGCCGCCGGGCTGGCCGTGGCGTTGATGGGCCCGGCTGCGCTGATCCTCGTGTCGGCGGCGATCGCCCAGTTCGGCGGCGGTTTCGCGGCTCGGGTCATCATCGAACTGCGGGCGATGTGGTGGCTCTACCTGCTCAACTCGTGCGTCGCCGCGATGGCCGTCGGGATGGCGGTCGTGTCACCGTGGCTGGTGCTGCTGGCCGTCGCCCCGCTGCTTGGTGTGTGGTACATGCAGTGGACCTACGGCGAGCAACTCCAGAGCCTGCGTGACCTCGACGCGGTGCACGGGTTCGCCGGGCGGATCGGCGGCACGCTCGACCTGATCGAAATCGGCGACACTGCGGCCGCCGAAACACGGCGCCTGCTGCGCGCCCAGGGCGCCGCGCTCGTGCGCTTCGAAGTCGGCGTGGCGGCCGACACCCACCTGGCCGGCGAGGTGCCGCTGGTGCTGCCGGTGGCCGTCGACGCTCCCGGCTGGGAGACCATTCTTGCCGCGCCCGGGGCGCGTCTGCTCAACGCCGAAGCGCTGCGCCGTGCGGGCGTGTTCGAGTCGGTGGGTGCGTCGGTGATCGTGGCGCCCATCCACGACACCGGCGGTCCTCAGGCCGTGCTGGTGGCGGTCGAGCGGCTCGAGCAATCGCACCGGTTCGACGCCGCCGACGTGGCCCGGCTCGACAACCTGGCGACGCAGCTCGCCACCAGCCTGCGCCGCGGGCTGCTCCACGAGCGACTCGAGTACGAGGCCCGCCACGATGCGCTGACCGACTTGCCGAACCGCCCATTGTTCGAACGCCTCGTCAGTGAAGCGGTGCATACCTACGACGGGCAGCAGACCGTGTGCGTGCTGATGCTGGACCTCGACCGCTTCAAGGAGGTCAACGACACGCTCGGTCACCACGCCGGCGACGCCGTGCTGGTCGCCTTCGCCGACCGGGTCGTGCGCCTGCTCGAACCCGGCGACGTGTTGTCGCGCCTGGCCGGCGACGAGTTCGCGCTGCTGTGCAGCCGAGACACGGTGGCCGCGGTGGCCGCGTTTGCCGCCGAGGTGGTGCGCGTGGCCGGTGAGCCGGTCACCGTCGACGAGCTCGAGATCGTCGTCACCGCGAGTGTGGGCGCGGCGGTCATCACGGCCACCGATCGCGATGCGGTGCAGCCGATGCGGCGCGCCGACATCGCCATGTACAACGCCAAGTGGCAGCGCAGCGGGGTCGAGTTCTACCGCGACGAGATCGACCGGCGCACGCCGGCCCGGTTGTCGATGCTGGGCGACCTGCGTACGGCGATCCACGACGATCAGCTCGAAGTCGTGTACCAGCCGAAGCTGTCGATCGTCACCGGCCACGTGCTCGGGCTGGAAGCGCTGGTGCGCTGGGAGCACCCCACCCGTGGAGTGGTGCCGCCTACCGAGTTCGTGCGCGTCGCCGAAGACACCGGCCTGATCAAAGAGCTCACCGACCTGGTGCTCAACCGCGGCATCGCCCAGCTGGCCGAGCTGCGGGCCGCCGGCCTGGGTACCGGCATCGCCGTCAATGTGTCGACCCACGACCTGTTCGACATGCGCCTGCCCGAGCGGGTGCGCGGCTACCTCGACGCCCACGGCCTGCCGGCCGAGCTGCTCACGTTGGAGATCACCGAGACCTCGCTGTTCGTCGATGCCCCGCGCACGCGCGCCACGATCGACGGGCTCCATGCGGTCGGCCTGCGGATGGCCATCGACGACTTCGGTACCGGCTACTCGTCGCTGGCCTATCTGCGCCAGTTGCCGGTGCACGAGTTGAAGATCGACGGTTCGTTCGTCACCGGCATGCTCGCCGACAAGCAGGACGAGGTGATCGTGCGCTCCACGATCGACCTCGGCCACAACCTCGGCCTCCAAGTGGTGGCCGAGGGAGTCGAGTCGTTCGAGGTGTTGCGCCGGCTAGCCGAGGTGGGATGCGACATCGCCCAAGGGTTCTGCATCAGCGAACCGATCGCCGCCGCCGACCTCATCGGCTGGCTGCGCCGGGTCCGCGGGGCCGAGTCTGCCGGCGAGCCGTTGCCGTGGTCGGAAGCCGTGCGGGCGGGCGCGCCGCGAGTCGCCCCACCCCAGGTGGTCGTGCCGCGCTCGGTTCAGACCAGCCGCATGCCGTAGGGGAGTTCCAGCCGGTAGCGCCCGAGTAGCGCTGTGTCGGCGAGCAGGTCGATGGTCGCCGCGTCGGCCACCACCCGCCCGTCGGCGACGATCACCGAGCGAGGGCAGGTGGCCAGCGCGAACGGCAGGTCGTGGGTCACGACCAGTTGGGTGGGTGTGAGGCCGGTGAGCAGTTCGGCGAGTTGACGCCGCCCGAATGGGTCGAGGTTGGCGGTCGGCTCGTCGAGCACGAGCACGTCGGGCTCCATCGCCAGTACGGTCGCCAGGGCGACCCGCCGCTGTTCACCGCCCGACAGGTGATGCGGCGTGCGCATCGCCAGGTGCCCGGCGTGAACTGCCCCCAGCGCACGTTCGACGCGGGCCGTCCGGGCGTCGCCGGTCAGGCCCAGGTTGGCCGGGCCGAACGCCACGTCGTCGGCCACGGTCTGCATGAACAGTTGGTCGTCGGCGTCCTGGAACACCATGCCCACCCGGCGGCGTAGCTCGACCAGCGCGGCCCGGTCGAGGTCGCGGTGCACGTCGGTGGCGCCCACGTGGAGCCGACCACCTTGGAGTTCGAGCAGGCCGTTGAGGTGCAGCGCGAACGTGGTCTTGCCCGAGCCGTTGGGGCCGAGCACGGCCACCCGCTCGCCGGCTGCGACCTCGAGATCGAGCCCGGTGAGGACCGGCGGTCCGCCGGGGTAGTGGAACTCGAGCCCTTCGGCGCGGAGGCCGACGCTCACGTCAGCCACCAGGCGACGAGCGCGGCCGCGGCGAGCAGCCCGGGCACCCCGGCGAGCGCGGCCGGTGCAACCTGCTCGCGTGCGGGCGGTTGGTGGAGGGGCCGCCCGCCGTCGGGCAGCGTGCCGGTGAAGCCGCGGGCGAGCATCGCCTGGTGTACCCGCTCGCCGCGTTCGTACGTCCGCACGAACAAGGTGCCCAGCGAGGTCGCGATCGGCCGCGCCTGCCACAGCCAGCGCGGGTCGTGACATCGGGCCACCATCGCCGTGCGCATCCGCCGCAGCTGGTCGGCGAGCAGGTCGACGTAGCGCAGCATGAAGGCGACGATCGCGATCAGTGCAGCCGGTACACGCAGGCGGCCGAGCCCGCCGATGATGTCGGGGACCGGGGTGGTGCTCGCCAGCACGACGCTCGCGGTCGCCCCGAGCACGGTCTTGGCGGCCACGGCACCGCCGGCCCACAAGCCCTCGCGCGACAGCCGCAGCGTGAACAGGCCGACATCGACATCGACCCGCGCGCCACGCCCCACCACCGGCATCAGCGCGGCGACGATCAGGAACGGCACGACCGGCGCGAGCCTTACGAGCGCGGTGCGCAGGGGGAGACGAGCCAGGGCCACGGTGCCGGCGGCGATCGCGGCCTCGGCGCCAAACACGAGCCATGCCCGCTGCGGGGTGACGGCGACGGCAATCGCGAACGCCACTACACCGACGATCTTGGGGGCTGCGCCCAATCGGTGGACCACGGTGTGGCCGGGAAGGTGGAGGTGCGCGTGCAGACTCGTCGCGCGGTTGGTGGCGCGGTCGCGGCTGGCGTTCCGTGCGTGGCGGCCGCCCATCACACGTGGGCCGCGGGGCGCGCCCGGCGCCCGGCGATGGCGATGCCGTAACCGACGACCAAGGTGATCGCCGCTCCCGACACCCCCGCCACGGCGAGGCTGACCCGCTCGTTGGCGATGCCCTGGGTGGCGTAGTCGGCGAAGATGCTGTTGGCGAACGAGTGGTTCTTGGCCACCTCACCGAAGCCCTTGTCGTCGGCGACCTTTTCGAGCCCGTCGGGGTGGTCGAACGCGAACTGGCTGACGATGCCGGCAACGAAGACCACCGCTGCGAGGGCGCCGATAGAGAACGGCTTGGCGCCCACCGGTGAGCGCTCGCCGAGTTCGGCCGGGGTGAGATCGCGCGCGCCGGTGACGAGGTCGGGACGCGAGGCGAGCACGGCGCTGACAGCCAGCCCGGTGATCAGGCCTTCCCCGATGCCGATCAGCATGTGCACGCTAACCATCGCCGCGAACACGTCGGCGAACGACACGTTGGTGGTCGCCCCGAACAGCCACTCGATCGAGAACGCGACCGCCGAGATGGGTACCGTGAGGGCCCCGGCCAGCGCGGACGCGGCGATCACGCCGGTGGCGTTGCGGGGGAGCACGCGCCGCAGCAGGTGGAACAGCGCCCACCCGCCGAACGCCGTGACGACCGCCATGTTGAGCACGTTGTAGCCAAGCGCGGTGAGACCTCCGTCGGCGAAGATCAGCGCTTGGACGGCTACCACAACGGTGACCACGAGCATGCCCATCCACGGGCCGAGCAGGATCGCCGCCAGGCACCCGCCGAGCAGATGCCCGGTCGTGCCCGCGGCCACCGGAAAGTTGAACATCTGCGCGGCGAAGATGAACGCCGCCGCCAGCCCCGCCAGCGGCACCTGCCGGTCGCCCAGCTCGCGCTCGCTGGCGCGCAAGGCGAATGCGAGCACGATCGCGGCGATGATGCCGGTTGCAACCGCCACCCACGGCTCGAGGAACCCGTCGGGAGCGTGCATGGCAACGATCGCGTTCACGGAGATCGACCGTAGACGTATTTGCAAGTCATTTGCAATATGCACATCGTTCGCAAACGATGTGGCGGGCTCTGCGGCCTACGCTGGAAGTGTGCATCTCGCCGATGAGTTGCGTGCCCGCGGGGTGCGCGTCACGCAACCGCGCCAACTGGTGTGGGACGTCCTCAGCGATCATGGTGGGCACCTCAGCGCGGCCGAGGTGGCCCAGCGCGTGCAGGCGCGCGACCGGGGTGTCAACCAGTCGTCGGTGTACCGCGCGCTGGCCCTGTTCGCCGAACTCGACCTCGTCCGCGAGTCGCGTACCGGCAACGACTCGGCCACGACGTGGGAGCTGAGTCACCCCGACGGTGTGATCCACCTCGTGTGCGACGTGTGCGGAACCGTGCTGCACCACCGCACCAACCGCGTCGAGCAGCTCCGCAGCGACCTGGCCGCCAACGCCACCTTCACGGCGACCGCGATCGACGTCCACGTCACCGGCCGCTGCCCCACCTGCGCGGGGTAGAGGGTCAGCGAGTAGGCGGCTCGCCCCCGGTGGTCGAGTGCCGGCGCAGCCGGTGTATCGAGACCATTGGCGCGCGCACCACGTCTCGATACAACGGAGGGGCGGCTGCGCCGCGAGTGCGCCACTCGACGACCGTCACCGCCTCTCCACCGAGCCCCTTGGTGCCGTCGTTCGACCGGCTCGACCAGCGGTGGGGGCGTCAGAAGAACGAGCCGCAGAAGGGGGCGGGGGTGCTGACGAAGAGGGCGTCGGCGCGGGCGATCGCGTTGGGGTCGTGGGCGGTGACGTCGCCGGTGCCGGCCAGCTGCCACCATGGGTGACCGCCGAGGTAGGCGGCCGATACTGCCTCGATCGGGGCGCTCAGGTCGGGCGTGGCCGCATCGTCGCGCTGGGCGCCGTTCCCGGCCACCCGCCAGCGGCCGTTGTTGGCGGGCACCCACGGGTCGCTGACTTCGACGACGACCGAACCCTCCACCGGGTTGTAGGCACGCGCGGTCAGCGCCGCGTCGACGTCGACCAGGCGCAGCCATTGTTCGTCGTCGAGCTCGACGACCGTGTAGCTGCGGCAGTCGCGGACCGCCTGCTGGATCAGGTCGTCGACCGGCCGCTCGTCGGACTTCCACTCCTTCACCAGGTCGACGTCGAGCACGAACCGCCACAAGGCGAGTTCGGTCGCGTCGTCGGCGCCAATCACCTCGTGCACCGTGCCCGAGCCGTACGAGCCGGCGACCGGTCCGTCGACCCACTTTGTCGAGTAGTGCACGTAGCCGTCGTCGACACCGTCGGCGTTGGTGTGCACGACCACGTACTCGCTCTCGGTGCCTTTGACGGCACCTTCGAAGTAGCGACTGCCGAGCGCCGCAGGCCGGGTCACCATGCCGGGCCGACGCAGGCCGAACCGCTCGTAGAGCGGGCCGACCACACCGAGTACCTCGTCGCTGGTGAGCATCCGGAACGTGCCGCCGGACGCGGCGCCGCGCACCGGCCGGGCCCGGTGCGGCTCGATCTTGACCGAGGCGTAGTTGCCGGCGACGCCGAACCCGAACCGCGAGTAGATCGTGGCCTCGCTGGCGCGCAGGCTTGCCAGCACCAGGCCGTCGGCCACGGCCTGGTCGACCAGCGCGCGCAGCAGCCGGGTGGCGACGCCGTTGCGCCGGGCGGTGGTCCGCACGCCGACTCGGGTGACGCCGGCGGTGCCGAGCCGGGCTCCGCCGGGCACGACCGTGTCGAACGTGAAGTAGCCGGCGTGCCCGACGCATTCGGTGCCGCGCCAGGCGCTGTACGTCACCGTCTCGTCCCAGGTTGCCGCGCGGTCGGCCCACTGCTCGTCGGTGGGGGGCGGGAACATGAGTGCCGCTCCGAACGTGGCTGCCGCGGTGCGGTACTCGTCGGGTTGTGTGTGCCGGACATCGATCTCGCTCATGTCGCTGCGCTCCGTGTTGTTGGTTGGCGGGCGGTTGGGGTGGTCGGGTTGGTGGGTGGGGTGGTCAGGGGGTCAGTTGCTTGCGGTACTCGACTTCGGGGGCGCGGGTGCCGCGCATCTCGAACTCGCCGGCGATGCCGGTGGGTGCCCACCCATGGCGTTCGTAGAACCGGCGCGCTCGCGGGTTGTCCGCCAGCACCCACAACACGGCGCTGGTGAACCCTTCGGCGCGCAGGCGCAGTTCGCTGTGGTCCATCAGCGCCGCGGCGACGCCGGTTCCCCACACCCGCGGGTCGGCGTAGAACGCGTTGATCTCGCCGCGCCCGGCGGCACCGCGCCCCCGGTCGCGTTCGGGCCCGTACCACGAGAAAGCGGTGACGATCGGCGTCGAGTCGGATGATTCCGCGAGCGTTGCCACGGCGACGCGCTCGGCCGGCCCCAGCCGCCATTCGCGCCACCGTTCGCGACGGGCGGTCGCGAACTCGTCCGAGCCCAGCCACTCGTCGGAGAAGATGCCCGCGTACCCGGCGCGCCACGCCGCCACGTGTACCGCCGCGATCTGTTGGGCGTCGGCCTTGGTGGCGGCGCGCAGCACGAGGTGGGGCAGCTCCGCCATGGCGCCGATTCTGTCAGTGCGAGGAGCGCTTCAGTGAGGTGGTTTCGACAGGATCGACCACCGGGCGGGTGGCGTGCCCTTAGACGGCGAGGAGGTCGCGGGCGCCGGTGTCGCTGCTGGGGTGGCGCAGCTTGCTCATCGCCCGGGCTTCGATCTGGCGGATGCGCTCGCGGGTGAGGTTGAAGTGCTCGCCGACCTCTTCCAGCGTGCGCGCCTCGCCGCGATCGAGCCCGAACCGCAGCTTGAGGATCTCGCGCTCGCGCTCGTCGAGCGGGGCCAGCAGGCGGGCGATCTCTTCGGGCAGCAGGGCCGTGGCGGCGACCTCGAACGGCGACTCGGCCGAGCGGTCTTCGACGACGTCGCCGAGTTCGGCGTCGCCGTCTTCGCGCAGCGGTTCCGACAGCGACAGTGGCTCGGCCGCGAAGCGCAACGCCTCGGTGACCTTGTCTTCGGGCATCTCGACCTCGCGGGCCAGTTCGGACAGCGTGGCCGGGCGGCCGTACTTCAGCTCGAGCCGCGAGCGCGCCTTCTGCAACCGTGCCAGGGTGTCGCCGGCGTGGACGGGCAGGCGGATGGTGCGGCCCGTGTTGGCGATGCCGCGGGTGATCGCCTGGCGGATCCACCACGTGGCGTACGTGGAGAACTTGAAGCCCTTGCGCCAGTCGAACTTCTCGACCGCGTGCATCAGGCCCAGGTTGCCTTCCTGGATCAGGTCGAGCAGAGGCAGCCCCGAAGCCTGATACTTCTTGGCGATCGACACGACGAGGCGCAGGTTCGACTGCACGAACTGGCGCTCGGCCTCTTCGCCCTGGCGGGCGACGCGGCGCAGCTCGCGCTTGCGCGCCGGGGTGATGTCCTTGCCGCCGGCGTCGAGTTGCTCGATCGCCTCCTTGCCGGACTCGATCGCCTTGGCGAGCCGGACTTCGTCGTCCTTCGTCAGCAGCGTGTACTGCCCGATATCGGTCAAGTACAGGCGGACGAGGTCCTCGTCGTCACGGTCGACGCGATCTTTGGCCACAGTGGCTCCTTCGGTCCGAAGTGGAATCCCACAGGATTGAGTCACGATACCGACTCGCCGCACCCCACCAACCCGGGCGCATCGGCGCTGCCCGGCCTAGCTCTGTTCCATATAACGACGTGGCGGCCATCTGTTCTGCCGATAGGTAACAGGCCTTGTAGCGATGGCTCCCGCGGCCCTCGACCCCTGCCCCGCTAGGGTGGCGGGTCGGAGCATCGAGCGCCGACATCGAGTACCCACCGACCTCGAGCCAGCAGGAGAGTTCGCATGTCCAACCCGATCCTCAACGAGCGCAGCCTGAAGGCGGCCGGCGGATGGGCTGCCCCGCAGCCCGGTACCGCGGCCGGCGAGTACTACCCACCGATCGACGACGGCCCCGTCAGTTCGTGGCGCCCTGGGGCGATGACCATCAAGGGCACCATCAGCGCCACCGCCACGCTGTTCGCGTTGCTGCTGGCGTCGGGCGCGATCGGCTGGTCGCAGACCAAGTCGATGACCTACGACGCTCAGGGCAACGCCCAGATCGGGTTTCCGGGGCTGGCCTGGGTCGGCCTGATCGTCGGCCTGGCCTGCGTGTTCGGCCTGTACTTCAAGCCGATGCTGGCCAAGTACCTCGGGCCGGTCTACGCGATCGCCCAGGGCTTCTTCGTCGGCGCGCTGTCGAAGATGTACGAGACGTACTACAACGGCATCGTCGTGCAGGCCGCCGGCGCCACCATCTGCGTGTTCGCGGTGATGCTCGTGCTGTACCGCACGAACATCATCAAGGTCACCGACCGCTTCCGCCGGATCGTCGTCGGCGCCACGCTCGGCGTCGCCGTGTTCTACGGCGTGTGCCTCCTGATCCGCCTGTTCGCCGGCCCGGGTTCGGTGTCGTTCCTGGCCTCGCCGTCGCTGCTCGGCATCGGCTTCAGCCTGCTCGTCGCCGGGTTGGCGGCGATGAACCTGGCGCTCGACTTCGACTTCATCGAGCGCGGCAGCCAGCAGGGGCTCGACAAGAACTTCGAGTGGTTCGCTGCGTTCGGTCTGCTCGTCACGATCATCTGGCTGTACCTCGAAATCCTCCGCCTGCTCGCCAAGCTGCGCGAGCGCTGACCGTGACCGCGGCTGAAGCTGCCGCGACCGGAGTGGCCGGGGCAGTGCTCGGTGGGGCCGCGGCCTCGCTGGTCGGCCTCGCCGTGCCGGGCGCGCTGGCGGCCGGGGCCAGTGGGGCGCTCGCCGGCTGGCGCGGCATCTACCAGTGGCGGGCACCCAAGGGTGTGGCCGCGTTCGTGCTCGACTCCACGTGGGCGCTGCCCACCACGGCCGCCGGCCTGTTCGCCCATGCCGCCGCAGCGGTACGCGGCGACGCGCAGTATTCGCCGGAACTCAGCCGGCGTCGCAACCGTCACGTCTACGGCCGCGGGTTCCAGCCGCGCAAGGGGTTCGCGATCACGCTCGGCAACGTCGTGTCGGGGGCCGGCGACGTGGCCAACCCCCGTCGGGCGCGGCTGGTGACCGACCACGAGGACGTGCACGTGTGGCAGGCCCGCTGGTTGGGACCGGCCTACCCACTGGCGTACGGCGGGTTCGCCGCCGGCGGGGCAGTGGTCGGGGCTGTGGCGGCGGCGTTGGGCAAGGGCCGCTTCGCCAAGTTGGTCGAGACCTACGGGTACTACCTCAACCCGCTCGAGTACTGGGCGTACAGCCGCGACGGCCACTGGCCCCCGTCGGGTATCGCCCCCGGCATCGGCCCCCAGCGCCCGGTGGTCCGCGCGTTCGCGGGAACTACCAGAGGAAGTAGCCGGTGACGTCGGCGAGGACGTGGCCACCGTATTTCGAGTAGACGTCGAGCCGACCGCCTGAGCCCAGCCGCAGCATCGCCCCGTTGGCGCGGGTGTCGAGCGGCTGATGGGTGAAGTTGACGGTCGAGGCCAGCGGCCGTGGCACGCCGGTGTCCCACATGGTCAGGTAGCCGAGCTTGCTGTCCACCCCGGCCACGCTGAGCACCACCGCCGTCGCCGCGGCCGGCACGCCCGCTATACCGGCGACCTGGCGGGTGATCGTGCCTCCGGCCGGTATCGACGACGCGCTGCGGGTGTCGAACACCCGGGTGGGGGTGAGCGGCACGAACAGCCCAGCCGTGTCGACCGCGGCCGTGTCGCTGGTGATGTAGCCGACCACGTCGGCGAGCGCGTGCGCCCCGTGCGAGGAGTACACCGAGATTCGTCCCCCGGTGCCGAGCGGCACGATCGTCAGGTTGGCGGCCGTCGCCCCTGGTGCCCCGAGGTTGACCGTCGACGCCAGCGGCACCGCGCCGCCGGCGGGGAACACGGTGAGGTAGCCGGGCACGACGGCCTCGGTGCCGGTGAGGTTGACGACGACCGCGGCGACATCGGTGCTCGGCACACCGGCCCGCCCGAGCACGTCGACGTCGACGTGTTGGCGTGCGTCGATCAGCCCCTTCGGGCCCGCCCCGGGCTCGCTCGGGCGCGTGTCGAACAGGCGCGTCGGGGTGGCGGCGACGAACCGGCCGCCGGCGACTGGAGCACCCTCGGTGCTGACGTAGTAGCCGGCGACGTCGACGATCAGGTGTGCGGCGCTCTTCGTGAACAGGGTCACCCGGCCGTCGCTGCCGAGCGGAACCGTCACCGTCGCGGCCCGGGTCTGCTCGGCCTCGACGACGTTGACGGCCGACGCCAGCGGGCGCGCCGCTCCGGACGGGTAGACCGTGACGTAGCCGGCCGCGGCGGGCTCGGTGACCGTGACGTTGAGCACCACCGCGCCGGCCTCGTCGGCCACCCCGCCCACGCCGGCCACCTGCACGTCGACGGTGCGCTCATGCGCCAGCTTGCCCTTCGGCCCGGGTGCTGGTTCGCCGGGCCGGCTGTCGAAGACGCGCGTGGGCGCGAGCGGCTCGAACCGGGCCGCGCACGCCAAGTGCGGGTCGGCCGGGTCGGCCGGTGCCTCCGGGTCGGGCAGCACCAGTTCGCCGTAGCCGTACACGGTGTCGGGTCCGCACGCGCCCCGGTCGACGGCCGCGTGGTTCGTGAGCCACTCGCGCAGTTCGGCCGGCGACGAGGCATGCCCGGCACCGAGCACGAGCGCGGCGAGCCCGGCTGCCGCCGGTGCCGACGCCGACGTGCCGTTGAACGTGGGCAGCCCGACGGTGTGCACGCCCGAGCGGGCGGTGAAGTCGGGCTTGATCCGCCCGTCGTTGGTGGGGCCTTCCGAGCTGTAGTAGGCGATGGTGTGGTCGGCGGCGACCGAGCCGATGCCGAACACACCCGGGTTGGCCGAATCGACGATCGGGTAGCCGGCCGAGTACGGGTTCGACCACGTCTCGAGGTCGGCCTCGGCCATGATCTCGAGCGTGTCGCCGGTGGTGCCGTTGTTGGCCGCGTAGCGATGGATCGCCAGGTACACGGTGCCGCCCGAACACGTTCCGCCCAGCCGTTCCAGCGGGGGTGCCCCGCCGGGCCCCTGCTCGGCGAAGGCGGCGGTGACCAGGTCCGGGTGGGCGAGCGCGGCGTCGGTGTCGAACCCGGCGTGGTAGCGGTTGCCGCCCGGTGTGGAGAACACGTACAGGTCGTAGTCGGTGGCCCCCGCCAGGTCGTCCCAGTCGCTCCACCGCAGCGAGCTGAGCAAGTTGCCCCCACAGTCCATCGCCAGGTCTTCGAACGGCCCGCCCGCGGGAAGCGGGCCGTACGGGTTGACGAACTCGTGCCACCCGTCGCCGTCGGTGTCGGTGAACGGGGCGCGGTAGTAGTTGCCTTGGCGACCGTCACGACCGGCCTCGTTGCCGGCCGAGTTGAACCAGGAGATGCCGGCCGCCACCGCCTGGTCGGCGACCGCTCCGAGGGGCCCCGTGCCGTCGCCGGGGCCGTCGAGTTCGGCCCCGAGCGAACGGTTGACGACGGTGACCCCGTTGGCGATGAACCAGTCGACCGCGGCCATCAGGTCGGCTGCGGTCAGCGCGGTGGCCAGGTACAGCTCGGCGTCGGGGGCGACCTCGTGGACGATCTCGGCGACGGCGACGCCGTGGGCGATGCCGGTGGCCCAGATGTCGCACGGGTCGCCGGCGAGTTGGCACATCGTGTGCGCGGCATCGACCTCGGGCAGGTCGCCGCTGGCCACAGCGGCCTGCCACGTGGTGCCGCGGAAGCCGTCGACGATGCCGATCTTCACGCCCGCGCCGGTGTGGCCCGCGGCGTGCCAGGCGTCGGCGTTGGTGTGGCCGACCTGGTCGCCGGTGATCAGTTGGAGGAACGGGCCGGACGCCCCGCCGAGGGGCAGGTCCTGGCGCAGCGGGCGGCGGACCGACACGACGCCGTCGGCCTGGCGCAGCGCGTCGAGCGTGTCGGCGGGCACGCTGGCCTGTACGAGGTGGCCGGGGATCGCTCCGGTGACCCGGCCGCCGAGGCTGCGTACCGCCCGGGCGGCATCGCCCGCGGCGTCGGGCCGGGTGCCGTCGAGCAACAGTTCGACGGCGACGCGTTCGTCGGGCCGGTCGACCTCCGCGTCGGCCCACAGCTGGAGTTCGTCGGCCTTGTCCAGGTCGCGCTCGGGCGGCTCGGCGGCCGTGGTACCACCGCCCAGTACGGCACCGATCAGCGCCGCTCCGACGGCCAACGACACCGCGCGCCGCTTCACCCGCCCCACCGTAGACCCCGACGAAGAATTGCGTCAGGAGTTTCAGCGGATCGGCGTGCTTGGCCCGGTGGTTTCGACAGGCTCAACCACCTTGGGTTGCTAGGGCCAAGGTGGTTGAGCCTGTCGAAACCACCGACCGTCGCGCCTGGACGGCCTATTCGCTGAGTTGGGCGAGGGTGGTGAGGAGCCAGGCGTTGAACGGGGTGGGGGCTTCCTGTTGGACCCAGTGGCCGGCACCGGGGATCAGCGTCGACCCGAGGTGGTTCGGCAGCAGCGAATCCTGCGTGCCGGCCAGGTCGCGCATGCGGATCACCGGGTCGTGCTCGCCGGCGACGAACGCGGTCGGCATCGCCAGGTCGGCGGGGCCGAGGTGCTTGGTGAGTTCCCAGTTGGTGTCGAAGTTGCGGTACCAGCTGACCGGCCCGTGCAGGCCGCTGCGCTCGAACTGGTCGACGAACGTCGCCAGGTCGTCGGCACCGAGCCAGTCGGGCAGACCGACGGGCGGGCCACCCAGCGACCGCTCGAAGTCGTCGATCAGCAGCGTGCCGGCGGCGGGCAGCTTGGCCGAGCGGCGGTAGCTGGCCGAGTCGCCGGCGGCGACCCAGTAGATCGCCCGCAGGAACCGTTCGACCTGCGGGTCGAGTTCGGCCTCGGCGACGCCGGGCTCCTGGAAGTAGAGGATGTAGAAGAACCGGTCGCCATGGATCGCCTTGAACACGTCGGTGGGCTTGGCCGGCCACACGTTGTAGGGGACGCTGGCCGCGAACACAGCCCGGCACCGTTCGGGGCGCAGCATCGCCATGTGCCAGGTGACGAGCGCACCCCAGTCGTGGCCCACGATCACACCCTGCTCCGCGCCGGCGTCGTCGAGCAGCGCACATACGTCGGCCGTCAGGTGTGCCGCCGAGTAGGCATCGATCGCTTCCGGGGCCGACGACCCGGCGTACCCGCGCTGGTCGGGAACGAGCACGCGGTAGCCGGCGTCGGCCAGCGGCCCGATCTGGTGGCGCCACGAGTGAGCGCTCTCGGGGAACCCGTGCAGCAGCACCACGACCGGCCCGTCGCCCGGCCCGGCTTCGGTGACGTCGAGCTCGATACCCGGTGCGGTCGTGACGCGGCGCTGCGTGATCGTCATACGCCTACCGTGCCAGACGCTCGGCCCGAGTGCCCGATTGAGGTGAAGGGCTGGGGCCTCGGCCGGGTGTGTCCGATTGCTGACCGTGGCCGACCGTTTGCCGTCGTACGGTCGCCACCATGCGCCGCCAACGAGACCGCCGGTCGCCCTGGTACGCGCTGTTCGGCACGCTCGGTTTTCTGGCCGTGGGAGCGAGCGACCCAGCCAGCGTCGCCGCCCAGCCCGACGGAGCCGTCGTCAGCGTGGCACCGTCGGTGGTCAACGTCGACCCGGACCGGCCGTACTCGGGAGCGACCACGATCGCGCTGACCGTGCTGCGCAACGAGACAGAGTCATTCCAGGTGATCGTGCAGGCCGATGCTGCCGCCGTGCCCGGGCTCGACCTGGCCGTGACCATCGGCGGCGGGTTGACCGCTCGGGCGCATCGCGTCGGCTACTACACGATCACCGGTGAGGCGTCCGACTGCGAGGCGTACACGACCTGTCCCGGCGCGCTCAGCCCGCGCCGCTGGGGAGACGCGCTGATTCCGGCTGTCGATCGGGTGTGGAACGAAGACCGGCCCGCGTTTCGCGGTTGGTCGGTCGGAGCCGGTGCCAACGGTGCGTTCTGGGTGGACGTGTCGTCGTCGTCGTCGGCCACCTCGCCGGGTGTGTACCAAGGCTCGGCCACGGTCACGAGCAACGGCAGCCCGGTCGGCTCGGTGTACTTCTCGGTGGAGGTGCTCGACGTCGTGCTGCCCGACACGTCGTCGCTGCCGATGTTGATCGGGATGAGCTCGACGAACGAGCTGTGCCTGGCGCACACGAACAGCGCCTGCTCGTCGGCCGTCCACCGCCCGCTGCTCGCCGAGTACGTGCGGATGGGGCTCGACTATCGGATCGGAGTGTCGATGCCGTGGGCGTGGATGGCGCCCGACACCGGTGGCCGGTTCGCGACCTACCAGCGACCGTTGCTGACTGGGGAGACGACGTTCCCGCCTGGCGCGACCTGGCAGCTCGGTTCTCCCCGACTCACCCAGGCCGGGCTGTACGTGTACGTCGCACCTGGCGACGGCTGCCCGGCCGACTGTGTCGCCCGCTGGCACGCCGACGCGACCACCCACGGCTATGCGGACCGCCTGCTCTACTACGCGTGCGACGAGCCGGGAGCCAACGTCGCGCGGTGGCGGGCATGCGCCGACGGGGTGGCTGCCCGCGACATCCCCAGCGACAGCCCGGGCCGCTACCTCGTGACGTCGACGCTGCACGACCTCCCCGACCCGCTACCGGCCGGCATGCCGACGCCACACGTGCTCGCCCCGAACGCCCGCAACGTCGACGGCACGTACATGACCGGCACGAATCCGCGCACCGACACGTCGGGCACCTACACCGACCACGACCTGTGGCTGTACGTCGCCTGCGACACGGAGGGGTGTGCCAACCCGGCCGGCAACGAGCAGGTGTACACCGGTTGGCCGAGCCTGGCGATCGACACGTTTGCCGCCCAGCAGCGCGCCCTGCCGTGGATGGCGTGGGTGTACGGCGCGGCCGGGATCTTGCATTGGGACGTGGTTGCCAACCTCGACACTGCGTGGACCAACCAGAACCGGGGAGGTGCCGGCTACCACGGCGACGGCACGCTGTTCTATCCCGGGCGCGGCTGCACGGGCGACGTGCATGCGACACAGGGTTGCATCGGCGGCAACCACGACGTGCCGCTGGCCTCGGTTCGCCTGGCACGGCTCCGCGACGGCTTGGAGGACTACGAGCTGTTGCGCTGGCTCGACGCGCGGGGCCGGGGGGCCGACGCCCGGGCGATCGTCGACGGGCGTTCCGGTGCCCCGGCGCTGCTGCGTACCACGTCGGCGTCGGCTGTGGCGATGAACGACGTGACCGCGGCGAAGGACGGGACCGGTCCCGGCAGCCTCCAGGCGGCTCGCGACGCGCTGCTCGCGATCGTCCGTGCCGAACTTGGCGTCAGCGCCCCACCCCCGCTGCCGCCGCCGTTGCCCGAGCCGTCGGTTGCGAGCCCACCACAGCCGTTCGATACGAGCGTGCTGTTCACCGGGAGCACGCCGGTCAGGGCCATCGACACCCGGGCCGGCGCACCCGGCCGCCTCGCCGACGGACAGGTGCTGACCTGGAATACCGGCGGGACCACCGCGTTGGCCGTGAACCTGACCGCGGTCGCCCCCACCGGGGCCGGCTGGCTGGCGGCGTATCCCTGTACGGGTGGCTTCCCGGGTACCAGTTCGCTCAACTTCGTCGAGGGGGTGACGGTGGCGAACCTGGTGCTGGTCGCTCCCGATGCCGACGGCCTGGTGTGTATCCGCGCCCGGGTCACCGGAGACGACGGGTATGTCGATGTGCTCGCCGACGTGTCGGGCACCTTGAACGCCGGCCGTGGCTTCCACGCCGAGCGCCCGAGCCGGGTGCTCGACACACGGACCTCGTTCGGCAAGCTTCGAGGCGCCCGTACGTACTCGCTGGACGGGTATGCGCCGGGCGTCGTGGTGGCGTTGAACGTGACGGTCACCGACGCCGAGGCCGCCGGCTACATCACCGTCTACCCGTGTGCCGCGGGTCGGCCCACCGCATCGGTCGCCAACTACGTGCCAGGCCGCGCCCGGGCTGCCCTGGCGCTGGTTGCCGCCGACGCCCGCGGCCAGATCTGCCTGTTCACGCGGGCGACGGTGCACCTCGTGATCGACCGTACAGCCAGCTTGGGGGAGCCGGGCGCCCAGTTCGTCGCGCCGACGCGTGTGTTCGACTCGCGGACCACCGCCGGCGGTGCCGGCCCGGCCACCGAGTTCGTGCTCCGTTTCGACGCCGACGTCGGCCGTGCCCTGGCGTTGGTGGTCACGGTTACCGACCCGCGGGCTGCCGGGCACATCACGGTGTACCCGTGCGCGGGCGGCCGTCCGGTGGCTTCGGTGCTCAACTACGCGGTCGGCGAAACCGTTCCGAACACCGTGCTCGTGCGCCCCGGCGGCGACGGCCGCGTGTGCTTCAGCAGCCATGCCGCGACCAACCTGGTGGTGGATCGTGCCGGTTCGCTCGAGAGCGCCGGCGGCTGAACCGTCAGCGGTAGTAGCCGGTGACGTCGAGGATGACGTCGGTGGCCGACACCTTGCAGAACAGCTTGACGTTGCGGTTGCCGTCGAGCTTGACGACCCCGCCGTTGGCCAGTGTGAGGTCGGCTGTGTAGTTGATCGTCGAGCCGGTGACTTCGGTTGCGTCGCCCGGCCCGACGAACACGTAGCCGGGGCCCGTGGTGCCTGTCACCGTGACGTTGAACGAGATCGCGGTCGCCCCCTCCGGCACGGCGTCGGTCGCCGAGACCTCTCCGGTCTGGATGTTGCGCCCGTGTCCGACGCCGACCAGACGATCGCCATCGGCGGCCAGCTTGCCGGAGTTCGGCACCGCGACCAGCCGCGAGTCGAATACCCGGACCGGAGTGATCGGATGGAAGGACCCGGCGGTGGCGGGTCCCGACAGCTTGCGCCACGACCCCGGGCTGCCCGACACCACGCACACCCAGATGTCGTTGTGGTCGTCGATCGTGATCTCGCCAGCGTGGTGGGGGTCGGCGCGGTCGGGCGGCGGCGTCGGGGTGCCACCGTTGCGGGGTGGCATCAGGCGCAGCGTGCCGCGCCGCCCGCTGGCAATCAGACCGTACGACGTGGGCGACTCTCCGTGGAAGCGCCCGCCGGCGCTGCCGCGAACGCCCGAGTTGCTGACCCCGGTGACGCCGACGACGGCATCGTTGCCGCACCAGCCGAGGATCGCCGACCGCGTACCGACTTCTTCGTCGTTGCTGCTGTTGGGGACCTGTGGCAGCCACACGCCGTCGGTGACCGCGAGCACGTGCGAGCGGGGTGTGCCGCCGATCGGGAAGTCGTACCGCAGCTCGGTGGTTTCGGCCGCGACGTTCACCCGCCCGGCACGAAGCGGGTCGCCGTTGGCGGCCGCGGCGGGACGGCTGACGGCGGTGGCGAGCGCGGCCCCCGCCGCTGCCGCTCCGCCGACGAGCGCGACGCGCCGGCTGGGCAGCGGGTGGCGTGATGGAGCGGCGCCAGATTCGGGGGCCGGTGGGCTGTCGGGGTCGAGTGTGTTGTCGGGCGTGGTCATCGAGTCCTCCGCTGGGCTGGGCTGGTTGGTTGGGTCCGCGAGACGACGAGGCGTGCGGTCAGCTGCACACGGTCAACGTCACGACCGTCCCGGGGTTCTGGCGTCCTCCGGGTGATTGGCTGATGATCTGCGACGAAGGTGTTCCGTCGGTGCAGGTCACGGTGTTCTTGGCGGGGGTGAATCCGGCGTCGTTGACCTGCGAGGCCCCGACGCTGTAGTCGAGCCCGACCACGTGAGGAACCTCGCGGCGGGTGTCGGGCGGCGGGGTGGGGGTCGTGGTCGTGGTCGGCGGAGGGGCCGTGGTGGTCGTCGTGGGTAGCGGTGTCGGCGCAGCCGCGGTCGTGGTGGGTTGCGGGGCGGTCGTGGTGGTCGTCGGAGCGGTCCGCGGGCGGGTGGTGGCCGGTGCGCGCGGTGCGGTGGTGACGGGCATCTGGGGGGCCGTGGTGGTCGTCGTCGTTGTTGTGGCAGGCACCGTGGTGCTGGTGGCCGGCGAGGTAGTGGTGCTCGGCTCGGTGGAGGTCGGCGTGGTCGTCGGCGCCACGGTGGCGGGCACGGTTGTGTCGGGGGTGGTGAACCGGCAGGGTTCGCCGAGCGCGGCCGAGCGGTGTGACGTGACCTGCTCGGCCCAGCTGGGTTCGATCTCGGCGAGCCCGCCCGCATCGAGCCCGGCGGTCGCCAGGGGGCCGGACCACTCGATCGTGGTGACCGCGCCGGGGTCGAGGGTGACGCAGAAGCGCACGATCGGGTCGGGGTCGACCACCGATGCGGGAGCAGGCGTGCTGACCAGGTCGGCGGCGTCGGCGACGAGCTGCTTGGGCACGACTTCGTCGTGGGTGACGTCGAGCGTCGTATCGCCGGGGTTGGTGAGCGTGGACGTGCCCCGCGCGACGTCGCCGCCGAGCGCCCACGTAGTTGCCAGCGTCGCTCCCGAGGTGAGCACGATCGGTGTGGTGACGTGCTCGACACCGGAGGGTGGTTCGTCGGTAGCGCCGGGCCCGTCGCCGCGAGTGGCGAGTACGACGCCGGCGGCCACCAGGGCGCCGAGCACAACCGTGCCGAGCCCGACCAGCAATCGCCGGCGACGCCGGTTCGGAAGTTCCGGGCGCAACGACTCGTCGGTGCCGGTGGACGGCTCGGTGCGAGGGATCAGTCGCGTGATCGGGTCGTTCGGGCTGGGCTCGGCGATGCCGGCCGCCTGGCGCAGCTCGCTCAGGAACGCTTCGACACTGGCCGGGCGCCCGGCGGGGTCCTTGGCCATCGCCCGCCGGAGCGCCGCGTCCACGGCGGACGGCACGCCGTAGGGCGCCAGCGAGGGTGGGTCGTCGCGCACGATCCGGCCGAGCATCGACAGCAACGACTCGTCGGTGTCGGTGACGAACGGCGGACGCCCGGCGATCAGCTCGTGAATCGTCGAGGCCAGCGAATACGTGTCGACCGCCGGGGTGACCGGCTTGCCCTCGATCAGCTCGGGCGGTGCGTGCGTGAGCGATGCACGCACCGTCGTCGACTGGGTGGCAACTCCGTCGATCGCCCGCGCCAGCCCGAAGTCGGACAGCTTGGGCGTGCCGTCGGCGCTGAGCAGTACGTTCTCGGGCTTGATGTCGCGGTGCAGCACGCCGGCTGCGTGGGCCTGGGCGACGGCCCCGCCGAGCAGCAGCCCGATGCCGATCGCTTCCTCCCACGGCAGCCGTTGGTCGGCGGCCAGGCGGTCGGCGAGCGAGCCCGGCAGGAACTCCATGACGAGCACCGGGTGCCCGGTGGCGGTCACACCGACGCCGTGGACGGTGACGATGTTGGGGTTGCCGCTCAACGCCCCGGCGCTGGTGCACTCGCGCTCGAACTGGACGCGCTGCTTGTCGGTGACGAGCTTGGCGTCGAGCACCTTGACGGCCACCGTACGGTTGAGCGCGGTCTGACGGCCGGCGTACACGATGGCCGACCCACCCCGCCCAACCTCGCGGACGATCTCGATCCCGTCGATCGCGGGCGGGTCGAACCCGGGCTGATCCGGCGTGGCCTCGGGTTCGGGTGGGTGGGCGGTTGTTTCGGTCATCAGGTCACCGGGAGTGTGAACGTGAGGGTGGTGAGGTCGGCCAACACGACCGTGAGGTGCACGTTGGTGGCCCCGTGGGCATCGCTGCGTGAGGCGTACTCCAGTTCGAGCATGCGGTACCCGGGCCGGTGCGTGCCGGCGATGAAGTCGCCCGAGATCTCGACGACGTCGCGCTCGGCCGGGTCGGCCAGCATCGTCAGCCATCGCGTCACGCCGGGCTCGAGGTCGAGCATCGCCAGCAGCACCAACTCGGCCTGGCCGGTGCTGTCGGGGTACGCCGGCCCGGCCAGGGCGGCGTCGCGCGGATCGCAGGGCATGACTCCCTCGGGGCACGCCCGGGTGGGCACGATCGTGCCGGCGAGCCCGGCGAATGTCCGCACGCGTTCGTCGGGCTGGGCGACGTCGATCGAGTCGATCGGCCGGCCGTCGACCTCGTAGCCGCGCTCGGTGGTGACGACCCGCCCGGGTGCTGTGCTGCCGGGCATGACGACGTCGTGCCACGAACTCCACAGCGCGTAGTAGTAGGCGGGTGAGTAGGCCACGGCTGTCTGTTCGGGGGGAACGCCGGTAGCGAGCCCCACCGCGTACCGCGCCGCCGGGTTCGCCGGGCTGACGACATCGCTACCGATCACGTCACCGAACGTGTTGCGTGGAACCGTCGTCGGCGCGGCGGTCGGTTCGGGCGCGGGCTGTGTCGTCGCCGCGGCAACCGTCGACGGCGGCGGCGGGCTGACCGGGGGAGCAGCCGACACGGGCGTGACGGTGGTGGCCGGCCTGGCCGGGAGTGACGTGGCCGGTGGTGACGTCACCTCGCTGTCGCTCCGCCCGGTCGCCCACACGGCCAGCCCGGCTCCGACCAGTACGACCGCCCCGGTCCCCACTACGAACGCCGGCTGCCTCCACCACCGGCGTGCCGGCGGCGGAGGTGTGGCCACCTCGTGGCGATCGAACACCACCGCCACCGTCCCGCGCTCGAGCAGTTCGCGGGCGGGGCGTTCGAGCAGCGACGGCGCGGCTGGCTCGGTGCCCGGTGAGATCGGCGTGATGACGACCGGCTGACGGTCGACCGGAGCGGCGGCGGCGACCGTCACGATCGGCGGCGGCGTGGCGGCCGGACCGGTGGTCGCGACGGGGCCGGTTGCTCCGAGCAACTCGGCCAACTCGTGGGCGGTGGGCCGGGCCGCCGGGTCGAGCTGCATCGACGCCGAGATCGCCGCCCGCAGCGTCTCGGGCTGCTCGGCGACGAGCGGGTCGATGCCACCGAGCCGTTCGCTCAGGTCGGCGGGCCGACCGATCGCCGCGTGCAGCAGTGTCGTTCCGAGCGAGTAGACGTCGGTAGCGGCCGTCAGCGGAGCACCGTCGAGTTCCTCGGGGCTCGCGTAGCGGATCGAGACGGCCGACGTGCGGCTGGGTGTGGCGCTGGCCGCCACGGCGATGCCGAAGTCGCACAACTTGGCGGCGCCGTACCCGTCGTACAGCACGTTGTGCGGCTTGACATCGCGGTGGACGATCCCGGCTGCATGGGCAGCTGCCAACGCGGTCGCAATGTGCCCGCCGGTGGCGATGCACGTGTCGGCGCCGACGCCGTCCGGCGATCGGCTGATCCGCTCGCCGAGCGAACCGCCGGACAGGTACTCCATCACGATGTAGACCCGGTCGTCGACTTGCATGACGTCTTCCACCTGGACGACGTTGGGGTGGCCGCGCAGTACCACGAGCGCGCTGACCTCGCGATTGACGCGCCGGGCGACGGCGCTCGGGTCGGCCGTGGGATACATGGCCTTGACGGCCACCAACGCGCCGGTCGACACACGTGTGGCTCGGTACACTTCGGCACCACCGCCGCGGCCGACCACCTCGAAGTCGGTGAACTGGGAGAGTGCGGCAATCGACACGTGGCTTCCGTTCCGTTCAGTCGTCGCCTGCACTGGCGGCGATCCACTCGACGAGCCGCTTCCGGTCGGTCACGGTGACGCGCCCACGCCCGACGTCGATCATCGCCCGCGCGCGCATCTCGCCGAGCACCTTGTTGACGGTAGGCCGACGCGTGCCGGCCAGGCTGGCGAGGTCTTGTTGGGTGATCGCGACGGGCATCTTGCCGTTGCCGTTGCTGTTTCCGGTGGCATCGTCGCAGTACAGGAGCCAGCGGGCCAAGCGGATCTCGACGCCGCCGCCGGCATTGGCGAGCAGCGCCGATCGGGCCGCGTCGAGCGAATCGAGCAGCAGGTCGGCGATCAGTTCGCGACCCTCGGACGAGTGCTGGGCGAAGTCGCGCACCTCGCGGCGACTGATCGTGGCCAACTGGGCGTTGGTGGCCGCCCGCACCGTCGAGGTGCGCCGGCGTTCGCCGGCCCCCAGGGCTTCGACGCCGATCAGTGCGCCGCGGCCGTACACGCCGATCACCACCGGCTCCCAGCTGCTCTCGGGATAGGCCTCGACCAACAACTGACCGTCCAGCACGGCCGACACCGACTCGGCCGGGTCACCCTCGAGATGGACGAAATCACCCGGGCCGAGCGTGCGGATGAGCGCCCGCTCTTTGAGCGCGTCATGCAATCGAAGCGCTCGATCCTGGACCTCGATGTAACAACCAACCTGCAATTTCCGCCCCTACGGCCCGAAGTAACAGCAGAATGTTAAGTGATCGCCAAGTATGAATCCAGGGTGAGTGTCAGATTCCTGACAGCATCGAGGCCTGGGCACGTGGCACGATCCAACGTGCGTCGTCGACACGACCGAGAGGACACGATCTATGTCAGGACAGGTTGGGGCCGAACTCGGCCAGATGCAGCACCTCAAGAAGACGTTCGACGCGAACGCTCAGCGCGGCGCCGAACTGCTCACGGCGGTGCGGTCGTCACTCGACAGCACGTGGTGGAAGGGTCCGGCGGCCGACCGCTTCCGCCAGGCCTGGGCGAGCGAGTTCGAACCGGCCCTGAAGAAGCTCGAAGCCGCGCTCGCCGAGGCCGGCACCGAGGTGCAACGTCGCCACGACGCGCTCCAGGCGGCCGGCGGCTGACCGTTCCGGTCACGGCTTCAGCGTGATGCTCGATACTGAACTACTGGCGTGGCTCGACGCCACCGCGGCCTGGTCGCGCAAGTACGTCGCGCTTGTCGGCGAGAGCCGCGAGACGTTGCGTCGCGGAGTCGCGGCGATGGTGTTCGAAGGCCCCGCCGGCGACCGCACCCGCGAGCTGGTCCCCCTGATCGGGCGCAACCTGTCGGTCATCGAAGACGAGCTGTACCGGCTGAGCAACGCATGTATCGCCGAGCGCGAGCGAGTCGAGCACGCCGGTCAGCAGTTGCTCCAGTGGCGGCAGCTCGCCGCCAGCGACGCGGCCGCGGCGCGGCGGGTGCAGGCGGCCGAGCGCGACCCGGCGGCGTGGCTGCTCGCCGCAGGCAACCCAGTCGGCGCGATGGGTGGGCTGGTCGAGTTGGCGCCGGTGCCCGAGGTGGGTTCGGTCGCGGCAGCCGCTCGCGTGCTGATGGAACCGGCCAGCGTCGAAGCTGCGGCCAAGGTGCTGTCGCGGGCCGGGGAGGCGTTGCTGGCCCACCAGTCGGCGATCAACCGGCAGTTCGCCCGTCCGCCCGCCGGCCTGCTGCCGGCCGTGCGCGAGCGGGTCGAGGCGGCTCGCTCGGCATACGCGGCGGGTCTGGAGCGGATGGCGTTCCGGCTCCAGCGCGACGCTGCCGACCTCCGCCGCCGGGCGACGACCCCCGGCCTGCTTGGCGCCGACTGGCGTCCCGACGTGCCGCCGCTGCCGTGGATCGCGACACCGAAGTTCATGCGAGAACTGATCGTGTTCCAGCGCTGGCAACGCCCGACGCCGACCGACCAAGCGGTGTCGGCGGCCGAGCACACCAACGACGCGATGGCCCGGCTGGTGCGCCCGTTTCCGGTCATCGCCGGTTCGCCGCCGGCCAGCTGTTGGAAGCCGACCGGCGACACACCCGACGAGCCGTGGCGGCCCGTCGCCCCCGACCCGCCGGGCGACGAGCCGTGGCTGGGCAGCGGTGTGGTCATCACCGCCAAGCGGGCGCGTGCCCGAGTGACCGACTGGGCGAGCTACGCGTCACGCAAAGGCGTGTTGGCACGAAGCGACGAGGAGAACGAGCGATGACGACCGTGGGTCCCGAACCGTTGTTGACGGTGCGTTACACGATGGAGGAACTCGCCGTGCTGGCCGCCGTGCTCGACGTCGAGTCGCTGCCGGGCGTGTTCCCGGTCGAGCTCACACCCGACCTGCGCAGCCTGGCGACGCGCTGTCTCGTCGTGCGCGGCATCGTGCAGATGCCCGACACGGGCGACGTCGAGATCACCCAGCCGCACGCGACGGTGCTGGCCCACCTGTTCGAGGCCCCGGTGGTGTGGCAGGTCGACGCGCTCGGGGTTCCCGGTGTGGCGAGCTGGTTCGAGGCCGGCGACCAGTGCGTCGAGGTCGGCGCTCCCGACGACGGCGTCGTCACGGTCAACGCCTACGACACCCCCGCCGAGCATGCGATCGCGGCGAGCACCACCGGTCACCCGGTAGCGATCACCAAGGTCGAACGCGGTGCCCAGGTCGTCGCCACCCGGCACCAAGGTGGTTGAGCCGGTCGCTACCGCCGGCGTCGGGCGATCGTTTGCTCGACGGCGGCCGTGACCAGGTCGGTCGCGCGCGTCGGGGTCCACGGCTCGACCACGACGGTGACGCCGTCCAGCGACGACACCAGCCCGGCTGGGTGGTCGTACGCGGCGGCCTCGAATCGGGCTCGCCCGCGCGAAGCTTGGACGATCCAGAGCGGGGGCAGCTGGAGCCGATCGGCGGCCGCTGCGGCGGCGCCGTCGTCACAGCCCGCCTCGGCGAGCAGTTCGGCCAGCCTGGCCGGTTCGCGCAGCGACCCGGCGAACTCGTCGCGGATGACCGCGATCGGGCCCCCGATCGGCGCCCCGGCTGGGCATCGAGCGCCCGCGTCGTCGAGCAGGTGCACGATCGCGCTCGGGTCGGTGAGCCCGGCGAACTCGTACCCGTCGTCTCGCTGCACGATCTCCACGAGCTGACCGTTGGCGCTGTGGTAGGTGGCCGAGCCGTCGTGCGTGGCGACTCGCAGCGTCGCTTCAGGGTCGGCCGCGACGGCCACCAGGTAGACAATGCGCGGGTCGATGTCGAGCCCGTCGGGTTCCTCGACAGCGAGGCCCTGAGCGACGAGCCGTGCACGTCCGTCGGTGAGCGCCCGCTCGTCGCCGGCGAGTTGGGCGACATCGGGATCGACACCGTCGAGCGAGCGCGCCGACAGCAGCGTGAGGAGCAGTGCGAGCGATGTCGCGTGGAGTTCGGTGCGCAGCCCATCGACGGGGAGCAGCGGCGGCCGAGCGTCGGTCACCATCCCAGAGCCCAACCTGGAGCGGGGTTGCGCAGGTCGTTGAGCCGGTCGAGTGCGTCGTCGACCTTGCTGCCCGTGCCCTTGGCGTCGCGCCACCGGTCGCTCGCCCAGCGCGCGGCGCCGCCCGCGGTGTCGGCGGTCCACCCCTTGGCGTCCTGCCACTTCTGCTGGGCGGCGGCGGCCGCGTCGGCTGCCTTACCACGGGCCTTCGTCTCGGTCTCGAGCGCTTTGATCCGGGCGATCGCCGAGACGGCTTCGGTCGGGTCGACTCGCCAATACCACGTCCCCTTGACCTGGCCGGCCAGCGGATCGCCGTCGTCGCCGTCGTCGCCGGGAACGTAGCTGTAACCGGGGCCGACGCCGAGTTTCGTGTACAGGAACCCGGCTGCGTCGTGGAAGGTGCCGTGGTAGCCGAGCCGGCTCTCGCCCGCCACGCGCACCGAGTCGTTGGCAGGCCCGACGAGCCCGCCCGACGGGTTCAGCTGGGCGCCGAACACCGGGTCGATCCCCAACACGTCGCCGGCCACAGCGCCGTAGCGCAGGCTCCACGTCGAGCCGAGGAAACCGGGGTGCCGCCCAGCGTTGATCGGTTCGATCTTGCCGACCTGCGCGCGGAGCCGCCGATACCGCTCGTACCCGGCCCGGATCTGGTCGAGCGGTACGCCGCGGATCTCGGCGATCTCGGCCACCTCGGCGGCGGTCGGGTCGCGGTACTGGATGGCTTCCATGATCGCGTTGAGTCGGGGGTCGTTCGCGCCCTGCACGTGCGTGCCGACGAAGCCCCGCATGTGAGCGTCGGAGAAGACCTGCTTGGCAGCGCCGTTCATCTCGGCATCGGACAGCGGCCGCCCGGTGGGCCACTTCGGCGCTCTGACGCGGAGCTCGGCGAGCTTGGCGTCGACGGCACGGCTGGGAGCCGACAAGATGCGGCCGCTCCCGCGGTCGGCATCGAGCAGCGCCAGGCGAACTTGCCGGGTGAGCGCTTCGAGCTGACGCATCTCGCGGTGGAGCATGACGTCGACCGATGCGGTCACGTCGTCGGCCACCCCGAAGTCGGGTGAGGCGTACTCGCAGCGACGCCAGGCCGACCGGACGGGTGCGAGATAGGTCGCCACCTGCTCGCGCTGCTTGGTCGCGTTGGTGTCGTAGCGGTGTAGCGCGGCGGGGTCGGCCGAGGTGATGTCGGAAGTGATGGCCATGATGCGCCCTCTCAGCGGGTGTCGCGGAAGTGCGGGATGGACGGGGTGTCGACGTGTGGCGTGCGTTGCGGCCGGGGCCGGGTGGCCACCGCGACCACTCCGGTCACCAGGGCTCCGCCGGGCAACGGCAACGGGTTGGCGAGTGCGTCCCTGGCGGTGTCGGCGACCCACTGCTTCCATGCCGCGTCGTGGTCGAGGTCGCGCTGCTTGTTGACGGCGGTCGCCCAGGCACGGGCCCAGGCGAGCGCGGCTTGGCGCAACTTGACGATCACCAACTTGAGCTGCTCGTGTTCCTGGTCGTTCCAGTCTCGGAACGTCGTGCCGTGCCGGCCCTGCCAGTCGCGCAGGGCCAGCCGGGCGAGGTCGTCGCGGCGGTTGCGTACGTCGTTGAGGCGGTCGGCGAACTGCCAGAGCTGACGCGCGAGGGGCAACGCCCCCTCGATGTCGAAACGCACGTGCTCCATGGTCGGCTCCGTCGGCGGTAGGTCGGCGCTGGCTCAGGCGCTGGCGTCGGCTGCCTTGACGGCGTCGATCTGCGACCGGACGTACTTGACGATCGCCTGCTGCGACTCGTTGGCGACCTGCTTGGCGTCGGTCGTGAACTTGCGGATCTCGGCTTCCGACTTGTTCTTCGTGTCGGACTGCCAGTCGGTGCCCGAGAATGCCCGCAGGTGGGCGTCGAAGGTGCCTTCGATCTTCGAGAACAGGCTCTGCACGTCGGGGATCAGCGTCTCGAGCGCCGTGGTGTCGAGCTCTTCCACCTGGGCTTCGCGGGTGATCGAGGGGCGCTGGATCGCCGACGCACGCGGCAGGCTGACGGTGACCGACACCCCGCCCATCGACTTCGACAGCGCGGTCGTGAGCATCTGGACCGCCTCGGCGATCGCGTTCATGTTCTTCTGTGTGTCGGTTGCGTACTGGGCCGCGAGGTCCGACGCCTTGGTCTTGAACTCGGTGGCGTTCGTGCCCCGGTAGTGCACCGTGGCGCACTTCGTCACGAGGCTTTCGAGGTTGGTGTGGATGCTCTTGAACTGCTCGGTGGCGGTGTCGCCGTACTTCTTGATCGACGCCGGGTTGATGCGCTTGACAGCCATGAAACTGGTTCCTTTCGGGAGTGGCCCGGGGGCCGGTGGTCGCCGCTCGTTCGGCGATGGGCTCATCATGACGAACCTCCCCGAGCCGATCTGTCAGGCCGCTGACACAGCGGCAGACGCGTCTCTGACATCGTTGGCGGTGGACATCATTCGAGGCGCGGGCTCGACTCGTGGGGCAGGAGGAAGATCGTGGGCAACCGATACCCGGGGCCACCGAACTACGGCGTCAAGGGCGACGAGGACGGCATGCGCAAGCTGGCGAAGGCACTCGAGAAGGACGCCGATCAACTCCGCGAGGGCGCGACGAGGGCTCGCAAGGCGTTCGCCCGGCATAAGTCGAAGGGCTCGTTCGTCGATGTGTGGGAGGCGAAGCTCGATTCGGGCCTCGGCAAGTTTCCGGCATTGTCGAAGGATCTCAACGGGCTGGCGGCCGCGCTCAAGAAGGCCGCCGGAACGGTCGAAGACGATCGCCGCCAGGCGCGCCAGAGGTACGAGGCCGAGCAGCGCCGCCTGGAGGCGGCTGCGGCGGCGGAGCAGCAGCCGTGAGCGGGGGGTCGGAACTCGACGAGGACGCGGTCTTCGCGGCGCGGAACGCGATGGCCGAAGTGTTCAAACACATCGGTCAGTACGTGACGTCTCAGATTCCTCGCCACACCATTCCGGAACTGCCGGACTCGATGAGCCACGTTCCCGGGGCACTGGAGTCCCTGGGTTCGCGCGTCCGGGGGGCGATGGCACTGGCGTGGTCGGCCCACACCGCGATGGGAAACGACCTGTACAAGGTGGCCAAGGCCGACAAGTTCGTGAACACCAAGCTCGGCTTCTGGTGGCGGGCCGGGAGCGCCGCGATCGACTTCACCAGTGCCGATGCGTTCTACAAGACGGCGGGTGGGCTCGACCTCGGGTCTGGCAAATGGCACAAGCCGAACTACTCCGGCAAACAACAGGCGGCCGCGTGGGCCGGGTTCGCGCTGAACTTCGTGCCACCTGTCAAGCTGGCGGCCAAGGGTGCCAAGTACGGTGCCAAGGGGTACCGAAGGGTCAAGGTCCGGCGGCCCGGCAAGCCAACTCGCCCGGTGTCGCCCAAGCCGCCGGCGCGGCCCGGTCCGAGCCGTCCGGCCGTTCCCCAACCCAACCTGCCCGGGCCGCGCCCACCGCACGGCAGTCCCTCGAAGACCCGGTTCCCGGTGACTACCAACGCGGTCAAGGACATGTGGATCGGGCGGTTCGAGCGGGCCCGGCGCCGCGCCCGTTCGGCCACCAAGCTGCTCGCCCTGTCCCGCGAGCAGGTGGCGTACCAGCGGGCGGTGGTCAAGCAGATCGACGACGATATCGCCAGGGCGGCCAACGACCCCCGACGGGTGCGCGAACTGAACGATCTGCGACGCCGCGCCGTGGCCCGGCTGAAGGGCTACGAGCAGCAGGCCGCGGGGCGGGCGGCGCGCCTCGAACAAGCCAAGCAGGACGCGGCCCGTGCGGCGACCGAGGCGCTCGCCAACTCCGAGGTCAAAGGAGCGGCGCGCGACGAGCTCGAAGCATGGGAGCAGTGAGCTACATCGCCGCGTGGGCGAGTTGGACGGTGCCGTCGGCGACGAGGTAGCCGCGTCCCGGCGGCATCGCACCCTGCTGCCTCGGTAGGCGCGCGCCGGCGAGGTCGCCGTCGACGTCGGGGTCGGGGTTGAGCAGGAACGCCCGGCGGTCCTTGCGGATCTCGGGGATCCAGCCGCCGTACGACCGCAGCGCTGCGGCGGCCTCGACCGCACCCACCACCGACATCGCCGCGTCACGCCCGCGGCGCACAATCCGTTCCAGCGCACTGTCCGCTCCGGTGTCGTTGAGCTCGGTGCCGTCGTCGACGAAGATCACGATCTGCGGCTCGCTGCCGTCGCGCTCCTCGAGTTGATCGCGCAGCTCCTGGGCGAGCTCCTCGCACTCCGGCACGCCGCGGGCGACGCGGTTCCACACGTCGAGGTCGGGGAGCGGCGAGCGGCGCGGGGCGAGCAGGTACAGCTCGGCATCGGGGCTGGACGCGCGCAGCGACCGGGCGAGCGTGGCGAGCGCGGTCGAGCGGCCGCTGCGGTTCGGCCCGGCCACGAGCACGTTCCCGTCGTCGAGGTTGGCGCCGACCGGGGCGAGGTCGCGCTGGCCGATGCCGAGCACCATCACGAGGTGTTCGCCGACGGGTAGCTCGGCGAACGCGATCTCGGACGGCAGGCTGCCGATCGGCGGTACCCGCGCGCCGGGGTGACGTGACCGCAGCCGCTCGCCGAACTCGCGCAAGGCGGCCACCTGCTCGTCGGGCCGGGCACCGCCGAGCACCGCCAGTTGGACCTCGGTGGTGTCGTCGACGAACCCTCGTCCAGGGGGGAGCGCGGTCGCCTTGGCGACCCGGCCGTCGAGGCCGAGTGAGCTGTACTCGTCGTCGTCGGACATTCGCAGCACCACCCGGTCGGCGAGCGCGCTGCTGAGCGTCATCCCCATCGCCAGGCGGCGGTCGGCGGTGATGACCACGTGGATGCCCACCGGGCGGCCTTCGCCGACGATCACCGGCCACTTCTCCACCCAGGTCCCGAAGTCGATCGTGTCGAACACGTTGGCGAACCCGCTGAACCCGTCGAGCAACACGAAGATCCGTGGCAGTCGGTCGGGCGGCTCGGCATCGTTGTACTCGTCGAAGTGGCCCGCCCCGGCGGCGGCGAAGAGTTGCTTGCGTCGCCCGATCTCGCGTTCGAGGGTGGTCATCAGGCGCTGGACGCGCTCGATGTCGTCACCCGGCACGATCGACCCGACGTGGGGGAGGTGCTCGAGTGGCCCCAGCCCTCGGCTGGCGAAGTCGAGCCCGTAGATGTGCGCCTCGTCGGGGCTGAACCGACGCGCCAGCGTCGCCGCCAGCGTGCGCAAGAGCGTGGTCTTGCCCGAGCCACTGGTGCCGTACACGGCCAGGCTGGCGTTCGTTCGGTAGTCCCACGACCACGGCACCTGGGCCTGGTGCGACGGCACGTCGAGCAATCCGAGCGCGACGCCGTCACCGTCGCGGCCGGCAGCTACCAGCTCGTCGGTGGTCACGGCTTCGGGCAGTGGTGGCAGCCAGGGCCGTTCGGGCAACGGCCGTCCCGACGTCTGGAACGCCTCGCCGATGCAATCGACGATCAGCTGGAGGTCGGTTGCCGCGTCCGCGCCGGCCGTGGTGTCGCTCGGCTTGCTACGCAGCACCTGGCCCCACGCGAGCGGATGGACGAGCACGCCCGGTCCGTCGCCGGTGGCGGCGGTCATCGCCTGCCCGCCCACGTAGGCGACCTGGAACTCGGTCAGCTCGGCCTGCCCGGTGCGGGCGAACGCTCGGCCCGGCAGCGTGCGCGGCAGGTGTGCGGCGTCCTTGGCGTTGATCACGTCGTTGCTGTCCGACTCGTCGTTCATGCGCAACGCGATCCTCAGGTTCGTGTTGGCGCGGACGTTGTCGTTGATCGCTCCGGCCGGTCGCTGGGTGGCGAGGATCAGGTGGATGCCCAGGCTGCGTCCCCGCTGGGCCACGTTCACCACGCCGTCGACGAACTCGGGAAGCTCCTTGGCCAGTGTGGCGAACTCGTCGACGATCAGGATCAACGTCGGGGGAGCGGCGTGCGGCAGACGCCGTTCCATCTCGATCAGGTCTTTGGCGCCGTGCTCGGCGAGCAGGCGTTCACGGCGGTGCAGTTCGGCGTTCAGCGACACGAGCACGCGCCCGACGAGGTGGCCGTCGAGGTCGGTGACGAACCCCACGGTGTGGGGCAGTTGCACGGCGTCCTTGAACGCCGCCCCGCCCTTGTAGTCGACGAGCAGGAATGTCACCTGGTCGGGTGGGTGCTCCAGCGCCAGCGCGGCGACGAACGTCTGGAGCAACTCGCTCTTGCCGGCGCCGGTGGTGCCACCGACAAGTGCGTGCGGCCCGTCGGCTCGCATATCGAGCACGAACGCGCCGCCCGCACCCATGCCGACCGCAGCGCGCACGCCGCGCTCGGCCGCGGCCCATCGTTCGCCGAGCCGTGCCGGCGACAACTCACTGATGCCGACCAGCTCGGCGAGTGGAAGGTTGCGTGGGATCTGGCCGCGCACGCCACCGGCGGTGACGTCGCGAACGCCGGCCAGGCGGCGGGCGATCTGCGTGGCGAGTTCGTTCGAGATGGTGTCGAGCACGGCCCGCTCGATGCGCTCGCCAAGGTTCGGCAAGACGAGTGAGAACGACGATGGGTCGGGCGTCGTCTCCACCACGGCGCCGCATTCACCCGGCAGAGCGTCGGCCGTCGTGCCGATCCAGACGACGTACACCGACACGCCGGCACCGTCTTCGAGCAGGCTCGTGAGTGCCGAGCGCGGCACGTCGAGCCCGTCCGACACGAGCAGAACGACCGCGGGGAGCGGCTTGCTGGCGGCGAGCCGAGCGCCGTCACTACCCCGGCGGTTGCTGACGACGGCCGAGACTGCCTCGAACAGGGCGGCCGCCTGGCCGTTGCCGGCGGCGAGGTGCGCGCCCTGCAACGGCGACGTCTCGCTGCGCGTGTGCGGCAGCCACATCGTCCACTCCCACTCGGCGGCTTCCTCGGCGGTGACCGCCACGGCGAGCACTACATCGCGCGGGCTGTGCGTCACCGCCAGCTGGGCGACCAGGCTCCGCGCCACCCCGACCGACAGGGTGCGGTCGCCACACAACCCGGTGACACCCGCCTGCTGGAGGTCGACGACGACGGGCACGTTGCGGGCTACCGACCATCGCGACAGCTCGTCTTCGGCCTCCTGACGAAGGTCGGGATGGCCGCCGTCGGCGATCTCGAACGACGACAGCGACGGTTGGTCGGCACGTCCCGGGCTCACCAGCAAGAAGTCGGCGTAGTTGGCGCGGCGCTGCCACAGGCTGGGAGTCAGGCGCTCGACGGCGAGCGACAGGTCGGCGGGGTTCGGGCTGTCGTCGCGGCGCCGGTCGACTTCGTCGGCAAGCGCGCGCTCCATCTCGGCGGTGAGGCTTTCGAGTGCGGCGTGGAAGTCGAGTCGCGTCTGCTCGAACCTGCCGCGACCCGACTTGCGGTCTTCCGCGAACGACAACACGGCCAGCAACGGCGAGCCGAGACAGCTGACGATGCCGAAGATCCGCATCGCCTGGTTCGTGGCGAGGAAGATCATCGGCAGGCCGAGCATCAGTGGCCCCAGCGCGGCTGCCATCGGCAGCCGCCGCCGCTCGGCCGGCGTGGGGGGCGCCGGCAACCGGAACAGCCGCTCGCCCGGTGGGCGGTGGACGCGTGGAGGTCGATTGAACTGCACTCGGCCGTCGCGGCACGGCACCGTGGCGGGTGGATCGAGCGGGCGGTCGAGCCGGAACAGGCTGTGGCCGGCCTCGACGACGTCGCCGAGCTCGGCCGGGGTGGGGTCGGTGACCGCGCCCGACCGGATGCGGGTGCCGTTCGACGAACCGAGGTCGGCCACCTCGCACCGGTCGGCGGTGGCGTTGATGGCGAAGTGCTTACGCGAGAGCGTTTCGTCGTCGATCGACACGTTCGCGGCTTGGCCCCGGCCGATGCTGTACGCGCCCGAGCGCAGTTCGATCCGACGACCGGCATCGGGGCCCCCGACGACCGACAGCACGATCGCCGGGTCGGCGCGCGCGGTCGCTACCGGCGCCGCGTCGCTGCGGAGCTCCAGCCGGTCGCCCGCCCGCAGGTCTTCCGTGGCGATCGTCGCGCCCAGGTCGAGTGCGCGTCCGATCCGTTCGCTATGGAGCGCGCTCGCCGAGGCGACGCCCATGTGCCCAGCCAGCGCGGTCAACAGTTCGGAGAGCGTCGTCGCCGGCTCGGCTTCGACGGCAACGGTCGCCGACTGGCCGGCCGCGTCAACGCTGAGCCACAGCTCCACGCCACATCCCCGTCGCCACGAGCACGGAACTTACCCCGGATCACGATCTGACCGCTCATGCTCCGCAGCAACGACCGGGAGCTGCGGACGCCCGCTACAGGTCGGCGCGAACGAGCGCGATCGTGCGGGCGGTGCTCGGGTCGAGGTCGGGGTCGACGTGGGCCGCGGCCGCGTCGAGGGCGGTGGCCAGTTCGCTCAACACGTCGCGGTACCAGTCGGCACGATCGGCCGGGGTGGACGGGGCACCGAGCGAGCCGCGCTCGGCGGCCACCGCCGCGGCCAGATCGAACGAGCGGATCGCCGGGGCGCGCTGGGCCCACAGGTCGGCGTGCCAGGCGTGGCGGTGGCAGGCGGTGGCCCATCGCTGCTGCTCGGCACCCGCAGGGGTGTTGGTGACCCACGACCCGACCTGCTCGAACAGGTCAAGGCTGGCTGCCCGCATCCGCGCGCACAAGGCAGCGACGTCGAGCAGCGTGGTCACGACTTGGCGCCGGCGCGCCAGGCGGCTTCGGCGGCGCCGAGGTCGGTGGCGGGCTCGCCGTTGGCGATGTACTCCAGCAGCATCCCGCGGAACGGGCCGCTCGCGTCGAGCTTGCCGAGCATGGCCGACACGCCCCACACCACGCGGTCGAGGATCACGAACGACGCCGGCATGTTGAGGTGTTCGATCACCGCCGAGTACTGACCCTGCACGTCGAACATCGTGTTGATCGTGTCGATCATCCACTGCCGGCTGTACGTGAAGTGGTCGACCAGGTACGGCTGGTACGGGCTCGACACGTACCCGAAGATCAGCTCGGCGGGCAGGCCGTGCCCGGCCCGGAGGAACCCGGCGCCTTCCATCGCCGCGACCAGCCGCTCGGGGTCGCGGTGGACGACGATCGCCTCGAGGCTCGGTGCCAGCGAGCGCTCCCACTCGCCCGGCTCCCAGCGCTTGACCAGCCCGTAGTCGAGGAACGTCACGCTGCCGTCGTGATGGAACTTGTAGTTGCCGGGGTGCGGGTCGCCGTTGAACACGCCGTGGTGGTGCACCGCGTGCTGGGCGAACCGCCAGATCACCTCGCCCGCGCGCTGCTTGGTCTCGGGGCTGGCGGTGGCCCGGAACTCGTCGAACGTCAGGCCCTCGACCCACTCGGTGGTGAGTACCCGGCTGGTACACAGGTCGGGTACCAGCCGCGGGATGCGCACCCACGGGTGGCCCGAGAACAGCTCGGCGAACTCGGCTGCATTGCGGGCTTCGAGCTGGTAGTCGAGTTCCTCGCGCATGCGGCCGCGCAGCTCGTCGACGAGCGACTTGGCGTCGAGCCCCTTGAGCATCATCGCCGAGAACACGGCGTACATCACCTCGGCTGCGTCGAGGTCGGTCTCGATCGCCGCACCGACGCCCGGGTACTGCACCTTCACGGCCACGTCGAGGCCGTCGACGGTGACCGCCCGGTGGACTTGACCGATGCTGGCGGCGGCGACCGGGAGGTCGCTCCACCGCTCGAACAGGCGCTCGGGTGGCTTGCCGAACTCGTCCTGCACCACCCCGGCCGCCAGCGACGGGGCCATCGGTGCGGCGTCGGCCTGGAGCGTGGCAAGCGCCGCCTGGGCCTCTTCGGGCAGGGCCTCGAAGATGAAGCTGATCATCTGACCGGCCTTCATCAGCACGCCCTTCATCTCGCCGAGCTCCTTGGCGACGTCGGCGGCGGTGCGGATCGCGAACTGCTCGTCGAGCTCGGCCCGGCGTTCGGCGGGAGTGGCCAGCCCGCGCACCTTCATCACCGCGAACCGGGCGCTGTTGCGCGCCGACAACTTCCACAGCTTGGCCGAGCGGCGGGCCTTGCTGGTGAGCGGGCTGGTGTCGGCCACGCCCGCCGCCTTGGCCGCGGCGGCCAAGCCCAGCGCCAGGCCCACCAGCGACATCAGTGATGCCGCGCGCCCGCGGTTCACCGCGGTACCCGGTTCACAGCCTGGCCTGATCGGTCACGGCCTCATTGGTCTCGGCCCCTCGTGGCTGGCTCGGCGTGTCGTCGAGCTGTGCCAACTGCGCTTCGAACGCGTCGAGTTCGGCCTCGATCGCGTCGAGATCGAGCGGCGCGTCGTCGGCGTCGGGGGGCGTCACCCCCGAAACGCTAGCGGAACAGCTCGGGACCTTCGGCCCGGGTCGCCGGGTCGTCGGTCCCTTCGGGGTGGGGGCAGCCCACCGACACACTGGCGGCATGCTCCCCGTTGACGATGCCCCCGCGTCCGAACCATCCGACGAGGCGGCTCCGACGCCCGTGCTGCCCGCCCGTACCGTCAACCAGGACACCACCTCGGTCCTCAACTGGGTCGCCGTGGTGGTGGCGGTCGGCGCGCTGGTGCTCGGCTTCTTCGCGCTCGGGCGCAACGGTGGCGGTGGCGCTTCGGCCGCAGGGGCCGAGCGGACGATCGTCGAGGTCACGCTGACCGAGTTCGCGATCGAACCCAACCACCTGATGGTCCCGCCCGGCCCGGTGACGCTGCGCGTCACCAACCAGGGCGCGATCGCCCACAACCTGGTGGTCGACGGCAAGTCGACCCGCGACCTCAACGCTGGCGAGACCCAAGACCTCGACCTCGGCACGCTGTCGGTCGGCGAGTACAAGATGTGGTGCGAAATCGCCGGCCACGAGGCTTCGGGCATGACCGGCACGCTGATGGTGGTCGCCGGTGCGGCGCCCGGTGAGGGCGACGGCGGCGACCACGGCGACGACCACCTGCACGGGTACGCCACCTGGCAGGAGATGCAGACCGCGATGGACGCCCGGGCGATGCGTTTCGTCGAAGAGGACAAGGGCACGTTCGGCGGCCAGCGCCTAGAACCCGAGGTGTTGGCCGACGGCACCAAGCGGTTCACGGTCACCGCGGCCATCACCGACTGGGAGATCGAGCCCGGCAAGGTCGTCCAGGCCTGGACGTACAACGGGGTGGTGCCCGGCCCCGAGATCCACGTCGAGGTCGGCGACCGGGTGCAGGTGCTGCTGAAGAACGAACTGCCCCAGGCGACAGTCATCCACTGGCACGGCATCGACGTGCCCAACGTGATGGACGGTGTGCCGCCGTTCACGCAGGACGCGGTGGCCCCCGGCGACGAGTTCCTGTACGAGTTCACCGCCAAGTCGCCAGCCGTGGGCATCTACCACGGCCACAACGGCGCCGACCAGGTGCTCAACGGGCTGTTCGCGGCGGTCACGATCGGCGAGATGCCGACGCCCGACGTGCTCGTGGAACGGGGGTTCGCCGAGACGCCTTCCCAGTCGATCAACATGGTGCTCAACGACGCCGGCGTGATCGGCCTCACGCTGAACGGCAAGAGCTTCCCAGCCACCGAGGCGTACACGGGCAAGGTCGGCGACACGATCCTCGTCAACTACTACAACGAGGGCCTGATGCCACACCCGATGCACCTGCACCAGCCGCTCGGGTGGATCATCGCCAAGGACGGCGAACCGCTGCTCCAGCCGATTCCCGGCGACACCATCAACGTCGCCCCCGGCGAGCGCTACACCGTGCTGTACAAACTGACCGAGCCCGGCGTGTGGGCGTGGCACTGCCACATCCTCACCCATGCCGAAGGCCCCGACGGCATGTTCGGCATGGTCACCGCGTTCATCGTCTCCGAGTAGCCGCAACACGTCCGGTGGTCGAGTGGCCGCGCAGCGGCCGTATCGAGACCACTCGTTGCGGCGGGTGGTCTCGATACAGGGCGCAGAGCGCCCCACTCGACCACCGAGGGGACGTTCACCTCCCGTTCACGGTGCTGGTGACGTAAGGTGCGCGGTGTGACGGAGCTTCGCCCGGGGCGACGGTGGCGGCAGTTGCCGGCGGCGCTCGGGCTGCTGGCGCCGTCGGGCGTGATCCTCGGGGTGTTTGTCGTCTACCCGCTGGTGAAGGCGGTGCTGCTCGGCAAGCAACGCTGCTCGGTCGACGGGCTGCGCTGCCGCGACAACGGGTGGGACCAGTACCTCGACGCGTTCCGCTCGGTCGAGTTCCACCGGGCGCTCGGGGTCACCGCCAAGCTGGCGTTGATCACCGTCCCGCTCGGGCTGGCGCTCGGCATCGGGCTGGCGGTCCTGGCCCACAAGCAACTGCGCGGCATGGGGGTGTTCCGCTCGATCTTCTCGTCCACCGTCGCCACCTCGGTGGCGGTCGCCAGCCTGATGTGGTTCTTCCTGCTGCAACCGAGCGTCGGTGTGGTGGCCAACATCGGCTGGCTCGGCGACCTGTTCGGGGTGGTCAAACAGCCCGGCCTGCTGGCCGACGAGGGCACCGCGCTGTGGTCGGTGGCGATGTCGAGCGTGTGGGCCAACCTCGGCTTCACGTTCATCATCGTCACGGCCGGCCTCCAGTCGATCCCCGACGAGTTGCACGAGGCCGCGGCGATCGACGGGGCGAGCGGCACCCGCCGGTTCTGGGCGATCACGCTGCCGTTGCTCGGCCCGTCGATCCTGTTCGTGCTGATCGTGCTGACCACCCGGGCGTTCCAGGCCTACGGCGAGGTCGACCTGCTCACCGAGGGCGGCCCGCGGCCGTCGAACCCCACCACCACGCTCACGTATCTCACGTACGGGCAGAACTCGATCATCCGCACCGACCCCGGCCTCCAGGCCACGTCGGCCGTGCTGCTGTTCGTGGTGCTGCTGGCGTTGTCGCTCGTGCAGCTGTGGTCGATCGGCCGGCGCGTGCACTACGCGGGGGCTGCGAACTGATGGCTGCCGATCGGGCACCGCGCGGCTGGCGGCTGGTCGGGCGGTACGCGCTGCTGATCGGCATCGCCGTGGTGGTGCTGTTCCCGATCTACACCACCCTGCTGGCGGCGTTCAAGCCGGGTAGCAAGGTGCTCCACCGGCCGCTGCTGCCGGACGCGTTCACGTTCCAGGCGTTCGCCGACGCGTGGACCGACGGCCACCTCGGGCGCTACCTGTTCAACTCGGCCGTGGTCGCGATCGCGGTCACGCTGTTCCAGGTGGCGACGTCGCTGCTGTCGGGCTACGCGTTCGCGATGCTCGACTTCCCCGGCCGCAACGCGTTGTTCGTCGCCTTCCTCGCCACGCTGCTGGTGCCGCTGGAAGCGACGCTCGTCGTCAACCGGCGCACCGTCGACTCGCTCGGCTGGCTCAACTCGTACCCGGGTCTGGCGGTGCCGTTCCTTGCCACCGCGTTCGGCACGTTCCTCGTGCGCCAGGCGTTCCTCGGCGTCCCGAACGAACTGCGCGACGCGGCCCGCATCGACGGTGCCGGGCACCTGGCGTTCCTGCGCTACGTGGCGATGCCGGTCATCGTGCCGACGCTGGGGGCGCTGGCGCTGTTCGCGTTCTTGTCGTCGTGGAACCAGTACCTGTGGCCCAACCTCGTCACCACCCAAGACTCGATGAACACCGTGCAAAGCGGCCTGGCCCTGTTGCGCCGGTCCGAACTGGACAAACCGAACCTGTTGATGGCCGGCACCGTCATCGCCGCCGTGCCGATCTTCGCGGCCCTGATGGTCTTCCAGAAGGCCCTCGTGCGCGGCCTGGTCTCCGGGGCGGTGAAAGGATGACCGTCACGAACCGTGCCAGGAGCGCTTCGTTACTCGCGACGTGCGTGCTGCTCGCGGCGTGTGGGTCGGGGAGGTCGATCCTCGACGCGGGGAACGAGCCGATCACCACCGTGGCCACCACCAGCACGACGACGACCGAACCGCGACCGCCCGAGACCACGCCCGATGGCGGCACCGTCGCCCCGCCGCCGCCCGAGGTCACGGTCACCACGCTGCCGCCCACCGTGCCACCCACCACGGCGGCCCCGCTCGACGACCTGCCGCCGTGCCCCACCGAGGCGCTCGACTCGGCCGGTGGGGTGGTCGAGATCACGTACTGGCACGGCATGAACGCCAACAACGAGCAAGCCCTGCATGGTCTCACCGACGCTTACAACGCCAGCCAGAGCCGGGTCCGCGTCACGCTCCAGAACCAGGGCGGCTACCAGGAGGTGTTCGACAAGTACTACCAGTCGGGCGCGAGCGCCCGCCCCGACCTGGTGATGTTCCCCGAGTGGGGCTTCCAGCAGGCGATCGACTCGCACACGTTCGTGCCCGCCGCGGCGTGCATCGAATCGTCGGGGTTCGACACCAGCGCGCTCTTGCCGCAGACGCTGCGGGCCTACGCCCAAGGCGGTGTGCAGTGGGGCATGCCGTTCAACGTCTCGAACCCGCTCATCTACTACAACAAGGTCGCCTTCGCCGCCGCCGGGCTCGACCCCGAACGCCCACCCGCCACCTTCGACGAGCTGCGCCAGTTCTCCCAGCAGCTGGTCGACTCGGGCGCCGCCGGTGCCGGCCTGGCCTACGACGTCAACTTCGACGGTGGTGGTGGCTGGTACCTCGAACAGTGGGTGGCCAACTCGGGTGGCCTGCTTGTCGACAACCTCAACGGGCGCGCCGAGCCCGCCACCGAACTGCTGATCGACGGGCCGATCGGCCAGCGCCTGTTCAGCGAGCTCCAGTCGTTGCAGCAGGACGGGCTGCTGGTCAACGTCGGCGACAACGCCAGCGGCACTGACGCGTTCTTGAAGCTCGCCGACCCCGCCTCACCGGCGGCGATGACGGTCGGCTCGTCGGCCGCGCTCGGCACGGTGATCGCTGTGCTCGGCGGCGGGCTGATTCCGGGAATCACCCCCGCCGACGTCGGCGCGGGTCCGCTGCCGAGCTTCTCCGGCGAGCCGAGCGTGGTGGTGGGCGGCGCCGCCAACTACGTCGTCGCCGGCGACGACGCCCGCACCGCCGCGGCGTGGGACTACATCACCTATCTGGTCAGCGCCCAGGCGCAGTCGACGTGGGCCCAGGCCACCGGCTACGTGCCGATCGCCGACGGGGCCACCGACCTCGAGCCGCTCGCCTCCGTGTACCGCGACGACCCGCGGTTCCGGATCGCCTACGAGACGCTCGTCAACTCCCCGGTCGATGCCGCCCACGCCGGCGCCACGATCGGCCCGCACCGCCAGATCCGGGTGCAACTGGCGACCGGGTTGGCGGCCGTGTTCGGCGGTGCCGATGTTGCCAGCACGCTCGCCGGTGTCACCGCCCAATCCAACGCCCTCATCGCCCAATACGCCGCCCTGAACCAATAGCCGGCTGCGCTCCCGGTGGTTTCGACAGGCTCAACCACCTGGTCACCGCCTTGGCCCGGTGGTTGAGCCTGTCGAAACCACACGCGATTCGGGACGGCATTGCCCTTAGCGGAGGTTGCGGAGGGCGTGGTTGCGCTTGCGGCGCTTGCTGCGGCGGGCGACGACCACGAAGGCGATGAACGCCACCGACAGGATCACCCAGGCCACGAGCGCGATCAGGGCGACCGTCGACAGCGGGCCAGCCCACGCCTTGCCTTCGGCCGCGGGGCGCTGCACGGTGACCGCGTCGACCGGCGTCGCCGAGCCGTCGAGGGCCGGCTTCCACTCGAACACGCCGGGGCTCACCTCGGTGCCCGACGACTGCACCAACTCGCCGGGTAGGTCGACCTGGAACGTCAGCGACATCGCCTGATCGGGGGTCAGCCCGCTGGCTGCGATCTGTTCGCCGAACGGCTGACCGCCCACCGCTGCGGTGAGGTCGGCGTCGGAGAACGCAGCGAACCCGTCGGCGAGTTGCAGCGTGCCGGTGACTGCGTTCGACATCTGGCCCTCGTTCTCGCCGGCGCCCGGTGTGCGTGCGGCCTGCCACGAGCCGGTGAACGGCGGGCCGATCGAGTTGAGCACGTTCGCCAGTTCCTCGGCTGTGTGGAACGGGTGCGTCAGTGTGAGCGTGGCCCCGCCGTCGTCGCCGGGCTCGGGTTCGCCGACGGTCCAGCCGGCGGCGACGGCGTCGTCGAGGCGCAGATCGTCGAGCACGCCGGGTACTCGGTCGAGTAGGTCCTGGTCGGCGGTGGCCTGCACCGTCACCACGCCGGTGCCGTCGGGTTCCATCGCCACCGACACCGCCAGGTCGAGCCGGCACCCTGCCAACACGAGCGCGCCGAGGACGAGGAGCAGCCGCTTCACGGAACCGATGTTAGGGGCGTCGCCATGCTCGGCCCCGGACAGCCGCCGCCAGGCGGATGAGGGGAGTCAGCGAGTAGGCGGCTCGCCCCGGTGGTCGAGTGCCGGGCTCTGCCCGGTGTATCGAGACATACAACGGAGTGGCGGATGCGCCGCGGGTGCGCCACTCGACGACCGTTGCTACCGATCCGCTGAGCCTCGATACCACGCGCCACCGGGTTCCAGCCAGCGGCGGTTGCGGCAACGTTGACCCTGGTGCACCGTCGGTGGCGCCGAGTCTGCGTGGCTCAGGCGTGGCGTCGGCGTGTGATCACGATCATCGCCATCCCGAGCAGCATCGTGGGCACGGCCACGACGAGCCACGGAGCCGAGTTCGTGCCGGTACGCGGGATCGGCGCGGTCGACGGCCGAGTCGTGCTGGTCGTCGACGCGGGCTGCGTCGTCGTTGGGCCGCCACTCGCCTGTTCGACGGTGGTGGTGGGTGACTCGGGGTCGGTCGTGGTGGTGGGTGACTCCGGGGCGGTCGTGGTCGTCGTGTCGGGGACCGTGGTGGTGGGTGACTCGGGGTCGGTCGTGGTCGTGGTGCCCGGGTCGGTCGTGGTGCCCGGGTCGGTCGTGGTGCCCGGGTCGGTCGTGGTGGTGGGTGACTCCGGGTCGGTCGTGGTGGTCGTCGTGGTGGTGTCGGGGACCGTGGTCGTGGTCGTCGTGGTGGTGTCGGGGACCGTGGTCGTGGTCGTCGTGGTGGTGTCGGGGACGGTCGTGGTGGTCGTCGTGGTGGTGTCGGGGACGGTCGTGGTGGTGTCGGGGACGGTCGTGGTGGTCGTCGTGGTGGTGTCGGGGACCGTGGTGGTGGTCGTCGTGGTGGTGTCGGGGACCGTGGTGGTGGTCGTCGTGGTGGTGTCGGGGACCGTGGTCGTGGTCGTCGTGGTGGTGTCGGGGACCGTGGTCGTGGTGGTGGTCGGCTTTGGCTTCGTCGTGGTGGTCGTGGTGGTGGTCGGCTTTGGCTTCGTGGTCGTGGTCGTGGCCGTGTCGGGGACGGTCGTGGTGGTGGTCGGCTTCGGCTTCGTGGTCGTGGTCGTGCTGCCGGGCAGCGTGGTCGTGGTCGTGGGGCAGGGAGTGCCCCCACCATCGGAGGGCTGGCGGCCGCTCTTCGGGCACCCGCCTCCGTCGTCGGGCACGGGGTGCAGCTTGAGCACCGCGGGGGCGATGGGGGGCAACTCGACCTGGGCCGGCGCCGCGTCGTGGACGTCGGCGGGTTGTCGGCCCGTGGTGTGCGGCGGGGCCGTGGTCGGCGGCGGAGATGTGCCCTGCCCGCCGAACGGACCGGGCTGCACGACCGCTACCAACCCTCCCACGATGACCACGACGACGGTCGCCAGCTGCAACGCCCGCAACCGACGAACGTTCTCGGCGCTCCCACTCGACATGACCAACCTTCGCTTCCCTGCCTCGACAGGCACTGCTCGTGCACAGTAGGCACGCGGCTTGAGGTTTTGTCAAGTGTGTGTGATGTGACCGTCAAATCCGCGGTGGTTCGGCCACGGACTGTGGTAATCGATCAGGCCTCGTCGACGACAGGTGGGTCGAGTTCGTCGCCCACCGGCTTGGTGGACGTGGTTGCCAGCTCGACCGAGGCCGGTGGCACGAAGCCCTCGACGGCGTCGAACGTGAAGCGCAGCTTGCCCTCGCGGTCGGGGTCGGGTTCGACGTCGACGACGATGATCTCGCCGGCCGAGAACTGCTTGTAGAGGATCTTCTCCGACAAGGCGTCCTCGATGTTGCGCTGGATGGCCCGGCGCAGCGGGCGGCCACCGAGTTGCGGGTCGTAGCCCACCTCGGCCAGCAACTGCTTGGCCGCGGCCTTGACCTCGATGCCCAGGCCCTGGCCTTCGAGCTGGCGGGTGAGCCGCACGAGCTGGAGGTCGACCATCTGCACCACTTCGTCCTGCGACAGCTCGTGGAACACGATCGTCTCGTCGATGCGGTTCAGGAACTCGGGCCGGAAGTGCTGCTTCAGCGCGTCGTTGACCTTCTCCTTCATGCGCTCGTAGCTCATGGCGGAGTCGCCGGTGGTGAAGCCGACGTTGGCCTTGCGGAGGTCCTGCGTACCGAGGTTCGAGGTCATGATCAGCACGGTGTTGCGGAAGTCGACCGAGCGGCCCTGGCTGTCGGTGAGGCGGCCCTCTTCCAGGATTTGGAGGAGCGTGTTGAACACGTCGGGGTGGGCCTTTTCGATCTCGTCGAAGAGCACCACCGAGAACGGCTTGCGGCGCACGGCCTCGGTGAGCTGGCCACCCTCTTCGTAACCCACGTAGCCGGGGGGCGAACCCACCAGCCGGCTGACCGTGTGCTTCTCCATGTACTCGGACATGTCGAGCGTGATCAGCGCCGCGTCGTCGCCGAACAGGAACTCCGCCAGTGTCTTGGCCAGTTCGGTCTTGCCGACGCCGGTGGGGCCGAGGAAGATGAACGAGCCGCTGGGGCGCTTCGGATCCTTCAGGCCGGCCCGGGTGCGGCGGATCGACTGGCTGACCGCGGCGACCGCGTTCTCCTGGCCGATGATCCGCTTGTGCAGCTCGTCCTCCATGCGCAGGAGCTTGGCGGTCTCTTCCTCGGTGAGCTTGTACACCGGGATGCCCGTCCAGATCGAGAGCACCTCGGCGACGGCTTCCTCGTCGACCTCGTCGAACAGGTCGACGCCCTCGGCGCGGACCTCGGCCTCTTTGGCGGCCTTCTCTTCCAGCAGCGCACGCTCTTGGTCGCGCAGGCGCCCGGCTTCCTCGTACTGCTGCTCTTCGACGGCGCGCTTCTTCGATTCCTGGATCTCGTCGAGCTTGCGCTCGATCTCGCGCAGGTCGGGCGGGGTCTTCATGCGCTTGATACGCAGTCGGCTGCCTGCCTCGTCGATCAGGTCGATCGCCTTGTCAGGCAGGAACCGGTCGGAGATGTAGCGATCGGCCAGGTTGGCGGCGGCGACCAGCGCCTGGTCGGTGATGGTGACCCGGTGGTGCTGTTCGTACTGGTCGCGGATGCCCTTCAGAATCTCGATCGTGTGCGCCAGCGTGGGCTCGTCGACCTTCACCGGCTGGAACCGGCGTTCGAGCGCGGCGTCCTTCTCGACGTGCTTGCGGTACTCGTCGAGCGTGGTGGCGCCGACGGTCTGCAGCTCGCCGCGGGCGAGCATCGGCTTCAAGATGCTGGCCGCGTCGATCGCGCCCTCGGCTGCGCCGGCCCCGACGAGCGTGTGGATCTCGTCGATGAACAAGACGATGTCGCCGCGGGTCTTGATTTCCTTGAGCACCTTCTTGAGGCGTTCCTCGAAGTCGCCGCGGTACCGCGACCCGGCCACGAGTGCGCCCAGGTCGAGCGTGTACAGCTGCTTGCCGGCGAGCGTGTCGGGCACGTCGTTGTTGACGATCTTCTGGGCCAGGCCCTCGACGATCGCGGTCTTGCCGACGCCCGGCTCACCGACCAGCACCGGGTTGTTCTTGGTGCGGCGGCTGAGGATCTGCATGACCCGTTCGAGCTCGCGGGTGCGGCCGATGACCGGGTCGAGCTGGTGATCGCGGGCCATCTGCGTGAGGTTGCGGCCGAACTGATCGAGGATCTGGCTGTTCTTGTCGTCGTCGCCCGAGCCCTTGCTGGCACCCACCCCGGCGCCGGCCGGCTGGTCGCCACCGCGGCCACCGCCCGAACCCGAGCCGCTGCTGCCGGCGGGGCCCTGGTAGCCCGACAGGAGCTGGATGACCTGCTGGCGGACGCGGCTGAGGTCGGCGCCGAGCTTGACCAGCACCTGAGCGGCGACGCCTTCGCCCTCGCGGATCAGGCCGAGCAGGATGTGCTCGGTGCCGATGTAGTTGTGGCCGAGCTGGAGCGCCTCGCGCAACGACAGTTCGAGCACCTTCTTGGCGCGCGGCGTGAACGGGATGTGGCCCGACGGCGACGAGCCACCCTGGCCGATGATTTCTTCGACCTGGTTGCGCACGGCCTCGAGCGAGATGCTCAGCGACTCGAGTGCTTTGGCGGCGACGCCTTCACCTTCGTGAATCAGGCCGAGCAGGATGTGCTCGGTTCCGATGTAACTGTGGTTCAGCAGGCGCGCTTCTTCTTGTGCGAGGACGACGACGCGGCGGGCCCGGTCGGTGAAGCGTTCGAACATGTGTGTCGCCTTTCGGGAAGCGGCGAATACGTATCCGTAGTGTACCGGCGTGCGCTGTTTGCGCTCGGAGGTGCCCCAAGGTGGTCGCGCGCCGCTGTCAGGCCGGCGACGAGGCGTGTACTCCGCTACGCCCACACCGGAACCGGCCGGTGGCTGGCACCGAACGACTAGCCTGCCGGTGTGCCTGCCGCGCCCGTGACGTCTCCTCTGCTGGCCATGCCCGGCATGGACGCCGACCGCGAGCGCATCGAACAGGCGATGCGGGCGTCGATCGTCACGTCCGACCCGCAGCTCACCGAACTGGCCGCGCACCTGGTGGTGGCCGGAGGCAAGCGCCTGCGCCCGGCGCTCGCGGTGGTGGCCGCGCAGGTACTCGGCGAGCCGGCATCCGACGACGCGGTGCGCGGCGGCGTGGCGTGCGAGCTGGTGCAAACCGGGTCGCTGTGTCACGACGACGTGATGGACGAGGCAACGACCCGCCGCGGCGTCGAAACCGTCAACGCACGTTGGGGCAACCTCCAGGCCATCCTCGCCGGCGACTTCCTGCTGGCCCGAGCGTCGGAGATCGCGGCCTCGCTGGGCACCGAGGTGGCGGGCCTGCTGGCGCGCACGATCGGCTGGTTGTGCGAGGGCCAGATCGAGGAGCTCCGCCACACCTACGACGTCGACCGTCCTGAGGCGAGCTACTTCTCGTCGATCCACGGCAAGACCGCCTCGCTGTTCGGCACGTCTACCCGCATCGGCGCGCTGGTGGCCGGGTTCGAGCCGGTGCTCGTCGACGCGCTCACCGAGTACGGCAACTCGTACGGGATGGTGTTCCAGGTCGTCGACGACGTGCTCGACCTCACCGCCACGTCGGAGAGCCTCGGCAAGCCCGCCGGGCACGACATGGAGGAGGGCGTGTACACGCTGCCCGTCCTGCGCACGCTCGCTGCCGGTGGCGCGGCGGCCGCCGAGTTGCGCGACCTGCTCGGCCAACCGCTCGGCCCGGCCGAACGCGACAAGGCCTTGGCGATCGTGCGCAACGAGGACGGCATCGCCAGCGCTCTGAAGTCGGCCGGCGACTACGCCGAGCGCGCCGTGCGCGCCCTCGACGCCCTCACCGCCACCCCCGCCGTCGACGCCCTCCGCGCAGCCCCCGCCGCGTTGGTTGCCACCGCCACGCGTTAGCCCTCAGCTGCTGCCTGTCGCCGGTGGTTTCGACAGGCTCAACCACCTGGTTGGCGTCTGTGCTCGGTGGTTGAGCTTGTCGAAACCACCTCTACTGAAGCCCTGCCCGGGCTCAGGCGCTGGGGGCGATTTTGGTGAGGGCCCGGCCGGTTCGGTACATCGTTTCGGCGAGTCCCCAGCCGGGGCGCAGTTGGTTGGTGGCCAGGCGCAGGAACGCTTCGGCGGTGGTGTGGCGGCTGGCGGCGAGGCGGCCGACCCGGGTGCTCAACTGCGGGTTGCCGAACAGGCGCACCGCCAGCCGGCCGACCTGGAAGTACGTGCCGTGCGTGTCGTCGAGCAGGCGCGGGTAGCGCTGGAGAGCGGTAGCCGAACCGGTGGTGATCGCCTCGCCGAGCACCTCGGCGGCAGCCCGCCCGGTGGCCAGCGCGTACTCGATACCGGTACCGCCGAGTGGGTTGGCCATCCCGGCCGCATCACCGGCGACCAGGTACGTCGGCCCGGCCTGCGGGCCGACCGAGGCGCCGAGCGGCAGCCGCCCGCCGGCGGGAGCGTCGACCGGTGGCCCGTCGAGCCGCCAGCCGTCGGCGTGCTCGGCGACCACCTCGTCGAGCAGGCGGGCCGGGTTGATGACCTGGAACGACGGCGAACTCGACAGCACCATCACCCCGACGTTCACGGTGCCGTCGCCGCGCGGGAACATCGAGGCGTAGCCGGTCACCGGAGTGCCCCGGTCGCGCAGCCCGAGCACCAGCTCGGCCTCGGAGGCGTCGTGAATCGCCGAGCGGTAGCGCGCCCGGTGGGCCAGGGCGTGCGGCCAGCTCGGCTCGCGGAACGTACCCAGCGCCCGGCCGAACCGGCTCCTCGCCCCGTCGGCCACCAGCGTGTACGTGGCGCGCACGTCGTGGGCGGAATCGTCGGGGCCGGTGACGCGGGCGCCGCGCACGAAGCCGCGCTCGACGATCGGCTCGACCGCGGTGTGACCGTCGCGCAGTTCGACCCCCAGTGCCACCGCCCGGGCGGCGAGTGCGCCGTCGAACTGCTCGCGCGGCGCGACCCGGGCGTGGGTGCCCGACGGCCACGGCACCGACGTGGAGCGACGCCGGGGCCGTTCACCAGCCTCGTCGAACGTCAACCGGACGTGGTCGAGCCGGTGGCCGAGCGTGTCGGCGTCGAGGCCGAGCGCGTCGACGAGTTCGAGGCAGCGTGGGGTGAGCAGCTCGCCGCACGGCTTGGGTCGGGGGAGTCGATCGCGTTCGACGACGACGACCTGGTGCCCCGCGGTGGCGAGCTCGATCGCGGCAGCCGAGCCTGCCGGCCCCGCACCCACGATCAAGACGTCATACATCGCGGGAGCCAGCCTGGCACGGTAACGACCGGCTCAACCACCTGAGGGGAGTGCGGTGGGTTCGACGGGTTCGACCACCTGGGCGGGGCGTCAGGGGGCCGAGCCGGCGACGGGGGTGTCGCCGATCGGCATGATGCCTTCGCCGGCGGCGGTCTCGTGCAGTTCGGCGAGCGTGCCACCGTGGTCGAGTTCGGCGAAGATCTCCGAGTCCTCCGAGCACCACCGCTCGAACTCGTCGGCGTACTCCTCGCTGTTCGGGTCGACATCGCCGAGGCCATAACGCTCGTGGCACACCACCCCGAGGATTTCGGCATCGGTCAGTTCGCCGTTCACCGCCGAGCCCCAGCCGGGCATGATGCCACCCGACCCGGTGATGTGCGGACCGCCGTCGCGCTCGGGGTTGCCGTAGATCTCGATGCCGGCGGCGTTGTACGCCCCGGTGCCGAAGTACACCCAGCGCAACATGTCTTCGATGTGCGGGAACGTGGCCTCGATCGCCCCGTTGGTGAAGCCCGGCGCCGAACCGAGCCCGTCGCCCGAGCCGCCGTGGCAGCTCGCGCACTTCGCGTAGGCCACCTCGCCGACCGCCATCGGGCCGGCAGCCTCGACCGGTTGGGCCGTGACCGCACGGGCGTACATGAACCCCCAGATCGGCAGGAAGCTGAGCGCGGCCATGGCCCAGAACGGGACGCGGCGGCGGCGCTTGTAGGCGGCCACCACCGGTGAGTCGGGCTTGGGTTTGGGCGCGGCAGGCGCGGCTGGGGCAGCAGCGCGGCCGGCGGGCGCGGCCGGGGCCGCAGCGGCAGGTGCCGCAGCAGCCGTGGTGGCCGGCGTGGCAGCCGGGGCCGGAGTGGCGTCTGCGTCGTCGCCCCCGAGCCCAAGCGCGGCCCGGCGCTCGCGGCTTCGCTTCAGCAGATGCTCGGGGATCTCGGTCAACGCAGGCCTCGGTAGCTGTGGTGGGAAGGTCGGTCGGAAGAGCTGTCGGTCGCTCGCCGCGTGGTCAGGCAAGAACCGGCAGCAGGTTAGACCGGTTCGCGCCGCGATCCTGAATTCCGTCAGACTGCGCGACATGAGAATCAGCGCAGCCAGCCTGCTCGCAACCACGGTGACGGCGGCGCTGGTGCTTGCCGCCTGCGGGGGGTCCGACGACACCGCACCGACCACCACCGCAAGCACGACCGGCGCCTCGGTCGCGGTCGCCCCGCCCCCGGTGCCGTCGACGCTGAGCCCCGCCACTGTGCCCGCCCCGACCGCCAGCCCGGCGACGACCCCCACCACCGTCGCACCGACGGCCAGCCCGACGACTGCTGCGCCCACGACGGCCACGCCCACCACCGCGCCCGCCCCCGCGGCGCCGCCCACCGTCGACGAACTGCTGGCGTCGGGCGTGGTACTCAACATCGCCCACGCCGGCGGCGACCAGGACCACCCGCACTCGACGATGTACGCGTTCCGCCAGGCCGTCGCGGCGGGCGCCGACGTGCTCGAGATGGACGTGCAACTCACCGGCGACGGCGTGCTGATCGTCCAGCACGACGCCGACACGGTCAAGACCACCGAGGCCGACTTGGAGGTGGGCGAGACCGACCTGGCCACGCTCCAGGCGCTCGACAACGCCTACTGGTTCAGCCCGCAGTGCTGGCCGTGCCACGACCTTGCCACCGACGCCTACACGTTCCGCGGCATACGTACCGGCGATGTCGCCCCGCCCGACGGCTTCACGCCCGACGACTTCCGCATCATCACGCTCGCGGAACTCTCGGCAGCGTTTCCCAGCCTGCCGTTCGACATCGAGATCAAGGGCAGCGGCGCGGCCGGGCTGGCCGTCGCCGCCGCGCTCGCCACCGAACTGGTCGCCCTCGACCGGCTCGACAGCACCGTCGTCGCCTCGTTCGACTCCGAGGTGATCGGCGCGTTCCACGAACTCGCACCCAGCGTCGACGTCAGCCCTGGCGTGACCGAGATGGCGGCGTGGCTGCTCGGCGGCGCGCCGCTGCCCGAGCACTACCGGATCGTGCAGATCCCGCCGTTCTACGACGACATCGAGGTGCTCTCGCCCGCCAATCTGGAGACCGCCGCGGCAGCCGGCGTCACGATCTGGGTGTGGCCGAACGATGCGTCCACGCAGGAGAACGAGGACTACTACCGCGAACTGGTAGCGATGGGCGTCGGCGGGATCATCGCCGGGCGCCCGGCCGCCGCAACCGCGGCGATTGGCTGACCACGCAGGGCGTGGGCCGGGTCCTAGAGTCGCGCAAATGTTGGGTCGATCGGGAACCGCACCGGGCTGGTGTGCGTCTAGCTGACGGAGCACTATGGACGACACCGACCTGGAACTGAACGGCCCCACGCGCGAACCAGATCACCACGGCGGGCCGCCGTGGTCGCGAACGCACGTCGACGACTCGGAGGAGGTCGACACCGAGCCGTCCGAACCCGGCCCGGACGACCCGGTCGATGACGCCGACCCGACGCCGGTCGGCGGCGTCGGGGCCGTGCCGGTTCCCGAGGCGGTGGTCGACGATCCGTTGGTGCGGCCAACCGAGCTCGCCCCGACGGAACCCGAGATCGACCTCGCGGCCTATCCCGGACTGAGCGGCGCCGACGGGCGCCGCCGGCGCCGCACAGCGCTGGCCGTGCTGATCGCTGCGGTCGCCGCCGGTGGGGCGGGCATGTACGTGGGCACGCGCATCGAATCGCCCGCCGATCGGGCCGCCGCCCGTTCCGCGCCCATACCGTCGCTGATCACGGTGCCGGTCGAACGTCGCCCGCTGGCATCGGAGATCGTGCTCAACGGCGAGGTCGCCTACAACGAACCGGTCACCGTCAAGCTCGCCGGCGGTGTGGGCATCGCCCCCGGCGACTCGGCCGTCGTCACCGAAACCCGCCCAGCCGGCACCGCCCTCAACGAGGGCGACCTGCTGGTCGAGGTGACGGGCCGGCCGGTGTTCGTGCTGCGCGGCGACCTGCCGATGTACCGGCGCATGGCGGTCGGCTCGGAGGGGCCCGACGTGGTCCAACTCGAAGAAGCGCTCGTCCGGCTCGGCTACACGGTCGACTCGGTCGACACCGTGTTCGACGCCAGCACGGCGGCCGCGGTCGAGCAGATGTACATCGATAGCGGCTACACGGCCGAAGGCCCGTCGGCCGAACAACAGGGCGACCTGGTCGCCGCCCGCGAAGCGGTCACCGGCGCCGAGCGCGGCCTCGCCGACGCGCGCGCCGCCCTCGCCGAGGCCGACAACCCGCTGCCCGAGTCGCAACGTCTGCAACTCCAACAGGCCGTCAACGACGCCCGCGAGGCCGTGCCCTTGGCCCAGACCGCGGCGCAGACGACACGCACCGAGCACGAGCAGTTCGTCGCCAGCGCCCGCGCCGCCCGCGACACCGCCAGGACGCAACGCGACGCAGCGGTCACCGTGCGCGACCACGCCCGTAGCCCGGGCGCGATCGACCCCGACACCGGTGAGCCGTACACCGCCGAGCGGATCGCCGCGCTCGACGTCGCCGCGGCCGAAGCCCAAGAGACCTACACCGCCGCCGAGGGCCAACTGGTGATCGCCGAGCAGACCCGCACGACCGCGGTCGCGGCTGCCGACCGGGCGATCGGCGACGCCCAGGCGCAACTCCAGATCGCCGAGGCCCAGTACCGCGAGGCCACCGCCGGCGCCGACACCTCGGCACTCCGCGACGCGGTCACCTCCGCCGAGCGCGCGTTGACCGCCACCCAGGCCGACCTGCTCGCGCTCGAAGCCGCGGCGGGCACACGCATTTCGCCCGGTGAGCTGGTGTTCGTTCCGGTGCTGCCGTCGACACTGACCGAGTCGTACGTCACGCTCGGGTCGGGCATCGAGGGCCCGCTGGGGTTGCTCGCCACCACCGACACGCTCGTGCGTGCCCGCGTCGCCCGTGCCGACGCCGCGCTCGTCGCGGTGGGCGCCCGCGTCGCCGTCGAGATCCGCGACGCGGGCATCAACACCACGGGCACCGTGCTCAGCATCGGCGAGCCGAACGTGCCCGGCGGCGAGCAGCCCGGCGTGGGCGGCCCGGCCGGCGGCGGCACGAGCGGGCGCATGGAAGTGGTGGTCGCCCCGGCCGACGACGTCGACCTCGGCCGGTACATGTGGTACGGCGTGCGGGTGCGCGTGCAGATCGACGCCACCGACGGCGACGTGCTGGTCGTGCCGGTGGCGGCGCTCACGGTCGGCCCCGACCAGGTCAGCCAGGTCGAGGTCGAGCGTGAACCAGCCACCGCCGACCGGCCCGCCGTGACCGAGGTGGTCGCCGTCGCCGTGGGGCTCAGCGCCAACGGGTTGGCCGAGGTGTCGCCGGTGGAACCGGGCGCACTCGAGGTAGGCGACCGAGTGGTCATCGGCGTCGACACCAACACGCTGCCCGGCAACGCCGACGGCGGCGACGGTGGCACACCTGGGGGAACCCCCGAACCCGGCGACCCGGGCGGGTCGCCGACCGATGGCGACGGTGGCGACGACGACGGTGACGGTGACGGCGTGACCAGCCCGCTGGCCGAGCTGATGGGTTGGGTGACCGACCCGGTCGAGCAGCGCCGCCAGAACCTGGCGATCGAAGAGGCGATCGTGACCTGCATGACCGCCGAGGGCTGGGAGTACACCGCCGTCGACTGGCAGGCGCAGATACCCGATCAGGACCAGAACTGGGGGTCGCCCGAGTTCGGAGCGAAGTACGGCTACGGAGTCATGTACCAGTACGAGTTGTACGAACTCGGCGAGGGCGACGGCGGAATGTTCTTCGACGACCCCAACCAGGAGTACGTCGAGAGCCTCACCGACAGCGAGCGCGAGGCCTACTACGCATCGTTGTCGGGCGACCCGAGCATCTGGCAGCGTGAACCCGAGTTCGACGAGAACGGCGAGGAGATCTGGGTCAACCCACCGCTCGACCAGATGGGTTGCCAGGGCAAAGCCCGGCTCGAGGTGGTCGGCGACGACCCGATGTCGGACCCCGCCGTTCAGGAGGCGCTCAACGAGTACTACGAGTCGCAGTACGACAACGCCGAACTCGATCAGATGACGCGCGCCTGGCAGGACTGCTTCCGGCCCAAGCTGGCCGAGTACGGCATCGACACCGTGCCCGAAACCGTCGGCGACGGCTATCAGCTGATGGACGTCGAGAAGTACAAGGCGATGGGCGCCGAGGTCATCCCCGTCGCCAACCAGGCCGAAGCGGACGAGTACTTCAACTCCGGCGAGAACGTGCTGTCGGCGTGGACCGACGAAACCGGCGCCGGGTACGTCGTGCTCAGCCCCGGCGAGCCCGGCGAGGAACTGCCCGATCTCACCGGCGAGCAGATCGACGAACTGACGGCGATGGAGGTCGACCTGTGGAAGGCCGACCAGACGTGCCAGGAGGAGATCGGCTACGCCGACTACCACCTGCGCAAGGAGCGCGAGCTGGTCGAACAACTCCTGTCGCGGTTCCCCGAGCTGGGAGGGTGACCCTTGGCGAGCGGGATGGCCAACGGGCCGGTGATCGGCCTCTCCGGGGTGACCCGGGTGTTCCCCGGCACGCCGGCGGTGTGGGCACTGCGCGGGGTCGACCTGTCGGTTGCCGCCGGCGAGTACGTCGCGATCGTCGGCCCGTCGGGCTCGGGCAAGTCGACGTTGCTCAACGTGCTCGGTCTGCTCGACCGCCCCTCGGCGGGCGTGTACGAGCTCGACGGCCGTGACGTCGCCCAGCTTCCCGACCGCGACCGGGCCGGGCTGCGGGCCGACAAGCTCGGGTTCGTGTTCCAGTCGTTCCACCTGCTGGCGCACCGCAGCGCGCTGGAGAACGTGATGTTCGGCGGCATGTACCAGGGCGTCCCGAAAGCCGAACGCCGGCGCCGGGCGATCGCCGCGCTCGACCGGGTCGGCCTGCTGCACCGCGCCGCGTTCCGGCCCGACCACCTGTCGGGCGGCGAGCGCCAGCGCGTCGCCGTGGCGCGGGCGCTGGTGGTGCAGCCGTCGGTGCTGCTGTGCGACGAACCCACCGGCAACCTCGACTCGGCCACCACCGCGTCGATGCTCGACCTGTTCGACGAGCTCGTCGACGGCGGGCTGACGATGTGCGTGATCACCCACGACCGCGACGTCGCCGAGCGCGCCCAGCGCCAGGTGCGCATCGTCGACGGCCGGCTCACCGAGGTGACGGTTACCGCCGCCGGGAGCATCGCATGACCAGCTTCCACGCGCGCTTGGCGAACGGTGGCGGCCCGACCCCGAGGGTAACGACCGGCTCAACCACCGGGAGGGTGAAGCGGTCGCGGTTGCGGCCCGGCGACCTGGTCGACGAGATGCTGGCGGGCGTGTTCGCGCGCCCGGTCCGGGCCCTGCTCACCACGCTCGGCACGGTGCTCGGGTTGGCGTCGCTGATCGCCACGCTCGGGTTGTCGCGTACCGCCGGCAGCCAGATCATCGACCAGTTCGACGAGCTGACCGCCAGCCAGGTGATGATCACCGCCCGCAGCGGCGGTCGCGGCGGCCAGTCGGCGAGCCTGCCGTGGAACGTCGAGAGCCGGCTCGATCGGCTCAACGGGGTGGTGGCATCAGGGGCGGTGGCCGACGTCGTCAACCCGGGTGTCGTCCGCACCGTGCCGGTGCGCGACCTGACCGGCGCCTACGACCATGTGGTACCGGTGCTGGCGGCCTCGTCGGGGGTGCTCGACGCGGTGCGCGGCCACGTCGCGGTGGGGCGCTGGTTCGACGCCGGCCACGTGCAGCGCGGCGATCCGGTGGCCGTGATCGGTGCCGACCTGGCGGCCGAGCTGGGCATCCGCCGGCTCGAAGTGCAGCCCGGTCTGTACATCGGCGACTACTACTTCACGGTGATCGGCATCGTCGACGAGGCGATCCGCGATCGCGGCTTCCTCGGCTCGGTGATGATCACCAGCAGCGCGGCCCAGCGCTACTTCGACGTCAGCCGTCCCGAACGGGTGGTGGTCGAGGTCGAGATCGGCGCCGGGCAGTTGATCGCGATCCAGGCACCGATCGCGCTCAGCCCGAGTTCGCCGGAAAGCCTGTCGGCGGCCGCCCCGGCGCTGCCCCAAGCCGCCCGCGACCGCGTCGCCGGCGACGTCAACAGCCTGTTCCTGCTGCTCGGCATCGTGTCGCTGGTGGTCGGCGCGATCGGCATCGCCAACGTCACGCTCGTCACCGTGATGGAGCGCACCGCCGAGATCGGTCTGCGCCGCGCGCTCGGGGCCCGGCGCCGCCACGTGGCCGCCCAGTTCCTCGGCGAGTCGGCCGCGATCGGCCTGGTCGGCGGCGTGATCGGCGCCGCGATCGGCCTGCTGCTGGTGGTCGGTGTATCGGCCGCCAAGGAGTGGACGCCGGTGCTCGACCCGTGGATGCCGCTTGCCGCACCACCGGTCGGCGCCCTGGTGGGCCTGCTGGCCGGCCTGTACCCCGCCATCCGCGCCGCCCGCATGGAACCCGTCGACGCCCTCCGCTGACGGCGAGGATCTGGGCCCGTCGTCTCGATACAACGCAGTGGCGGCTACGCCGCGGGTGCGCCACTCGACGACCTGTGTCCAAGGTGGTCGAGTGCCGCCGCCAGGCGGCGTATCGAGACCACGGCCTGTCAGGTGTTGAGGGTGGTGTGGACGGCGGCGAGCAGGTCGGCGCGGTGGTAGGGCTTGTGCAGCACGGTGCCCTCGTAGCCGGGCGGGACGTTGTCGGCGAACCCCGAGGTGAGCAGCACGCGGGCGTCGGGGTAGCGCGCCCGGATCGCGGCCGCGAGGTCGAACCCGGACATGCCGCCGGGCATCACCACGTCGCTGAACACGAGCTCGATGTCGGGCCGGGCGTCGACGACGGCCAGCGCGGCCGGGCCGTCGGCGGCGAGCAGCACCCGGTATCCACCCGCTTCGAGTTGTACCCGGGCGAGTTCGCGCAACAACCCCTCGTCGTCGACCACCAGCACGGTCTCGCCGCGGCCCCGCGGCGGTTCGGCCTGCGAGCTGCCGACCGCAACGCTCAGCGGGCGCGCCGAGCGCGGGAACTCGATCACGAACGAGGTGCCCGCGCCGACGTGTGAACTAACCGTAATGTCGCCGTCCCACTGGTGTACGAACGCGTACACCAAGGCGAGCCCCAGCCCGGTGCCCTCGCCGGGTGGTTTGGTGCTGTAGTACGGCTCGAAGATCCGCTCTTGGACGTCGGTGGCGATGCCCTCGCCGGTGTCGCTGACCACGATCGCGACCCGGTCGCCGGCAGGGGCCGCCCCGGGCCGGTGCTCGGTGCGGATCGTGAGGCGACCGCCGGTGGGCATCGCGTCGCGGGCGTTGAGCGCCAGGTTCAACAGCGAGTCGCCGAGCAGCCCCGGATCGACCTCGATCGGCAGTTCGACACCTGCTGGTTCGCGGACCAGCTCGATCGTGTCGGGCAGCGTTTGGGCGATCAGACCGACGCCCTCGTCGACGGCGCGGTCGAGGTCGATCACCGTCGCCGTGCCGGTGCGTTCTTGGGCGATGTCGAGCAACCGGTTCGTCAGCGCGGTCGCCCGTTCGGTGGCCGACCGGATCACCTGGAGCGCATGCGCCGTGCGTGCCGTCGCCGCCGGGTCGTCCGTCGCGTCGTCCGTCGCGTCGGGTTCGATCAGGTCGGTGCTGCCGAGAATGACCCCGAGCAGGTTGTTGAAGTCGTGGGCGATGCCACCGGCGATCCGCCCCAGCGCAGCCATCCGCTGGGCGTTGCGTACCGCTTGCTCGGCGGCAATCTGGTGGGTGACCTCGGTGTGCGTACCGGCGGCGATTGCCGGCGTGCCGTCGGGGCTCCACTCGAGCACGCGCCCACGGGTTCTGATCCACACCCAGTGCCCGAGCTGGTGGCGCATCCGGACGTTGGCTTCGAAGTAGTCGGCCTCGCCCGAATAGCTCTTGGCGACCTCGCGTGCGTGGTGCGCCAGGTCGTCGGGGTGCACCAGTTCGAGGAACGCCTGTTGCCGCGCCGCGATCTCGTCGGGGTGGTAGCCGAGCATGCGCGCCCACTCGGGGCTGTACCAGGCCTCGTCGGTGCGCACGTCGCGTTCCCACACGGCGATGCCCGTCCCCTCGACTGCGGCGATCAGGCGCCGCCGCTCGCGCTCGAGCCGCTGCTCGGTGATGACGCGCTCGGTGACGTCGTTGAGCGTGCCTGCGAGGCCTACCATCTGGCCCGACTCGTCGCGCAGCGGCTGGGCGGTGATCTCGGCCCAGCGCAGCGAGCCGTTGCGGTGAAACATGCGGAACACCGCCCGGCACTCGCCCTTGCCGCCGTCGAGCAGCGCTGCCAGGCGGGCGCCGCTGGCGGGTTGGTCGTCGGGGTGCATCGCCGATTGGTAGAAGGTGCCGAGCGACTCGTCGACCGGATACCCGAACAGGCGCGTCCAGGCATCGTTCAGGAACACCCAGTTGCCCGCCCGATCGGTTTGGAACACCACTTCGCGGAGGTTGTCGATCATCGCCGCCAGGCGCTGCTCGGCGCGCCGCAGGTCGTCGCGCAGCCGACCTTCGTCGGCCACCCCACCCGCGGCGGTGTCCATGTGCAGACGCTAGCGAACCGAGCGAGGTCGACCGGCTGCCGGGGCGCCGGGTGTCACTTATTCACAACCTGTCGGTTGGGGGAAGATTGGACGCCACACTGAAGACCCCACCGAATCCAGCCCAGTAGCCACCACATCGCCGGCTCGGCGCTCGCAGCGAGTGAGATGTGGGTGCTGCGACGCTCGGTGACTACAGTGCAGCACGCGACCAGCGGCCGCCTGTGCGTCCGCGCGAACAAGATCCGACAGCAGCGAATCAGATGCCCTCCGCACCCACCGTCAACAGGAACGCTCGATGATCGCCTTCTCGTGGGACGTCCGCTATTGGCCCGGCATGAACGTCGCCTTCATTACCTCGTTCGTCGCCTCGATCGTGCTGACCCTGGCGATCATCCCGTACGGGAAGCGCCGCCCGAAGGGCACGCCGGTGAGTTGGGGCGAAGCGATGCTCGGCGCCACCTACGCGTTCGGTGTGATGTTCCTCGCCTTCGGCATCGTGCCGCACCAGTGGATCGACCACGCCGACAAGGACCTCGGCTGGGACCGCACCAAGCTGATCTTCGGGCCCGGTGGCATCCTCAAGCCGCAGGCCGAGGGCGGCTGGTTCCCGTTCACGATGCAGTACGAAGCGGTGCGCGACGTGATCGTCGTCGTCATCCACGCGATCTACTTCGGGTTGATCATCTGGGTCTGGAAGTGGTGGCAGACGCGCGGCGACAACGTGTCGACCGAACTTGCCACGTCCACGTACGGCCGTCCGCTGGTGAAGAAGGGCTAGGCGCGCCACCATGGCGAAGACCGACGCCAACCCCCCGATGATGCCGTACACCGACGAGTACACACTCGTCGAGGTCGACGCCGACTATTTGTCGCGGGCGGTCAAGCCCAAGCAGTTCATCCACATCGACCAGACCGAGTGCATCATGTGCGAGGGCTGCGTCGACATCTGCCCGTGGAAGTGCATCCACATGGTGTCGCCCGAGGCGATCGTCGACGCCGAGGGCACCGAGCAACCGGGCCTCGACCCGAGCGACCACGTGATCTTCACGATCGACGACGACATCTGCACGCGCTGCGCGCTGTGCGTCGACCGCTGCCCCACCGGGGTCATCATCCTCGGCAAGGTCGGTCAACCCAGCGCCGGCGGCGACTTCCACGCCCGCACGAACAGCCACGGCTACGGCTACGGCATGAGGCTCTAGGACTATGGCCAGGATCATCGACGACACCCCCAAGCCGACGCTCAAGGACCGCAGTCAGCAGGCCTGGGGCAACGTGCAGGGCGGCCAGGTCTGGAACAGCATCTTCCGGCCCGGCTCGATCTTCCGCAAGGGCTACTCCGACAGCCCGCGTAACCGCAGCTACGTCATCATGAACTCGGTGCTGTACCACCTGCACCCGGTGAAGGTGAAGCGCCACGCGGTCAAGGTCAGCTACACGCTGTGCCTCGGCGGGCTGAGCTTCTTCCTGTTCATCCTGCTGACGGTCACCGGCATCTTCTTGATGTTCTTCTACCGGCCCGAGGCCACCGCTGCGTGGGACGACATCTCCAACCTGCAGACCTCGGTGACGTTCGGCCTGCTGGTCAGAAACATGCATCGATGGGGCGCGCACCTGATGGTGATCTCGGTGTTCCTGCACATGGCCCGGGTCTTCTACCACGGTGCCTACAAGCCGCCGCGCGAGTTCAACTGGGTGATCGGCGTGATCCTCCTGACGCTCACCTTGCTGCTGTCGTTCACCGGCTACCTGCTCCCGTGGGACCAGCTCGCGATGTGGGCCGTGGCGGTGGGCACGAACATGATGGGGTACACCCCCGTGTTCGGCCAGGACGTGCGCTTCGTGTTGCTCGGCGGTGCCGAGATCGGCTCGGAAACGCTGTTGCGATGGTACGTACTGCACGTGCTGTTCTTCCCGTTCATCATCGTGATCTTCATGGCGATCCACTTCTGGCGTGTCCGCAAGGACGGCGGCATCTCGGGGCCGCTCTGATATGACCGAGATCCCCGAACACCTCCTCAAGCGGGCCGCTGCCGCACGCGAGAAGGCCGCCGCCGAGGCTCCGGCCCCTGATACAAGCGCGGCGGAGGCGCCCGCGGCCGAAGAGTCCGCCGCTGATCCGCGCATTCCCGCACACCTGCTCGAGCGCAGCAAGGCGGCCAAGGCGAAAGCCGGCGGAGGCGCCGACGAGGCTGCCGCGTCCGGTGGCGGCGGCGTGGCAGTCGCCGAGAAGGTCGGCGCGGTCGTTGCCGCGGGTCCGGCGGGCGGCGGCGTGCCGATCGGTGCCGGCCCCGGCGGCCACACCCAGCGTCTGCTCACGGTGGTCAAGTCGGGCTCGATCCAAGACGTCAAGGCCAGCCCGGTCGACAAGGTCCACACGTGGCCGCACCTCTTGGCGGCCGAGTTCGTCGCCTCGCTGGCCTGCCTGGCGTTCACGTTCCTGTTCTCGATCTGGGTCAACGCCCCGCTGCTCCAGCACTCCGACCCGAACCAGACGCCGAACCCGTCGAAGGCGCCGTGGTACTTCCTCGGCCTCCAGGAACTGCTGACGATGTTCCACCCGATGATCGCCGGGGTGACCATCCCGGGTGTGGGCATCTTCGTGCTGATCTTCGCCCCGTACATCGACCGCAACCCCTCGAACAAGCCCGAAGACCGCAAGTTCGCGATCTCGATCATGACCGTCCACCTGATGTTCTGGGCGGTGCTGGTGATGATCGGTTCGTTCTTCCGGGGCCCCGGGTTCAACTTCACGCTGCCGTGGAAGGACGGCTTGTTCTTCGAGCTGTGATGAGTGTGAGACGGATGAGCGTGATACGGATGAGCGTGAGAGAGGAGTACCGAGCATGAACGCGACCGCAGGCATTCTGATTGCCGTTGGCGCTGTCGTCGTGCTGGCCGCGCTGGCGTTCGTCACGCTGGCGCGCCGCTCCGACGTGCGCGGCGCCGGCGCCCTGAGCGGCGAGACGTTGCAGCGCGACGCCAAGGCGCGCCGTGCCGACAAGGCCGCCGCGGCCGACGCCCGAGAAGCAGGGGGGGAGGCCGGCGAGCCGCCGCGTACCGCGGCCGACGCCGAGGCCGAAGGCGACGTCGCCCGGTTCGGCAAGGAACTCGTGCCGGTCACCGCCGACACCGGGCTGACGCCGTGGATGCCGCCCGACCCCGAAGCGATCGGTGTCAGCCGCCGGCAGTTCTTCAACCGCTCGATCATCGCCCTGATGGGCGCCTCGATCGGCACGTTCGCCGCCGGCAGCTTCGTCGCCTTCCTGTGGCCCACCAAGACCGGCGGGTTCGGTGGCAAGGTGCCGGTGGGCCGGCTCGACGAGATCCTCAGCACGATCGACTCGGGCGACGGGTTCTTCTACGCCCCCGAGGCCCGCTCGTGGATCACGCGCTACCCGGCCGAGGCGCTGCCCAAGGCCGCGGCCGCCTACCAACAGCAGTTGATGCCGGGCATCGAGCGCGGCGTGATCGCCTCGTACCAGAAGTGCCCGCACCTCGGCTGCCGCGTCCCCCAGTGCGCGTCGAGCCAGTGGTTCGAATGCGGTTGCCACGGTTCGCAGTACAACCGGGTCGGCGAGAAGAAGGGTGGCCCCGCCCCGCGCGGCATGGACCACTTCACGATCGAGTTCGCCGGTGACGACGTCGTCATCGATACCGGCACGGTGTGGCAGGGCCCGCCGATCGGTACCAACACCACCGGCCAGGAGGCCGAGGGTCCGCACTGCGTGGGAGCGGTCGAACACTGATGCTGGCACTCACCACCACGAACATCGCGTGGCTCCTCTTCACCGTCATCCTCGCCGGTTGGGCCGTCTACGCGTACCTCAACATCCGCGCCTCGCGCGACGAACTCGGCTCCGAGATCGAACTCGCGGCCAACCGCAAGCCCTACTACGACGACGAGGTCCTCGAAGGGTCACGTCTCACCCGGGTGCTCGGCATCGGGCTGATCCTGATGGTCATCATCACGGTCGCCCTGCCGCTGTACTGGATTCTCGAGCCGTCACGCCAGGCCGGCGCGGTGACGGCCAAGCAGGAACAGTTCGAACGGTGGGGCGGCAACCTGTTCCGCAGCACCGCTGAGGGCGGCTTCAACTGTGCCGGGTGTCACGGGGGCATGAACGCCACCGGCGGTAGCGCGGCCTACAGCATCACCGATACGGCGACCGGCGACGTCCGCGCGGTCGACTGGATCGCGCCGGCACTGAACACGGTGTTCCACCGGTTCGACGAGGACGAGATCCGCTACATCCTCGTGTACGGGCGGCCCGGCACGCCGATGCCGGCGTGGGGTACCGAGGGCGGTGGCCCGATGAACGATCAGCAGATCGACACGCTGATCGCCTACATGCGCTCGATCCAGCTCCCCCGGCAAGACTGCGACCTGGGAGAAGATCCGCTGACGTGCGCCTCGGGGCACCTCGCTACCGACATCCAGGACGAGATCGACGCGGCTGCCCGTCGGGCGGTCACCGACGGCACCGCCGCAAGCTACGGCGAAGCGCTGTTCGAACTGGGCATGGATGGCGGGGCGTACTCGTGCGCCCGGTGTCACACGCAGGGTTGGAGCTGGGGTGAACCGGGCGTGCCCGGCCAGGGCCAACTCGGTTGGAACCTCACCGGTGGCTCCACGAATGCCCGCTTCGCCAACGAGACCGAGATGATCGAGTTCATCAAGTTGGGCACCACCAACGGCGGTCGCTACGGCACGGCCTCGCAGGGCACCGGCCGCATGCCCGGCTTCGGCACGATGCTCACCGACGAGCAGATCCAGGCCATCGTCGAATACGTGCGGAGTCTGTGATGAGCGTCTTGAGTTCTGCGATGCTGGCCGTCGGCTGGGAGCCCGAACTGCGCGGTGCGCTGACCGTGCTGATCGGCCTGGCCGTGTGGATGGGGTCGGTGTACCTCATCGTGGCCACCAACGTCGGCGCCCGGCTGGGCCTGTTGGTCTCGTTGGCGGCGCTGATGGGCTGGATGGCGCTGATGGGCGGCATCTGGTGGATCTACGGGATCGGCCTCGAGGGCGACCTGCCGTCGTGGAAGCAGGTCGAGGGCCGCACGGTCGTCCAAGAGGTACGCCTGCTGCACGACGCCGGGGTGCTCGACCAGCAAATCAGCGTGACCGGCGACGCTCCCGCGGATGCAGCCGCAGTGGCCGCTCAGCTCGACACTCAAGGGTGGGAGCGGCTCGATACGTCGGCGCCCGAGTACGGGCAAGCCCAGTCGGCCGCCGAGGGGTTCCTCATCGCCGAGGGGGCGTTCTCGGCAGGCCAGTACGCCGTCACCGCGGTGTACGAGGTCGACCCGCCACACGAGTCGGCATATCCGAAGATCTTCGGCCGCTCCGAACTCGACTTCATCGCCTTCTGGCACAAGCCGTATTACACGCTCGTCGAGGTCGCTCCGTATACGCCGGTGTTCACCGAGGCCGGGCGTGCACCGGTGGCGCCCCGCGTCGACGAGTCGGCCCCGCGCCAGTACGTGTACATGATCCGTGACCTCGGTTCGGAACGCCAGCCTGCGGCGATGATCACGATCGGCTCGACCGCCGCGTTCTTGGCACTGTGCTGGCTGCTCCACCGCCGCGACCAGTTCGTCGCCGAGAACCTCGCCCGCAAGGCGGCGGCCCCGGCGACGGCCTGACAGCCATGGGTGAGTACCTGCCGCTCGTCGTACTCGCCGTGCTGGCGTTCCTGTTCGGGGCGATCAGCATGGTGGCGTCGAAGCTGCTCGCCCCGAGTCGCCCGTCGGCCGCCAAAGAAGCACCGTACGAATGCGGCATCGTGCCCAGCCGCGAGCCCCCCGAGCGTTTCCCGGTCGGCTTCTACATCGTCGCCATGTTGTTCATCATGTTCGACATCGAGATCGTGTTCATCTACCCCTACGCGGTGTCGCAGGGCACGCTCGGCGCGTTCGGGTTCTGGGCGATCGTGATCTTCTCGGTGGTCTTCTTCCTGACGTTCGTGTACGAGGTTGCCCGCGGGGGCCTCGAGTGGGGTCCGTTGCACCGCTATCGCAGCCTTGCCGCCGACGCGGCGATGGTCACCCCCGAACGCACGGCCGCCACCACCATTCGCCGGGTCGGCCTAGACGGCCGGCTGGCCAGCCCGGACGACACGCGGGCCGCCTAGGAGCAGGTATGAGAATCGTCGACGACGTGCTCGCTGATGGCCTCGGCGGGTTGAGTCACAACGTCATCACCGGCCGCATCGAAGACCTCATCCAGTGGGCCCGGTCGCGGTCGTCGTGGCCGGCCAGTTTCGGACTGGCGTGCTGCGCGATCGAGATGATGGGTGCCGGCGGTGCGCACTACGACCTCGCCCGGTTCGGCATGGAGGTGTTCCGCGCCTCACCGCGCCAGGCCGACATCATGATCGTCGCCGGCCGGGTCAGCCAGAAGATGGCGCCGGTGCTGCGCCAGGTGTACGACCAGATGATGGAGCCCAAGTGGGTCATCTCGATGGGCGTGTGTGCCTCGTCGGGCGGCATGTTCAACAACTACGCGATCGTGCAGGGCGTCGACCAGGTGGTGCCCGTCGACGTGTACGCGCCCGGCTGCCCGCCCACGCCCGAGACGCTGATCCACGCGATCGAAACCCTCCACGGCAAGATCGAGAGCGGCGAGATCCTCAAGCGCCGCGCCGCCACCGGCGCCGGCGCCGACATCCACGTCCAGGAGATCGCGCCGATCGTCACCCCCGTCCTGCTGGGGTCGAAATGAGCGTTGAACCCGACAAGGTGGTTGAGCCTGTCGAAACCACCGCTGTGCCGCTGCTGCACGGAGCACCCTTGACCGACTCGTTCGGCCAGGCGGTGCTGCACGTCACCCGCGAGCAGTACACCGACGTGATGTGCCGGCTGGCCGACGACGGGTACACCGTCGCGATCGACCTGACCGCGGTCGACTACCTCGAGTTCGCCGGGCGGGTGTTGCCCGACGGCGTCGAGCCCGAGCGTTTCGAAGTGGTCGTCAACCTGCTCGACCTCGTCAATCGGAAGCGTCTGCGGGTTCGTGTGCAGGTTCCCGAAGCCGAGCCGGCAATCCCGAGCCTGTTCGACCTGCACCCCGGCACCGAGGCGTTCGAGCGCGAGGTGTTCGACATGTTCGGCATCGACTTCACCGGGCACCCCGACATGACCCGCATCCTCATGCCCGAGGACTGGGACGGCCACCCGCTGCGCAAGGACTACGCGATCGGCGAGATCCCGGTGCAGTTCAAGCACGTGGGGGCTCGATGAGCGACACCACCATCGACCCAGGCGCGCCGTGGACCACGCTGGCGCCCACCGAACAGACGGGCGAGGGCGCCCAGGAGATGAAGCGCCGGTCCGAGCTGGGCCCGCGCGAGCTGCTGCGCGAGGTCGGCTCGGTGCTGCGCATGAGCGAGGCCGAGGTCGCCAAGCTCGGTGAGCTCCCCCCGGCCCCCGACGAAGATCAGACGATGATCATCAACATGGGGCCGCAGCACCCGTCCACCCACGGTGTCCTGCGCCTCATGCTCGAACTCCAGGGCGAGACCGTGCTGCGTTGCAAGCCGATCATCGGCTACCTGCACACCGGCATGGAGAAGACCGGCGAGCAGCTCACCTACATGCAAGGCGGCACGAACGTCACCCGCATGGACTACCTGAGCCCGTTCTTCAACGAGCTCGCCTTCTCGATGGCCACCGAGCGGCTGCTCGGCATCGACGGCGACATTCCCGAGCGGGCGGTGTGGATGCGGATGCTGCTCTCCGAGCTGAACCGCATGTCGAGCCACCTGCTGTTCCTTGCCACCAACGGCATGGACATCGGCGCGGTGTCGATGATGATCTACGGCTGGCGCGAGCGCGAAGAGGTGCTGCGCTTCTTCCAGAAGGTCACCGGCCTGCGGATGAACCACAACTTCATCCGCCCCGGCGGTGTCGCCGCCGACCTGCCGCCGGGCTGGCGCGACGACGTGCTGCGCCTGCTCGACATGATTCCGCCGCGGCTCGACGAGTACGACGTGCTGATGACCGGCCAGCCGATCTGGCGCGAGCGGCTTCAGGGCGTGGGCGTCATCACCCCTGACGAGGCGCTCGCACTCGGTGCCACCGGACCCGTCCTGCGCTCCACCGGTGTCGCCTGGGACCTTCGCCGCGACCTGCCATACCTGCACTACGACGAGGTCGATTTCGACGTCATCGTCGGCTCGTACGGCGACGCGTTCGACCGGTACGCGATCCGCCTCAACGAGGTCCGCGAGTCGATGAAGATCGTGCGCCAGATCCTCGACCGGATGCCCCAGGGCGACTACCGCGTCCAGAACAAGAAGGTCACGCCGCCGCCGCGGGCGCGCATCGACGAGTCGATGGAGGCGCTCATCCACCACTTCAAGATCTTCACCGAGGGCTTCAAGGTGCCCGCCGGCGAGGTGTACGTCGGCATCGAGTCGCCGCGTGGCGAACTGGGTTGCTACATCGCCTCCGACGGGTCGGCCACGCCGTACCGCATGCACATGCGCGCGCCCAGCTTCGCCCACGTCCAGTGCCTGCCGCACATGATGCGCGGCGGCCTGGTGGCCGATGCGGTCGCCGTGATCTCCTCGGTCGACCCCGTCCTCGGAGACGTCGATCGCTGATGTCGAGACTCACCGATGCCAACGTGGCGCTTGCCCGCGAGATCATCGCCCGCTACCCGCGGCCGAAGTCGGCGCTGATCCCGCTCGTGCACCTGTCGCAGGAACAGAACGGGTACGTCACCGAGGAAGCGATGCGTCACGTCGCCGAGCTGGTCTCCACCGACCAGGTCACGGTCACCCCGGCCGAGGTGCTGGGCACCGCCTCGTTCTACGAGATGTTCCGGTTCGAGCCCACCGGCAAGTTCCTCGTCAACATCTGCGGCACGCTGTCGTGCGCGCTGATGGGCGCCGAGGAACTGATGCACCACGCCGAACACAAACTCGGCATCAAGGCCGGCTCCACCACCGCCGACGGCATGTTCACGCTCCAGCACGCCGAGTGCCAGGCGGCCTGCACCGAGGCCCCGTGCCTCCAGGTGAACTACCGCCACCAGTACCGGGTCACCCCCGACGAACTCGACACGCTGCTCGACGAACTGCGCGCCGGCCGGCTCGACGGCGACATCCCGCCGCACGGCACGCTCGGCCGAGTGCGCCAGTCGATCCCCACCGACAAGGCCGTCGGCGCCGTCCCGCCCGAGGACGTCACCGAGGCCCCCGCCTGGATCGAGGTGACGCAGTAGTGGCCGTGGTTTCCCCTTACCCCTGGGCGCCGGGGTACTACGACGACGGTGACCGGCCGCAGATCGTCACGTCGCGGTTCAAGTACGACGACTCGTACACGCTCGACCGCTACCACGCCACCGGTGGGTACGAGGGGCTGCGCAAGGCGCTGACGATGACCCCGGCCGACGTGGCCGACGAGGTCAAGAAGTCGACCCTGCTGGGCCGTGGCGGTGCCGGGTTCCCGGCCGGCACCAAGTGGGGCTTCACGCCCGCAGGCGTGTGGCCGCGCTACTTGGTCGTGAACGGCGACGAGTCCGAGCCAGGCACCTACAAGGACCGCCTGCTGATGGAGCTCGATCCGCACCAGCTGATCGAAGGCTGCCTGATCGCCTGCTACGCGGCCGGGTTGAGCCAGTGCTTCCTGTACGTGCGCGGCGAGATGGCACTTGCCCACGAGCGCATCGCCACCGCCCTCAACGAGGCGTACGCGGCGGGCTACGTCGGCAAGAACATCCTCGGCACGAACTTCTCCGTCGATGTCGTGTTCCACTGGGGCGCGGGCGCCTACGTGGTGGGCGAAGAGACCGCCCTGATCGAATCGCTCGAAGGCGAGCGCGGCATGCCCCGGCTCAAGCCGCCGTACTTCCCGGCCGCGGTGGGCCTGTACGGCCAGCCCACCATCGTCAACAACGTCGAGACGCTGTCGAACCTGCCGTTCATCGCCCGCGAGGGGTCGGCCGCGTTCACCGCGGTCGGCACCGAGACGTCGCCGGGCACGCGCATGATCGCCGTGTCGGGCCACGTCGCCCGCCCCGGCGTGTACGAGATCGTCAACGGCTCGACCACGTTCCGCGACCTGATCTACGGCGACGAGTTCTGCCAGGGCATTCGTAACGGGCGCGAGCTCAAGGCGTTCGTGCCGGGTGGTGGGTCGGCGCCGTGGTGGCTGCCCGATCAGCTCGACATCCCGTTCGAAGGGCGTGCCGCGGGCGCCGCCGGCTCGATGCTCGGCTCGGGCGCGGTGATGGTGATGGACGACACCACCGACATCCCGGCGATGGCGCTGACGCTGGTGAAGTTCTACGCCCACGAGTCGTGCGGCAAGTGCGTGCCGTGTCGTGAGGGCGGCACCTGGCTGTACCGCATCGTCGAACGGATCGTCGCCGGCGAAGGCACCGACGAAGACCTGGCGACCATTCTCGAAGTCGGCGAGTCGATCTGCCCCGGCGAGATGCCGCACGCGTCCAGCGCCCGTCTGGGCCTCGACGCCGTGCCGTTCCCGTACAAGATGACCACGATCTGCTTCGTCGGGCCGAGCGCCTACGTGCCGATCCACTCGGCGCTGACCCTGTTCCCCGAAGACTTCGCGGCGAGGGTCACCAAGCGCGAAGTCCGCGCCAAGATCCCCGTCCTCGCAGTAGCCGCCGACTGACACCCGGGCGGTCTGCGCAACGATCCGGGCAAACCTTGGTGAGCCTGGTCGCGTCAGAATGGGGGGATGGTGGGGAAGATCTCGTATGCGCGGCGGCTGGTGGAGCTGGCGGCTGCCGAACCTGATGCTCCGGCGGTGACCGCCGGTGACGCGCGGCGAACTCGATGCCCGTGCCAACCAGCTCGGGCACGATCTGCTCGCGCGTGGTGCGGGGGTCGGCGACTTCGTCACGATCGCCTTGCCGAACTCGGTCGACTGGTTCGTCGCCTACGTCGCCTGCTGGAAGATCGGGGCGATTCCCCAACAGGTGTCGTCGCGGCTGCCGCGCCGCGAACTCGCCGAGATCGTGGCCCTGGCGCAACCGAAGGTGGTGCTCGGTGCCGAACCGGGCACGCTCGACACCAGCGCCGACTGCCTGCCCGTGGGGTACCGGCCGAGCGCCGACGTCACCACCGGACCGCTACCCGATGCGGTGTCGCCGGCCTGGAAAGCGCCCTCGTCGGGCGGGTCGACGGGGCGCCCGAAGCTGATCGTGACGAGCGACCCGTCGCTGATCGATGTCGAGCCTGCGTCACGGTTCGGCAACCGGCCCGGCGGCTGCCTGGTGATGCCCGGGCCGCTGTACCACAACGGCCCGGCGATGTGGTCGTGCGACGCGCTCTTGCAAGGCGGCCACGTGGTGACGATGGCCCGCTTCGACGCCGAGGGCACACTCGCCGCGGTCGCCGAACACCGAGCCGACGTGCTCTACCTGGTGCCGACGATGATGCGGCGCATCCTGCACCTCGACGACGCCACCCGGCTCGGCTACGACCTGTCGTCGCTGCGCCTGGTGTGGCACCTTGCCGAGCCGTGCCCGATCTGGCTCAAGCAGGCCTGGATCGACTGGCTCGGTGCCGAGCGGATCATCGAGCTGTACGCCGGCACCGAGGCTCAAGCCGTCACGATCATCACCGGGCCGGAATGGCTCGAACACCCTGGCTCGGTGGGCCGGCCGAGCGGCGGCGAGTTCATGGTCACCGACGACGACGGCAACCCGTTGCCGGCCGGCGAGCAGGGCGAGATCTGGATGCGCCCGAGCGACGGCTTGCCGACGTACCGGTACGTGGGCGCCGAGTCGCGCCAGCTCGGCGACGGCTGGGAGTCGCTCGGCGACGTCGGCTGGTTCGACGCCGACGGGTACCTCTTCCTGGGCGACCGCAAGCTCGACATGATCCTGGTCGGCGGTGCCAACATCTACCCCGCCGAGGTCGAGGGCGCGCTCGGCGAGCACCCGGGCGTGCGGTCGGTGGCCGTGATCGGGCTGCCCGACGACGACAAGGGCAACCGCATCCACGCGATCGTCCAGGCCGACCCGGCCGCCGTCACCGCCGACGATCTGCGGACGTTCCTCGCCGATCGGCTGACGTCGTACAAGATCCCGCGCACCTGGGAGTTCGTCGAGACCCCGCTGCGCGACGACGCCGGCAAGGTGCGCCGCTCCGCCCTCCGAGCCGACCGCCTGCCCACCACCTGACGCGAGCTTTGCCGCTGGCGCGATGTGTGCGGCTACGCTCGGGCGCGATGTCGGCCAGCCCGCGAACGTCCAGCTTGCGCCCTGCCGTCATTTCCGGAACCCATCGCTTGCAGGCCTGATCGGGGCCCCCACCACCGACCGGCCGAGGACTCATCCGTGACCGACACAGCCACCGAAGCCAACGCGGACGACGCGCCACCTCCTGAGGTCGCGCCCGACCCGAACGCGGTCGCGATCACCGTCAACGGGCGCGCCGTCACGGCCCGCAAGGGCGACCTGGTGATCGCCGCCGCCGAGGCGGCCGGCGAGTACATCCCCCGGTTCTGCTACCACCCGCGCATGTCGTCGGTGGGCATGTGCCGCCAGTGCCTGGTCGAGATCGACACGGGCCGCGGGCCGGCACTCCAGCCGTCGTGCATGATCACGGTCGCCCCCGACATGGCGGTCACCACCGACTCGCCGATCGCGCTGCGGGCACAGGAGGGCATCCTCGAACTGCTGCTGGCGAACCACCCGCTCGACTGCCCGGTGTGCGACAAGGGCGGCGAGTGCCCGCTCCAGGACCAGGCCTACAGCCACGGCCCGGGCGAGAGCCGCTTCGTCGAGCAGAAGCGGCACTACGAGAAGCCGATCCCGATCAGCGACCACATCCTGCTCGACCGCGAGCGCTGCATCCTGTGCGACCGTTGCACGCGCTTCGCCGACGAGGTGGCCGGCGACAAGCTGATCCACTTCATCGACCGTGGCAACGCCACCCAGGTCAACACGTTCCCCGACGAGCCGTTCGCGTCGTACTACTCGGGCAACATCTCGCAGATCTGCCCGGTCGGCGCGCTGACCGCCAAGCCCTATCGGTTCAAGGCCCGCCCGTGGGACCTCCAAGAGGTCACCTCGACGTGCACCGGGTGCTCGGTCGGGTGCCGCATCTCGGTGCACTCCAGCCGCGACGAACTGCTGCGCGTGCAGGGCGTCGACGTCGAGTCGGTCAACCACGGCTGGCTGTGCGACCGCGGCCGGTTCTCGTTCCAGCACGTCGACAACCCGGCCCGGCTCGCCACGCCGGTGGTGCGCGGCGCCGACGGCGCGACCAGCGAGCTGCCCTGGAACTCGGCGCTGGGCATCGCCCAGGAACTGTTCGAGCACGCGCTCGACGTCGGTGGTGCACGTTCGATCGGCATCATCGGTGGCGCCCGCCTCACGAACGAGTCGGCGTACGCGTGGGCCCAGTTGGCCGATGCGCTCGGCATCGAACGCCGCGACGCGCAGCTCGGCGACGGCCTGCCGCCGGAACTGCTGAACCTGCCCCGGGCCACCATCAACGACGCCGCCTCGGCCGCCACCGTGATCGTCGTCGGGCCCGACCTCAAGGAGGAGCTGGCGGTCCTGTACCTGCGCCTGCGCGGGGCCGTCGTCAACGGCTACCAGGGCCACCGGCCCAAGCTGATTGAGGTCGCGCCCAAGCACACCGGGCTCACCAAGTACGCGTGGCGGTCGGTGCAGCCGCGGCCCGGCACCGTCGCCGACATCGCCGACCTGCTCGCCGACGACGCGGTCGCCGCCCAGCTCGCCAGCGGCCCCGTGGTGGTCGTCGCCGGGCGTGGCAACCTGGCCGCCTCGGACGGCGCCGCGCTGGCGGCCGTGCAAGCGGTGCTGGCCGCGCTGCCCGCCGAGTCGGACGTCAAGGTGCTTCCGGCGCTGCGCCGCGGCAACGTCGTCGGTGCGCTCCAGCTCGGCCTGGCGCCCGCCACCCCCGAGCAGTCCACGCTGGCCACCTTGCAGGCGGCGGCCGACGGCAAGCTGGAACTGCTTGTGCTGCTGGGCGCCGACCCGCTCAGCGACTGCCCCGACGGCGACCTCGCCTGGCGCGGCCTCACCGGCGCGCGCCGGGTCATCGCCCTCGACACGTTTCTCACGGCCTCGTCGAAGCAGGCCGACCTGGTGCTGCCGGTCGCCGGGTTCGCCGAGCAGGCGGGCACCACCACCAACCTCGAGGGCCGCGTCACCACCGTCGCCGCAGCTGTCACCGCGCACGCCACGGTGCGGCCCGACTGGATGATCGCCGCCGACTTGGCCGAGCGCCTCGGCCACCCGCTCGGCTATCGCTCGGCCGCCGACATCACCGTCGCGATCGCCGCCGCCGTGCCCGCCTACGCAGCCCTTGCCGGTGGGCTCGACGACGAGGGCGCGCTCGCCGTGCGCGGCGACGTGGGCCGGGGCACTCTGCCCGAGCCGACGGCCCCGGTGGCGGCCCCGAACAGCTACGACTACCGCTTGGTGGTCAGCCGCAAGCTGTACGACAAGGCCGTCTCGACGCAGATGTCGCCGGCGCTCGCGGCGCTGCCGATCGGCGCCGGGGCTCATGTGCACCCGCTCGACCTCGACAAGGTCGGCGTCGCCGCCGGTACCGACGTCAATGTCGTCAGCTCGGAAGGTTCCGTGGTGCTGCCGCTGGTGGCTGACCCGAGCGTGCCCCGCGGGGTGTTGTGGGCGCCGTTCAACCAACCCGGCAACGACATTGCCGCGGTCTTGTCGAACACGGCCCTGGTCACCGACGTGCGCATCGAGAGGCTCGCATGAGCGCGCTGTTGGCGATCGATCCGCTGCTCAACGCCGGCGAGTGGGGCCCGAAGGTCCTGGCCATCATCTTGCTCAAGGTCATCGCGATCTTCGCGCTCGGGCTGGTCGGCACGATGTTCATGGTGTGGTTCGAGCGCAAGGTTGTGTCGGGCATGCACAACCGGATCGGGCCCAACAAGGCCGGTCCGTTCGGCATCCTGCAGACCCTCGCCGACGGCACCAAGTTGTTCATGAAGGAGACCCTCCTTCCCGACAAGGCCGACAAGTTCGTGTTCCGCCTGGCACCGTTCTTGTCGTTCCTGCCGGCGTTCCTGATCTGGTCGGTGATCCCGCTCGGCGGCGACTTCAACGGCCACGACGGCACCGTCACCTGGTTCGGCCACACCACCCGGGTGCAGCTGATCGACCCGCCGGTCGGCATCCTCGTGGTGCTCGCGCTCAGCTCGATCGCGGTGTACGGCATCATGCTCGCCGGGTGGGCGTCGGGGTCGAAGTACCCGCTGCTCGGCGCCGTGCGGGCCTCGGCGCAGATGATCTCGTACGAGGCCGCGCTCGGGCTCAGCCTGGCCGCCGTGTTGCTGTTCAGCGGCTCGCTGTCCACGTCGAACATCGTGCTCGGTCAGGCCAAGCTGCTCGACTGGAACATCGTCGCCACCGGGTTCGTACCGTTCGCAATCTTCCTGATCGCGATGACCGCCGAGCTCAACCGGCCGCCGTTCGACCTCGTCGAGGCCGAGCAGGAACTGGTGGGCGGCTTCAACACCGAGTATTCGTCGATCCAGTTCGCGCTGTTCTTCCTGGCCGAGTTCATGAGCGTCATCACCATGTCGGGTGTGCTCGTCACGCTGTTCCTCGGCGGCCCGCAGCCGCTGCGCATCGGCGACGTCGACATCTTCGACTGGGCGGGGGCGTTCGGCGGCACGTTCTGGATGATCGTCAAGGTGCTCGCCTTCCTCTACGTGTACGTATGGATCCGGGCGACGCTGCCGCGGCTGCGCTACGACCAGCTGATGGACTTCGGCTGGAAGCTGCTGATCCCGGTCGCGCTCGGCTGGTTCCTCGTGCTGGCCGCGCTGCAGGTCGGCCGCGACAAGGACTGGAACGTGGTAGCCGTGATCGCTGCCTGCCTGGGTGTGCTGCTGGTCGCCTACGTGCTGTTCACCGCGGCGCTCAACGTCGCCCGCAAGAACCGCGATGCTCAAGGAGCGGCGTACTGATGCTTGGTTTCGACAGGCTCAACCGGCGCGGGGGCGCGTACTGATGGGGTATCTCGAAGGGTTCGGGGTGGTGATTCGTCAGCACCGCCTGTTCGGTGGCAAGCGCGTCACCACCGAGTACTCAGGCGGGCGCTATGCCCGCAAGCAAGGTCGCGCCAACGACCCCACGGTGAGCGACGACCAGAAAACGCCCAAGCCCGAACGCCTGCACGGCCGCCACGTCCTCAACCGCTACGAGGACGGCATGGAGAAGTGCATCGGGTGCGAGCTGTGCGCGGGCGTGTGTCCGGCCAAGTGCATCTACGTGCGCGGGGCCGACAACGACCCGCTCGACCCCACGTCGCCGGGCGAGCGCTACGGCTTCGTCTACGAGATCAACTACCTGCGCTGCATCCACTGCGACCTGTGCGTCGAGGCCTGCCCCACCGAGGCGATCACCGAGTCGAAGCTGTTCGAATTCAGCTTCACGAACCGCCAGGACGCGATCTATACGAAGACCGAGTTGGTGGTCGACGACGCCGGCAAGCCCCAGCAACTGCCGTGGGAGGACTGGCGCGACGGCGACGAGCTGCTGACGTCGGGCTGGATGCGCGCCACGTCGCCGTCGGGCGACGCAATGTTCCGTGGTGTCGTCGGCTGGAGCAGCGAACTCGGCCACGGCGAGCGCGCCCCCGAGGCCGCACAAGACGAGGCCGACCGCTGATGGAACTGCTCGTGTTCGTGCTCGCCTCGGTGATGGTGATCGCCGGCGGGCTGGGCGTCGTGCTGCGGTCGCACCCGGTGCACGCCGCGCTGTCGCTGGTGCTCACCCTGTTCGGCGTCGCCGTCCACTTCGTGGCGATGGAGGCCCACTTCCTCGCGGCGGTACAGGTCATCGTCTACGCCGGGGCGATCGTGGTGCTGTTCCTGTTCGTCATCATGCTGCTCGGCGTCGACCGGGCCGACAACATCACCATCGAGCCGTTCCCCATCCAACGGCCTCTCGCGGCGGTCGTCGGGGTGGGGGTCACCGGGCTGATCATCGCCGCCGTCGTGCGCGCCCGCGACACCATCGCCTCGGGCCCACCGCTCGAGGCCGACGGCGATCGCAACATTCAGCAGATCGCCACCAGCCTGTTCGGCGACTACGTGTTCGCGCTCGAGTTCACGTCGGTGTTGCTGATCGTCGCCGTCACCGGAACGGTGCTGCTGACGCGCAAGGCGTCGACAGGCTCAACCACCGACACAGCGCCCGACAAGGTGGACCCATGAGCCCGGTGCTCGCTGCGGTGGTGCCCACCACCGCCTACTACCTGATCCTCAGCGCGGTGCTGTTCGGCATCGGCGCGACCGGCCTGTTGGTACGCCGCAACCCGCTGATCATGTTCATGTGCATCGAGCTGATGCTCAACGCCGTCAACATCACGTTCGTCGCCTTCGCCACCCGGTTCGGCGACATCTCGGGGCAGACCGCGGTGTTCTTCGTGATGGTGGTCGCCGCCGCCGAGGTCGTAGTGGGCCTGGGCATCATCATCTCGATCCTGCGCCGCCGGCCCGGCGCCACCGCCGACGACCTCGCGGAACTGAAGGGATAGGCGCCGATGCTCGATGTGATCTGGCTGATCCCCGCGTTCCCGCTCGCCGGGTTCCTCCTCATCTTGCTGTTCGGGCGCAAGCTCGGCGAGCCGCGCTCGGGCTACCTGGCAGCCGCGATGGTGCTGGCGTCGTTCGTCGTCGCGGTCGGCGCGTTCTTCGACCTGCTGTCGATCGACGACGAGCACGATCGTCACCACGTCGAGACGTTGTTCTCGTGGGTGCCGGTCGACGCGCTCCAGATCGACATGGCGTTCCTCGCCGACCCGCTGTCGATCACGATGTGCCTGTTCGTCACGGGCATCGGCTTCCTGATCCACCTGTTCGCGATCGGCTACATGCACGGCGACCCGCGGTTCTCGAAGTTCTTCCTCTACCTGAACCTGTTCGTGCTGTCGATGACGCTGTTGGTGCTCGGCGAGAACCTGCTCGTCACGTTCCTCGGTTGGGAAGGCGTGGGCACCTGCTCGTACTTCCTGATCTCGTTCTGGCACGAGCGCGACTCGGCGGCCACCGCCGGCAAGAAGGCGTTCGTCACCAACCGGATCGGTGACTGGGGCTTCATGATCGCCATGTTCCTCGGCTTCGCCCACGTCGGCTCGGTGAGCTACGGCGCTCTGAACGGCGCCGCCGAGGGCGGCGGACTGTCCACCCGGACGGCCACGCTGATCGCCCTGTTCCTGTTCGTCGGCGCGGTCGGCAAGTCGGCTCAGCTGCCCTTGTACTTGTGGCTGCCCGACGCGATGGAAGGCCCCACACCGGTGTCGGCGTTGATCCACGCGGCCACGATGGTGACCGCCGGCGTGTTCCTGATGACCCGCATGAACCCGATGCTGGCGGCGGCTGCGCCCGAGGTGTCGCAGGTGATCGCCTGGGTCGGCGTGCTGACGGCGCTGTTCGCAGCCACGGTGGCGGTCGCCCAGACCGACATCAAGAAGGTGCTGGCCTACTCGACGGTGTCGCAGCTCGGCTACATGTTCTTGGCCGTCGGCTCGGGCGCGTTCGTCGCCGCGATCTTCCACATGGTCACGCACGCGTTCTTCAAGGCGCTGATGTTCCTCGGCTCGGGTTCGGTCATCCACGGGATGCACCACGAGCAGGACATGCGCAAGATGGGTGCGCTGCGCAAGGTGATGCCCATCACCGCCATCACGTTCCTGATCGGCTGGTTGGCGATCGCCGGGGTGCCGCCGTTCGCCGGGTTCTGGTCGAAGGACGAGATCCTGCTGTTCACGCTGGCCGAGCGCGGCCCGGTGCTGTACGTGCTCGGCCTGGTCACGGCGATCCTCACCGCGTTCTACATGACCCGCCAGATCATCATGGTGTTCTTCGGCGAGGCCCGCTGGACCAGCCACGCCAACGCCGACGAGGCAGCCCCCGAAGACGTCGCCTCCGACGATCACCACGTGTCGACCGCACACGGCGAGTTCAAGCCGCACGAGTCGCCGGTGATCATGCTGTTCCCGCTGGTGGTCCTGGCCGGGTTGTCGATCGTGGGCGGGGTGATCCAGCTGCCGTCGTTCGGCTTCATCCCGCACGACTGGCAACACAAGCTCGAATCGTGGCTGCACCCCGTGGTGGCCGCCGGCGAGGCGCACATCACCGGCTCGTCGGCCTACGAGAACAAGGGCCTGCTCGCACTCCTGGCGATCGCCTGCGCGCTGGTGGGCATCGCCATCGCGATCGCGATCTACGTCCGCAAGGTCGCCAAGCCGGTCGAGCCCGAACTGCTGGCCAACGGCTGGTACTACGACCGGGCGGTCAGCGACTTCATGGGCGGCCCCGGCCGCAAGGCGTTCGAGGCGTTCGCCTGGTTCGACCGCACCGTCGTCGACGGGGCCGTCAACGGGGCCGCCAAGCTGGTGAAGGCCGGCGCCGGCGGCGTGCGCACGGCGCAGTCCGGCAACGTCCGTAACTACGCCGGGATCGTCGGAGTTGGTGTCGTGTTGTTGCTGGTGTGGTTCGTGATCGGCCGGGGGTTCTTCTGATGCTGGCCGCGACGACCTCGGCACTCGGCTTCCCGATCCTGTCGATCCTGATCTTCCTGCCGGCCGCCGGCGCGCTCGCGGTCACGCTGCTGTCGAAGCGGCGGCCCGAGTTCGTGAAGCTCGCCGCAGTGATCTCGTCGGTGGCCACCGGGGCGATGTCGATCTGGCTGCTCACCGAGTTCGACCAGCATGACGCGGGGTTCCAGTTCGTATCGCAGCACCCGTGGATCGAGCGCTGGGGCATCGGCTGGCACCTCGGCGTCGACGGCATCTCGCTGTTCCTCGTGGTGCTCACCGGTGTGCTGTTCCCGCTGGCGATCTTGGGCATCGACCCGCACAACGAAGATCCGGCCCAGGACAAGCCGTACTTCGCCTGGCTGCTGCTGTTGGAGGCCGGGGTGATGGGGTCGTTCCTGTCGCTCGACCTGTTCTTGTTCTTCGTGATGTTCGAGATCGTGCTCGTACCGATGTACTTCCTGATCGGCGGGTGGGGCTACGAGGGGCGTGTCTACGCGGCCACCAAGTTCTTCCTGTACACGATGACCGGGTCGGCGTTCATGCTCGTGTCGATCATCGCCACGGTGATGATCGCCAGCCGCCACGGTGTCGGCCACGTCACGTTCGACCTCGTCGAACTCGCCGAGCACGCCGATTTCGCGGCGTCGACCGGGCGTTGGTTGTTCTTCGGGTTCGCGGTCGCGTTTGCCGTCAAGGTGCCGATCTTCCCGCTCCACACGTGGCTTCCCGACGCCCATACCCAGGCGCCCACCGCCGGTTCGGTGGTGCTCGCCGGCGTGATGCTCAAGCTCGGTACGTACGGCCTGCTGAGGTTCGGCCTGTTCCTGTTCCCCGAGGCCGCCTACTGGAGCCGCTACCTGTGGTTGGGCCTGGCCGTCGTGGGCATCATCTACGGGGCCGTCGTCGCCACGATGCAGAAGGACCTCAAACGCCTCGTCGCCTACTCGTCGGTCGCCCACCTCGGCTTCATCGTGCTCGGCACGTTCGCCTTCACCAGCCAGGCGATCACCGGTTCGGTGATGCAGATGGTGAACCACGGCCTGTCGACCGGGGCCCTGTTCCTGCTGGTCGGCTGGATCTACGAGCGCCGCCACACCCGCCAGATCTCCGAGCTCAAGGGCATCCAGTCGGTTGCCCCGATCTTCGCCGCCGCGTTCATGATCGTCATGCTCAGTTCGATCGGCGTGCCCGGCCTGAACGGGTTCGTCGGCGAGTACCTGATCCTGATCGGTACGTTCCTCGCCGAGCCGTGGTACGCAGCGATCGCCGCCACCGGGGTGATCCTCGCCGCGCTGTACCTGCTGTGGGCGTACCAGCGGGTGTTCCACGGCGAGCCCGACGAGGCCAACCGCACGTTCCCCGAGCTCAAGCTCAAGGAAGCCGCCGTGCTGCTCCCCGTGATCGGTGTGATCGTGTTCACCGGCATCTACCCGAAGCCGATGCTCGAACGCATCGAGCCCGCGGTCGATGCCCTCATCGAGCACGTCGAAACCAAGGCCGGCGTGAAGGTGGCCCGGCCCGAGGTGGTCGCCACCGGCTCGACCTCCGAAGGTGAGCAGGAGGCCCACCCGTGATCGCCCAGGAACTGTTCGTTGCTCCGAGCGTCGAGTTCTGGCACCTGTCGCCGATCATCGCGCTCGTGGCCGGGGCGCTGTTCCTCATGGTCGCCGGGGCGCTCACACCCACCTGGCCGCGCGGCCTGTACGCGCTCGCCACCGCGGCCACCACGGTGGTCGCGGGGGTGTTCGCCGCGCTCCAGTGGGGCACGCTCGGTGACGAAGCACCGTCCACGCTCGTCGGCGGGGCACTCGCGTTCGACCGGCTCACCCAGTTCCTCACGCTCACGATCTGCGCGGCCACACTGCTGGTCGCGCTCGTCACCGCCGACGAACTGCACCGCGCCGGGAAAGACGCCCCCGAGGTGTACGCACTGCTGCTCACCGCCGCCACCGGGGCGGTCGTGATGGCCTCGGCCAACGACCTGATCGTGCTGTTTCTCGGCCTCGAAACCCTGTCGCTGGCGCTCTACGTGCTGGCCGCGTCCGACCGCGAGCGGCCCGCCAGCCAGGAAGCGGGCATCAAGTACTTCGTACTCGGCGGGTTCGCGTCGGCGTTCCTGCTGTACGGCATCGCGCTCGTCTACGGCGGGACGCGCTCCACGAACATCAGCGCGATCGTCGAGTCGTTCCGGACCGAGCTCGTGCTCGAAGGCAAGGACGTGCTCGTGCTGGCCGGCATCGCGATGCTGCTCGTCGGGCTGGGCTTCAAGGTCGCCGCCGTGCCGTTCCACGTGTGGACCCCCGACGTCTACCAGGGCGCTCCCACGAACATCACCGCCTTCATGGCGTCGGTCGGCAAGGTGGCTGCGTTCGCGGCGATGCTGCGGGTGCTCGTGATCGCCCTGCCGTTCCAGCGCGACGACTGGCGTCCGGCGATCTGGGTGCTCGCCGTGCTGTCGCTGCTGGTCGGGTCGCTGCTGGCGGTGGTGCAGACCGACGTCAAGCGGATGCTCGCCTACTCGTCGATCAGCCACGCCGGGTTCATCCTCGTCGGCATCGAGGCGGCCGGGCATCACGCCGGCGAGTACGGCGCGCTCGGCGACGGCATGGCCTCGGTGGCCACCTACGTCGCCGTGTACTCGGTGCTGACGATCGGCTCGTTCGCGGTGGTGTCGCTCGTGGCCCGGGCGAACGGTGGCGACACGTCGCTCGACGCGTTCAAGGGCTTCGCCAAGCGGCGCCCCTCGGTGGCCCTCGCGCTCACCGTGTTCCTGCTCGCCCAGGCCGGTGTTCCGCTGACCGCCGGGTTCGTCGCCAAGTGGGGCGTGATTCAGGCCGCGGTCGAGGAGCAGAGCTACGCGATCGCGATCATCGCCATGTTGTCGGCCGTGATCGCAGCGTTCTTGTACCTGCGGATCATGGTCTCGATGTGGCTCGAGGGCGATGCCGGCGACGTCACGGCACGCGAGCCGCTGCCGCCGTACACGGCGATGGCGGTGTTCCTCGCGGCGGCGTTCACGCTGGCGATCGGCGTGTGGCCCGACTGGCTGCTCGACGCCGCCGACCACGTCGCCCGCTACGCCCGCTGACGCACCCGCGCCTGTCCCGACGACGGTCGAGCCAACCATCCGGTGGTTGAGCCGGTCGTCACCACCAGGCCCTGCGCACTCGGTGGTTTCGACAGGCTCAACCACCTGGTAACTCCGAATTCGTGCTGAATCCGGGCATCGCCGTAGTGCGGTTCGGACGGTTCCTCATACCTGGCCACCGGCCAGGGAGGAACCATGGACGGAACTCGCACGACGGATCGTGCCTGGCTGGTCGCGCCCTGCGCGGTGGCCTTGGCGGTGCTCGCCCTACCCGCCTGGGTGGTGGCGCAAGAGCCCTCTGCCCCAGCGGTCGTGGAGGCCGACACGACCGTGTTCACCGTACCCGGCGGGCTGATCGGCCACGCCGAGCCGGTGCCCGACGTGCCCCCACCACCGTCCGGGTTGCAGGCTCTGCGCACGCAGGCGACCGACACCCCGGCGGTGACGACGGTGCCAGCGTGGTCGTCGCGGCCGGGTGCGACCCACACGATCTACCTCGACTTCGACGGGCACCGGCTCGACCGTGGCGCGTGGGTGGCCTTCAACCTCGGTCAGCCCGTGATTGCCCCACCGTTCGACCGTGACGGGCAGCCCGGCACGTTCAACGCCGCCGAGCAGCAGGCGATCCGCGTGGTGTGGGAGGTGGTCGCCGAGGACTACGCGCCGTTCGACGTCAATGTCACCACGGTCGACCCCGGCATCTCCCGGCTGGTGGGCCGTAGCGCGGGTGGCGACCGCTGGGGCACGCGCGTCGTCGTGACCGACGGCTGGACCGGGGCGTCGGCCGGGCTGGCGCTGGTGGGCACGTTCGGGCGTGGCGACCAAGCCCCCGGCGGCGGAGCGTGGACCGACCTGCCGGTGTGGGTGTTCGCCGACCGGCTCTATCACGACCCCGGCTACATCGGCTTGGCCGCCAGCCACGAGACCGGCCACGCGCTCGGGCTGCATCACGACGGGCGCTCTCCGGTGCTGCACTGCGCGTCACCCGAGTACTACTGCGGGCACGCGCGCCCCGCGGCCACGTGGGCACCGATCATGGGAGCCGGCTACGGCCGGACGTATACGCAGTGGTCGCGTGGTGACTACCCGGGGGCGACCAACCACGAGGACGACGTGGCGATCATCGCCGACGTACTCGGCCTGGCCGCCGACGACCACGGCGACACGGCGGCCACGGCGACGCCGATCGGCGCCCGCACCAACCTGGTCGCGATGGCTGGCTTCGGCGACGTCGACCAGTTCGAGGTGTCGGTCGGAACCGGCCGTTTGCAGGTCGCGTTGGGGCCGGCGAACACGACCGCCGGCGTGTCGAACCTGTACGCCCGGCTCGACGTGTACGACGCGCGCGGCGCCCGCGTGGCGGGGGCGGCGCCGGTCGCACCACCGGGGTGGAGCGCCTCACTCGACGTCGAGGTCGCGGCCGGGCAGTACCGGCTGGTCGTGACGCCGGTGGGCTACCGCACCGCCGAGGACGGGTTCACGTCCTACGGTTCGGCCGGTCGCTACCGGTTGGCGGTCACCGGGGTGACCACCGGGGCGCCGGTAGCGAGCCCCGGCCCCACCCAGGGTGGGCCGGACGCGCCGTCCGCCGAGCCGTCGGGCATCGTGCCGATCACCCCGCTGCGGGTACTCGACACGCGAGCCGACAGCGACCCGTCGCGGCTGGAAGCCGGGGGAGTGGTGCGGGTCGATCTGGCCACCGCACTCGGCACCACCGCTGCCGCGGCGGTGCTCAACATCACTGCGGTCGACCCCGCCGACGCCGGCTACCTCTCGGCCGTCCCGTGTGGCGTCGACCGGCCGACCACGTCCTCGGTGAACTACGCCGCCCACCAGACGGTGGCGAACACCACGATTGCCACGCTCGGCGCCGACGGGAGCGTCTGCGTGTTCAGCCGGGCGGCCACCCACGTGGTGGTCGACGTGACGGGCTGGCTGCACCCATCGGCCGCCGGCGGCCTGACGCCGGTCGCGCCGCAGCGGCTGGCCGACACCCGCGCGACGGGGAGGTTGGCCGGTGGAGCAGTGCTCGAAGTCGACGTACCCGACGACGCCCCCCCGGGCATCAGCGGGATGGCGGTGAACCTCACCGCTGCGAATCCTGACGCCGCCGGCCACCTGACGGCCTATCCGTGCGAGGCGCCGCGTCCGGCGACGTCGAGCGTGAACTACCTCGCCGGCGAGGTGCGTGCCAACAATGCGATCGTGGCGACCCCCGGCGGCCGCTTGTGCGTGTACACGCACACGGCGACCGACGTGATCGTCGACCTCAGCGCCTACGTGACGTCGGGTGGCCTGCGTTTCCAGCCGACGACACCGGTTCGGATCGGTGATACCCGAACCGAGCCAGCCGGGCCCCTCGGGGCGGGTCACGCGCGCGCGTTCGCGGTGCCCGCCGCGCCTGGTGGGGTTCCGCGCGCAGCGTCGCTCAACCTGGTGGCGGTCGACCACACCGAGGCGGGATACCTGACGGCGTACGACTGTGGTGCGGTGCCGCACACGTCGACGCTCAACCAGGCCGCCGGCGAAGTGGTTGCCAACGGGGCAGTGGTCGGCATCGGCCGGGGTGGCACGTTCTGCGTGCGCACGCTCCGCGGTGGAAACGTGGTCGCCGACCTCGCCGGTTGGTGGGTCGACTGACCCTTCGCCGCGCTTTGGTGGCCTGCTGTCAGGCCGCCGGTGCCGGGCCGGTCGACGCGCGGACGACCAGCTCGATCGGCAACTCGATCCGTGCCGGGCGTTCGTCGCCGTCGGTCGCGTCGAGCTGGTCGAGCAACAGGCCGGCCGCGATCCGGCCCTTGTCGAGCAGGGGCTGGCGCATCGTCGTCAACCCCGGCGACCACGCGCTCGCGCGGGGGATGTCGTCGTACCCGGCGACGCTGACCTGCCCCGGCACATCCACGCCCATCCGCTCGAACGCCTGGCAGGCACCGATCGCAAGCTGGTCGGTCATGCACAGCAGCGCGGTGATGTCGGGGTGGGCACGGTACACGTCGGTGGCGGCCGCCCGGCCGGCGTCGGTGGTCAGCTCGCCCGCTTCCCAGAGGGCACGCACGTCGACGCCCGGCCCGAGCCCGTCGAGGTACCCGGCATAGCGCTGCCGCGCCACCCGCAGCGGGGCGTCGGCGAGTTCGCCGGCCGTGACCGGCCTGCGGGTCGGGGTGTCGGTGAGGCGGTGGGCGAGAATCGCCACACGGGTGTGGCCGAGCCCGGCGATGTGGGCCGCCACCTGGCGTGCACCGTCACGATCGTCCACTCCCACGAACGCGCAGCGGTCGCCCGGGTCGGGTTCGTCGATCACCACCAGCGGAACGTCGCGCCGGTCGATCAACGCCTCGAACACCGGGTGCGTGTCGGCGATCGAGAACACGATGTAGCCGTCGACGGGGATGTTCAGCAGGCTGAGTTCGTCGGGCTCGGCGTCGCGGGGGACCGGCAGCAACGTCAGCCCGACGTGCGCGGCGGCGGTGGCTTCGGCAACGCCGCGCATGAACAGCGTGGTGTTGGGGTCGGAGAACACGAACCCGAGGTGGTCGGTGAACACCAGCCCGAGCGTGCCGACGCGGCCGGTGCGTAACAGGCGGCCGGCCGCGCTGGGCCCGCGGTAGCCGAGCCGCTCGGCGGCGTCCATGATCCGGTCGCGCAGCTCCTTGGTGAGCTGATCGGGGCGGCTGTAGGCGTTCGAGACGGTGGTCCGCGACACGCCGACCTCGTTGGCGATCGTCAGCAGCGTGACTCGCCTCCCGGGACGGTCGGGAGGTGGCGCGGGGTCGCCCATCGCTCCGACGCTAACCCGCGCCCGAGCCCGGTGGTTTCGACCGGTCGGGACCGTGGCCCTCGGTGGGACGTTCGCCCCCCTTCGGCCTCGGTGATCGCTTCGGTGCTAACAGCAGGACGTCTCGGTGGGCTTGGCGTCGACGGCGAGCGGTTCGGGCTCGCACCCGCCGTCCGGGCTGACCGAACAGGCCAGCTCGTCGGCATCGTCGAGCACGGTGTAGAACTCCCAGGCGTTGTCGGGGCCTTGCACCCAGGTCTTGTCCTGAACGGCGAAGCAGCACGACACGTTCTCCTGGATCTCCTGGTCGAACCCGTCGGCGGTGGCTCGCTGGATCGCCGCGGCAACCTCGTCGGGCGAGTCGACTTCGACGCCGATGTGGTTGAGCGTGCCGGGTGCGCCGTCGCCGGCGAACAGGATCAGCTTGAGCGGCGGATCGGCGATCGCGAAGTTGGCGTACCCGTCGCGGATCTTGGCCGGTTCGGTCTGGAACAGCTTGGTGTAGAACGCGATCGACTCGTCGAGGTCGGCGACGTTCAAGGCGACTTGGACTCGGGACATGGAGGGCTCCTTCGGAATGACTGCATCGACATCTGTCAATGGAGTCAGGGTGCCAGATGGATCGAAGATCGTCAATGGGCTATATCGAGATATTTCGATACAGTAGCCGTATGGCATCCACGGCGGCCACCGCGAAGCCCACCCTCGACCCGATCGCGTGCTGCGCCCCGGTGCGTGCCGACGTGCTCGACGAAACCCAGGCCGCTGCGCTGGCGACCGCGTTCGCGGCGCTGTCAGACCCGGTGCGTTTGCGGCTGCTGTCCCACGTGGCGTCGGCCGGCGGTGACGAGGTGTGCGCCTGCGACCTGGTCGACGTGTCCGGTCGTTCGCAGCCGACGGTGAGTCATCACATGAAGATTCTGTTCGAGGCCGGGCTGGTGTCGCGCGAGAAGCGCGGCCTGTGGGTCTGGTATCGGGTGGTCCCCGAGCGCCTCGACGCCCTCCGCGCCGTGCTCGCCTAACCCAAACCGGCGGGCGTGCCGGGTGCCGGGAGCGCCAGGTCGGGGACGAGCTTGGCGAGCAGGTCGCGGACGCGGCGGTCGATGTCGTCACGGATCGGGCGGACGGCATCGAGGGGTTGGCCGGCGGGGTCGCCGAGCGTCCAGTCGAGGTAGCGGGTGCCCGGGTAGTAGGGGCACTCGTCGCCGCAGCCCATCGTGATCACCACGTCGCTCGCTTGGACGGCGGCGTCGGTGAGCGACTTGGGGGTGGCGCCGAGCGCGTGCAGGTCGATCCCGAGCTCGTTCATCGCCTCGACGACGGTCGGGTTGATCGTGGCCGTGGGGGCGGTGCCGGCGGAGCGCACGACGACGCGGTCGCCGGCGTAGTGGGCGAGGAGGGCGGCCGCCATCTGTGAGCGGCCGGCGTTGTGGATGCAGACGAACAGCACTTCCGGGGTGGTGCCGTTGGAGGTGGTGGTGGGTTCGGTCATCAGGAGGTCTCCGTGGCGGGTGGGGGATAGAGGAACCGGATCAGGGTGAACGCGACCCCGGCGCCGACGAGCTGCATGACGATGAACATCGGCGCCGAGGCGGGTTCGATCCCGGCGAACGTGTCCGACAGCATGCGGGCGACGGTGACGGCCGGGTTGGCGAAGCTGGTCGACGACGTGAACCAGTAGGCGCCGCCGATCCACACGCCGACCGCGAACGGCACGGCGCCGGCGCGCCCCGAGCGGACGCAGCCGTGGATCACCAGCAGCAGCCCGATCGTGGCGACGACCTCGGACAGCCACAGCGCCCCGGACGAGCGCTGCCTGGTGGAGAACTCGATCGCCGGCAGCTCGAACATCAGGTTGGCGATCACCGCCCCGGCGCACGCCCCGATCGTCTGGGCGACCACGTACAGGCCGGCTTCGCGCGTGCTGATCGTGCCGAACAGCCGGTCGACGAGCGTAACGACCGGGTTGAAGTGCGCCCCCGACACCGCCCCGAACATCAGGATCAGACCGATCAGCGCCCCGGCCGTTGCGGCGGCGTTCTCGAGCAGTTGCAGGCCAAGGTCGTTCGGCGAGAGTCGGCTGGCCATGATGCCCGACCCGATCACGGCGATGATCAGGAACGCAGCCCCGATCGCTTCGGCGGTAAGCCGTCGTTCGAGCGAAACGCGCAGGATGCCGGTGCCGGTCTCCGGGGCGACGCTGAGGTCGGGGTCGACGCCGGTCATGCGGCGTGGAGTGAGCGGATGCGGGTGCGCAGTTCGTCGACGGTGCGGTCGAACGCATCGCGGGAGCCGTCCGGGACGGGGTCGGCGATCGACCAGTGCAGCCACTCGTCGGCCGGGTCGAGCTCTTCGTGGGCGCGGTCGCAGACCGTGACCACGATTGCCGGCCACTCGACCACGTCGTCGAGGTGCCGCGGTTCGGCGGCGCCCAGGTCGAGCCCGGCCCGCTTGGCGGCTGCCTTGGCCCCGGGGTGCACCGCCGGCGCAGGGTGGGTGCCGGCGCTGACGGCGGGCTCGCCGAACACGTCGGTCCACAATGCGGCGGCGAGTTGGGAGCGGGCCGAGTTGGCGGTGCAGACGAACAGCGCCGGCTGCGGGTCGGTCGGCAGCCGGAGGCCGAGTTCGTGGAGGGCCTCGATGAGCAGGTGCACGTAGCGGCGGCGGCCGTCGCCGCTGGAGCGACCGCGCACGATCAGCCCGACGGCTTCGAGCACGTCGAGATGATGGGCCAACAGGTTGGACGGGATGCCGACGAGGCGTTGCAGCTCGTGCGGAGACCGATCGGTGTTGGTCAGCCGGTCGACCACCGCCAGACGCACGGGGTCACCGAGCGCTGCGTGCCGGGCGGCGCGTCTCTCGAACGACAGCGGCGCGATCACGGCGTCATCTTGTCAGTCAACCAATATTGATACAACACAAATTGAGTAAATATTGAGCGAGACCACACCTCGCAACCACCCAACCGCGCGGCGGTACGCTCGGCGCCGGTGGAGCGCGGTGTGGGGTTGGCGTTGGCGGTGCCGGGGTTGGCCGTGGCCGCGGGCGTGCTGGTGTTCCTTGCGTGTGTACACCGCGGGCCGCGGTCGGAGGTGCTCGTGCTGGCACGGGTCGCGCTCTGGGCGGGTGTGCTGGCGTTGCTCGGAACGCTCGTCGAGGTCGCCGCGTTGGCCCGTCTCTACGACGACGGCTGGGCCGGTGTGCTGACCGACCGCGCGCCGGCCGCGCTGTTGCGGTTGGTCGGCACCGGGTTGGTGGTGGTCGGCCTGTTCGAAGTGCCCGAACTGCGCCCGGTGACGAACGGCTCGGTGCGCTGGTCGGCCGCCGGCCCGGGTGTGTTCGCCGCGGTGGGTGCGGCCGTGGGTCTGGCGTCGTTCCAGTTCGACGGCTACACGGTGACGCGCGGCCCACGTGTGCTGCACGCCGCGGCCAGTTTCGTCCACGTCGCCGCCGCCAGCGTGTGGGCGGGAGGCATCGTGGCGTTGCTGGTGGTGGTCGCGGTCCGTCGTCGGGCGGCCGCCGGCAACACCGGTGACGTGCGCGCGCTGACCCACACGCTCGGCCGGATCGCCCTGGCGGCACTCGTTGCCGTCGCCGCGGCCGGCACGGTGTTGGCCGTGCTGATCGTCGATCGGCCAGGCCAACTGGTCGACACGCCGTGGGGCCGGCGCCTCGCCGCCAAGCTCGTGCTCGTCATGGCTGCTGTGGGCGCCGGCGCCTACCACCACGTTCGTACCAGGTCCGGGGTGGACGGGTCGAGCGTGCGGCTGGATCGCGCGCTGACGATCGAGGCGGCGGCGCTGCTGGGAGTGCTCGTCGTCACCGCGTTGCTCGTCGGATCCTCCGCGATCTGACCTGGCGCGTACCTCGCGGGGCGGACGGGGGTTATCCCTACCGCGGATTCGGCGGGGTGCTCCAGTGCGGCCGACGCCGCCGGCGAGCACGCTGGAGGTATGACCACCGGAACGCCCGTCGCCGCTGGCGAGCGCGAGACTGCCCTCGTGTCCGATCTGCCACCACCCCCGCCGCCGCCCCCCGGCAGCGGGGGTCCGCACGGTGCCGCCACCGGCCCCAGCGTCACGCCGCCACCGAGCGAACCCCACTTCGACCTGCACGGCGAGTGGTCGTGGGAGCGAGTCGGCAACCTGGCCAAGCAGTGGTACTCGCCGCTCGCCGAACCGAACGTGTGGCTCAACGCCGCCTACCTCACCGCCTCGATGGTGCTCGCGTGGGTGTTCCTGATCGCCCTGCTCGTGTTCGGCTCGGTGGCCTTCGGCCTGCTGTTCATCTTCGTCGGTGTGTTCCTGGTCGGCGCGTTCTTCGCCACCGCGAGCGCGTTCGCCGATGTCAGCGTGGCGCTCAACCGGATGTGCGGCCGCGACATCGACCGGCGCCCGGTGCGCCCGCTGCGCGGTGTCGGGCCGCGTTCGGCGTTGCGGGCGGTGAGCGACCGCGAGCGCTGGCGGGTGGTGGGGTTCCTCGCCGCCAACACGCTCGTCGCCCAGCTCGCGTTCGCGATCGGCATCTTGCCGTTGTCGGTGGCGATGCAGTTCTTCTTCGGTGGCGGGCCGGTGAACTGGCTGCTCGGCGGGCCGCTGGTCGGTGTGCCGCTGGCGGCGCTGCTGATCGGGTTGTTCCCCCGCGTGGTGGTGCCGGTCGGCGACATGAAGGGCCGCTTCGACGCATGGTTTCTTGGCACCGACCGGCTGGCCGCGGCCGAGCAGCGCGTCAGCGCGCTGACCGGCCAGCGCGACGACATCCTCGACGCGGTGGCAGCCGAACGGCGCCGGATCGAACGCAATCTGCACGACGGCGTGCAACAGCAACTCGTGGCGATCGGCCTCGACCTGGGCATGGCCGAGACACACGTCGACACCAGCCCCGAGCGCGCTCGCGAGCTGATCGTCAGCGCCCGCGAAAAGGTGCAGGGCTCGATCGGCGAGCTGCGCCAGCTCGGCCGCGGTCTGCACCCCGCAATCCTCGAAGATCGCGGGATCGACGCCGCCTTGTCGGCGGTGGTAGCCGGGGCGCCGATTCCCGTCAGCGTCCACGTCGACGCCGACCTGCGCCTGTCCCGCGACGTCGAAGAGGCCGTGTACTTCCTCGCCAACGAGGCGATCGCCAACATCTTGAAGCACTCGCAGGCCACCGTCGCCTCGGTGCACGTCATGCGGGTGGGTCGCAACGTGCGCGTGATCGTCCACGACAACGGGGTGGGCGGTGCCTCCGTCGGAGGCGGTACCGGGGTCGGCGGCATGCGCGCCCGAGTCCGTGCGGTCGACGGTACGTTCACGGTCACGTCCCCCAAGGGTGGCCCCACCACCCTCGACGCCGAAATCCCGCTCTCATGAACGAAGCCGCTGTCACGAACAACACCGGTGTCCGTGTGATCGTCGCCGACGATTCCGTTCTGCTGCGCGACGGGGTCGTGCGCCTGCTCAACGACTCGGGGTTCGACGTCGTCGCCGCGGTCGGCGACGCGGCGGCGCTGCTCGACGCGGTGACCGACCACCAGCCCGACCTGTGCGTCGTCGACGTGCGCATGCCCCCGACGCACACCGACGAGGGCCTGCGGGCGGCGATCGAGATCCGCCGCCGGCACCCACAGATCGCCGTGCTCGTGCTGTCGCAGTACGTCGAAGAGCGCTACGCCGCTGAACTGCTCGACGGCGACGTGGCCGGGCTCGGCTACCTGCTCAAGGACCGCGTGATCGACGTCAGCCACTTCCTCGAAGCGCTGCGCCGCGTCGTCGCCGGTGGCTCGGCCGTCGATGCAGAGGTGATCAGCCAGATCCTCGGCCGCTCACGGCGCGGCAACGAACTCGACCGGCTGACGCCACGCGAACGTCAGGTACTCGAACTGATGGCCGAGGGCCTGTCGAACGCCGGTATCGCCGAGCAGCTCGTGGTGTCGGGCGGAGCCGTGGAAAAGCACATCTCGAACGTGTTCATGAAGCTCGACCTCGAACCCGAAGACGGCGCCCACCGCCGAGTCCTGGCGGTCCTGCGTTACCTCCGCGGCGCTTGACCGCAACCACCCCTGGCGTCAGGCGAGGGTGAGGGTGAGGGTGGCTTCGCGCTTTTCGCTCAGGCGGCGGGCGACCCGTTCCGACTTGGCGAGGCGCGTCATCAGGCGCTCGCGGGCCTGCTCGCCGACGGCCGTCAGGCCACTGACGTGCTCGACGTCCCACTGCCGCAGTACCACCGGGGCGAGGATCTGGTCGTGGTGCACGGCCAGGTCGTAGATGCCGGCGTTGGCGATCCGGCGGGCGTGCTCGACGAAGTTGGGGATGCCGATGCCGGGCATCTCGAACGTGCGCACCTGGTGCTCGATCGCGACCATCATCCCGTCGGGGTCGCGCTCGATCGCGGCGGCCGCGAGGTCGCGGTAGAAGAGTTGGTGCAGGTTTTCGTCGGCGGCGACCCGCATCATCACGTCGTAGCCGGCCGGGTCGCCGATCATGCGGCCGGTGGTCCGGTGCGAGATGCGCGTGGCGAGCTCTTGCAGGGCCAGGTAGGCGAACCCTTCCTGGAGTGAGGCCGGTTCGGGGGTGATGCCGCCCGACACCTGGGCCATCCGGCCGCGCTCGAGTTCGTGCGGGTCGATCGCCCGGGTCGCCATCAGGTAGCCGTAGATCGCCATCGAGTGACGGCCCTCTTCGGCCGTCCAGCGGCGCACCCACGTGCCCCACGCCCCGTCGCGGCCGAACATCGACTCGACCGAGCGGAAGTAGTAGGGGAGGTTGTCTTCGGTGAGCAGATTGACCAGCAACGCCGAGCGGACCTCGGGCGTCAGCGTCGCGCCCGCCAGGTCGGCGTCGGCTTCGCACCACTGCTCGCCGGGGATCGGGTCGCGGCCGCGGCCGTACGGCACGTGCTCGTGCGGGAACCATTCCTTCGAGGTCGCCAGGTGGCGTTCCAGCAGCGACTCGACGACAGGTTCGAGGTCGGCGAGCAGGGTCTCGGAAGCGAGCACCCAGGCAGGTTACCACCGCCTACCTACTAGTAGGTAGGCGCGGCGCGGAGGTCGATCGGGGAGGCGTCAGCGGAGGGCGCCGGCGGGTTCTTGGTAGAGGGTCGAGCGTTGGGTCAGGCGCCGTTCCAATGGGGCCACGAGCGCGGCGAAGTCGCCCGGTTCCATGCCTTGGCCGTGTTCGGCGCCGGCGGCCCGGCTGATGTTCTCGTCCATCAGCGTTCCGCCGAGGTCGTTCACGCCGGCCCGTAGCAACTGGCGCACGCCGTCGGCGCCGATCTTCACCCACGACGCCTGCACGTTCGGGATCAGCCCGTCGTAGGCGATCCGGCCCACTGCGTGCATCAGCACCACCTCGCGGAACGTCGGCCCGCGGCGGGCCTGACGCTGGAGGTAGATCGGCGACGCCATGTGCACGAACGGCAGCGGCACGAACTCGGTGAAGCCGCCAGTGCGGGCCTGGACCTCGCGGGTGCGCACCAGATGGCGGGCCCAGTGCACGGGGTGCTCGACCGAACCGAACATGATCGTGACGTTCGACCGCAGGCCCACCTGGTGGGCCGTCGCATGGACGTCGAGCCACTCGTCGGTGGTGACCTTGTCGGGGCAGAGGATGGCGCGCACCTCGTCGTCGAGGATCTCGGCGGCCGTGCCGGGCAGGCTGCCCAGTCCGGCGTCGCGCAGGCGGACTAGGTAGTCGCGCAGCGGTTCGCCGAGCCGCTTGGCGCCCTCGCTCACTTCGAGCGCGGTGAAGCCGTGCACGTGGATGCCGGGTGCGGCGGCCTTCACGGCGCGGGTGACGTCGACGTAGTAGTCGCCGTCGAAGCTCGGGTGGATGCCGCCTTGCAAGGTCACCTCGGTGGCGCCGAGTTCCCACGCCTCGGCGGCCCGCTGGGCGATGTCGTCGAGCGTCAGCAGGTACGGCGTGCCGCGCAGGTTGAGCGACAGTTTGCCCTTGGCGAATCCGCAGAACTTGCACTTGAACGTGCACACGTTGGTGTAGTTGATGTTGCGGTTGTGCACCCACGACACGGCGTTGCCGACTGCCCGCTCGCGCAGTTCGTCGGCGAGTTCGGCAACCGCCGCCACCTCCGGCCCGCGCGCCGAGAACAACGTGACCAACTCGTCGACCCCCGGCTGTTCCCCCGCCCGTACCCCGTCGAGCACCTCCTGGATAGACCGCTGGTTACGGTGGTCGAGTGGCCGCGCAGCGGCTGTATCGAGACCACCTCGGTGGGTGCCGGTGTCGTCTCGATACAACGGGGGTGGCGGCTCCGCCGCGAGTGCGCCACTCGACGACCTGGGGGGCACCAACAGCGGCGGGGTGACGGGGGCGCCGGAGTACCAGGCGGTGGAACGGTCGCCGACGAGGATCACGTCGGCACCGTCGCCGGCGTCGCGGGTGCCGGCGACGCGCTCGGGGAAATGTGCCCCGGGGTCGTCGCGGCCGAACGACTCGGCATCGGAGCGGTCGAGCACGGGGAACCGCACGGCCGGGTCGAGCCAGCGCGCCGGGTCGGTGGCGAACTCGGGGTAGATCGTGAGCCGCGGGGCGAGCGCGAGCCCACGCGCCTCGGTCACGTCACGGAGCCGGTCGAGCGCGGGCCACGGGCGTTCGGGGTTGACGTGGTCGGCGGTCACCGGCGACACGCCGCCCCAGTCGTCGATGCCGGCGTCGAGCAGCGACCCGAAGTCGTCGGTGAGGTTGGGCGGCGCCTGCAGATGCACGCCGTCGGGCAGGATCAGCCGGGCCGCGGCCAGCGTCCACAGGTAGTCGTCGCTGGGGCAGGCCGCCACGTTGCGCATCACGGTGCGTGGCTTGGGCAGGAAGTTCTGCACGATCACCTCCTGCACGTGGCCGTGCCGGGCGTGGCTGGCAGCGATCGCCTCCAGGGCGACCAGCCGGTCCTCCAGCGACTCGCCGATCCCGACGAGGATGCCGGTGGTGAACGGGATCGCCAGCTCGCCCGCGACCTCGAGCGTGGCCAGCCGGCGCGCCGGCGCTTTGTCGGGAGCGTTCCGATGGCATTCGAGGTCGCCGTTGAGCGACTCGAGCATCATCCCCTGGCTGGCCGACACCGGTCGCAGCACGGCCAGTTCGTCGCGGGTGAGTGCCCCGGCGTTGGCGTGCGGCAGCAGCCCGACCTCGTCGAGCACCAGCCGGCACATCGCCGCCAGGTAGTCGACCGTGCTCGCGTAGCCGTGCTCGGCGAGCCACTCGCGGGCGACCTCGTAGCGATCTTCGGGGCGTTCGCCGAGCGTGAACAGCGCCTCGTGGCACCCCGCCTTCGCGCCCTGCCGGGCGATGCGCAGCACCTCGTCGGGCGACAGGTACGGCGCCGCCACCCGGGCCGGTGGTTGGGCGAACGTGCAGTAGCTGCACGAGTCGTTGCACAGGAACGTCAGTGGGATGAACACCTTGGGCGAGTAGGTGATCCGCGTGCCGGTGCGGCGGTTGGCGGCGGCCGCGAGCAGCTCGTCGAGCGGCGTGTGCAGGAGGGTCGCACGATCCATGAGGGACGACGGTAGCCGACCTGGGTTCTAAATACGAACTTGGCCCGGCCGATAGGGTCGCTGGGCGATGGAGTCGGTGGCCAAGCTCGTGGGCGACAAGTGGTCGATGCTGGTCGTGCGCGACGTGTTCCGGGGTGTCCGCCGGTTCGACGACATTCAGGCCGACCTCGGCGTCGGGCGGGCGGTGCTGGCCGACCGCCTGCGCCGGCTCACTGCCGCGGGCATCCTCACCAAGGCCCCGTACGGTGAGCGGCCGGTGCGCTACGAGTACCGCCTCACCGAGATGGGCCTGGAACTCTCGCCGGTGCTGGTCGCCCTGCTGCGCTGGGGCGACCGCTGGCTGGGCGGCGAGCCGGCAGCAGTGCTGGTACACGCCCCTTGCGGTACCGAGTTCGAGCAGGCCTTCTGGTGCAACACCTGCAAGACCACGTTCGGCCCCACCGCGATCCGCTCCGCCGGAGCGTGACGGGCTGAGCCAGGCGTCAGGGTGCTGCGCGGAGCGAGGCCATGGCGCGCTGCGACACCTGGCGGGCGATGTCCTCGGGCTGGAGAGGCCCGCCGGGTCGGTACCACAGGTACACCCAGTTGAGGAGGCCAAGCGCAGCTACGGCCAGTGCCGGAGTCGCGGCGTCGTCGACCCAACCCTCGGGACGGCATGCGTCGATCAACTGCCCGACCCCGGCCTCGTAGCGCTCGCGGAGGACCCCGATCTCATCGCGGTGCGCGCGATCGAGGTGGCGACCGCTCTCGTAGGAGACCCGGATCTGGTCGACGAGTTCGCAGGTCAAGAGTACGTGGGCCTCGAAATGCGCTTTCAGCCTCGTACGTGGCGGCGCGTCGACGTCTGCGAGCGTCCGGGCGAGCAGAGCGTCGAAGTGTTCGTGCATGTCGAGTCCGATCGCGAAGAGCAACTGCTCTTTGGTGGGGAAGTAGTAGGTGAGCAGACCCTTCTTGATCCCGGCCCGCTCGGCGATCTCGCGGAGCGACGCGTCGCCGTGGCCGGCCTGGCTGCAGATCCTGATGCCAGCCGCAAGGATCTCGGCCTGGCGAGCCTTGCTCCGGGGTGTCCGGGCACTCATGCGACTTGTGTAGTCGGCCGGCCGACACGGCGGTGGGCTTTGCTTCGGGTTGGACCGGCTGAGGTCACCGCTCAGGCCCGGCATCGTCGAGCGGCACGTCGAATGACCGCAGCATGGCGGCGATGCCTCGGTAGAGGCCCGCGATCGTCATGATCTCCACCCGCTCGGCTTCCGAGAAGGCATCGGTGAACCCCGTCACTGAGGCGGCGGGAGAGACGATGCCGGTCGTCACTTCGTCGACCACCGTGAGCATGGCGCGCTGGCGGTCCTCGAAGGCCGGGTCGGTGCGAGGATCCGCCTGGTCGGACAAGGCTCGGAGTTGGTCGTCGGTGACCCCCGCGGCCCGAGCCAGCGGCGCATGTGACACCCACTCATACTCCGATCCGGTGGTGCGAGCCACCCGGAGGATGATGAGCTCGACATCGGCGCGATCCAGATGCGTGTCATGCCACAACGCCCACACCAACTCGAAGACGGGGCGGGCGATGGCCGGGCTGTTGGCCATCATTCGGTAGAAGTTCACGACGCGACCACGCTCGGTCAGCACCGCTCGCAGCACGTCGGCGCCGGGCCCCGCAGTGCTCTCGTCGACGAGCGTCAGGAGCCCCCCGTCTCGACTCATCCGGCTGATCCCCGGAGCGGACCGTCGTGCCGTTCGAGGGCTGCGAACATTCGCCGGGCGCCCTCCTCCTGGAGCACGGTCGACGAGAACGTCCGCAGGTTCGGAGGGGTGTCGGCGGCGCCGACGTGGTCGGGCCGCACATAGCCGGCGAACACACCGCCACGCTCCACCACGTCGAGCGGCGTGAGCCCGGACGCTCTCATCTCTCGTGCGCGGTCGATCGCATCGAGCAAGACCGATCGCCAGACTGCGAGCCTGTCGCGGCGGATGGGCTCGGCATGACCTTGCACGTACCAGTCGACGTCGAGCGCCTCGAGCGTGTCGATGGTGTGCAGCCACGCGAACGGATCACCCGACTGGATGGCCGGCGTGAACGTGTTGTCGGCGACGAACGCAACCCGGTCGTCGACGGCGTGCACGACGGTGGATCCACTGGTGTGTCCGGGCGCCTCGAACAGCTCGAACGTCTTGCCACCGAGCTCGAGCACGATCCGCCCCGAATATGTGACTGTTGGATATCGCATCGCGAACCCGTCGAGCGATCCGGGTTCCAGCCGAGGGTCATGCGCCCATCCGTCGAACGACGCGAGCATGTCGGCGGTGCTCGCCATCTCTGTTCTCGTGCCCTGCGACGAGATGAGGATCTCCGGCGCGAGGAACGGCGCCGACGCGATGTGATCCTCGTGGTGCTCGCAGTACACCTGGTACCGCAGCGGGCCGAGACCGGCGATGAACTCTGCCCAGGGGCGGTTGTTGCGCGGCGACATCGGGCCGTCGATCGCGATGCAACCGGCGTCGGTCGCGACGACGCCGCAGAACGGGTACGACCCGAACACATAGACCTCGTCGCTCAGCGCGATCAAGCGCTGGTCACCGTCGAACACAGCTGCTGACATGGTGCCTCCTCGGCATGATTGGGCCGACGCGGTCACCCGTCGTCGAGTGCGCCTTCGGGAACGACGTAGTTGGCGAGCGTGCCGATGCCCTCGACCTCGAGTTCGACGTACGCGAACGGCGGTAACCGGCGCCCGACCTCGAAGGCCGAGCCGTTGCGCACCGTGCCACTGCCCCAGACCTCACCCGCCGCGATCGGCCGATCGGCACTGATCCGCACGACCAGGTCTTCGAACGTCGCCCAAGCCTGCGCTGACGAGCCGCGCCCCCAGACGTCACCGTTCACGCGCACCGTCATCTCCAGGTCGTACGGGTCGGTTAGCTCGTCCTTGGTCACAACGCACGGGCCGATCACGTTGCTGCCCGGGAAGTCCTTCGAGTCACCATGGTCGCCGCCCCCGGCGAGCAGCGTTCTGATCTGCACGTCGCGCAACGACCAGTCGTTGTAGATCGTGTAGCCGAAGATGTGGTCGCCAGCATTGGCCCGGTCGATCGCATGTCCCGGGGACCCGATCACCACCGCCAGTTCGAGCTCGTAGTCCATGACGCTACTGGAGCGCGGTCGGCGGACCACGCCATCCGGCGCCGCCAGCAGCCGGTGATCGCGCGGGGCGTAGCCGAGAGGCCCTGACGAGCGTGTGCGCGCGCTCATCCACTCGGTCAGCTCCTCGAACGACCGGCCGTCGTCGGTGTGCTCCTGGATCCAGCGACACATCTCGGCCCGGATCGGGCGCAGATGGGTGCGGATCAGACCACAGTCCTGCAACGCGGGCGGCCGCAGGGGTGGGCACAACAAGATCTCCTCGCGAGCGACGAGCAAGCGCGCCGGTGTGGTGCGATAGGCCTCGCGGGCGAGGTCGAGCCCACGTTCGCCGCTGGCGACGAGCGCGTCGAGTGATGCGCACGCCGGCTCGTCCGGATGGCCCGAACTGAGATCGAGCACGGTGACGCCGTCGTCAGTGTGGAGACCCAGGCGCGTGCGCGCGTCCTCCAGGCGGCGGAAGGTGAGGAATTTCATGCTCTCGACTCCTCGAGCGGTGTACGGACCTGCAGCTCCACTGCATGGCAGGCAACCCAGTGGCCGCGCGACGTCTCCGCCAGGGGCGGCATCACGTGGGAGCACACATCCAGTGCAGCGGGGCACCGGTCCACGAACGGGCACCCCGCCTCAGCCGCGCCCGTGCGCCGAGCTGGAGCGACAAGAGGCGGCACGGGTGGGTCAGCGGCGATCACGGGAACGCTGTCTCGGAGCAGCTGCGAATACGGGTGCAACGGGTGGTCGCTCACGGTTCGCGCCTGGCCGACCTCGACGATCGATCCCCGATACATGACGGCGACCCGGTCGGCGATGTGGCGGACGACGGCGAGGTCGTGTGAGATGAAGAGATACGCCAGGCCGCGTTCGCGCTGCAGGTCGGAGAGCAGATTGAGCACGGCCGCCTGCGTCGACACGTCGAGCGCCGACACGGCCTCGTCGCAGATGATCAGCTGCGGTGACAACGCGAGCGCTCGCGCGAGGGCGATCCGCTGCCGCTGTCCGCCGGAGAACTCGTGGGGATAGCGACCGGCCACATCGCCGTCGAGCTCGACCGATCGAAGCAACTCGACCACGCGTTCGCCGCGCTCCGCCGTGCCCACCCGTTCGTGAACCCGGATCGGCTCGGCCACGATGTCACCGACCGTCCACGACGGGTCGAGCGACGAGTACGGGTCCTGGAACACCATCTGGACGTGGCGCCGCGCAGCGCGCAGTTCGCTGCCGGCCAGCGCCGAGAACTCGGTACCGCCGAGCATGATCGTGCCGCTGTCGGGCTCGATGAGTCGCGAGACGAGCCGGGCCAGGGTCGACTTGCCCGAGCCGGACTCGCCGACGAGTCCGAACGTCTCGCCCCGGCCGATCCGGCAGGCCGCCTCGACGACGGCACGCACCTCGTGCCGGCGCCGACCGCGACCCGTGCGGAACGTCTTCGAGAGTCCCGTCACCGAGAGCACGCTGTCGGGTTCGGCAGTCGTCACGGCACACCTCCGGTCAGTGTCAGGTCGCCGAGGCGCGCGCACCTGACGCCACGCCCATCCGTGTGGTCGCGCAGGCCGGGTCGCTGACGGCCGCACAGCGCTTCGTCGAAGTGCCCGCACCTGGGCCCGAACAGGCAGCCCGCCGGGAGATCACCGAGCGGGGGCACAACGCCCGGGATCGATGCGAGTCGTCCACCTTCGCTGCGGCTCGGGAGCGATCGCAACAGCGCGTCGGTGTACGGGTGCTGCGGTGCCCCGAGGATGTCTCGCCGCGAGCCGCCCTCGACGATCTCGCCGGCGTACATGACCGCCATGCGTGATGCGTTGCCGGCGATCACGCCGAGGTCGTGACTCACCAGGAGGATCGACATTGCATGTTCCTGGCCGAGCTGGCGCAGCAGGCCCAGGATCTGGGCTTGCACCGTCACGTCGAGCGCGGTCGTCGGCTCGTCGGCGATCAACAGGGTCGGTTGGCACGAGATCGCCATCGCGATCATCACCCGTTGACGCATCCCGCCGCTGAACTGGTACGGATAGTGCGTCGCCCGGCGCTCGGGCTCGGGGATGCCGACCCGATCGATCAGCTCGACCGCACGGCGGCGTGCCTCGGCGCGGCTCACACCACGGTGCCGACGCACCATCTCGGCAATCTGGTCGCCGACCGTGAACGCCGGATCGAGACTCGTCATCGGCTCCTGGAAGATCATCGACACCTGGTCGCCGCGGACCCGGCGCAGTTCGCGCTCGGTCAGCCCGGTCAGATCGATGCCGTCGAGCACGATCTCGCCCGATCGGATCCGCGCCGACCGCCGCGGCAACAGCCGCAGGATCGACATCGCGGTGATCGACTTGCCGCAGCCCGATTCGCCAACCAGGCCGAGGGTCTCCCCCGGCGCGATCTCGAACGAGACACCGTGAAGCACCTCGGACCAACCGTGCCGCGTGGCCACGTCGACCACCAGGTTGCGCACCACCAGCCCGGTACGGACGTCGGTGCTCACGCGCGGACCTCGCGGCCGATCGAGTCGCGGATGCCGTCGCCGACGGTGTTGAAGCCCAGTACGAGCAAGAAGATCAGCAACCCCGGGAAGGCAACGAGGTGCGGAGCCTGCTCCATGTAGGTGACCGATCGGCCCAACATCGATCCGAGGCTGGCGTCGGGCGGCTGCACCCCGAGGCCCAGGAAGCTGATGCTCGCCTCGATCAGGATCGCGAACCCCATGGTGAGCGACGCCTGGACGATGAGCGGCGATGCCACGTTGGGCAGCACGTGCCGGGCGACGATCCAGGTCGATCTGCCGCCGATGCTCCGGGCGGCCTCGATGTAGGTCTCCTCACGGATGGCCAAGGTGGCGGAGCGGGCGACTCGGAAGCAGCGCGGCGCGCCGAGCACGCCGATCGCGAACATCGCGTTGGTCAGGCCCGGCCCGAGCACACCGATGATCGCCATCGCGAGGAGTAGACCGGGCATGCTCATGAGGGCGTCCGCGAACCGTGACGTGATCGAGTCGATCCGGCCCCTGGCGTAGCCCGCCACCAGCCCGACCGGCACGCCGAGGGCGAGGCTGACCACCGTCGCTTGCACGGCAGCGAGGATCGACAATCGTGTCGCGAACATCAGTCGCGATACGTGATCGCGCCCGAGGTCGTCGGTGCCGAGCAGGTGACCGGCACCCGGACCAAGAAGGCGGTCGGCGAGCACCTGCGCGTCCGGGTCGGCGGGCGCGAGCAGCGGTGCCAGCACCGCCACTGCCGTCAGGCCGGCAAGAACGATTGCCATACCCATCGCCATTCGCTCCGATCGGAAGCGTCGTGCGAACCGCCGCCAAGGAGTCTCGGCTGCATGCGCCGCGCCGCGCCGCGTAGCGGCCGGCCGCACCGGCGTCAACGTCTCCGAAGGCACCACAGAGCCGGTCACGAGGCGCCCTCGGTCATCCGGATCTGTGGGCGGAAGTAGGAGTACGACATGTCGACCGCGGTGTTGCACAGCACCACCGCGACGGTGACGATCAGCACGATGCCCTGAAGCACCGGCACGTCGCGCTTCTGCACGGCCTCCACCGACAGCGAGCCGATGCCCTTCATGTCGAAGACCTGTTCGATCACGATCGACGCTCCGAAGATGCGAGTGATGAGCATCCCGGCCACCGTGACCACAGGAACCATCGCGTTCTTGAGCCCGTGCTTCAGGGCCACCGACAGCTCCCCCATGCCCTTGGCGCGGACGGTCCGGATGAAGTCGGCGTCGACGGTGTCGGCCATCGAGGCCCGCATCTGACGAGCGATCTCGGCGGCACCGGACGACGCCAGCGCCACGACCGGTAGTACGAGGTGGCTGGCCCACTGCCACAAGCCGCTCGACAGCGGCTCGTATCCGGTGGCGGGCAGCCACTCGAACTTGATGCCGAACACGAGGATGAACATCGCGCCGAGCCAGAAGTTCGGGATCGCCACACCCGCCGACGCGCCGGTCATGGCGATCCGATCGAACGCCGATCCTTTGCGATATCCGGCCACCGCTCCGAGGCAGACGCCGATGATGACCGACACCACCACCCCGAGACCGACCAGCGATGCGGTCACCGCGAACCGATCGGCCAGCGCGCTCTTCACGGGATACCCCGTGAAGAGCGAGCTGCCGAAGTCGCCCTGCACGACATCACCCAGCCACGACACGTACCGGACGAGCACCGGCTGATCGAGTCCGAGCTCCGCCCGCACGGCGGCGAGTTGCTCGTCGGTGGCGTTCTGCCCCAACACCGCGACCGCCGGGTCACCCGGGATCAACAGCGACAGGCAGAACACCACGAGGCTGACGATGAGGAGCAGCGGGACGATTCCCGCGAGCCGCCGTGCGAGCAAGGACATGTCAGTCGCCGGCGAGGATCCCGGCTCGGCTCAGGTCGAGGATGTCGAGGTTGTTCGCCTCGATCCCCACCACGCCGCGCTGCTGGGCGACGAGCGTGGTCGCTCCGCAGAGCGGGATGTGGAGCACCTGATCTGCGGCGATCGATCCGATCTGCTGGTAGATCGCGGCCCGGTCGGCCTCGCTTGCAGTCAGGCCATCGGCCATCAGTGCGGCGATCTCCGGGTTGACCGTTCCTCCAGGGTTGAGCGTGCCGGTCGGCCCGTACAGGCGACCGACCGCGATCGCCGGGTCGGCCTCACCCGGGAACAAGGTGGTGTAGGCGGCGGCGGTCTTGTTGACGCGGAACTGCTCGGTGACCTGGGCACCTTCGACCGCGGCCAGCGCGACGTCGACGCCGATCTCGGCGAGCTGAGCCTGGACTGCTTCGGCACGGGCCACGTAGCTCGGCGTCGGAAACACGACCATGCTGATCTCGAACCCGTCGGGGTGGCCCGCCTCGGCGAGCAGTTCCCGGGCCCGATCGGGGTCGTACTGGTACCACTCGGTGGTCGCGTCGGGATCGTGCGCCCAGTTGGGCGGCGACAGCGCCTGGTTCGACGGCGTGCATGTGCCCGCTTCGAGCGCCTGGTTGATGCCCTCGCGGTCGATCGCGAGGCTCATCGCTCGGCGAACCAACGGGTCGTCGAGCGGCGGTGTCGCCATGTTGAGGTACGTCATGAACGTCGCTCCGGTTTGGAACGCCTCGACCTCCAAGCCCTCGCCCTCGGCGGTGGGCAGCAGCGTCGGGGGGATCGGCGCTGCGTCGACGTCGCCGCTGCGCAGCGCCGTGAGACGGGTGTTGTCGTCGGTCTGGATGCGGATCGTCAGCTCGGCGAGCTTGGCCACCTCAGGGTCCCAGTAGTCGGCGAAGCGCTCGTAGCGGATGAAGTCGCCGGGCTGGTGCTCGACGATCGCGTACGGACCGGCGCCGACCGGGTTGAGCGCGATGTCGTCGCGGTCGAACGTCGCCGGGCTGAGCATCATGCCCGCACGATCGGCGAGGATCGCCGGAAGCGCCGCGTCGGGCGCGGTCAGCGCGATCTCGACGGTGCTCGCGTCGACCGCCGTGGCCGTGTCGATCGAGGTCAGTTGGTTGGCCACGGTCGACGTCTCGAGCGTCTTGGCGCGCTCGATGTTTGCCACCACGGCGGCGGCGTCGAGCGGCGTGCCGTCGTGGAAGCTGACGCCGTCGCGGATCGTGAGCGTCGCCGTGAGGCCGTCGTCGGACACCTCGTAGCCGCTCGCGAGCGCCGGCTCGGGTTGGCCGTCGCGCAGCCGGAACAAGGCATCGAGTGCCGGATACATGTACAGCTGCGAGAACGTGCCACCGGTGACCGGGTCGTAGTTCGAGCTCGCTGCCGTGAGGTACATGAACGTCATCGAGGCGTCGAGGTCGTAGCCGCCGGCGGGCTCGCCAGTCTCACCGGCAGCGGTGGTGCCCGGCGAGTCGGCTTGCGTCGACGCAGGGCGATCGCCGGTCGTGTCGCCGGGGCCGGCTGCGGCGGTGCCGGCGGTGGTCGCGCCCGTCGCGTCGCCGTTCGTGGCGTCAGCTGAACCGGCTGATTCGACCGTGTCGGGCGCAGCGCCATCGTCGCTGTCGTCGCCGCCACAGGCAGCCACCGCGAGCGCCCCCGCTCCGATCAGGGCGAACACTCGCCCCCAGGTCCTGCGATCTCGTGCCATAACTTCCCCTCCGTCGTTAATGAGACGCCCGTCAAACTAATCGCAAATTCCCGGTTGTCAAGAGCCAGGCTGCTTGTGCCGTCAGGTCCGCAGGTCGGGGGCCGTGGCCTGCTCGAGCATTTCGCGCAACATCGCGAACGCAGCGCGGCGCGGGATCCCTCCACCGGCGATCTGCTGCTGCAGGTTGATGCCCAATGTGGCTCCCAGGATCACGACCGCTAACACCTCGGGCGCACGGACCGCGGCGCTCGATCGGAGACGCGCGGTGAAGAGTGCGCGTAGTTCGTCGTAGAACCGGGCGTAACCCACGCGGATGGGCGATCGCGGACGAAGTGCTTCAGCGATCATCATCGGGAACGCTGCCGCCGGGCGATGGGCGAAGAGTCTGGACAAGGCGTCGATGACGTCGGCTCCCGTGGGCTCGTGCTCGTCGAAGTAGCGCTGTACCACGTCGAGCGACTCGTCGAACAAAGTCATCGCCACCGCCACGAGCAGATCGTCCTTCGTTCCGAAGCGGAAGGCGATTGAACCGCGGGTGACGTCGGAGCGGGTCGCGACCGCCTGGATCGACATCGCGTCGAGCCCGCCCTCGATGACCAGCTCGAACGCCGCCTCGACCACCCGGCGCCCCGTCGAGTCGAGCACGGGTGCTCGGCGCCCACCGGACTCGGTACGTGGCGTCACTCGGCTGATTCTGGCAGCTCGCGAACACCGCGCCACCGAACCGTGCTCACAGCCGCGGGTCGATGGCAAATGAAGTCGGTCATCGTGACCACGACCCTGGGTCGAACCACACCCGTCACTCGCGGGTGACGGGGTAGTCGGCGGCGCGGGTGGCGGCGAGCACGGCCTCGGCGTGGGCGGGGCTGCGGACCTCGAACGTGGCCCGCACGCCCGTCTCGCGGACGTGCAGGGCGAGACCCTCGCGGATGTGTTCGACCTCGATCAGGTTGGCACCGGCCTCGGCGAAGATCCCGAGGAACCGGGCCATGCCGCCCGGCCGGTCGTCGATCCGGGCGAATACCGACAGGCGCCGCCCGGCGCTGGTCTCGTGACGCCGGATCAAGCCGGGCACGGCCCCGAGGTCGACGTTGCCGCCCGACAAGATGACGCACGTGGTGCCCTCGCGAGCGGCCAGCCCCGGGTCGCCGGCCAGCGCCGCCACCCCGACCGCTCCGGCGCCCTCTACGTAGAGCTTGGCGACCTCCATCAGGTGCACCATCGCGTCGGCGATCGCGTCCTCGTCGACCGTGACGATCTCGTCGACGTAACGCTCGACCAGCGGTCGTGTGATGTCTCCGGGGTACTTCACGGCGATGCCGTCGGCGAGCGTGACGACCGGCCCGGTCGGGGCCGGGTCGCCGGCGTACGGTGCGCACACCGAGGCCTGCACGCCGACGATGCGCACGTGGGGGCGGTGCGCCTTGACGGCGATCGCCACACCCGCCGCCAGCCCGCCGCCGCCGAGTGGCACGATCACACACTCCAGGTCGGGCAGGTCTTCGACCAGTTCCAGGCCGAGCGTGCCCTGCCCGGCCACCACGAGCGGGTCGTCGTAGGGGTGGCAGAACGTCATCTCCGCCTCGGCCGCCCGGGTGCGGCTGGCGGCGACCGCTTCGGCGAGCGAGGCGCCGGCCTCGTGCACGAGCGCCCCGAGCGCCTGACATCCGGCGATCTTGGCGATCGGCGCGCCGGCGGGCACGAAGATCTCGCACGGCACCCGGAAGTGCCGGGCTGCGTAGGCGAGCGCCTGGGCGTGGTTGCCGGCCGAGCCGGCGGTGACGCCGCGACGGGCATCGGCACCCAGCGCGGCGAGCTTGTTCATCGCCCCCCGGATCTTGAACGCGCCGATCGTCTGCAGGTTCTCGGCCTTGTAGACGAGGCCGTCGCCGGCAGGCACGACGGGGGTGTGCCGCACCACCCCGGCACCCGCCGCGCGGGCAGCATCGATGTCGGCCAACGCGACCAGGTCAGGCATGCGACGAATTGTGTCAGACGCCTTTCCTCATCGCGCGATGCTGGGCGTGCCGAGGTTGGGAGTGGATTCGTCGCCCCTGGTAGCCTCGCTGGCCGTGTCGCAGTTCCTGCGGGATTACCTCAACGTCGTCTGGTTCGGCCTCGCCGCGCTCGTGCTCGGTGGCTTGCTGCTGGGCATTGCCGCGGCCATTCGCCCCTCGCGGCCCACGGCCGAGAAGCGGATCGCCTACGAGTCGGGTGTCGACCCGGTGGGCATCGGCTGGTCGCAAAGCCAGATCCGTTACTACGTCTTCGCCCTGCTGTTCGTCATCTTCGACGTCGAAGCGGTGTTCATCTTCCCGTGGGCGACGTCACTCGAGCGCTACGGCTGGTTCGGCGTGATCACGATGCTGATCTTCATCGTGCTCCTGCTCGACGGCTTGGCGTACGCCTGGAAGCGGGGACTGCTGCGATGGGTCTAGTCGACCGTGGCCGGCTGCCGGCCCCCCTCACCAAGCTCTTCAACATCGGCCGCTCGTACTCCATGTGGGTGTACCAGTGGGGCCTTGCCTGCTGCGCGATCGAGATGGGTGCGGCGTTCGCCAGCCCGCGCTACGACGTCATGCGGCTCGGCGTCATCCCGCTGCCGGCCAGCCCGCGCCAGGCCGACTTCGTCGTCGTGTCGGGCACCGTCACCGACAAGATGGCACCGGCCGTCAAGCGTCTCTACGAGCAGATGCCCGAGCCGAAGTATGTGATCTCGATGGGTTCGTGCGCTAACTGCGGCGGCCCGTACTGGGACAGCTATTCGGTCACCAAGGGCGTCGACCAGATCATTCCGGTCGACATCTACGTGCCCGGCTGCCCGCCCCGGCCCGAAGCCCTGCTCGAAGGCGTCGTGCTGCTCCAGCAGCGCATCCGCCACGAAGACATGGCGGCCAAGTGGCGCGGCGAGGAATACCAGCCGCTGGTGAAGAACGCTGACGCGGGGCGCGAGCCCGTCGTCGTGGGTGGTGGCCCGATTGAGTGACGCTCCCGTGGATGCCGCCGACGCGCCGGCGGCCTTGCCCGGCGACGCCCTGCGCGAGGGGGTCGTCGAACGCCTGCGCGCCGACCTCGGCGCCGGCCTGATCGACAGCCATCTGGTGCCCCAGACCGACCTGTGGGTGCGCGTCAGCACCGAGGCGTGGGCCGACGCGGCTGCCAGCCTGAAGGCTCAAGGCTTCGACTACTTCTGCTTCCTGTCGGCGCTCGACTGGATGCCGTCGCCCTACGGCAAGGGCGAGGACGACCCCACCGTCGAGAAGGAACCGCTTTCCACCGAGGTGGTGCCCGGCGTCACCGGCGGCGACACGCGCTTCCAGGTGTTCGCCCGGGTCACCGACGTGCGCCGCCACTTCGGCGTCACGGTCAAGGCCGACGTGCCCGACACGCTCGAGATGCCGAGCTGGATCCCGTCGTTCGCCGGGGCCAACTGGCACGAGCGCGAAACCCACGAGATGTTCGGCATCACGTTTGCCGGGCACCCCGACTTGCGCAACCTGTACCTGCCCGGCGAGTTCGAGGGCTACCCGCTGCGCAAGGACTTCCCCTTGCTGTCGCGGATGATCAAGCCGTGGCCGGGCATCGTCGACGTCGAGCCGATGCCCGACGCTGCCGAAGAAGAAGACGGCACGGCCGAGGCAACCCCCGAGGAGGGCGGCGCGGCATGACCATGCTTTCCGAGCGCCAGCAGCTGAGCTACATCGCCGCCCAGGCAGCCGATGCGCGCCTGAACGTCGAGCTCGAAACCGAGGGGATGACCCTCAACATCGGCCCGCAGCACCCAGCCACGCACGGCACGCTGCGGATCATCGCCCGGCTCGACGGCGAGCAGGTCGTGTGGGCCGAGCCGGTGCCGGGCTACATGCACCGCGGCTACGAGAAGCTCACCGAGGTCCGCACGTTCCCGCAGGTCACCACGCTGATCAACCGGATCGACTGGCTCGGCTCGTTCGCCAACGAGGTGCCGTTCATCCTCGCCGCCGAGCAGCTGATGGAGGTCGAGGCGCCACCGCGCGCCCAGTACATCCGCACGATCCTGTTCGAGCTCAGCCGGATCGCCAACGTCGGCCTGTTCCTCGGCGACCTCGGCGTGCAGATGGGCGCGGTCACGCCGGTGTTCCTCGCCTTCCGCGACCGCGAGCACGTGCTCAACCTGATCGAGGGCGCCACCGGCGGCCGGTTCCACCCGAACTTCGACCGGATCGGTGGCCTCAAGGACGACCTGCCGGCCGGGTGGGTGGCCGAGACCCGCCAGGTCATGAAGCGCATGCGCATGTTCTGCGACGAGCTCGAAGACCTGCTGTTCGGCAACGAGATCTTCCAGAGCCGCACCCGCAACGTGGGCGTCATCCCGGCCGACGTCGCCAAGTCGTACGGCCTGTCGGGCGCCAACCTGCGCGCGTCGGGGGTCGACTGGGACCTGCGCCGCGACCAGGCGCTGCCGATGGCGTGGGACAAGGTCGACTTCAAGGTGTGGACGCACCCCGACGGCGACTCGTGGGCACGCTGCTGGGTGCGCCTGCAAGAGACCCGTGAGTCGACCAAGATCGTCGACCAGTTGCTCGACGGGCTGCCCGCCGGGCCGGTGATGGCCAAGGTGCCGCGCATCATCAAGGTGCCCGCCGGCGAGGCCTGGGTGTCGACCGAGAACCCGCTCGGCGAGATGGGGTACTACGTCGTCAGCAAGGGCGACCTCGGCCCGTTCCGGGTGAAGATCCGCTCGGCCAGCTTCAACAACATCTCGATCGCGTCGTGGGTACTCAAGGGCGTCTACGTGCCCGACATCATCACCATCCTCGCCAGCTTGTACTTCATCCTCGGAGACATCGACCGATGATGGTTTCGACAAGCTCAACCATCATGATGGCTGCCGAGATCCCGTACTGGGGGCAGTCGCTGTTGCGCGTGCTCGGTGGCATCGCCGCCGTGCTGCTGCCGGCCGGCACGATCGTCTACGTCTTCTTGTTCAAGATGATGTCGTTCATGCAGAGTCGGCTCGGCCCGATGGAGGCCGGCCCGTACGGCTCGATGCAGTTGCTCGCCGAGGTCGGCAAGTGGCTCCAGAAGGAAGACATCGTTCCCGAGAAGGCCGATGCGTTCATCTTCAAGATCGCCCCGCTGGTGGTGCTGGTCTCGACGTTCCTGTTGGTCGTCGTGGTGCCGTTCGGCCCCGATGCCTGGTTCACCAACTTCCAGGCCGGTGTGTTCTACGCCTTGGCGATCGGCTCGGTGTCGGTGATCGGCATCCTCATCGCCGGCTGGTCGTCGGCCAACAAGTACTCGCTGCTCGGCGGTCTGCGCGCGGCCGGTCAGCTGATCGCCTACGAACTGCCGATGGTGCTCGCCGTCGTCGGCGTGGTCATCCAGGCCGGGTCGATGAACCTCCAGCAGATCGTCGTCGCCCAGAACACCGGCGAGATCTTCGGATGGGGTGGCATCGGGCTGCCGTTCGTGCTCACCCAAGGCCTCGGCTTCCTGATCTTCATGATCGCCGTGCAGGCCGAACTGACCCAGCCGCCGTTCGACATGCCGATCGCCGAGTCCGAACTCGTCTCGGGCTACATGACCGAGTATTCGGGCTTCCGGTTCCTGATGTTCTTCATCGCCGAGTTCGCCACCGCCGGCGTGTTCGCATTCATCGCCGCGGTGTTGTTCCTCGGCGGGTGGGGCGTGCCGTTCAGCTGGTTCGGCTGGGAGACGCTCGCCGACGTCGACAGCTGGATGAACGTCGCCGGCCCGGTGATCATGCTCGCCAAGATGACGGCGCTGACGGGCATCATCATGTGGGTCCGGTTCACGTACCCACGCTTCCGCGAAGACCAACTCCAGAGCTTCGCCTGGAAGGTGCTGATCCCGCTGTCGATCCTCAACATCGTCGTCACTGCCGTTCTGAAGGTCGCCGTCTGATGCCTCTGCCCAAACTTCCCGGCCTCATCAAGGGCTTGGGGGTCACCGCCAAGACCCTCGGTCGCACGACCACCCAGGGCGCCGAGACGGTCCAGTACCCGAAGGTCAAAGAGGCGCCCCCGCTGCGTGCCCGCGGCGTGATCGCGCTGCGCGAAGACAACTGCACGGTGTGCATGTTGTGCGTGCGCTCGTGTCCCGACTGGTGCATCTACATCGAGGGCCACAAGACCCTCGCCCCGCCGCGCCGGGCGGGCGGCAAGCCGCGCCAGGTCAACCACCTCGACCGCTTCGACATCGACTACGCGCTGTGCATGTACTGCGGCATCTGTGTCGAGGTGTGCCCGTTCGACGCCCTGTTCTGGAGCCCCGAGTACGAGTACTCCGAGCCGCGCATCGCCGACCTGCTGCACGACAAGACCAAGCTCGGCGAGTGGATGGAGACGGTGCCGGCCGCGCCCGAACTCGAAGCGGGGGCGTCCAAGAAGTGAGCGCCGTGGTTTCGACAGGCTCAATCACCTTGTTGGCCGCCGACGTGAACGTTGCCCAGAACGTCGGCTTCTGGGTCATCGCCGTGCCGATGCTGTGGGGTGCGCTGCGGGTGGTCACCGCCCGCAACGTCGTGCACGCTGCGCTGTGGCTGGTGATCGTGCTCGGTGGGGCCGCGGCTCAGTACATCCTCGCCGCCGCCGAGTTCGTCGCCGTCAGCCAGATCATGGTCTACATCGGGGCGGTGATGGTGCTGTTCCTGTTCGGCATCATGCTCACCCGTGCCCAGGTCGGCCGTGAGGACGGCCTCAACAACGCCGGGTGGGCGATCGGTATCCCCGTCGGGCTGCTCGTGTTCGGCGTGCTCGCGTTCGCCGTGTTCGACGCGGTCGGCACCGACCTGATCGACGATCGGGCCGGCGACGACAAGGTGCTCGTGTCCACCACCGCGATCAGTGACGCCTATCTCGGCCCGTACCTGATTCCGTTGATCGCCCTGTCGTTCGTGCTGCTCGTCGCCGCGATCGGGGCGATCGTGCTGGCGAGGAAGGACTAGGCGCCGATGTACGCGTACAACTTCCTGATCCTCGCCGCGGCGATGTTCGCGATCGGTGTGTTCGGTGTGATCGCCCGCCGCAACGCGGTGACCGTGCTGATGTCGATCGAGTTGATCCTCAACTCGGTCAACATCAACCTGGTCGCCTTCGCGCTGATGAACGACACGTACGACGGCCACGTCTTCGCCCTGTTCGTGATCGCGATCGCGGCCGCCGAAGTGGGCGTCGGCCTGGCGATGGTGCTGATGATCTATCGCAACCGGCGCTCGATCGCCCTCGATGAACTGTCGGAGCTTCGCGGATGAGCGTGTTTGCAGCAGAGGCCGTGGCCGACCCGGGTTGGTTCCTCGAGAACGCGTGGCTGATCCCGGTCATCCCGGCCGTCGCGTTCTTCGGCATCATCTTCTTCGGCAAGCGACTCCCGCGTGGCGGCAGCGAACTCGGCATCGTGTCGATGCTGGCCTCGCTCGTGATCGCCGCGGGCATGACGTTGCAGTGGATCAGCCACGTCGACGCCACGCACGGCACGCCGGTCATCAAGCAGTGGACGTGGTGGCAGTCGGGTGGACTTCACTTCCAGCTCGGCCAGCACATCGACGGGCTGGCCGTGATGGCGCTGATCCTGGTGGCGTTCATCTCGACGCTCGTGCAGATCTACTCCACCGAGTACGTGCGCGGCGACCGGCGCTACACGCACTTCTTCGCCGCCCTGACGCTGTTCTCGGCGGGCATGTTGACGATGGTGTTGGCACCGAACATGGTCCAGCTGATCCTCGGCTGGGAAATCATGGGCCTGTGCTCGTTCATGCTGATCGGGCACTGGTGGGAAGAGCAGGCCAACAGCCGGGCCGCGCTCAAGGCGTTCTTCACCGTGCGCGTCGGCGACATGGGCCTGCTGGTCGGCACGGCGATGCTGTTCGGCATCTTCGGCACGTTCGACATCGCTGGCATCAACGAGCTCACCGCGGCCGGCGACTTCGAGTCGAAGCAGATCCTGATGTGGGCGGCGATCGCCCTGTTCATCGCCTGCATCGGCAAGTCGGGCCAGTTCCCGCTGCACACCTGGCTGCCCGACGCGATGGCCGGGCCCACCCCGGTGTCGTCGCTGCTGCACTCGTCGACGATGGTGGTGGCCGGGGTGTTCCTGGTGGCCCGCATCTACCCCGTGTTCCACGTGGGGCTCGAGATCAACCTGGCCGGCCAGGAGTTCAACCTGATCGCGGTCATCGGTGGCATCACCGTGCTCGTCGCGGCCGCGCTGGCGTTCGTGCAGGACGACATCAAGAAGGTGCTCGCCTACTCGACGGTGAGCCAGCTCGGCTACATGATGATGGGCCTGGGCGTCGGCGCCTGGACGGCTGCCGTGTTCCACATCTTCACGCACGCGTTCTTCAAGTGCTGCCTGTTCCTGTGCGCCGGCTCGATCAGCCACACCGCCGCCCACCACAGCTTCGACATGAAGAAGGACATGGGCGGCATCTGGCGCAAGATGCCGGTGACGTTCGCGACCTGGATGATCTCCACCGCGGCGTTGATGGGCATCCCGTTCTTCTCGGGCTTCTTCTCCAAGGACGAGATCATCGACTCGGCGAAGCACAACGACTACACGATCTTCTACTTCGTCGGCATCATCGGTGCGTTCATGACGGCCGCGTACATGACGCGGGCGACGTGGCTGACGTTCTTCGGTACGCCGCGTGGCGGGGCTGCGCACTTCATGGGCGTCGAGTCCCACGACGACCACGGCCACGCGGCCCATGACGCACATGGCGATGACGCGCACGGTCATGACGATCATGGTCACGACGATCACGGCGATGTGAAGCACGGTCGACCGTTGCCGTTCGCCCCGAGCGACTCGCCGTGGCAGCTCACGGCACCGTTGATCATCCTCGCCGCGCTGGCGATCGGTTCGGGCTACCTCAACGCGCCCGCGGTGGGCACCCACTGGTTCCACCACCAGACCGAATCGTCGATCGGCCTCCACGAAGCTGCGGGGCACGGCGAAGAGGCCGCGCACGACGAGGCCGCGGACCACGGCGAAGAAACTGCGGCGCACGGCGAGGAAGCCGCGCACGGGCCCGAGCCGGCCGAGATCTACACGGTGCCGCCCGCTCCCGAGTTCAAGTGGTCGGCCGCCGCTCCGGGCCTGGGATTGGTCGCGCTCGGCATCGGCCTCAGCGCGTTCTTGAGCAAGGCCGTCTTCGAAGACCGGCGGGCACCGTTCGCCGGGCTCACCAGGAGGAACAAGCTGCTCGGGGCCGGGCACCGGTTCCTCGTCAACAAGCTCTACCTCGACGCGCTCTACGAGAACGTGATCGTCAAGGCGATCGCCCACCCGATCTCGAAGGCCGCGTACTGGGTCAACCAGAACATCATCGACGGCGTCGTCAACGGTGCCGGGCGTACCGGCAAGGACGTCGGTACGTGGGTCTACCGCAACATCGACCAGAAGCTGGTCGACGGAGCGGTCAACGCGTCAGGCACTGTGGCCAGCGAGACCGGCCACGCCCTGCAACCGGTCCAGTCCGGCAAGGTCAACCAGTACGGCGCGCTGCTGTTCGGCGCCGCCGCGGTTGGCGCGATCGTGCTGATCATCACCAACGTCTAAGGCAACTCTTCTCATGAACGACGTACTCACCGATAACCAGTGGCTGCTCACCGTCGGCACGTTCCTGCCGTTGCTCGGCGTGTTGGTGATGTTCTTCATCCCCGGCACCGAGGAGAAGCTGCACAAGCAACTGCTGATCATCACCGCCGGGGCCACCGCCGTCGTGCACGCGATCACGCTGGTGCTGTTCGACTACGGCCAGAGCGACAAGCTCCAGTTCTTCGTCGACGAGGAATGGATCAGCGTCATCCGCTCGGGCTACACGATCGGCCTCGACGGCATCAGCCTGCCGCTGTACGCGCTGTCGGCGTTCGTGACGTTCCTGGTCGCGATCTACACGTACGACAACATGCCCGACGCCGGCAACCCCAAGGCGTTCGGCATCTTGATGCTGATCCTCCAGGTCGGTATGGCCGGGTCGTTCGTCGCCCAGGATCTCGTGCTGTTCTTCGTGTTCTTCGAGATCGTGCTGTTGCCGATGTACTTCATGATCGGCGTGTGGGGCGGCGAGCAGCGGCAGTACGCGTCGCTCAAGTTCTTCCTCTACACGATGTTCGGTTCGGCGTTGATGCTGGTGGCGATCCTCGCCCTGTTCTTCAACACCGACGCCGAGAGCTTTGGCTTCTCGCACCTGTACGCGGCGGGCGCGTTGATTCCCGAGAACACCCAGATCTGGATCTTCGCCGGGTTCTTCATCGGGTTCGCGGTGAAGGTGCCGATGTTCCCGTTCCACACGTGGCTGCCCGACGCCCACACGCAGGCACCGACGCAGGGCTCGGTGATCCTCGCCGCGGTGCTGCTCAAGCTGGGCACGTACGGGTTCGTCCGGATCGCGATCCCGATGTTGCCCCAGGGCGCCAAGGCGTGGGCGCCGGTGATCGCCGTGCTGGCCGTGATCGGCATCATCTACGGCGCGCTCGGCTGCCTCGCGCAAACCGACTTCAAGCGCCTGATCGCGTTCTCGTCGGTGGCGCACATGGGCTTCGTGATGCTCGGCATCGCCACGCTCACGCCGATGGGCATCAACGCGGCGATGTTCGGCATGGTCGCCCACGGGTGGATCACGGGCATGTTGTTCTTCATCGCCGGGTCGATCAAGCACCGGTACCACACGCTCGAAATCAAGCGCCTGCGCGGCCTGCTGATCCAGATGCCCAAGCTCGGCTGGGTCTTCGGGTTCGCCGCGATGGCGTCCCTCGGTCTGCCCGGCCTGGCCGGCTTCTGGGGCGAGTTCCCGGCGCTCGTTGCCGCCTGGAACCCCGCGTTCGGGCTGGACGAGACGTTGTTCCGGGTGGTGCTCGTCATCGCCGCGCTGGGCACGGTGTTCGCCGCCGCCTACCTGCTGTGGCTGTACCAGCGCACGGCGATGGGCGAGCCCAACCCCGAGTTCGTGTCGGGCGATAGTGCCCACGGCGGGCACGGTCACGCGCCGGCGCTGTCGGCCGCGGCCAACGAGCACGACGACCACGAGCACGCCGACATCCACGACGTCACCCCGATCGAGTGGGTTGCCTGGGCGCCGTTCCTGGCTGCGATCGTCCTGTTCGGCGTGTACCCGCAGTTGCTCTTCCGGGTGCTCGACCCGGCCGTCACCACGCTCGTTCAGCACGTGGGGGCAGGCATTCCCTGATGCTCGCTTCCCTGTTGGCCCAGGCGACCGACTGGATCGCCCCCGACATCGACTGGCACGCGCTCGCCCCCGAGATCGTGCTGGCGGTCGGCATCAACCTCGTGCTGCTGGTTGACCTGTGGCTCGACGAGTCGAAGAAGTGGATCCAGTCGATGCTGGCAGGCGTCGTCTTGCTGGCGGCGTTCGTGCCGGTGGTCACGCTCGCGCTCAGCGACGAGGGCGCACGCTCGTTGTTCGACGGCAGGTACGTCGTCGACGAGTACGCGTTGATCCTCAAGGCGTTCTTCCTGCTCACCGGCTACATCGTGATCCTGCTGTCGCAGACCGAACTCGAAGAGGGCGGGTACTACCAAGGCGAGTACTACCTGCTGCTGCTGGCCTCGGTGCTCGGCATGGTGATGATGGCGTCGTCGCGCGACCTCGTCTCGGTGTTCGTGGCGTTCGAACTGCTCTCCATCCCCACGTACCTCCTGGCGGCGTGGCGCAAGCGTGACTCGCGCTCGAACGAAGCCGGCGTCAAGTACTTCCTGATGGGCGTGTTCGCGACCGGCGTGCTGCTGTTCGGCATGTCGTACCTGTACGGCACCACCGGGTTGACCAAGTTGGTCGACATCGGCGCCGCGCTCGCTGACGGCGACCTGATGGCGATGCAAGTCGTCGGCATCGTGTTCGTGATCGTCGGCTTCGCCTTCAAGGTCTCGGCCGTGCCGTTCCACACGTGGGCGCCCGACACTTATCAGGGGGCACCGCTCCCGGTCACCGCCTTCATCTCGGTCGCCTCCAAGGCGGGCGGCTTCGTGGCGTTGCTGAGCGTCTTGTTCCTCGCCTTCTTCCCGGCCAAAGACGTGATCGAGCCGTTCTTGTGGGTGCTCGCCGCGCTGACGATGACGGTCGGCAACGTGCTCGCACTCCGCCAGACCAACTTCGTGCGCCTGCTCGCCTACTCGTCGGTGTCGCAGGGCGGCTTCATCCTCATGCCGCTGGCCGTGATGGCCACCGGCGACGCCGGTGGGGCCGCGCTCAAGGCCGTCGTGATCTACCTGATCATCTATGCGTTCTCGAACCTCGGCGCGTTCGGCGTGATCGCGGCGGTGTCACGCAAGACGGGCAGCGGCGACATCGAGTCGTTCGGCGGGCTGATCAACTACGCCCCTGGCCTGGCGGTGGCGCAGACGATCTTCCTCGCCTCGCTCGCCGGTTGGCCGCCGATGGGTATCTGGATCGCCAAGTTCCAGGCGTTCCGGACGCTGCTCGATGCCGGTGGTAGCGCGGCGATCACGCTGGCGATCATCGCCGCTGTGAACACGGTCGTGTCGGCGGCGTACTACATGAAGGTGCTCCGCGTGATGTGGATGAAGCCGGTACCCGATGGCGACACCGCGCCGATCGTGACGCCTCGGCCGGTCGGGCTGGCGGTGGGCCTGTGCGCGGCAGGCACCGTCGTGCTCGGCATCCTGCCCGGCCTGGTGCTGCGGTTCGCCGACCTCAGCGACTTCACCGGAGCGTTCGGCCGCTGACGGCGGTCAATCCCCCGACGGGGATACCACGCCGAGCCCGGTGTCGATCTGGCGGCTGGCGAAGTTCCAGAACGCGGCCGCCCGGGCGCTGACGCTCGGGCCGACGGGGGTACGTTCTCATGCCGGTTTGGTCCAGACCGAGACGTGCTTGGTGCTGTCGGCGGTGAACGGTGCCCGTGCCCAGTCGGCCCACCGATCGGTCAACGCCAGCCCGGCGAGGCGTGCCATCAGGTCGAGTTCGGCCGGCCACACGTACCGGAACGGAATCGTGCGGAACGTGCTGTGGTCGTCGCCCGCCCGCTCACCTCCGGCGACGGTCACGTGGTTCGACGTGAACTGCTGGCTGACCACGTCGAACCGGTCGAAACCGACGTATCCGCCGCCCCGACCGTCGGGCTCGACGCTGAACGGCACCGTGTCCTGGCCGGGTGGAAGCCGGCGCAGCGCAGGCACACCCACCTCGATCACGAACTTGCCGCCGGGCTGGAGGTGGTGGGCCGCGGTGGCGAAACAGGCGACCTGACCGTCCTGTGTGGTGACGTTGTTGATGGTGTTGAACACCAAATACGCCAGGTTGAACCTGCCCGGCACGCGGGCGCTGGTCATGTCGCCGATCGTGACCGTGACGCGTTCCGCCCCCGGCTTGCCGGCCAGCCGGGCGGCCATCGCCCGGCTCAGTTCGATGCCGTGGACGTCGACGCCACGCTCGGCGAGTGGGCAGGCGATCCGGCCGGTGCCGAGCGCCAGTTCGAGCGCCGGCCCGTCGCCGGCCAGCCCGGCGAGGAAGTCGACGGTGCGGGCAATCTCGTCCGGTTCGTACTCGCGGCCCCACGGATGGTCGTAGGTCGCGGCGACGCTTTCCCCGAACCATCCGTCGGCCGGATCGTCGTGGCGCATACCGCGAACGTAGCGACGGGGGCTTGGCGCCTGGGCCTCGGTTACCACCACATTCGGTGGGCAGGGGGCGCCCTAGAGTGCGGGCATCATGTTCACCGGGACTGATGCTGTGCCGTTCGAGCACTTCATGGATCAGGCGCTGTACGGCCCGGATGGCTTCTACACCAGCGGCCGCGGCCGCGCCGGTCGCCGCGGCGACTTCCTGACGTCGCCCGAGGTCGGCCCGCTGTTCGGGGCCGTGGTCGCCCGATTCCTCGACGCCGAATGGGTTCGGCTCGGTCGGCCCGACGAGTTCACCGTCGTCGAAGCCGGCGCCGGCCCGGGCGCCCTCGCCCGGGCGATCCTGGCCGCCGCCCCCGCCTGCCGGGCAGCGCTCCGGTACATCGCCGTCGACGTCTCTGCCGACCAGCGGGCGCAGCACCCCGATGGCGTCGAGTCTCGTGCGGAACTGCCCGACGGCCCCGTCGTCGGCGTCATCCTCGCCAACGAGTTGCTCGACAATCTTCCGTTTCGCCTCGCCGTGCACGACGGTCACTGGCGCGAGGCCTACGTGCGGCCAACTGCCGGCACGCTCGAAGAAGTGCTCAGTGCGCCGTTCGCCCCGCGACCCGCGGTGCTGCCCGAGGTCGCCCCGCTCGGCGCTCGGGCTCCACTCCAGACGAGGGCCGCCGAATGGATCGCCGACGCTCTGGCCAGGCTCGACCAAGGCACCCTCGTCGCGTTCGACTACGCGGTCGCGACGACGTCCGAGCTCGCCGAGCGACCATGGCGCGACTGGCTGCGCACGTACCGCGACCACACCCGCGGCAGCCACTACCTCGACGCCCCCGGAACGCAGGACATCACCGCCGACGTGTGCGTCGACCAACTGCCGCCGGCCGACACCGTGCGCACCCAGGCGCAGTGGCTCCAACTCCACGGCATCGCCGAACTCGTTGCCGCCGGACGCGCCTACTGGGAGGAACACGCGGCGCACCCCGACCTGCGGGCGTTGACGATGCGCAGCCGTGTGTCGGAGTCCGAAGCGCTGCTCGACCTCGACGGGTTGGGGAGCTTCACGGTGATCGAGTGGCGGCTACGCTCCGGACAGGGCATCCGGGGCGAGGGTGCCGCGTTCCGGACCGGTTAGGCGGCGATGGACGACAACTCACTCACACTCGGTCAACCGGACGACGCAGAGTTGGCGGCTGTCCTCGTCGCCGACCACGTCGTCCATGCCGAAGTAGCGATCGTGTGGATGACCGACACGGCCGACGGCTGGCGGGTCCTGTACGCCAACCCCAACGCGATGGAAGTGCTCGGCGTCCGGACGCAGGCCGAGGTCCGGGCACTCGCACTCCCCGCTGGCGTCGACCGCCTGCCCACGACGGTGTCACGCGGGCTGACCGGACCCGAACTGCTGAGCGCGCTGCGGCTCGTCGCCGGGTACGCGAGCGAGTCGTCACGGCAACTCGACGTGCGGCTGGGGCCGAGATTCCAGGCCCGCCGGTTCGCTACCGCAGGAATCTCCGGTATCAAGCTGGTCGGTCGCCATGGCGAGTTGGCCGCCGAATTGCAGCGCAGCGCCGAAGCCGCCCAGCGGATCATCTCGTCGCACTTCGAGCATGCCGGTGTCGAGGTGTTCATGAAGGACCTCGACGGCCGGTACGTGTTCGTCAACGAGAACTTCCGGGCGGCGTGGCAACGCCAGGGCGAAGATCTCACCGGGCTCACCGACTTCGAGATCCTCGGCCCCGAGCTTGCCGTCCAGTACCAAGAGGAAGACCGCCAGGTGCTGGCGACCAACGCACCGATCGAGGTTGAAGGGGTCGCCGGGCGGGTCGATGGCACCCACGTGTTCCGGGTCGTCAAGTTCCCCGTCCACGACGCCGATGGCCAGATCGTCGGCGTCGGCGGGGTGGCCACCGACGTCACCGACGCGCTCCGCTCACAGACTGCGCTGGCGGTCAGCGAGGAACGGTTCCGGCTCGCCTTCGAGTACGCCAGCGAGGGCTTCGCGGTGATCTCGCTCGACAACAAGGTGCTCCAGGTCAACGACCGGCTGTGCGAGATCGTCGGGCGGTCGCGCGAGGAACTGATGCGCCCGAGCATCGAGAGCCCCGAGCGCCAGGAGATGTTCGAGGAGTGGGCACCGGCCGCGCTCGCCACCGGCCACACCGCGTTCAACCGTGTGTTCACGAAACCGGACGGCTCGAAGGTCTACGTGCGGTTGTCGATTGCGGTGGTGCGCAGCGCCGACGGCGAACCACTGCACTACGTATCGATGATCACCGACGAGACCGAGCGACGCGCGCTCGAGCTACGCGCCCGCCAGGCCGAGAAGTTGGAGACGGTCGGCCAACTCGCCGGGGGCATCGCTCACGACATCAACAACCTGCTTGGCGGCATCCTCGGCTACGCCGAACTGGTGAAGTCGGCACAGGACGACCCAGAAGTGATCGAACAGTGCGAGCAGGTGATCGGCGCGGCGTTGCGGGCCTCGGACTATACGTCGCGGCTGCTGTCATTCGCCCGCCCCACCGCCCAGGTCGCCGACCGGTTCGACCTCCACGAGATCGTCGACGAGGTCGTTCACATGTTGCGCCACAGCGTCGATCCGGGCATCTCGGTCAGCGTCGACCTCCAGGCTCCCAACCCAGTGGTCGACGGGAACCCCAGTCAGCTCCACGGGGCGCTGCTCAACCTCGGCCTCAATGCGCGCGACGCGATCGACGGAGAGGGCACGATCAAGATCGCCACCATGACCGGTCGCGACTCGCCCTGGTCGGTACGGGTCGAGGTGAGCGACAACGGCGCGGGCATTCCCGCCGACCGGCTCGATCGCGTCTTCGACCCGTTCTACACCACCAAGTCGAAGGGCCGCGGCACCGGCCTCGGGCTCACGTCGGTGCTTGCTGCCGTACACCAGCACCGCGGCACGGTCACGGTCGACAGCGAGGAAGGCCGCGGGTCGACGTTCGCGATCGAGGTACCCGTCGCCCAACGTCGCCACCGCCGCGGCGGCACCGCCGACGATGCCGGGTTGTCGGCCGGAACCCGGGTGCTCGTCGTCGACGACGACGACGTGGTCCGCTTTGTCGTCGCCGAGGCACTTCGGCACGCCGGCTGCGAGGTGATCGAGGCCGCCGACGGCACCGAGGCGATCACCGAACTCGAGCGCCAAGCCGCGCCGCCCGAGGCGGTGGTGTTCGACCTGCGTATGCCCGGTATGGGCGGCGACGCGCTGTTCGCTGCACTGCAACAACGGTGGCCGTCGATTGCCACCGTGTTGATGAGCGGGTTCGGTGGCGACGAGGACGCCGAAGCGCTGCGCGAGCGCGGCGTCGGTGCCGTGCTCCAGAAGCCGTTCCGCACCGACGAGCTGCTGAGCACGCTGGCCCGCTGCGTGCAACTCGCCTGAGCCGGTCAGCCGAGCCTGGCGATGTTGGGGGCCTCGGCCGGATCGACATCGTCGGTACCGAAGAACGCGGCGAGGATCTCCTCGGCTACCGCTGCCGTCGTGGACCGCATCGACAGGGCGAGCACGTTGGCGTCGTTCCAGCGCCGGGCTCCACGGGCCGTCTCGGCGTCGGCGCACAACGCAGCGCGCACACCCGGCACCTTGTTGGCGGCGATCGAGACACCGGTACCGGTCCAGCACAACACGACGCCCCGCTCGGCGCTGCCCGAGGCGACCGTCTCGCCGACGAGCCGGCCGGCCTCGGGCCAAGCTGCTGCGTCGGCGACGACGTCGACCACGTGCCCTGCCTGACGGCACCAGGCGCGCACGGCCTCGACGAGCGGGTGGGAGGCATCGGCACCGAGCGCGATCCGCATGCACCCAGTCTGCCGACCCGTGAGGTATCCGACGGGTGTCGTCCACTCGACGACCGTGGAGCCGACCGGTCGTCGAGTGGCGCACTCGCGGCGCAGCCGCCACGCCCGTTGTATCGAGACGACGCCCGCCGGCCGCCGGCGATCGAGCAGCGCCGCGGGTCTCAGCCTGGATCCACCGATCGCTGCAGCCGCTCGTAGGCGTTGCCTCAGCCCACGGCGGTAGCGGTCGACGTTGGCCCCGGTGCATCGTTCGTGAAGCCCAGCCTGCGTGGCGCCTGAACGCAAAGCGTTACGGAGCCTGGCTTCATTGGGATGGCGGCGAGGGAGGAGCCGCCAGATCGGTGGATCCAGGCTCAGGCGTCGGGGAGGGGGCCGAAGAAGCCGACGATCCGAGCGACCTTGCCGTCGCCGGTGAACTCGACGAAGTCGATGCCTGCCACACCCACTCCCCCGGTCGGGGCGACCAGCTCCCACGAGTAGCGGCCGCAACCGTGGTGGACGTCGACGCCGCTGGTGCGCCGGAAGATGTGGTCGGGGAAGTGGGTCAACACGACGTCGGTGAGCGCGCTCAACTCGGCATGACCGCGGCCTTCGAGCGGCGGGTCGAGCAGCTGCCCGTCGTCGGCCCAGACGCCAGCGATCGTCGCCTGGCGGCGGGCTGGGTCGGGGTCGCAGTACGCCGACAGCACGGCGTCGACGGTTGCTTCCGGGGTGGTGGTGGGAATGGCGGTGTCGTTGCTCATGCCGACACCATGCGCAGGCTCGGGGAACGGTGGCGATTACCTGTGAGGTAGTCGCCGGCCGTCGGGCCGGTTCGTAGGGTGAGCACATGACGCGATCCAACGCCGGCGAGCTGGTGCGCACGTGGCGGCTTCACCGGCGCCGCAGCCAGATGGACCTGGCACTCGACGTCGGCGTGTCGACGCGCCATCTGAGCTTCGTCGAGACCGGTCGCTCGCGGCCGAGCCCCGAGCTGCTGCTGGCGTTGGCCGACGGCCTCGACGTGCCGCTGCGCGAGCGCAACACCATGCTGCTCGCGGCCGGCTACGCACCGCGCTACCGCGAGACGCCGCTCGACGACCCGGCCGTCGAGCCGGTGCTGCTGGCCGTGCGCCGCCTGCTCGACGCTCACGACCCGTTCCCCGGCGTGGCGGTCGACCGGATGTGGAACATCGTCCAGACGAACGCGTCGGCGGGCGCGCTCACCGCCGGGGTCCCCGCCCATGTGCTCGCCCCGCAACCGAACATCTACCGGCTGGCGCTGCACCCCGAGGGCCTTGCCCCGCGCACCGTCAACTTTGCCGAGTGGGCCAACAGCCTGATTGCGCAACTTCGTCGCGACGCGGCGGTGACCGCCGACCCCGAACTCGCCCGGCTGCTCGCCGAGGTCAGCGCCTACCCCGACGTGGCCGAGGCACTCGCCGAGCGCATCGAGCCACAGGCCCACGACGTGCTCGTGCCGCTCGTGCTCGACATGGGTGGCATGCACCTGTCGTTCTTCACCGTGATCGCCACGCTCGGCACCCCGCGCGACGTCACACTCGACGAGCTGACCGTCGAACTGTTCTACCCAGCCGACCCCGCCACCGCCGCCGCTCTACGCCCCTGACTCGGGCGGGTGCATGCCGTGGATACTGTCGGTGGGTGTGGGCGTGGGCGTGGTGTTGACGGTCGGTGAGGCACTCGTCGACATCGTCCACGGAACCGACGCGACGGTGACCGAGCATCCTGGCGGCAGTGTCGCCAACGTCGCGGTTGCCCTGGCCCGGCTCGGTATGCCGGTGCGGTTGGCGACCTGGATCGGCGCTGACGAGCGCGGCGAGACCGTGGCCGGCTGGCTGGCCGGTGCCGGGGTCGAGCTAGTGCCCGGTAGCACAGCGGCTGCGCGGACGCCCACGGCGACGGCAACCCTCGACGAGTCGGGTGCGGCCACGTACGAGTTCGACATCGAGTGGCAGGTAGCCGGCGTGCTGCCTGCGCACGCCGATGCCGTCGCTGTGCACACCGGTTCATTGGCTGCCCTGCTCGACCCCGGCGCCACCGAACTGCTCGCGTTCGTCCGCACCCAGCGCTCGCTGGCGGTGACCAGTTACGACCCGAACATCAGGCCGGCGCTGGCCGGCGACCGCCACCAGGCGCGCCGCCGGGTGGAAGCGTTCGTTGCCGCGGCCGACATCGTCAAAGCCAGCGCCGACGACGTCACCTGGCTGTACCCAGGGGTGGAGCCCGAGGACGTGGCGCGGCAGTGGTTGGCGGCCGGCCCGGCGATGGTCGTGGTCACCCGCGGCGCGCATGGGGTGTTCGCCGTGTGTGCCGCCGGTGAGCTGAACCGCGAACCGCCGACCGAGCCGACACGGGTGGTCGACACCGTCGGCGCCGGCGACGCGTTCACCGGTGCCCTGCTGTGGGGCCTGGCCGAGGCCGGATTGCTGCGGCCCGACGCCCGGCCTGCGTTGTACGCGATCGACGTGACCGCGCTCGCCCGGCTGGTCGAGTTCGCTTCCTGTGCGGCTGAACTCTCGGTCGGCCGTGCCGGTGCCGACCCACCGACGCTGGCCGAACTGCACGCGGTCGTGTCGCCCGGCGACATCGCTAGGGTGCGCGGCGGTGACTGACGACCGTCCCTTGCCGGACTTCCACATCGACCATGCCGAGAAGATCGACTGGATGATCGAGACCGAGGGATGGGCGGTCGAACCGGTGGCTCCGGTACCCGATGCCGATCCACCGCAGGCCGGCTACACGTACACGATCGGGTTGCCGGCCCATGTGGGGTTCCCGGAGGTGGTCGTGTTCGGGTTGGCCCCGGTGGCCGCCCGTGGGCTGCTCGGCCTGGTGGTCGACGCGCTCGCCGGGGGCACCGAGATCCCGCTCGGCGTGGAGCTGGTCGGGCTGTTCGACAACGACCTGCGCAGCGTGTTCGCCCCGGTCGACGCCGGCGCTGTAGGCGGCCTGTTCGCGACCGCGGCGGCGTGGTATCGCGGGGAACCGTTCGACGTGGTGCAGTTGCTGTACCCCGACCGCAACGGGTTCCTTCCGTACGAGCCCGGGTTCGACCAGCGTCTGCGCTTCGCCCAACCGGTCGTGGGCCGCCCCGGCGGTTGACGCGAGCGCGGGGTGTCAGCTGCGGCGAACCGGGCCGCTGGTGGGCGCCCCGGCGAACGCCTGGGCCTTGCTCATCCAGTCGTTGGCGGCGGGGCCCGTGACGGTGAGTTCGGTGTCGGCGACGTGGCGGCGCTGGGTCACCACCCGGCAGAAGTCGCCGGCCGGCCCGGTGACCGAGTTGGCCGCGTCGTCGGGCCCCCACACCCACTCGGCGCCGGACGGGGCCGTGAGGGCGACCCGCACCGGCGCGTCGGGCGGTGTCTCGCCGCGCACGAGGTAGCTCCACCCGCGGGTGATGAAGCCGAGCTGGGCGACATGCACCAGACGGTCGGTGTCGGGGCGTTGGCCGCCAGCATCGAGCGCGTCGACCACGTCTTGCCCGTGCGCCCACACCTCCATCAGCCGGGCCGTGACGAACGACTTGGCGCTCATCGACGGCCCGTACCACTCGACGCGCACGTCGTCGGTGAGTGAACGCGCGGCGGCCTCGAGCCCGGCCCGGGCGGCCCGCCACTCGGCAAGTTGCCCGCTGGGCGGCAGCCGGCGGAACGCACCCAACGTCAGCTCGTCACCGTCGAGCGGATCGGCGTAGCGCTGGAACGCCCCGGCGCGATGCTCGGCGAACGCGTCCGCATCGGTGATCGCCAGCGCGGCCGTGCGGTCGAAGTAGGCGAGATGACCGATCTGGTCGGCGACCGACCAGCGTGGGCTCGGTGTGGGCATCTGCCACGCGTCGTCGGCCAACCCGGCCACGACCGCGTCGAGCGCCGCCTGTTCAGCGACCAGATCGTCGACGAGTCCGCTCACCTGCACCCGCCGCACAGTAGGTCTTCCCGACCGGTGGGTACGAGACGACCGGGTGTCTTCCAAGGTGGCTGAGCCGGTCGTTACCATCGCCGCCGCGGGCACCTCGCGCGGCGTGGCAGGCTGTCGGGTGATGGAGACGACTTCGCCCTCCGGCACGGTCGAGCTGCGCGGTCGGGGGCTCACGATCGACGAGGTGGTGGCCGTCGCCCGCGGCAACCCGCCGGTGGTGCTCGCCGCCCAGGCCCGCACGGCGATGGCCCGCTCGGTGGCGCTGATCGACGGGTTCGTCGCCGGCGAAACCCCGGTCTACGGCGTCACGACCGGGTTCGGTTCGCTCGCCGCGACCGTGATCCCACCGGCCCGCACCGCCGAACTCCAGGTGGCGCTGGTCCGCTCACACGCGGCCGGGATGGGCGACCCGGTCGAACCCGAGGTGGTCCGGGCATTGCTGCTCCTACGGGCGCGCAGCCTGGCGATGGCGCACTCGGGCGCCCGGCCCGAACTGGTCGACCTGCAACTGGCGCTGCTCGCCCACGGCATCACGCCGGTCGTCCGCGAACACGGGTCGCTGGGGGCGAGCGGCGACCTGGCTCCGCTCAGCCACTGCGCACTGGCGCTGATCGGCGAGGGTGAGGTGTGGGGGCCCGACGACACACCCGAACCGGCTGGCGCGGCGCTGGCCCGAGCCGGGCTCGCGCCGTTGACGCTGCGCGCCAAGGAGGGCCTGGCCCTCATCAACGGCACCGACGGCATCCTCGGCATGCTGTGCCTCGCCGTGCACGACCTCGCCGCGCTCACCCGCCTGGCCGATGTCGCCGCAGCGGCCACCGTGGAAGGCCTGCTGGGCACCGACCGGGCGTTCGCCGCCGACCTCCAGGCGCTGCGCCCGCAGGTGGGCCAGGCGGCCAGCGCGCGCAACCTCCAGCGCCTGCTGGCCGGTTCGCCGATCGTCGCCAGCCACCGCTTCGGGGACACTCGGGTGCAGGACGCCTACTCGCTGCGCTGTACCCCGCAGGTGCACGGCGCCGCGCTCGACACGCTCGCCCATGCCCGTACGGTCGCCGAGCGCGAGCTCGACGCGGCGATCGACAACCCGATGATCTTGCCCGACGGCCGGGTCGAGAGCTGCGGCAATTTCCACGGCGCCCCGCTGGCGTTCGTGTGCGACTTCCTGGCGATCGCCACGAGCGAGTTGGCGGCGATCAGCGAGCGGCGCACCGATCGCCTGCTCGACGTCGCCCGCTCGCACGGCCTGCCGCCGTTCCTCACCCCCGATGCCGGCGTCAACAGCGGGATGATGATCGCCCACTACACGCAGGCGGCGATGGCGATGGAGAACCAGCGCCTTGCCGTGCCGGCGAGCACCCAGTCGTTGCCCACCAGCGCGATGCAGGAAGACCACGTGTCGAACGGCTGGGCAGCGGCCCGCAAGCTGCGCCGCAGCATCGACAACCTGCGCCGCGTGCTGGCCGTCGAGCTGGTGTGTGCCGGCGCCGCGCTCGACCTGCGCGCACCCCTGGAACCGGCGGCCGGCACCGGCGCCGCCCTCGCGGTCCTGCGCGGCGAGGTCGCCGACCCCGGCCCCGACCGCTGGCTCTCACCCGACCTACGCGCCGCCGAGGCGCTGCTGGCTGAGGGTGCCGTGCTCGACGCCGTCGAATCCACGATCGGACCTTTGGAGGTGGTGTAGATGGGCATCGCAGGGCGCTCTCGAAGCAGGAACCTGGCAGCTCGATCCCCCAGATTTGGGGTGCCGGGCCACATGTGCAGGATCTCAGGACACACGTGTGCGCTGAGACCCTGCACTTCCCCAGAACCACCTCAGTGGACAGCCTTGGCCCAAGCTGGAGGATCGTGCTGATGTCTGGTCCTCGCCCGGTCCGGGCCCCGCGCGGCAGCGACCTCACGTGCCTCGGGTGGCCGCAGGAGGCCGCCTACCGGATGCTCCACAACAACCTCGACCCCGAGGTCGCCGAGCGACCCGACGACCTGGTCGTGTACGGCGGTACCGGCCGGGCGGCGCGCAGCTGGGATGCCTTCGATGCGATGGCGCGCACGCTCACCACGCTGCGCGCCGACGAGACGATGCTCGTGCAGAGCGGCAAGCCGGTCGGCGTGTTCCGCACCCACGAGTGGGCGCCGCGGGTACTGCTGGCCAACTCGAACCTGGTGCCCGACTGGGGCAACTGGGACGAGTTCCGCCGGCTCGAGGCGCTGGGCTTGACGATGTACGGCCAGATGACCGCCGGCTCGTGGATCTACATCGGCACCCAGGGCATCCTCCAGGGCACGTACGAGTGCTTCGCGGAGATCGGCCGCAAGCGCTTCGGCGGCACGCTGGCCGGCACCATCACGCTCACCGCCGGGCTGGGTGGGATGGGCGGTGCCCAGCCGCTGGCGGTGACGATGAACGGCGGCGTGGCGTTGTGCATCGAGGTCGACGCGTGGCGCGCCGAACGGCGCGTCGAGCACCGCTACCTCGACGAGATCGCCGACTCGGTGGAGGACGCGATCGCCCGCTGCGAGCGCGCCCGCGACGAGCGCCGGGCGCTGTCGGTCGGCCTGGTCGGCAACGCCGCCGAACTGGTGCCGCAGTTGCTCGAACTCGACTTCCCGGCCGACATCGTCACCGACCAGACCAGCGCCCACGACCCGCTCAGCTACGTGCCCGCCGACCTGACGCCCGAGGCCACCGCCGAGATGGCGCAGTCCGACCCGCAGGAACTGGTCCGCCGGTCGCGCGAGTCGATGGCCGCCCACTGCCGGGCGATGGTGGGCTTCGCCGACAAGGGCGCCGAGGTGTTCGACTACGGCAACAGCCTGCGTACCGAGGCCCAGCTCGGCGGGTACGAGCGGGCCTTCGACTACCCCGGGTTCCTGCCGGCCTACATCCGCCCGCTGTTCTGCGAGGGCAAGGGCCCGTTCCGCTGGGTGGCCCTGTCGGGCGACCCGGCCGACATCGCCGCCACCGACCGGGCCGTGCTCGACGAGTTCCCCGACGACGAGGGCCTGCGAAGGTGGATCGAGTTGGCGGGCGAGCGGGTGGCGTTCCAGGGCCTGCCGGCCCGGATCTGCTGGCTCGGCTACGGCGAGCGACACCGGCTCGGCCTGCGCTTCAACGAGATGGTGCGTCGCGGCGAACTGTCGGCGCCGATCGTGATCGGGCGCGACCATCTCGACTCGGGGTCGGTCGCCTCGCCCTACCGAGAGACCGAGGCGATGCTCGACGGCAGCGACGCGATCGCCGACTGGCCGCTCCTGAACGCGCTGGTCAACACGTCGAGTGGGGCCACGTGGGTGAGCATCCATCACGGTGGCGGTGTGGGCATCGGGCGTTCGATCCACGCCGGCATGGTGTGCCTCGCCGACGGCACCGCGCTCGCCGACGAGAAGCTCTCGCGGGTGCTGGTGAGCGACCCGGGGATGGGCGTGATCCGCCACGTCGACGCCGGCTACGACCGGGCGGTCGAGGTCGCCGCCGAGCGTGGCGTGCGGGTGCCGATGCAGGAGGGCTGACGATGGTGGTGCGCGAAGTCGTAACGGTCGGGCATCCGGTGTTGCGCGAGCGTGCCCGCGAGGTGACCCCCGACGAGTTGGCAACGCCTGAGGTGCAGGGGCTGATCGACGACCTGATCGACACGATGCGCGCCGCCAACGGGGCCGGGTTGGCCGCCAACCAGATCGGTGTGCCGCTCCGGGTTGCCGTGATCGAGGTCAACCGGAACCCGCGCTATCCGTACAAGCCGCCGATCCCGTTGACCGTGGTGGCCAACCCCGAGATCGAGTTCCTCGACGACGAGCTGGTCGACGTCAACGAGGGCTGCCTGTCGGTGCCCGACCTGCGCGGCACGGTCGCCCGTCGCGTCAACATCCGGGTGCGCTACCTCGACCGCGACGGCGTTGCCCACGACGAGGTGAAGCGCGGGCTGACCGCGGGCACGTTCCAGCACGAGTGCGACCACCTCGACGGCACGCTGTTCCTCGACCGGGTGACCGACCCCACCACGTTCACCACCTGGGACCAGTTCGAACGCTTCCACCGCGACGCCTTCGTCGAGCGGATCACCGAGTTCGTCGCCCGAGTCGGAAGCTGACGGCGTGGTCTCGATACACCGCCCAGAGGGCGGCACTCGACCACCGGAAGAACGGCCGAGTGCCGGCGCAGCCGGTGTATCGAGACCACATCGCTGTACCTACCACTGCGAGCTGGCTTGGGTGGGGGGTGACACGGCCGTGGCCGACGTGCTCGTGACCGTTGCGGACGAACGGATCGTCGCCGTCGAGCCCGGCGTCCCAGCCACCGCCGACGCGGTCCGGCTGAAGGGTCTGACACTGCCCGGGCTCGCCAACGCTCACAGCCACGCGTTCCACCGGGCATTGCGCGGCCGTACCCACCACAACACCGGCTCGTTCTGGACGTGGCGTGAGCAGATGTACGCGCTGGCCGCCACGCTCGACCCAGACTCGTACTTCCGGCTGGCCCGGGCGACGTTTGCCGAGATGGCGCTGGCCGGGGTGACGTGCGTGGGCGAGTTCCACTACCTCCATCACCAGCCCGGCGGCACGCCGTACGCCGACCCGAATGCGATCGGGGCGGCCCTGCTCGCCGCCGCCGCCGAGGCCGGCACCCGTATCACGCTGCTCGACACGTGTTACCTCCACGGCGGTATCGGCCAGCCGCTCGACGACGTCCAGCGCCGGTTCAGCGACGGCACCGTGGAGGCGTGGGCCGACCGGGCCGACGGTCTCCAGGTCGGTCCTGGCGCGAAGATCGGCGCGGCGATCCACTCGGTTCGTGCCGTCGACCCGGGCTCGATCGAGCGCGTCGCCCGCTGGGCCGCTGATCGGGCGGTTCCGCTGCACGCCCACGTCAGTGAGCAGCCGGCCGAGAACGAGGCATCGCTGGCCGCGTTCGGCCTGACACCGACCGGCGTGCTCGCCGAACGCGGGGCGCTCGGCGCAGCGTTCACAGCGGTGCACGCCACGCACCTAACCAATGCCGACGTCGGGTTGCTCGGAGCACACGGGAGCACGGTCTGCGTGTGTCCCACGACCGAGCGCGATCTGGCCGACGGCATCGGTCCGACCGGGCGGCTGGTCGCAGCGGGTGTCGCGCTCACGCTTGGCAGCGACTCGCACGCGGTGATCGACCTGTTCGAAGAGGCCCGCGCGGTCGAACTCGACGAGCGCCTGGCGACGCTCGCGCGCGGCAACCACACGGTGTCGTCTCTGCTCGCCGCGGCCACCGAGGCCGGCCACCGCAGCTTGGGCTGGCCCGACGCCGGCCGGATCGAGGTGGGCGCGCTTGCCGACCTGGTGACGGTGCGGCTCGACTCCGTGCGCACCGCGGGTGGGGACGACTCGCTGGCAACCGCCGTGTTCGCGGCGAGCGCCAACGACGTCGACCACGTGGTGGCGGGCGGCCGTGTCGTCGTGCGCGACGGTGCTCACGTGTCACTCGACGTGGCCACCGAACTCCACCACTCGATCACTGCCGTGTGGGAGGACACGAGATGACGTTGCTCACGGTGATTTCGACAAGCTCAACCACCTGGGTGACTCATTCCGGTGGTCGAGTGCCGGGCTCTGCCCGGCGTATCGAGACCATTGGTGCGCGATGAGTAGCCAGACGCTGGTGGTCGACAACGTCGGGCTGCTGGTCACCAACGACCCGGCGGTGGGGGAGGGGCCGCTCGGCATCCGCCGCGACGTCGCGCTCGTCGTGGCCGACGGCACGGTCGTCGCCGTCGAGCCCGCTGGTGCGTCCGGCGACGAGCGCGTCGATGCTGCCGGCCGGTGCGTGATCCCTGGCTTCGTCGACAGCCACACGCACCTCGTGTTCGCCGGTGAGCGCGGCGACGAGTTCGTGGCCAGGATGGCTGGTGCCGCGTACGCCGCGGGCGGCATCCGCACGACCGTCGCCGCCACGCGGACCGCCGACGATGCCGAGCTGATCCGGCTGACGGAGGCACGACGGGCCGAAGCCGCTCGGGCGGGCATCACGACGATCGAGATCAAGTCGGGGTACGGCCTCACCGCCCCCGACGAGCAACGCTGTCTCCGCGTGGCCGGGGAGTTCACCGAGCACACGACGTTCCTCGGTGCCCACGTGGTGCCCGACGAGTTCGCCGGTCGTACCGACGACTACGTGCACGCGGTGTGCACCGAGATGCTCGACGCGGCCGCGCCGCACGCCCGCTGGGTCGACGCCTTCTGCGAGGTCGGCGCGTTCGACGCCGACCAGAGCCGTGCCGTACTCACGGCCGGGATGGCGCGCGGCCTGGGAGGTCGCCTGCACGCCAACCAGCTCGGCCCAGGCCCGGGGGTGCAGCTCGCGGTCGAGCTGGGGTGCGCCTCGGCTGACCACTGCACGCACCTCACCGTCGACGACATCGAGGCGCTCGCGGCCAGCACCACGGTCGCCACACTGCTGCCGGTGGCCGACTTCTCGACCCGCTCGCCGTATCCCGAGGCGCGCCGCCTGCTCGACGCCGGGGCGACGGTCGCGCTGGCCACGAACTGCAACCCCGGCAGCAGCTACACCACGTCGATGTCGCTGTGCATCGCGCTCGCCGTACGTGAGATGCGGATGACCATCGAGGAAGCGTTGCTCGCCGCCACCGTGGGTGGGGCCACGGCCCTGCGCCAGCCCGGCGTCGGTCAGCTCGCCCCCGGTAGCCGCGCCGACTTCGTCGTTCTCGACGCCCCGTCGTACACCCACCTGGCCTATCGCCCTGGCGTCCCCCTCATCGCCGCCACCTACGCCTCCGGCGTCGAGATTGCCTCCAGTCGGTAGTTCAGAACATCAGCTTGGCCGCAGCCAGGGCCAGCCCGACCATGGCCGCGTTGGTGGTCACGAACCACTTGGTCTGGGCAGCGAGGCTCTGGTGCAGCTCGGTGCGGAGGCCGCCGATCTCGGTTCGTAGTTCAGCTGCGAGCACTCGCAGCTCGTCCTTGGTCGCGAGGTTGCCCGTGGCCGCCGCGAGGTCGGCCTTGGTGGCGAGTTGGTGCCAGTCGAATGGCGGGACGCTTTCCATGATGGCGTGGGCCTCCTCGACTCCGATCAGCTCCTCGAGCTTGCGGAGTGCACGCACTCTACTGTGGTCGTTGGGCATGGTGTTTCCCTTCGGTCGGCGGCGGGGCCGCGTCAGCGTCGGGGGAAGCCGGCACTCGCCACACTACGGAAGGGGTGTCAACGAGTTTCTGGAACCTGTGTGGGACGTCCGGTGGAACAGGGTCGTGGGTCAGCCGGTGGCGTGTGGCGCGGCCAGCGGCACCGGGGGCCGGGCCATCTTGCGCAGCCATCGTCCGTGCGCGCACACCGCCGACCACACGCCCGGGTGCACGTGGTAGTCGATGCCGTGCAGTTGGCACAGTGCGCGAAAGCGACGCGCCAGCGCCGGGTAGGCCGGGTGTGGCAGGCGCGGCGCGAGGTGATGCTCGATCTGGTGGTCGAGGCCGCCGACCAGCCACCGGAAGCACGCTCCCGCCACCGGCATCGGCGAGGCGATGTTGCAGGTGGTGCGCAGCTGGTGCGTGGCAAAGTCGTCTTGGCGGCGCGGGCTGGCCGGGTCGGGAAACTCGGCACCGTCGACGCAGTGGGCGAGCTGGAACGTCATCGCCAGCACGAACCCGACCAACCACGAACACGCGAGATAGAACGCGAGCACGCCCCACCACGGGTTGAACGCAAGCGGAATCACGATCGCCCATGCCACGTGGACGAGCTTGCCGGCGACGACCCGGGCGACGACCAGTGGGGTCACGGGGCGCCGCAGCGGCCGCTGGTCGATTCGGCCGGTGGCGAGCGCGACTACGTCGCTGACGAGCAGGTTCTTGAGCGAGAGGAACCCGTACAGCGGCCAGATGTAGATGTGCTGGGCGCGGTACCAGCGCTTCCACGGCTGGGTCGGCGCGAGCCGGGCGAAGGGAGCGAGGGCGATGTCGGCGTCGAACCCCACGACGTTCGTGTTGCCGTGGTGCAGGTTGTTGTGCTGGTAGCGCCACAGCCAACTGCTGGCGCCGAGCGCGTCCGACGTGCACGCGAGCGCCCGGTTCAACCACCGACGGCGCGAGAACGAGCCGTGGTTGGCGTCGTGCATGATGCCGGTGCCGACCGCCACTGCCGACACCACGACGCCCAGCGCGCCCGCCAGCCGGATCGGTACCGCCCAACCCGACAGCACGAGCATCCAGTAGCTCGCACCGAGCACCACGGCGATGGCGATCGACTTGAGGTGCAGGCGCCGCCGGGCGCTGGCGATCTCGCGGGCCGAGGGCAACACGGATCGCCAGAGGCCGATGACCGATGGTCGCTCGGTCGGAGCTGTCGAGCGCTCGGGGGCGAGTTGCGCGTTCATGAGTGTGGCGATCCCCTTTGTCAGTCGACGAAGACGTCGCGGCTGTGTTGGATGAAGAAGCGGTGGTCGTGTCCCTTGTTGGGGTCGGCCGAGTTGTACTTGGCGCTCGAGGGCGTGCCGTCGGGAACGCGTTCGTCGGAATAGATCGCACCGACCGGGCAGACATCGGGCTGGTAGCAGGCGGTGCACGACGTGCACTCGTCGAGGTTGACGTACAGCAAGCTGTTGCCGAAGATCGCGATCGCGTCGGCGTTGGGCGTGTGCGTGGTGACGATCTCGCCGCTCCCGGCTTCTTCCTCGGACACCAGCGCGTTGGTCGCCGGGTCGAACTCGTAGATGCACTGCACCGGGCACACGTCGACGCAGGCTCGATCCTTCACGTCGATGCACGCCTCGGTGATGATCGCCAGACCGGCCATGGGGTCAACTCCTCGCGTTCGTAGCGGGCGGGAGATACGGCCGGGGTCTGGAGCAGCAACTACCTGCCGGTCAGTGTACGGCCGCGGGCGGCTACTTCTTGGTGGGAAGCGGGTCGAGCGACGCCGGCGAAGTCGCACCGTCGGTGATCGCGGCGGCAACGTCGGCGAGCCGCAGGTTGTGGCTGCGGGCGTGGTTGCGTAGACGCAGGAACGACGCCTCAAGGTCGAGGCCTTCGTGTTCGGCGATCATGCCCTTGGCCTGTTCGATGACGACACGAGTGTTGAGCGCGTTGTCGAGTTGCTCGTTGAGGAGTTGCGCTTCGTGGGCAGCCCGGTGCTGGAGGATCGCGATCGTGGCGATGTCGGCGAGTGCCTGGCCGGCGTCGACGTCGGCTTGGGTCATGCGTCCGGGCGCGATGTGGAACAGGTTGAGGGCGCCGATCACCGCGCCACGGAGCCGCATCGGGAGGGCGTGCACCGAGCCGAAGCCGGCCGCACGGGCCTCGGCGGCGAACCGAGGCCACCGGTCGTCGGACGTGGTCAGGTCGCGGTTGATGACCGTTTGGCCGGTCCGGTAGCAGTCGAGGCAGGGCCCTTCTTGCGACTGAATCTCGAACAGCTCGAGCAGCCGCATCGTCTCGCTCGACGACGCCAGCGCGCGCAGGCTGCCGTCCGGATCGGCGAGCATGATTCCGGCTGCGTCGACGTCGAGCACCTCGACGCAGTGGTCGGTGAGACGGCTCAGCATCTCGACGACGTCGAAGTCGGCGACCAGCGTGTCGGCGAGTTCCACGAGCGCCTTGGCGAGCTTGGCTTCTCTCGGCATCGGCTCTCCGATCAGCTCAGCCCGTGCCAGGCGCCCCGGTCGGGTGGCGGCCCCGGGGTCGCCACCAATCGTACTCGGTGGGACAGCGGTCATCGAGTGGTTCCTGTCTCGGTGTCGTCGTGGGGGAAGCGAAGGCGGCGTGCCACCACGGCGGTCGCCACGTCGGTGAGGGAACGGCCGTTGCCGAACGCGTGCGCCCGGAGCCGGACCAACGCCTCGCCGACCGAGACGCCGAGTTGCACGGCCACCATGCCGGCTGCCTGGTGGACCACGTACCGGAAGTCGGCGCCAGTCGTCAGTTCGGTGGCGAGCGTGCCCGGCAGGGCTCCGGCCTGGAGCGTCAGCACCGACTGGGCGGCGACCTCGGCCATGATGAGCGCATCGGCATGCTGGTCGTCGGTGAGCGGGCCGGGGTGCCGGTCGTACAGGTTCATCGCCCCGAGACGCACCCCGCCCACTCGGAGCGGGAACCCGAACACAGCGCGGGCGCCGGCGGCCACGGCGGGGTCGGTGAACGCCAACCAGCGGGCGACGGTGGGGTTGGCGAGGTCGGGCTCCAATACGGCGACGTCGGTGCGGAACGCGTCGATGCATGGCCCTTCGCCCAAGTCGTACTGGAGCTGTTCGATCAGCGCGCTCACCTCATCGGTCGTGCAGATCGAGCCGCGCGACACGTCCCCCGACATCAACATGATCCCCGCGCCGCTCGTGTGAGTGATCTCGGCGCACACCTCACACAGCCGGCGCGTGCCCACCTCGGGACCGCCGCCGCTGGACAGCGCGGCGAGGATTCGCCGCCGCCGCTCGCCGGCCATCGCTCAGCCACGGGCGCCGAGGCGCGTGGTCGGGTCGACCTGGGCACTGGTCACGACGCCTTGCTCGGCAAGCGGAACCAAGCTGATGAACGGAGCGAACTCACGGGGGCCTCCTTGGCTACCGATTCTGAGGCGCTACCAAGGTCCAGAGCATCGCTCCCGTACCGGCCGGAATGCCGGTACAGCACGTACGGGTGTGCCGTGCCACCGGCAACCCTACACCGATGTCCTGGTGAGCAGCAGCCGCGGCGCGAACCGCTGGCCTCGGGATCAGCGGGAGAATCGCGACGTCAGGGCTTGGCCGTTGCCGAGTTCGGACCGTTCGCAGTCGCGGACGGCGCGGACACAGTTGTTCAGCCAGAGGTCCATGATGCCCGGATCCCACCCGTTGACGAAGTCGGCGTGGAGCGAGGCACCGCCGTTCTCGGTGGCTGGGTACATGTCCGATACGAGCCGCCAGTCACCGCTGTTGTTGCCGTTGTTCTGGTACACGACCTGGAGCATGATCGACGGTAGGACGACCGGGTGGGTGGCGGGGCAGGCTCGCACGAACGACGACCCCACCCGCTGGACGGCGGGAGTCGCCATGTGGCTGATGTGGTCGGGCGAGTCGAGGTTGCGGCCGTCCCAACACTGCGGGAAGTTGAGCACCAGGGTGACCCGGTTGCTGCCGCAGTCGGGGATGTCGGCGCCGGTGTTCGTGGGCCCGCCGGCACCGCTGAAGCAGCCCCAGCGCCCGCCCTGCATGAACGTGTTGTGCTCGGCGTAGGTCGCGGGCGTGGCGGTCGCCTTGCCGACGATCATCCGCAAGCCTTCGGGGATCGGTTGGACCGTCGCCGGGTCCAGCCCGGAGAACCCCGACTGGTAGTAGGCGGCGAAGATCCACGGCTCGATGATCTGGTTCGTGCCGGGGTCGTAGAGCGCGGGCACCCAGTACGCGGAGCGGTCGGCGATGCCCCCGTCACACGTCGAGTTGCCGACGTTGCGCATGCCGTTCAGGTTCGAGGCCGCGTCGGTCGTGGTGTTGCCGAAGAACAGGTGGAGATGGGATGCGCCGTCAACCCCAGGGAAGAGGATCGGATCGTTGTAACCCATGTGGCTGGCCTCGCAGAACACGCGGAAGGTGCCAATGCCTGGGAACGGGCCAGCCGCCGGGTCGCGAGGGGCCGCACTCGCCTGGAGCCGCAGGTCGCCGCTCCCGGGGCGGCGCGGGAGGAAGTCGTCCTCGTCGAACGCCGGGATACCGAACTCGCTGCCACCCTGCGGCCCGCCGCCGTGGTTCCCGTGGTCTCCGTGGTCATCACCGTCGGAGCCGGGCGTCCGCGTCTCGAGGATCCGCGCCGGGTTGGTGATCGGTACGAACCCCGAGCCGGTTGGGAAGTGGCCCGAGACGTCGGCCACGAGGTGGGTCGTGGCGTGCGAGAACAGGCAGACCTTGCCCGCCGCGTCGGGCTTGGCGATCACCAGGTTGGCGACGATGTCGCCCGGCGCGTAGTTCAGGTTGGACGCCAGCGGCTGCGGCTCGGAACACGGGAAGACCGTCACATGACCGGCACCCTGCGGCTCGACGGCGGTCACGTTCAGAGCCACCGCGGCAGCACTCGCCGGCACTCCGGCGCGGTCGGTCACCTGGAGCGTCACCGCGGTCCCACCGGCGACGGGCCCGCCGGCGCTCGAACTGACGACCCGGGTGTCGAGCAGGCGGGCGGGGTTGGTGACGGGGTGGTAGCCCGTGTCGGCGGGGAAGTAGCCCGAGACGTCGGCGACGAGGTTGGTGGTGGCGTGGGAGTACAGGCAGACCTTGCCTGCTGCGTCGGGTTTGGCGATGACGAGGTTGGCGACGACGTCGCCGGGGGC